>MAAC01011172.1_pt1 | contig 463262 bp, 451 predicted proteins | sample 1115981 | NCBI WGS metagenome assembly MAAC01 (sample SAMN04961126, study PRJNA320927) | seawater metagenome | isolation source: sample BD02T64 sea water enriched with oil for 64 days | place: USA:Gulf of Mexico | collected 2013-07-27 | reverse complement strand
TGAATATAAAGATGACTTGACCGAATTATTAATTGCTTTTGTGATTAAGAACAAAACTGAATTTAAAAAATAACGTGTTACAACAACGTGTATAAAAAATTGCTAAATTAGCGCTTAACTAAAGGTCGTTGCATTTTTGTTACGTCTGAATTTCCTTCGGAAATTCCTCGCACACAAAACCGCAACTATTCATACACAAAACCGTTGGCAATAATATAAAACCGAGATTTTACGAATGAAAATTGATGATTTAATTGACTTATTAGATAGCAATCAAATTGAAAACAAATTCGATAAATTAATTGCGGAAAGAATAATTGAAGCGGAAAGAGATTGGATTGTTTCAATAACTGATTTAAGGGAATTCATTATCATACTTGAAAAAGAAATTGGTAATGAAGTAACAAAAGAAAATTTAGAATTATTATTATTAAAATATAATAAAAAAGGTGTTTTAAATAATTCTTGGAAAGTTGAAAGTGTCAGTTATTTATTGGATATTTTTGAATGGACAGGTTATAGTAACCTAAAATTAGTTTTTGAAAGTTTATCTAATCGCCTGATTTCAATTCAAAAAACACCTAAAATCGAAATAATTGAAAAGAAAGGGTTTCCGACCATTAAACTGTATGAAAATCACTTTGAAATAAAGGCTATAGATTATTGGGAGTTTAGGGGTTTTAAATATTCAGAATTGAAAGAATTAAAACTTGTCAATCCCAAAAACAATTGGTGGTATCGCCTTTATATTGCTACATCTTGGGCAGGCCGAGTGTTTGCAGGAGACGACCCGATTAAATTAAAGGTGATTAAAAAAAATAATGGAGATTGGGAATATCAGACTTCAAGTAAATACAACCTTGAATTTAGAAAAGTAATAATGGAAATTAACAACCGAATAAAAAATACTATTGCCAACGCCGTATAAAATTAATTGCTTGGTTCTTCCCTACTTGGAAATTCCTTCGGAATTTCCTCTGGTTCGTTCCATTTTTGCTAAATTAGGTGCTTAAACATCGCAACTAATCTTATACAAAACCGTTGTAGCCAATACGAAAAACGAAAATCTGAATGAAAAAACACTTACTAATATTAATTATTTCAACTCAATGGTTTAGTTGTTCAGGGCAAATTAATCAATCATATAAGACAGAATCTGAACGAGTATTAGACTCAATAATTTCGATAGCAAAAACACAATCCATATACAAAGACAACATTGATTGGTCAATATTGGAAAAAAATACGTTTGAAAGATTACAAAATACAGATTCTATTTCTTCAATTATTGAGCCTGTTCAATTTCTACTCACAGAACTTGGTGATTTTCATGGCTTTTTCACAGTAATCGACAAACAATACAAGGCTAAAGGGAAAAAGAAACGAAATGTTTCTTATGATTATTTAAGTCAAAAGTATCAAGATAAAATGATGGCGATTTATCAAAAATCAAAACAGAGTACTGAAATAAATGGTAAAATATTAAAGGACTTAATTGCCTATATTGAAATTCCAATGATAGAAAATTATCAAGGAAATCAAGAATTAAATATTGAATATACCTTCAAAATTAGACGTAAGATATGTGAACTTGAAAAGTACAGCCCTAAAGGTTATATAATAGATTTAAGAAGTAATTTAGGAGGAACTGCTTTACCAATGCTTTCTGGTTTAGGCGAATTATTTAATAACGCAGAAATTGGAGGAGCAACTAAAGACGGAAAGTCTTTTTCTTCAAAATGGAGCATAAAAGAAGGAAATGCAATTATGGGAAAAGACTCTATTCCGAATTTACCAAAAACCAATTGCAATTGTGACATAACAAAAACAAATAAAAAAGTAGCAGTTCTTGTGGGTAGGTATACTTCAAGCTCTGGTGAACTGGTAGCATCATCTCTTAAAAGTCAAAAAAACGTAAAACTATTTGGTGAGCAAACTATGGGATGGAGTACTATCAATGGATGGTTTTTAGTTGCTTCAAATGTAGCTTTCAATCCAGCTGTAAGTTATTATATGAGTATTGATAAAACGACTCATATTGATGGAGTGATTCCAGATATATCAATTGCGGAGAACTTCGACTATGAAAACCCGACAAACGGTAATGTAATTGAAAAAGTAATAAAATGGATAAATGAATAAGTACTGGCTACAACAACGTGTATAGTCAATTGCTTGTTCCGTGTGTACTCGGAAAATCCGCAGGATTTTCCTCTGGTTCGTTTTCTTTTGCTAACTTAGTTCCTGACAACGTAACTAATCATACACAAGTCCGTTACCTGCAAACCCAACAATTGAACTTTAAAATTTATAATGCAAAATTTATTTCAAGAAATAAGTAATAGATGTTTTTTAAGCTCAGAGCTACAACATCAAATTATAAATAACTTTGAATTAATAGAAATAGTACGAGGAAAAAAAATCCTTAAACAAGGAAATAGAGCCAATAACCTATATTTTATAAAAAAAGGAGTTTTGCACAACTACTATTACCATGATGGCAAACAAATATCATCTTGGTTCTATTCAGAAAATCAATTCATTACATCATGGCATAGCTTTTATGCTCAAAAGCAAAGTTTTGAAGAAATAGAATGTTTAGAAGATTGTATTTTATACCAAATCAGTTATAAAAATTATCAAAAGTTAATAGCTGACTTCCCTTCTTTCGGCAATTTTGCTCGACTACTTGCAGAAGAAATGCTTATTTTCCTTGATGAGTTTTCTAAAGGCTGGTCTTTTCTTACCGCAAAAGAAAAGTATCAATTATTGCTTACGTACTTTCCAGACATAGAATTAAGAATAAAACTGGGGTATATTGCTTCCTTTTTGGGTATCTCACAAGAAACTCTAAGTAGGCTACGTGCTAAAAAATGACTTTTTGATATAAATCAAAAAGTATATTAACAAATCATCCGATTTTTGTAAAAACATTAAATATATGAAGAATTCAACATTAGTCTTTAGGAGTTTAGCCATTGTAGTTATCATTTTAGGCAGCTTATGGTTAATTACAGATGCCTATCAAGATGCAGGTTATAATTATCAATCAGACAATATAATTACTGAAAATCAGGATTCAGTAAAAGAAAAAACTATACCCCCTAAACCAAACATTGATTTCACAATTACAGGTAAATGGAAAGTCGCCTATAACGATGAAAGTTTTAAAGGTGTAATTGTATATGAGATCAAAAAAAAGGGAAATAGCTTCCATGCTAATATATTTGAATATCAAGATGAGGAAGGCAATACCCAAAAGGCAGAAGACGATAAGGTCCTAACTATAAAATCATTTGATGGTATTAAAGGCAAAGGCATGTATATGATTGTATTTGAAGAAGATGAATACCGAGTAAAATGTAATATTGATGTTTTAGATGAAAATACCTTTAAATTAAGCTATGATTATTATGGATATAGTGATACAGAAATCTGGAAAAGACTTTAAATTATGATTGAGATACTATCAGAGCAGCTCGAATGGCTTGACGTATATTATTGGTTCTATATATTTAACGATTTAAGTTTATTTTATATTTTTATTCCTTTTTTTGTTTTAGAACTGATACGCTATGCTTATTTAAAAAAATTAAATAAAAACCTCGTTTTAGATAGCGTTGCAAACATATTTACTCTTGGTCTCTATCTTTTAATTGAGTTTGCACTTGGTCTTTTAGCGATAACCAAACTATATTATTTGATTTATCAAAACTTTAGTCTGCCACATTTAGAGATCAATTGGATAACTATTATTGCGTGTGTAATATTGGCAGATTTTGCCTATTACTGGGAACACAGAATGATGCACCGTATTGGCATCGGGTGGGCCAGTCATACGGTACATCACAGTTCGCCCCATTACAATATGTCAGTAGCCTTTAGATTTGGACCTCTCGATGGCATTTTACCAATATTATTTTCGTCGCTACTGGTGATGTTAGGTTTCACTCCTTTTCTGGTCATATTATCTGTGTTGTTTGTGTTGACTTTTCAGACCTTACTACATACTGAAATTATCGGCAAAATAACCAAGCCTTTAGAATATATTTTTAATACGCCATCACATCATAGGGCACATCATGGCTCTAATCGACAATACTGGGATAAAAACTATGGCGGTATTTTTATAATTTGGGATAGAATACTTGGTACTTTTGAACCTGAAAAAGAAAAAGTAGTTTATGGAATTTCAGAGCCTTTAAATAGTATTAATCCTATAGTAGTATTTTTTCATGGGATTTCTCGTTTCTATAAAAAATTAAAAGGAATCAAAGGAATTCAGAACAAATTATTGGCTTTTGTAAAACCTCCAGATTGGTTACCAAAATGATACAACTATCAACACATAAAGCATCAAGAAAAATTACGTTCAATTCGTACTTTCAATGATAGTGTTTTACATTTGGTATGAATGTAATGTTGATATACAAAATTAAAAATAACATGAACCGCTATAATCATTTTTTTGCAGATTTATCTACCTATTCGCCTAAAAAAACCATTCCCTTTTATGAAAAAATTTTTGGTTGGGAATATTACAAAAACAATAATTATTACAGTGCTTATGTAAACAATTATGAAGTCGCAGGTTTATACGAGACACCTGAAAAATTCAAACAAATGCGGATGCCTCATTTTTGGATGACATATATCAAGGTAGAGAATGTAGATAAAGTCGCTGAAAAATCGAAGCAACTAGGCGGAATTATAGAGGTCAATTACCAAATGAAAGATTATGGGAAAGTTGCATTAATCCGAGGCCCTCAAGGAGCCGGTTTTACAATTTTTGAAGGCAACATGATAAAGAATACGCGAACTAAGAATACAGCAAACACCATGATTTGGAATGAACTGCATGTTTCTAACGCAGAAAAAGTCATTTCTTTTTATCAAGGAATTTTTAATTGGAAAATTATAAAAAACAAAAAAGGTATTTATACAGTTTTAAATCACAATGACGAACATGTTACAGATATTTTAGAAACTCAAAATAAATATAAAGGAAAACATGAATATTGGGTATGCACTTTTGGTGTTAAAAATATATTAAAATCCAAAGAATTAATTTTAGAAAATGGAGGGAATCTAATTATAAAAGAAGAAAAGCGTATTTTATTTACAGACAATTCCAATGAAGCCTTTTTTTATATAAAAGAGGTTCAATAAACTGACAAAAAAAAGTCAACAGGTAACACCGTGTATAATTAATTACTTAGCTGTCTAAGAATTTATCTAGGATTTCTGGCGAAATCCTAGCGTGTATTTTCTTTTTTACTAACTTAGTTCCCAATCGTAACAAATCATACACGAACATGTTCTACGCAATTTGAAGAAACATTGAGCAAAGCATTAAAATATGGACTTCTGATTTTTGGAATTGTAATAAGAAATTGAAGACCAATATGGCGATTATCAAAACATTTATTACAAATCAAAAGATTCAGATATAATAGTTAATGGAGAAACATCTGAATTTGGAATTGTTGGGAAAAATTGGAAAAGATTAAACGTTTGGACTAAAGAGAAAGATTCGACTGATTTATACACTTTTGCGAGTAAGGCAAGTTACTATTCGAAAATTAAAGTATATCGACCAAAAATTGAGATTGAAAAAATAAAACAAATGGAGTTTAGTGATATTCAAAAATTGATTGCGGAAAATAAGATTGAACTAATATTAGAGCATCAAAATGAATAGATTAATCAAAATAATGCTTCTGACTTTGATTTTGGTTTCTTGTAAAAAAGAAACTGAAAAGAAAATAGAATTAGCAAAATCGGAATTTAATCTAAAAGCGGATATTACAGAATTTAAGAAAAAAATAACCGAATTGGATACGTTGAAGATTTGGTTTAACCATTCAGTTTGCACATATCAAGGAGCTGAACGAATTGAAATCACAAAAGAATCTGATTTAATAAAAATACGAACTGAATTTAAAGAAGATACTTTCGAAGAAAATCCTGAATGGAAAGTTGTTTACGAAAAGAGAATACCGATTACTGATACAATATGGAAAATTGAGGAATTCTTTAAACGGAATATTGAACGACAGAAATCTGAAGAAAAAAAATACGGAACTCTTCAAGTTTCGCACAATGGAATTAAAGTTCATTATTTCACAAAAGGTTTAATCGATTTAAACAGGTTTTTGGCTGATTATTATGAAACAATGAAAATGCTACATCCAGAAAATAAGAATAATATTTATGGAGTTGAAATTAGCGAAATAGAAAACATAAATAACGGAGAAATAAAAGAAACGGAATTAGAACCTGAATAAAAACTGCGTAGAACACTGTGTATAATTAATTGCTTGGTCTGTGTTTACTTACGAAAATCCCCGCGGATTTCCTATTCGGTTTTTATTTGCTAAATTAGTCACTAAACCATACACAAACACGTTAGCAAACATTAAAAAATAGAAATAAAAAAAATATTATGAAACAAATTTACATTTTAGGTTTAGCTTTAATCTTAAACATTTCTCATCTAATAGCACAAACAACAATTGACTTTGACTCTGAATCCTTTGTTGAGACTGCTGATTATGGTTCAAACACCTATGTATCTGGTAATTTTAGGCTTATATTCTCTTCTGGTAATTTCTTTGAAGACACTGATAATGGCGAGTCTTCATCAAATGGACTTAGCTTATTGTTTTTTATAGCAAATGAAACACTAACAATTGAAACAATAGATCAGTCAGAATTTAAATTCGAATCTTTCTATTTAACAAACTTTTTTGGAAATGGAGCTTCAATCGAAGGTTTTAAAGATAATATTTCTGTAGCATCTCAAACTAATGGGTTTCCTATATCTGACTCAAACGGAGTTGTTTCACTAGATACTAATTTTGAAAACATAGATAGAGCCATAATTACATTTTCTGGAGGTGCTTTTGATGTTGTTGATTCCTTTGTGTTTAATCCGCCAACATTGGATATACCAGAGTTTACTTCAGTTAAGAGTAATTTAAAAATTTTCCCAAATCCATCAGTTGATTATATCCAAATTAAAGGATTAACCAATCAATTAAGTTATAGAATATTAGACATTACAGGAAACCAATTAAGTTTTAGTAGCATTAAAGACGATAACAAAATTGATATTAAAAGTTTAGCAAATGGAATATACTTCATAAGATTTGACAATGGAATTACATCTAAATTCATAAAAAAATAACGTTTGCTAACAACGTGTACAATTAATTGCTAAAGCTGACTAAGACAAGGAAAATCTCCTACAAATTACTATCTTTAGATTATCGGAAAATATGCGAGAAAGCCTCGCTCTTTCCAACGCTATTTTTGCCTACCTCCTGACGTCGGCTGATTCGGCAAAAGCTTAACACTAGAGCAAGACTCTAAAACGCAACTAATCATACACAAAACCGTTAGCAAACATTTGAAATAACATTGTAACAAAACCAATACCAAATCGTCTTAAAAAAAAGGTTTGAAGTATGGGATTAAAAAAATTACAAAAAATTGGTGGAATATTTGCCATTCTTGAAGCGTTAATCTACATCACAGCCTTCATTGTTTATGGAGGAATATTAGCCTACCCAAATGCAAACGCTAGTCTAGCAGAGGAATTGAATTTTCTCTCTGACAATTATCTTATTTTGTCAATTTTAAATCTGATTAGTTATGTGTTATTTGGAATTTTGTTGGCAGTTTTAGTTCAAGCAATTCATCAGCGATTAAAAAATTATTCACCAAATTTTTCAAAATTAGCTTCTATTTTTGGTATAATATGGGTCGGACTAGTTATTGCTAGTGGAATGATAGCAAACATAGGGCTGAACTCTGTAATCGAAATTGGAACTAATGAACCAGAAAAGGCAATGCTAATTTGGTCTAGTGTGAGTATCATTTCTGAAGGACTTGGTGGCGGAAACGAAATTGTCGGCGGAATTTGGGTATTATTAATAAGTATTATAGCTCTTAAAGGGAAATTGTTTTCAAAACCATTAATTTTTATCGGTATTGTAGTTGGAACGGCAGGAATTCTAACTATCTATCCACTAGAAATTTTCACAGAAATTTTTGGAATTAGTCAAATAATTTGGTTTCTATGGGTTGGAATATTTATGATACGTAAGCCGTCAATAGCGTTAAGCAATTAAAAAACGTTTGCTAACAACATGTATAATTCATTGCTAAAGCTGGCTAAAACGAGGAAATTCTCCTACAAATTACTATCTTTAGATTATCGGAAAATAAGCGAAGAAAGCCTCGCTCCTTCCTACCCTGTTTTTGCCTGCCTCCTAACGTCGGCTGATTCGGCAAAAGCATAAACTAGAGCAAGGCTCTAAAACGCAACTAATCACACACAAAACCGTTAGCAGCAAGCGACCTAATGAAGCTAATACGTCTAAAAAATATTTCAGATAATTATTTCCAGAATGCTTGGAAGCTCTATAAAGAAGCCTTTCCTTCTGAAGAACGAAGATTATTAGATGACCAAATCTCTATCTTAAAAAATGATAATTATCATTTTGATATTTTAATTGATAAAAAACAATTTATTGGATTTATCTTATGGTGGAATTTTGAAACACATAGATACATAGATCACTTTGCAACATCCTTAGATCAAAGGAATAAAGGGATAGGGAAGTTAATTCTTAATAAATTCATTAATACTAATAATAAACCAATTCTGCTGGAAGTGGAACTGCCTACATCTAATATTAATGAACGTAGAATAAAATTCTATGAAAGAATTGGCTTTAGACTAAATCAACATTATTATGAAATACCTCCAGCACAAGTAAGTCAATCTCCATTGCAATTATTACTCATGTCATATCCAAACCATATATCCACAAAAGATGTTGAACTATTTATTAAAAAATGCCACCCTATTATTTTCAAAAACAAAACATAGACCTAGAAGTTTAATGCTTTAGAAGTAAAAGCCAGCAGCTAACAACGTGTATAATTAATTACTTATTCTGTATCTACACGGAAAATCCTACGGATTTCCCTCTAGCTCGTTTTCTTTTGCTAACTTAGTTTCTTACCAACGCAACTAACCATACACACCACAGTTGGCAATAATTTTATAATAGGATTTCTGAATTAAAATTTGTAGAAGATAAAGAACAAATAATCTTCTATGAACGAATATTATAATTTATCAAAAAAATATACAAGTGTCATGTAACATAAAAATGTTTTATAACACTCATATTCAAAATCAATCAATCAATCAATCAATCAATCAATCAATCAATCAATCAATCAATCAATCAATCAATCAATCAATCAATCGAATGAAAAACTTAAGTATTTACTTCCTTACTCTTATTTCAATTTTATTAGTGAATTGTAACTCAAACTCAAAAAAAGAAACTAATTCAGAAAGCACAACTCCATCAAGTATAAAAGTAAAAAAGAACTCTTTAATCAACAAAATTGAAGACAACCGATTTATAAAGGTTAAAATAGGTATTGATTCCGATCAGATATCTAATGAATGGAAAAATGTATTAGTAAGTAGGAAAAGTGCTAATAAACTTGACTCTCTCTCAAATGTGGTTAAACAAATAACAAAAGAAGAACGAGATTGGATAAACTTAATTGAATCCAAAACAAATAAATGGAATGCATTTAGAGACTCTCTAAAAATACCTTTTCAGAATATCAAACTTAAAGACACCGTTTCTGTCCTTTTAGGGTATCAAGGTGGCGATGATGCTTTTTCATATAAAGATCAAACTGTTTGTTTCGATGTAAAAGCATTAAACAAAGCATACGGTTCTGCAAAAAACTCAGTTAATGACAATCGAATTGACCGTATATTTGCACACGAATTCACACATTTACTTCATAAGCAATGGGCAAATAAAAACAACTTAGAACTCAAAACATTTAAAGATCAGATTTTATGGGAATGTGTAAAGGAGGGTTTTGGGATGTATCGTTCAATGTCCGCTAAATGGTTTCCTATAGGAGATTCTCTATCCCTGACATCAAAAAATACTTTCAAAAATTTATATCCAATATTTACTGAAAAAATTATTAAAGTATCTACTCAGTCAAACCTTACAAGTGAAGAAAAAAACGATTTGCACGCTAACCTATCTAGAGGTTCTATGAAAAAAAAATGGGGTGCTTTGCCTGTTGCGGTATGGCTCGCGATAGAGGCCAAAGGGAATGATGAGAATCTCGCAAAATGGGTAAACAAAGGACCGGATGCAATAATCCTATTAGCAAAAAAATATTTAACAAATGAAAGCAAGATAGCATTTGATGAATTCTTGAAAAGTAATAAAAGTTCTGAATAAAAACTATTGCCAACAACGTGTATAATCAATGCTTACTTGGTTTACTCCTAAAGTTTTCGCATCTTTATTAATCTGATTTTCCTGCGGAAAATCAGCTGCGTTTGTAAACGCACAAACCGTTGGCAACTATTAACCAACTCATCGTTAAAAAACAACAATTTAGAAATTAAAAATATGCTAAACGAATTTATTATCTGAATTTTGAATCGTTAAACTGAACTAAAAAAATGGAAAAACGATTCAAATTTTAATTTATATTCACGCAGCTTTTGGTGGAATTGCTTTATTAACAGGTTTCATTGCAATGGTCACAAAAAAAGGAAAAACAATCCATAAGAAATCTGGACTGATTTTTTTCTATTCAATGATGTTATCTGGAATAATTGCTATGGTAGTTGCTGTTTTACCAAAACATGAAAGTCCTTTTTTATTCGCAGTCGGAATTTTTAGTTTATATTTTGTTTTAACAGGAAATAGAGCTTTGAATTTTAAAAGAAAAAATCTTAATTTAAAAATTGACCAATTGATATCAATCATTATGATTATAACTGGAATTTTAATGGTTCTATTACCAATTGTATTAACAAAAAGTATAAACATCATTCTTGTTGTCTTTGCTATTATTGGAATGATCTTTTCTGTTCAAGATTTAATGCTATTTAAAAAACCTGAACAATTAAGAAAAGGATGGTTGAAATTACATTTAGGAAAAATGATAGGCGGCTATATTTCAGCGACAACAGCATTTGTAGTAGTGAATGATTTTTTTCCAAGTTTTTATGGTTGGTTTATTCCTGGAATTATTGGCGGATTTATAATAGCATATTGGATGAGAAAAATGAATAAAAAAACTGTAGGCAACAACGTGTATAATTAATTACTCGTTATGTGTGTGCTCGGAAAATCCTACGGATTTTCCTCTGGTACGTTTTCTTTTGCTAACTTAGTTCCAGTCAACGCAACTAACCATACACACCACAGTTGGCAAACATTAAAAGCAATAACTCTAAAAAATAACACATGAAAAAAAATTACAATTTCAACATTAATGGATTTACAATTTTATTAATCTTAATATCGTCTTCCCTTTTAGCTCAGGTAAATGATGAAAATTTTAATGCATTAACTCCTGCTTTAAGAGGGTTAGACTACACAACAAATGGAATTAGATTTCAACAAATATCACCTAATTCTATAAGTCAAATGGCATCAGTTTCAGATAGTGGTGATTTTATTATTACTCCAACATCTGGTGATTTAGGGATGCTATATAATATTGATAATTCAGGTACTATTAATGGTCCAAATATTGGAACATTTGATTATCGATTAGGTAGTTCAGATGGCTCAGAATTCAAAATTATATCTATGGAAGCTGATATGTCAGCTAAGCCTTCTGCTAATGGTTATGTCTTTACTGCAACTATTACAGGATATAGAGATGGTGCAAGTATCATTACTGATAATATAGATTTTACAGCAAGTGATACAAGTAGTTCTGTAACATACACTAAAAATTCTAATCCATTTGCTAATGGAGGTTCTTTAACTTTTTCTTCCGCTTGGGAGAACATTGATGAAATTCGTTTTACTGGAGGTACTCCTACTGGTTCAATATCGCTCTTAATGATAGATGACTTAGATTTCTCAATGCCAGTATTAAGTATTTCAGAAAACACTATCAATGAAAAAATTTCTGCTTACCCAAACCCGAGTCAAGGTGGAATTAATTTGAATTTTGGAAATTTAGAAAATGTAGACCTAAAAGTATTTAATGTTATCGGCGAAATAGTTTATCAAAAAAGAAATATTACTGATACCGTATATCAGTTTAAATTAAATCAACCTGCTGGAATTTATTTTATTCAATTAAAGACTCAAAATGAACAACAACAAATTAAACTTATCAAAAAATAACGATTTGCCAACAACGTGTATAATTAATTACTTCTGATTTCCCTCACTTAATAAATAAACCATGAAATACACTATTTCAAACACCATTGATAAACCTATTGATATAGTTGCGGCTAAGTTTCTGGAACCCGATGGAGCCTTACAATGGATGGAGGGACTACAAAAAATAGAGCGCTTATCTCCTAATCCATATGAAGTTGGTGCCAAAAGCAGGTTTCATTCCTTGTATAAGAATAAAAAATTTGTGATAGATGAAACCATTCTTGAACAAAATATGCCCAACCAGATCAAGTTTGGCTTTACCAGTTCTACGGGGTATAATGAAGTGGAAATGGTATTTGAACAGATAAATGATAACAGCACAAAACAAATTAACAACAGCTATTTCCAATTAAAAGGCTTTATGAAGATTTTAGGCCCTTTAATGAAAGGCATGTTTAAAAAGCAATCCATGAAATATTTGAACGCTTTTAAAGAGTTTGCCGAGAAGTAAGTAAAAACATAAAATAGTTTTCAATAATGGTTTTAAAAAACGATAATAATAAAGAGCCGACTGATAAACAGAAGCAGTCAGATAAGCTTTCCGATACAGAGTTCAAACCAAAGACGAACGAAGATCTAAATGAAGAGAACCCTGCTAGACGAAACAGGAGACAAGCTACTGAAGAACAACTTAACAACCCGCTACATGGAGTGAAACTGGCTCAGATTTTAGAACGCCTGGTAGAGCATTATGGTTGGGAACATCTGGCTGATTGTGTCAATATTCGATGTTTCATGTATAACCCTACGATGAAATCAAGCCTAGGGTTTTTGAGAAAAACACGTTGGGCTCGTGAACATGTTGAGGACGTCTATTTGGATATGTTGGAAGAAGAATAGATCCAATTCAATTATGAAAAAATAAAAAACAGTTGCCAACAACGTGTATAATTAATTGCTGAAACTGGCTAAGACAAGGAAGTTCTTCTACAAATTACTATCTTTAGATTCTCGGAAAATATGCGAGAAAGCCTCGCTCTTTCCAACGCCGTTTTTGCCTATCTCCTAACCTCGGCTGATTCGGCAAAAACTTAAACTAGAGCAACGCGCTAAAGCGCAACTAACCAAACACGAACACATTAGCACCAATTAATTCAAAAGATGAAAGTTACTGCCGAAAAAAATGAAAAAATCGCTAATATGATATTTGCATCCATTTATCCACTTTACTTGAATAGGTTGGAGAAGAATGGTAGAACAAAAGAAGAACTCAACCAAGTAATAGAATGGTTTACTGGTTTTGATAAAGATGATTTACAAGTACTTATTGAAGAGAAAGTAACTTTTAGAACATTTTTTCAAAAAGCTAAAATACATCCTAATGCACACTTGATTAAAGGAGTCGTTTGTGGGTATCGAATTGAAGAAATAGAGGATGAATTTGAATTGTATAAACAATGCAGACGTATGGAAAAGCTCATTGATGAATTGGCAAGAGGTCGTAAAATGGAAAAAATTTTACGAGAAAAAAAGAAATAAAACTGGTTCTAACAACGTGTATAATTAATTGCTAAAGCTGGCAAACATTAAACTGAAATGGAGAAAAATAGAGATTTTTGGTCAAAGTTTGAGGTAATTAGCAGAATAATCGGAGTTATTCTGATTCCTTTAACCATTTTTCTAGTTGGTCAAAAATTTAATAATGAAAAAGAACAAGCAAACAAGCATCAAAGAGATTTTCAAAATACTGTAGAGTTACTAAAGCTTTGTAATAACGAAAATAAAGACTTAAGAATAGCAGGTTTCAATTATGCTGAATATCTTCAAAAAAAAAGTCTGCTGGACGATGGGTTAATCCATATATTATCAAGTGTTCAAGCAGAAGAAAAAAACTCTGAAACTGCAATTAAAACAGGTGAAATATTAGAACAAATTAAATCAAATTCAAAAAATAATGATGAGTTAAAAGATTTAGATGTTAAATTATTCTCCAGAGTATATTTTCATATTAATAATGAAAACCAACGAGCCAACGCGGGAAAATTAAAATCTATTATTGAGTCTAACGAAAACGAATTTAAGAAAGGTATAAGTATTCCTGGGATAGAGTTTAAAGAATACGGTTTTATGAAATCACAATTTAGAGTGTTTAAGCCGGAAGAAGTCAACTTAGCGAATAAAATCGTTAATATCATCAAAGAATCTGGAATACCGATTGAATTGATTGATTTAAGCAATCGCTATCAAAATTCAAACATAAGACCACGACATTTCGAAATATGGCTTGGAACTGAATTTAAATAACATTAGCCAACAACGTGTACAATTAATTACTTATTATTTGAGTACTCGGAAAATCCTACGGATTTTCCTCTGGTTCGTTTTCTTTTACTAACTTAGTTCTCGCCAACGCAACTAACCATACACACCACAATTCTCTGCAAGCTGCAAGTAGAACATAAAGCTTTCTTGTAAAGAATAAGAAGGATAAATATTGAATTTATGAAAACTAGAACATTAATTATTGCTTTAACACTATCAATAGGTTTATTTACAGCTTGTACTGACAAGAAAAAAACTGAAAAGAAACCTGAGATAGAAATTAAATCCGGAGAAAACAGAACATCCATTGAAGACAATGTTGATGAAGCCGAAAAAAGAAAGTTAGATAGTATTCGTCAGGTAAAAGAACATGGACATGCACACTAATTAAAACTATATGAGATTAGTAAAAATAACAACTCCGGTTATACTAATACTGTGTTGTTTAATATCGGCATCAGCCTTTGCGCATGGTGTAGATGAAGAGACACAATCATTTTTAACATCAAACAAAGGTGTTGCTTTTGGACCTTTTCTCTACATAGGTGCAAAACATATGATTACGGGTTACGACCATTTACTTTTTTTGATTGGAGTTATCTTTTTTTTATATCGAACCAAAGAAATTATCACCTATGTAAGTTTCTTTACTATTGGTCACAGTCTTACACTTTTATTTGGTGTTATGGCAGATATAAATGTAAATGCCTATATCATAGATGCCATAATTGGTTTATCTATAGTCTATAAAGGTTTTGATAATTTGGGAGGATTCAAAAAGATATTTGGAAAACAACCCAACACCAAAGCAGCAGTTCTAATTTTTGGATTATTTCATGGCTTCGGTCTTGCAACCAAATTACAAGAATTTGAATTTGATAAAGACGGGCTTTTCACAAACTTACTAGGCTTTAACTTAGGTGTAGAAATTGGACAGTTTTTAGCATTAGGATTTGTACTTTTAATCATTACATTCTGGCGACAATACAGCAGTTACATCAAGTTTTCCAAACTCACTAACTTAGTATTAATGGCAGCTGGATTTTTATTGTTTGGTTATCAATTAACAGGATACTTTATTTCTTAATACATATTACACTATGACCGCAAATAAGCAACCTAATTTAACAAAAGTCCAAATATTAAAATCACTACTCATAGCATTACTTATTGGTGCAGTTGTGCTAGTAACTGCTGTTTTACCTGCGGAGTATGGAATCGACCCTGTTGGAACAGGTGAATTATTTGGTTTTTCTAAATTATACCAAGGAAATAATCAAACAGAAACTATTGATACCGCTTCCAGTTTAAATTTTAATAAAATAAAAATGGAAAAACTGGGATCGCCGCAAAGCACGCCAAAACCTAACGAAGCTAACAATCCACCTCCAGAAGTTCAGTATCCTTACAGAGAGGATTCCATAGAAGTTATTGTACCAGCTGAAAAAGGAATTGAATATAAATTTAAAAGTCTAAAATATGGTAGCATTAAATACGAGTGGGCAACAGATATAGGCATTGTTTATATAGATTTTCATGGTGAAGTAAAACAAGAAAATCCACCAAAAAACGTTTTTTATGAAAGTTATACGCTTGCATATTCAAACAATATGGCTGGAACACTAACTGCTCCTTTTGAAGGAAAACATGGTTGGTATTTTAGAAACGAAACGAACGAAGATATTGTCGTTACTATTAGACTAAATGGGCAGTATGAGCTATTTAAATAAAATGCCTGCAGAGAACAACGGGTATAATCAATTACTAGTTTGTTTATACTCGGAAAATCCTACGGATTTTCCTATAATTCGTTTTCTTTTGCTAACTTAGGTCCTTACCAACGCAACTAACCATACACATCACGTTGTAGCCAATTTGAAAATCTGAAATGGAGATAATGAACAAATGTTAACAAACGCTACTAAACTTATTCGTGAACGCATTTAGAGGGGTTCTGAAATCCGTCAATAACGAATAATGGGAATTAATAAACTCAAGATAGCAACAGCCTAAAAAACAAAGCGTTGATAAGAATTAAAATATAATTAAAAAGGAACTTAAGAACAATGGATATAGGAACAATCTTTCTTGCAATATCATTAATTATCATCATGTTTGGCATGGGCTTGTCCTTGGTTAAAAATGATTTTATTCGATTATTTCAACATCCAAAAGCAATAATTGTTGGTCTAGTTAATCAGATTATCTTGTTGCCAATTATTGCCTATATATTAATCTCCATATTTGATGTAGAAACAGATATTGCCATTGGTATAATGATTTTGGCGGCTTGCCCTGGTGGTCCAACATCTAACCTTATCACCTATTTAGCAAAAGGAGATACTGGCTTATCCATTTCTTTAACGACTGCCAATAGCCTGATTACTATTTTCACCATTCCTTTTGTTGTAGACTTTGCATTAACCCGATTTTTAGATGCTGACGAAATGATCCAAATCAACAAATTGCAAACGGTAATTCAAATTTTTGTAATCGTAATCATTCCTGTTTCTCTTGGTATGGTATTAAAGAGAGCTAAACCTACTTTTGCAGATAAAATGAATAAACCTGTTAAAATTGCTTCTGCCGCTGTCTTATTTTTAGTCATAATTGGATTGGTGATAAAGAAAAAGGAAGATCTCATTCCATATTTACAACAAGCAGGATTAACAACTTTAGCATTAAATATTACAACCATGCTAGTCGGTTTAGCAACTGCAAAAATTGCAAAATTAAATTTAGCTCAATCGTTAACGATTTCAATAGAGTCTGGAATTCAAAATGGCACCATGGCTATTGCCATTGCTTCAGGAATATTAATGAATGATAACTATGCTATTGCTCCTGCTGTTTATAGTCTTATTATGTTCTTTACTGGAGGAGTAATTATAGCTTTTGGGATAAAGGCTCTAGGTCCAAAATCAACAAATGGAAATAAATAGAACTGGCTACAACACCATATAAAATTAATTGCTAGTAGCCTACTTATGAAAATCCATACGGATTTTCTATTCGGTTTGTATTTGCTAAATTAGGTGCTTAAATCATATAACTAATCATATACAAACACGTTATCAAACATATTAACAAAAATAGAAAAACTACTTTCAAATGAAGTTATCCGTAAAATACTGTTTTTAGTATTTTCTTAACAAGAATATACTATGAATAATTGTAGCTATGCATTTATATTATGTTGCCAATAATTGTAAAGTTTGAACAATGAAAAAAATGTATTTTATTTTAGCACTTGTATTCTCCGTATTTTTAAGTGCCTGTAATACTAAAACACAGAACTCAAAGGACAGTGATTCGTCAACTATAGAAAGCCCTTATTTTGGACAGAAGCCACCAGGCTTAACTGCTGAAATTTTTGCACCTGGAATTATTTCAATAAATGGAAGATATGAACATTCTGTTTCGTTTTCTCCTGATTTAAATGAAATATATTTTACGGCTAGTAAAAAAGACGAAGATGCAAGTATTTATTACTCTAAACTTAAAGACAAAAAATGGCCAGCTCCAAAAAAAGCAAATTTTACAAAAGGCAAAAAAAAGGAAGAAATGGAATCGTTTGTGAACCTTGGAGGGGATAAAATATATTTTACGGCTTATGACTCTATTTTTGGGGATGAAAAAATTTGGTACGTAGACCGTTTGAAGAATTCCTGGAGTGAAGCAAAAAAACTTGATTCGCCAATAAATGATGATATGGTTTTTTATTCAAATGAAGCCAGAAATGGGGATCTCTATTATTTCAATATTTCAAAACGAAAAACGTATTATGCACCCAATAAAAATGGTGAATTCCCCAAAGTACATGAAGTTGGTATCGGAGGTGCTCACGCTTTTATTTCCCCATCTCAAGATTATATAGTGGTAAATGCTAGAAACAAAGAAGATGATCAAAGAAAAAGCGATATCTATGTCTATTTTAAGAAGAAAGACGGAACATGGTCAAAACCAATTAACCTTGGAAGTGAAGCAAATTCTAATTTTGCTGAAACATGTCCGAGTATTACTCCAGATGGTAAATATTTATTTTTTGGCAGATATAATGAAGAAGGAGGATTATCAAACATTTATTGGGTAAGTACAGAAATTATCAGCAAGTTAAAAACGGCATATTTTAAGAAGGAACAATAAATTTGGTAAACATAATTTTGATGCTAACTTAATATACGTTTGATAATAACGTGTATAATTAATTTCAAGTACTACTACTCTACTTACGAAAATCTCCTCGGATTTTCTATTCTGTTTGTATTTACTAAATTAGTTATTAAATCAACATATACAAACACGTTAGAAGCAATATTAGATTTTTGATTTTTAAACTTAAATATAATGTATAAAAGCCTTTTTATCGTAATTGCTACTTTGTTATTCTCCTGTACTGACGATCCTAAAGAAGAAGAAAAATATCCAAAAAACCTATTTTCAATAATCCAAGAAGGAAAGTCTGTAGAAGACACCTATACTTTTTGTTCTACCATTCCTCAAGAAATAAATTTCTCTTATCGAATTGGTATTTGGATTATAAAAACTAAAAATGGTAAGAAAATAGCAAAAGGTGAATATGATATAGAAATCATTACTATTGATGATCAAGGTGGTTGTTCCTTCTCTTATAAAGTAAATACTGTTGATATCAACAAATGGGAATTTTGGGATTCTGAAGGAGTAACAATTGAACCGACTAAAAGATTAATTTCTCTAGTAAAACTATACACAAGTAAACGCTAATTCAGCTATCTGAAATATAATGTGTATAAGTAATTACTCATTTTTGTGTATAAGTAAAATCCTACAGATTTCTATCTGGTTCGTTTTCTTTTGTTAACTTAGTTCCTTACCAACGCAACTAACCATACATCCCGCAGTTGACAAACATTAATAAAAACATTAAATAATGAAAAAATTAATTCTATTCACGATTTTTATTGTTCTAGTGTTTAAGGTAAATGCACAAGAACAGATTAAACGTTATTATAATAATGGACAATTAAAAAGTATAGGAAGCTATGATCAGTCTACTAGTGATTATGGGATCAAAATAGGCGAATGGAAAACCTATTATGAAAATGGACAATTAAAAAGCATAGGAAGTCATAAAAGGTTGAGTGCTTATAATAGTAAAACCGAACACGGTGAATGGAAATTCTATTATGACAACGGACAATTAAGTGAAATTTCAAGTTATAGTTTTGGTCGTAAAAAAGGGAAGTCAAAAACCTATTACAAGAATGGAAAATTAAAAGAAAGTGTTAGCTATAAAAGTAATAGCGCGATAGGACGAACAAAAAAAATTGGAGCATATAAGCTCTATTTTGAAAATGGTCAATTGAGTCAAACTGGAAACTATGCTGATGATGAGACTTGGTTTTCTGATGTAAAAACAGGAGAATGGAAGCACTATTATAAGAATGGGAAAATAAAAAGTACTGAGACTTTTTCAAGTGGAAATTTAATAGGAGAATTAAAACACGACCCAGACAATGACACTGATAATAAATCTTCCGAATCTGGTAATATTGACAAACATGAAGTGATAACTAAAAATCATCCAGACTATAACACTGATAAAAATGATTTCAAGTCTGTTAAAATTGGTAATCAGATTTGGATGAGTAAAAATCTTAATGTAAGTAATTTCAGAAATGGAGATCCCATTCTTCATGCTAAATCTAAAGAAGCATGGGATAAAGCAGGTGAAAATGGTACTCCTGCTTGGTGCTATTATGAAAATGAACCCAATAATGGTGCAATTTTAGGGAAGCTGTATAATTGGTATGCTGTAAATGATGAGAGAGGCTTAGCTCCTTTAGGATGGTACATTCCTTCAGATGATGAATGGACAGAACTTACAGATAATCTAGGTGGTAAAGAAAATGCAGGTATTAAAATGAAGAGCATGATTATGTGGAATGACTATAAAAATAAAAGAGAAAAAGGTCTTTTTGAAGGACTTCCTGGTGGAATCCGATTAAAAGGAAATTTTAAAAATGGTGGCATTAAAGGTAAAGCTGCTCATTGGTGGAGTTCTACCGATACTTGGTACCGAAGTATTACTTATTACGCAGAATATGTTGTTAGAAGTGGCTGGAATAAGGATACTGGAATTTCTGTCAGATGCCTAAAAGAGTAATGTTAATTAAGTGAATAAAAGCATTAATTAAACAGTTACTAGTTAGAACATTCCATTTATCAATTCTAATAAAACGTTTGCTAACAACCTGTATAATTAATTGCTAAAATTGACTAAAACGAAGAAAACCTCCTACAAATTACTATCATTAGATTGTCGGGAAATAAGCGAAGAAAGCCTCGCTCCTTCCAACACTATTTTTTGCCTACCTCCAGACGTAGGTTGATTGGGCAAAAGCTTAAACTAGAGCAAGACTCTTAAACGCAACTAACCATACACAACACATTGTGCTTCATTATGACTCTTGATAAACTTAGTACTAGAAAGTTTACCAAGAGTCAATTAGTAAAACATTATGAAATTGCTCCAACAACCATCAATAAATGAATTAGAAAGCACGAAGGTAAAAATCATATGAATACTAGAGTTATAGTAGGAACTAATGACAAAATATCTAGGATTAAAGCACTTTAAAAGAGGTTGAACAACTATAAAAAATCCTTCTTGAATGGGCTTTAATACCTATAACAACCTGTTTATTAGAAAATTATACTCTATTTTTCTGATTAAAAAATAAAAATTATTGTATTTTTAACTTAATCAAAATAATTTCCATGCCAAATTTCAGGACAATAGGTAAAAAAACAAAAGCGGCATTTAAAAAGATAATTAAAGCTATAAAGAAAAGTTTTCTATCTAAAAATGTGGAAATCGATGATAAACGAAAACCTCCTAGTAAAAGAAATCCTGTTAAATTCAACGAAGAATCAAAAAGGCACTTAAGTAAAGAATATTCTGAAATTTTAAAAAAAAGATTTTCCTCTAAGCGTGATGTTTCTAAACTAAGACCCTTTATAAAAGTAGATAGTCATAATAAAAGTCAGCTTATAATTAATAACTTAGGCAATACAGCTTCATGGAATTGTCATGTTGATTTTTATATATTGAAGAGTGGTTTGCAATGGGACAAAAGTCAGCCGCTACCTGGTTCTCAATTCCTTTTTAAAAATAGAGAAATAATAAGTATACAACCTGGACAAGAAATGGCTAAAGATATTGATGACAAATATTTTAATCTCATGCCAAATGTTGTTACTGATGAAATTGAACTTCTCTTTTTTGTAGTTCATGATCCAATAAGTGATCCTTTAATAAATTTCAAAGCAGATTTCACACGAAATGTTAATGTTTTTATAAGAAAAAAATAATCATATGCCAAAATGGGGAATTCATAGTTTAATATTAGAGAAGGCTTTAGAAAAGCTAGATTCTGTTGAAAACAACGAAATAACAGATCATCTAAATGATATAAAAGCCAATAAAGACATGGCTTTATTAGGCTCTATAGGCCCGGATTTATTCTTTTTTTCTCCTGATTATGAGGCGGTAGATAAAATATTTCAATTATATAAAAATATTGAAAAAGTTATAGCACCGTTTAAGAAAATAGCAAATACAATAAAAGAAATTAAAGATACTGTTACTGAGCCGGTCGATGCCATTATAGGCTCTATGGTTCCAAACACTGTTGAACTCATTCAACTGGCAAAAGAAGAAATAGAAGAAACCATTAATGTATTTTCAAGTTTAGTAAGGACTGGTTTATTGACTGGGGTTGTTGAAGGTGCAAATATAGTGACTGATGCTGCTGGATGGAATAAGGCAACGGGGAAGTTTTTTGACGAATTTCTTCCTGGAATGCAAACCAATAAGCCAGAAACAGATTGGTACTGGTTTGACATGTTACATTATAGAAAAACAGGTGAGTTTGCAAAGAATTTAGTAGAAATTGCAAGCATTGGAACGCCTAAACAAAGAGCTTACGCTTACGGTTATCTTTCACATATAACAGGTGATGTTGTAGGCCATGCCTATGTTAATCAAGTTGTTGGTGGCCCATATCGGTTAGCAAGTCAAAGACATGTGGTGGTTGAAAGTTTTATGGATGTAAGTGCCATATTTAAACACGATGGCACAAGTGTAAATGCAACACTAAAAGATAGACTAAAGTTTCCTGAAAATTTCGAGCATTTAGATGATGAAGTTATTGATTTATTATTTGATGCGTTCAAAGAAACATATACAGAACCAAATAGTCACCCTCAATTAGTTAATGTTACTAAAAATGGAGATTCATTCACACAGGATAGTGGTTATTTGAGCAAACAACAAATTAAAGATACCTACGAAATATGTTATAAAATATTAGATATTACAAAAAGTATGACGTTAGAAAGGCCAACTGAGCCTTTCCCAAATGCATTGGAGTTTTTAGACAGCGTCTTAGGTGATTTTTTGGAACACTTTACAAATCCGCCAGAAATCGACTTTTCTGCAGGATCTTGTTCATGGTCAGACGCCTTAAGTTTTGGTGTTACATCAGATTCTCGTAGATGTTATACAGAAGCATTTGAAAATTTAGACGACTTTATTAAACAAATAGCAGAAACAATACAATGGGGTTTAAATTCCATCTTTGCATTGATTGATTTATTAAGTAGTGCTTTATTGGTTATGAGTCTAGAAGTACTTTTTGCAATTTTGTATAGAATACAGTTGCAAATGTATGATTTATATCAAACGCTTAGACATACATTAGCTTTGGAAGGATTTATTACTCCGGAACCTGAAGATTTAAATAATAGTCATGAAGAAAATCTTACGCTTCCAAAACTGGATCCTCGAGAGCCTATTAGCTATCCTATATTTAGAGACAAGTCTAAATCGCATTTAACGATAACCTTTGACGGATCTGAAAAACCTAAAACCAGACCCGATTTTTATCCAAGATTTATTACAACCCTTAATTCATTTATTTTCGATACCCCTTTTAATTTTGACGCTTTGAAACTATACGCTGAATCAGATGAAATTAAAGATACGGTGAAATTATATCAAGGTTCTCTTAGAATAGGTAATGCGGTAGATTTTACCTCATGGGTTATTGAAAATGCTATTGATGAAAGCGCGGCAGAAGACATAAAAAAGATAGTTTACACGAATTGGAATTTGGATGCAGACAGAGGATATGGATACAAAACCTGGGAAGGCGATGTTCCAAAAGATAAAAACGATCAACAATCCTCCGTGGTAAATGAAATCTTTTTAGACTCCTAATTTTTATTTTTACTCAAAAAATATAGTACTGCGTTTAGTAGTTCGTTGGCTGAATTTTCTAAAGGATTATTGGTAAAAATGAATAAACTATTAAAATCAGAAATTGAAAAGTAGATTTAAAATAACGAAAGCACAACAATGGCTATAAGTAATTACAAGTACACACCACAGTTGGCAGCCATTAGAATTCCAAATATGAATTTGATCTAATAGTATTTTAAAAGTAACTTCATAAACTTAATTAACAAATTATATTAAACATGGAAAATATAAATTGGCTTTCAATAATTTTAGCGACCCTTACTCCAATGTTTATTGGATTTATTTATTATCACAAAGCTGTATTCGGTAAAGCATGGCTAGATTCGATTGGCATGACGGATGAAAAAGCAAAAAAAGCGAATTTGGCAGTGACTCTTAGTGTATCATTGGTTTTTTCCTTTTTGCTATCATTTTTTTTATTAAATTTCAATAATGATGGCATCAATCAAGAAGGTGAATTTGATACTTTTCTACATGGTGCTTGGCACGGAACATTCATTGCTATTATTATTGTTACACCAGTCATAATAACAAATGGATTATTTGAGAGAAAACGATGGAAAAGTATGTTAATCAATGTATTCTACTGGATCATTACACTTGCACTGATGGGCGGAATATTAGATGTCATGAATCATTGGGAAAATATTCCAATGCCTGTAAAGTAAAATTCAAGCTTTAAACGATTTCTACCTTGATATAAACGGCTGTCAACAACGTGTATAATTAATTGCTAAAACTGGTTAAAACGAGGAAATTCTCCTACAAATTACTATCTTTAGATTATCGGAAAATAAACGAGAAAGCCTCGCTCCTTCCAACGTCGTTTTTACCTACCTCCTTACGTCGATTGATTCGGCATAGAATAAAGCTCTAAGACGCAACTAATCATACACCACAGTTAGGCAAACATTAAAACAAAAATATGAGAAGAATCTTTTTAGTAACCATTTTAACATTTTTCACCATATCAAGCTTCTCACAGTCTTTTCCTGAAAAAGAGATTTTAAAAAAACTAAAGGCTCGCAAAATAGAGATGGATGAAGGTAATGAAGATGGCGTTTTTAAAGCTAATAGTAAAAGATCTAAAAAATGGGGTATGTATCAATGGACGTACGAAGGAACTAATGTAAAAGAACTTATTCCTATGAAGTATGATAGCATAAAGTACTTTCCGTTTAATGGTGCTTTTACAGCTGTTTACAATGATGGAAAAGTAGGTTTCTATTTAGCAAAATGGTCTTATGGAGATAAAGCGAAGCAAACTGTCCCTTGTTTATATGAAGAATACCAACGTTATAACAACAACGGTATAACCTACTTAGCAGTTTCTAAAAATGGAAAATGGGGTTGGGTCGATTGGTTAACAGGAGAAGAAAAAACTGAGTTTAAATATGAAACAAAAGAAGAACTCCCTTATCCTAAATATGAACAAAAATCTTGATTAGATGAATAAATCAATTACAATACTATTGATAATAATGAAGAATTAATGACAACATATATCTAAATTGCTCACTTTGTATATACTCGGAAAACCCTATGGATTTCCCTCTGGTTCGTTTTCTTTTACTAACTTAGTTCCACACAACGCAACTAACCATACACACTACAGTTAGCAACAAGCTAAAAAAACTAAACAGTATGAAAAAAAATGAATTAAAAGACAAACCAACTGAAAAGTTAAAAGCAGAATTAAACGGAATTAAAATAATTGCTGGAGCTTTAATTGGAGTCTTAACTTTATTATTTGTTGTGAATTTATATGGCCTAATATGGAAAGATAACAACGGAGCATTTATCTGCGGATTAGTCGTTGCATTTTCTTTATGTGCTATTCTTCCTTTACAGTTTGGCAATATAAAAAAAATAAAAACTGAGTTAAAATTAAGAGAAAACTTAGGACGAAAATTTTAAAAAAGCAAAAAACCTATTGCTAACAACGTGCAGAATTAATTGCTAACGCTGGCTAAGACAAGGAAATTCTCCTACAAATTATTATCTTTAGATTCTCGGAAAATAAGCGAGAAAGCCTCGCTCCTTCCAACACTGCTTTTGCCTACCTCCTTTGTTGGTTGATTCGGCAAAAGTTTAAACTAAAGCAAGGCTCTAAAACGCAACTAACCACACACAACACGTTGTACGTCATTTAAAAACTATGAACAAAAATTTATTATTATTTTATTTATTAATATCTACTTTCTCTTATTCACAAGTCCAAAAAAGATTTTATGTCAATGATGCAAAAACAATAGATTATGTAACTGTCAATTTTTGTGTGAATGACTCTGCTCGAATTAGTAAAGTTACTGTGTTACTCGAAAAAACTACTTATAAGAATGAAGAAATTATACAAAATCTGATAACTTACCTTAAAGAAATTCAGTATTATCCAGACAGCAAATTGAGAAACAATTGTTATGACTCAACATTCGAGTTTGTTAATAAAAACTATGAAAATGCTGAATTAAATGAATCGGATTATGCAAAATGTAATAAGTTTAAAACTGGAAATTTTCGATATGCTGACTTTAGAGTCAAAGAAACTAAAATCAAACGAAGAAAAAATAAGCAGATTGAGAAAAACGGGAAGAGAAATAAAGATGATCCCTTTAAAGAAAAGTATAAAATATCTTGGTCTTCTCCATGCGAATATCAATTAGAATTCTTAACTGCAAATTCTGCAGAGAGAGAGAAATTCATTGGAGAATCAATAAAAGTTAAAATAATTGCTCTAATCGATAATGGATATGTTTTTAAAGCTAAACTTTTAGATTACCATGAGACCATAAACGTTATTTTAATAGATAGTGAATAAACGAACATGCAACAACGTGTGCAATTAATTGCTTATTCTATGTCTACTCTATCTTTCTGAATGTAATACTAAGTTATCGGATTTTTTAAAACTCTTTGATCTTATCACTTTTTAGAGAACTAAACGCTTTAGTGTTCTAACTCGTTCTTTTTCAAAAAAAAGGTGACAGTAATTATACTAGTGATTGCAACCTAAATGCTAAAAAAACAGCATTCTGGTTCGGTTGCAATTAGGATAACCTGCTATCAAAGAACTTTACCAATGGACACTGCTGCACTAAAGTGGCTAACAACGTGTATAACCCATGACCTCCTACATACTCTAAAATTTATTACCTTTAGAAAAATAAATTTTCGTATAACCTACTCTGTTGAATATCGGCACAGGCAGTATACAAACACGTTGGCAAACATTAATACAAATTTTAATATCAATTAAAGAGGTAAGAAAATGAAAAAAACAGTGCTATTACTTTTAGTACTAATAGCTAGTACTCAATTTACAAACGCACAATCTGATGCTACATTAGATGAAGTAAAAGATTTTGTTGAACAAAAATTTCGACTGGAGAACTATGTTGTAACCGGTAATACAATAAGTAAATTATCAAATACTATCATATCTATTACAGGTTGTGATTGTAGAATAAGTTATGATAAAGAAACTGGAAGTGAGAGGTCAGGCGATGTTTTTTGGAATAGAAAATATGAATTATATTTCTCTTTATCAGATTTGACTACTGAAGGATCCAAAATAGGAGAGCTAAGTCTAGGTAGCGGTATTACGATAAACAATGAAAAAATTTTCAGCCTAATATTTAATTCTAAAAATGATTACAAGGACTTTAAACAAGTTATTCATAAACGGGATGGGAGTTTACAAACAAATTATTTTAAAAACAGAGAAATTATGTGGTCCACAAATAAAGAATTGCTAGAAAGAATTGAAAAAGCATTTTCCCGTGGAATTGAATTATGCCAAAGAAAAGATAAATTTTAAATAAAGAAATAAGAAATGAAAAAAAACCTATTTATAGCCATGGCTATATTATTTACATATACTATAAATGCGCAAGACACAGAGAAAAGATACAATTTTGCATATACAATATCCGATTCCTGCAATGATAGCAAAGTCGTTTATTTTAGCCCTATAGTATCATGTACTGTTCCTCATCTATGGTTCGACAATGAAGAATCTCAATTAAAACGTAAATGGCAAAAAAAGGTGTTTGCAAATTATAAGTTGAAAACATATTGTTTTTATAAAGAAGCCTGGGTATGGAAATCTTATGGCAAAGTTGATGAACAAAGAGATAAAACCATCGCAGAATTTAGAAATAGAGGATATAAAGTCTATGCCAACTATACCTTTGGTTTTCATTATGTGTCGGCTTACGAGGAATCTAAAAATTAAGAATACAAGCGCATGAATAAATATAGTTTCCTTTTGTTTTTTGTCTTTATTTCATTTCGTGGATATTGCCAAAAACCACAACAAATGGTATACACCATCTTTAAAGTTATTGAAACAGATAATCATTATTGCAATTCAGATGTTACCTATAAATCATTGATGTTGCCTAAAGAGATACCTTCTGAAGTAAGAAATAATTTACTTAAAAAGCGAGAAGAAGCACTTGAAAAGAAAACAGCAACAAAAGTAGATAGGGAGAACCTCTATCTAAACCCCAATGATTGGGTGGTTATTTTAGAAGTAGACTATGATCTATGTAAAACAAAGGTAGCTAAACGCATTTTTAAATTTAAGACTACGAATAAAAAAGCAATAGATAGCTTAATCCAAAAACAGATACATACTACACATGCGATGATTGAAAATGATTATATAAGCCATACCATTTTATACGTTGGACAACCATATGTAAAAGAAGAAGCTTTATTTTTTGATTCCTTGTGGTCGGATTTAAAAAGCAATATATTGGAATGGCTTAACGAAGACGAAAAAGAAGAATTTAAAAAAGAGTATAACAAAGCAGCTGGGATTGGAGTTCGAGGATAATGCTATCGGTACTCTTTGTCTTCTTTTGTTAAACACATATAGCACAACCATTTGCCAACAACGTGTATAAAACATAGTTAAGCTGGTTAAGACTAGGATATTCTCTTACATATTAATTACCTTTAGTCTAACTGAAAACAATGTAGTCCTAAAAAGTTACATTCCATACACAAAACCGTTGGCAGTAATACTAGAAAACACTAGAATAACATTTTACGAAAAAGAACTTAGCAATTACCAATTATGCCATTAATCATTAATAGCAACTTTCAAGAAACAAGTTAATTATATAATTGATAATTTTGGGTTTGAGCTCAAATTTCAAAAAAAAATGAAAACAACAACATTTCTAACATTTGTAGGTGACCAATGCGGAAAGGCTGAAGAAGCAATAAATTTCTACACTTCTATCTTCCTTAATTCGGAAATTAAAAGCATAATAAAATACCTAGAGGGAGAGGCTGGAGGAACACCAGAGCATATCAAATATGGAGTATTTACATTAAATGGTACAGAGTACATGGTTTCCGAAAGTAATTTTAATCACGCTTGGTCATTTACACCAGGGGTATCATTGTTCGTTGAATGTAACTCTGAAGATGAGATACAAACTTTATTCGAAAACCTTTCTTCAAATGGAGGCCAGGTTATGGTTCCTCTTGACAACTACGATTCAGGAGATTACGGCTTTGGCAAAAAATTCGGATGGTGTGAAGATAAATATGGTATTTCATGGCAACTTAATCTTTCAGAATAAATTCTGAATTATAATATAAGCCAACCCTACTTTAAGGAATAAACGAAATGGAAAATAAAAAAACAACTACGACCAACAACATGTATAACCAATTGCTTATTCTGTGTTTACTCGGAAAATCTTGCGGATCTTCCTCTGCTTCGTTTTCTTTTGCTAACTTAGTTCCTTCAAACGCAACTAACTATACACAGCATGTTGTGTGTAAGTAATAATTACCTAAGATTAAAAGTTATGAATAATATTCAGGTAATAGCTCTACTCAAAGCCAATCAAAACAAAAAAAATATTGAGAGGTGGGATAAAGGCAGTTCAGTATCTGGCAAACTAAAAAGCTTCGGTATTGGTTTGACAGTTTTGCGCAAACTTGCAAAACAAATTGGAAGAGATCGTAATCTAGCTCTGGAACTCTGGGATACTGATATTTATGACGCAAAGATTATAGCTTTACTAATTGATGACCCAAAACAAATAACTCGAGAACAAGCTGAAATGCAAGTTGAGAGTTTAAGACATGGTCATCTCGCCCACGTTTTCTCATCTTGTGGCGCATCTTTAGCCAAAACACATTTTGTAGTTCCTTTATTGGTTGAATGGATAAATAGCAAAGATACAATGCGCCAGAGCTGTGGTTATGGATTACTATATGAAGTATCAAAGTCCAAGAAAAAAGATGCTCCAGTTGATGCCTTTTTCTTAAAAAAAATTCAAGAAATCAGTACTTCTTTTCATAAGGTGCATAAAGCTGTACAACTTGCTATGGGTGGTGCACTCATAGGTATTGGTAAACGAAATGCAGTTTTAAATGCGAGTGCCTTGAAGGTGGCTAAATCAATAGGACCTATCCAATTCGAATCAAACAGCGACTGCGAACCTTTGGACGTCACCAAGCATCTCACAAGCGACTACATTAAGAATAAACTCGGTGTATAGTACGCAACTAATCAGAATTAAAATCAACTCGAAAATTAAAACCCGGAGGACTTCTTCTCTAATATGTGGAATGATGTATTACATTTATCTTTAAACTATAAAACATCAAACATGATATACCAATTATTAGTGTAAAAATTTTAGCATATAACTATATTTTAGGACTAGACACGCTAAAAAAAGGGTTTTTAAAAAGTTGCTTGAATAATTTTTAAGTACTTGATCTTTTTTGAAATACATTTCTGATAACAGAATGATTTACTGAATTTTACTAAACCCAACAGCGTGTATAATTCATTGCTCTTGTTGGTTAAGCAGAAAAAAAAATACTGTTATTGAAAACATGATAACTTGGAGAAATGGTCTGCCTCGCTCCTTCTCCTACGGATTTTTTCGCCGAAAACGACTCAACCTAGCTAGTCGCTTTTGCAGAAAGCTCACAACTAACCATACTCGCCACAGCTGTACGCAATTTAATTCCAGTTCCAAAAGTCATATTATAACTCTCTTTACAGGCTAAATGTCACATAAATGACGTATCAAATACATTGCTTAAATTTGATGGGAATTAGAGATTGATTTAATCTTGTATTGAATTTAAAAAAATGAAACAACCTCAATTAGGTAAAAAAATATCAGAGTTAAGACTTGCAAAAGGTTTAACACAAACTGAACTCGCAGAAAAGTGTAATTTAAGTTTAAGAACTATTCAAAGAATAGAATCGACAGAAGTTACACCTAGAAGCTATACACTTAAGTTAATATTTAAGACTTTAGATTTTGATGGTTTTAATTCAACAAATAATAATTCATCAGTAAATTCTAAAGGTTCATTTAATTTAAAAAAAAATGTAATTAGGAACATTTTATTACTATTAATAACCTCTTTAGTCTCTATTGTTATTTTCAAATTTATCTCAAGCTATAAAGTGCAATCGGCTACAGAAGTCAAAGAAATCATTCAAAAAAATCAATCAAATATTAAAAGATGGATTAATAACAAGCAAGTAGACTCAGTGCTTACTAAATTTAGTGACAATGCATGCATATTAAATTCAATATGCGGAAAGTTTCAAATTCGAAAAATGATAAATAACAATATTGATAAAGACTATAAAATACTAGACTACAACACTATAGCAATTAGTATAAGTGATTCCATTGCTGTAGAAAAATACGAAAGTGTGTATAACTATAAAGGAAGCTCACATAAACAAATAGGAATTATGGAATGGCAGCTTATCAATGGGAAATGGCTAATAGTAAATGATATGTTCAGAGATAACTAAAACCCAAAGTTAAAATATAACAAACTTCAGATAATGAACAAAAGACATTTTTTATTATTATTTCTAATACTAATATTTAATTGTAAAACTAATAATGAAGGCTTTGAAAAAAACAAAAGTATTTATTTAGAAAAACAAGCAGAATTTGGTACACCAATAGGGAAATATATTAGGAGTAATAAGTATCCTTTAAATATCCTCAATCAAATTGATTTTACAAAAAAGATAGATTCATTACAAGCCATTTTCACTAATTATCTTGCCATAAATAAAGATATGTTAGATAAGAGTACATTTAATAATGAAACGGCATTAATCAAACTTTTTTTTGACAAACTAATATTAGGATATCCCGAACTTCATAAAAGATATACTGGAAAAAGCATTATTTTATCTAAACAAAACCAATCTAAATTAAATAAAAATCTATTTTTTTTTAATGACGAAACACTTTTTACAAGCAGAGAATTAAACGATTATATAGCTACATATATAAGAATTGAATCTAATAAAATATTAGAAAATCCCATTTTTAGTAAACTAGACAATCAGCAATTAAATGCCGATTGGAGTATTATGGATACAATATTTACTAATAGCAAGTTCAGTGATTTTTGGAAACACAAGTATTTAAAGTACCATATTGATAATTTAGGGATAAAAAATATTGATAAGATTTATTCAAGTTTTATGTCTTCTTGTAAAACTTCAGAGTATTCAGAAAGCATTAATGCTTTATATAATTCTCACAAAAAAGGAAGAGCCAGCCATATTATAAAAACCTATAAAGAAATAGACGGTTTTAAATTAGATATGCATCTCTTTTTACCAAATTCAGAAGAATTTAAAGGAAAACGACCTACAATAGTTCAATTTCATGGAGGAAGTTGGTCGGAAGGTAAACCAGATTGGTTTTTTAATACCGCAGAAGCTTATACTAAACAAGGTTGGATAGTTGGAGTGGTTGAATATAGAATTAAAGGAAGACAAGGCACATATCCTTTTGAATCTGTTAAAGATGCAAAATCGGCAATGCGCTGGATAAGAGAAAACGCTAAAAAATATAATATAGATCCAAATAAAATTATCGCAACAGGTAATTCTGCAGGTGGTCATTTGTCTTTAGCTATTGCATTAATTGATAATTGGAATGAGAGTACTGATAATTTTGAAATAAGTACTAAACCTAATGCAATAATAGTAAACTCTGGAGTCTATGATTTAACAACCAACTCTACTAGATGGATTACTGAAAATTATGAAAATCGAGGCATTGTAAAGGAGATATCTCCAAATCATTTATTAAAAAAGAGCGCTGTTAAAATGTTATTAATTCATGGTGAAAAAGATAGAAACTGTCCTTACGAGAATGCAGAATATTTTTATAAAGAAATGAAATCACTAGGAAATGATATTAAACTACATACTGTAAAGAATGCCGAACATATGATCTGGTATGGTAAACACTCTACCGAAGTTTCAAAAATCACAAACGAATACATTAAAGTCCTGAATTTTTAACAAAAACGACGTACAACAACATATAAAAATAATTGCTTGGTTCTAGCCCACTTGGAAAATCCTATGGGTCTTTCTACGGGTTCGTTTCTTTTTGTTAAATTAGTTGCTTACATACGCTACTAACCATACACAAACCGCTCTAGTCAATTTGAGAAGTGGAGAAAACTAATGAATATATTGCAAACAAATTAAAATTAATCCATAAAATCAATCCAAAATAAGCGCAAAGTCGCTCTTGTATTGCCATTCATTAATTCTACAAAGGTTAATATCTCATCTAAATTTGAGCGAGAATATACATGTCTTCCATCTATAATCATATTTATTTTTTTTGTGTTTGCAATATTTGAAAGTGGGTTTTTTTCAAGAATAATAATGTCTGCTACTTTACCAATTTCTAATGTGCCATACTTATGGCTAAGATTAAAATAAGAAGCTGGATGAATTGTAGCAGATTTTAATGCTTCTGAAGGTTTTAATCCAGCCTTAACAAGTTCTAACAATTCATCATGAATACTAAAACCAGGAAAACAGAATGTGTCATTTGCATCAGTACCTGCTAAGATTTTTACACCTGCCTTATGAGCTTTACCTGTCAATTCCAGACCCTTTTTATAAAAGTCCATATATGTTTTTCTCCCTTCGGGCGTTGGGTCCATATTAATCATTCCCTTTGTATCTCCAATCCAATTTCTCCTTTCTATTGCGTTAATATATTTTAAGCGAGGATCGTTAAGGTATGCTTCATTATCTGCATAAGCGTCCATTTTTCGTGTAAGATGAGTGGGACAAAACCAAGTGTTGTTTTTAACCATTTCATTAACTAAATCCTCAAACATAGATTCACTATGGTTATCAATCATATCACGTAAAGCAGTAGTATTATCTAACGCTCCTCCTTCGTTGAATTCACCTTTGTATCTAGTCAAATATTTAGCTCTTAATTCTTCAGATCCAGAATAACATTCAAATAAAAATAGTCTTGCATGTTCAAAGCTTTTGTGCCCAGCTTTGGAAGCTTCAATTGCACTAACCGCTCTTGGTCGGTGACCTAAAATAGATATTGATTTTTTTTCAGCCTCGTCCAATAATTGAAAATAGTATTTCGGAAGTATTCCATTATACGTTTTAACAAAATCATTCATTTCTCCTGAAAATGAATTTATAATGGCATTAGTATGTTCAACGCTTGTCAAATTGGAAACAAATGTACTGCCAATTCCTTCTAATCTAGGGCCTAAAAGAGTGTTTGCTTCTATTTGCGCTCTCCATTCTTTTTTAAGTGTAAACTCAGCATGTCCTCCCATATCCCTAATATGGGTAACTCCATTTGAAATATATAAAGGAAAACTAAAATGTGGAGCCAATATAGAATTAACATGGGCATGCATATCCCATAATCCAGGAATAGCATACTTTCCTTTTCCATCAATTATATAAGTATTTTTTGGAACTTGAAATGCCTCATAATCTCCAATCTCTATAATCACTCCATTTTTTATTAATAGACTTTGCTCATAGATAGAATCTGATTCTATATCAACAATGTTTGTGTTTTTGATGACAATATCTGTAAGCGATTTATTTGGTTTAGGAGGTTCTGGTAATGGAATTGTTACTAGAATATAAAAAATAAATGTTGCAGTTAATAAAACTGCAACTACTCCAATGATGCTTTTTTTTAAAAGATGTTTCATGTATTAACTTCTATGATTTGTATTAATGATGTAACCAAAATTTAGTTAACTACAAAACTAATATAGCTTCAATAAAGAAAGGAAAAATCTATCCTGTCATTGACATGACATTTACATGTCATATCTAATTTTAGAATAAATTTGGGATAACCGAAGTCCATTCTGAAGAAGAATGTTTAAGACTTTTGACTATTTTTAAAACGATAAACACATCAATAACACTTAAACCTAAATATACTAATATCGGTATGGGTAATGATTCTCCAACTACAGTTTGACCTCCAAATAAATTAATAAAAAAAGGATTCAATAACATTAGAATGACACTTAAAATGGTCCATAAAATTTGGAAACTCAAAACCTTCTTGCAAATTAAATTTGATGTATTTGACCATGTTCCTTTTTTCCAGATGGCAACTATAAATATTAAAAAGATTACAGGTAATAGAAAGACCAAAAAATTTGACATTATAAATCTATTTAGTTTTGTACTTTCTTCTATATGATATTTTGAGTTCTTGGGTGAATCAGAATTAAACTCTTCTAAAGAAACATTTAGTGCCTCTAATAGTTTTCTTGTAGTAAAAGGTCTTGGGTTTACCTGATCTTTTTCAATACGCTGTATTGTCCTTACTGAAATCCCCGAGGCTTCTGATAATTCTTCTTGCGATATTTTTCGCTCATCACGTAATTGAAGAATTTTATCCTTAAATTTCATTTAACTCTTGATTTTATACTTTGATTGAATCATTCATCAGTATTCAAAGTTAAATATATTCAATTTTAATGAATTCTAATTAATTGAGGAAAATGAAAGAAATATTAAAGTAAATTTAGATTGAAATACTAGCTACAACACCATGTATAGCTCATAGCTTCTGAATTTCCTGTCGGAAAGTCATCGCGCTTTTACTATCTTTGGTTTACGGCGGAAAATCAATGGTGTACTTTTTCGCAACTGATCATACACAAAACCGTTTTATACCATTAAGCAAACCTTAAATAAAATGAATAAATTAAATGATTCTTGAGCGACACACATTTGAATATCAGGATAAGGTTTTAATAGAAAAGGTGAAAATTGGTACACCTTTTATGTATGAGGCTATCTTTCAAAACAGAGGCTGTTTTATATACTTTAAAGAGAAAGGGCCAAAGTTATACTCCGCTATGGAGAATATTCAAATAAATGGACAAGAAGCTGTTCTTCTTAATTGCGGAAATCACTTTTTAGAATTATTGAAGGAATCTGAAAATGAGCAAGTAGAAGTTATTATTTTTCATCTGATTCCAGAGATGTTGAAAAAATTATACATAAAAGAGTTACCTAAAATACTTGTAAAACACAATACATCTAAACCAAGTCAAGTAGTAGCTTCTAATGACATTATTACAAAGTTTATAGATTCATTAGAATTTTATTTTCAAAATCCATCTTTAGTGAATAACGATTTACTTGAGCTAAAAATTAAGGAACTAATACTTTTGCTTATACAATCTAAAAATGTAGCATCTGTATTAGAGTTAATCAATAATTTGTATTCCACTAAAGCTGTACAAGTGAAGGAAATAATAAAACTTCATCTGCATTCAAATTTAACTTTAGAAGAGTTGGCAAAACTATGTCACTTAAGTTTATCTTCTTTTAAACGAGAATTTAAAAAGGAGTTTAACGATAGTCCTACTAATTATATTATTTCCAAAAAATTAGAAAAGGCAAAAGAATTGTTGCTAATGACCGACTTATCAATAAGCGAGATAGCTTATGAAGTTGGTTTTAACGACCCACAATATTTTACCAGAATCTTCAAAAAAAGAGGTGGTATTTCCCCTTCAAGTTTTCGAAATAAAACAACCTGACCTAATCGTCCATACTTAAGAACGCTTTCTCCATCTGTACTCTTTAGATGTCATATATTTTTGTATCGGTAAAAGTTACGATATCAAAGCATATGCTGAATATGCTCAAAAAAGTTTAACTATTTAAAATATAACAAGATGAATTTAACAAATAACATTACAGGAAAAGTAATTGTAATTACAGGTGCAAGCAGTGGATTAGGAGAAACTACAGCACGTCATTTAGCATCTAAAGGTGCAAACGTAGTTTTAGGTGCTCGCAGAGAAGAGCGTTTACATATGATCACTGAGGAGATAAATGCTCAAGGAAACGGTAAAGCAATTTACGTGAAAACCGATGTGACAAAAAAAGAAGATGTGCATGCTTTAGTTGATAAAGCTGTAAGTGAGTTTGGTACATTGGATGTGATGATCAATAATGCAGGTTTAATGTCAATTGCTCCAATGAGCGAAATCAAAATTGACGAATGGGATCGTATGATAGATATTAACATAAAAGGTGTTTTATATGGTATTGCATCAGCTTTGCCTATTTTTCAAAAACAAGAATCAGGACATTTTATTAATTTATCATCTGTTGCCGGTGTAAAAGTGTTCAGCCCAGGAGGAACTGTGTACAGTGGAACAAAGTTTGCTGTTCGAGCAATTTCTGAAGGTCTACGTCACGAAGTTGGTGGAAAAATTAGAACAACCACTATTGAACCAGGAGTAGTAGATTCTGAATTAAAGCATGGTAGCTCTCATAAAGAAAGTTCTGATTTTGTGAAAGATTTTTATCAAATCGCAATCCCTTCAGATTCTATTGCAAGAACAATTGCATTTGCAATTGAACAACCTAATGATGTAGATGTCAACGAAATTGTAATTCGCCCAACGGCTCAAGATTTCTAATACCATTTAATGCTGTTTTAGGTATAAAAAAGTTGAACTAATTGTTCATATATAAGAGCGCTTTCTCCATCAAAACCACTTATATATCATATAATTTTGTCCTTATGAACACAATACATCATTAAGCATATTAAGAACGTTTAACTATTTAAAAAAATCATAATGAAAAAATCAATTCTCATAGTACTAATAGCCTTCGGTTTCAATTCTTTTTCACAAGCCCAAGGAAAACAAAACAATAAAACTAATTCTAATAACACTTTAAATCTTAAAAAAATGAATGATCAAAAAAACGAAACACAAAGTTTCAACGAGTATCAAGAAGTATTAAAAGCATTACAACCATATATTAAAAGTGCCAAGACTGGCGATGGAAAACTAAGTCGATCTGCATTTTATGACCATGCTGATATTATAGGGTCTATGAACGGAAAGTATATACACCAAACTGCTGATCAATTTGGAAAAGATTTGAGTTCTTTCGGAGCTTCAGAAAATGTACAACATCATGTTGCTTGGATAGATATCTCCGGTCCTGCTGCTGCTGCAAAAGTCGAATTTATCGATTGGTTAGGCTTCCGTTTTACAGATTTCTTTGTACTTTATAAAAAAAATGGAGAATGGAAAATAAGCGGAAAAGTTTATGATTCTCATTCTCAAAACTAATTAAAAATAATTAATACATATTAAAAAGCTATAATTATGCACGTATCAATTCATCAGCTTATTAAAGGCTATGTAGAGAATCAACATTCCTCAGAAATATATTTACAGGTTCTAAATGAAGCTGGAATAGAGAAAGAAGAGTTTGAGGCTGAAAACTATCACAACGATGCTAAAACCGAAGATGTACTTTCTGCAGCGATTAAAATTTTGTCCACAAATAGAGAAGAGTTTTTAACTAATGCAGGACTTGATGCCGCTCCAGGATTATTAGATGCTTTTAAAGCTTTTTGTGATCCAGATTGGGATGTGCTTGACTTATTAGAACATGTAGAACCAAGAATGCACAGGCACGTCCGCGAAGAAATGGGAGCATTCCCTCCTGCTTTAAAACCTGAAAGAAAGAACAAGAATGAGTTGGAAATTAACATACGCTCACATAGGAGAATGGCGTTTTTAGCAAAAGGATTTATTTTAGGTTTTGCCAAAGAATATGGTGACGAAGTTGAAGTAACTGTTGATGAAACAGATACTCAGTATACTATTCTAGTTAAAAAAACAACTAAAATTTCATAAAAACAGAAAATAATGGAAAAGAAAATATTAATTATTCTATCCAACACAAATGAGATTGGACCAAACAAGAGAAAAACAGGAACACATCTTTCTGAAGTAGCACATCCTTATGCCGAATTCGATAAGACAAATTACCAAATAGATTTCGCCACCTTAACAGGAGGTAATCCATATTTAGATGCTCTTAATTTGGCAGATGATCCTCTAAATCTTGCGTTTTTAACAGGAAAAGGATGGGAGCTTATGCAAAAACCGGTTAAACTATCGGAGGTAAATGTTAGCAGTTATGATGCCATTTTTGTACCTGGAGGACTAGCACCTATGGTTGATATGCCTAAAAATACTGTTCTTAAAGAAGTAATTCGAGAAGCGTATGAAGGAAATGCAGTTGTCGGAGCAGTTTGTCACGGTCCAGTATCGTTATTAAATGTAAAATTAAGTAACGGGTCGTATCTGTTAAATGGTAAGAATATCACTTCTTTTACAAATGTAGAAGAAGAGCTTTATGCTATTGAGGATGTGCCTTTCTTATTAGAAAATGCATTAACGAAACAAGGAGCAAAATTTCATGCGGCTGCAAATTGGTCTGCTAATAGTATTGCGGATGGTAACCTTGTAACTGGGCAAAATCCAGAATCAGCAAAAGGAGTGGCTGAAAAAATGATTTCCATTTTAGAAAGAACTAACAAAAAAAAGTAAAATGACAATTAACGTGTTTGCTACGTGGAAAGTTAAAGTAGGAGAAATAGAAAATGTTTTAAGCATCTTAAAAAAGGTGCAAGATGAAAGTGTAAAAGAAAAGGGAAATCTGTTCTATAAAATTCATCAAAGTAATTCAGATTTAAACACACTTGTATTGCTTGAAGGATATACAGATGAATTAGCGATTTCAGAACACCGAAGTTCATCACATTTTCAAGATTTGGTTTTAGGAAAAATTGTCCCTTTATTGGAAGATAGAGAGATTGTTTTAACAACACCTATTAGATGAAACTTGGAGAATACAATTAATATTTTTGGTATCTAAAAAAAACACAAATAAAATGGAAAATCAAATTGAAAAAACTTAGTACATGTTCATGAATTATTATCTAAAGGTGTATTTATGAAGGCAATGGAAACTTATTTACACAATGATGTAGAGTTAAGGGAAGTAAATGGTGATGCAAAAGTAGGTAGTTATGCTGTACAAGGAAATCATTCTTTTTATGTTACTGTAATGACTCTAATACTAAATGATGGAACGACTATGGTTTCAGAGCAGGTTGTGGCTACCGAATGGAAAGATATTATCACGCATAAATAAAACGAGCTTAAAAATTATTCTTTAAATAAAAAACGAAGAATATGAGGAAAGACATATAATTATTATGTTCACGGTTAATTAAATAAAGGTACACAACAATGTATAAAAACAATAGTGGTTTGGGTGCGTACTCAAACCGTTTTTTTTGTTTAATTTAATATATTGCTATCTGAAAAGTAGTTAAGCTTTAATCCGCTACTGTTCTTATATAAACCGTTAGCAGCAACCATACAAATACGACAAACTTAACAATGATAATTATTATATGGACGAAAAAACACTAAGGACAATTGCTGGGCAATTAAGACAACCGAGTGGGAATTATGCGATTCAAGTTGGAAAAAAAATGAATGAAGGTAATTTGCATATAAATCTAAACACTTTTAAAGCTCTTAATCTAACAAAAAGAGATCACATTCTTGAAATTGGAATGGGAAACGGTTTTTTTGTAGAAAACATTTTATCATCAGATAATTCAATAAAATATACAGGTTGCGACTTTTCTGAAATAATGGTTGTTGAAGCTCGTAAACAAAATAATGTGTTTATTACAAATGGACAAGCTAGATTTTGTAAGGCAAATGCAAATGATTTACCATTTGATTCTGAATTCTTTGATAAAGTATTTTCGATTAACACAATTTACTTTTGGGACAATCCAAAAATAGTCCTTTCTGAAATATGGAGGGTTTTAAAACCTGGCGGACAAATTACTATATCAGTCAGACCTAAATCAATCATGGAGCATTACCCATTTGTAAAGTATGGATTTAAAATGTTTACAAAAGAAGACTTGGCCGAATTAATATCAAAGAACAATTTTAAAGTAATTGATATCTTGGAAAAAAACGAACCCGAAGTTGAGATAAATGGTGAATTAATAAAAACATCTACATTACTAATAAAAGCTAAAAAAACATAAGCACGACAGAAAAAAGCTATGCATTCAGCAAGTTTCGGGTTTTATAGGAGTGAAATCAATTCTATTTTTGCTGTTATAAAATTTGAGTTTAATGAGCAAACAAGAATACATTAATTATAGTAGAATAGCAGAAGCTATTGCATACATACAGCAGAACTTCACAGAGCAACCAACTCTTGAAGAAATTGCCGAAAAAGTACATTTAAGCCCATTCCACTTCCAAAGAATTTTTACAGATTGGGCAGGAGTTAGTCCTAAAAAATTCTTGCAATATATAAGCGTTCAACACGCAAAGCAAATTCTAAACAATTCACAATCTACTTTGTTTGATACGGCATATCAAACAGGCCTTTCGGGTACTGGTAGATTACATGATTTGTTCGTGAAAATTGAGGGGATGACACCCGGAGAATACAAAAACAAAGGGGAAAATCTTAATATAAATTATAGTTTCGCAGAAAGTTTGTTTGGGCTAATTTTAGTCGCCTCTACAGACAAAGGTATTTGTTATATGGGTTTTTCGGATGACAAAAAAAATGCATTTTCAGAATTAAAAAAACGCTTTCCAAAAGCGAGTTTTATACAACAAACAGACAAGATTCAACAAAATGCTTTACAAATTTATACACAAGATTGGAGCAAGATAAATAAGATAAAATTACACCTAAAAGGAACAGATTTTCAACTAAAAGTTTGGGAAGCACTTTTAAAAATTCCAACAGGAAATTTAGCAACTTACGGAAATATTGCAAAACTAATTCAAAAACCGAAAGCTTCAAGAGCTGTCGGAACTGCTATCGGGAATAACCCTATCGCTTTTTTAATTCCTTGTCATAGAGTTATTCAATCTACAGGGACATTTGGCGGTTATATGTGGGGAACAGCTCGAAAAACTGCAATAATAGGTTGGGAAGCCTCAAAAATCAACACTTCAAATAGTACTGTATAGCAATGGAGAAGCTAAAAACAAAACTTACCACAATAAATTGGCAATTAGTAACTGAATCAATGAATGAAAATGGCTATGCCATTATTTCCAAAATACTATCAGAAGAACAATGCAATGAACTAATCCATGAATACAATAACGAAATTATATATCGAAAAACGGTCGTAATGGAACGCTACCGCTTTGGCTTGGGCGAATATAAATACTTCGATTATCCACTCCCCAAAATTATTCAAACAGTAAGAGAAACTATATATCCAAAACTTTCACCTATTGCAAACCTTTGGATGAAAGTGCTCAATATTAATAAAATATTTCCAAAAACATTTGAAGAATTGCAATCGCTTTGCCATCAAAATAATCAGTTAAAACCAACTCCTTTAATATTAAAATATGGAAAAGGAGGTTTTAACACATTGCATCAAGATTTATATGGAGATGTTTATTTCCCAATACAATGCGTTCTATTTTTAAACGAACCTGATAAAGATTTCACAGGCGGAGAATTTGTTTTGACACAACAAATGCCAAGAGCCCAATCTAAAGCCATCGTTTTAAAACCAAAAAAAGGTGATATGCTCATTTTTACTACAAATTTTCGACCAGTTAAAGGTATAAGAGGGCATTATCGAGTAAATATGAAACATGGAGTTAGTGAAGTGATTAGTGGAGAACGGCATACTTTAGGTGTTATATTTCACGAAGCAACCAGCTAATAAAATGATAAAACATATAGACATTGATGATGCAAAACTTCACCAAAGAATAAAACGAAAAGAAATCATTTATGGTGGAAATCTCAATTTGAGAATTTACGGAACTTTACAATGCAAATCGGGTAAAAGAATGAAAAAAGAAAATCGTATTTTTTTTTATACTATCGAACAAGCAAAAGAACTTAGGTTTAGACCTTGTGGACATTGCTTGCGAGCAGACTATAAAATTTGGAAAAATGGCCTTATTTAATACCTCAAAAACGCACAACAACGTTACCAAACATTTAAATGTAATCCAATGCCTATACATATATGGCTAATAAATTTTATAAAGCGTAGTTACTATAACTCCTTTATCATTATTTAAAATAACTGACAATAATTGTTTTTCTTCTTTTACCTTAAAATTGAATGGTGGGACTAATAAGTTTAAACCGCTTTGTTTTTTTAATCTAATTCCTTGTCCTGAAATAATATCTTCATTGGGAACAAAATCTCCTTCAGGCAAATGTTCTGTTAAAATAACATATTTAAAACCTGTTAACTTATTCACTATCTTTTGTACTTCAGCATTCGACAAGTGTTGTAGTACTTGTCTTAATATCGCACAATCTCCAGAAGGCAAATTATCAACTGCTATATCCAAGCAATGGAATACTAAATTTTCTTCTTTAAATTGCTCTATATTATGCTCTATAAGGTCTATTACTATATCTACAGCAACATACTTCTTAGTATACTTTACTAATTCTTTCCCGACATTAAAATCTCCGCAACCTAAATCACATACCACAAGAGGGTTTTTAAAAGACACTAAAAATGATGTTAAAACATCTATATATTGATTTACTATCTCAGGATGATGCGACCCAACACCAGAATAGAAATTAGATTTGTTACTTCCCCAAAGTTTCATTTTATAAACTTGTTCCATAGCTTCTTTAGTTGGCCAAGGTTTCTTTAGTCTTTTAAATCCCATTTTTTTCTTCTTAATAAACACTCAACTTGGTCGATATAAACTATAACAAAAATAGATGTATTTAAATGTAATATAAAAATAAACGTACAGATTATATGTTATAGAACTGCCAACTCATCAAAGGAAAAATGTTTTACAACAACGTGTATAATTAATAGTATTTAAAGATGAGTCCGGGATATTCTACCAAATTTCAGAGCTCTTCGCACTTTTTTGCTAACTTAGTTCCCATCACTACTAATCAAACACAACACCGTTCGCATTCATTAAACCAACTGAACCGAATTGACAAAACATTGAACAAATCATAACATATAAAAGCCTTTTTTAATAATATTTTTGTAAGAAAACAAGAAATGATTATTGATTATAAAACCATAGACTTATTTGGCAAACTTCTTTTTGAGACAATAATTTTAGAGCCTCCATATAAGAAGCCTAACCTTATGCCTAATGAAGCTTGTTTTTTATACATATTAAAAGGGGAGTATGATTCCATTTCAGAAACTGAAAAATTAAGAATAGAAGCTGAAGAATCTATATTAATGAAATGTGGTAATTATACATCCAATATGTTACCATCTAAATCATCTGATAAATATCAAGCGCTTGCTATTCATTTTTTTCCAGAGATATTATTGAAAATTTATAAAAATAAGCTACCAAATTTTCTTAAAGACAAACTGCCATCTGCTGTTAGTATGTCTAAACTTAATAGTGATATCTTAATCCGAAAGTATATTGAAGGGATTTTATTCTATTTCGAGAACCCCAACTTAGTCAATGAGGAAATATTAATTTTAAAATTAAAAGAAATTATTCTTTTATTAAATCAAACAACCAACGCGCCAGCTATTCGGGCTATACTCTCAAACTTATTTAATCCAACATCGTATTCATTTAGAGAGATTATAGAATCTCATTATTATTCTAATATTACATTAGACCAGTTAGCTCAATTAACTAATCAGAGTCTTTCTACTTTTAAACGAGAGTTTAAAAAAACATATAATACTACTCCTGCTAGCTATTTAAGAGAAAAAAAAATAGAAAAATCTGTAGAATTGTTAGGTTCAACAGATTTAAGAACCACAGATATTGCTTATGAATGTGGTTTTGCTGACGTATCACATTATTCTAAAACTTTTAAGCTTCATTACGGCGTTTCCCCTACCTCTTATAAGATGACCCATTTTAGCAAATCATTGAACTAATCATAAAACGTTTTCCTTTCGCTTCTATTCATCTTTGTATCATCATTTAATACAAAAAAACAAAGATGAAATCAATAACAAAATTCGCAAGTTTTATTCTTATCGCTTTTTTAGCGACCTCTTGCAATACAAACAAAAAAACAAATTTAACAGTCAACAATTCAAAAAAAACAAAAACAATGGATACAATAAATGAAGAAATAGTAAACGTAGCGTTGATGTATGTAAAAGAAGGAGAAGAAGAACGTTTTGATGAATATAAAAGAAAAGGAGGAGCAATCCTTGAACAATATGGAGGAAAAATAGAACGAATTATAAAACCCACAATGTTGGCACAAGGCAAATTAGAATTGCCAACAGAAATTCATTTTGCTACATACCCAAGTATTGAAGTCTTTAACAAATTTAATACAGATCCTGAGTTTATTAAAATCCGGGACGAATATGCAATACCAGCATTAAAAAACATTTCTGTATTCACAAGTAAGAATACCAATTTCGAATTTAAAAAAGAAACTGGAGACAAATCTAAAACTTATGGTGTAGCGCTACTCTATTTTAATGATGGCAAAGAAAAACTCTTTGAAGAGTACCATGAAGGTGCATGCGAAATTATGCCTGAATTTGGAACTCATTTCGAACGTTTTATCGCTCCTTTCCAATCTAAAGGAAACCTAGAAATGCCAAACGAAATTCATCGTTTTTATTTCGATTCTATGGATGGTCTACAACAAATGGGTACTGATGAAAGAATGCAAGCACTATTTCCAAAAAGAGATGCTTCATTAAGCAATTTATACTTTTTCATTGGTGTAGCTACTTTTTAAAAATATAACGCCTAATATATCGAAATAGAGAAAAAAGCACAAGTTATTATGACTTGTGCTTTTTTGTATATTTGTTTTTAACTGAAAAGTTAGCACCTAAAAACTGCTACTTTTCATATACTAAATGTTGTAACCAATTTGAAAAACTGAACTTTCCTGAAATAGTATGACAAAGAAACAAACAAAACGAATACTCAAAATAGTATTTATTATTGCAAGCATAACCTCTTTGTTCTTCGTCCCATGGATTTTGGTAAAGGCATGGATTTTACCACTGCCTGATACGGTTCAAGAGCAAGTAAATGAAGCAATTGGTCATGGATTTGATGGAATGATTGTTTATGTTGACGAAGCCGGTAAATCACCAGAATTTTATACAGCGGGCTGGAAAAACAGGGAGAACAAGATACCTGCAGACCCGCAATCCTTATTCAAAATTGGCAGTATTAGCAAATTATATGTCGCCGTTGCTGTTGCCAAATTAGTCAATGATAAACGATTGTCTTTAGATAAAACGCTCGCTGAATATTTCCCAGAATTGGCGGGAAGAATTGAAAATGCCGATAAAATCACCTTGAGAATGATGGTACAACATCGGAGTGGTATTCCTAACTACACCGATTATGGCTATTGGGATAATCCACCGAATAGTAAAAAGGAAACACTTGAATTAGCACTTGATTTACCTGCTAACTTTAAACCTGATAAAAATTATGGTTATTCAAACACCAATTATTTATTAATTGGCGAAATCCTTGATAAAAAATTAGGGCATAGCCATCGTCAATATATTAAGAAGGAAATTTTGATACCACTTGAGCTAAATAATACTTACAGTTTACTTAGTGAAGTTGATTTAGAAAAAGTTGCTAGCGGGTATTATGTAGGTTATAAAGAGGATATGAAGCTTGTTTATGATGTTGTAGGCACCAGCGGCTCAATGGTAGCAACAGCAGAAGATGTGGGTATATTCTTGAGGGCATTAAACGATGGTTCTGTTTTTGATGAAGGCGAACAGGAAATCTATTCGTCCATTTACGTTTACGAACATGGAGGTTTGGTTCCTGGCTATCAGAGTCTTGCAGAATACCATAAAGATATCGACACAGTGGTCATTCAATTTGTGAATACAACTAACTTTGATGGATACGACTGGAATTTATCAGAAATCGTAATTAACCGTATAGTAAAAATACTGAGGAATAAAAAAAGCTCATAATATTGCGTATAAAACATAGCTAAGTTGATTAAAATCAGGATATTCTACTACAAATTAATTACCTTTATTCCAACCAAAATAAATGTAAGCTTAAAACCGTCACGAACCGTTTTGAGTCATTATAACTGAGATTATAAAAACTAAATTCCACCAATTGAATGTTCAATTAAATATTACTAAAAATCTAAAAAACCAGTTTCAAAGATATTTTAAACTAAAAGAAGTTCAGGGAGAGTATTTTTTAGATTCAACAGTTGGTGGTGGTCAAAGTATGGAATTTGTTAATTTTCCTGGTAAAATGGAATTTTACCACTTCAAGAAGTCGTATTTCAAAATTCCTATTCAGATGAAATCGGTTAATCCTATTGATAGTGAATGGTTCCTGATTCATATTAATCTTTCGAATACTAAGCAACAAAAAAAGGTTAAGGATGAATTCATTGATTTTCAAAAACATCTTCCTATTGGGCTCTTACTTTATGGCCCTGGGCTTGAAATAGACACACAATTACCAGCTAACATAGAAATGGAATTAGCAACTATCCATTTTCATCGTTCCTTTCTTGATACTTATTTTGAAAATTGGAAAGATAGTATTGACACTACTAAGAATTTGGTGTATGAAGATTTAGATTACAAGTTAGAAAATGCTTTAAACAAAGCATTATTTTCTATTCGAAACAAAATAGAATGTCATGCCAATGTACTTCATTTTATGAACCTGTTTTTTAAAAAAATACGTATTCATTCTCGAAATTCTCATCATGAAATTTTGCACTCAGAAGATGTAAAAAACTTATTCATCGCTTCTGTTCATCTTAGAAATCCCTTATCCAAAAGAATATTATCACTAGATGAGCTCGCTTCTATTGCCAATATGGGAATTACTAAATTTAAAACTACTTTTAAACAGCTATTTGGTAGTGCACCTATTCAATACCGAAACAAGATAAGGATGGAATTTGCACGAGAAGAGATAGTGTCCCAAAGAAAAACGCCAACAGAGATAAGTTATGATTTAGGATATGCACATCCATCCAGTTTTACAACAGCTTACAAAAAATATTTTGGCAAATTACCATCTTCATGTATTTAATATTTTCGGCTTCCTTAACTAATCAATCGTCTTTTTGCATTAAAGTTTAAGTGGTTTTACTTTCTAAATTGTCAAAATATAAAACTATAAAAAATGAAAACCATTTATTCTATACTAGTCCTTAACTTGTTAATCGCAAGTTCATTTTCACAAGAACAAACTACAATCCCAAAAAATCAATTAGAAATCAATAAAGAAATTGCTCAAAATTTCTATCAAGATTTGTGGTTTACTAACAATACAGATAATTATTCTAAATATGTTGCCGATACTTATATAGTACATGATATAGGAGATAGAAAAGGTGTTACAGAACCAGCAATTGAACAAAAAAATATTGCTGATTTTTTTTGGAAAAACGGTGACTTCGATTCCAAAATTGATTATCAAATTGCCGAAGGAGATTTGGTAGCAACCCGATGGACAGGTTCTTTTAATTCAAAGACGTTGTTTGGACGTTTCGCTTTGGAAACCAATGAACCCATAAGCATCATTAATGTATTCAGAATAAAAGATGGTAAAATAGTTGAATTTTGGAACCATCGGCATGATATTGAAACGCCTCAAACTATGAAATTTACGATTAAAGGACTCTTTTTAGGCTTAATTATAGCTTTACTACCTACTATCATGGTTATAAGGCTAAGAAAAAGATTAAAATTGCTCACAAAAAAAAACGACTCACAACACCTGTATAATTCGAAATATAAACTCTCCTAAAATAAGTTAGCAAAAATTAAACCTTTTAGACCTTATCTAATAGGACTGACAATTTTAGTTCTTGTTTTGCTTCGTATCAAAAAAAGAAATTGAAAATCCAATCATTGAATTTGGCAAAACCAAAACCAATGAAGAGGAAATTAAAAAAAAGTTAAATCGTTTTATATAATTGATATATCAATTATATTTGTATCAATTAAATAACATATGAACCTGCCACTTCCATCAGAAACAATATTTCACGTCATTGAAAGCACCATAAAGGAGTATCGGAAATTTGCACAGAAAAACATTTCAGAACAAATACAGGACATGACCATCGATCAAGGTTTAGTACTCCTCTTTCTAAATAAGCATCCAAACTTAAATCAGAAAGAAATTGCAGAACTAGTGTTTAAAGACAACGCGTCAATGACGCGAATGATCAATACCATGGTTCAGAAAAAACACATAAAACGTTCCATAAATCCTAAAGACAGAAGACGTTACAAAATTGAAATCACAAACAAAGGAAAAGAAGTATTAGAAACCCTTCCTCCCATCATTCATCACAATAGAAATTTATCCTTAAAAGGAATCACAAAAAACGAACTTAATCAATTGGAAATTATTTTAGGTAAAATCAGAACCAATTGTACAAAAACATAACATTATGAAAGTTATAAGCAAATTTACCGTAGTCACAGTCACTTTTTTTATACTACTTGTCTCTCAACTAAGCGCACAGCAAAAAGTAGAGATATTAACAGCTAAAGAACAACAAACTGTTGTCGATTCTATAGGTAGTAAACTAAACGCAAACTATGTTTTTCCAGAGATTGCCACAAAGATGGTCTCAAGTATTGAATCGAAGCTCGAGAACGGTAATTATAAATCCATCTTAGATCCTCAGGAATTTGCTACTACATTAACGGCAGATCTCCAAGCGATTAGCAACGATAAACATTTGAGAGTCATTTTTGCTCCAGGCCGAATAGCCGAGCAACAACAGACGGTTACAGCTGAAGATAGCATCGCCTATTTGAATCGCTATGTCAACAATATGAAACGAAATAACTTTGGTTTTAAGGAAGTGAAAATTATGGCTGGTAATATTGGTTATTTGGATCTTCGAAGTTTTTCTAATGTAGAATACGCTGGAGAGACAGCAGTATCTGCCATGAATTTTTTGAGTAATACAGATGCGATTATTATTGATCTTCGAAATAACGGAGGTGGAAGTCCAGCAATGATCCAACTCATAACGAGTTACCTCTTTGGAAACGACCCGGTTCATTTAAACAATTTCTATTGGCGTCCATCAAATCTAAATTCTCAAACTTGGACTTTACCACATGTAAGCGGTAAGCGCAGTCCGGATACTCCCGTTTTTGTATTAACTAGTGGCGGGACTTTTTCGGCAGCAGAAGAGTTTAGTTATAATTTAAAGCATCTAGAACGTGCTACTCTAGTAGGTGAAACAACTGGTGGTGGTGCGCATCCTGGCGGTTCGGTTGTTGCAACAGATCGATTTATGGTTTGGGTTCCTACGGGCAGAGCCATTAACCCAATCACCAATACCAATTGGGAAGGTACTGGTGTTAGTCCACATATTAAGACTCCTGCTGCAGATGCGTTAGATATAGCCTATAAGAACGTTTTGGAGTTACTTATGAAAAATAACAAGGACGACGAAGGTCTACAAGCATTCTACGAATGGCCACTCGCCGAACTAAGTCTAAAGACTAATCCCATGACCTTAGATGCTAAAACGTTAAAAGCTTTCGCAGGAATTTATGGTCCACGTATGGTGACTTTCGAGAGTGGAAAATTATTCTATCAGAGAGGCAGTGGAACAAAATATGAATTGCTTCCGTATAGTAATCATGAATTTATACTGAAGGGTCTTGATAGCTTTAGAATACGTTTTTTAGCCGAAGGGAACACTATAACTGCTTTGCAAGGGTTATATGACAATGGTCATACCGATAAAAATGCAAAAGGGAAAGAGTAAATTCTCTTTGTTTAATTTTTAATCCGCATTATACATTACAAAACCTAATACATAATGCGGGCTTAATACTTCGAAAAAAGAATTACCATATTATGATTCGTTGCGCCTCAAATTTTCATTGGAGTTTTCTCGCTAATGAATAATGACTCCCCTTCTTTTGCCAACGGAACAAATCATGCACAAACACATTGTACACATACATTAAATAATCATAATTAAATGTTAATTATAAATTATTTAATGTATAACATAGTACTATGTTATACATTTGTATTTCATCAAAATCAATCAAAAAAATGAAAAAACAACTATTATTAGTAGTATTTATTACTACACTATTATCTTCTTGTTCAGAAAACAAAAACAAAGAAGTCATTACTCAAAACACGAGTACTCAGAATACCAATACTAAGAATGAATATACTTTAAACAGCTCTAAACTAGATAGCCTATTTGAAGTACTTGATAAGAATGGTGAATTTATGGGTAGTATAGCTCTTTCTTATGACGGAAAAATTATATACACCAATGCCATCGGTTTTGCTGATATTGAAACACAAAAAAAAGCAACTAAAAACACAAAATATAGAATTGGCTCAATTTCTAAAATGTTTACCGCCACCTTAGTACTTAAAGCTGTAGAAGAAGACAAGATAAAACTAGAGCAAACTATTGAAACCTATTTTCCAAAAGTTAAAAATGCCAACAAAATCACTATAGAAAATTTATTAAATCATAGAAGTGGTATTTTTAATTTCACCAATGATGAAGCATTTATAACCTACCTCACAGAATACAAAACACCAGAAGAAATGGTTGAAATCATTTCAAATTTCAAAAGTGATTTTGAACCTAATACTAAAGGTGATTATAGCAATTCAAATTATGTCCTGCTCTCAATCATACTCGAAAAAGTTTATGATTCTAGTTTAAAAGATCTCATTACAGAAAAAATATCTGTTCCTCTTCATCTTAAAAACACTTATTATGGAGCTAAAATAAACGTAGCAGACAATGAATCTAATTCTTATAAACTTTCAACAGAATGGACCCAAGGACCTGAAGTTGACATGTCTATACCCATGGGAGCAGGCGCAATAGTTTCTACTTCAAGTGATGTCACTACTTTTATGGAAGCGCTGTTTTCTGGAAAAATTATATCTGCACAAAGTATTGAACTAATGACTACCATTAAAGGAACTTATGGAATGGGTCTTTCTCGATATTCTATTAATGATAGAGAAAGCTTTGGACATAGTGGTTCCTTAGGCGGTTTTAAGTCTCTGGCCATGTATTTCCCAAATGAAAAATTAGGAATTGCTATAACCTCTAATGGAGATGCTAACAAAAAGCAGGAGATACTATCTGAAGCGTTAAGCTATTATTTTAATGACTCATTTCTCGAAGCATTAGAAGAAGATTTAAAAAAATATGCAGGTGCATATACCTCTGTTAAGGACAAGGCAGATAACTTTACATTTACACATGAGAAAAACGCTCTAATCCTCGAAATTGGTGAAGAATATAGGGAAACCTTGATTTATAAAGGAGATCATAAATTCTTGTTCGAGCAAGTATATGCCGAATCATTTACTTTTATTTTTTCATTAGCTAAAGAAGAATTATGGGTAAAACAAGGGGACTACGAAGCCATATATAAGAAAGAATAACCGTGTATAATTAATGATATAATCTTACTTCAATTTAAATTCATACCTTTAATCACCTGATTATAACGACCAAAAACTCTGCACGAAGATGTTAGCAAACATAAAAAAATGAAACTCATGATTATGTGGAACGATTATAAAAATGTAAGAGAAAAAGATGTTTTTGAAGGGCTTCCAGGTAGAATTCGTTTAAAATAGTAAATTCAAAAATGGAGGTTTGAAAGGAGCTAAAACTTATTAGTGGAGCTCTACTGAAGAACGAATAAGTCATGCATGCCACCGAGGTTTTACTTATTATGCCGAATATGCGGAGAAGAGCAGTTGGTCTAGAGAGACTGGAATTTCTGTTCGATCTATACAAGGATTAACTATTTAGTTTTTTAAATCTAATTATGAAGTTATATACTATTCTTATTACACTGTTTTTTATCAGCAATAGTTCTTTTGGACAAGAGAAACTACTTCCTCCGAAAATGGAAATTAATGATTCAATTCTTAATGAGTTCATAACCGATTTAAAAAATGCTATCAAGAGCAAGGATAAAGAATACATTATTAACATTTTAAGTGAAGATATTTTGGTGAGTCATGGAGGCAATGGCGGAATTGAGGAATTTAAGACTCACTGGGATTGGTCTTCGGATGACTCTACTTTTTGGTTAACAATGGATAAATTATTACGGCTAGGAGCCGGGAAATATCAAAATGATGGGTTCTATTTAATCCCTTATATATTCTCCAATTGGCCCGAAGATGAAAAATACAGTGTGTTTGAGCATATGGTCATTACAGGAACAAATGTAAATGTTAGAATTAACCCAGATCTTAAAACCTCAGAAGTAATTGGACAATTTAGTTATGATATTGTAAAAGTCGATTACAAAAAATCAATTCGTTTTTTTGATGAACCAATTTGGTATTATGTAGAAAGTCTTGATGGGAAATTAAAAGGCTTCGTTTTTCATGATTACATATGGTCACCGATTGATTATAGGGCTTCTTTCGAGTTTATTAATAATAAATGGAAATTAGCTATTCTTGTTGCTGGAGACTAATGATAGTAGCAGTGTTTAGTACTTTGAACATTGATATTAATTACACTATTTCTCTAAATATACCTTTTTAAATGATTACGGAATTACTAATAAATAATTATAGAAAGGTAAAGGAAATATTAACATTTGATAACAACGAGCATAGTTAATACTTACTTGACTTATTTCATAGTTTTGCGGCTTTACGTGTATAATTTTCTTGCGGAAAATCATACATAAAACAGCTAGACACAATGAAACAAAACGTTTTGAAACACTTTAAAAAATCTAATTAATGTATCTTGCAGGCCTATCAAAAGGAGAGAATTATGGAAGATAATAAAATGTTAAGTTTTATTAAAGATGTATTAGAAAATATGCCAATGGGATGGCTGAGTCTAACAACCCATCGATTAGATATTTATGATGAAAAATTGGCCAAAACTCAATTCTTAGAACAATTCGAGATCTTATTTAATGACAATAATTCTGAATCATCGGTACTCCATAAATTACCTACAGCATATGATTATATTCGATTAGGTCATCCATTATCGTGTGTACTAGAATGGATTATTGCTAACTTAAACAATCTAAACCCGCAAAATGTTATCAGTTTTTCATCACAAACTACTCCTATTTTAGCAGTTTTGAGAAAAAATTTATTGACGAACAAAAACACTCAAATAATTTATAATGGTGAATTACCTGCATTTTTTGATGCTGAGGTCATACGAGATATTTACGGTTATAAATTTGATTTAAAGAAAGCAGCTGATGAGGTTTCAAATTTTGAGGGAACTACCATTTTTATTTCAGAACAAGACAATCTCTGCAATTTTCACCTCGCTTCAAATTATGATTTTTACATCAATATTGATTCTCTGTTAGGAAGTATTGTACTCGTTAATGGTGAACAAAATAACAATTATGTGTCAGAAATTCAGCATGTAAGAAGACGAGAGACTATTGCAATGACTCCAGTCAACTGTCTTGAAATTTTAAATACTCTTGTAGGGAAACCTTCTTCTGAAAAGAACCGTAATGTTGAGAACAACAAAGCAAGTGTTTTAAATACAATTAATAAGATTACTGGTGCAAATACCAAGGCTATAGTTGGTTCTAGTGGCTTATCAATTCAATATGCTATTGCTATGGGACTTGTTCATAATGCATTAGAAAATCATAAAGGAAAAGATATTAAATTTATTGTTCCTCCAAATTGTTATGGTGGAACAAATGACCAAGCAAGACGAATTGCTGCTTGTATTGATAATGTGGAAGTCGTAGATTTACCAGTTGATGGTGGTAATGACATGGTTCAAAGTATTGATATCATTTTAGATAAAATTGCTAAAGAAAATGCAATTCCATACATCATCGCTGAAATTCCAACAAACCCAAGAGTTGAAGTTCCTGATCTTATAAAATTAAAAGATGTTTTAAGTCAGAAACGAAAAACAGGAACTGGTGAAATAGCTATAGCTCCCGTTTTTATTTTAGATCAAACATTTTGTCCTAACGTTCATTTTTTAGGTGAAGATGATATGCTTTCAACGGTGAAAACCATTTCATATGTTAGTGGATCTAAATTTCCGAGTGGTGGAAAATGTACAGCTGGCTACTGTGTCGCAAATAAAAAAGCTGAGGCTTTGATGGATAACATAGAATTGCATCTGAGGCTTTGTGATAATGAGGCTACAGATCTTCAGTATGACATATTAGCAAAACAATTGCCTTCTATGAATCAAAGAATCCATGATGCCTATAAAAACACACGTGAATTTGTAAACTTCGTGAACGAGACTTTACCTAAAGCGAAAATCAATTTTGTTTCAGAAGAATTAGCAAAACAAGGATTTACGCCTTCTGTATTTTCATTAGACCTCCCTACAAAAGGGAATACTGATGAAGAAAAAGAAACCTATAAAAGAGCATTAAATCTTAGGTTAATTAATCTAATGATTAAAGAAATCCCTAATGAAAGTAAATACTGTGTAAGCTACGGGCAGTTAAAAGGGTGTTATTGGACCATCCCTGCAACATCTACTCAAGGTACCACTAAAGAAGGCGATAAAGATTATATTGCTCGTGTAGCACTTTCACCAAATATGGATTTAGAACGTCATAAAAAAGTCTTTTTAGATTTTGTTAAAACTATTTGATAAAGACGAAAATGATGAGAGTCGCGTAGTTTATTCATATAACTAGACTATTTTTTAGAATAACTAACTGAAATAAAAAACTAATTATCTTTGAGAAAAAAAATGAAATTTATTTTATCCCTAATTCTATCAATAGTTTCTATCTGTGCCTTTTCATCTACTCCCGAAATGTCTCATGTTTTTAATAGAGAGAAAAAATGGAAAACAGGGGAAGTTATAGATATCTATTTTGCAGATGGTGATGACGTTTTGCAAAAATCAGTAGCAACAATTGCCAAGCAATGGACTGATTATGCAAATTTAACTTTTAAATTTCATTATGGTAAATTAAGAACTTCCGATACACCAGATATTCTTATTACATTTAATGGAAATGGAAATTCTTCTTATATAGGAACAGATTCTCGTGATATAGCTCGATATCATAATCCATCAATGATACTTGGAGAGCTAAGTAAATCTTCGATTACATATAAACGTAAAAAAAGAGTTGTACTACATGAGTTTGGGCATGCAATTGGCCTAATACATGAACATCTCAACTACTCTACTCCTATTAAATGGGATACAAAGGCAGTCCTAAAAGATTGTAAAAAATCTGATAATTGGGATGAAACGACTTGCAATAGAAATATTTTAGATACAAGAGATTATGAACATAGTTGTAATTCATCACTTTTTGATGATTACTCAATCATGCTTTACTGTTTTGATAGCAAACTTATGCTTCAAGGTGAATCAACTCGCAATAATACAAATCTTTCAATAACAGATAAACTTGGTATTATACAAGTGTATCCTGGAAAGTTAAAAATTGACATGCCCTACAAAACGGCTTACCTATGGACTAAACCTGATGGGAAACATTATACTGGCAAATGGGATGTAAAATTAGGTTATAGTACTTCAGGAAGAAAATGGGCAAAAAAAGTTCAAACTAGTGAAGTTTTTTATAAAAAAATTGAAAGAATTAATAGCATTAATTTAACCTTTAAGATGGAAAAAGCAAGCACAGAAGTGTTAACTAATATTGCTTTAAGATCTTTGGAAGATGAAGGTGCTTATATTGAAATTATTGTTAACGGAGAAATAGATAGTCGTCATTTCTTATCTTCAAATAAAGACACAGAAATTCATAAGTATTTAACAAATTTAAGAGTACAGGATAAAAATAAAATTACAATCAAATCAGTAAATAGTAAGAAGACTTTTGCCTTTATCGAAATGAAAACTTCATTTTTCAGATTAAAATTTAAATAACTAACTCTTCAACAGAAAAACACCTTTAAAGATTTTATCTAAATCTTAAGGGTCTGGAAGAAAATTGATTAAAATAAAATGGATAATATGTAACAATATATCTCATAATACTGTCTAGATGATTGAAAATAAAACCACCCACAAATAAGTTATATCCTATTTCAAAACGTACTAATGAAAAACCTTATAAACTATATTCAATCACGCTTTACTTTAACTAATGATGATATTAATTTACTTGAAAAATGCTTTATTACAGTAAATGTTCCTGCGCAAACAAAACTTTTAGAAGCAGGAAAAATTGAACGTTATGTTTATTTTTTAAGTATAGGAATTGTAAAAGGGTATCAAAACATAGATGGTAAATTAGTAATTCAACATTTAGTTCCTGAACAAGATTTTTTTACATCATTAGATAGTTTTATGAGCGAAACACCTTCCTTAGATTATTACGAAACGATTACCGATTGTACACTCGTAAAAATATCTAAACTTGACTTTGAACTTTTACAAGAAAGCACCACCTTTTGGAATGATTTTGTAAAAACAGTTACCAATGAACATTTAAGCTGTAAATTAGAACGTGTTAAAGATTTTCAAATTTTAACTGCTAAAGAACGTTACCTAAAATTTATAAATCAATACCCAAAGTTAGCATTAAACGTTTCTGTAGATAATATTGCTTCTTTTTTAGGTATTGAACCTCAATCCTTAAGTCGGATAAGGAAACAAATCACTTTCTAACAAATGTTATTTTTAAATTCTTAAAAGCTATTGATATTTGCTCAAACAAAACAAAAACATGAGCAACGAAATCTCATTAGTGACAGGCGCTAACGGACATTTAGGTAATAATTTGGTTAGATTATTACTTTCAGAAAATCAAAAAGTAAGAGCAACTTTAAGAAATATGAATAATCAAGAATCTCTTGAAGGATTAGATTGTGACGTAATTCAAGCAGATATTACCAATAGAGAATCACTTAAAAAAGCATTTAAAGGCATCACAAATTTATATGCTGTAGGCGCCAACTTTAGTATGTGGGCTAAAAATCCTAAAGTTGAAATTTATGATAATAATGTACAAGGAACACAAAATGTATTTGATATCGCAAAAGAATGTGGTATTAAAAATATTGTATATGTAAGTTCAGTTGCATCTTTAGACTTTACAAAATTGCCAGCAAATGTTGATAATGGCTACAATAAAGATAGAAGAAACTGGTATTACAACTCTAAAAATGATTCTGATAAACTTGCTCTTGAGTTAGGGAAAAAATATGGAATCAGAACTGTTTTGATATTACCTTCTGCAATGATAGGTAGTGAAGCGTATACGTTGAACTATACCAACAATCTTGTTTATCAAATTTTAAATGGAGAAATTCCTGTTGACACCAATGTGACATTAAATTGGGTAGATGTAAAGGATGTTGCTTTTGGCGCATACAAAGCTATGCTAAAAGGCAAAAATGGAGAACGATATATTCTCTCAAACGAAGTGCACACTACATTACAAGAAAGTGTTAAAATAGCATCTGAATTATTCCCAGAACTACAATTAAAAATGCCAAAAAAAGTACCTAAATGTTTATTATACTCTGTTGCAGGATTAATGGAGTTTGGGAGTAAAATAACAGGAAAAGAACCTCAGTTACAACGTCATTATTTAGATATGTTTTATGGATTAAAACAGGATTATGATATTAGTAAATCAAAAAAAGAATTAGAGTTTAATCCTAAACCTTCCCAAAAAGCACTGATAGATGCTTTAAAATATCTAAAAAATGATTGGGAAAAGAAAGAAATGAATCAATAAGCAGGTAAAAAGGGCTAAAAAACTAACAAAGTATTTAATTAATAGTGTTTAAAGTTCGTTCTGTAAATTCTGTCAAATTCACACGCTCTTTGTTCTTTTTTGCTAACTTAGTTCTCCAAGACTACTAAGCATCCATAAAACAGTTATCTGCAAGCTAATATGAACCCTATTTCAAACTTAATTGACAAACTCAACAACGAAAATCTTTGGGATAAAGAAATAGAATTAAAACGTAATGAGTATTTAAAAGTAAAAGGTAGTATTGATACTAATATCTATTTAGTGAAAAACGGAAGCTTGAGAATATTTGTAATAGATGAATATGAAGAACATACCATACGATTTGGATACAAAAACAATCTCATAGCATCTTTAGATTCCTTTTTAAATGAAAAGCCGTCTGATTTCTATATTCAAGCGCTAAAGAAAACAACCGTTAAAGTTATCAATAAGAAAACCTATCTATCTTTTATTGAATCATCTATCGAGAATAAAAAAATATGGCTTAAGGTTTTAGAAAGTTTTATTTTACAACAAATGGAAAGGGAAATAGATCTTCTCACATCCTCTCCTATCGAAAGATATAATAGAGTTTTAAAGAGGAGTCCTCAACTGTTTCAAGAAATATCAAATAAATATATTGCATCCTATTTAAGAATGACTCCTGAAACACTTTCAAGAATTAAAAAATCTTAATTTCAATCAAGTTTTTAAACAAACCATATATCGAAATTTGTAATAAAAAATAATGGAATCAACATCTAAACAATTATTGCAAGACTTATTAGAAATTACACGTGAGAATCTAAACACTGTAGAACATTTAAAGGCCCAACCTATTAATCTTTTAAATTGGAAACAAGGTCCTGAAAATTGGAGCGCTTTAGAATGCATTGAACATTTAAACAGATACGGCGATTTTTATATTCCTGAAATAACAAATAAAATAAAAACTTCTAAACATAAGAATTCAGAACTATTTAAAAGCAATTGGCTAGGAAATTATTTTAGCAAATCGGTTTCATATAATGAGAGTTTAAATAAAATGAAAACGTTTAAATCAATGAACCCATTAAACTCAAAACTAGATATTCAAACGCTCCATAAATTTATAAATCAACAACATCAATTAATTGAATTATTGGACAAGTCAAAATTTGTGAATCTTGATAAAACAAAAACGGCGATTTCTATATCAAAGCTAATTAAACTAAAGTTAGGAGATACTTTTAGAGTATTAATATATCATAATGAAAGACATATTAAACAAGCAGAAAAAGCCTTAAATAAAGCCAAATGGCACTAACCTGTATAATTAATTGCTCGTGTTCTGTGTGCTCGGAAAACCTTACGGTTTTTCCTTAGATTTATTTTCTTTTACGAACTTTATTTCTAACTATACACAAAACGGCTACCTTGCATTTGAATTCATTCAAAATCAGAAAAATTGAATACTCGAATTGAAATACCATTAAGCAAAAAGAAAATAGCATCACTCCTATTAGTATCAATAGCATTCGTTGCAGGTGCAATTTGGATTGCAGTTAATCCAGAAGAATTTATTCCTAATATTTTCAAAATTACTAATCCCGAGATTATTAGAATTATTGGAATTGTAGGGGTTCTATTCTTTGGAGCAGCAGGAATGTATGGAATAAAGACATTCTTTGACAAAAAAATCGGACTGATTATCGATTCAAACGGAATAACAGATAACTCAAATGCCTCCAGTATCGGACTAATTAAATGGGATGATATTTCAGAAATTAAAACAAAGCAAGTGATGTCAACAAAATTTCTTCTGATAGATATTGTAAACCCAGAAAAATATATCGGAAAGGCAAAAAACGGAATACAAGCTAAACTTATGCGAGCGAATATGAATATGTACGAAACGCCACTTTCGATTACTTCAAATACATTGAAATACGATTTTAGAGAACTAGAAAAGTTAATTCAAATGGAATTTAAAAAGCATAAAAACGCAAGGAAACTATAAAGCAATATATAAAAAGAATTAAAATGAAACACATCTTCTACATTTTATTTACAGTATTACTTATTATCACTAGCTGTAAAAACAACACATCTACTGAGGCGCCTTTAACCGAAGGTAATTCTACAGTCGAACCTTATAAAACACCAACAGCAACTTTTATCACTGAGACTTTAGAATTAACACATTGTGAATCTGCTGTTTATGATGTTGAAAATAATATTATATATGCATCTCTAATCGGCAACAGCGAAGATGGTGATGGCTCTATTGCTACAGTAAACATGGATGGAAAACTCATTAATGCAAAATTCATTAATGGACTTAACGATCCCAAAGGAATTGCAATTACAAAAGATAGACTTTACGTCTCTGATGTCACAGAACTTGTAGAAGCAGATTTAGCAACAGGAACAATAATTAAAAAATACACTCTTGATGGTATTCAGTTTTTAAACGATATCGCTATTGATGATGCAGGTAATGTTTTTGTTTCCGATACAAGCACATCAGAGATTTATAGACTTGATAAAGAAGGTCATTTCAGTTTATGGCTGGCTGAGATTGCATTAGATAATCCCAATGGCTTATTAATTCAAGATAACATTATGTATGTTGCATCTTGGGGAAGTCAACCAAATGGTGGTCGTGTGTCTAGAATAGATATGGTAACAAAATCCATTGATTCTATATCCTCAATCATTGGTAATCTAGATGGTATTAGGTTTTATGATGAAAATCATATGATCATTTCAGATTGGAATAGCGGAAACATTCATTTAATAGATCATGATGGCAATACCGAACAAGTACTTCAAGTGGGACAAAGTGTAGGCGATATTGCTTATATAAAAGAGAAAGACCTGCTTTTATTGCCAATGAATAAGCAAAGTCGTTTATTATTTTATAAACTAAAATAATAACAACTTACAAACAGGAACAATGCATTCATGAGTTTTATTTAACTTTTAGATGCCAGGAATAAAACGGATTAAAAGAATAGGGATTCTTACTATTCAATTAAAGAATACATAACATCAAAAACTATGCGCAATTAATTGTGCTAATTAAGACAAGAAAAACCTCTTACAAATCACTCCTTTTTATAACTCGAAGAAATAGTTTCGTCCCTTCTCTATCAGATTTTTGCCGAAAACTGCTCATCCAAGCTAAGTCGCTTCAGCATAAAATCCGCATCTAAGCATGCACAATGGAACACATTTATGACATAAACTTTGTATTTAATTCTTCAACAATTTTTTCTATCTTTTTGTTTCTAGCTTCTTTATCTAATATAATTGCAGGAACTTCCCTAACCTTACAGTTTTTAATAGCACAACGCTCGCAAGTTACACCTACATCTTGATTTTTTATTTTAGGATCTGCTAAAAAATTAAGTTTTCGTTGCAATTGCTTATTAATTAGCAATCCAACACTTATACTTCTATAATGGTTATCCTTAAAAGGGTCTTTAGTTACCGACGACAATACTAAATATTTTGCACCATCATTTTCATAGTTAGAAATCTGCAAATCAAATTCATGTTCATTTTTACTTTTACTAATATTTTTTAATAACTTTAAAGAGACCCAACGTCTGCAATAATGCTCATTAGTTTCATTAGCACGAGGCGAATGTTGATGTGATAAATGCAATTCTTTTTTAAGATGAAATTTATTACTTTTTGCTTTATGAGTAAATCTTAAAAAAAACAAATTTTCAATATTATAGCCTTTGGGTAAAATATTAGTTAACCGTTGATAAAAAGATTCTGGCGAAGCATTAAACGCATCTAAAGCACTTAAAAAGAGAGATGTATCAAAAGTGTCTTTTTCAAAAATCTCATTTAATTGCGCTTTAATTTTAGCATTAGGTATAATTAAAGCACCTGCAAAATAAGAGGCATAAAAATTATTTAAAACTTGATCAAAAGTGTCAAATTTTATCCACGGAAATGTATATAAACGCTCATTAATCTCAAGGAAATTATAAGCCAATTCTTTTGCGTAAATAAAGGTACGTTGTGCTTCGTCTATTTCATTTGTAAGTAGCAACGTTTTGGTTTTTGGTACAAACACAGATCGTAAATTACCCAAAGCTTCATATTTGCTTAACTCATTTCCTTCAATACTATAACCAAACTCTTCAGTTAATATATCTTCTAAATCCTTAGAAGTAATTCTTTGACTCAAATCTATTTGATAAGCTTTAGCAAACTTCAAAACACTTTGCTCTAAATCTTCAAAATAATTTTTATTTGCTTCTTGAAAAGAACGTACTGAAGCAAGATAAAAACTCTCTCTACTAAAATTATAATGCTGTGCTATTTTAATAATTGTACTAATAAATGCATTTACTTTAGCAGGTGCATTAGCAACAATATCAATTAAATTACTTTCTTTAATTCCAAAAAGTTCTAATGGTATTTCTTTGAGTATTTTAGACTGTAATATCTCTCCAATTGGCGCTAAATTTTTATCTAATTTAAGAGATACCATTCGATCATAAGGCACATCTAATTTTTCAGAAAGGATAGCAATTTTATCAGGTTTTGGATATTTTTTTCCATTTTCTATTTCATTTAAATAGGACTTTGATAAACCCGAAAGTTTAGACAACCCAAACAAGGATAAATTCTTATCAGTCCTTATTTGCTTTAGCTTTAAGCCAAATATGAGTTTAATATAATCTTCTTCCATAATAGCAAATATAATCTTTTTTGCGAATATCTCATTTTTGCGAAAAAACACATTTAGCGAACGTTCGCTTGTCTAATTGAGATCTTTGTTTTAATTTTGTCTCATAACATAATCTCATCATGACACACACACTATTAAGATTACCAAAAATCACGTATTCAAATGACGTTAATAATTATTATCCAGAAATTTTATCAGATGAAGCTCATAATTTTCTAGCAGCACTTCATGAAAAATTCAACGGAGAACGATTAGAATTATTAAATAAACGCATACATCAACAAAATGAATTTGACAAAGGACAATTTCCTAAATTTCCTGTTGAGACAAAAGAGATTAGAAATGCAGATTGGACAGCAGGCAATATCCCACATGACTTGCAAGATAGACGCGTAGAAATCACTGGTCCTGTAGATCGAAAAATGATTATTAACGCATTAAATTCTGGAGCCAAGACATTTATGGCCGACTTAGAAGACAGCAATGCTCCTACATGGAAAAACAGTATTCAAGGACAACAAAATTTAATAGATGCTAATAAAAAAACAATCGCATTAGTAGATACAAAACGCGAAAAATCTTATCAATTAAATAATGAAACAGCTGTTCTTTTAGTAAGACCAAGAGGTTTGCACTTAAACGAAAGACATATTAAAATTAACAATGAAGACGCTTCAGGAAGTTTAATTGATTTTGGTTTATACGTATTTCACAATACAAAAACCTTATTAAGCAATAATACGGCTCCATATTTTTATCTTCCAAAATTAGAACATTATTTAGAAGCGCGTTGGTGGAATGCCGTTTTCACTTTTGCTCAAGAATATTTAAATGTTCCTTTAGGAACCTTTAAAGCAACTGTTCTAGTAGAAACAATTACTGCAAGTTTTCAATTAGACGAAATAATTTTCGAGCTTAAAGATCATATTGTTGGTTTAAATTGTGGCCGTTGGGATTATATTTTCTCATATATCAAAAAATTCAGAAATCATCCAAATTTTGTAGTTCCAAATCGTGATCAAGTAACAATGACGACGCCTTTTATGGATGCGTATTCAAAACTTGTGATTCAGCGTTGTCATAAACGTGGTATTCATGCCATTGGCGGTATGGCAGCTCAAATTCCTATTAAAAACAATCAAAAAGCTAATGCTATTGCTATAGAAAAAGTTCGAAAAGATAAAGAGCGTGAAGTAAAAAACGGTCATGATGGCACTTGGGTTGCGCATCCTGCTTTAGTTAAAGTAGCAATGACCGAATTTAACAAACACATGCCAACACCAAACCAATTACACGTAACACGTGATGATATAAACATAACTGAACAAGATTTAGTAGAAATACCAAAAGGTACTGTAACAGAACTTGGAGTTAGAAAAAACATTAATGTCGGTATTTTATATACAGAAGCTTGGCTAAGAGGTCATGGCGCTGTAGCGCTTTACAATTTAATGGAAGATGCTGCTACTGCTGAAATTTCAAGAACACAAGTATGGCAATGGTTAAAAAACGAAGTCATATTAGATGATGGAAGGAAATTCAACATTGAATTGTATCTGGAATTATTTGATGATGAAGTAGAAAAAATTATTACAGAATTTGGCGAAGAAAACATAAAGCACAGCAAGTTTAAATTGGCCATTGATCTTTTTGATAAACTAGTAATTTCAGAAAAATTCGAAGAGTTTTTAACCCTTCCAGCATATCAATACATATAAAAAAAACAATCCTGCGATTGCGGCAACAATCAACAGGATCTAATTATTAATAATAAATAACGTACCACAAAATTATGAAAAATTTATCACAAACAAATTATAGTTCTGCATTGCAAACTATAAGAAATCTTAAAGAAAAGTACGGAGAAACTTGGAATGCAATTCGCCCTGAAAGTGCAGCAAGAATGGTTACTCAAAATCGATTTAAAACAGGTTTAGATATCGCAAAATATACTGCAGCCATTATGAGAAAAGATATGGCAGAGTATGATGCTGATTCATCTAAATACACACAATCTCTAGGGTGTTGGCATGGCTTTGTGGCACAGCAAAAAATGATAGCGGTAAAAAAACATCATAAAACGACCAATAAAAAGTACTTGTATCTTTCTGGTTGGATGGTGGCAGCATTACGTTCAGAATTTGGGCCGTTACCAGATCAATCTATGCACGAAAAAACGGCTGTTCCAGCGTTAATAAAAGAAATTTATGATTTTTTACGTCAAGCAGACGCTATAGCATTAAATGATTTGTTTAAAAGACTTGAAAATGGAGAAAATGTACAAGATCAAATTGATAACTTTGAAACACACATCGTTCCAATTATTGCAGATATTGATGCAGGTTTTGGAAATGAAGAAGCGACCTATTTGTTAACAAAAAAAATGATTGAAGCTGGAGCTTGTGCTATTCAGATTGAAAATCAAGTTTCTGATGCCAAGCAATGTGGACATCAAGACGGAAAGGTTACTGTGCCTCATGAAGATTTTATTGCTAAATTAAATGCTATTAGATATGCATTTTTAGAGTTAGGAGTTGACGACGGAGTTATAGTTGCAAGAACAGACTCTGAAGGCGCTGGTCTTACCCAGAAATTACCAGTTAGTCAAGAACCAGGAGATTTAGCTTCTAAATATTTAGCCTTTGTAGAAGCTGAAGAGATTGCTATTAATGATGCCAAAGAAGATGACGTTCTTCTTAAAAGAGAAGGTAAATTAGTACGTCCTATAAGATTGGCAAATGGCTTATATAAATTTAAAAACGGTTCAAACATAGATAGAGTTGTATTAGATTGTATTACGAGTCTTCAAAACGGAGCAGATTTATTATGGATTGAAACACCTACACCAAATGTTAAACAGATTGCTCATATGGTTAACAGAATTAAAGACGTTGTACCTAATGCTAAATTGGTTTATAATAACTCGCCTTCTTTTAACTGGACATTAAACTTCCGCAACCAAGCATATGAAGAGATGCTTTCAGAAGGTGAAAACATGACCGCTTATGATAGAAATAATTTAATGGATTCACAGTATGATGATTCGGAATTATGCTATCGTGCTGATGAGAAAATTAGAACATTCCAAACAGATAGTGCAAGAGATGCAGGAATTTTTCATCACTTAATTACGCTTCCAACGTATCATACAACAGCTCTTCATATGAATGACTTAACAGAAGGATATTTTGCAGAAGAAGGTATGTTAGCATATGTAAAAGGTGTTCAGAGACGAGAAATTCGTAAAGGTGTTTCTTGTGTAAAACATCAACGTATGGCAGGGTCAGATTTAAGTGATGATCACAAAAGCTTCTTTGCTGGAGATAAAGCTTTAAAAGCTGGAGGCGAAAAAAATACTTCAAACCAATTTGAAATGAAATCTAAAAACAATACCACTAAAGAAAAATTAAGTGTGGTTGCATAAATAATATAAAGAAATGCGTTAGCTGATCTAGTTAGCGCATTTTATATTTATAAAGCTAATAAAAATTTACCTACAGCTAAACATACCACAATAACGTGTATAATTAATAGCGCTTAAAGATCATTTGGAGAATTCTGCTAAATTTCTATATACTATATTCTTTTTTATTAACTTAGTTTCAGTCAATACGATTAACCAGACAGAAACAAGTTGTACGTGATTATAAAACATTTAGATTATGAAGAAATCGTTAATTTTTATTCAACTCGTATTTTTTTTACTGCTTTCATGTAATGAAGAAACTACAAATTTACAAGATTCGAACGGGTCCATACATAAAGAAACATCGAAAAGAAAATTAGTCGATCTATCGCATACCTATTCTGCTGAAACTATATATTGGGTTACTGCAAAGGAATTTAAATTGGACACCGTTTTTAATGGACAAACAGATAAAGGGTTTTATTATTCAGCAAATAATTTTAGTACTGCAGAACATGGTGGAACACATATTGATGCACCTATCCATTTTGCGAAAAAAGGTCAATCTGTTGATGAAATATCACTTGAGAAACTAATCGGACATGCAATAAAAGTTGATGTATCTTCAAAAGCACTTAATAATTCAGATTATTTGATAAGTATTGATGACTTGACAAACTGGGAAACAAAGGAAAAAATTAAAATTCCGAATGGAAGTATTGTTTTATTACAAACAGGGTTTTCAAAATACTATCCAAATAAAGTTAAATACATGGGAACTGATGAACGAGGCGATGCAGCGGTTAAAAAACTTCATTTTCCAGGTTTGTCTCCAGAAGCAGCTAAATGGTTGGTTGAAGAACGTAATATCAATGCTATTGGGATTGATACACCGAGTATTGATTATGGCCAATCTGAATATTTTAAAAGTCATGTTATTCTACTTTCTCAAAACATTCCTGCTTTTGAAAACCTTACCAACTTAGATCAATTACCAAGTAATGGATTTGAAATAATTGCCTTACCAATGAAAATTAAAGGCGGTAGCGGAGCACCATTAAGGATTGTTGCTATTCTTAAATAAGAATAATAATCACCATTTACAAAATGGCTAAGCGGTACTTCTAAAATTTCGCATATATCTAACACACAATAAAACCTCAACACTATTAATTGTTGAGGTTTTAATATATTTATTACAAAAAATGTATTACTATTAAATAGGCAATATATAGGTGTAAGTCATTGGTTAATCACCACTCATGTGTTTATTGTATAGCCAAATTTCGTCCCATCGATTAGAGAAGGTATCATCTAGCGTATCTAAAAAATCATCCCATGAATTATCTCCATAAAGTTTTTCGTAAGCCTCTTTAAATTTAATATCTTCATCAAATTGCGTCCAGTTTTTATAAAACCCTACTGTTGCAACATGGCGTCCTAAATCACCTTGTAAAAACACATTATAATACAATCCCCAAGGATAATCACCTTCCATCGATTTTAAGGTTTCACTCACTTGTTTAAACACAGAGTTCATTGTATACCCATGATCTTCATTAATTTCAAAATATCTAATAAATAAAATAGGATGATCCGAATTATTTTCAGTTAAAGAACTAGTATTAGACAGTTTTTCATTTTGCTTCCAATACTCTATAGTGTGCATTTTCTTTATATAAGGCATTATATTATCCCTCCAATCATCATCATGACCACCTTCACCTGGTCGTGTATCGTTGTGCTTAAACATCATTGGTCCCATTTCCCAAATAATATTACCAGCATTAGGTCCTGAAGAAATACTATAAACCGTCGCTTTATAAGGATCTTCGGTATGATAAGTTGCATTGTGTTTCCGCATATTATCTGCCAATACTTTAAGTTTTGTTTTGTCTGGAGTTAGCATAATGCTTTCCCACATTTTGTAGTCTTTATCTTCTTGAGCATTAAGAGTTCCAAAAACTCCAAATACTATTACAAGCATCAATAATGATGCAGATACTTTTTTAAACATATTTACTTGTTTTAGTTGATTAATTGTCACTGCACAACTATTGTACAGTAAGATTGTAATAAATATTTTTAAGGAGCAGCCATATAATAAATAGCCTAGAAATAGACATATTTAAGATAACAGATCAACATTGGAGTACACTAAAGATACGCTTTTTAAAACACACTAACAGACAAGGCGCTGAAATGCAACCAACTACAATAGTTAAGCGCTTTTATTTAAAAAAGGCCCCAACAGATGTATAGCACGTTTCTAATTATACGTATACTTGGAAAGTTCTATAGATATTCTTCTGGTTCAGTTTCTTTTACTAACTTAGTTACTTACCAACATAACTAACACTACACAAATATATTACCATTAATTATAACTGCTAAATCAATAATTACTTAAGAAACTTAGAGCATAATCAAATAATGAAAATAGGAAAAAACATAGCCGTAGAATTCAACGATTTTTCGAAAAACTATACGAATGACATGATTGGTTGTGTACCACATTATTTACAGCTCATTTCGAGTTTTGTAAATTATCTTCCTAATAATTTCAATCCACAAACCATACTTGATCTTGGTAGTGGCAATGGAAATGTTACAGCGCAACTTATTCCTTATTTTCCAAAAGCTACATTTACACTTATAGATGCCTCTGCCGAAATGATTGATTTATGTCGTAATCAATTCAAGGATTATGATATTGTTTATATTAACAAGTACTTCAAAGACTTCTTATTTAAGAACGATAGCTATGATCTCATTGTTGCAGGGTTTAGTCTCCATCATTGTGATGAAAATGAGAAGCAATTTATTTTTAATGACATTAATAATTCCTTAAAAAAAGGAGGGCTATTTTCATATAGCGATTTAATGATCAGTAAAACAAATCCAGATCATCCAATGCTATTGGAGAAATGGAAAACATTTGTGAATACTAATTTTTCAGATGAAGAAAAATGGACCTGGCTTATGGAACATTATGAAGCTTTTGATAAACCGACAGATTATCAAATCCAATTAGAGTGGTTGAAAAATGCTGGGTTTATAAATATTCAAATTCATTTCAAAGAAGACTATTGGGTCCATATACAAGCTGAAAAATAAAATTACTTATAAACAACAAAAAACAAACGTCATGTACAGATCAAATCTGAATTTGTCAAAACAAAGGCATATCTTATAATTTAATTATCTTTAATCCAACCTAAAAAATGTAACCAACATGCACAAACAAGTTGGCTGCTGTTATAATCAACTAAAAATCAATGATAAAATTCTTTAGAAGAATACGTCAGCGTTTACTCACTGAAAATAAATTTAGTAAATACTTAATTTATGCTATTGGGGAAATTGTATTAGTAATGATTGGCATTCTATTAGCATTACAAGTAAATGCTTGGAACCAAAGACGCTTAGATGATATTGATGAAAAAATCCTTTTGTCAAATATTCATGATGAGTTTGTAAAAAATAGAGGGTTTTTAAAAGACGTTTTACAAACTGAAAGTGAAGCTTATAAAGCGAATAAATCTATAATGAAATTAATAGGGAGTTCAAAAGAAGAATTAAACTCACACAATTTAGATAGCCTGTTTTATGAATCTCTACCTGCTGCACAATTTACATCAACCCAACATTCTATTTCTAATATTATTCAAAATGGGAAGCTAAATATTATTAAAGATAACACAATCATTAAATTAATTTATCAATGGGACGCTTTAGTAAAAGTTATTAATCAAAGAGAGGTAATTAAAGACAATTGGTCTGATGAAAAGGTTATTCCTTTTATTGCAAAATATATTTCATTTAAAGAAATGGATAATTATGGTAATTTTGAATGGTCAGGTAGCTCTAAATTAAAAAAAGACTACTATCCCCTATTTCAATTGTTAGAATATGAAAATCTCTTAGATAATTATTTGTATATGCATCAAAAAAGCTTGGATCGATATCACGAAGCAGATGCACTAATAACTAAAATTACCGATATAACTAGACCATATACTAAATGATAAAGAAACACTAAAACAATGAAAAAGCATTATTCAATATTACTTTCCTTCTTAATCATTTTACTGTTTTCATGTAAACATGATAATAAGCAGGAGCATTCAAAGTACAATTCTAAAACTTTAGAGTTAATCGACATTGTAAACTCGAATCCAGAAATTAAATCCATGCTTTTAGCTTCAATAGAAAAAGCGAAACAAATAAATCCTGATATAAAAACCAATCCTGCACAAAACTTAGAAGACTATTATGAATTTGTTAGTTGGTCTGAAAATGCTATGCCATGGCAATTTCTTGAAGTAGATTATGCGAATACATTGTATGATAAAATTGATCAAAGTTTATGCTATTTTTTCTTTATAAATGACCAGCCTTTAGAGGAACTGGAAGGAAAAGGGTATTTTAATAATTCATTACAATACCACGAACCTTATAAATCATGGCTTACCAGTTTCAATAAAACTTATGGAGATTATATGAATACTGAAGTATCCTGGAATTCTGATTATTATCAAATTGCACTGTCCGACGGTATTTTTGGCCTTCAAAATGATTGGTATGAATCTCCTTCAAATTGGAAAACATTCAATCAATTCTTTGCGCGACATTTGAAATCACCTAAAGAAAGACCAATTACTGGACTTGACAATCAAAATATTGTAGTGTCACCTGCAGATGCGCAACCTCAAGGAGTTTGGGCTATTGACAGCACTTCAGTAATTGTTGAAAAAGAAGGAATTGCAATTAAATCTGGAACCTTATATGATGTTAAAAACCTCATAGGTGAAAGTAGCGCGTATGAAGATTTATTTGCTAATGGAACATTCACTCATTCGTTTTTAGACGTCGGAGATTATCATCGTTATCATTTTCCTTTAAGTGGTACTATAAAAGAAATACGCATAGTACAAGGTGAAAGTGTATCTGGAGGCTATACGACTTGGGATTCTAAAAACAAAAGATACAAATTTGATGCATCTTCAGTAGGATGGCAATCCATAGAAACTAGAGGGTGTGTAATATTAGAAACCGAAGAATATGGTCTAGTTGCATTACTCCCTATTGGAATGTGGCCTGTATCTTCTGTTAATTTTGAAGATAATTTGCATGTAGGTAGTGAGGTTTCAAAAGGTGATATGCTAGGTTACTTTCTATTTGGAGGCTCCGATTTTATTACAATATTCCAAGAGAAAGCGCAATTTGTTTTAGATGCGCCTAAGAAAGAAAAAAAGGACACTTATCAACACCAGTTAATGGGAGAACAACTTGGGACTCTAGGTAATAATGATGAATAACAAAAGCACTACAAACCATACTCAAAACATTAGGCAACAATTAAACCCCTAACCTATGCAAAAATTATTTCTTTTATTTTTCGCATTAATAAGTACACATTCTAGTTTATACAGTCAACAAGAAAATCTTAATACTACAAAAACGGAGTTTAATATTTTATTTATTGGTAACAGTCTTACTTATACTAATAATTTACCACAACTCGTTAAGGAATATGCACTGCAAAAAGAAATAGATATTAATACTAAAATGATAGCATTTCCTAACTATGCTATTGAAGATCATTGGAATGATGGGCAGGTCCAAAAACTAATTTCAAGTAAAGCATATGACTTTGTAATTATACAGCAAGGTCCTTCATCACAAAGTGATGGGAGAAAAATGCTAATTGAATATGGAAAAAAATACAACAGTTTATGCAAATTGAATGACACAAAACTATGTTACTTTATGGTTTGGCCATCATTAAACTACTATTATACGTTTGATGGTGTTATAAAAAACCATAAGGATGCTGCAGCCTTAAACAACTCAATTCTGCTCCCAGTTGGTAAGATTTGGAAAGATGATATAGCTTCCACTAAATCTAATGAATATTATGGCTCTGATGGGTTCCATCCTTCATTAAAAGGCAGTCAAATTGCCGCAAAAGTAATAGTTGAATATTTATTTAAACACTAAACACTATTGCCAAGTTAATAGTACTTAAAGATCGTTTTTAAATTATATTAAATTTCTGTTTGCTTCATTCTTTTTTGCTAATTTAGTTCTCCAACATTATTAATCATACACACACGCTGGTAACAAACTAAAAAATGAACTCCGAATTTAAAGAAGTATCTAAGTTTTTTGAAACCGAATATCCGCTAAATAAAGATGGCTTAAGAGAATTACTTTCTTTGTTCAAGCTAAAAGTTATAAAAAAAGGGAATTTAATTCTTGAAACTAATCAAGAAGAGAAACAGCTTCGTTTTTTAAACACTGGTGTTATAAGGGAATATTATGCTACTTCAGAAAAAGAATCTAATATTAATTTTTATACAAAACCTCAATTCATTACAGACATATCCTCTTTTATTAATGATTCAAAAACTAAAAAAAACCAAGAGAGTTTAACAGAAATTGAACTTTTATGTGTTGAGAAAAAAGCATTTCGAGAATTGCTAAAAAAACATGAATGCGGGAAGTCATTTATTGATTTATCATTTCAAAAGTTATTAAAACACAAAGAACTTTTAGAGTACAATAGAATTACTAAAACTGCCGATGAATTATATAAAGAACTTTTCATCTACAAACCAAATTGGTTAGAAAAAATTCCTCAATACCATATTGCTTCATACTTAAATATTTCTCCAGAGACATTGAGTAGAATACGAAAACGAATTTCTTGATTCAAGTCAATGGAATCCTTTGCTGCTTTTTTCAAATTTGCATAAAAACATATAATAATGAAGATACATCACTTGAGAAATGCCACAATGGTCCTAGAAACTAAGGACAAGGTTATATTAGTAGACCCTATGTTAGGAAAAAAAGGAACTGCAGGTCCAACATTTACATTATTTAGATTTAAACCACAACGAAATCCAATATTAGACCTTCCTCATAATGCCATGGAGATTGTTAATAAAACAACACATTGCTTAATTACACATTTACATCCAGATCATTTAGATAAAGCCGCAGAAGCGTTTTTAAAAGAAAAAAATACACCTATAATTTGTAGCTATAAAGATGCAAATATCCTAAAAAAAAGAGGATTAAATGTTGTTCAAACTGTAAACTATTGGAAACAAACTCCATTTCTTGACGGAACGATAGAAGGAATTCCAGCAAAACATGGCTATGGATTTGTTGCCAAACCAATGGGAAATGTAATGGGTTTTTATATCAATCTTCAAGATGAAAAGTCACTTTACATAAGCGCCGATACAATCTATACAGATGACGTTGATAAAGTACTCAAACGCTACAAGCCAGGTATTAGTGTTGTAGCTTGCGGCTCTGCTCAATTGGATATCTTTAAGCCTTTATTAATGGTGATGGATGACATTATCCGTTTTGTTGAAAATTCACCAGGACATGTTATAGCAAATCATTTAGAAGCCGTTAATCATTGTCCAACAACTAGAGAAGACCTAAATTTAGAATTAAGTAAACGCGGACTCATTGAAAAAACGCACATTCCCAATGATGGTGACATTATTGAATTTAGATAAAGTGATTATCACAAATAATAACTAATTATAATACCATGTAAAATATAGCTAGGCTATTTAATACAAATAAAATCTCTTACAAATTATTATATTTATACTGGAGAAATGGTATAACTCTGCCTCTCTCTTTCTCTTGCAAATTTTTTACCGAAAACGGATCACCCAAGCTAAGTCGTTTCAATTGAGAATTCGCAATTAACCGTAAATAAAATCGTTAGCCGCAAGCCAACAAAAAGAACATGGAAGAAAAAGAAAAACCTAGACTTTCCAGATTAACAGCCATTATTACGCAACTACAATCCAAAAGAATTGTCACTGCAAAATACCTTTCTGAAAAACATAATGTAAGCATAAGAACTATTTACCGGGATATTCGTACTCTTGAAAAATCTGGAATCCCGATAGTAACTGAAGAAGGTAAAGGCTATTCTATTATGGAAGGTTATCATCTCCCTCCTGTACTATTTACTGAAGATGAAGCCAATGCTCTTATTACTGTAGAACAATTGGTGATTAATAACAAAGACCAATCATTTCGTGAAAATGTTTCTAGCGCTATAGAAAAAATAAAATCTATTTTAAAGTATTCACAAAAAGGAAATGCAGATTTGTTAGCAGACAGAATATACTTTGGTGGAAATCAAAACCAAGAAACATCAAGTAATAACCTAATGCAAATTCAATCGGCTATCATCCATTTTCAGGTATTAACGATACGCTATCATTCTTCAGAAAAAAAACATACCACTAGAAGCATAGAACCTTTTGCTATCTACAGTATTAATGGTAATTTTTTACTCATTGCCTTTTGTAGATTAAGAAAAGATTTTAGAGCCTTTAGAATAGATTTTATTGAATCACTGGTTTCTCAAAACGAAACATTTACACCACATAATATGACTATTCAAAAGTATTTTGAAGATTATGTACAAAATCAAAAATACCCCTGACATATCTTTGTCACAATCCTGTTTTATGTTTGCATTAAAATAATCTTAAAACTATAAAAAATGGAAATTATCAAAATCGTTATTCTATCCTTATCAAGTCTTATGCTACTCTTTGTAGGTACAATGAGGTTAATTAATCCTAAAAAAACGTATGCAAAGAATTCTGGAATTACACTAGATGACGATGTTAACTTGCTCAACGAAATACGCGGTGTAAGCGCTGTAATGTTATTTGGAGGACTAATTATATTGCTTGGAACACTTATACCCGAACTAGCCATTACATCATTCACTATTGCAATCTTAATTTTTCTTGGATTCGCATTAGGTAGGTTACTTAGTATTAGCTTAGATGGAAAACCAAATAAACAGATAATTCAAGGGTTAATTTTCGAACTTGTCTTTAGTACAGCAAATATTTTGTGTCTTATCTATACATTAGTATAAGAATATGGTCACAAATAAAACATCACGATGTTAATAATACTAGGAATTTTTAATACAAATTAGTTACCTTTAATCTAACTAAGAAAGCGTAATCTAAAACTATTACGTTCCATAAACAAAACTATTGGCAATACTATTAGCATGAATACTTCAATTAATGACTTAATTTTAAAACTAGACTTAAAATCACACCCAGAAGGCGGTTTCTTTAAAGAGACTTATCGAAGTATTGGAGAAATTAATGAGAGTAATTTAAATGCGCAATACAAAGGAAAACGAAATTATTCGACTTGTATTTATTTTCTCTTAACCTCAGGTGGTTTTTCTGCATTTCATAGAATAAAACAAGACGAAATTTGGCATTTTTATAATGGTTCGCCTATAAACCTACACATCATTTCTGAATTAGGAGTATATAGTAATCATCATATTGGAATCAATTTTGAAAAAGGCGAAGTGCCACAATTTGTTGTCCCTGGAGGAAGTTGGTTTGCTGCTGAAGTTATAAATGATAATACTTATTCTTTGGTTGGCTGTACCGTTTCACCTGGATTTAGCTTCGAAGATTTTGAATTAAAGTCTAGAAAAGATTTAACAACTATATTTCCTGATAAAGAACAAATTATTTCAAGATTAACACATTATTAAAATACAATTGCCATCAAGATGTCTAAACAATACTATTTTAAGATCCTTTAGGTAATTTGCTTGAATTCCCACACTCTCATTCTTTTTTGCTAACTTAATCCTAACCAACGCAACGTAATTATATATAAAACCGTTGTGAAAAACATTAACGAATGACTAACAAAAATGAAATAATAGAAATTGAATTTTTAGACCACGTAGCTATTCGAGTAATTGATATAGAAAAATCTGTGAAATGGTATGAAGAAGTATTAGGACTAAAAAAGCATCAATTATCTAAATGGGGCGATTTTCCGATTTTTATGTTGGCGAACAAATCTGGAATAGCGTTATTTCCTGCAAATAGCACTGATAAAGAAATTGATCCAAAATCTAAAAACGTTAAGATTGACCATTTTGCTTTTAACGTAACAAAGGAAAACTTTGAAAAAGCGAAAAGACGTTATAAAAACTTGAATTTGGAATTTAATATACAAGATCACCATTATTTTTATTCAATTTACACAAAAGATCCTGATGGGCATACTGTAGAATTAACAACTATTATGGTGGACGAAAAGAGGTTTTATAATAAATAAACTACTCATAATAACGTATATAACCAATAGTGCTTAATGATCGTTCTGGGAATTTCACTATCAAAAAGGGAACGTTTTTTTTCTTAACTTGGTAGTGATAAATTTTCATGTATGAAAACTAACTTTTATTTCATTTTACGCATTGGTATTATTGGATATTTGATTTATGTTTTGGTTCAGGTCGTTTTGATTGCCTTTGACATAAATGAAGCACTTTGGTCTACAATTAATGGACATTTAATAGCTAGTACTATCCTCGTATTTGTTTTATTAATTATTTTTTTAAATACTAAAAAAGAAAAGAGTTCTGAGAATCAACTTTCTACTACTTCAGAAAATCTCAATGCACCACCCTATAACCAGTATGAAGACAAACTTCACTTTATGATTTACCAACAAAATTCAAAAACTTGGTGGTTTGATAATGACGGAGATAAACATAATCATAGTACCATCTATGCTAATCTTCGATTTTATGAAGATGGTACAGTAATTGGCATTAGGTCTACTAAAATTCCAAAATTAAATATCCCAGACTCTTTTACTATGAAAGGTGATTGGACAGTAGATAAAAATATAATCCATTTAAATCTAGAAAAAACAGGAACTATTGATGACACAATAAAAATCGATATTTCAGAGTATGAGGAAAGGCAAATGAAATATTATGGAGAAATTGCTGATGACAATAGCTTAATTAAGGCAGGAAAATTTCAGGGAATAATTCAAGGAGATACTATTACAATTGGAAATCATTTGTTTTCAAAACTTACAGTTGAAACCCTTATTACTACAACTAGTGAGTGTACTTATAATCAGGTTTAAGCTAGTTTTAACAAACACTCCAACACAGTTATTTCTTTTAGGAACATTGTTCTAATAGAGAAGCGAGACTCAAATAATTTTAGTTTAAGAAACAAATAGCAAAATGAAAAATATATTCTTATTAGTGGCATTTGCTCTTGTATTATGTAAAGCTGGGGCACAAGAGAAAAAAACATATCATGCAAATGGTCAATTGGAATCCGTTGGAAACTATTCTGATGATAAACCAACAGGTGCATGGACATACTATTATAAAAATGGAGGATTGCAGTACAGTGGAAGCTATCTTGAGGGTAAACTAACAGGAGAATGGAAATTCTATTATACAAATTCACAATTATTACAAATAGGAAGCTTTGCAAATGGGAAAAAAACTGGAGAATGGAAAGTCTATTATCTTGAGGGGACATTAAAAGAAACAGGTCATTTTTTACAAGGAGAAAAAACGGGAAACTGGAAACTCTATACAAAAAAAGGAGTATTGAATTTCATAGAAAACTATGGGAATGGAAAAAAAGAAGGAAAAGAAAAACACTTTCATCCCAATGGTCAAATAAGGTATAATGGCACCTTTTTGGGTGGAAAAGAAACCGGGAAATGGAATATCTATGGTGAAAATGGAGAATTAGAACAAGTTGGGCTTTATGCAAACGGAAAGCGCATAGGTCAATGGAAAACCTATCATAAAAACGGGAAGTTAAGTTCTATTGGGAACTATACAAAAGGAGTCCCCACTGGGGAATGGAAATATTATTATGATGAAGGGCAATTGCACTATATAGGCAACTTTTCAAGTGATTTAAAAATAGGAGAATGGAAATACTATAATAAACAGGGGCAATTAACCAGTATTGAAAACCATGTAGATGAAGAAACAATGAGGAAATCCATATACAATGCTGAGACTGGCCAATTAAACTCCGTAGGAAACTTTATAGACTATTATAAAGAAGGCGAATGGATGAACTATCATCAAAATGGTACCTTAAGTGCTATTGGCAACTATTCAGAAGATTATAGAACTGGAGAATGGAAACTGTATCATGAGAATGGACAAATCTATCAGGTTCATATTTATAATGAAGGGATGCTAATGAATATTACGTCTTGTTTTGATGGTAATGGTAATACTTTAAATCTAGGCACATTGATAAATGGAAATGGAACTGTTAAAGAATATGATATTAATGGAACCCTTTTAAAACAAATAAATTATGTTAATGGTAGAAGGGAATTGTAACTATTGATTATGAAAAATAGTTCTCTACTATTGATAAAATAACTTGGTTTTATACAGGAAGTCTGGATGAAAAATGAATGCCCTTATTGCCGGAGACTAATTGTAATTGTGTAAAAACAGGATAAAAGGAAACTAAATCTATCTTTGTTTATTATTGCAATATTTATAGATATAATTAAAAATAATAAGAAACCGCTGGCTACAAACTAAAAAGATAAAGTGATAAGAAAATATAACGACATAGAAATCCCTATGCTTATTGACATATGGGAACAAGCATCAACAATAGCACATCCATTTTTAGATGCCGAATTTACTCAAATAGTAAAAAAAGCAATGACTGAAATGTATCTTCCTAATTCTGATACTTGGGTCTATATTGAATCTAATACGATTATCGGGTTTATAGCAATGTTAGAAAATGAAATTGGCGGATTATTTGTAAAACCAAGTCATCACTCAAAAGGAATTGGAACAAAATTAGTAGATTTCATAAAAAAAGAGCGTTATGAATTAGAAGTTGAAGTCTTCGAAAAAAATCATATTGGAAGAGCCTTTTATGACAAATATGGATTCAAAATATTTAAAGAATATCATCACGAAGGTTCGAATCAAAACGTACTTCGAATGAGAACATTGTAAATTACGGTATACAAAATAAAGTATTACTACATCTATTATTAATAGTGTTTATCGAAGGTTCAGCGAATTCTACCTAATCTTAGTACACTATATTCTTTTTTACTAACTTAGTTCTCGAACACTTTGCCATTTTATTACATCTATCTATGAAAAAAAAATATGCTCCTTTATCTATACGCATGAAAGCTGTATTTGTTGATGCCATAGTACTAATCATTCTAATGTATTTGGCTTCAATGGTTTTAAATTTGTTTGATTCAGTTGCAATCAATGCAAGGATTGTAATATTTATTTTTCTCTTCTTTTTATATGAACCACTATTAATTTCTGTATTTGGTGCTACAGTTGGTCATTTTTTTAATGATATTGTTGTAAAAAGTGAAAAGGATGAAACTAAAAATATAATTTTTCCTTTAGCGTTTATAAGGTGTGTTTTAAAATTGATTCTAGGTTGGATTTCCTTGCTTACGATCTCTGGAACGGAAAAAAGGCAAGCAATACATGATATCGCAGCTTCCTCTATCGTAAAACCTTACGAAAAGGTAATAAAGTAAGTGAAATGCATACAATTACTTAATAAATAACATTTTAGCTCTAAAACTTAACTCTACACCAATGAAAAGTTTCTTTTTAATTCTAATTATATCATTTACAACTATTTCATGTGGAAATGATGATGATTCAATAAATAATAATTCTGAAAAATTAATTGGAAATTGGAAAATAATTCAACGTCTAGTAGATAATACTGAAAGCACTTTAGGAGAATGTGAATCATTTAGCGAATACTCTTATAATCAGAGCGGAACATATAATGAATTATATTATGCAGCCGTTATAAACTCTGATTGTTTAAATAATCCTAGTATAGAGTTTATAGGAACTTGGGAGAAAAATAATTCTAATACTTATTCTTTTACAAATTCCCAAAATGAAGTTTCCGAATTCACCATTGAGTTCTCTTCCAATACTTCTTTTTCAAAAACATTTACATCATTATTTAATATTAACGACCCAATAATACAGACCATAACTGAAGAGTATATTAGAATTGAATAAAAAATGATATGCCACATAAAAAGCAAATGCCATAAGTTCTAATACTATAGTCTTAAGGATAGTTCAGCTAATTCTACTGAATTTCTATGTGCTTAGTTGTTTTTTGTTAACTTAGTTCACGAACAGTACTCACAACACATAATCCAGTTAGCAAACATTATAAAACTTAAGAATGAAAAAAACAATTTTGTTGATAGTGCTTGGTCTTTTTTCTTTTCACCTAATTGCCCAGACCAAAGAACATTACAAAAATGGACAACTAAAGTCTATTGGTAAATATGAAAACGAAAAGAAGACAGGTGAATGGAAAGAATATCACACAAATGGAAAACTATCTAAGGTTGAAAACTGGTTGATTGGTGAAGAAACTGGTCAATGGAAAGAATATCTATATAAGGGAAGGTTATATGGAGTTGGCATTAGTTCTAAAGATATTTCAGGAAATTCATTTATAACATGGGAATACTATTACATAAATGGAGAAATTCAGAAAACGGGCGTCAAGGTTGCAGGAAAGGAAACCGGTGAATGGAAAACATATCATAAAAATGGCCAATTATATAAAATAGGCATCTATGAAAATAGTTTGAAAACAGGAAAATGGAAAATGTATAGAGAGGAAGGAACCTTGCAAGCTATTTTTAATTATGAAAACAATTTATTAAATGGAGAAATAAAATGGTATTGGGATTATGATAGTGGGCAGTTGATGTCAGAAGTAACATATAGAAAAGGATATAAAATAGGTGTGGCTAAAGATTTTCATTTAAATGGACAACTAGAAAAAATTAGCTCTTATGATGAAAACGGAAAAGAAACAGGTGAATGGAAAGAATATTATAAGAACGGACAGGTCTTTAAGGTTAAAAACTGGCTAGATGGACACGAATCTGGAGTGTGCAAAGAATATTATGAAAATGGACAATTACGGTATCTTTTAAATGCTAAAAACGGTAAAGAAACTGGTATCTCACAATGGTATTTTGACAATGGACAACTACAACTTAAATTGGTGAGGTTCGAAAATAAATTAATGGATATTATTTCATTATTTGACAAGAATGGAACTGCTTTAGACAAAGGAACCTTAGTAAATGGAAATGGAACTTTCAATTTTTATACTGATGATGGTGTATTTACGCATTCAGAAGAATTTGTTAATGGTGAAAAGGTTATAAAAGAATAAATACAAACACTATGAAAAAATTAAATATCCTACTTGTAGTATTAATTACTTTACTTTCTTGTTCTAGTAATAATGAAAGTCCACTAATAAATTACGAAGGAAAATGGGTATTGACTCAAATGCGTGAAAGTATTCCAAATTCGGAAACTACTGGTTCGGAAATGGAATGGCAAGAATTCTACATATTAAATGCCGACGGAACATTTAAAAAATCGAGGGAAAGAAACGGAATTATAACAGAACTATTTGGGACGTATACTCTTTTAAGCTCTTCAAATGAAAATCTATTAGAGCTAACTTATAACAGCGAGAGTGACATTATAGGATCTTGTTATTCGAATCTCAACGAAGGAATGTACTTTCAATCTGAAAATATACTTTTTAGTAATTGGGAACAATGTGATGGGCCTGGATTGAAATATAAAAAAGTAAATTAAAATCTATTTACAATCATATGTAATGATATGAATTGGAATGTATTGAACTATGACTACTATTATATCGGCAAAAACAAAAACAGATTATACGATAATTGAAAACTTAGCAAACAGTATTTGGGTAGAGCATTATACGCCAATAATTGGAGAGTTACAAGTTGCATATATGCTTGAAAAATTTCAATCGGCTATAGCTATAGAAGCTCAAATAGAAAAAGGAATTTTGTATTATATAATACAATATCAAGACACTAACGTTGGCTATTTCTCATTCAGTAAAAGTGTGGATTTTCTATTTTTAAGTAAACTATATATTCTAAATTCCGCTAGAGGAAAAGGAATTGGTCGAGCCGCTTTCTCTTTTATAGAATCGAAAGCTAAAGAACTTGATCTAAAAAAAATAAAATTAACGGTAAACAAGTATAATACAAACTCAATAGAAGTGTATAAAAAAATGGGATTCAATACTATTGAAGCTATTATACAGGATATTGGCAATGGTTATATCATGGATGATTATGTCTTAGAGAAAGCTCTAAAATAACAAGCTTCTAAACTATAACGTGTATAATTATACTAAAGTTATACAAATACGATAGATCTAGTTATTCGTGTATAAAAACCATTCGGAAAATTCTTTTGAATTTACAGACTCTTCGTCCTTTTTTGTTAACTTAGTTCGCAAACACGACTAGCAATACACAAAACAGTTTGAGTCATTAAAAAAGAAAACATGAAACAAATAAGATGGTTCGAAAGAAAATTTTCTTTTTCATTCCAACAAAATATTTTCCCGTCAATTGTTGAAAGACTTGACGGAACGTCTTTAAGGCTTCAAGCGAAAATCAATAAAATACCTGTCGAATTATTAGAAATAAAACAGGATAATAAATGGTCAATCAAAGAAAATATTGGGCATTTAATTGATTTAGAACCATTATGGCAAGGCCGTCTTATTGATATTTTAGAAAATAAGGAATTTCTACGATCAGCAGATTTAAGCAATCAAAAAACAGATTTAGCTCAGCATAATAAAACAGAAATTAATGAATTACTTTCAAGATTTAAGAAATTGCGCGAAGCTACTTTAGCTACACTATACCAATTGAACGAGCAAGAAATTTATAATGCAGCTCTACATCCAAGGCTAAAACAACCAATGAGAACAATGGATTTGTTTTTATTTGTTGCTGAACACGATGATCATCACCTAGCAAGAATAACTGAGATAAAAAAGAGGAACAACAACTTATAGTAAATACTGTTTAAAGATCATTCTGGAAATTCCATCAAATTATAAGAAAAAAATATTACCTCTTAAAAATCAAATCTATAATTTAATTTAAAGGCTACTCCCCAATTTTTCCTAGATATATCTTGATTATAATTATCTGAAATCACCAAATAAATATATGACAAGGGATTGTACTCCCATTGTAAACGGCTGTTAATATTAAAGTTATCAAACTGTGTATTATACTGTACATAGGTAGTCCAGTTTAATCGATTGGAAAAGAAAATTTCACCTGTAAATCGCGCTAAATGAAATGTATCACTTCCTAATGCTTTTAAATCAATACCATTACGCTCGTATCTCAACTGCAAACGCGCTGAAGGCATTAATCTATATTGGGCATTAACACTAAATTGGTTTCTATGTCCACTATAATAACTACCAAAACCAACATCACCTCCATATTGAAACTTTTTATTATCAGCAGAAGAATATCCCAAACCAGTATCCATATAATTATATTGATCGACCATGATGGCATTTCCATTATTCAAGGGGTCAAACGCATATTTCAAATTTACATACTCATGAATTATCCATCCATAAATAGAAGACTGATTTTTAAATGTTAGATTATTATTTAAAACACTCCTAGATTGTAAAACTTCACCTTGATCATCCCAATAGATGTTATTTGACAGATTAAAATAGCGGTAATTATCAACGATTTTAGAATCTTTATAAAATTTAGTTAAAGTGAAACGACCACTAGCTTGAGTATATCCTTCTCTTATGATGCTTTCTGAAATAGCGTCATAATTATATAAACGCGGTACAAAACCAACATCGGTAATGTAATTTTTTTCCACTTTTCTAATCCCAGCATAACCAGATACATTTATAGTATTGTACCAAACTCCTAAATTGTAAAAATTATTATCTCCAGACACATTACTAGTAAAACTCTGTGCAATATTTGCCAGTCCCGACCACTTATTATTTTTCGATTGATAATTCAAGTTAAGTCCTCCTACTCTATTATAGTCATCTAAAAATGAAAAACCATCGGTTTCTTGTCTATTGATGATAAATCCTGTAGCAGTGAAGGCATCAGACAATTGTTGTTGTACCACTAGAGCGCCATAATTTTGTGCTGAATTCCCGTCTTTTTCTTTTGTTGCTACATTAAGCATGCCTAAACGTGTTTTTTTAGCAATATTTCCCGATAATTTTACCCCAAAGGAGATATCACTTTCTGCGCCAATTCTTCTAGAATAAAATGGATTTACACCACTTACACCTAGATTAGTAAAAAGATCACTGTTTTCTAAAAAGAAGTTGCGACGTTCAGGAAAGAACACAGAAAAGCGACTCAGGTTCGTAACTTGTCTATCGACATCTATTTGCGAGAAATCAGGGTTTATGGTAACGTCTAGTTTTAAAGAAGAATTCACATTGTATTGTACATCGACACTAGGTTTTATATTGGTTTCCTTAGTGTTATTTGTCACATTCTCCAAGTTATTCATCGTTATAGATGGTGTTACGGCAAATCGTGAAGATTTATTTTCTGACAAATTTTCTACTTCAAAAGGCTTAGATAATCGCAAATCGAATTGTGAAAAATTACGGTCTATAGGAGTGCTCGTAGTCCATTCGTTTAATTTTATATTTCTCGTGTGAAACATAAGTCCCCAATTTGGATTATCAGCTTTGTAGCCTAATGCTTTTAATGGAATTTCGACTTCGAAGATTTTTAAATTCCCTTTTACAGACGTTCTGGCATTCCAAGCAGTATTCCAACTAGTACTGACCCGAAAACCATCTCCACTTCTAGATACCAATGCATCTATTAATGCACCACCCATATTGACGATAAAGAAATATCCCGATTGTTGTTGGTTATACGTATCAATAATTATCGCAAAAGAATCACTATTCCCTCCAGAATTTCCAATATCATCGCGTTTTAAAGATCCTATTTGAACATCGGAAGTTGTATCATAATACACTGCACTTATATATAGGTTTTTACCATTATGAAATAGTTTAACCTCAGTTTTGTTTGACGCTAAATCACCATTATTTGGTATATAATTAAGAAATCCGTCTTCAGGTATGAGATCATTCCATATCGACTCATTTAATTCTCCATCTAATTGGATCATGTTTTCACTAAATACAATTTTTCCTGCCTGTGAATGGATATTAATAAGTCCACCAATCAACATTGAAAATAGAACAATTTTTTTCATCTTATAAAATTCAATAATTAAACATACTAATTGGCTTAGACTAAGCACAATCAGCGAACAAAACTAGAAGAAACTTGTGTTGAGAATCAAAAAAAGAGACCAATACTACTTCTACAACTATAAAAAGTTATTATTGAACGACACAAGGGTTTGTCTATGAAAAATGGGAGTTTAGCATCCAAAATTTAGGATTTAGCAACTTTTAAATAAGTAACATCATTTTAATTGTATTTTAGTACACTCATGAGCAGTTTAAAAAATATACAGTCATTTTTCAGCATTCCAATATTCAAACATCTACTATTTTGGATAGGTGTTTATGCTTATTTTGTGGGCACTGTGAATATAACTTATTATAGTGGCTATAAGGAAGTTATAGAACATTTCGCTATTTATATTTTTAGTCAAATTATTGTAGCCTATGCATGTCTCTTTTTTTTAATACCTCGTTTCTTAACACCAAAAAAGCATATTCAATTTGCAATGAGTTTATTGTTATTATTGACAGGCGTATTTATCATTTTTATTGGTTTTCATGAATATTATCATATACCCAAATATCTCAAAGCAGATGATAATTCTATATATGATTCTAATAAGATATTTTGGGAGAAATTATTGGATTTTCGTGTCTTTTTAGGTAAGTCTACAATAATTTTAACACCTACTATTTTTTTAGTTATTTCTAAGTTTTATAAAAACCAACAAAGATACTTGCAACTTAACGAGCAAAAAAAATCTACCGAACTCACCATATTAAAACATCAATTAAATCCACACTTTTTATTTAATACTCTTAACAATTTATATGCCTTATCCATAAAAAAGTCTGACCAAGCTCCAGAGGTTATTGCTAAGCTTTCAGAGATGTTAGATTATATGTTATATGGTTGTAATGAGAAATATGTAGCCCTTAATAAAGAAATTGAATTGATAGAGAATTATCTCGCCTTAGAAAAAGTGCGTTATGGCAAAAGGGTCATGATTAATTTTACTAAAGGAGTTAAAAATGATGTAAAAATTGCACCTTTAATTTTGTTAACCTTTATAGAAAATGCTTTTAAACATGGCGTCTCTCAAGAATTAAAAGAAGCTCAAATACATATCCAAATCGCTTTAAAAGGAAATTATATTTACTTTGAAATTATAAATTCTATTGCAAAAAACAAGGTGTCTTCTAACAAGTCCAGCATTGGTTTAAATAATGTAAAACAACAACTAGAATTATTATATACTGAAGATTACATCTTAGATATTAAAGAAGAAACTACTAATTTTAATGTTCATTTAAAATTGCCCGCAAAATGAAATACAAATGTTTAATAATTGATGATGAAGAATTGGCAAGAGAGCTCATAGAAACGCATTTGTCACAATTAGGTGATTTTGAATTAATCGCATCTTGCTCTAGCGCTATTGAAGCGAGCAAAGTACTTCAAGAAAAAACTATAGACCTTTTATTTTTAGATATTGAAATGCCTGTTTTAAAAGGCACAGATTTCTTTAATAATTTAATGCATAAACCCAGAGTTATTTTTACCACAGCTTATAGAGATTATGCCATTGAAGGGTTTGAACTTAATGCCGTAGATTATATTTTAAAACCTATTACCTTTCAACGCTTTTTTAAAGCGATAGAAAAATTTAGGACTTTACAACAGAGTATTTCACCTACTCCAACAGATATATCTGAACCTAAAGAGACTTTTATTTACATCAGAAAAGACAGGAAGCAGGTCAAAGTCTATTTTGAAGCTATTTTGTACATAGAAAGCCTAAAAGATTATATTAAAATACATACTGACGAAAAAACACATATTACCAAGTACAGTATTTCTGCTTTTGAGAAAAAATTAGATGATCGATTTATAAGAGTGCATCGCTCCTATATCGTCAACAAGGATAAAATTACGGCTTATACAAAAAATGATATTGAAATTGGACAGATGGAAATCCCAATTGGAGAAAATTTTAGAGATAATATTACTGCTTTTTTGACATAATCTGATATTTAATAAAGAAAAGCCTTAATCATTCTAATGCGAAATTATAGTTATAATTTTAAAACAATGGAATTTCACAAAACTGAGATAAGTTTATTAGAGATAAAACATCTGAATTTCTAGAAGTAATTCTCGAAACAACTTGGAGAAACTTTATACTTCCTAATTTGATTAAGACTGTAGTATTAAATCCAAATTTCCTTTATGATTCAAACAATTAATGAATACATTTACATCTCATATTATTTCATGATAAATCTATGGGTAAAAAGAAAAAATTAGATCCAAATTTAATAATTGCAATTGGAGTTTTATTAGCAAGTTTTGCGGCATTATTTGTATATGTCCAACAAGCCTCAATCATGAGTGAACAAACACAAATTCTCTTAGAACAATCTAAGTCAAGTGCTTGGCCAAATTTAAGCATTCAAATGAATAGATCTGTAATTAACAGTGAAGTAAATAGATTTGACATTCACATCTCTAATAGAGGTCCTGGTCCTGCCATTATAGAAAAATCTCAAATAAGTTATATGGGTAAGTCAATTAGGAATTGGAATGAGCTTTATGACCTACTTGAAGTTCCTGATACTATTAGAGGTCACTCTAATGATATCCTTTATGATAAGGTAATTCGTCCATATGAAGATTGGTCTTTAATTGATTGGACCAACAACAAACAGTTAATGGGATACATATACAAAAATGCAGATAAAATTAGCATTAAGATTTGCTATAAATCGGTATATAATGACAGCTGGCAAGTAGAAAGAAATGGCTTCAAAAATAATTTAGAAAAAAATATTCGAGTAAAAACAAAGCAATGTCAATTAGATGGACCCATAATATTTGAAGAATGAAACGGTAATAAATAAAAGCTGTTCATGAAATACATTTCTTCTTGCATAATACTAATAAGTATCAAATTAATCTTTATAAAACAGGTATATCCAAATTGATCTTGAAACCCTAAAATTAATCGTGCTTAACAGCATTAGTATTAAAGTAACAATCAAAAAAACTTTTAGAGGAGAAAAATCAATAAAATGCCAAAACACAACTAGGCATAATATCATTTCTACTACCGCGAGTGCATAACTAACAAACATTGCCCCAAAAAAGAATCCAGTTTCTTTTTCAAATTTATAATTACATTCTCTGCATCTAGCATGCATTTTAGGGATTTTAAATAAGATAATATTTCCTCGGTCATAAAAAATCTTCTCCTTTTTGCATTTAGGACATTTACAATTTAAAATATCAAAAACTCTACTCATAACATCTAATTAATTACATCGCAAAATTAGAATTAAAAAGCTCCATTAATCATATAATATTGTCACTACTTTTTGTACTTTTAGGACATTTATTATGAAAATACCAGTTTTAAATATTAATCAATTTCAGGAATCAAAGCCATTAAATGATTTGTATATAAATTCTTTTTCAAATCATATTCAATTGAATAAGAATTTACTTAACAAACCGCATAGCCATGATTTCTACTTATGTGTTCTATTTACAGAAGGTACTGGAGTACATGAAATTGATTTTAATTCTTATACTATAAATTCTGGAAGCGTTTTCTTTTTAAAACCTGGACAAACACATTTTTGGAAATTTGACACAAAACCTGAAGGATTTATCTTTTTTCATTCTCAAGAAATTTATGAGTTAAAATTTTTAGATCATAAACTCAACTCGTTTCCATTTTTTTACTCTTATCAAAACCCACCTTTATTAGAATTATCTGAAAAAAAAATAAACGAATTGAAACTAAAATTTCAAGAAGTCTATATAGAATACCTACAAAACAATCTTTTAAGGGAATTAAAAATAATTAACCTAATAAATAGCATCTATATCGATTTAACACGAGTATATACTGCTGATATAACTTTAGAAAAGATTGTTTCTCCAAGCTATTTTAAAATACTTGATAATTTAGAGAAATTAATAAACAAACACTTTTATACTGAAAAATTACCGCGGTTTTATGCCAATCAACTAAACATAACAACGAAGCATCTTAATAGAGTTGTTAAAAACACGATAAACAAAACTACGAGTCAGTTAATCTCTGAAAGAATACTATTAGAAGCAAAACGATTAATTGTTCATTCAGACAATAATTTAGCTAGTATTGCAAATATGCTTGAATTTTCAGATTATGCCTATTTTTCAAAAAATTTCAAATCAAAAACAGGGTTCACGCCAATGGGTTTTAGGACTAAGTATTTTTAACCTTATTATAATTAATTGATATTTAGCGATTTACAGGCATAATAACCTGTGTAGTTTATTGCATCTAATTTTTATCTTATAAAATCCTAGCTGTCTAATCTGTGTCCTTTTCTCTATCTTAGTGCCAACCTAACAATCCCTAAATAATCACGTTGTAATACATTTAGAAATGAACAAACTATTACAAGCAGAATTTGGCTTTCAAGTCCTCGAAATAAAAAAATTAGATGGCTACGATAATGCCAATTATCTTATTAAAACAGATAGAAATAAATATATATTTAAAACATATAAGTTTGATGAAGAACTAATAGATTTAATCAAATCTGAAAACAAAACACTTTTATTTCTACAAAAAACAGATAAGGGTAAATACCCAGAACCTGTTCAATTTATAGATAAATCTTATCTTAAAATTATTGATATAGATGGTGAAAAGTGTATTTGTAGGATGCTCACTTTTCTTGAAGGCGATTTTTTAGGAGACATAAAACATACTAAAACAGTATTCCAATCATTTGGTGTATTTCTAGCCGAAACAGATTTAAAGCTTCAAAATTTTAAGTCATACACGATTATGTCTCGCCAATGGGAATGGGATATTCAATATGCAGATTTGAATAAAAAATACCTCAATGATATAGCTAATCTCAAAGATAGAACCATTGCAATTTACTTTTTACAACAATTTGAAGAAATTGTTAGACCAATGCTTCCTCAATTAAGAAAACAAATAATTCACAACGATGCAAATGAATGGAATGTTTTAATTAAGAATGGAAAAATTTCTGGTTTAATTGATTTTGGTGATTTAGCTTATTCACCGCTTATTAATGAACTTGCTATTGCTATAACTTATGCGTGTTATGATAAAGAAAACCCTATAGAATGGGCTTCAATATTAATAAAAGCGTATAACAGTAAATTACCAATTAAAGAAAATGAACTAAAAGTATTGTACTATTTAATAGCTATTCGGTTAGTAATAAGTGTGTGCAATTCTGCCCATTCAAAAAAAATAGATCCAAAAAACAGTTATGCGTCATCAAGCGAAAAATTGGCTTGGAAAATGCTTAACTATTGGCTAACTATTAACCCAATAAAAGCCGAAAATCAATTTAGAGCAGCTATTGGACTTAGTGTTAAAGAACCAAAATTCATAGAAGACGTTACAAAAAAAAGACAGCAATATATTAGTCCAATAGTATCCTTAAGTTATGACAAACCAATTTATATGGTGCGTTCAGCTTTCCAATATATGTATGATGCTTTTGGCAATTCGTATTTGGATGCCTATAATAATATTCCACATGTTGGACACGCTCATCCAAAAGTAGTTGAAGTAGGACAACGGCAAATGGCAAAATTAAATACTAATACGCGATATCTTTATGACCAAATAGCTGATTATGCCGAAAAATTATTGTCAAAATTCCCAGAGACGCTTAGCAAAGTGTATTTTGTGAATTCTGGTAGCGCAGCTAGTGACTTAGCAATACGAATTGCCAAAATACATACTGACCATGAAAAGTTAATGGTGATGGAACATGGCTATCATGGGCATACTCAAACTGCGACAGATATTAGTGATTATAAATTCAATAATCCAAAAGGTCAGGGGCAAAAAAACTATATTATCAAAACCCAAATTCCTGATACTTATAGAGGTAAATACACTACTAAAGATAACAATCCTGGGAGAAAATATGCAGAAGAAACTATCGAGCAAATTGATAATTCTAATATGCCTATTGCAGCATTTATTAGTGAACCTATTGTAGGGTGTGCAGGACAAGTCCCTTTAGCTAGTGGCTATTTAAAAGAAATATATCCAGCAATACGAAAACAGGGAGGTATTTGCATTAGTGATGAAGTACAAACAGGCTTTGGCCGTCTGGGAGATTATTTCTGGGGCTTTGAAGCTCACGATGTAGTGCCAGATATAGTTATTATAGGTAAGCCAATGGCAAATGGTCATCCAATGGGAGCAGTAATTTGTACAGATGAAATTGCAAAATCATTTAGCCAAGGAGTCGAGTTTTTTAGTTCTTTTGGAGGAAATCCAGTATCATGTGCCATTGCAAGTGCTGTTTTAGATGTTATTGAAGATGAGAAATTACAAGAAAATGCAAAAATGGTAGGTGATTTTTATAAAACTCTTTTTTTAGAATTACAGAATAAATACAATTGCATTGGTGATGTAAGAGGCTCTGGTTTGTTTTTAGGAATAGAGATAGTTAAAGAAAATCACACAGAGCCAAATACTGAGTTAGCAAATCATATCAAAAATGAACTTAGACATCGAAATATACTTATTAGTACCGATGGCCCATTTGATAATGTAATTAAAACAAAACCAGCCATGATTTTTACAAAAAAAGATGCTAAAAAAGTAGTCGAGACTATAGAAGAGGTATTAAAAGTATATTACAGTAAGGTACATAAATCCTAGCCTAGCGATAAATCTGCTTGGTATTTTAAATAACCACAATTAGTAAGTCTTTAAAAATCTATTAAGCAACACAAGTATCTTTAATCTCAATTTCAGTGTTCACTATTGGTCGATTAGTCCCATTATCCCATATCCAATATTTGACCTTATCTGAAACAATAACGTCTGTATTTCTAGCATGGTCTGCGTCATGTTTAAGCGTAACCTCTTCAAGTGTCTTTCGTTCTCCTGAGCCTACCACAATGTTCATGTCTTGATAAAACTCACTGCCATTAGCTGCTGTATACTTTTTAGACATCTTAAATTCTTTAATAGATAGATTTTCAATTTGCACTTTATAAGTTCTATCTAATTGATGCGCTTCTCGCTTACCGTCTTCTGGTGTTACAGAATAAATAATATCTGGATTATTAGCAGCTTGATTACCATTTAAATCCAAATTATGCTTTACTTGTCTTGAAATTGCCATAAGATTATATTTTAAATTAATACGTATTAAAGATAAATATTAAAACCGTTAAACGCTAATACTTAAGAAGTTAATGCCATTTTAAACATAAAAAGATAACCAAAAGGAGACAATACATATGAGTTAAATCTTTATTCTGTGTATACTCCGAAAACTTTCAGTAATTATCTATAGGTTCGTTTTCTTTTACTAATTTAGTTCTAGTCAACATAACAAATCATACACAAAGCCATTTGCATACACCCTAAACTGAATATGAAACAAACTGAAAAAATTCTTGGAGCACTTATTCTTTTATTTATGATAAGTCGCCTATTTTTCTCTTATCCCTTTTCTGCAATTGCTATTACTTTTTCTATATTATTGTTAGCGGTACTTTATTTATGGTTAAGTTTTGGGTTACTTAATAATATTAGATTAAGGAATATTTTTAAAAAAGAATCTTATAAAAAAACCAGCCCTTTAAGAATATTGGGAACAGTACTTACTGGATTCATTTTGTCTTTAACCTTAATTTACTCATTGTTCAAGTTTCAACTTTGGCCATATGGTAATGAAGGTTTATTAATTTCAATTTATGGACTATTAATTGTTATTATTATTGCATTAATCAAGTATTTGACCTCTAAAAACAAATTTTACTCTTCAATTTTAAAAAGACTAATTTTTATTGGAACTTTTGCTGTTTCGCTTTACTTAATACCGTATGAAAGCCTATTAAAAATAAAAAACAGAAAGTATCCGGAATATGTTGAAGCTGAAATAAAATCAATGAGAGATCCCCAAAATAAAGAATTACAAGAAAAAGCAAGAGAAGAACTAATGAAAATGTCTCTAGATAAATAAAATTTAAATACTAGCGCTTTTATTAATTTTGATTTTAAATTATGGAAAGGAAAAATAAAAAGTAACAAGAAAATACTCAACAAGTTAATGAATCAAGTAAGAGAATATTTAGAACAAATAGTTGCTTTAGATGATAAAAATTGGGAAGTGTTTTCATCCAAACTCAAAAAAAGTGAATTTTCAAAAAAAACAGTACTGGTTAAAACTGGACAGGTAGAAAATCACCTTTCATTTATAGAAAAAGGAACCGTTAGATTTTATATTCCCAAAGTAGAGAACGATATAACCTTTGGATTTAAATTTGAAAACCAATTCATTAGTGCTTATGATTCGTTCATTACGCAATCTAAAAGTCAATATCAATTAGAAACCATGACTCCAACTACCCTATGGCGCTTAACATTTTCTGATTTACAAGACATTTATAACAATACAACAGTTGGTGAAACTATTGGTAGAAAAGTAGCTGAGAATTTATTTATGATGAAAACTAAAAGAGAATTATCATTACTTAATGATACAGCCGAAGAGAGGTATTTAAAACTATTTTCAGAACAAAAACGTTTCATTAAAGAAATCCCCCTAAAATACCTAGCCTCTTATATTGGTGTTACTCCTCAAGCATTAAGTAGAATCCGAAAACGAATTTCTTAACTTAGGTTCATAGTATGAATAGGGTCTTCTTCTGACATTTGTCAAAAAAAAAGATGAAACCACTTATTGTATTACTGTCGACATTTATAGTTGCAATCTTTCTGCTAAAATTTACATTTGGTAAACATAACATCCCCTTTTCTGCTCGTATTGCCATATCTGTAATGCTACTTTTTACTGCGCTTGGTCATTTTTTTTACACCGATGGAATGGCAATGATGATACCCGATATCATTCCATTAAAAAGAGAACTAGTCTATTTCACGGCAATTATAGAAATTCTAGCAGCAGTTAGTTTACACATCTCTCAGTTTAGACATATTGCAGCTTATCTATTAATTATCTTCTTTGTGCTAATGCTACCAGCAAACATTAAAGCATCTATTGAGCAAATAAATTATCAAACAAGTGCTTACGATGGAAAGGGACTCTCTTATTTGTTGTTTAGGATTCCTCTACAACTACTATTCATAATCTGGGTATACATAAGTTCAATTAAATACAACTAAATATGAAAAATATAACCTTAATCTCTATTATTATGCTATTCACAACCTATTGTTCCTCTCAATCAAAAAAAATCTTATTTGTTATGAGTGCAGAAGATACCATACAACTAAATAATGGCTCAAAATTGCGACAAACAGGCGTTTTTTTAAATGAGTTTTATTTAGCCTACAAATCTGTAACAGATGCTGGTTATAAAGTAGAATTCGCAACACCAAATGGCATACAATCAACTATAGACTACGAAAGTAAAAACGATAACTATTGGAAAGATAAACTTGAGATTAAAAATGAAGCATTAGTATTCATTGACACAAGTACGCAATTTAAAAATCCAATTTCTCTTGATAAAGCAATAAAAAGGAAGGCACAGTATAGTGGATTAATAATTCCAGGTGGACAAGGCTTAATGGTTGATTTAATTTATGACAAAAAAATTCCCATTTTACTTAAACATTTTGCAGATGAAAAAAAGCCAACAGGTTTAATTTGCCATGCACCTATTTTAATAACAACAATTCCTAAAACAGAAAATCCATATATTGGTTTTAAGGTAAACGCTGTTTCTCCCTTAGAAGAATTTGTTATTGAAAAATTTATTATGAAAGGCAAGCCTAAAAATAGAAAAATAGCAAAAACGCTAAGAAGACTTGGCTTAAAATATAAAAGAAGACTTCCAAAAGCTAATTTTGCAGTTAAAGACAGGCATTTAGTAACAAGTCAAAATCCATATTCAGGAGACGCATTTAGTATCCTATTCTTGCAAGCTTTATCTGAATATACTATAATTTCAGAAAAATAGTTGAATACTTAACTTTATAGGTTCGAAAAACCTTTTCTAAACTTCCTATAGGTTCGTTTTCTTTTACTAATTTCGTTCTTACCAATGTAATTAAGCCATAGATAAAACCTTATCACATAATTTTAAACAAACAACATAGCCAAATGAAAAATTTAATTTTTATTATTATTATTTTTCTTAATATATCTTACGCAAACTCACAAAATAAAGGGATTGATCAAGATAAAATCAAAGAAGATTTAAACGAAATTATAACCGATATATCACAAAATTACGTTTACCTTAAAGAAAAAAACATTGGCTTAAACTGTATTAAAGAATACTACGGAAATGAAATTAAAAATATAAAAACCGAAGAGGAAACTGTGTTGTTTTTTGAGTATTTATTAGACGAATTTTATGACAACCACCTTACTTTACGAACCAATAGGAATTCTTCATATCGCCTTTTTGCACCAATCTATACAACAATAGAAAATAATAAACCAATTATTACAAATGTTTGGCAAACGCAAATAGAAAACTTAAACCAAGATATAATAGGAGCTGAAATCATAAAATTTAACGGTATTGATTTTGAACAGGTTATTAAAGAATTCCCAACACATTGTAATGATAAAAGCTCACAAGAAGTTAAAGAGTGGATTGCTAATAAAATTTTAGCAGGTCGATGCAACGAACCAAGATTATTGTCTCTAAAACTGCCCAATAATGAAGAAATTGAATTTGATTTAGATCATCTTAAATTAAAAGATACTAATGAGCTTTTAACTTCGAAATTGATCAGCAACATTGGAATAATAAGAATAAACAACTCATTAGGAAATGATAATTTAGTAGACGAGTTTGACAAAACATTAAATAGTCTATCAAGTACAAAAGGTCTAATTATAGATTTAAGAAATACAATATTTGGTGGCGACTCGTATGAAGCTCGTGGGATTATGAGTAGGTTTATAAGCAAACCTAAACCCTATCAAAGACATTCATACCTTGCAAAATCACAAAACAATCCAAATATTGAAAGAAGCTGGGTCGAATATGTGAGTCCACGTTTAAAACAATATAAAAACCCTGTTGTAATATTAGTAGGTCGTTGGACAGGAAGTATGGGAGAAGGGCTTGCAATTGGCTTTGAAGGAATGGAAAGAGCAAAAATTGTTGGTTCTGAAATGAGAAGATTAGCTGGAGAAGTGTATGACTTTGGTTTCAAAAATCAAAACTATGGGTATAAACTTTCAACAGCAAAATTATTTCATATAAACGGAACTATTAGAGAAGCCTATATTCCAACAAATTATATAAAACAAACAACGACCAAAAAAGATGAAGTCTTAGAAAAAGGAATACAACTAATAAACAAAATAACAGAATAATACATCTATACATTAGGAGTAATTTGATGAAAATCACAAATAAAAAATATACAAACTTTAATTTAGCAAGCGAAGATGAACGTGGAGAAAATCTAATAATTGATTTTATAATTTCTTCAGTTTTTGGACTTGGTATAGCTTTTTTGACTTTTAAAAATTTCACTCTTGCTTTTCTAGTTTATTTACTTGTAAGGTTTATTTACTACTTCTGTTTTGAATCTTCATTTAGTAGAACACCTGGAAAATATCAAACTCAAACAATTGTTGTTAATCAAAATGGAGAAAAACCAACAATATTTCAATTAATTAAAAGAAATTTAAGTCGATTCATTAGCTTGCCTTCTGGAATTAGCGATGATGAAAGAGCTATACATGACTACCTGTCTAATACTTTTGTTATTAAAAACACGAAATTAAAGAATATAGAATTAAATAAAATTGAAATAAAACAACCACTTATTTTGATTTTTAATCTTTCAATGCTTGGTTTTTGGATCTATATTATTGGATCAAAACCTCGATTAAAGACGCTTGATATAATTATATTAATCGTATTAGTTTTAACTTTGATATATGCATTAATATTTAGAATAAAAAAAACGACAACTAACAAAGTAAAAAAATGAATTTAGATAGAAAGAAGCATTGGGAAACGGTTTACGAAACTAAAAATCCAGACCAAGTAAGTTGGACACAAGAAATTCCAAAAACTTCTCTCGAATTCATCAATTCATTTCAACTAGATAAAACTGCAAAAATTATAGATATTGGTGGTGGTGACAGTAATCTTGTTGATTATCTACTTGACAACGGGTTTAAAAATATTACTGTGCTTGATATTTCAGAAAAATCACTTGAAAAAGCACAAAAGAGACTCGGAAAAAAAGCAGATCAAGTAAATTGGATAGTAAGTGATATTATAGAATTCAAACCTGAAACAACTTATGATGTTTGGCATGACAGAGCAGCTTTTCATTTTCTTACTACGACAAAACAAATTGAAACATATTTAGAAATCGCAAGAAGCGCTGTGCATGGTTATTTAACTATCGGAACCTTTTCACAAAATGGACCAAAAAAATGTAGCGGACTTGAAATAAAACAATATAACGAAAAGGAATTAACATCAGAATTAGACAATGGGTTTGATAAAATTCAATGTCTAACAGAAAATCATACAACACCATTTGGGTCAACTCAAAACTTCCTGTTTTGTAGTTTTAAAAAACGATTGAATTAAGGAATCAGTAACTAACAATATATATTCTAGATTCCTTTAATTGGTTAAGTAGAATAAAAATTCTTACCTTTATTAAGAACTGATATAGCTCAAAGAACTAGTCTGGCTCTACCTCGCTCCTTCTCTAGCAAATTTTTGTCTAAAACGATTCTTTTATACTTAAAATCGTCAGAAGCCACATACGAATAAATCCTAGTAATTAGAATTCAAATGCGTGAAAAAACTAAAAATGAATCGCTTCATACTATTAAAGTCTTAAAAAAAGGGGACCAATTTCTAAAGTATGGAAACCCTTGTAAAGAGATTGGAATGTTAGATCAAGGAATAATGCGTGGCTTTGTTTATGATAATGAAGGAAACGAAATCACGACACACTTCTATCAAGAAGGAGATATGATTATCGGAAGCTTTATTCCTAATACAAATGTTGTAATGACTGTCGAAGCCTTGGAAAACTGTACAATTTCAGTTGCCAATTATTCTGAAGTAATGAGTCATGTAAACAAAGACACAGAAATAACAGAAGTGATTACCAAACAATTTCAAAAACTTAATAACCAACTCCAATCCCGATTAGTCGCATTACTAAATTTAAATTCGTTAGAGAAATATGATTTATTTTTAAAAGAATATTCCAGTTTAATCAACCGAATTCCGCATTATTTCATCGCTAACTATTTAGGTATAACACCAACACAATTAAGTCGTGCCAGAAGGCAACTTATTGAAAAAGAAAGAACAACTAACAAAAAATAAAGAATTCCCAATTACGTTTCTTTCTTTCATTATCTTAAACTCATATTTTTAATTTAGCCTCATCACTTCTCAACAAATGTCGATGAGAATCCTGCATTGACACAATACCTTTGTCAAAATAAAATTATGAAAAGCATACTGAATCATAACGAATTATCAGATACTGAATTTATAGAGCAATTGAATAATTGCTCTATAAATCCTAAAACATTTAACCATGAAGCACATTTACGGCTTGCTTGGATTTTGATTAATGAGTTAGCTGTAGACAAAGCTATAAAAGCAATTCAGCAGCTATTACTACGGTTTGTAACACATGTTGGAGCAACAGATAAATATCACACAACTGTAACGATTATTGCAATTAAAGCAGTCAATCATTTTATGCAAAAATCAAAAACGGAAAAATTCGAAGATTTTATTATCGAAAATAACATTCTAAAAACTAATTTTAAAGCGCTAATTAATTGTCATTATTCAATTGATGTTTTTACTTCAGTAAGAGCAAAATCAAGTTTTTTAAAACCTGACTTACTACCTTTTGAATAAATTAATTTATGCAAAGTTCTTTTCTGCTATCTTTGCTTGTGAACATTAAATAGCTCAATTAAGACCATTACGTTCATAGACAAAACCGTCGTAGACGATCTAAATAATGCATACTGAACCAATTATAGAATACTTTTCTAAAATTTTGCCTCTAAATTCTACAGAAAAAGATGCAGTAAGAGCAGTATTTAAAAAACGTACAATAAAACGTAGGCAATTTATACTTCAAGAAGGGGACGTCTGTTTATTAAATACATTTGTAGTTGAAGGCTGTTTTAGAATGTATTTTGTTGATGAAAAAGGTAAAGAACATAATATTCAATTCGCTATAGAAAACTGGTGGATAGGCGATATTGGAAGCTTCCATTCAGAAGAGCCTAGTAGATTATATATTGTAGCTATTGAGAATTCTATAATTCTTCAAATTAAGAAACAAGACCAATTAGATTTGTTTGTTAATCATTCTAAATTTAATAGACTATTTAGAGTCTTCACTGAAAATGCTTTGGTAACATACCAGAGACGTGTATTACAAAATATTAGTTCGACAGCCGAAGAGCGTTATCTTGACTTTACGAAGCGTTATCCCTATTTTTTCAATCGTATTTCGAATGTTCAAATTGCGTCTTTCCTTGGTGTTACGCCAGAATTCTTAAGTACTATCCGCAAGAAAATAGCAAAATCTTAATCTACATTAAGATGCTTTCTTAATGTACCTTATAGGTTAACCTTCTTAAAACAGCTCATCTTTGTAGTATATATAATTAACACAAAGAATCAATGAGAAATCTTCTAATTATTTTAATGGCAATAACGCTATTAACTTCATGCCAAAGCACATCTGAAAACGCAAATAATACAAACCTCAATAACATAAAAACTATGGAAAAATTAGCAAAACAAGAAATTGAAAGTTTATTAATGACTTATAAAAAAACATTAAATACATCTGATGCAGAAAAAGCGACATCTTTATATACCAAAAATGGAATATTTATGCCAAGTAATGCTCCATCAGCAATAGGAACTAAAAAAATTAAAGACGCTTATGATTTTGTGTTTTCACAGATAGAACTAAACATTGAATTTCACATTGAAGAGATTACAGTTGAAGACACTTTTGCCTATGCAGTAACAAGTTCAAAAGGCACGACTTTAATTCATGCAAATGGAGAAACAATTCCCGAAGAAAACAGAGAGTTATTTATATTTGAAAAACAAAATAACACCTGGAAAATAGCGCGTTATATGTTTAATAAAGTAAAATAAGTCAGAAAAACTACACACAACATGTTTTGTTGTGTGTAGAAAAGCCTAGGAGATTACTTTGGTTCATCATTCTTTTACTAATTTAGTTCCAATCAATGTTACAATCATCTGTAAACACGCTAACTACAAACAAAATGAACCCTTTAGAAAAGTTTGACAAATGGTATACTGAAGAGACTAAAAGAAGTGCTCTTAGAATACCTTCTGCATGCTGTTTAACGTCAATTGGAACTGATGGCTATCCTAATTCTAGAATTGTATCTCTAAAAGAAATTTTGGAGAATAAATTCGTTATTACTGGACCTTTAAACTCAAAAAAAGGCATCGAATTGCTTACAAACCCGAAAGCGTCTTTAACATTTTGGTGGACAGAAACAGAAAGACAAGTTAGAATTCAAGGAGATGCTATCCAAATTGAAGATAAATTAGCAGATATCTATTTTAGCGAACGAAATAAAGAATCACAAATAGTTAGTCAAATCTGTCAACAAGGAACTGAAATAGAAGACTTAACTGAACTCACTTCTTTATTCGAAAAATCTAAAACGGAATACAATAATATTAAGATAAGTAGACCAAAACATTGGTCAGGGTTTTACATTATCCCTAAACGAATTGAATTTATGCAATTCAAAAAAGATCGATTTCATTTTAGAGAATTATATACAAAAGACAATAATTTGTGGGATAAAATAATATTACAACCATAATATACTTTAGTAGTTAGCAATATTTACAGTAGCTGCAATTCTATTTAGTTGGAACAAGAAAAATCTCTCACAAATTATTATCTTTATATTTAGGAAAAATAGTCTAACTCCCCTCCTCCTATATTTTTACAGGAATTCTCAACAAAATCTATAAAAAATGTAATGCACAAGTAAAAAATAATAATGACATTTAACGATATTTGGAGTACACATAAAAATTATTTGGCACCTATTACAACAGAAAAAGAACCGTTGAAAAACTAGTAATTATGAGCAACTAACATTCCCTATAACAACTTCAAAAAATTGCTGCAGAAATAAATAACAGATATTAATATAAAATTGTAACCTTTTCAAGGTAGATTTCGTCCTATGCAAGAATTAATACCAAAGTATGACAACAACTACAAATTACAAAGGTTTTTTATTTGATCTAATTATTTACATAGCTGTAATGTTTTTGATTAGAGAAGTATCAATTCCAAATACTAGTTTTATTGTTAATGGACTTTTTTGGTCCATAACAACTTTAGTCGTGGCAAGTTGGAGAATGAAAATCCGAGGTGTTTCTTGGAAAGATTTAGGGTTAATCAAACCAACAAGCATAAAAAAAACACTAATACATACTGGCGTAATTTTAGCAACAATAATTATTAGTTTATTAATCTTCAATATAATAAAAGATCACATACCCTTTTTTGCAGAAAAAGTATTAGATACAAAAATAACTACAGAGCCTACTTCATCAAAATTTGGAAACCTTAAAGGCAATTGGTTGCTTTTTTTAACAATAATGCCAATGGTATTAATTGAATCATTCTTAGAAGAATTATTAGATAGAGGCTTCTTAATTAATTGGTTTGAAAAGCTATTCTCTAAAACCTCAATGGCTACTTTATTAGCCGTATTACTACAAGCTGCAATTTTTGGCTTTAGACACTCCTATGATTTATCTGAAAGATCAATAACTGTTGGGATTATTGGCTTAATTATGGGAATTGCATATGTAAAATTTGGTCGGAATTTATGGCCATTAATTATCGCTCATTGTGTCCTTAATACATTATCTATGATTGATAGAGTATAATATAATGTTTGAAAAATCTACTGTATTTATCCTCTATCACCTTAAAGATTACTAGGGAATTCAAACTATTGAATAAAAAAGTTTATTTTTCTTGTCATATTTTCTTAAAGTTTGTCACTAACTATTATAGAGGCACTAAAGCAATAATTAAAACCTTAAGAAAATGAAAAAAAAACGTAATCAAACCCTAACAAGAAATCTTGTTATAAGTAGTATAGTTTGGGCTTCTGTTATATTGGGATGTTCTTTTAATTTAGGAAGCTCAAATAAAGAAATACTATATATCCTTATTTCTGGATTTTTTGTTGAATTCCTACGAATATCCTCGTCAAATAAAGCCTTAAAAAAGGGAATCGAACACGATTAAATTTAAAAAGAACTAAATAGAATTTATTTTGATAAATTTAAATAATAGATAGAACCCTAATAAAATGCAAAGTAACCCTGAGATAGATTTTGAAGAAATACTTGAGAAAAACAAACACAAAATATATAGAATATGTAAGGTTTATGCGGTTTACCCAATAGAGCCACAGGATCTTTTCCAAGAAGTTGTATTTCAAATTTGGAAGTCTTATTCAACATTTAAAGGAACAGCTCATATCAGTACATGGATTTATAAAATATCCCTAAATGTTTGTCTTCGTTCAAAAATAAAATTTGATAAAAAGAATAGTAAAATGGTTCGATTAGAATCTATACAGTTTTTAACACCAAAGCATATTCCAGATGAATCTGAACAAGAAAAATATCAATTCTTGCGCGATTGTATCTCCTCATTAAATGAAGGTGACAAATCTATTGTTATTTTATACTTAGAAGATTTATCATATAAAGAAATAGCCTCTATTACTGGTTTATCAGAAAATCATATAGCTGTAAAAATGAAAAGAATACGAAAAAAATTATTTGATTGTATCACTCCAAAATTAAATTAAAATGTTAGAACAAGAACTAAAGGAAATTTGGAAGCATTCTTCTGAAACAAAAAAAATAAAATTCGAAACCCCTCAATTGCTCATAGATTTAAATGATAAGATGAAACACATCGAAAATAGCATTAAAAGAAGAGATATAACCGAAATAGCAGCCTCTCTATTTGGCATGCTTATTTTTGGGTATTTTGCCTATGAAATCCCTTTTACGCTTACTAAAATAGCATGTGTTTTAAACATCCTATGGTTTGCCTACCTCATTTTTAAATTAAAAAATAACAAGCGCCAAAAGCAACTCAATGATTTGAATTTACCAATCCATGAACAGCTTGATAACCAGAATAAAAATATGCAAACAGAAGCCAAGCTATTAAATACAGTCTTGTATTGGTATGTATTACCACCGTTGTTTGTTAACATCCTCTTTATTTTCGGGTTTGGTGATCCAATAGCATATGACTGGTCACCCTTAATCATTGAGACACTTTCTGATAAAAACTTACTCCACTGGTTACCAATTTCATTAAAGATGAAAATCATCTATATCTCAGGTGCACTAATATTTAATGTTTTTGTTATCTGGATCAACAAGCGTACAGTTATTAAAAGGATTAATCCAATCATCAGAGATATTGAAAGAATTCAAGATCAATTAAAAAACGAAAATCGAGTTAACAACTAGTAGAAGTATCTTAGATTGAAATTAAAAAATAAACTTATGAAACATATCGCATTAATTATAGTAATGGTTTTAGTAGCAAATATAACATTTGCACAAACTGAAAAAACAAGCTACAAAATAGTTGCAGAAAAATTTGAGAAAAATTTTAACGAAGACAACTTTGATATTATTTTTTCAATGTTTTCTGATGACATGAAAAAAGCAGTACCTCTTAACAAAATAACAGCGTTTCTAACGAACTTAAAATCACAAGCTGGAAAAATCACTAATCGAGAATTTGTGACGTATGAAAATGGAAGTGTTGCGCTTTATAAAACAAACTTTGAGCGTGCATTATATGGCCTCAATATCTCCTTAGATCATAATTCTAATATCAATGGTTTTATGGTAAAACCTTTTAAAGATAATCGAAATCTACCAAAAATTGAAAGGAACACCACCAAACTCATACTCCCTTTTAGAGGCGAGTGGACCGTTTTGTGGGGAGGAGACACGCAAGAATTAAATTATCATGTGATTGAAGAATCTCAAAAAAATGCATTTGACATTCTAATTACAAATGACAAAGGACAATCATACAAAACAGACGGACTAACAAATGAAGATTATTACGCCTTCGGAAAAGAACTAATAGCGCCTTGTGATGGTGAAGTAGTTTTAGTAGTTGATGGAGTAAAAGACAATACACCAGGAACGATGAACCCTGTATACATTCCTGGAAATACAGTTATTATTAAGACAGCAAATGGTGAATATTTATTTTTTGCCCATTTTAAACAGCTCTCTATTAAAGTAAAACAAGGACAAAAGGTGAAACAAGGAGACCTTTTAGGGCTTTGTGGAAATTCTGGAAATTCAACCGAACCTCACCTACACTTTCATATTCAAAATGTAGAAAACTTGACTATAGCAACTGGCGCAAAATGTTATTTTGATGAAATTTTAGTAAATGGAGAATTAAAAACCAACTACTCGCCTATTAAGGATGAAAAAATAAGGAACAAATAAAACGGTCTCAAACAACGTGATCGCTTAATTATTACTACAATCAACACAACCAGCAGCTGTAAGTAAATATGTTGATTAATTCTAAACAATAGATCTATGAAAATAACTAAATGATTCCGGTCTTAATTCTTTACATAATGATAGTAAATGGGTTACGTTATTATCGAACACTAACATCAGATATCTACCATTTATTAAAGTCCTATGTATGTAATTCTCAGAAGATCCTATAGATTTTCTTATTCGTTTTTATTTTATTAATTTACAGCATGTAATACACTACTAATTATAAACAATCACATTGGAAAAAATAACGAATGAGAAAAAATATACTAATCTATAAAATAAGTGTCTTTTTACTATTATTTACAGCTTGTAATAATGAAGATGACACCTTTACCTTTACTCAAGAAGAAGAAGAAGAAGTTTACATTCCAATTACTATAAACTCAGACTGGTTTGATGTTAACTATATTAACCCTAAAACTTATAGTCTTATAGAACCTCAGAGTTCTCAGTACAATGTAAGTTATCTACTCATTGGAAGTTCAAAATCTATTATGTTTGATACTGGATCTGGAGAGAATCAAGCTATAAATGGTTTTAAAATTAAGCCCATTATAGATCAGTTAACACAAATTCCAACAACATTGATAATGTCTCATTTTCATTTTGATCACAATCAAAACATAGCAGAGTTTAATACTGTTGGTTTTCCCGATTTGCCTTTTTTAAGACAAAGCGTTACAACAAATGATACTTACCATTTTTCAGCCGATGATTTATTTCTAGGTAATTACCCTAACCAAGTCCAAGTAAATGAATGGCTCCCTGTAAATACTGATATTGACTTAGGAAATAGAATTATTCAACTGGTCAATATACCAGGTCATACTAATGAATCTGTGGCTATTATTGATAAAACAAATAAAATGGCTTTTTTAGGAGATTATCTTTATAATGGATCATTATTTTTATTTGACAATGATGATCTTCCCGTTTATAAAGAAAGTGTAGAACACCTTATTTCTATTTTAAACGATGATTACAAATTGTTTGGTGCCCATGGATCTCCAGAAATTGAATATGATAAACTAGTAACATTAAAAAACTTTCTAGTTTGTATTGAAAGTAATAACTGTCAACCTACTCCAACCAATATATGGGGATATGATGTCTTAGTTTATGACTATGAAAATATGCAAATATTCGTTTTTCAATAAGTATTGCCAATATCGTGTATAGTTCTTAGCGCATATTAATCATCTATGAATATATTATTATAGGCAATTAAAATTCAGAAGCGATAAGAAGCGACATTAAAATGATACGTTTGAGATTTAAGACTATCTAATTTTTTAATTTAGTTCTTCTCTCTTGATTACTTGGTATTGTATAGTAAGAGGAGGAAAAAAATTGCCCTTTGTACAACCAATATATCTCTTATCATTTGCTGATAAATCAAAGATTCTTTTACTCTCTCTCCTTGTGTTATCGGAAGCTGTTGTCGTTATTTTTATTGTATATCGTATCGCTTTAGGGCTATGATTATTTAAATAAACTTCTACGCCTTGAAAACCATGACCACAGGAATTTGGGCCGTAACTAAGACTACCAGCCGCAGACGTACAATCTGTAAACAGACTAATAAAAGCTATCACAGTAATTATTATATAACTATTTTTCTTCCTAAAAATCATTTAAATACAGTATGACATTAAGTGTTAAAGTTATATAATTAATTCTAAAATGTAATATTTCAATTTAGAATTGATTCATTATGTTATATATAATTACAATTAAATACGAAACGTTGGATCAATTAGAAGCTTCTTATTTTTTTTTAAATTTCTTTTTAATTATTTTTCTTTTCCATTCTTCTCCAAAGAAATCAAAAACATTAAGAGAGTAAATCCCTAATATTACTCCCCAAGAAAATAACATCCATAAAAAAAGATTCCAACTGGCTGAATCATTAACAGCTATAATAAATGGACTAACTAAACTTAAAACTGCTACTGCAAAAAGCTTATAAAAACCTTTCACGTTTTGAACATATTCTTCTTCTTTTCTAATTTGTTCAATTTCGTCTTTCTTATCAGAATCTGAAATATTAATTTCGAAAACCGCTGCCAAAGATTTCAATGATTCAAAACCTGCATTTTCTCCATTTTCAATTCGCTGAATAGTTCTTATACTTAATCCACTCATTTCTGCCAGTTGATCTTGTGACCAATGACGCTCCAATCTCATTTTTTTAATATCTCTTAATTTAATTGTATCAGAATTCATTATTGCTTCTAGGTCTTTAATATTAATTATTAAACAAAGATAAGTATAAACTGTTCTTTGCTATTGAAACCGATATGACACTGCTATGACAGTTATATGACAGTTGCATAGCAGTTGCATAACACTAATTCTTCTTAATAATAACAACGTGTATCATTAATTGCTCTAGCGAATTAAAACAAGTAAAAAACACTCAAATGATTAGAAAAGTAGTAGAGGATTTAGATAAATGTATATCATTTATATATTTTGATGATTCTTTTAGATAGCTTTGTAATTACCTGAATTTATGAAATAACAAAATTTTGACTATCAAAAAATGGAAAAAGTTTTAATCCATATTGGATTACACAAGACTGGTACTACATGGTTACAGAATGAACTATTTATACCTGAAAGTAATGTATTTGAGCCTCTATATCAATCCAACACTTCTAATGGACATAGTACGCTTGCCGAAAATTTCGTTTTTGATAACGACATGAATTTATTGAGCCCATATGACTATAATACTGAAATTATAGAAAAGGCTTTTCAATCTATTCTTAAAAAGAAAGACAATATAAATAAAACATTTGTAATGTCTCATGAACGTTTATCTGGACACCCAACAAGTTCTGGGTTTGACTCGGCAATTATAGCAAATAGAATAAAAAACACCTTCCCAAGTGGCAAAATTTTAGTTGTCCTAAGAGAACAAGTTTCATGTATATTATCTAACTATTTTCAATACCTAAAAGAAGGCGGAACCTTAGGTTTAAAGAATTTTTTAAATACAAAATATGATGGTAGAAAGCCTGGGTTTTGTTCCAATTATTTTAAATATCATTACCTAATAAGTTACTATCAAAAGACTTTTGGTGAAAATAATGTACTTGTCTTGCCTTATGAGCTACTTAGCACCAACAAAGCCAAATTTATTGATATTCTGAGTGGCTTTTTGGATGAAAAAATAATATCAGAAACAATAAAATTTAATAAAAAATATAACGTAAATAAAAACTACTATGTTGAGTATAAATTTCGGTTTCTCAATAATTACATTAAATCTTCTTCTTCATTAAATAATTCTACCAAATTAAAAATTTACAGATTAAAAAGAATAGCAAAAAAAACTAAATTGATCCTAAATTACATAACGCCTGCAAGATTTAACGTGACTACTAAACGTAAATTAGAAAAAGAAATACAAAAATGGTCTGTTGGTAGATTTGAAGAATCAAATAAAATTAGTAACACACTAGTGAACATAGACCTAGAGGAATTTGGATATCTAACCGTAAAAAAGAAATAATCTATATTTGACTTAAACGTTTTTTGCTTAACCTTTCTACTTTGCCCATATCGTTGTTCGAAATAGACATAAAACTGTTATAACCAATTGGAAATGAAGAATTTTACAACTGGCAAAATAATACTATTTATGCAAATCGATCCTCTGGAATATGGTCTTTCTTGTGGGTTTTGGATACCCAAAGATTAGGTTCTTATACGAATAATATATATTGTTCTACTGCTTGTTTTTGTCTATACTTGAATCACTTCCGTTATTTATTTTAATCCTAACTAATCTTACATGAGTACATTATCAATTATGTAAAAACTAATCCTTAAATTTAAAACTAGATATATAAACATATGAAAGCTATAATTAAGTTTGGGTTAATAGTAAGTCTCCTAATTACAACATCTTGCGCTTCGACAAAGAATATTGGACATACAACAGAAAGAGATGGAACTTCTTTTGCAAAAGCAATTATTGTTAAAAGTATTGCTGAAGAATACGAATATGTAAGAAAAGCTTGTTCTGACTGCCAATTATTAGGACAATCATTAATCTTTGAAAAGAAGAAACCATACGATATCCTCAATTTAAAAAAATCTAATGGCGAAACTATTTCTTATTATTTTGACATCTCTAAATTTTACGGAAAAGGGTTTTAAAAGAAAAACCTCCCACGATGTACAACTAATATGCATAAATAATTTAACCCTCAGCATAAAATAGAACACAAATATTCTATATAACAGTAGAAATATGATACCAATTAACGATTTACTAATATTTGCACTAGCAGCATTAATCATGGTGCTTTCTCCTGGACCAAATATGATTTATTTAATTTCAAGATCATTATCGCAAGGAAAAAAAGCTGGCATCATTTCTCTTTTAGGCGTCATGTGTGGATTTCTATTCCATATCCTTATGGTTTCTTTCGGTCTTACTACACTATTTTTTGCAATACCTTATGCATTTGTAGCTGTTAAATTTATTGGTATTGGATACTTATTATATCTAGCTTACAATACTGTAACATCAAAGAACAAAATTTTTGACGCAGACCAAAATCTTAAACCTGACAAACCTCTTAAACTTTTTAATATCGGACTGTTAACAAACGTTTTGAATCCCAAAATGGCGATTTTTTATCTTTCATTTTTTCCGCAATTTATTAAGCCTGAATACGGTTCTATTTTAATTCAAAGTTTTCAACTTGGAATTGTGCAAATAATAATAAGTTTTTCGATTAATTTTTTAATTGTAATATCTGCAGCTAAAATGGCATGTTGGTTCTCAAAAAAACCAATTTGGTTACGAATACAAAAATGGTTTATGGCATCTGTATTAGCTGGACTTGCTCTAAAAATGGTATTCACAAAAGCAAAATAGCACATTACAAAACAACATCTATTATTAATTGTGATTGTTAGCTAAACAATGAATAGAATATACTAATAAAACAGTTTACATCATTTTTGATATAACAATGAAATGCTATAAATAAAGCAATATTACATGGCCGAATTATTTAAAAACATCTATAACAAAACATTCTTTAACAGATTTACCTCTTCTGTTAAAGACGTTGTTTCTGATTTTGATACTGAGTCTTTTTTTAAAGAGATTTATGATAAAGAATGGGAAAATAAAGAGTTAAAACAAAGAATGAGACATATCACTTATGTGTTCAAAAATCATTTATCAAATAATTTTAAAACTAATGTTGAAATTATATTAAAACTTATTCCTGTATTAGAAAAAAACGGATTTAAGCCAAATAATTTAGAGTTTATATTTTTTCCGGATTTTATAGAAATCTATGGTGCTAACAATTACGAGACTTCTGTTAATGCTTTTGAAATCATTACTCAATTTGTTAGTTGTGAATTTGCTGTTAGACCCTTTATCATTAATAATCAAGAAACAATGCTAAAACAGATGTTTGATTGGTCTAATCACAAACACTCAATGGTAAGAAGGCTTGCTACAGAAGGCTGTAGACCAAGACTTCCCTGGGCAATGGCACTACCAGCTTTAAAGAAAAATCCAGAACCGATTATTTCAATTCTTGAAAACTTAAAAGATGATGTTTCAGAATCGGTAAGACGAAGTGTTGCTAATAACCTAAATGATATTTCTAAAGATAATCCAGAAACAGTAATAGACCTCGTTAAAAAGTGGAAAGGGCTAACAAAAGAAACTGATTCATTGACGAAACATGCCTGTAGAACCCTTTTAAAACAAGGTAATTCTGAAATAATGAAATTGTTTGGTTTTGGCGCAATTGATAAAATTAAAATAACCGATTTTGCAATTATTACACCAATAGTTAAAATTGGAGGTATTTTAGAGTTTTCATTTAATCTAATAAACACATGTAAAACAGAATCAAAAATTCGATTAGAATATGGGCTTTATTATCAAAAAGCAAATAGTTCTTTATCGAAAAAAGTATTTAAAATAAGTGAGAAAAATTATTTAGAAAAATCGACAACCAAAATCAATAGAAAACAATCCTTCAAAGTAATTACAACTCGAAAATTTCACATAGGTGAACATCAAGTATCTATAATAATAAATGGAATAGAGCTTGAAAAAATAAGTTTTAAACTAATTGAATAACTGTAAAAATAAATTTTAGAGAACAATAGTCACAATCAAGCTTTAAAAACCTGATACGCGAAAAGGAATCATAGTCAATTATTAAGAATTCGTGTTGATCTAGAAACTATTATCTACCACACAATACTATATATAAATCTGTTATACTAAAAAATCAAGTAACATCGTTGCATCTAAATCGTCTTATTCAAATAACCTAAGATTTATGAAAACCTCCTTTTTTTTATCTAACTAAAATAACTACTCTTAACAAACTATTTCATAGACCTCTCTAAATAAAAAGATTAGAAATAATGCTATTAAAAATTAATAGCCTCAAAAAGGAACATCTTTGAAACAAATGCACACATATACAGCCTTCATTAATGATATAACTACATTTTATAACAGCTTACTTTTGGAATAAAGCTGAAAAGGAAAATTAATATAACATTAATTGTTTCACGAAAATCTTGTTTCTTTAGAAAACTCTAAAGATTTTCCAATGGTTCATTTTCTTTTATTAATTTAGTTCTATTCAATACAACTTCACCATACATAAACATATGGTATGCAATAAAATGGTAAGGATAATGTCTTGATGCTTTATCTTAATTATAGCAGTGGATGTTTAGCTATAATTAAAAATGAAAATTTTATCCAAGCTATATAAAACAGGTTTTAAATTTCGAATTTAGTTAATAACTCTCCATAAATCTCTTATAAAAAATAACAACAAATCCCTATTTTGCAGTTCTCTTTATAACTCAACAATGAACATTACTGTATGAAAGTTTGTATAGCCGAAAAGCCTAGTGTTGCTCGCGAAATAGCTTCCGTTCTTGGTGCTAATACCAAACGTGATGGTTATTACGAAGGTAATGGCTATGCAGTTACCTATACATTTGGGCATTTATGTACACTTATGGAGCCAAACGACTATAAACCGTATTGGAAAAGCTGGGATTTAAACAATTTACCTATGCTCCCTGAGAAGTTTAAAACTAAAGTGGTTAGTAATTCGGGTATTAAAAAGCAGTTCAATATTGTTAAATCTCTTTTTGATAAAGCCGAATTGGTCATCAACTGTGGTGATGCTGGTCAAGAAGGAGAATTAATACAGCGTTGGGTGTTAGACCAAGCTAATTATAAAGGAAAAGTTCAACGGCTTTGGATTTCATCTTTAACTACTGAAGCAATCAAAGAAGGCTTTGATTGCCTTAAAGATTCTAAACTTTATGATAATCTTTATTATGCAGGGTTTTCTCGTGCTATTGGAGATTGGTTACTTGGTATGAATGCGACACGTTTATATACTGTAAAACATGGTGGCTACAAACAAGTGTTATCTGTTGGTCGTGTTCAAACACCAACATTAGCAATGGTTGTTAATCGCTTTAAAGATATTGAAAACTTTAAGCCACAACCGTATTGGGAATTGCAAACCCTATATCGCGATACTTTATTTACCTATGAAGATGGCAGATTTTTAAAAATGGAGAATGGTGAAGTTCTTGCTAATAAAGTAAAAGAGGATGATTTTGAAATCGTTTCAACGACCAAAAAGAAAGGAAAAGAATATGCTCCAAAACTATTTGATTTAACAGGTTTACAAGTGTATTGCAATACAAAATTTGGCTTTTCTGCAGACGAAACTTTAAAATTAGTTCAGAAATTGTATGAACAAAAAGCAGTTACCTATCCCAGAGTAGATACCACTTTTTTACCAAATGATGTGTATCCAAAAGTACATGGTATACTTCAAAAACTAACCAATTATTCAGAATTAACACAACCCCTTTTAGGTCAGAAAATAAAGAAATCGACAAAAGTTTTTAATGATAAAAAAGTTACTGATCACCATGCGATTATTCCAACAGGAATTCAAATTAATTTGCAATACAATCAGCAGCAAGTTTATGATATTATTGTAAAACGCTTTATTGCTGTTTTCTATCCTGATTGTGATGTTTCAAATACAACAGTCATTGGAAAAGCTGCTGATGTAAATTTTAAAACCACAGGAAAAGAAACTCTAAAAGAGGGCTGGAAAGTTGTTTTTAAATTTAGAAAGACATCTACTACACCCCATTTAATAGAGAAAGACACCTTGCCTAATTTTGAAAAAGGGGAAAAAGGACCTCATGAACCATCATTTTTAGAGAAACAAACTAAGCCGCCAAATCAATTTACTGAAGCCTCTCTCCTACGTGCTATGGAAACTGCAGGAAAACAAGTTGATGATGATGAGCTTCGAGACTTAATGAAAGAAAATGGTATTGGTAGACCTTCTACACGTGCCAATATTATTGAAACACTTTTTAAGCGTCAGTATATTAAACGTAATAAAAAGCAAATTTTACCAACAATAACAGGCGTTGCATTGATTAATACCATACAAAATGAATTATTAAAGTCTGCAGAACTCACTGGCCTTTGGGAAAAACAATTGAAAGATATTGAAAAAGGCGAATACAGTGCTGGTCTCTTTATTAATAATATGAAAAAAATGGTTGACGAGCTGGTTTATGAAGTACGAAGTGAAACCAAACGCGCTAATATATCGCAAGCTACCGTCGTAAAACAAAGACAAGCAAAAGTTAAAACAAAGAAAGTTTCTGGTATTACTTCTGAAATGTGTCCAAAATGCAAAAAAGGAAGCCTCCTCAAAGGAAAATCTGCTTATGGGTGTAGTTCTTTTAAATCTGGATGCCGTTTTATATTGTCTTTTGAAAACTTCGGAAAAAAGATTTCCGAAAAGCAATTCATTCGTTTATTACAAAAAGGATCCACTGTTAACCTTAAAGGTTTCAAATCTGAAACAGGAAACACCGAAGGCTTATTACGTTTTGACGACAGTTTTAAATTGGTATTAGAACCTAAAAAAGGAAGTTCTAAACCTTCAGAAAATACAACTGACAATCAAATAAAATGTCCGAAATGCAAAAACGGAACTATTATTAAAGGCAAAACGGCATATGGTTGCAGTGCTTATAAAATAGGTTGTGATTTCAAAATGTCTTTTGATGATATTCGTTTAAAAGCTAAAGACAAAACACTAACAAAAGACCTAGTGTACACCATTTTAAAAAGCCATGTTTAGTTATGGAACATCGCCATTTTAAACTCTTTAAACCATATGGTTATCTAAGTCAGTTTCAAACTAATGCGAAACATGAACAGAACAAAAAATTCTTAGGTGAATTATATGATTTCCCAGAAGGAACTATGGCCATTGGACGTTTAGACAAAGATTCAGAAGGATTATTACTTCTCACAACTGATGGCAAAGTAAGTTATAATATTACCAGTTCAAAAACCGATAAAGAATATTATGTGCAAGTTGATGGTGACATTACAAATGAAGCTTTAGAGCTATTACAACAAGGTGTTGAGATTAGTCACAAAAGCGAAACGTACACTACAAAACCTTGCCTCGCTTTAAAACTTGATGCCATTCCAGAATTCCCTCAACGCGTAAAAAAAATTAGAAACGAACGTCATGGAAAAACTACATGGATTTCAATAACAATTAATGAAGGCAAATTTCGTCAAGTACGCAAAATGACGGCTATAGTTGGTTTTCCAACCTTACGATTAGTACGTATTCGTATTGGGAATATTACTTTAGACGACTTATTAATGGGAGAAGCGCAGGAATTAAATCTAATTATTTGAATACTTTACTTTCAATTTTATTTTTTCCATTCTTAAATTTAGACTCCAACTCTTCCGAATTGATTTCTCCTTCTAGTCTTTCTATTTCTAAACTCAATAGTAATATCATTTGTTCCAAGTAATTCTGGTAATATTCTGCAGTTTCGTATTTAGCAAGTTTTTTTAAATTAATTAATCCGTTATAGATAGAACTATGTGTATATTCAGATATATTCTTAGAAATTAATTCGTTAGAAATAATGGTTTCCAATAATTCTGGATAAGGAATAGGGTTTAAAGTCTTCAACTTTTCCATGTCATCTATTCCATTATTTATTGTATCCTTTTCTTGCTCAACAACAGTATTATTTAATATCTTAGTATATTTATGAGTATTAGTTAATATCAAGTTTGCAGTTTCCAAAAGTTTTATTGAATCCTCTTTTTCTTTATTTCGCATTCCTGAATTAGTTAGCCATAAAGCAATCAAAACACCTACTAATGTTGCTATTAAGGTTAATAAAAAGGATACCCTTTCGCGTTTGTCAATACTTAAGTCCTTTATTTTTAATTTCATTTATGCGGATTAGATTTATAAATGCATACTACACTAATTAACATATTAAATGTAGGATTACTTAGTTGTAGTATGTCAAATTTATATTTGCTATTAGGCAACCATGCAACATGACTAGTAGTCATTTTATAGGATCAGGTTACGAATCAATTTGTGAAGAATCTATTCTAATCGTCAAAAGTTCAGCATAATCTTTATTACAAATTCAAACTGTCTCGCCTTAAGCTAGAACAGTCTAATTTTTGAGCATAAGACGACCATACTGAACAAAAAAATATAAGAATTTAGGTTTTTTTAATAGTGAATTAAACAAGCTTCACTCGAACTGCGTTCATACCACGCTGTCCTTTTTCAAGCTCAAATTGTACTTTGTCGTTTTCTTGAATATCATCAATTAAACCACTTACATGACAAAAATATTTTTCTTGATCTTCTGTATCAATAATAAAACCGAACCCTTTAGAGCTGTCATAAAAAGATACTTTCCCTTTTCTAATTGGATCGTATTCTTCTTCCTCAATATCTTCTCTTTTAGGAATTCCAATTACAATATTCTTAGCCTTAACTTTAATTTTATCTGATGGATCAGGAGGTGTATCTGTTAAGTTACCAAATTGATCAACGTAAGCAAATGGAATACTTTCTCCTCCATTTTCTTCTTTATCAAGCTTACGCGCTTCCATCTTTTTGCGCTTATCTTCACGCTTTTTTAAACGTTTTTTTTCTTTTTCACTTTTGTTAAATGTCTGTTGCGACTTTGCCATTCTTTAGTAATATGTTATTTATTTTTTAACACTAAAAAAAATAATTTAGTGACTTATATTACAAATATAATTGAAAAAAACTGCTTTACTACAAATTTTCCGATTTATACACCCAAACGCTTTAAAACATCAACTTTGTAGGTCTCTCCTATTGGTATTCTAACATCATCGATAACAACTTTTGTCTTTTGTAATGCCTTTATATAATTTACATTTACAACAAAAGAACGGTGTATTCGTAAAAATTGATTTTGTGGTAATTTATCTAAGATATCTTTAAAGCTTGACAATGTAATAATCGCTTTATTACAACCAACCTTATAAATTTTTAGATAATCCTTTAAGCCTTGTATATATTGTATATTATTAATTTCAATTTTTACATTTTCATATTCAGATTTAACGAAAATAAAATTATCCTCAACGCTAGTGTTATTAGAGGTTGCAGACACAAAATTAACACCAGTTAATCTATTAGACATCTCGTATTTTTCTTTTGCACGTGCCATCGCTTTTATAAACCGATGAAATGGGATAGGTTTTACTAAATAATCGGTTGCATTAAGATTAAAACCATCTAGTGCATATTGAGGGTAGGCTGTTGTGAAAATAAACTGAGGAATATTTTCAATTGATTTTACCAAATCAATTCCATTAAGATTAGGCATTTCAATATCTAGAAATACTAAGTCCACCTTATTTTTAGTTAAAATTCCTATAGCTTCTAAAGGGTTGTGCGTTTTTGCAACAATATCTACACCACCAATTTTATTGAGATAAGACTCAATAACATCTGAAGCCAAAGGTTCATCATCTATTATAACACACTTAATCATCTATTCTAATTTTAAAATTAAATTTATATTGAATTCATTATTTACTTCTGAAATCATTAAACTATGATTTTCGGGATATAATAATTCTAATCGTTCTTTAGTGTTTTTTAGCCCAATACCAGAGTTTTCGTAACTTTCATTTCTACTTCCAACACTATTAACACATGAGAACTTAAATTCTAAATCATCTACAAATATTTCAATTTTAACGTAGGTGTTACCTTTAAAATCAGTACCATATTTAAAGGCGTTTTCTATAAAAGAAATAAGTAATAATGGTCTAATTTTTTGTTGATTAACATTACCATGAATATTTAGTGTTACATTTTCATTATTTAAAATTCTGAGACGCTGAAGTTTTAAGTAATTTTGCACATATTCAAGCTCATCTTTAAGACAAACAAAATCACCATCAGCCTGATACAACATGTAACGCATTAATTCTGAAAGCGTTATTACTGCCTCTGGTGCATCACTAGACTTTTTATTTGTAAGTGAATATATACTGTTTAGGGAATTGAATAAAAAATGTGGGCTTAATTGATTTTTTAGAAAATTGATTTGCGCATTAGATTTTTGCATTTCTATTTCTTTTTTATTTCTATCGTTTTTAATCCATTCCGAATAGATAGAAATTACAGTGCCAAAAACTACAACTGCAGTATTTAGTATTAAAGGGAACATTATAAATCTAAATCCGACTCTAATTGGTCTATTATTTAAAAACTCAGGCTTAAATATTCTTGGAGGATCAAAAACGGCATCTTTTAAGAAAAGTTCAAATATTAGTGTAGGCACGACTATTAAAATAAAAATGGAAACCAAATAGACTTTTAGCTTTTTCTTTAATAAAAATCTAGGCACTAAAATGATATAATTAATATAAAATAGTAAGATTACGATAGCGAATAAAATTAAAACAAAAGAAGATATTTTACCACGTTCTAAGTAAGATGATAAGAGATTTAATGAAATAAAAACTACCCATACAAAAGCGATAATAATCTCTTTTTTTTGAACGAGTTTAATTATTGAAGCATGTCTGCTTTTGTTCATTTATATACTATTTAAATTCATTGTATTCAACATTATTGCTATTAAGGTCATCAATAGTAATTCTAGGGTTTTTATTACTTTCCAATTTTGATTTCACCAAGTTTGCGATAAGCAAAGCATCGTTATAATTTTTAAAAACTATCTGTTTTTGTATCGCAGGAATATGATCTTGCTGTATTACTATTTTTTCACTTATAGAAATTTTATATCCATAACCTCCCTTTTTTTCGTACACTTCTACATAGATTTCCTGTCCTATAGAATTGGTTTTAGAAATAAAGAACACTAATGGTAAAATTGAAAGCGCTAAAATAAAGCACAGCAGTGTTTTATACTTTTTTTTCATAGTTAAACTTGTTATAAAACTCAAAAGGCATCCTCTTGGCATTTTTGCTCAAATAACTCAGATGCCTTTTACAATCAATAATCAAAAAATCAAAACTGTTTTATGTATTAATTATCTTCATCATATTCTACAGTAGGCAAAAACTCATAATTGTCGTCAAAATAAAGACTACCTGTTCTTCCTAATAAAACGAAGGCTCTATCTTGGTCATTAAATGTAATAGCATCTTGTCTAAAAGTAGCTTCAAAAGCTGTAGTCTCATCCCATGAATCATTTGAAGGATTATATTCCCAAATTGAAGACATCGAAGAAAAATTATAACCTGTAGCGATATACCCTAATCCATTAATACTAAAACCTACAGCGTTTGAACGCAAAAGATCATCTTCGTTATCTAAATCTTCCAAACGTGTCCATGTTTCAGAACCGGTATCAAACTCCCAAAAATCATCTTTATACAACCCATTGCTAACTCCTGTACCCAAATAAACTTTATCATCTATTACAAAAGTTGTAGCATCTCTCCTTTTATCTCCTCCAAATCCAATTAACTCAGACCATTGATTCGTTAATGGGCTATATTTCCAAAAATCTTTTTTGTCATTTTCTCCATCATAACCAGTACCAATATATCCTGAACTATTCGCAGAAAAACTTACTGCCGAACGTCTAAAACCACCTCCAAAATCGGCTTTTTGTTCCCATGTATTAGTAGATACATTGTATTGATAAAAATCACCTAATTCATTATCACCATCATAACCAACACCAATATAGCCATTACCATCAATTGCAAACCCTGATGCTGAGCTTCTTTCTACACCTATAAAATCGGCTTTTTGAACCCAATAATCACCTTCAATATTGTATTCCCAAAAATCATTTAAATAATCATCTCCATCATAACCTGTTCCCATATACCCTTTAGCATTAATTACAAAGCCTACAGCATTACTTCTTGGTATACCGTCAAAAACAGAACGTTCTTGCCAGTCTCCTATTTGTGTATCATCGTCTTCACTTGAACAACTTAAAATTAAAAAAGCAATACATACCATTTTAAATATCAATTTTGTTTTTAATCTAATTTTCATATTTGTTATTTTAATTTATAAATTATACCTGTTTTAATTACGGGTTTTGGGGCTGTATCAAACTCGAATACTTTGGTATCATTGTCATGATATAGGCTATAATTATAATCTAATGTATAACCCACATCAAATGAAATACTCCAGTATTCATCCATATTATATTTATAAGAAAGTGACATCTCTTTCGAACTAAACTCAGCATGACTAATTGCGGTATTTAAATCTAAATTATAGGCGTCAGTGATGTTCGCATACATGCCTCCATATTCAAATTTATACTCAATCAAGCTTCTTTTATTAAGACTATACTGTAAATAACTTTCAGGGAAACCTATTCCAAATGATAACCTATTATTAACTTGCATTTCATAGCTAAAAAGGGGTAGTAATTTGGGTTTACCTAAAAAGGTATTATATGTTACTCCTAATTTTAAAATTGATTTTGCAGTAGAATGCATTATTTCTTTTGTCATCATAAAGCTTCCTCCAATTAAAAAATCATCTACACTAATACTATTATTTTCAAAATTTGACACTAAAGACATTTCAACTTCAGAAATTATATCAATAGTCTCACTTAATGAATATTGATAGCCTAATTGATAATTTAGCTTATAAATATTATCTAAACTTGACATGCTAAAATCAAAAAAACGTTCGTAATTAATAGTTGTGCTTTCGACCTCAAATGAATTAATGAGTTTTCCTTTTTTTAATTCTGAAATATAATTTACACCTAATGCAATAGTAGAGATTTGAATATCATCATTAACAGCAGGCATAAAATCATAATCGAATACAACTTTATTTGAGTCCTCCTGACTAATTTGACCATATACAGTATATCCAAAACTAAAAATTATCATTGAAAAGATGTGTTTACTCATGTATCATCATTTAATTATGAGGCTAAATTATTTAGGAAAAAGGGGCAAAAAAAAAATAGTAGAAGTACCTACAAAATCTATATATGAATTCCTTTATTTTATAGACAAACTGATTCATTTTCATTTGGAAGATAAAATTGAGCTTTTCGCCTATTAAACTCCTTAGTTTGTATATCTCTTTTTTTTTAAACTCTTATTACAGTTAGGTTCGTCTCGTGAAATTTTAAGATCTCAAATTTGAAAACAATTCAATACGCCATTCTATTTATTTTTATTCTCTTTGGTATTATATCCTGCGATAATGACAGCACAGATCTTGGAAAAGATTTAATTGAAACTAATACAAGATTATACTATATAGACTCACTTACTATTAATTCTTCAACCTTTCAATTTGATTCTATTATTGTGTCATCAACAAATAGGCTTCTTTTGGGTGCTTATACAGATCCAACTTTTGGTGTTACTAAGAGTGAGATTTATACTAATTTTTCATCTAATTTTATTGACATTGATAATGATGCTGTATATGATTCCATAGCATTAATACTTAATTATGACACCTATTTTTATAACGACACTACAGCTACACAAGAAATAAAACTGTATAAAGTTTTACAAACTATTAGACCAGATGAAGATGACTATTACTATAATACTTCAAATTTTGAGATTGACAATACACCATTAGCAATACAAAACTTCACCCCTAAACCAAATAAATTAGATTCCGTTCATGTATCGATTAATTCTGATTTTGGTCAACTTCTTTTTAATGATATTCAAGGAAATGAATTTAATGACTATAATGAGCTTATAAATGAATACAAAGGGTTTTTAATAACACCTAACATTAATAATACTGCTGTTTTAGGTTTTGAAAACACAAGCCTTTTCAGATTATATTATACAATTCCTGATGGTACTGATAATGTCGAAAAAACCTTAGACCTAACGTTTAACACTAATAATAGTTTTCATAATATCTCTAGTAATCAAACAGGAACTCCTTTTGAATCTTTAAATGATCAAAGTATTTTTATTAATAGCTCAGAGATTAATAATACTAGTTTTATGCAATCTGGAACAGGTATTTTAACACGAATAGATGTACCACATTTAGAATCTTTAGGACAAATAAATGGAACTGGAACTATTTTAGAAGCCAACTTAAAAATAACCTTAAAGAACAATTCTAATTCTGAAATATTAAGCACGAGAGACTCTTTATCTTTATTTGTTATAAATCAAAAATCTGAAGTCGTTTCCGAACTTTTGCTTTATAGTGGCGATAATGCCTATGCATTTTTAGGTAATGATGAAAACACAGAGTTTGATACCCAAACTTACAGGGCCTCTATTAAAACATTTGTCGATTTAAAATTAACCCATTCTAATAGACAAAACTACTATTTGGCAATCTATCCACAAGATTTTAATTCTTCAGTGGATCGTTATATTTTGAATGGAGAATCACTAACTGATGATATCAAATTAAAACTAGAACTAATATATGCTGTATATGACTAAGCCCCTTTTTAAATATACTACTGTCGCTTTTACATTATTTTTTTTAAACACATTTTCACAAACGTCTAGCTCAATGTCTAGTTCGCCATATTCATTATATGGTCTAGGCGTTACAAATTCATTTAGCTCAGGAAAAACAAATAGTTTAGGAAAAACTGGATTGGCATTAAAAAGTGAAACCGAAATAAACAATCTCAATCCTGCTTCATATGCTAACATTGGAGGGAATTCATTTATGTTTGATTTAGGTATTAATTTTGGAACAGAACTATTTACAAATTACAATGGTACGCAAACAGCTCTAAACGCTAATTTTTCTAACATAGCTTTGGCTTTTGCTATAACCAAAAGGTCTGGTCTTGGAATCACACTGTCACCATACACTAATGTTGGCTATGATATCTCTAACATTGAATCTCCTATTGAAGGCTCTTCTCAAACTTTTATATCTGACGCCTATGGAAATGGAGGATTAAGTGAATTAAATTTAAACTATGGTTACAGTATAAATAAAAAATTGAATTTGGGTTTTGATGCTAATTTTCGTTTTGGGCAAATACAGCAAACTGAAACAAATTACATTTCTGAAAATACGCTTTTACAAATTGAAGATGAAAACAACTATTCTGGATTACAATTAGGGTTAGGTGCTCAGTATGATATAAATTCTAACACATCGTTTGGAACTATAATTTCCTTCCCTGCAACACTCTCTGGTAATCAAACAACAACAGTATCACAAAATTACGCAGATGATGACATTTCTAAAAACAAACTAGACAGCTTTAAACTACCACTAGAAATTGGGTTAGGCATAAAAACAAATCTAAATGACAACTTTTTATTAACGACAGATTACAAAAGAGAATTTTGGTCTAACACCAATCAATCTGACTATTTTGGAGATTATATAAATAGAGATGTTTTTGGTATAGGACTTCAGTATCTAACTTTAAAAAGTAATTTTAAATACCTTAATACCATACAATATAGAGCCGGCATAAATTTTGACAATGGTAATCTACTTATTGACAATACACGATTAAACAATTACGGAATTAATTTTGGTTTGGGCCTTCCAATTAATCAGAATTCAAATTCTATGATAAATCTAAACTATTCATACGGGCAAAGAGGAACTGTTTCTAACGGTTTAATTAAAGAAAACTATCATGTGTTATCTATTAATTTTAGTTTGGAAGGTATATGGTTTGTAAAACGGAAATACAATTAAAACTCTAAAAAACTTAAGATCGATTAGTTTCCTTTTTCAGTCGTTTCACTTTGTTCTGGTTGACTTTTAATCACATTAACAGTTGCTTTCACACCCGTAAGAAGATTCCATTTTTTTGAAGACACTAAGTTTCCTTTATCATCATAAACAATAAACTCAGCTGTATTTGGACCAGATTCACCTTGATTTAATGCTAGAAAAACAATTTTATTAACTCCTGGAGTTAATGCTACATTAAAACCTTTGTAACCAGAAGTAAGTAATAACCTTGGAATTATAAGGTCATCATTTACAAAAACGCTAACTAAATCTCCATCTGGAAACTCATGATCACGACATACGATTTTCACAAATTCACCGTTACTACTAATATCTCCAAGAAAGACATCAGCCATAACTTTTGTTTTAAAACCTTGCTCTACAGCAATTTTATTAAAACGCTTCTCGAAAAGTTCTCCAGGATTTCGCAATGTATTATTATCTATCATAGAAAAATCTTTCTTCTGCTTTTTAATAGATACTTTACTTTCTATAGGAATTCCTGCTATATTCTTTTTGACATTAGTTATACTAATTTTAGAATTTGGTTTAATATCTAATACCACAGATGTAGAATCTTTCTTTTTTGTTTCAACCGCAGGTATTTTTATAGCATTTTTCTTTGTATCTGGTTGAGCAAACGCCGAACAAGTACATACTAAAAACAAGAATAAAAAGAGGCTATTTTTCATCACAAATTATTTGGTATCGTATTTTCAAAAACCATACCTAATTTCAAAAGTAACACGTTTATAACGTAACTATTTTAATTTTTCGTTAAAACTTTCCGTTAAAACTCAATCTTAATTTACGAGTATACTCTTCTAACAACCAGTCTTTATAGTTTTTAGTACTATTCATAATACAATAACAATATTGCTTTATACGGTAACATATATCATCGTGCAATAACTTAGCAAGTTCTCTGGCTTCAAAAACATCTTCACTATTTGAAACAACCCATTTAGAATGCTGCACAATACTATTCTCTATAGCTTGCATTGATTTTTTTCCTTCTCTAGTTACTTTTTTATACTCGGCTTTTATATCGAAATCATCATCAGGATTCTTTTTAAATCGCTTACGTAGTGACTCTGGCATTTTGTAAATAAATTCTCGCTCAATATCTTCATCTGCACGAAGGTTTTCAAGATAAAAATCTGGATTCTTAAATATATGTTGCCAATCAACTGGCTGACTCCAAGGACCAAACCGTACTGCATTATTACCTAAATCAATAACTGTAAATTTAGATTTATTATCATAAATTCTAGAACCTCTACCTATCATTTGGAAATACAATGTTAATGAACGTGTCGCTCTATTTAAAATAATAGATTCTACAGAAGGTTCATCAAATCCTGTTGTTAAAATACTTACCGATGTCAAAATACTACCAGGTGTATTTTTAAACCATTTTAAAATATCCTTACGGTCTTGTTTTGATGATGTATTATCTAAGTGTCTAACATCATAACCCGCTCTTTTAAAAGTATAGTATACTTCTTTTGAGGTATTAATACCATTATTAAAGATTAGTGTTTTCTTACCTTTTGACAATTCTTCATAAGCAAATAAAAGCTTGCCTTGCATTGCTGAGTTAGTGTATAATGCTTCAGAAGATTTTACCGTATAATCACCATTAATTCCAATTTTAAGAGAATTAAGAGAAACATCATAATTATAGATTTCAGCAGAAGCTAAAAATCCGTTTTTAATTAATGTCGAAATATTATCACCAACAATTAACTCTTTATAGTTATCCTTCATTGGTAATTTAATATTACTACTTAAAGGAGTCGCAGTGACACCTATAATGAAGCAATTATTAAAAAACTTAAACAATTTTCTAAAAGAATTATAATGTGCTTCATCAATAATAACCAAACCTATATCTTCTAGATTAAGTTTACCATCATTTAATCTATTGTTAAGTGTTTCAACCATAGCAACAAAACATTGGTACTGATCTTGATCTGGTAACTCCTTTACTTTACTATTAATAATTTTATTATTAACACCAAAACCATGCAACACCTTAGAGGTTTGCTTACATAATTCTATACGATGGGTTAAGATAACCACCTTTTTTTTATGCTTCTTAATATACTGTCTTACAATCTCAGAGAAAATCACAGTTTTCCCTCCTCCAGTTGGCAATTGATATAATAGGTTGTAATTAATAGGAGCAGCTTCAAACACATCAAATATGCGATTAAGATCAGCAATTTGATAATCGTAAAGGCGTTTTTTATTTTCCTTTGTGTTTGTAATCTCTAGAGTTTCAGACATATAAATAATTAATACTTGTCAAAAAAAAATTTTCACAAAATTAAGCTTTTATAAGGTTATCTAAGCATTTTGTTCAAAACAATTAAAAAGTAATTCTTCTCTAATTATGTTAAAAAATGTTAAATTACTACTATGTGATACAAAGTACTGTAACATTTCTAAAGATCCGTCGTCTTTTAGATATAACATCAATTATTAAACATTAAAATTATGAGAACTTTAAGCAATAATCAATTAGTAAGTAAATCAATAGAAACAAGAATTCATATTTGGAACAAAAAAAGAAGATTCAGATAAAATCTATTTCAAACAAAATAAAATATTATGAGAACTTTAAACAACAATCAATTATCAAGTACATCAATCGAAACAAAAATTTATACTTGGAATCAAAAAAGACGCTATAGATAATAGATCTATAAAACATCAATCAAAAATCATTCTATCATGAAAGCTTTATCAAAAATTATCAACACATCTCATACAGCAAACGACGATTTAGAAACGTTACGTTAGTAGAGGGATAACAATTATCTTATTCATCAATCAAAATTTATGTTGAATTTATTTTCAATATACAATCTGAAAAGACCGGTATCTGCTAAGTATGCTGGTCTTTTTATTTTTATAATAATAGTGGTATCGTTTTTGAGACTGTTGATGCATTAAAGCAATCTTAAAACTATTATTATGAAAACATCAAGACGACAATCGCCTCAAGTCAATGCAGGCTCAATGGCTGATATTGCCTTTTTACTTCTTATTTTCTTTTTAGTAACAGCAATGATACCAAATGACAAAGGTATACAACGAAAATTACCAGCACCTTGTCCGCCAAATACTATATGTGACGAAACAATTAAAAAACGCAACGTTTTAGAAATTAAAATCAACTCAAAAAATCAATTATTAGTAGACAATGCTATTATTAGCATCGAAGAGCTTAAAGCAATTACTAAAAATTTTATTGATAATGATGGTGATAAATCTTGTAATTACTGTAATGGTTTAAATGCTTCTGAAGCATCAGAAAACCCAAAAACAGCTGTTATTTCTCTAATTAATGATAAAGAAACATCATATACCTTTTATATTAAAGTTCAAGATGAAATTACAAAAGCCTATTATGAACTTCGAAATGAATATGCCAAAAACATATTAAAAAAATCATCTATTACACTCACAAAAGAAGAACTCAAACAAGTAAAAGAAGCCTACCCTTTCATTTTATCAGAAGCAGAAGTAAAACACTAATTCACTAACGAATCTTTAAAAACTTCAATTCTATAACTGATGTTAATTTTGCGCTTGCCCCATTGCTTTGCAGCTTTAACATCAGTTCCCATATAGACATCTATTCTATCTTTCCAACGTCTATTCATTTTATCTTTTACTAGATATGTCCCTTGCAATCCTTCTATCTTTACAAGTGTATTGTGTTCCAACCCTTCATTTAATAAGTTTCGAGATACAGCAATATAACGCAAACCAGGCTTTAAACTATCTCCAAAAGCTGTTATATGTGGATTAGAACTTGTTTGATAAGCTAATGAATTATAGGCAGTAGCTGTGACTTCTATAGTTTTCCATTCATAGGGATTGTGTTGTTTTTTCTTGCAATTCAAAAAAAAAACAAAACTAATTATGATAAAAAATTTCGTTTTCACATTTAATATTCTTTAAGAAAATGAATTTTGTATATCTATAACATTTGCAACAATTGTCGCTATAAACAATAGTACTAAAATTGAATTTATAATTAAACCGATAATTTTTTTTATCGAATTGGGATCTTTTCGTCCTTTAATACTAAAGATAAAACCTACAATTGAACATATAATTACGACCAACATTATAAAAGCGCTAGCATTTGTATAAGTTGCAATAGATATATTTTCAGTAGTAACTAATACTTTTAAGGCTACAAACACTAGAAAAAAACCGATAGCAAGAATAGCAAATTTAAAACCTTTGTGGGAGTTTAATCTAACAGACATTGTTCTTTAATTTGTTACGTTATTAATCGACTTATAATTCTATTCACTATTTTAAATACACAATAAAGATAAGCATCTATAAATCCTAGTATTGATGTAATCTCAATTTATCAGCACTAAAGAAGCAACTAACAGTACAAATTAATATGCCAACAATGTTAGTAAAGCGTCTTCAAATTTACCTTTTGCCATATATTGATCTTCTAATTGATTAATAAAAGGAATAGGTGTTTCCATGCTTGCCACACGCTTTACGGGAGCATCTAATTGCTCAAAACAATTCTCCATAATTAATGATGAAATATCACTAGCAATCCCTCCAAACAAAGAGTCTTCTTGTAAAATAATCGCCTTACCAGTTTTCTGTACTGAATTAAAAATAGCTTCAGTATCTAAAGGCTGAAGGCTTCTCAAATCAATAAGATCAGCACTAATATTTTTATTAGCATCAAGAGTTTCTAGAGCCCAATGCACACCTGCTCCATAGGTTATAATAGTAATATCATTACCGTCCTTTAACATAGATGCTTTCCCTAAGGGAAGTGTATAATAATCTGTAGGCACGTCTTGACGAATACTTCTATACAATGCTTTATGTTCAAAAAACAATACCGGATTTGGATCTTCAATCGCAGTTGCCAACAATCCTTTGGCATCATAAGGGAATGCCGGATATATAACTTTTAAACCTGGTGTTTTTGTAAACCAGGCCTCATTAGTTTGTGAATGAAATGGACCTGCAGCTACACCTCCACCACATGGCATTCTAACAACGATATCTGCTTGTTGATTCCAACGGTAATATGACTTAGCCAAATAATTTACTACTGGATTAAACCCTGAAGTTACAAAATCTGCAAACTGCATTTCCACAACAGATTTAATACCAGCTATAGACAATCCCATTGCAGACTCAACGATAGCAGATTCACAAATTGGTGTATTTCTAACACGATCTTTACCAAATGCTTTCACAAAACCTTCGGTGATTTTAAATACGCCACCATACTCTGCAATATCTTGACCCATAATGACTAAGTCTTTATGTTTTTCCATAGACTGTTTTAAGCCTTGAGAAATCGCATCTATAAGTCTGATTTTTTCCGTTTTAGCTTTCGGTATAGTTTCTTTATAATCAAATGACTTGTATAGATCATTTAATTCTGTAGTTTTATTAGGCACAATTGGTGCTTCATCAAATGCCAATTGTAAGTGTTCATTAATCTCTTGCTTAATCGTTTCTTTAATAGTGACTTCTTGTTTTTCTGATAATATTTTTTGGTCTCTTAAATAAGTCTGAAAGTTTTCGATAGGATCCTTTTTAGCCCATTCTTCCATTAAGGGTTTTGGCACATATTTCGTACCACTAGCCTCTTCATGTCCACGCATTCTAAAGGTTTTAAACTCAATCAAAATTGGCCTTGGACGCTTTCTAATACTTGCCGCCAATTTTTGCATTTTTGTGTAGACTTCTATAATATTATTTCCATCAAGAATAAAAGATTCCATACCATATCCTTTACCTCTATCAGCAATATCTTTACACCTATATTGCTCATTAGTTGGTGTTGATAATCCATAACCATTATTCTCAACACAAAACATAACTGGTAATTGCCAAACAGAAGCTACATTAAGAGCTTCATGAAAATCACCTTCACTTGTTCCTCCTTCTCCTGTAAATACTGCAGTAACTTGGTTTTTATTTTTCAGTAAACTCGCTAACGCAATACCATCTGCAACACCTAATTGCGGCCCTAAATGCGATATCATTCCAATAATATTAAACTCCTGAGTCCCAAAGTGAAACGAACGATCACGCCCTTTTGTAAACCCGTTTGCTTTTCCTTGCCATTGACTAAATAAACGATACAAAGGTATTTCTCGAGTTGTAAAAACGCCTAAGTTGCGATGCATAGGTAAGATATATTCGTCCTTTTGCATTGCCATGGTCACTCCAATAGAAATCGCCTCCTGCCCAATGCCAGAGAACCATTTTGAAATTTTACCTTGACGTAGCAAAATGAGCATTTTCTCTTCTATCATGCGAGGTTTAAGCATCTTTTTATAAAGGCTTAAGAGCATTTTGTTGTCTAGATTTTTCTTATCGTAGGCTATTAGGCTCTTGGTTGAGGTCAACATTATTTGATTTATTACGTTAGTAAATCAAATGTAAATAAAAATTGAAAGAATCATATCCTTAGTTCATTTTTTTTAGACAAAATTTGAACTGTGATTTTACCAATGTTTTCGTTATTTTTGTAGTATTGTAGTTGAATTAAATACCATATAATATGAATATCATTCCTAGCGTTAATCTTCAAGATTTTATTTCTGGAGATATAGATAGAAAACAAAAGTTTATTGATGAGATTGGAAAGGCTTACGAAGAAATAGGTTTCGTTGCACTTAAAGGTCATTTTTTAGATGATGAACTTGTAGACAATTTATATAAAGAAGTTAAGAACTTTTTTAGCTTACCTGTAGATACCAAACGCAGTTATGAAATAGATGGCATTGGAGGTCAACGTGGTTATGTCTCTTTTGGAAAAGAAAGTGCTAAAGGAAAAAAAGAAGGCGATTTAAAAGAGTTCTGGCATTTTGGACAATACGTAGAAGATGATATTGAACGCGCAAAAGAATATCCTGAAAATGTAACTGTTAACGAACTTTCTGAATTTAATAAAATTGGTAAAGAGACTTATCAAATGTTAGAGAAAACTGCAAAATATGTTTTGCGTGCTTTAGCTTTATTCTTAGATTTAGAAGAAACCTATTTTGATAATTATATTCATAATGGGAATTCTATTTTAAGACCTATTCATTATCCGCCTATTCTTGAAGAACCAGAACATGCTGTACGTGCTGCAGCTCATGGTGACATTAATTTAATTACATTATTAATGGGAGCTCAAGGCCGTGGATTACAAGTTCAAAATCATGAAGGCGAATGGATTGACGCTATTGCTGATCCTGACGAATTGATGATAAATGTTGGTGATATGTTATCTCGACATACAAACAACAAACTAAAATCTACAATTCATAGAGTTGTAAATCCTCCCAGAGAACTTTGGGGAACTTCACGTTACTCAATTCCATTTTTTATGCATCCAATTAGTGAGATGAAACTAGATGTATTAGACAGTTGCATTGATGAAGAAAACCCTAAACAATTTGAAGACATCACTGCTGGTACATTTTTAAATGAACGTTTAATAGAGCTTGGTTTAAAAAAGTAAATCAATTTAGTGTTTAAAAATGGACTTAGAAGACCAATTAAAAAACCTTTTTCCAGATCATGTTAGCGATAATATTCCTGAAAAGAAGGACATAAATGACCAAGGTATTTGGCTACAAGACGAGCCTATAATTTGCAAATACGAAAAACGCAAGGGAAAACCTATTACGATTCTAGAAGGATATACTGGTGCCATTGAAGACTTTAAGAAATTAGCAAAAGAATTAAAGCAAACACTAAGTGTTGGTGGTAGTTTTAAGGATGATAAAATTATTATACAAGGCGATTATAGAGATAAAATCATGGCGATTTTAAAAAAGAAAGGTTTTAATGTAAAACGTGTTGGCGGCTAAATGACTTCAAATTCTTTACATATTACAAACGGCACAAGTTTAACTAACTATTTGTTTAAATTAAACCTTGCAACTAAAGCAAATACAATTACCTGGCAAGAAATGCTTTGTGTTGGCCCAACGGTTGAACATATAGCTTCTGATGAGTTTATTAAAATAAGGAAAACTTTTTTTGAAGCCTTTTATAACATCACTTTAAGTCGTAAACAGATGACAAGTGAACTCAATAAATTAGATGATATTTCTGATTTTACTGAAATTATATTATGGTTTGAATATGACTTGTTTTGTCATATCAATATGGTTGCTGTGATTAGTTTATTAGAACAAAAAGGTATTTATCTACCTGTCTACTTAGTATGTAGTGGTCGTGTTGAAAGTGAAAAAGGCTTAAAAGGTTTAGCTGAACTCAATCCAAAACAATTAAAGTCCCATTATAATAATCGCGTTAAACTTACTGTTGATGATATCGCTTTAGCAAAAAAAGTGTGGCAAATCTACTGCGGAAAAGATCCTAATTTATTGCTGCCTTTAATAGTTAGATCATCATCATTTAAATACATGAGCAATTGCCTAAAAGCACATATAAAAAGATTCCCAGATACCAGAAGTGGTATTAGTACATTAGAATACAATATTTTAAAACTAGTAAAAGAGAATAACATAACCTCAAGACATCATTTGGTTGGCTACACGCTTCATTACCAAGGATACTATGGATATGGCGATCTTCAATTAGAACGTGCCATAGATTTACTTTCTATATTTTTTACTGAAGAAGAAGGCGCTCTTCAGCTTAACAGAAAAGGACATTTAGCTTTAGAACATCAACATAATTACCAAAGCGAAATGAAGAATACCATTTATTTTGGAGGTGTAAGTAGTCTTGATTATAAATTTGATAAAAAACAAAATAAACTTATAAAAACTATAATTCATGCCAATTAAAGCTTCTGAATTAATACTAAATCCAGATGGAAGTGTTTACCACCTTAATCTGCGTCCTGAACATCTTGCAAATACTATTATAACTGTTGGCGATCCAGATCGTGTAGGAAGTGTAACACAGCATTTTGATAGCATTGAATTCAAAACTCACAAACGTGAATTTCATACCCAAACAGGGACTTACAAAGGAAAACACATCACAGTTATTTCTACTGGAATTGGTACCGACAATATCGATATTGTCTTTAATGAACTAGATGCCCTTGTCAATATAGATCTAGAAAAACGAGAAGTCAAATCAAATCTTACGTCTTTAGATATCATAAGAATTGGGACTTCAGGTTCTATTCAAAAGGAAATCCCTATCAATTCATTTGTAGTAAGTGAATATGCTGCAGGTTTTGATAGCCTATTACATTTCTATGACAGCGAACAAATACAAAATTTTAAAATTTCCGAAGCATTAAAACAACATACCAATTGGTATCGTAAAAAATCTGATCCATACGTTGTTAAATGTAGTGATAGATTATTACAAGCCATTGAAAGTGAAAAAACCGTTAGAGGCTTCACTGCAACTAATGTTGGATTTTATGGCCCACAAGGACGTATATTGAGATTACCAATTCAAGACAATAATTTAAATGACAAATTAGCCTCATTTAGTTATAATGGAAAAACCATTACAAACTTAGAAATGGAAACTGCTGGTATTTATGGTATTTCAAATTTATTAGGCCATCATTCATTATCAATGAATGCAATAATAGCCAATCGCGCTACGGGTAAATTTAGTGATGACCCAAAACAAATTGTAGATGATTTGATTACTTATACATTGAATAAAATAGTTGATTTAGATTAAATTTTAAACAAGACAAATTGAAAAGAATAAATATTGGAGGTGTTCCAGAACATTTTAATCTAGCTTGGTATCTCACATTAAAAAATGGAGAATACAAAGAAGAAGGTATTAATTTACGATGGAAAGATTATTTTGGTGGTACAGGAGCAATGAATAAAGCCCTTCGTGATGGAGAAATTGACATGGCCGTTATACTCACTGAAGGCATTATAAAAGATATTATTGATGGAAATCCAAGTAAAATAGTTCAAACGTTTGTTCAATCCCCTTTAATTTGGGGTATTCATGTTGCAAACGATTCTAAGTATAAAACCATTGAAGATATAAAAGGCACCAAAGCTGCTATTAGCAGATATGGTTCAGGCTCTCACCTTATGGCTTATATAAATGCTGAGAATAATAATTGGAATCTAGATAATGATTTAAATTTTGAAGTCATAAAAAACCTAGATGGCGCAGTTAAAGGTTTAACTAATGGTGTTGCAGATTACTTTATGTGGGAAAAATTTACTACCAAACCTATAGTAGATGATGGTGTTTTTAGACATATTGGAAACTGCCCTACACCATGGCCTTGCTTTGTTATAGCTGTTAGAGAAGATTTTTTAGACAATAATCTTGAAGATGTAAAAACCATACTTGAAATTATAAATAATACGACTGAAGAATTCAAAAACATACCAAGTATTGACAAAACTATATCTAACAGATATGATCAAAAACTTGAAGATGCCCAAGAATGGTTATCATTAACTCAATGGTCACAGAATATTATTGATGAAGAAACGGTTTATACAATTCAAGAAAAACTTCTTAGTCTTGAAATCATTCCAAAAAAAGTAGATTATAGTAAGCTAGTAAGACTTATAAACTAATTTTTTGGGTAGGAATTAGTTACATCTACTTGTTATAATAGTAGCAGAATTATTATCTATAATTGATAAAAATTAATAGGCTCCTAACTTTTTAAATAGGTTAACTTTCTATTTGTCAAAATTTTAATTACATTTAGCCTACCAAATCTATATGCTTATTTGATAAAAAACTATAAAATATGATTATAACAATTACTTTTATACTTTCTTTTTTAGTTGTAATAAATTTTTTATTATTAATATTTAGCTGCAATAAAACGGTAAAGAAAACTTCTAATAAAACTCAGGTAATTACAAGACAAACTAAAGCTGTTATACCAACACAAAAACTAACAACAGCTCAGTTAGCTCCAACAGGCAGCTAATTTACCAACTTACTTCTTCTTTATTTTTTGATTTCAAAACAGCATTTGTCTTGCTGAAATTTTTATTCCCAAACCAATACCCTCTATTTGCACTTAATGGCGATGGATGACCTGAAGTAAACACTATATGTTTATTTTCATCAATTAGCTTAACCTTTTTCTTAGCAAACCCTCCCCAAAGTAAAAAAACAACATTGCTTTTTTCTTGACTAATAACACTAATAACTTTATCTGTAAACTGTTCCCAGCCTTTATTTTGATGACTCCCAGCTTCATGAGCTCTAACCGTTAAAGTTGCATTAAGAAGTAAAACACCCTGTTTTGCCCATCGTTCTAAGTTTCCAGATTTAGGATATGGAATATTTAAATCACTTTCAATTTCTTTAAAAATATTAATTAAAGATGGTGGATACGAGATATGATCTGCAACAGAAAAGCATAAACCATTAGCCTGACCAGCACCATGATAAGGGTCTTGGCCAATAATTACCACTTTTAGATCATCAAAAGGGCACAGATTAAAAGCTGAGAAAATCTGTGCATCTGGAGGATAACAAATATTTGAGCTATACTCCTGATCAACAAAACTATCTAACGCTCTAAAATAAGACTCATCAAATTCGCTAATGAGTTTTTTCTGCCAACTATTATGGATATTAATATTCATTTTATCTAATAAAAATTCTTATTGTCTAAAATATGAAATAAGTCATAAATTTGTGTAATCAATTATAGTATATTCGTCAAAGCAAAATGCTTAAGTCATGGAAGAAACAATAATAAATAGAGTGCAAAGCATTCTAAATAAAGACCTTAAGAAGATTAATACTATAGATGAAATTTCTCATGACGATTTCTACGCTAATCACATTAAGAAAAATAAACCTGTAAAAATTTCCAAAATGATGTCGCATTGGAAAGCTACAAAATTATGGTCTCTAGATTACTTTGAGAAAATAGGAAAAGACAAAGAAACCTATATGTACAAAGGGAACATCAGACAAAACGATACGAATTGGCAGTTTGGAGCATTCCAAGATTATTTAAATGAAATTAGAAGCTCTAATACAGATACATATTTAGGAAATATGCCTATTGCTCAAATGTTTCCTGAACTGTTGGACCATGTAGACTTTTCTTTAATTTCAAACAACACCATACGTAATTCTACATCATTATGGATTGGTCCTCCAGGAACAATTACAGGATGGCATACAGACCGACTTGCAAATAACATCTTAGCATTAATTAAAGGTAGAAAGCTTGTGTTTTTAGTAAATCCAAACGAATCTAGAAATATGTGTCCTAGTGGTAAATATGAACCAGGCTCTCGTTTGAGTGATGTAAATATGGAAGATTTTAACGAAAGTAGCCATGCAATATTTAAAAATGCAAATGTTCAATATACTATTATCAATCCAGGTGAAATGTTATTTATTCCACAAACATGGTGGCATTGTGTTTATGGTCTAGATATTTCGATAAGTTCAAATAATTTTGGCTTCACTCCTATTGATAATTTCAAAATGAAATCTTCAGAGCTAATTAAACGTAAACTTCATAGTGTTGGATTATTTAGTCCAAAAAATTGTGTGTGTCACTATTATGATGATAAAGGAAAACGTGTTAGACGTTAATCTAGCATTATCCTATAAACATTTTCTTACTAAATCATTAATAAGTACCTTTACAATCCTTAACTGCTATAGGTTACATTCTTAATGATTAATATACACGAAAAGACATTACAAGACATTGAATTTTACTCAGTTTTACAACAAGTTGCAGAACTCTGTATTACAGATTTGGGTAGAATTAAAGCTTTAGAAATCGAGCCTTTTTCTACCAGAGATGATGTTATGCAATCTTTACAGTTTACAAATGAGTATGTATCATCATTCTACAATGACAATCGCATACCAAATCATGGTTTTGAGCCTATTAGTAAAGAAATCAAATTTTTAAAAATTGAAAACTCTTATTTAGATACAAAAAGTTTTAAAAAAATTGCTGCTATAACTTTAACCGTTAATGAGATTTTAAAATTTTTAAAAAAGTTTGAAGAGTATTACCCTTCACTTTACACCTCTGTTCAAGATTTAAAAATGGTCACTTCTATTGTCACAGAAATTGACACCATTATTGATAGGTTTGGAGACATAAAAGATAATGCAACAGATACATTATATCAATTACGCCAAGCTATAAATGTAATTAGAGGTAAAATCAATCAAAGTTTCACCTCTGCTTTAAACACTTATCATAATCTCGATTACCTAGACGATATTAGAGAATCTGTAGTAGAAAACAAACGCGTACTTGCAGTAAAAGCAATGTACAGACGAAAGGTTAAAGGTAGCATAATGGGAAGCAGTAAAACAGGAAGTATTGTTTACATACAACCTGAAACTACATTTCAATACGCACGAGAACTTAATAACTTAGAGTTTGATGAAAGTGAAGAGATTGATAAAATTCTTAGATCTCTAACTGAATACATTAGACCTTACACATCACTACTTGAACAATATCAAACATTTTTAGTCCGTTTAGATGTTGTTTATGCTAAAGCAAAATATGCGCAATCTCTAGATGCAATTCTCCCAAAAATCAATGATAAAAAGGTTTACGAAGCAAAAGACGCTTATCATCCACTCCTTTACATATCAAACAAAAATGAAGGCAAAACAACCTTTCCTCAGTCTATAGTATTACATCCAGAAAATAGAATTATTGTTATTTCTGGTCCAAATGCAGGAGGAAAAAGCATCACACTAAAAACTATTGGACTACTGCAAGTCATGCTGCAAAGCGGCTTATTAATTCCTGTTCATGAGAAAAGTAACATTTGTCTTTTTGATAGAATTATAAGCGACATAGGAGACAACCAATCTATTGAAAATCATCTAAGCACCTACAGCTACCGATTAAAACAAATGAATTTTTTCCTTCGGAAATGTAATAAGAACACTTTATTTCTTATTGATGAATTTGGTACTGGTAGTGACCCTGAGTTAGGAGGCGCTTTAGCTGAAGCTTTTTTAGAAGAGTTTTACCATCGCGAAGCCTATGGGATCATAACAACCCACTACTCCAACTTAAAAGTATTAGCAAACGAATTGCCTTATATGCAAAATGCTAATATGATGTTTGATGAAAAAAGCTTAGAACCAATGTTTAAACTCATTCTGGGTCAGGCAGGAAGTTCTTTTACATTTGAAGTGGCTCAAAAAAACGGAATCCCATATAGTCTAATTAATCGTGCAAAAAAGAAAATTGAACGTGGTAAAGTTAGATTTGACGCTACAATAGCAAAACTTCAAAAAGAACGTAGCAAACTAGAAAAGACTGAACGTTCATTAAAAGAAAACGAAAAGAAAAAACAATCTGAAGCCGAAAAACTTGAAGGAATTAATGCTAAGGTTCAAAAAAAATTAGAAAATTTTCAAGAGTTATATGATAGCAATCAACGCCTCATCTATCTTGGTCAAAAAGTAAATGATATTTCAGAAACATACTTTGAAGACAAAAAGAAGCGTGAATTAATGGCTGAATTATTTAAACTTGTTCAGATTGAAAACTCTAAACGTAAAAAAGTTTCAGCTAAACAAAAACACATAGAAAAGACTAAAGACGCTCAAATAAAAAAAGAAGCGGAAAAGAAGGTTGAAGTGATTCGTAAGAAAAAGAAAGAAGCCAAAAGAAAAGCAATTACAACACCGATACCAAAACCTATATTAAAAATTGGAGATCGCGTTAGAATGCATGATGGAAGAGCCATTGGTAGCATTGATACTATTGAGAAAAACAAAGCGATTGTAAATTATGGGATTTTTACTACTAATATCAATATTGATTTATTAGAACTTGTAGAGCGCAAATAAACAATGATAAATTTACCAAAACATAAACAATTAATTCTTTTTGATGGTGTATGCAACCTCTGTAACTCTTCCATACAATACGTGATCAAGCACGATAAAAAGGATAAATTTAGGTTTGCACCTTTACAAAGTGAAATTGGTAAACAAATTATTGAACACTATAACATAGACTTATTAAAAATAGATTCTATTCTTCTCTATTCTCAAAAAAACGGACTTTCATCAAAATCTACAGCAGCTTTAAAAGTCGCTAAACAATTAGGTTTTCCGAGAAATTTAATGGCTATTTTCTTTATTATACCAACATTTATTCGCAATATAGTTTATGATTATATTGCAAAAAATCGTTACAAATGGTATGGCAAAAGAGAAGCATGTATGATACCTACACCAGAATTAAAAGCAAAGTTCCTAGAATAAGAAAAGCCCTTACGGGAATAAGGACCTTAATAATTAACAACTAATTAAAACTTAATTTAACTTTAAAATAATTTGTAATCAAAGAGGGATTATCTAGTAATAAGATTATTGATTAATAGCACATTATTTATAATATAAAGCTACTTTATTACTTGATACTATCGTCAAAAAATCGGTATAAGCCCTAAAAAATTGTTTAAAAAAACAGAAGTGTAAAAATCATCTATAAGATGTATAATTCCAATCTGTTTTTTTTAAAACTCATTCAAAAGATATGTTTACTCACTCAAAATAACACTTTACTCATGTATAGTTTTATTAATTAATGCTGTGCCATAGTTTTAGCATTAATTAAAATCAAATCACATGAAAAAAATAACACTACTCATATTTTTAATAACTACAATCAGTTTTGCAAATACTAAAAAAGGCACGCCAACAAAACTCAAAGAAGCCACTGTATACTTAAGTGGAGCACAGATTAAACGCACAGCAAACATAAAACTATCTGCTGGCACAACAGAGTTTACATTTGACAGACTTTCACCAAACATTCAAGAAAGTAGTATCCAAGTTTCCGGATTAAAAAACACATCTATTCTATCTATAAATTTCGGAATAAATTATCTCGCAAAACAAAATAAAACTGAAGAGGTTAAGACTCTTCAACAACAAATGGAAGACTTATATAATCGTATTGAAGCAGAAGACCATATTATAAGTGGTTATAATGAAGAGCTATACCTAATTACACAAAACAGAACATTAGGGACTACAACCGAAGTTGTAAATCTCGAAAAACTTCAAAAATTTGCTGCATACTACAGAACGCGAACAACAGAAATTAAGTCTGAAATTTTTAAATCAACAAAATTAAAGAACAGTTTGAATACTCAAATTTCAGATTTAAAAAAACAACTCAATGAATTAAATGCAGATGAAAAAATACAAACTGGAGAAATTAAAATAAAGCTTAATTGTGATACTTCAGCAGACTTAGATTTAAGTATTACTTATAATGTTACCGAAGCTGGATGGTTCCCTATTTATGACATCAAAGCAGAAAAAATTAATACACCTTTACAATTAGCGTACAAGGCGCACGTTTACCAAAATACAGGTAACGATTGGAATAATATAAAGCTTACATTATCAACAAGTGATCCAAACACAAATAATGTAAAACCAGATATAAACCCCAAATATTTAAATTTCATAAATCAATATAGCAACTATACAAAACAAAGAGCTACGCAAAGTTATACGTATAAATATAATCCATTAGTAAAAACAATTTCTGGTATTATAACAACTTCAGATGACGGGTTACCGCTTCCTGGCGCTTCTATTATTGAAAAAGGAACTTCAAATGGTACTCAAACCGATTTTGATGGTAAATACACCTTACAAGCTTCTAATGGACGAGAACTCGTGTTTTCATATGTAGGAATGAAAACGGAAAATCTACCAATACACTCAAGTATTATGAATGTAGCAATGCAAAATGATAACAAAGCCCTAGATGAAGTTGTAATAAATGCATACAGGTCAAACAACAAACCTAATGCATCTTTTGCACAAACCTTAAGCGGACAAGTAGCAGGTCTAAATATTACATCTGGAAATGGACAAGCAATAAACCTTAGAGGCGTAAGTTCTTTATCAGGTAACACAGAACCGTTATTTATAATTGATGGCATACCTGTTAATGAAGATTCTTTTCGTGCACTAGACGCTGATAACATAGCAACTCTTGATGTATTAAAAGATACTAATTCAACTGCTATCTACGGAAATCGTGGCGCAAATGGTGTTGTTCTCATTACTACAAAAAAAGGAAATTTCACAACCAATGGTGATAGTATTGAAGAAGGTATTACCAATACACGTTTTGAAATTAAAAAAACATACTCGATTCCTACAAATGGCGATGTTACCGTTATTGAAATTGAAAACTATGACGTACCAGCTGAGTATTCATATTTTGCAGCTCCCGTATTAAATGAAAACGTATTTCTAACCGTTAAAATAGATGATTGGGAACAATATAATCTACTACCTGCAGAAGCTAACGTTTACTTTGAAGGGAGTTACTCTGGTAAAACAAATATTAATCCGCAAAGTACAAAAGAAAAACTTACGATCTCTTTAGGTGTTGATCCAAATGTTGTGGTAAAACGTACACAGCCTAAAGACTTTAAAAAGAATGCATTCATTGGAAGCAACAAAATTATTTCAAAGCACTATGATATTGAATTAAAGAACAATAAATCATCAGCAATAGACTTAGTATTATATGATCGCATTCCGATAAGCCAAAATAAAGACATTAAGATTGATGATATAGAAACTGGAAATTCAGAATATGATGACAAAAAAGGCATCATAACATGGAACCTCAACATTCCAGCAAATGACAAAGGCATCTATCAATTTTCATATACTGTAAAATACCCAAAGTACAAAAGGGTAAACTTATAGCAAGTGACAAAAAGCCTTAAAGCAAAACATTCAACATGAGCCCAACTTCCGTTAGTTGGGAATAGATCATGTTCTTATATAATGTAAAGTCTGACATTTTATAAGTTTCAGAATTAAAACTTCTGTTTAGAATTGTTAAGCTTTAAGGCTTTATTATTTTATCTTTTAAAGTATCCTAAACTCGTCTAAAACTCTATATAAAACAAAAGCAATTAGTATCACACTAAACACAATATATACTAACGTATACTTCGAAGGCGTTGTTTGATGTTTTGCAACTGTAGAATATGCTAAGCTATCATGCCAACCTAGTTTTCCGAAAAATGAAAATGCATTAAACGGAAGACGCCTACATAGTGTTCTTCCTAAAATATTTTGAAAACTTACCGCTTCATTTTTTAAATTAACCACACTGGTTTGTGTTAAAAATTTTGCTGGTGTAGACTTAAACAAACCTTCAAATATCAAATAGTAGATCGAGCTAAAAAACACAAAAACTAGAGTCACAGCAAAACGCTCACCTACTAGGTTATCTAAAGACATCATTAAATCTCTAGTATAGTAATCAAAAACATAGGTAGAGAATATTGAAAGAATTAAAAATGTATCTAGCAATATATGTCCAAGGCGTTGATACCAATCTGCACGTTTTAGAGTGAATTTCTGAAAATTAGGCAAATCTAAAACATCTTCATCTATATATACTCTTAAAGACATCCAATCTCTTAAAAACAAACAACTTATATAAGTCAAAAATACCGCCTTAAACAAATAAATTAAAGAAAATAACACCCCCAACACACCTGGTCTATAAAATATCATAAACACCTGAAAGAGTATTCCGATAATCGAAAATATAAATACAATACTATAACAAAACTTAAGAACTTTAGTTTCTTGCATTTTTGAAAACCTATACACAATAACAGCTATCAAAAACAATAGATAAAAAACATAATTTAAGTAACCCGATAAGGTATAAGAGTTTTCATCTATTGGAACATGAAAAGAAAACACTTCTGATCTAAAAAAATTAAGATGCACATAGCTTACATCAAAAATGACATAAAACCAATCTAACCTATTATTGGAGTCCACAAAAAACGGAAGTGCCTCAAAAAACAATGCTGTTAACACTATATATAATGAGATTCCAAAAATATTAGCCAAAAGCCAATTGTTTAATTTTTTCATAATTTTATTTTGTTAATGTTCCAAACTCTGTCCACGAACCATCATAAACAGACAGTTTTTTATACCCTACTATTTCAGCAGCTAACAACAAAATACAAGCTGTTATTCCAGATCCGCAAGAAAAGGTTAATGACCTATCTCCTATTTTTAAAGTATTAAAAATGACTTTTAGTTCTGCTTTAGGCTTTAAGCAATATTCATTAAGTAAGTTTATATATGGAAGGCTCATCGAGTTTGGTATCGTACCACTTCTAAGCCCCAATCTAGGCTCTGGAGCTATCTTTTTAAATCGTTCTTCGGATCTCGCATCCAATATGATACAGTTTTCATCTCTTGAAATCGTTAAGATTTGATGAAAGTAACATACTCTATCAGCTTGATAATTTGTTTTAAAATTTCCAACGTGCCATCCTTTAGAATTTAATGTCGACACCGTTTCATAGTGAAGCTTTTTCCATTGTGGAAGTCCGCCATCTAAAACAGCTACATTGTCAAAACCGAAGGTTTTAAACAACCACCAAACTCTCGGACTCCAATAAACTCCTTTATTATCATAAACAATAATTAATGACTCATTATTAATTCCTAGCTCACATGCCTCCTTTTCAAATTGCTCTCTTGAAGGAATGGTGTTAGGAAATTCAGCAAATACATCACTAAACTTACCCTTAATATCAAAATATCTAGAATTTGGTATCCATTCATTAGAACACACTGTATCAGATCCAACACTTGCATCAAGAATAATTAAATGCTCTAAATTTTGATTGTCATGAAGCCACTCACAACTCACAGTAGCTGAAACTTGATCCATAGTTTCTACAAAATTAAAAAGAATAATTAATCATATAATTATTTTACTGCGTCATAATGATCATCCCATTCTTTAGGTTTAGGATCATGTAGCTTTCCTAAAGATTTTGCAACAAGCATTGACACTGTAGCATCTCCAGTAACATTCACAACCGTTCTACACATATCTAAAGGTCTATCAACCGCAAAAATCAAGGCTAAACCAATAGGCAATAATTCTGCTGGAAACCCAATAGATTCTAATACAATCACAAGCATTACCATTCCTGCACTTGGTACAGCCGCACTACCTATCGAGGCGAGTAACGCTGTGGCTATAATTACCAGTTGATTGGTAAAGGTCAATCCTTCAGGCCAAATCACTTGCATTATAAATACCGCAGCAATCCCTTGATACAAACTAGTCCCATCCATATTTACTGTTGCGCCAACAGGCAATACAAATCCAGACACTTCTTTATCTACACCTAAGTGTTCTTCAACACGTTCCATAGTTACAGGAAGTGTTGCAGCACTAGAACTTGTAGAAAAGGCTAAGAGCTGGGCTGGTGAAATTTTATTTAAAAACCACATTGGAGATTTCTTAGTATACACTTTTACTAGAATAAGATAGAACCCAATCATTAAAGCCAATCCAGCTACGACACATAGAGCATATTTTAAAAGCTTAAGTAGAATTTCGGCATCATCAAAAGCAATAATAACATTGGCCATTAATGCAAATACGGCATAAGGCGCAAACAGCATGATTAAATCCACCATTTTCATAACCACTTCGTTAAGCGAATCGAAAAATTTTACTAGTGGTTTTGCTTTTTCTTCTGGAATTAATAATAAACAAATCCCAACAAATAGAGCAAAGAAAATAATTTGGAGCATTTTCGCTTCACCCAAAGATGTAAAGATATTACTAGGAAAAATATCAACCAAAGCTTGTAAAGGTCCTGCATCCTGCTGCGCAGAAGCTTTTTCTAATTTATCGATAACACCTTCATTATTTTCATATTTCGTCTTAATTTTAGCAATGGTTTCTGCAGACATTCCTGCGCCTGGTTCTACTGTGTTTACTATAGTTAAACCAATAATAATTGCAATTAAGGTCGTACCAATGTAAATAACGATGGTACGTAATCCCATTGTTTTAATTTTAGAAATATCTTTTAAATCTGAAATCCCTTTGATTAAAGACGCTAAAATCAAAGGTACAGCTATAAGTTTCAGTAAATTGATGAATATTTCTCCAAAAGGTGCAATCCAATCGGTAACGAAACCTTTTCCTCCAACAACAGAATTCATAATAAATCCGAAGATGATTCCTAAGATCATTCCAATAATAATTTTCCAGTGTAATGCTAGTTTTTTCATATATTCTTTACTCTTTTAAACTCTATAATATATTCTTAATTGTACATTTTATTTAGCAAATAGAAATCTGCTAGTACCAAAGCAGCCATAGCTTCGACAATTGGAATAGCACGTGGCACAACACAAGGATCATGTCTTCCTTTCCCTTGCATTTCTACAATATTCCCTAAACTATCTAAAGTATCTTGTTTTTGAATAATAGTTGCTACAGGTTTAAAAGCAACTCTAAAGTAAATATCCATACCATTACTTATTCCGCCTTGAATACCTCCAGACAGATTTGTTTTTGTCGTCCCATCTTCATTAAACAAATCATTATGCTCACTTCCTTTCATTTTTGCGCCACAAAACCCACTTCCATATTCAAACCCTTTTACAGCGTTTATAGATAACATTGCTTTACCAAGATCTGCATGAAGTTTATCAAAAACAGGCTCGCCTAAACCAACTGGTACATTCTGAAGCACACATGTAATAGTTCCTCCAATAGTATCTCCTTCTTTTTTAATCGCTTTTATTTTAGCAATCATTTGTTCTGCTACAGCTTCATCAGGACAACGCACAGCATTATTTTCCGTCTTAGAAAAATCTAAATCTTGATAAGGTTTTTCTAAAAACAAATCACCAACAGAAGACGTATAAGCATTAATTTTTATTGAATTCAATAATTGTTTAGCAATAGCTCCAGCAACTACACGACATGCTGTTTCTCTTGCCGAACTTCGACCTCCTCCTCTATAATCACGAACACCATATTTTTTTTCATAGGTATAATCGGCATGACTTGGTCGATATACATCTTTAATATGAGAATAATCTTTAGATTTTTGATTGGTGTTTTTAATTACAAACCCAATTGGTGTTCCTGTGGTTTGACCTTCAAAAATTCCAGACATGAACTCTACTGCATCTGGTTCTTTACGTTGTGTGACAATCTCAGACTGTCCTGGCTTACGTCGGTTTAATTCGTTTTGAATGGCTTCAAAATCTAACTCTAATCCTGCAGGGCAACCATCTATAATACCTCCAATAGCAACACCATGAGATTCTCCAAACGTGGTAAGTTTAAAAATATTTCCAAAGGAATTCCCAGCCATAAACAAAGATTTTACGCTAATGTAATTCTAAAAATAGAGAAACAAAAACAGAAACCAACAAAGCTTCCTCTTTGAAAAGAAAAAGAACGCAGCCACTACCCAGCAACTAATTGATTTATTGTTGATTATAGGTTTCACCTTAATTAAAAAACGTATCGGTTTCTTTGCATTTAAATTGCTAATCCAAAAAAGTTAAATTAGGGCTTGCCGAAGTATGGTTACTGGATGTAATGCTTCACGCTGAGTTCCATCTTTAATTTGATGTCTGCAACTCGTTCCATTAGCCGAAATAACTACAGTAGGATCTGTATTTCGAATAGCAGGAAAAAGCGTCTGCTCTCCAATTTGCATACTTATCTCATAATGTTCTTTTTCATACCCAAAACTACCAGCCATTCCGCAACAACCACTTGGTATAATTGTAACTTTATAGTTTTTAGGCAAATTTAATACTGTAAAACTAGACGATTGGTTTGCTAAAGCTTTTTGGTGACAATGTCCATGAAATTTAATTAAACGCTCATCTGAAGTGAACTGTTCTGGCCTAATATGTCCTAACTCAATTTCTTGTTGAAGAAATTCTTCGATTAAAAACGTATGCTTTGCAACTTTTCTTGCTAAAGCTTTATCATCTACTAGTCTCAAATATTCATCTTTGAAACTTAAAATAGCAGAAGGTTCAACACCAATTAAAGGAGAGTCTTCTGAAACTAAATCTTTAAATACTGAAACATTTTTATTAGCAAATTTCTTGGCTTGTTTAAGCAATCCTTTTGAAAGAAATGAGCGCCCAGATTCAAAGTGTTTTACAACAGTAACTTTATAATTTAAAGCTTTCAAAAGTCGAATAGCATCAACACCAATATCAGTATCTAGATGGTTTGTAAACTCATCATTAAAAAAATAAATACTCTTAATATAATTTTTGTTATTTATTTCGTTTTCAAATTCTTGAACTACCTTATTTAAACTTTTTCTTGAAATCAAAGGCATGGATCTTTCTTTTGCGATTCTAAATGATTTTTTCAAAATAGAAGCCGTAATCTTATTAGAAAACATAAAATTTGTCAAGCGCGGAAATTTACTTCCAAAGCTATTTAAGCGATTATTATACGCAAAGAGTTTTGTGCGCCAACTTACACCATTTGCTTTTTGATATTGATGTAAAAATTCAGCTTTCAGACTCGACACATCTACACTACTAGGACACTCACTAGAGCAAGCCTTACAACTTAAACACAAATCAAAAACCACCTTCAATTCCTCATGATCAAACTTATTAGCTTTTTCAGAATGCGTTAAAAATTCGCGAAGCGCATTTGCTCTCGCTCTTGTTGTATCTTTTTCATTTCGGGTCGCGCGGTAACTCGGACACATTGTTCCTCCAAATTCAGGCAACTTTCTACAATCTCCTGAGCCATTACATTTTTCAGCCTCCCTTAACACACCTGATGCACTTGAGAAATCTAATATAGTTTCTATTTCAACCTCACGCCTATTAGACTCATACCTAAAGGATTTATCCATTGGAAATGCGTCTACAATTTTCCCTGGATTAAAAATATTATTAGGATCAAAAACCGATTTAATTCGTTTTAATATCGTAAAATTCTCTTCACCAATCATCATTGGAATAAACTCAGCACGCACAATACCATCGCCATGCTCACCACTCATAGAGCCCTGATACCGTTTCACCAAATGCGCTACATCTGTTGTTATTTTCCTAAACAATGCAACATCCGCTTTCTTTTTAAGATTTAATATTGGTCGCAAATGCAACTCCCCAGCTCCTGCATGCGCATAATACACAGGCTTTTGATCATAAGCTTCCATTAAAAGAGAAAACTCTTTAACATAACTAGATAAATCTGCCAAAGCAACAGCTGTATCTTCTATACAAGCTACCGTCTTTTCATCTCCAATCATATTTCCTAACAAACCTAAACCTGCCTTTCTTAGCTCATTAGCCTTATCTATATTTTTTGATTTAAGTATAGGGTTCACATAACTCAACTCAGACCTTTCTAAATCCGAAACAAGAGACTCAACCATGAGATCTAAACACTCAACATTATTTGCTCTTATTTCACAAAGCAATATTGCCGCTGGATCTCCTTCAATAAACTGCCTGTTGACTTGCTGTGTTTTATTATGCTTTGTGAGATCCAAAATGGTTTTATCAATCATCTCACAAGTATATAAATCGTGCTGCATAACCACAGTAACCGCATCTAAACAATCTTGAATAGATTCAAAATGCGCAGCAATCATTACGTTTTCTGGCGGTGGAAGCTTATCTAATTTCAGAGTTATTTGAGTTGTAAAAGCCAAAGTTCCTTCACTACCCGAAAGAAGGCTACACATATTAAAAGCATCGGACGACTTAGAAAACACTTCATTTTTAAGCAATTCATCAATTGCATAACCCGTATTTCTTCTATGAATTTCAGGTTTAGGATATTGAGCCTTTATGTTTTGCTGTGCTTCAATAGAAGATAATTCAGAAAATATAGTTTTATAAATTCGCCCCTCTAAGGTATCTAGCTTTGTTTTTCCCTCAAACTCCTCCAGAGATACACTTGAAAAAACAACCTCACTTCCATCACTCAAAATAGCCTGTAATCCTAAAACTTTATCACGAGTAACTCCATACTGAATAGACGTTGTGCCAGAAGAATTATTCCCCACCATACCTCCAATCATACAACGATTTGAAGTGGATGTATTTGGTCCAAAAAACAACCCAAAAGGCTTTAAATAATTATTGAGCTCATCCCTAACAACACCCGGTTGCAAAGTAACCGTTTGCTCTTTTTCGTTTACATCTAGAATTTTATTAAAATATTTTGAAATATCAACCACAATACCCTTTCCCACACACTGACCTGCTAGTGATGTCCCTGCTGCTCTAGGTATTAATGAAGTATTATATACTCTTGCAAATTGAATAAGTCGCTTTATATCATCTTTAGTTCTAGGCAAGACTACTGCTAAAGGCAGCATCCTGTACACTGAAGCATCTGTTGCATACAAAACCCTCATCAACTCATCATAATACAACTCGCCCTCTAGTTGAGCAGATAATACATGTAATTGAGATTCGTTAATCATATATATGCTGAAGTATACATAAAGCTAAAAAGAAATTTAATAAAACTCCTTTTTTGGCGTTATTTTTGTAAAGTTAATCCGAAATAGAAATATTCAACCTTTTTAAGGTGTGTATTTTACAATTAATTAATACAATAAAAACTTATATTTTATGAAAAAATTATTTTTAGCAGCAATTGCTATTATTGGCTTTACCACAGTAAATGCTCAAGACATTTCAGACAATGCTATTGGCCTTAGATTAGGAGACAGTGATGGTTTTGGAGCACAAATCTCCTATCAACGTGCACTAGGAGAAAACAATAGACTTGAACTTGATCTCGGTATCACAAGCGGAAACAATTATGACGGATTTAAACTAGCAGGAGTATACCAATGGGTATGGGCTCTTGATGGAGATTTTAACTGGTATGCAGGTGTCGGTGGCGGAATAGGGTCAATAAACCTAGACAACACCCCTCAAGGCGTTGATGATAGCGAAACTTTTATTTTTGCTGCAGGGAATATAGGTATTGAATATAACTTTGATATTCCACTACAATTATCACTAGATGCTAGACCTGAGCTTGGGTTTGGCGACTATAGAGATGATTTAGACTTTGATATCGCTCTTGGGATTAGATATCGATTCTAAAAATTAAGAGAAAGAAGAAGAAGAAGAAGAAGAAAAGCGTTTTCAGATGAAAACGCTTTTTTTTTTACTGTTTACCTACAAACATCTACAAATAACGTTCCTTAATAATCTCACAATGATGATTCTCGTGACCAACTATAATAAAGGCAATAGCTCTTGATGAAAGATTACTATTACTCGCAATACCAATTTGCAACAACATATCTTCAGAAAAGCTGTCAAACAAAATAATACTAGCCAACCTCACCGCTTTATATTCATTCATCAAACTATATATAGATCGATTGTTTGCCCCAGAATGCATCGCATACTCATTTTGACTAAATCCAGGAAACAAGGCTTTATCTTTTCTAGCAATACACAACGCTCTATAAGCAAACACGCGCTCTGTATCGATTAAATGCTGAATAACTTCCTTAATTGTCCATTTACCTTCCTCATACCTATATTCTAATTTATCCTCAGAAATGGACTCTAAAAAAGCAATGGTTTTATCTCCATTATCTTTCAGACCATTTAGTAATGTCACAGAACCAACTTTTTCAATATAAGTCTGATAATATGGGTTATACTCCTCTTTCCGTAAATCTTCTTTAGTCATAATTACATATGTGTTTTATTCAAAAATAACAAAAAACCCTTTGTCAAACGTATCGACAAAGGGCTGTTTTTTTATGATTTCCAAACTACTATAATTCATTGAAAATAGTATGCATCAAACGCTTTTTATCATTTATACTCTCCTCAAGACTAATCATAGTCTCTGTCCTATAAATACCCTCAATATCATCTAACATAAAAATAATATCTTTAGCATGAGACGTGTTTTTAGCTCTTACTTTACAGAAAATATTAAATTTACCTGTTGTAATATGAGCAACGGTTACATAAGGAATCTGATTAATGCGCTCTAACACAAACTTAGTTTGAGACGTATTATTTAAAAAGACACCAACATAAGCTATAAACGAATATCCAAGCTTTTGATAATCTAATGTTAAAGATGAGCCACGAATAATTCCAGCCTCCTCCATTTTCTTTACTCTTACATGTACTGTTCCAGCAGAAATAACTAGTCTTTTTGCTATATCTGTGAAAGGAATTCTCGTATTATCAATCAACATATCTAAAATCTGATGATCGATTTCGTCTAATTTAAATTTTGCCATTTTGTAACTTTACATAAATTTTATACAAAAATAACGCAAAACCTTTAAAGATATCGCATTAAAAAGTGACTTTTTTACAGTTTTAGTAAGAATTTTTCATTACCCACAACAACGAAATCGATTTCGCTACCTTCTACTACAGCTAAATCACCACCCTCGAACACCTGACTCCCTCTAGCATCAATCTCATTATGAGCACAATAATGCCTCAAATCTGAGATTTTTTCGACTTTAGGAACAAACACCAACGAATTATCAATTAATTCCTCTTGATACTGTATCGCCACATCCAAATCGCTAGTATTTTTCACAATAATATCATAGAAACGTTTTCTATTTTTCGGAATATCAAAATACAATTGACAATAGTCACCATTAACCTGATTTTCTGATATATAACTCAAAGACACTAGTAACGATTGAAAAATAAACTCACGTGTTTGTTCCCTCATATAGTCACCAGCATAGTGCCCAGCTTCAAATAAAATTGTTGGCACATTTAGAGCTTGAAATGTATCTCCAACACAATTAATATTAAATCCATCATCATAAACACCAACTTGATTCACTATTTGTTTTTGGAGATTATTATTCATCATAGAAATAACCTCCATTGCGATTTTCCTAGTACTAGTAACTAATCGCTCTTCTTCTTGGGCTGGCGCTAAAAATGAGACCGTAGCAGGGTTACAAGTATTACCGGCACTAAATATAGTGCGTTGCCCATGCAGGTTAAAACAAAAATGCGGCTTAAAATCATCAAATACAGATCGCAACACCTTACTTTCAGGCTGTGATAAATTCTGAGCATCTCTATTTAAATCAACCCCATTTGCATTTAACCGCGTATATGCTTTTGCTCCATCCGGACTTAATATTGGTATAATCTTAATAGTACATGTATTTAATATAGCACTAAAATTCTCATCAGAAACACAATTAAGTAAATCAAAAACCGCCTTTGTAGTTGTACTTTCATTTCCATGCATCTGTGACCACATGAGTATTTTTTTCTCACCACAACCAAAAGTCAACGTATAAATCGGAATACCATTTACAGATTTCCCAACCTCCAAGATATCAATTTTTTTATCCAATTTTTCAAGAATAGGAGCAACAGACTCATGATGAATATACCTACCAAAAAGCAATGTTTCTTTATAGGTTTTAAATAACGATTTTAGAGTTTCTAGACGCATGCATTTTAATTAATATACACAAAGGTAAACATTTGATAATTTACAATTGTAAACACCTTGAATTTCAATTTTCATTCAAAATTAGTTACTAATGTATACAAGATAGAAGCCTAATGCATTCTGATAATCAAGATTATATCATAAAAATAAAAATCAGCATATATCACTCTATTAATCAACCTTTTAAACATAGTGACATGAAGTTATTGTTTCGTATGATAATTTAATTTAGAGCTTATCCTAGTATAACTACAGCAATATGTTTACATTTGTAACGTTACAAAACTAACCTTTCAAGGTTTACAATGATAAACAACGAAGAATTCACAAAACGGCTTCAAAAAGTCATCGATTTTTACGGAGAATCTGCATCTTCTTTTGCTGAAAAAATTGGAGTGCAACGCTCTAGCATTTCGCATATTTTATCTGGTCGAAATAAGCCAAGTTTAGACTTTGTATTAAAAGTGCTTTCCTCCTTTCCTGAAGTCGAATTATATTGGCTAATGAAAGGTAAAGGGAATTTCCCTGCTGAAAAAAAAGAGACACGCAAAGAAGAAATTTCCAAAGAAAAAAAACACCTTATTTCAAAAACACCTCAAATTTCCCAAGCTGCCAAATCTGAAGACAAAACAATTGAACGGATTGTAATTTTTTACACAGATGGTACTTTCAAAAATTTTGAGCATTCATAGTTTTCTGCAATTTTTAAAATACCGATTCCGATAAATCGCATACGGTTTTGTAATTTTGCATAAAACTTATACTATGCGAAAAGCTTTCCTTTTGCTTTCACCTCTACTTTTCATAAACTGCTATCAAGCTGAACGAAACTGTTCTGATTTTAAAACTGGAACATTTGAATTCACATATACTATTGATGGGATAGAGAAAACTGGAACATTTGTACGCACGAATGATTTAAACATAGACTACTATGAGAACAAAATAGATTCTGCAACAATTAGATGGATAAACGATTGTGAGTTTATTCAGAAGAAAATCAACCCAAAGCGTAAAAATGAGGAAAAAGCAATACACATGAAGATCCTTACTACAAGTGATGACTCTTATACTTTTGAATACCAATTAGCCGTTAAAGATGCCTATAAAAAAAAGCGCGTAGAAAAAGGAACAGCAAAAAAGATTAAATAATATGCTAGATTTTTATCGATTGGCCATGCTGCTATAGCATAATTAGCTTGGTACTTTTTACCTACCTACCCTTTAATCGTTAATGACGCATAAAAACAAGCTCTAAAACTCTTCATTACACTTACAGGTCATATTAATTTATGAGAGCTAGATTGTAACAACTTATCTAAAGAGCAATGAAGACGAACTCTAAATGGGTTTTAATCCATTACAAATTTAAATCCAGCGGTAATAATATTTGAACTAAGCGTATTATCCCTATCATACTGTGTGTATTTTAAATCTATACTTTTTAAGCCTAATTTCCAGATATGGAATTTGGTAAAAATATCTGTATATGACACTCCAAAACTAAATTGATTTGCACTATACTTTGACAAATCGTAATCAGACGTATAGAATTCACTTGTAGACAGATGCCCTTCATATACGTTAAAATAATCTACAGCCGTTTGATTATAAAAGCGGTACGATGGATAGAACGTAAATTTATCATTAAGTTTTATAGGCAGTTCAACACTTGCCGTATGCGACTTAATTCCCCAATCATCAAAATAATAACGATAAAAAGTTCTAACAACAAAAGTTTCATTAATATAATAATTTAAACGCCCGCCTAAAGCAACTTTAAACCTAGAATCTGGCAAACGCTCAATATCATCGGCCAAATGAAAATTATCAATAAAAGAATCTGCCACATCACTAAAATAGACACGCTGAAAAGGCGTAGAAAGCAAACCATCTTGCATCACTAGATCTAAAGCTAATGAACCTTGTAGGTTTTTAGATAAGATTTGTGAAAAGCCAAAACCTAAGGCATATGTATTGCGGCCTTCATCATCAAAGACTGAAAAATCAGGACTATAATTAGTGTTTCCTATAATCACATTTTGAGTAAACAAATCACTATTTAATCCATTCCCTCCTTCAGTAAACGGTCTTAATTCTGTTGGATATAAAGCATTCCAAGTATCTACATAAATATTTCCATTTACACTTACTTCTGTATTCTTTTCATTAAAAAGCTTCGCATAACTCCCTCCAACTCCAATAGAGAAATAATCATATTCTGCAGACACAGATAGCTTAGCAGACCAAATATCATTTCTATCATCTGAACTATGACTATAAGAACCTGTTAAATTCGTCCACAAATCTGCTCCAGAAGCGCCAGAACTTGCAACAAATGGATCTGCAGGATTACTTCCATCAAAAGGCCCTACATTACTTGAAGATGCAGACGTGTAAGCCGAAACTCCAGCATCAATGGTAAGGATATCATCATCATTTAATGGTATTGAAACAATAAAAGTCACAGTTACATCTGTTAATTCTTCAGTTCCTATTCCTCCACTAACCGCTGCATTATCTCCATCTTGAGAATAATAACTTGACAAAAAATCAATTTCAGTAGTTTCTAAAACACGTTTTTTATAAACCGTTGTAGAATCTTGAGCTTGTGAATATAATAATTGAATTGAGCAAACAGTAAAAATGACAAACGTTATTTTTTTCATACTTACATTTTAAATGAATTAATTACAACCACAGCCACCACCTGTTTTCCCTCCATTCGCACCAGCTGCAGCTTCTCTATAAGAATGTACAGTTGTAATATTCCTATCAGCCTTTTTAGCTGCTAAAACCATATCAGGATCATTTAAATTTATTTTATCATATTCTTTTACCACAACACATGATGTCGAAAATGACAAAACTACTAGAAGCAATATTATTCGTTTGATCATATTTTATTGATTTTAATATTATTAGACGTAAAAAGACTCCCTTTATCATCTATTATTATACATTCAATATTAGATAACTGATTAATTCTATTTAAACCAACATTTATTCCCATTACAAAAACAGAAGTTGCAAGAGCATCGGCTATTTCTGCTTTTGGAGCAAATACAGTAACACTAATAATCCCGGAAGAAGGATACCCCGTTCTTGGGTCAATAATATGCGAATAGCGCTTACCGTTAAATGTCACTTGCTTTTCATAATTACCCGATGTCACGACTGCTCCATTAGTTATTGGAAGCAAAGCAAACGCCTTCTCTTTATCTAAAGGATTAGTAATAGCAACTTTCCATTCTTCTCCATTAACCTGCTTTCCCCAAGTATTCATATCTCCTGAGGCATTAATTATTCCTGAAGCAACACCTTTTTCTATTAGAAGAGCTTTAGCTTTATCTGCCGCATACCCTTTTCCTATTGCACCAAAACCAATTCTCATCCCCTTTCTTTTAAGAAAAACAGAAGTATTAGAAGCATTAAGTATAACGTTTTCAAAACCCACTTTTTCTACTGAAGTTTTAACATCAATTTCAGAAGGCATTTTTGTCATACTCCCATCAAACCTCCATATCCTATCCATCGATGCATACGAGATATCGAAAGCCCCATCAGTTAATTTAGAAATCGCTAATGATCGGCTTATAAGATCAAAAAGTTCTTTATCTACAATCACAGGTTTAATACCTGCATATCTATTAATCTCAGATGTTTGCGATTTTGCATCCCAAGAAGAAATAAGACTTTCAATTCTACTAATTTCCGAAACAGCCAGACCAATATAGTCCTGAGCCTCAATTGAATCCTTTGCTATAACAGTAATATCAAAACGACTTCCCATAAGCTTCAAAGTTTGCTTATGAGCTGTCTGGGCTTCCGTTTCTGTAAAAAACCCAAAGACAATTATAACTGAAAGTATCAAAAGTCTTTTCAAAAAATCACGATTTAAATGATTCTAAAAGTTTAATATATCCTGAAGGCGATGCATTCTTATAACCTACAGAACCTAAAAATTTTCCGTTCTCATCTAAAACAACAACATAAGGGAAGTATCCTTTTGAATTATACATTTGAGCCAATTGATTATTGTGCATTTGTTGCGCCGCGCTTAAAGCATTCTTTTTTCGCTTAGGAAAATCAGCTTTTAACATTACAAAATGATCTTTAGCATAGTCTTTAAACTCATCAGTATGCCAAATTTTTTTATCTAATTTAACACAAGGTGCACACCAATCTGATCCTTGAAAAACCAATATTATAGTTTTGTTTTCTTTTTTAGCTGACGCTTTAGCTTTCTCTATATCTGTAATCCAGTTTTGAGAAAAACCAGATACAGAAATTAATAAAACCAATAGGATCAAAATTTTGTTCTTCATTATTACGATTAATTAAATTATAACTTTTTAAACGACACTCCTCTCAAAAAATTATACCTAAACAGTTAAAAAAAGTTAAAATAGCATATAAATTCATATTGAAAAATACGCGTTTTATTAAACAGTCATTAAATGCAAATCATAACAATGTTTATTTGCAGCGACAAACTATGCCTATTTTATATTAAAACAATGTAATTTGTCCTTGGTCATCTAAATCGGCAGACTCATCATCAGAATTATTAGTTTTTTTTTCTTCAGAGGCATCCTCAGTATTAACAACCTCATCTATACTTTCAATAGTTTCATCAATCACTTCAATTTCTTCAGCCGGAACCACTTCAGGAGCTTCATACGGTAAAGGATCTAATAGGTTTACCTGATTTACTTTTTCTTTGGTTAATTGATTTCCAAGTGCCGACAAGCCTTTAATTGTAATAAACGTTTCAAGATTAATTGTTTCATTCTCTTTTCTATCCTTCCCTCTTTCCTTCTTAAATTCTATTTCTGCCATTGGTTTCCAATCGGTAGAAACAATCTCGAGTTGAGAATCTGGATGATCTGAAATAAAAGACTCTTCACGACCTTCATTTTCAATTATAAAGCGTTTAACATAATACATCTCTTTTTCACCATTATAGTAAATAACTGATATTGGTTTTTTAGGGATCCATTTTTCAAGTACAATCATATCTTCATCAAAATGCGTGCTCAATTCTGGTCGTATTGTTTTCACAGAACCAGACTGCGTAATGATAATTAATCTATCTTCGCCTCTAAACTCTCCTATAAGTTCACCTCTTTCGTCTACATTAAGACGTTGAACCGTATCATCAAACCATATTCTACGAGGCTTTAATGTAGAGACACCTTTTTCTTTAAGCTCAATTTTTTTGATAGCGTATTTTGTAACAAGATTTCCTTTAGACGCTCTACCTTTAATAAGAACCTCAGCAAAATCTAAATCCCATTTTAGTTTTTTAATACCTCCTACTTGTCTCAAAAAGATAGTTATTACCTCTGCCTCTCCATTAGGATTTGCAGAAAAATACCACATCTTAGAGCTCTTAGCTCCATTTGTTAGATCGTATTCTTTATCTCTAGTCATTGCTGTTACAGCAAAACGCTTTACGTAAGCAGGACCTTTACTTCCATCACGATAAATCATATTATAAATAGTACGTTTATCTTTTTTCTTAAACACAGCAACATGAATAATATCCTTCCCTACAAAGGTCTTACTATCTACTTTTGTTACCATCATTTTACCATCTTGAGTAAAAACAATAATATCATCTATATCACTACAATCGCAAACATATTCATCTCTACGCAAGGACGTACCAATAAAACCTTCTGCACGATTAACATATAATTTAGTATTTCGAATAACAACCTTAGTTGCATCTACATCTTCAAATGTTCTAATCTCTGTTTTTCGCTCACGCCCTTCTCCGTATTCCTTTTTAAGACGTTGGAAATAAGCAATTGCGTATGCTATAAGATTTGCTAAATGGTGTTTCATTTCTGCTATTTGATCTTCTAAAGCATCAATCTTTTGTTGTGCTTTATCAATATCAAATTTTGAAATACGCTTAATTCGAATTTCAGTTAAACGCGTAATATCTTCAACTGTAATTGCACGTTTTAAATGTTTAACATGAGGCTTCAGCCCTTTATCAATAGCATCAATAACACCATCCCATGTTTCCTCTTCTTCAATATCACGATAGATTCGTTTTTCAATAAAAATGCGCTCTAAAGAAGCAAAGTGCCATTGCTCTTCAAACTCTCCTAATTTAATCTCTAATTCACTCTTTAAAAGCTGAACTGTATTATCTGTTGAGCGCTTCAACATTTCTGTAACACCAACAAATAATGGTTTATTATCTTCAATAACACAACCTAAAGGAGAAATTGAGCTTTCACAATTTGTAAACGCATACAATGCATCAATTGTTTTATCTGGTGAAATCCCACCAGGTAAATGCACCAAAATCTCAACATCTGCAGCTGTATTATCTTCTATTTTTTTAATTTTAATTTTCCCTTTATCATTCGCTTTCAGAATAGAATCAATTAAAGAAGATGTATTCGTTCCAAAAGGAATTTCGGTAATTGTTAACGTATTTTTATCTGACTGAGATATTTTTGCTCGCACTCTTACTTTCCCTCCACGTAAACCATCATTATAGTTTGACACATCTGCAATACCAGCTGTTGGGAAATCTGGAACTATCGTAAAACGTTTTCCATTAAGATGCTTTATAGACGCATCAATAAGCTCAATAAAGTTGTGCGGTAATATTTTGGTTGACAACCCTACAGCAATCCCCTCTCCTCCTTGTGCCAATAGTAGCGGAAACATTACCGGAAGATTAATTGGCTCCTTTCGACGACCATCATAACTGGCTTGCCATTGTGTTATCTTAGGATTAAAAACAACATCTAAACCAAATTTTGAAATACGAGCTTCAATATAACGCGATGCTGCAGCACTATCTCCGGTTAAAATATTCCCCCAGTTTCCTTGTGTATCTATTAATAAATCTTTCTGACCAATTTGCACCATAGCATCGGCAATACTAGCATCTCCATGTGGATGATATTGCATGGTGTGTCCAACAATGTTTGCTACTTTATTATACCTACCATCATCTAAGTCTTTCATTGAGTGCATGATACGTCGCTGCACTGGCTTAAAACCATCTTCAATAGCTGGAACTGCACGCTCGAGAATTACATAAGATGCATAATCAAGAAACCAGTCCTTATACATCCCAGTAACTCTGGTTATACTCTCTTGTGGTTCATCTTGATTATCTATGATATCTGTATTATCTTCACTCATTAATCTGCGCTATTTTTATTCGATTTTATTATTTTATCTAAAGATTGCCTAATGTAGCGTCTCTTTCTTCTATTAACCAAAGTAATATTAAACACTGCATTGGTTTTTCTATCACGTTTATTTTTCAAATAAAACGTTAGTGTTTTATAGATAAAATAATTTTTAAACTTGAAGGCATAAAGTTCGTTTTTTTCAAACTCCAGTAATTGTTCTCTGTAATTAAACCGATCCGACAACAATAAGCCCTTGTTAGTAACCACCACTTTTAGTCCATCACTATCATATTCAAAATATTTAGAAATATAATGCACTACAAAAAACAAGATCACAAAGCCAGAAGAGACAAACAAAGATATTAGCGTAGATTTTGATGTAAGATTTCCAAACGTTCCAAACAAAAAAGCAAAAATAATAAACAACATTACCAGCACGAAATACACTGATATAATTGTGCTTTTTACTTTTGAATTATTTATGCGCATTTAAAACCTATCTTTTTATACTAATTAACTCCATTACATATTAAAATCATTAAGGTAAGACTTAAATATGCTTTTTCCATTTCTATTTATCACCGTCAATTAAATCTAATTCAACTTTCAAATTATTAATAATAAACTTTTGACGTGTCGGTGTATTTTTCCCCATATAGAAAGACAATAATTCTTCAATAGACATGTCTTTATCTAGCATTACAGGATCCAACCGGATATTATCTCCAATAAAATGCACAAACTCATCTGGTGAAATCTCACCTAAACCTTTAAACCTAGTAATCTCTGGTTTTGGTTTTAATTTCTCTATAGCATCACGACGTTCTTCTTCAGAATAACAGTATATCGTTTCCTTTTTATTACGCACTCTAAACAAAGGTGTTTGCAAAATATATAAATGCCCTTCTTTTATAACTTCAGGAAAGAATTGTAAGAAAAATGTAATTAAGAGCAACCTAATATGCATTCCATCAACATCAGCATCAGTAGCAATAACGACATTATTATAGCGTAAATCTTCAAGAGATTCTTCAATATTTAATGCTGCTTGCAAAAGATTAAATTCTTCATTTTCGTAAACAATTTTTTTGCTTAAACCATAACAATTAAGTGGTTTCCCTTTTAAACTAAAAACCGCTTGAGTATTTACATCTCTAGATTTTGTAATACTTCCCGATGCTGAATCTCCCTCAGTAATAAACAAGGTCGTTTCTAGATTTCTTGGATTCTTTGCATCTCCAAAATGCACACGACAATCTCTTAGTTTTTTATTATGAAGATTTGCTTTCTTTGCTCTATCTTTTGCTAACTTTCTTATTCCAGAAAGCTCTTTTCGTTCACGCTCAGCCTGAAGAATCTTTCTTTGGATTTTTTCAGCTGTATCTGGGTTTTTATGTAAAAAATTATCAAGATATTTTTTTAAGAAATCATTGATATAAGTTCTAACTGTTGGTAAGTTACCTCCCATATCTGTAGATCCTAATTTTGTTTTTGTCTGACTTTCAAAAATAGGCTCCATAACTTTTATAGAAATTGCTGAGACAACTGATTTTCTAATATCTGAAGCTTCATAATTTTTTCCATAGAACTCACGAATGGTTCTTACCAAGGCTTCACGAAACGCTGCTAAATGTGTTCCTCCTTGCGTTGTGTTTTGTCCATTAACAAAACTGTGGTACTCTTCACTATATTGAGTTCTACTATGCGTCAATGCAACTTCGATATCATCACCTTTAATATGGATAATATCATAAAGTCGATCTGTTTCATTTATGTTTTCAGCTAAAAGATCTTTAAGTCCATTCTCACTGTAATACTTCTCTCCATTAAAAATAATGATTAAACCAGGATTAAGATACACGTAGTTTTTGAGCATTTTTGCAACATACTCATTACGGTATTTATAGTTTTTAAAAATAATTTCATCAGGAATAAAAGATACTTTAGTTCCTTTACGTCTTGATGTATCATCAAGCATTTCCTGATTAATTAAATTTCCTTGTTCGAATTCTGCTGATGCCGATTTACCATCACGGGTAGATTCTACTCTAAAATAGTTTGAAAGTGCATTTACCGCTTTAGTACCAACACCATTTAATCCAACCGATTTTTTAAATGCTCGTGAATCATATTTTCCGCCAGTATTCATTTTAGAAACAACATCAACTACTTTCCCTAAGGGAATACCTCGGCCATAATCTCTAACAATGACTTTATTACCTTGAATAGAAACATCTATAGTCTTTCCCGCTCCCATGACGTATTCATCAATAGAGTTATCTAACACTTCTTTGAGTAAAATATAGATACCATCATCTGGCGACGAACCATCTCCTAATTTCCCAATATACATACCTGGTCGCATTCGAATATGTTCTTTCCAATCGAGCGAGCGTATATTATCTTCAGTATATTTGGTTTCTTGAGACATAAATAGATGAAAAAATTAGATAGAACGCTAATATAACACAACGTTTCAAAAAATAAAATAGGGTTTACACAAAGTAATTAACAATAAAAACTCAATGTTGTTGAGAACCTCATTCTTTTATTGCACACGAGGTGAATTTTCAGCTTTTTCTTTTAAGAATGTATTTCTAGCTCTAAGCAAGTTAGTCATATAACGTTTTAGAAACAACATATTGGCCAATCTTCCGAAGACACCAAAAGGGGATTGAAAATAAAACTTATCAATCATCAACGTATTATCATTTTTATTCTGAAAAATATGCTCGTGTTTAAATGATTTAAAAGCACCTGAAACCATTTCGTCTACAAAATAATTAGGTGGTTTAAATTGTGTGATTTTTGAAGTAAGCTGTTGTTTAACTCCAAAGTGCATAGCTTCCCAAGTAACCCATTCACCCAGCTCAATTAAACCTGAAGTTCTCCCTGCAATAGCTTTTTCATTAGAAAATTCTAATGAAGTTTCATGAAAACCAATGTCACGAGACAAATCAAAACAGGTTTTAATATCTGCTTTAATAAAGGTTTTAATTTCAATTAACGGCATTATACGTTAAACAAAAAGTGCATTACATCACCATCTTTAACTATGTAATTCTTTCCTTCAACACGCATCTTTCCCGCTTCTTTAACTTTAGATTCACTTCCAAATTGAATATAATCATCATAAGCAATCACTTCAGCTCTAATAAATCCTTTTTCAAAATCGGTATGAATTACTCCAGCTGCTTGAGGTCCTGTTGCTCCAATAGCAATAGTCCATGCACGAACTTCTTTAACACCAGCCGTGAAATAGGTTTGTAAATTTAATAATTTGTAAGCCGAGCGGATTAATTTAGAAGAACCTGGCTCACTTAACCCTATATCCTGAAGAAACATTTGACGCTCTTCATAATCGTCTAACTCATTTATATCTGCCTCTGTTCCAACAGCTAACACTAAGACTTCAGCATTTTCATCTTTTACAATAGCCTTTACTTGATCTACATATGAATTACCTGACACAGCACTACCCTCATCTACATTACAAACATACAATACAGGTTTTGCAGTAATTAATTGTGCTGGCCCAACAAATTCTTCTTGATCTTCATCGCTAAACTCTAAAGCTCTTACCGATTTTCCTGCTTCTAGTCCTGCTTTCAATTTTAATAAAACCGCTTCTTCTTTTTGAGCCTCTTTATTTCCTGTTTTTGCAGCACGCTTAACTTTATCTAATTTCTTATCTACCGTTTCAAGGTCTTTAAGTTGCAGCTCCATATCAATCGTTTCTTTATCACGAATAGGATCTATATTTCCATCAACATGGATAATATTATCATTATCAAAACAACGCAACACATGAAGAATAGCATCTGTTTCGCGAATATTCCCAAGAAATTGGTTCCCTAAGCCTTCACCTTTACTTGCTCCTTTTACTAAACCTGCTATATCAACAATCTCTACAGTAGCTGGCAATACACGTTCTGGGTTAACCAAGGTTTCTAATTTTTGAAGTCTTGGGTCTGGAACATTTACCACTCCTATATTAGGCTCTATAGTACAAAATGGGAAGTTAGCACTTTGCGCTTTTGCATTAGATAAACAATTAAATAAGGTTGATTTTCCTACGTTTGGTAATCCTACAATTCCAGCTTTCATCGAGTAAATTTATTTAGTTATTCCCGTAAAACGGAAATCGCTTTTTGCGACTGCAAATGTAATTAAATATCTTATTGTTTTAAACAAAAACTCTAAGTATAGCTCTCTAAAATTATTTTTTAATTATGAACGTTTGATATAATGTATCTTTCTTTTGTATCATCGTTTTCATAAAAGGAAATCCGATGGAATCATATTTAATATTAATAATATAATTAGGCTCAATATCCTTATCATTATAAAAGTACAAAATACTAACGTGTTTTAAAACATCATCATCCCATACATAGCTTTGCTCTGTTTTGCGATAACTAAAATCAGATCCAGGATAATTCAGTTGTGTTTGATTTTTTTTTGTAAGTAACCCTTCTTCATTGTAATTATAATTGGTGACATCATAAAAAACAACACCTTTTTGATAACTCTCTTTATTTATCTCACCTATTTTTGAAATGATCTTCTCGTTTTTTAATAAATATTCATAATCAATAGACCAACCAAAATTACTTCTCATGTTTTCAAAAATCGTATCTATTTTCCTTTCTCTTTCAAAAGTAAAATACTCCGTATAATCCGTGAATTCTCTTTTTTGTTTTAGTATGCCTAAAGAATCAAACTCATAATCATAAGAGCAACACATAAAACTTCTAAGCTTCTGATTAACCGATTTATTTAAATTCAACCTATAATAATTTAATGTATCATCTACATTTAATCGACTTATATTTCCATTAGTAATAATCTCAAAAGCAGAACGAATTTCATGCTTAACCATTAAACGAGGCACATCATCGGCATATGCGATCAACAAAGGGGTCAATCCTTTATTTTTCCTCTTAGAACATGATACAATAATTATAGCGCAAAAAAAAATTACATGTATTCTCATTATCGGTTTTATGTATGACTTGTGCGTTTGCAAATACGGCTGATTTTCTGCAGGAAAATCAAATTAATAAAGATGTGAAAATTTCAGGCATAAACCAAGTAAGCATTAATTATACATGATGCTAGACGCTGTGTTTTCAATTTTATAAATTTTCCTTTTCTGCTTTTCTCCAAAAGTAAATAGCAAAAATAGTCGTTACAATAGGAATCATCAATCCGTATTCATCAATCCAAAAGGTAGTGTTATCATTTGAAATAGTTAGAGGTGTACATACTTTTTGAATGTAAATATTGTGAATAGAATGGTACACAGCTGCTGGCCATAAGCTATTTGATTTAAAAGTATAATAAGCCAAAATAACGGAGATTCCAATTATCATAATAGTAAAAGCTCCCATATGCAACAAAAGGTTTTCGCCATTTCCATACATCAAATCGATTATAGGAAAATGCCAAATTGCCCAAATGATTCCACTTACAATTGCTAAAGATTTAAAAGACATTACTTTTCTCAATTCGAATATAAAAAAGCCTCGCCAACCTATTTCTTCTCCCAATGTAGAACCTAGGTTTTTGATTACACCAACAGTCAATAGCAGAAAAACCATTACTATTATAACAAGTGTTTGATTAGCACTATCAATACCTAATTCATTACTCCATTTTGTTATTCTCTCAGTACTTACAAGATCGCCAAAGCCAAAAAACCAAATTAACACATAAGCAATTGAAACATATAATAGAGGTGTGATGTATGAAAGTTTTAAGTATTTCAACTCTTTTAAACTCCAAGGCAAATTTGAAATAGGTCTCTTTCTAATTTTTAATGTAATTATTGATGCTAAAGCTGGCGATATCATTAACAAACCAACATAGATACTAGTTGGGTTTAATTTTAAAATAGCATAATATCCTATTGAACTCAAAGCAGTTAATAGTAATAAAAATAGAACTATTGTTTTCCACGTTTCTTTAATTTCCGAAGCTGTTTTTGGCATTTACTTTTTAGATTGGTTTTTAAATAGACGAATAGAATTTGGTTTTGCTACATTATTCCTAACTCATCATAAACTTAAAACAAAAAATCCCGAGCTTTATTACTCAGGATCTCCATTATAATCAAACATCTATTATAAACTAGTCTTCAGGATGCATAAAACGTTGTTTACCAAGAAGTACTTCTTCGGTTTCAACAATATCTTCATCAGGCACACAACAATCTACAGGACAAACAGCAGCACATTGCGGTTCTTCATGAAACCCTTTACACTCAGTACATTTATCAGGTACGATGTAATAAATCTCATCACTAATAGGTTCTTGAGCTTCATCTGCATTAACTGCATTTCCATTAGGCAATACGACATCACCTTCTAAACTCGTACCATCATTATAACGCCAATCATCAGCACCTTCATAAATTGCTGTATTTGGGCATTCTGGCTCGCAAGCTCCACAGTTAATACATTCGTCTGTTATAATAATCGCCATAGTGATTTTTCTTAATAGTTTGCGTAAATTTGCAGTTGCAAAAATAAAGCCAAAACATCGTATAACCAAACACAACATGGATTTACAGCAAAGAATTAACGCTTTTGTGAAATTAGGCGATTTTTTAAGTCAATTTTCTTCAGAAGACTTCAAAAAAAAAGATAATATCCCTCACAATGATTTATTTTTTGATGGCTTTAAACATCAAATAAAATTAGCAAAAGAACACAATGGATGGTTTACATTAAATAATATTGTTTTCGCATTAAATGGTTGGTCTAACCAATTAACTCATAGTAATATTAACAACTGGTTATTAGAGTATCCATTTAAAAAACTACAACCAAAAACTATAGCCATAATCATGGCTGGGAATATACCCTTAGTAGGTTTTCATGATTTTTTGTCGGTATTAATTTCGGGGCATAAGGTTTTGGTAAAACAGTCTTCAAACGACAAACATCTACTTCCATTTCTAGCTAAATATTTAGAGTTTATAGAACCCGAATTTAAAAATAGAATAACGTTTACCGAAACAAAGTTAGAAAATTTTGATGCAGTTATTGCTACTGGAAGTGACAATACAGCACGTTATTTTGAATACTACTTTAAAAATAAGCCTTCAATTATTAGAAAAAATCGAAATTCTATTGCCCTTTTAACTGGAAAAGAAACCGATGCTGAACTTAAAGCACTTTCCGAAGATATTTTCAGATACTATGGTTTAGGCTGTAGAAATGTCTCTAAGCTTTTTGTGCCTAAAAATTATGATTTTCAAAACTTCTTTAAAGCTATGTATGATTGGAACCCAATCATCAACTTAGCTAAATATGCTAATAATTACGATTACAATAAAGCCGTATATTTAATGAGTGAGTTTGAAATGCTTGAAAATGGATTCTTGATGATAAAAGAAGACAAAAGTTTCGCTTCCCCTATCGCAACCATGTTTTATGAATACTATACTTCCGAAGAACATTTAAAACAAATACTTGAAGAGAAAAAGGATCAAATTCAATGTGTGGTTTCTAACGGAATTATGGATGATGAAATAAAATTTGGACAAACCCAATTACCAAATCTTTGGGATTATGCTGATAACGTAGATACTATTGCGTTTTTGTTAAAAAACTAGTTGATAAATTATCAATTTTATAACCTATTTTTTAGTATAATTTAGCACCTTTGTGGAGATTAAAAACACAACTTATTTTTCGTTCCTACGGAAGAAAAAATCATAACTATGAAAAGACATAATTTTAGCGCAGGACCATGTATTTTACCAGGCAGTGTCCTTCAAAAAGCTTCAGAGGCAGTAATAAATTTTGATAATGGACTCTCTCTTTTAGAAATATCACATAGAAGCAAACCTTTTGTTGATATTATGGAAAACGCTAGGACCTTAGCTTTAGAGCTATTAGGTCTTGAAGGGAAAGGTTATAAAGCTTTGTTTTTACAAGGAGGTGCAAGCACCCAATTTTTAATGGTAGCACTTAATATGCTAGAAAAACGTGCCGGTTATTTAAACACCGGAGCTTGGAGCGATAAAGCAATTAAAGAAGCTAAAATTTATGATGACATCTATGAAGTAGCCTCTTCTAAAGATGCCAATTACAACTACATTCCTAAAGGATATGATATCCCAACAGATTACGATTATTTTCACTGTACATCAAACAATACCATATTTGGCACACAGATGAAAGAATTTCCTAACACTCCTATTCCAATGGTTTGTGATATGAGTAGTGATATTTTTTCTCGTCAGTTAGATTTCTCTAAATTTGATTTAATATATGCTGGCGCTCAAAAAAATATGGGACCAGCTGGCACAACTTTAGTTGTAATAAAAGAAGATGTTTTGGGTAAAGTATCTCGTAAGATTCCTTCAATGATGGATTACAAAGTACATATAAGCAAAAGCAGTATGTTCAATACACCTCCAGTTTTTGCTGTTTACACCTCTATGCTAACTTTAGAATGGCTAAAAAATCTTGGTGGTATCTCAGCAATTGAAAAAGAAAATGATAAAAAAGCACAATTAATATATTCTGAAATTGATCTTAATCCATTATTTAAAGGGTTTTCTACAAAAACCGATCGTTCTACAATGAATGCTACATTCACTTTAGCTAATGAAGATTTAAAAGAGACTTTTGAAACTATGCTGAAAGAAGCTGGTATTAATGGACTAAACGGTCACAGAAGTGTTGGTGGTTATAGAGCATCTATGTACAATGCAATGCCATTAGAAAGCGTTGGTATATTAGTTGATGTTATGAGTGAATTAGAAAGAAAAGCATAAAAAAAATTAAATGAAAGTATTAGCAAACGACGGTGTTTCACAAAGTGGAATCGAAGTATTAGAAAGTGCTGGTTTTGAGGTTTCAACAACCACAGTTGCGCAAGAGCAATTAGAAAACCACATAAAAGAAAATGAAATTTCTGTTTTGTTAGTAAGAAGTGCTACAACTGTCAGAAAAAACATAATAGACAACTGTCCAAGCCTAAAAATTATTGGTCGCGGTGGTGTTGGAATGGATAATATTGATGTAGACTATGCGCGTAGTAAAGGTTTACATGTTATTAATACTCCTGCAGCGTCCTCGCATTCGGTTGCAGAATTAGTATTTGGTCATTTTTATGGCTTAGCACGTTTTTTACATAATTCAAATCGTGATATGCCTTTAGAAGGTGATGCTAACTTTAAAGGTTTAAAAAAAGCCTATGCTAAAGGAACAGAATTAAAAGGTAAAACTTTAGGTATTTTAGGTTTTGGCCGTATTGGTCAAGCTACAGCAAAAGTAGCTATAGGAGCTGGAATGAAAATTGTTGCTTTTGATCCTTTCTTAGAAAAAGCAAATTTAGAATTAAATTTCTTTGATGGTCAAAAAGTGAATTTTGAAATAGAAACGATTTCAAAAGAAGAGGTTTTAAAACAATCTGACTTTTTAACGCTTCACGTACCTGCTCAAAAAGACTATGTAATTGATGAGGCCGAGTTTAAACAAATGAAAGATGGTGTTATTATTGCGAATGCTGCTCGTGGAGGTGTTGTTAATGAAATTGCACTTGTTAAAGCTCTTGAAAGCGGAAAAGTTGCAAGAGCAGCTTTAGATGTTTTTGAAAAAGAACCAAAGCCAGAAATTCAACTATTAATGAATCCTGCCTTATCATTAACACCTCATACAGGTGCTGCTACTAATGAAGCCCAAGATAGAATTGGTACCGAATTAGCGGATCAAATTATTCGTATTCTAAAATAGTTTCTCATAAAATGTGACTAAAACAAAAAAAAGGAGTCCTACTTAATGTTAGGACTTTTTTTGTAAATTTATTGTTCTATTATATTAATCTTATTTTAAAAATATTATGTCAGGAATTTTAGACTTATTAAACAGTGACCTTGGTAAAACAATTATTAGTGGTGTCTCTGGCTCTACAGGAACAGACCAAAATAAAACTAGCAGTGTTTTAACAATGGCCTTGCCTGTTTTAATGAAAGCAATGGAACGAAATGCTTCTACACCTCAAGGTGCTCAAGGATTAATGGGAGCACTAAGTGGAAAACACGATGGTAGCATCTTAGATAATCTTGGTAGCTTATTTGGTGGAGGTGTTGATAAAGGCGTTATTAATGATGGTGATAAAATTTTAGGTCATGTTCTTGGAAACAAAAAACAAGGCGTAGAAAAAATATTAGGTGAAAAATCTGGACTAGATGCTGGATCTGTAGCAAATATTCTTAAAGTAGCTGCTCCTATTTTGATGGGTGTTTTAGGAAAACAAGCTAAACAAAACAATGTTAGTAATTCAAATGACATAGGCGGTTTATTAGGCGGCTTACTAGGTGGTAATGACGCTAAAGAAGAGCAAAGTTTCTTAGAAAAAATACTAGATGCTGATGGTGACGGAAGCATGATTGATGATGTTGCAGGAATGGTATTAGGAAATGCTAGCAAAAAAGACGGTCTTGGTGGCCTTTTAGGAGGTCTTTTTGGAAAATAATAATATTAGCATCTAATAATTATATAAAAGCCAAACCTTGTGTTTGGCTTTTATTTTTAATAAAGAGTTTACTCAACAAAAAGCATCGTTTACTCATTGCCGTTTTTGTATATCGAAAATCAAATCTACCTTTGATGTATCTAGAAAAGAAATCCAAATTAGTAATACACTATAAAAGGAATGATTTTTGTAACTTTATAAATAAAAATGTGATGAAACGACAATTAATTTATCTTTTATTACCTGCATTACTTCTATTTAATTGTGGCAGTACAAATTCTATATCTGAAAATACAGCACAAACTGATGTTGCAGAAGAAGATATTGTTAAAATTACCAGTGAAAAGGCTGAATATGAGATTGTTATTATTGAACCTGGTTTTAATACTTGGCTAGCTTCAACTGCAAGACCTCAAGGCTACTATTCTCAATCTTACATGGAATCTAGAAATCGAATATTTGTACAAGCATGGAATTCAAGAGTTTTACAAGTAAATAGGTATGATCCAAATCTATATGAAATGCAGATAGATTATAGAACCAATATTGATTATGGTTATGATTTAAATTACAAACTATATAACTATTTTATTTATTTTCAATTAACACATAATCAAAAACTATCTACAATTATTCCTAGAATTTAAATTATCTTTGCATAGCAAAATTTTGTTATGCTTAAAGACTTCAAATCTAACTGGGACATTCAAAAAAACTGGCAACTTATTTTTCCTTTCTTAGGAATATTAGGTTTAGGCTATAGTTCGTTTAAATTTGGTCTAAAATTCACCAATAGCTATTCTATTTTTTTTACAATTGGTCTATCTGCTCTTTTCTTTTTTATTCTTTTAAAACTCATACTCTTTTTTTTTAAAAAACTAGAAAACAAATGGATTGTAGATTTTAGATGGGAGATGATTAGAATTTTCATCGTATTTGCCATTACCGGATCCTCCTCAGTGTTTGTTGGACAACCAATTATTAAACTCATTGGAATTACTAAAGAAAACTTAAATCCAGTCCTATATTGGATATTATTTATTAGTATTGGGCTCATTTTCTATCAAATTCTTTTGGTAACATTTGGCTGGCTATTTGGACAGCATAAATTTTTCTGGGAGTTTGAAAAGAAAATGCTTAGACGTTTCGGACTTGGAAAGTTTATAGATAAATGACAAACAACAAACAGCACATATCAATTCAGATTGTAATATTATTACTAACATTCGTATTAATATTACCTTCAGTTGTTAAGTTTTCTCATGTGTTTAGCCACCATGAGCATGAAGTTTGCTTTGGCGAAAATCAAACGCACCTTCATGAGGTTGATTTAGATTGCGAATTCTTTAAATTCAAAATTCAAACCCAAAACACCTTTTTAAAACCTAATTATGAGCTGCTATCTACAAACAACAACCATAAAACAACACCATCTTACTATACTTTTCTAAGTGATTATCAACGCTTGCATTTTTCTCTTAGGGGACCTCCATTTAATAGTTAATAATTTAACTATTAAACTTAAAAATGAAAAATACACATTTTACAGTAATGCTATGCCTTATAGCGTTACAATCATTATTTGCACAACATCATCTAGAAGGTAAAATTACAGATGCTAAAACAGCTCAACCTTTAGCCTTTGTTAACATATACTTACCACAGTTTGAAAAAGGAACTATTACCAATGACAGTGGTGAATTTAGTATTGAAAATATTCCTAGTGGAAACCATAAAATCATAATATCATTTGTAGGTTATGAAACCTTTTCAAAAACATTAAGCTTTCCTGTTTCCGAAGTATTAAATATTGCTTTAACGCATTCGGCAATAGAGATGGAAGAAATAATTATTTCTACACCTTTTCATAAATTACAAAGTGAAAATGTAATGAAAGTAGAACGACAAAGTATTAAAGAACTTAAATCTCAAGGCGCTATCAATCTTTCAGAAGGTATAGCAAACATTGCTGGAGTATCAAGCGTAAGTACAGGGATTAGTATTGGGAAACCTGTAATTAGAGGTTTAAGCTCCAACCGCGTATTAGTATACACTCAAGGTATTCGTCTAGAAAACCAGCAATATGGTGGTGAGCATGGTTTAGGCATTAGTGATTCTGGAATAGAAAGTGTCGAAGTAATTAAAGGTCCTGCTTCTCTACTCTATGGTAGTGACGCGCTTGGCGGTGTTTTATATTTTAATCCTGAACGTTTTGCAAATGAAAATGCTTCCGAAGGGAATATAAGTACGACCTATTTTACAAATACACAAGGTTATAATTCTACTGCTGGATTTAAATCCTCAGGAACAAATTTCAAGTACCTATTTAGAGGAAGTGTTGCAGAACATTCAGATTATGACACTAAAAACTATCGCGTTACTAATACACGTTTTAAAGAACAAGACTTTAAAGCAGCTTTAGGATACCAAAAGAACAAATTCAAAACCGAATTCCGTTATAATATCAATCATTCTAAACTTGGAATCCCTGAAGGCATAGGAGAACAAAGCACAAACAAAACACCTTTAGAACCATTTCAAGACATTAGCAATCATATTTTTAGTTCGAAATCTACAGTGTTTTTTAACAATTCAAGTCTAGATTTTACTTTAGGATATATCTACAACGATAGAAAAGAATTTGAAGATCATCATCATGGTGAAGAAGAACATGAAAATGAGGATGAAGAACATGAAGAAGAAATGATTGGTGATGAAGCCCCTGCACTTCATATGAAGTTAAAAACCTTCAACTACAATGTAAAATACAACCTTCCAAAACTAGGCCGATTTGAAACAATTGTTGGTTTACAAGGTATGAATCAAGACAATAATAATTTTGGCGAAGAACTTTTAATACCAAATGCGACCACAAATGATATTGGTCTTTTAGCTACATCACATATTCATTTTGATAAAATAGACATCCAACTAGGAGCACGATTTGATCGTAGAAATATTGATATAAACAATCAAACAAGTCGAGATTTTAATAGTTTTAATGGAGCTTTCGGACTGAAAACAAAACTATTTAATACAATAACAGCTCGTCTAAATCTTGCAACAGGATTTAGAGCACCTAACCTAGCCGAACTAGCATCTAACGGAACTCATGAAGGTACAAATCGCTATGAAATTGGGAATATTGATTTAAACAACGAGCACAATTTTCAGATAGATTTTGCTCTAGAGTTTAAAAATGAACATGTAGAGGTTTTCGCAAATGTATTTTATAATGCTATCAATGATTATATTTTTCTAAACCCAAATGGCGAATTTATTGATGAGGATCCCGTTTTTACTTACATTCAAGACAATGCAAATTTATATGGAGGTGAATTTGGTTGGCATATTCACCCACATCCGTTAGACTGGCTACATTTAGAAACGAGTTTCGAAATGGTTACTGGACAGTTGGACGACAATAGCTACCTCCCATTAATTCCAGCAAATTCGTTACACAATACAGTGAGAGTTGAGTTTGAAAAGTCATGGCTTAAAAATGGTTATGCTTTTACAAAGTATAGTTCTACATTTGATAAAAAACATGTGAGTCTGTTTGAAACTAAAACTAAAGGATACAACTTACTTAGCATTGGTTTAGGTGGTACTTTAAACGTTTTCAAAAATGACCTTGAAGTCTCTATTGCTGCTAATAACATTTTAAATGAGACCTACATAAATCACCTATCTAGATTGAAATCTGATGCTATTTTAAATATGGGACGTAATATAAGTTTTGGATTGAATTATACGCTATAATTAAAAGCGCCATTTTGAACCAATATTATTGGGTATCACATGGTAACGATTAAAACAATAAATACGAGTATGAAAGTTAAATGAACTTAATTTTTTATACTCGTATTTTAATTAATATCGATAACCGTTGTTTCTGTTTTCTTTTCTGAAGAAAAAACATAAGTATAAAGCCACATTAATGTAAATGTTGGAATAACATCTAAAAGCGGAAACGCTTCTTCTATAAAAGATAATACTGCTGCAATTTTTCCTTTTTTACCTTCATAAAGTTTAGTCATTAACCAAGCAGAAGCAGGAGCCCAAACAAAATCAAAGGGAGGAAATACAAATGAAACATAGCCTAGTGCATCAAAGAATATACCGAGTGCTAATTTTTTTGTTTTTGAATAATTTTCGAAAGTCATGTATGTATTTAATTTACTAATAACGAAACAAATAGCGTTCCACAAATCAAATTATGACAGTTTTTCACTAATAAGCTTTAAAAATTCAGTTCTTGTTTCTATATTTTTAAAAGCGCCTCTAAACCCTGAAGTGGTCGTTGTAGAGTTTTGCTTTTGAACACCACGCATCATCATACACATATGTGAAGCTTCAATAACAACAGCCACGCCTTTTGGCATAAGTGTTTCATTAATACAGTCTAAAATTTGCTCTGTTAATCGCTCTTGAACTTGTAAACGTCTTGCAAATACATCTACAATTCTTGGTATTTTACTTAAGCCAACTATATGTCCATTAGGAATATATGCTATATGTGCTTTTCCAAAGAATGGAAGAATATGATGTTCACAAAGCGAATAAAGTTCGATATCTTTTACGATAACCATTTCATCATAAGACTCTTTAAACATAGCACTTTTAAGAATATCTGCAGCATCTTGACTATACCCTTGTGTCAAGAACTGCATCGCTTTAGAAGCACGTTCAGGTGTTTTTATTAAGCCATCACGTTGTGTGTCTTCGCCTAGATCTTCAATTATTTGTTCATAACGTTTCTTGACATCGTCTGTAACTTTCATGTTATACTCTTCAAATTTATGGTAAGGCATTCTTTGTGTATTAAATTTCAATAAATGTAGTAAAAAAACTCAGACAAAAGCGTTAAAAGATTAACAACAAAGCGTGCTTTTTAACGTTTACTTATGACAATAGAGTCGCTAACATAGGTAGATTTGTATGACAAACTGTAACAAACTATATTTTTTAGTGTCTTTGTTTATATTCAATCATTAATCATCAATCAAATGAAATTTCGTTTATTATTTCTCGCACTCACTTTTTTGTGTTTTCAATCAAATGCTCAGGAAGAGATAAAAAAGCAACTGCAAATTGAAAGAACAACTACACCTCCTAAAATAGATGGCATTCTCGATGATGCTGTTTGGAAAACCGCTAATGAAGCTAAAGGGTTCACGCAATTTAGACCAGAAGCAGGGATTAAAGATTCTATTGAAAACAGAACTATTGTAAAAATGGCTTATGATGATAAAGCTATTTACGTGTCGGCATATTTATATGATGACCCTACTCAAATAATGCGTCAATTTACAAGTAGAGATAATTTTGGACAAAGTGATTTTTTCGGACTTGTTTTAAACCCAAATAATGATGCTCAAAATGATACTGAATTTTTTGTATTTAGTTCTGGCACACAAGCCGATGCTACAGCAACACCAAGTAATGGCGAAGACTTTGGATGGAATGCCGTTTGGGATAGTGCTGTTAAAATAAATGATGATGGTTGGGTTGTTGAAATGAAAATCCCCTATCGTGCCCTTCGCTTTTCTAATCAAGAAGTACAGACTTGGGGAATTCAATTCCACAGACAGTTTAGACGTTATCGCTCACAATACACTTGGAGTACAATAGATATTACCAAAGGAAATATTGGTTTATATCATGGAGAGCTTACAGGTTTAAAAAATATTGAACCACCAACGCGATTAAGCTTTTACCCTTTTTCAACAGGTATTATAAATAGCTTTGAGGGAAAAACAGAAACAGACTTAAAATTTGGTTTAGATGTAAAATATGGTATTACAGAAAATTTCACTTTAGACATGACTTTAGTGCCAGATTTTAGTCAAGCGGGATTTGACAACCTATCATTAAACCTTGGTCCTTTTGAACAGACATTTTCTGAACAAAGACAATTTTTCACTGAAGGTGTTGACCTTTTTAATAAAGGAAATTTATTTTTCTCAAGACGTGTAGGAAGTAGTCCTGTTGGTGATGTAAACCTAGAAGAGAACGAAGAAATAAGCAATTACCCAAATACTGTAAAAGTACTTAATGCTGCTAAAGTTTCTGGTAGAACAAAAAAAGGATTAGGAATTGGTTTTTTTAATGCAATTACTGAAAAAACATATGCAAGTATAAGAGATACAATTACTGGGCAATTTAGAGATCAAGTTATTGAACCTTTATCTAACTATAATATTCTAGTATTAGACCAACAGTTTAATCAAAATTCATCAATAAGTCTAGTTAATACTAATGTGACTAGAGATGGCCATTTTAGAGATGGTAATGTAACTGCATTACTTGCAGATATCACTAATAAAAGAAATACCTACAATATTAGAGGACAAGTAAAGATGAGTAATGTGAACCAGATTGATGGTTCTACTACTGGGTTTAGTTCGTTTTTTATGGCTAGAAAAATTCATGGTAATTACAGATATAGTTTTGATCACAGCTATTCAGATACTAAATATGACATCAATGACTTAGGGCTTAATTTTAGAAATAACTTCAATAATTTTGGTGTTGATTTTGGCTACAGAACGTTTGAACCTACTAAAAAACTCAATAGATATAGATGGAATTCTTATATAAACTACAGAAGATTAGCCAATCCAAATGTTTTTACAGGCACTAATTTCGGAATAAATTTCAATGCACAAACCAAAGAAACACTTCACAATTTTGGTGCAAATATCAACATACAACCTGGAAGACAATTTAATTATTTCGAACCGAGAGAAGACGGTCGTTATTTTATCTATGAAAACCGAATAAATTCTAATGTATGGTTATCTTCTAATTACAATAATATATTTGCTTTTGACGCTAATATTGGTGGTGCCGTATTCTTTGAAAATCATAGAGATACTAACGAGTATTGGTTAGGGTTTACCCCTAGAGTACGTATTAGTGATAAATTTTTAGTTGTTTATGCTTTTGACTACAACAAAACGTTTAAAGACAGAGGTTATGCCAATAGCTCTAATGATATAGAAGATGAAATTGTATTTGGCCAACGTGATCAAACAACAATTGTTAATCGTTTAACAGGAACTTATAGCTTTAACCCCTTTCACTCTTTAGGATTAACATTCAGAAATTATTGGTCGGTTGTAGATTACGAAGATGATGTTTATTTTTTACAACAAAATGGACGTCTTATAAATACAGAAAACAGCTTTGAAGATTTAGGATTGGAAAGTTCAAACGTTAATTTTAGCACTTGGAACTTAGATCTTAATTACACTTGGCAGTTTGCTCCTGGCAGTTTTTTAACTGCTTTATATAGAAATCAATTATTTAATAGTGACACTGAAGCCTCTAGAACATTTGGAAAAAGTGTTAGCACACTTTTTGAGCAACCTATACTCCATTCTTTTTCTTTAAGAGTACAGTATTTTATTGATTATAGTGACTTTAAAAGCATCTTCAAAAAGAAAGACAAAAACAATGACAAACTGAATGCAGTCTCAAATAGTTTTGATAAGACTACTCAGATCATGTAAATACCTGAAAAGTCATATTAAAGTAGTATTTTCGGATTTCATTTTAAAGCAATGATTAAAGCAAAAAACATTCATAAATACTATGGCGATTTACACGTTTTAAAAGGCGTTGATCTCAATATTAAAAAAGGAGAAATCGTTTCTATTGTTGGTGCTTCTGGTGCAGGAAAAACAAGTTTACTACAAATTCTTGGCACCTTAGATCAGATTGATAAAAGTCAGAATAGCGAATTAATTATCAATAACATTTCTGTAGCTAAATTAGGCGATAAAGCTTTAGCTAAATTTAGAAATAAGCACATTGGTTTTATATTTCAGTTTCATCAATTATTACCTGAGTTTACAGCTTTAGAAAATGTATGTATTCCAGCTTATATCTTTGGGAAATCGCAATCTATAGCTGAAAATCGCGCCAAAGAATTATTAGACTTCTTAGGGTTATCACATCGTTATAATCACAAACCTAATGAGCTTTCAGGAGGAGAACAACAACGTGTGGCTGTTGCTAGAGCTTTAGTTAATAATCCTGATTTAATATTTGCCGATGAACCCTCAGGGAACTTAGATAGTGAATCTGCCGAGAACCTTCACGACCTTTTCTTTAAACTACGTGATGAGTTTGGTCAAACCTTTATTATCGTTACACACAACGAAGATTTAGCAAATATGGCAGACCGAAAACTAACTATGGTTGATGGCAAGATTGTTGGGTAAATAATCTATTACTTTATTAATCCTACTTTTACTCAATAACAATTGAACTCTTAAACTCAATTTCTATATGCTTATTAAAAGTAAATTCAAAATAGTCAGCATGTCCTTTTTCTCCTTTAACTTCTAATTTAGCTCGTCCAGCTTCAAGTCCTTTTTTATCAAACACATTTACATATAATATGTCTTCAAAATCATTATCAAAAATAATATAGAGTCTTAATAAATTATCTGTACCACCTAACGGATTATCCTCAATAGCATATTTCCCCATTTTTAAACCCTTCTTTTCTAGCGCTGTAGACAATTTTATTTTAACCTCCAAAGTTTTGTCTATACCTTCAACAAATTCGGCTGCAGTTTCACTTTCAGCATTAATGGTCTCTTGCGTTTTACTCTTAATACGATCACAAGACAAAATGGTTATAAATGCTAATAAGATAATATAGATTGATTGCTTCATAATATTTAATTATATCCACAAAAATAACAGATTTTCTGAGTCTGCCAGAAACTATTGTGTTAACAATTAAAGAAGCGTAAATTTGTAAAAGAAAATACTAGCTTTTGAATAAAAAAGATCTCAAAGAATTTCTAGACACTAAAGTAGAACAATACAATCACCCACGATTTATTGAGAGTGATCCCATTCAAATTCCACATCAATTTTCTAAAAAAGAAGATATTGAAATTTCAGGGTTTTTAACGGCAACTATCGCTTGGGGAAATCGAAAAAGCATTATTAAAAATGCTAACAAAATGATGGATTTGCTCGAGCATTCGCCACATGATTTTATTATAAATCATGAAGATCGTGATCTTAGACACTTTAAATCTTTTGTCCATAGAACTTTTAATAGTGATGATTTTATTCAGTTTATAAAAAGCTTAAAACATATTTACACTAATTATAATGGATTAGAAGCTATATTTTCAAAAGGTATAGAGCACAATAACCTTCAACACGCTATACATGAATTCAAAACACATTTCTTTGAAATTGATCATTTAGAACGCACAAAAAAACATGTTAGTGATCCTATAAAAAATTCAGCTGCCAAACGCATCAACATGTATTTACGATGGATGGTAAGACAGGATAATAATGGTGTAGACTTTGGAATTTGGAAACACATCTCTCCTGCACTACTATCTTGCCCTTTAGATGTACATTCTGGAAATGTTGCAAGAAAACTAAAACTCCTAAAGCGAAAACAAAATGATGGTAAAGCTTTATTAGAGCTGGATACAGCTTTAAGACAATTAGATGCAAATGATCCTGTAAAATATGATTTTGCTCTATTTGGACTAGGTGTTTTTGAAGGATTCTGATAGTTAATGATTAGTAAAAACTATCATTATACTCCAACAGTATAAAAGACATTAGTTCCTTTTTATTTACGTTAGCGATTGTAGTGGCATCCTTTTTTGAGCTAAGAGAAAAAGATATAACGAAAAGCGCGACCCAAAGGGTAACGCAAAAAAAAAACGACTGATAAATAGTGTTATTCATCAGTCGTAAATTTTATTTATAAAAAAAGCTTAACTTTTCAACCAAGCTTTTCTAGTTGCAATTTGCTTAGCTGTTGCATTTTCATTTTCCATAAGCTTTTTAGCTGTCGTAAATGCAGGTGTTAATTTTGTTTCTACTACGACTTCTTTTCCGTCACGTTCTAAGACAACATTAATAGCATCGCCTTCTTTCCATTGAAACATACCACCAAGCATCGCTTGTGCATTCTCCATTGTTAAAGCTTGACCATTAACTGTTTTGATGATATCATTTGGCATAGCACCTTGTTCTGTCCAAAAGCTATTAGCTTTAACACCATCTGAAAATTTAATTTGACCTTTCTCACGATCTGCATCAAAAATAAAACCAGCACCACTTTGTATATAACTTGTTGGAACAGTTGCTTCTCCCGAAACTAGTCCTGCTTTTTCAAAAAATACATCATAGTCAATTGGTGTACCTCCAACAACATGAGTATTTAAAAACTCACCAACAGAAGGATATGTCATTGCTGTGATTTCTGAAATAAGATTGTCATCAACAAATGGTTTTTCTTTTCCATATTTAGCCGAAAGCTCTTTCATTAAAGACAACATACTTCTTTGACCATCACTTTCTTCACGCATTAAAATATCAACACACATTCCAATTAAAGCACCTTTCATATACACATTATAATAATTTGATGCATAAGGTTCTTCTAAAACATTCTCGCTCATTACTGTAAAACTCATTGCATCATCCATATTTTTAGATGTTTGAATTTTTTGATTAACGGTTGCGAAATAAGTGTCATTATCAACTAAGCCTTCATAAATTTGAAAGTGTTGTGCGAAGTATTCTGTTACACCTTCATACATCCATAAATGTTTTGAAAATGTAGGGTTACTATAATCAAAATAGTGCACATCTTCTGAGTGTACTGAAAGTGGTGTTACAATATGAAAAAACTCATGAGCAACCACATCTGTCATAGATGCTGCTAATCGTTCTTTACTTGAATTTTCTCCTAATACAACTACTGTAGAAGTATGATGCTCTAAAGCACCGAATCCTTTTGGAGAACCTTCACTTCCATCAGATAAATACAAATAAATATCATAACGTGGTGTACTATTAATTGCTCCTAAATAAGATTTTTGAGCTTCCATCATTTTGAAAATTGTCTCTTTCAAACTTGCCGCAGTATGAACTTGATTAGGTGAATATACACTTAAAACAATTTTAATATCACCAACCATAAACTCTTCAACATCTAATTTACCATACATCATTGGGTTATCTGTGATATCAAAATAACGTGGTGCAAAGTAAGACGTTGTAATTTGGGTGCCATCTGCACTAGACGTTGTATTTGTGTTTTGCAATGCAGATGTACGCTCAAAACTAGCTGGAGCAGTAACATCTAAACTATATTGTGCATTTTTTAAAGTATCAAAATAGCCTATAAAACCTTGCAAATTTAATACGTAGTTATCTGGTTCTATATTAGTACCAGCTGGTGAAAAAGGAACGTCTCCTCCAATACCGCCATTTACTTCTTGATCAAATGTATCGTTAACTAAATATGTTATCTTATCAAGATTAGTTGCATTAGCAATCGTCCAAGTATTCGTATCTACTTTGGTTACTGCCATTTCATTTCCGTCGTAATCTAAAGCTTTAAAATCGTCTATATACTTTCCAAAGTCACTCACAGAATAGGTTCCTTGAATAACTTTAGGCAATCTATAGGTTACTGTTTCTTGAATAAAACGCCCTGGATTTATTGTTACAGGAGCTTTATCGTTTGTTACAGCAGACAAATTAATAGCGGTTGAAATTGGATTAGCTGTTGCTAAATCATTTACTGTAGATTTTGAAGACCCACAGGCCACAAGTAATGTACCAGCGGCAATAATTGATAGAAAATTTTTCATAGTTAGTTTAATAGATTTTTGTATACGACGTACAAAACTACAATCTGTTACCATTAATTTAGCTAAGGTTTTGTTAAAATGGTATTTTTGTGTGATGCAAAATGAACTCATAAGCATACTCATTCCTTTTAAAAACACCAAAACATATTTGGTAGAATGCTTAGACTCAATAATCAATCAAAGCTATCAACATTGGGAGCTTTTAATTGTTGATGATCATTCTATAGACAATAGTTATGATATTGTTCTCGCTTATACGGAAAAAGATAAGCGTATAAAACTATTTAGAAATCACGGAAACGGAATTATTGCCGCATTACAATTAGCCTTTTCTAAAAGCTCTGGAGATTATATTACTAGAATGGATAGTGATGATATTATGCACACTGAAAAATTGCAGTTAATGATCGCAGATTTGAAAACCCATGGTAAAAAACATATTGCTCTAGGTCTGGTCAAATATTTTAGCGCCAATGGTATTGGAGATGGCTATGCTAAATATGAATCTTGGTTAAATAATTTAACATCTCAAGGCAATAATTATTCTGAAATTTACAAAGAATGCGTTATTCCTTCGCCTTGTTGGATGTTACATCGTGATGATTTTTTAACTTGCGAAGCCTTTACTCCTAATCGTTATCCCGAAGATTATGATTTAACGTTTAGATGTTATAAAAATAATATCAAATGTATTCCTAGCCAAACTATTTTACATTATTGGAGAGACTATAGTACAAGAGCATCACGAACTGATGAACACTATGCCGAAAATCATTTTTTAGAACTAAAAGTAGATTACTTCCTAGCCCTAAATTATGATAAATCGAGACCGCTTACCATTTGGGGAGCTGGACAAAAAGGGAAGAAAGTAGCGCGACTTTTAAAGCAAAAGAAAATTAGTTTCATCTGGATTTGTGACAATCCGAAAAAAATAGGAAAACATATTTATGATGAGTTCCTTTATAATTTTGAACATTTACAAAAATTAAACAAACCTCAAAGTATTGTTTCAGTTGCCAACGCAGCATCCCAAGAAGACATTAAGACCTATTTTAAATCGCAGCACATGTCGCCAATGATTGATTATTTCTTTTTCTGCTAAGAATACAATAAAACGTTAAAATTCTCAAAAGCAAAAGCGACTAATCCCTTATCATTTTCTATATTTGATTTCTAACTAAAACAATTATAAAAAAGGAATGCAGTTTAAACACCCAGAACTTCTTTACGCGTTATTACTACTCGTTATTCCTATAATTGTTCACTTATTTCAACTAAGAAAATTCAAGAGTGTTGCGTTTACTAATGTTCAGTTCCTAAAAGAGTTGACCATTCAAACCCGAAAAAGTTCGCAGCTTAAAAAGTGGCTTACTTTAATTATACGTTTACTATTACTTTCTTGTGTAATTATTGCTTTTGCACAGCCATACATTTCTAACTCTAAGAGTTTTAATACCAAAAGCGAAACCGTTATCTATTTGGATAACTCCTTTAGTATGCAATCACCAGGTATAAATGGAAGTTTGTTAAATTCAGCTATTCAAGATATTATAGAGCATATTGATGAGAATGAACAAATCTCTATTTTCACCAATAATGCTAATTTCAATACTACAAGCATAAAAGCTATTAAGAATGATTTAATTCAACTAAACCACTCTCCAAATCAATTGAGTTATGATGCTGTAGTTTTAAAAGGAAAAAAGCTGTTTACAAATGATAAAAGTTCGATTAAAAACTTAGTTTTAGTATCTGATTTTCAACAAAAGGCTGAAGCACTAACAATTATAAAAGACCCTTTAATTACATTAAAATTAGTTCAACTTAAACCTTCAAACCAAAGTAACATAACAATCGATAGTGTATATATCTCAAAAACAACCATTGAAAATTTTGAGCTTGCAGTTAAAATTAAGAATCAAGGTAATGCTATAGAAACTTTACCTGTATCCTTATATAATGATGATAAACTCATTGCAAAAACAGCTGTTAATATTATTGACGAAACGACAGCTAGCTTCACAATTCCTACAAATACTGTGTTTAACGGAAGTCTTGTTATTGAAGATAGTAATCTTCAATATGACAATACTTTATTTTTTAATATCGACAAGCGAGAAAAAATAAACGTTCTTTCTATTAATGAAACTGATGACACTTTTTTAAGAAAAATATATACAAGCGATGAATTTGAATACCTATCAACCAATTTTAGTGCACTAAATTATAATACACTAGAACAGCAAAATTTAATTGTTTTAAATGAGCTTAAAGACATTCCAAACTCGTTAGCGACGACATTAAAACTGTTTACAGATAATGGTGGCAGCATTTTAATTATTCCTTCAAAAAACATAACATTAAACACTTACAACCAATTATTTACAATTTTAAACGTCTCTAGCTTTAATCCTCTAACTTCTGTAGAAAAGAAAATCACAACAATTAATTTTTCTCATCCTTTATTAGCTAATGTGTTTGATAAACGCGTTAATAATTTTCAGTATCCGAAAGTGAATTCATTTTACACAAATGCATCAAACCAAGTCAGGTCAATATTGAGTTTTGAAGATGGTGAGTCATTTTTATCTCAATATGGAAATACATATCGTTTTTCAGCAGCATTAGATACTAAAAATTCAAATTTCAAAAACTCCCCTCTTATTGTTCCTATTCTTTATAATATTGGAAAGCAGAGTTTAAAAACTGGAGATTTATTTTATACTATTGGAAAAGAAAACACAATAGATATTGTAACGAAACTGCAACAAGATGATATTTTAACACTAGTAAATGGAGTAAGCTCTATAATTCCTTTACAGCAAACATATGATAACAAAGTTGAATTGATAACAAATAACTATCCTGATGTTGCTGGTATTATTTCGGTTCAAAATAAAGAAACTTTCCTTAAAAATTTAAGCTTTAATTTTGACAGAAACGAAAGTAATCTTAACTATTTTGACACACAGAACATTAGCAATACCGTTGTTGATAATTCGGTAGCATCTGCCATAAACAATATCAAAAGTGCAACAAATGTTAACGAACTATGGAAATGGTTTGTTATTTTTGCAGTGATTTTCTTAATCATTGAAATGCTCATCTTAAAATTTCTGAAATGAACGTACTTGTAAAATCTGCCACTATAGTTGACCCTAAAAGCGATTTTCACAATCAAACCATTGACATTTTAATAGAAAAAGGGACCATTTCCCAAATGTCTAAACACATTAAAAATCCTAAAAACTACAAAGAGATTAAACTCAACAACCTTCATGTTTCACAAGGGTGGTTTGATAGTAGTGTTAGTTTTTGCGAACCTGGTTTTGAAGAACGTGAAACTATAGAAAACGGACTTAAAACTGCAGCACATTCAGGATTTACGGCCATTGCAGTAAACTCGGATACAAATCCAGTTATAGATTCATATGCAACTATTTCGTTTTTAAAAGCCAAAGCAGGCGCACATGCTGTGAATCTCTATCCCATTGGTGCATTAACCAAAAATAGTGATGGAACCGATTTGGCCGAATTATACGACATGAAAAATGCTGGAGCGATAGCTTTTTATGATTATCAAAAACCAATTTCTAATCCTAACCTAATGAAGCTAGCTTTACAATATGCTAGTAATTTTAATGGGTTGGTTTGCTCTTTTCCGCAGGAATCGGAAATTAGTGGATTAGGAGTTATGAATGAAAATATAACAAGTACTTCGCTTGGCTTAAAAGGAAATCCATCATTAGCTGAAGAACTACAAATCGCTAGAGATTTATTTATTTTAGAATATACCGAAGGTAAACTACATATCCCAACGGTATCAACTTCAAAATCTGTTGCGCTTATAAGAGCTGCAAAGCAAAAAAAGCTCGATGTAACCTGTAGTGTTGCAATTCATAATTTAGTTTTTACTGATAAAGAATTAACAACCTTTAATACCAATTTTAAAGTATTACCGCCTTTAAGAACACAAAACGATATTGATGCACTTATTGAAGGACTTAAAGATGGTACAATAGATATGGCAACAAGTGACCATAATCCAGTAGATATCGAACACAAGAAAATAGAATTTGATTTTGCTAAGTATGGCACCATTGGTTTAGAGAGTGCTTTTGGAGCATTAAATACTATATTCACTATAAAGCAAACTATTGAACTACTCACTAAAGGAAAAGAGCGTTTCGGTATTAAATCTTCTTCTATTTCAATTGGAAACGAAGCAAATTTGACCTTGTTTAATCCTAGTGAATCTTATTCCTTTTCACCTAAAGATATCGTTTCAACATCCAAGAATGCCATGTTTAATGGCAAAAAATTAAAAGGTATTGTACATGGGATTATTGCTAATAATCAGTTATCATTAACAAGCTCATAAATAAACAATACTAAAAAGTTAATGGAAAGTAACCTATTTTATAGGTCTCCATTTGATTTACAACATAAAATTTCAAATACATAAGTCATGCAAAAAAATCCAGAAAAACAAAGCAACACTTTAGCTATTGTAAGCTACATCACACTTATTGGTACATTAATCGCTTTCTTCATGAATAAAGAAGACCGCAATCCAATGGTGTCTTTTCATGTACGTCAAGCTTTAGGCTTGTGGTTATTACATATGATCTTAGGATATTTTATTGGAGCATTTGACAGCTGGATGATATCAATATCATTTTGGGTTTTCTTTATTGTACTATTTATCTATGGAATTTTTGGAGCTGTAGCTGGTAAAAAAAATGAAGTACCAGTTTTAGGCCCTTTCTTTCAAAAAATATTTGCATCAATTGGACAATAAAAAATGGAATTAAACTTACATCATATTACTAGACCTTCGTCTTTAAAAGAAAATGCACCATTATTGATTATGTGTCATGGCTATGGCAGTGATGAAAATGATTTGTTTTCATTTGCACAAGAATTACCAGAAGAATTATTTATCATCTCCATGAGAGCACCTTACCCTATGCAACCTTATGGAAATGCTTGGTATGCTATTAATTTTGATGCTCAACAAAACAAATGGAACGATATTGAGCAAGCCATAGAATCACGTGATAAAATTGCTGGTTTTATTGACGATGCTTGTGCTGAATATCCCGTTGATAAAAATAACGTTACCCTTTTAGGGTTTAGCCAAGGCACCATTTTAAGCTATGCTGTAGCACTTAGCTACCCTGAGAAAGTTAAAAACATCATAGCTCTTAGTGGTTATGTAAGTGAAGATATGCTTGTAAACAACTTAGAAAGTGAAGCCTACTCACACTTAGATTTTTATTGTTCTCATGGAAGTGTAGATCAAGTTATTCCTGTAGATTGGGCAAGAAAAGCTCCTGAATTTTTAAACGAACTCCGTATTAAAAACACCTATTCAGAATTCCCAATTGGTCATGGTGTTGCGCCACAAAATTTTTATGACCTTAGAAGCTGGTTAGAGAAAAGAATATAAAAAAAATGAAATACCTTCTCACGAATAAAGAAACCGAACGTTTACAATTTAGATTAGTCACTAAAGATGATTTTGACACTTGGCTCCCAATATTTAAAGAAGAAAATATTGCAAAATTCTTAGCCATGGAAGAAGGTTTATCTCCAGTTCAACACTGTGAATTTTGGTTTAAAAAAGTATTTCATAGATATGACAACGGACTTGGAGGCATGAATGCACTTATCGACAAAACCACTAATGCACTTATTGGCCAGTGCGGACTTCTAATTCAAAACGTTGAAGATGAAGAACGTCTAGAGGTTGGATATTCAATTCTTCCGAAGTATTGGGGAAAAGGATATGCTCAAGAAGCAGCAATAAAATGTAAAGACTTTTGTTTTGAACACCACCTTACTAATAATCTCTTGTCTATGGTGCATGTTGACAATATTGGGTCTGAAATTGTTGCTAAGAAAAACGGAATGACCTTTGAAAAACAAGTTAAAGAATTTAATGTTTTTAGTATTACTAGAGAAGAGTGGTTAAAGCAAAAAGAATTAAAGGCATAATATTTCTTTTTATAAAACGCATTAACGCTAGTTCTTTCCATATTTAGTCAAACCCAAAGGTTTCTTTTATTGTTTTTGATGAAAGCATTTTTTTTATAGACTCCAACTTATCTGGACTTTGTATGAATGGGTGTTTTTGAAATAATTTCTGGTATTCTGATATTATTTCCCCTTCATAATTTTCCACTTTTTTTTCTATTACATTGTTAATATTCGCAATCGTATTTTTCTGAAAGTGTAAGTGTATTGGATCAACAAATCCCATTTTTATAAATCCAGCTGTTTTTCTTGCACAACGGCAAGGGTTTCGTTTATTTACTAGGCCGCATTTGTCATTCATAAAATTATATAATTGTTTTTTTGCCCTATGCAATTTTACTCTGAAATTTTCTTTTGAAATCTCCATCACCTCACTACCAATAGTATCAGTAAACTCAAATAATTCTCCAATAATATAAATCATTCGTTGTTCTCTATCAAGACACAACAACATACCTTTCATACAACTTATTTTGGCCTCTTTAACTAAGAGTTTATCTTCAACTTCAAATGAATAGTTTGAAAGGTTTTCATTTGGCAATTGGTCAATTCCTTGTCCAAATTGTTCAAATGTTAGAGCATTTGTTTCATATTTACCTCTCTTCATATTCAAGAAATGATTTTTTACAATACGATATACCCAGGTTTTAAAAGTACTTTTTTGCTTAAATGAATCTAACTTTGTGACAATTTTTATTAAAACTTCTTGTGTCAAATCTGCCGCTTCATCTCTATCACCTACAAATGTTAAAGCAATATTATAAATCCAATCTTGATGCTTCTTAATAAGATTTTCTAAAGCTTGCCTGTTTCCAGTTAGAGATTGTTCTATTAAAATTGTATCTGAAGTTCTGATGTCAAATGATTTTTCCTTCATTTTTAATTATATGCATATTACAATCTACCTTAAAGTAATTAAGGCAGATTGTAATTAAAATTAATTTAGTTATTCATTAAAAATTGCCCATGTGGATTATCTAAAACCATTAACCAATTTCCGTTTTCTTGTTTTCTTAAAACCGCAATTGATAATCCGTTTTGTTTAATTTCTGTTCCGTCGGGTGCTTTTGCTTTCATTACCCAAGGAGTAATATGCGTTGCAATATTTCCTGTAATAAATACGTCATGTCCATTATATGAAAACATAGGGTTTATTTTAAATATTTCAATAAACATCTGTCGCGATACATTTATATCAGATATTGGCGTTTCAGGTTCAAATACAATTACAGCTCCAGACTCATAACAAGACATGACTCCATCTATGTCTTTATTTTCAAAAGCTTTTGTCATCTTTTTAATTGTATTCAATACATTTTGTTCTTCTTCTGTCATCTTTTTTGTGCTATTTGTTTGTGCATTAATGGTTAATGAGGCTATACAAAATAAGATAACCATTAGTAATTTCGATTGTGTTTTGTAAATCATAAAGTTTCTTTTATTAATATTATACTCGCTTTATAATTTAGACACAGCCGAAAGATGACTGTTACAATAAATGCAAATTATTTTGAAATTGGGTGATCATATTTCATGAAGTCAGGCAGGAAGGATATATCCCCATAGCAGACTAATAGCATTCAACAGGATAAAACCTACTTAAGTTTATCATAATTGTCTTGAATACTAAAAGTGATTTTCTTAAAACGAAAACCAAAAAGAAGTGAGAAGATAGAAAAAGCGTCTAAGGCTGATATAAGGTAGACTCTACTACTCTAAATTTTAAATTTTCTCTATTTTCGAGATCATAGGTCAAAAGCATTTCTCCCCAATACGTCCCATCTGTAAAACTAACTATAATCCATTTATGGTTTAGCATTCTAATTTGATCAATCAACATCTTTTTATCTGTCATCGAAGCATAAGGCACTAATGGATGATCTTCAGTGTTATACACATTTAAATTCATCAATTCGTCTTTAATAAAAGGAACAAATTCTGAAATTCTAAATCCGCGTTTTTCCCAATACGTCATAGCATCATCGTTAGTATCAAACTTAAATGTATAAATATTTGATGCCTTATCATCTTCCATCATTAAAATAGAATCTTTCAGTTGCGTATTTTTCTCCATATAATTGGTAAGCTTCTGATCGTAATTTTCAATAATATTTTTTGAATTCACGAACTGAAAAATCACGAGTAGTAACGTGAAAATAAATAAGTATATAAAAATTCTATTCTTCATAATTTATAATTCTATTTGTAAGTTATCGTAAGCTAAAAAAACGTTATCTGGTAAAGATTGTTGCACATCATCATGAAACCCTAAGTAATGACTAATATGCGTTAAATAAGCAATTTCTGGTTGAACTTTTTTAATAAACTCTAAAGCTTCTTCAAGGTTAAAATGTGATATATGCTTAGACTCCCTTAATGCATTAACAACCAGTATTTTAACTCCTTTTAATTTTTCAATCTCTTCATCAGCTACTGTTTTCATATCTGTGAGATAGGCAAAGTCTCCAAAACGAAAACCAAAAACCTGTAACTTATGATGAAACCCATTAATAGGTATAACTTTCAAATTTCCAAGAAAAAAAGGCGCATTCATTATTTCGTACTGAATTACACTAGGAACTCCTGGATACTTGTTTTCTGTTGTGAAAATATAATTGAAACGCTTAGTTAATTCATCTAAAACACGTTTGTGTGCATAAAACGGGATATCACCTTGTCTAAAATAAAATGGACGAATATCATCTAATCCAGCAGTATGATCTGCATGTTCATGAGTAAAAATGATGCCATCTATCTTACTACAATTAGCTCTAAGCATCTGTTGTCTAAAATCTGGTCCACAATCGACCACATAACTAAAACCATCCCATTCCACTAATACTGAAACCCTTAAACGCCTGTCTTTAGGGTTATTACTCAAACACACAGGATGATCGCTTCCAATTACTGGAATGCCTTGAGATGTTCCTGTTCCTAAAAATGTAACTTTCAATCTAATTTTTATTTGCAACAAAAATAAAACTTATTTTTTTAGTTTGACCACCTATTTTAATACCTTTGTATAGTTGACAAACCCAAAAACATAAAATGGAAATAACCTTAAAAGGAGATAAAGAATTTGATGAGATTCCTTCGTTGAAAACGAAATGTCTACGTATCAACTTAAATGAAAATATCTACGGAACATTCGCAGAGATTGGAGCTGGACAAGAAACTGTTCGTCAATTCTTTAGAGCTGGAGGTGCATCTGGAACAATAGCTAAAGCTATGTCTGCTTATGACAAAGCATTTAGTGATGCCATTTATGGTATTGAGGATGACAAGCGTTATGTTACTGAAGCTAGACTTCGAAAGATGTTAGATCATGAAGTAAATCTAGTAGAAGAGCGTATATTAAGAGATACACATCCAAATAAAATGTTCTTTGCTTATGCTAATACAGTAGCAACTATTGATTTTGCAAAAAAATATAAAGGACATGGTTGGGTTGGAATTAAATATCAAGTAGATCCAAATGAAGGGTATAACGAAATTGTTTTACATCTTCGTTTTAGAGAAAATGATGCAAGGTTACAACAAGAAACTCTAGGTGTATTAGGTACGAATTTAATTTATGGTGCATTCTATAAGTATAATGAGCCAAAAAAATTATTACGTTATTTATACGACCACTTACATAAAGATCAAGTTGAAATTGATACAATCAATTTCTCTGGTCCAATCTTTAAAAATGTAGACAACCGTTTAATGAGTTTGCAATTGGTTAAAAATGGCATGACAGATGCTGTCATGTTTGCGCCAGATGGAAACAACGTACTACCTGCAAGAGTCCTTTACAAAAAAAACATTTTAACCTTGCGTGGTAGTTTTAGACCTGTAACTAAGGTTAATATGGATATGTATAAGAAATCTTATGACATGTTTATTAAAGAAAATAAAGTAGACATAAATAAGACCCAAGTTATTTTCGAAATTACACTATCTAATCTTAGAGCTGAAGGAGAAATTGACGAGCAGGATTTTATGGATCGTGCAAGACTTTTATGCTCTCTAGGACAAACCGTTTTAATATCCAATTTCCAAGAATACTATAAACTGGTTGAATATTTCTCCCAATACACTAAAAGTAGAATGGGATTAGCAATGGGAGTTAATAACCTAGTCGATATTTTTGATGAGAAATATTATCGTCACTTAAGCGGTGGAATTCTAGAAGCTTTTGGGAAACTATTCTTCAAAGATTTAAGAGTTTACTTATACCCAATGCAGAATAAAGATGGAACATTAACTAATAGTGAAAATCTTAAGGTGCATCCAAGGATGAAAGAACTCTACAAGTTCTTCAAATATAATGGCAAGGTTGTAGATATCACAGCGTATGATGAATCTATACTTTCAGTATTTTCAAGAACTGTTTTAAAAATGATTTCTGAGGGAGAAGGTATTGATGACTGGGAAAACATGTTACCAGAAGGTGTTGCTAAATTGATAAAAGAACAAAGTCTCTTTGGTTGCGAAACAGAACAAGTCCATTTGGGAGAGTAATCTTATCAAATAAACAGTATAATAAAGCCGCATAAAATTTAATTTTATGCGGCTTTATTTTTGATTGTCACTAGAACGAACTTCACTTTAAGATAAAAAAAACATCAAATGAGCTGCCTAATAAATTAGATATAACGATAACAGACTTTAGTTAGAAAATATTTGTTCAGCATGCGCTTTAGTTTTAACCTTATCAATAACACGCACAATAATACCCTCTTCATTTATAACAAATGTAACTCTATGAATCCCATCATATACTCTACCCATAAACTTCTTTGGTCCCCAAACTCCAAACGCTTCAATTACCGTCTTATCTTCATCTGCTAATAAAGGGTACTGAAATTTATATTTATTTTTAAAATTTGATTGACGTTTAGCGCTATCAGCACTTACACCTAAAATCTCATATCCTTGATTTTGAAAGCGTTCATAATTATCATTTAAATTACAAGCTTCAACTGTACAACCAGGAGTACTCGCTTTTGGATAAAAGAAAACAACCAATTTTTTTCCCTTATAATCTGTTAAAGAAATTATATTTCCTTGTTCATCTTTTGCCGAAAAATTAGGAGCACTATCTCCTACCTTTAATGTTTTCATATTGCTTATTTTTGTTTTCAAATATACGACAATGACCAAGCAAGAGAAAGTAGATTTTGTAATAAGTACTCTAAACGAATTATATCCAACCATCCCTATTCCATTAGATCATAAAGATCCATACACACTACTTATTGCGGTTTTGATGTCGGCACAAAGCACAGACGTTCGCGTAAATAAAATCACACCGCTTTTATTTGAAAAAGCAGATAATCCTTATGATATGATTAAACTGTCTGTAGAAGACATTAGAGAGATTATCAAACCTGTTGGCTTATCACCAATGAAAAGCAAAGGCATTCATGGTTTATCACATATTTTAATTGATAAACATGAAGGAAAAGTTCCACAGACCTATGAAGCTTTAGAAGCGCTTCCTGCTGTTGGTCATAAAACAGCTGCTGTTGTTTTATCACAAGCATTTGGTATTCCTGCATTTCCTGTAGATACGCATATTCATCGCTTAATGTACCGCTGGAATCTCACAAATGGAAAAAATGTTGTGCAAACAGAAAAGGATGCAAAACGTTTATTTTCAGAAGAGTTATGGAATGATTTGCATCTTCAAATTATTTGGTACGGACGAGAATATTCTCCAGCTAGAGGTTGGGATTTAGACAAAGACATCATTACCAAAACAATTGGAAGAACTTCTGTTTTGAAGGATTATTATACAAAAAAAAATAAAAAGTCCTGAAGACTAACGATTCAGGACTTTTCAAAATTTAGTTTTGAAGTGCTTCAAACTTCAAATTATTATAATGTATAACACTTAAAGCCTTAGAATAATTCAAAAGAAAATCGACTGTTTCTTCTTTTGGATTTAGGTTGTTTTGTTTTTGAGGACATTCAGAGTAAAGTTTTGCCATTTTACGTTTTTAGTTTGTTATAATCTCATAAACGTAATAAAACTTAACTTATTGTATCAATTTGTTAAAATAATATTATTCTTATCGATTACCTTTCTTAAATTAATAAGTGCATAACGCATTCTCCCTAATGCCGTATTAATACTAACACCTGTTCTATCAGAGATTTCCTTAAAGCTCATGTCTTTATACATACGCATAACTAATACTTCTTTTTGATCTTCTGGAAGCTCATCAATAAGACGTCGTAAGTCACACTCTACTTGATCTTTAATTAATTTTTTCTCAGCGTTTAATGAGGGGTCTCCTAATACCGAAAATATGCTAAACTCACCAGAGTTATCAAATTTTGGCATTCTATTATTTCTTCTAAAATGGTCAATAACTAAGTTATGAGAAATACGCATAACCCAAGGTAAAAACTTACCTTCTTCATTATATTTTCCTAGTTTTAAATTCTTTATAACTTTAATAAAAGCATCTTGAAAAACATCTTCAGTGACATCTCTATCAAAAACTTTTGAATAAATAAAACTGTAAATTTTTTGTTTGTGTCTATGGATAAGGACAGATAGAGCGCTTTCGTCTCCATTCATATAGTTCTTAACTAAAACAGCGTCTGTGATAAGTTCGTGTCTCATAATAATTACTTTAATGGCAAAGAAATAATTCTTAGCTTGGGGTTAAATTTTAAAGTAATATTATATTATAGGCAATTTGATTTTAACTGTTTATGTTCTCAAATATAACAACAATCATTCCTAAATTCCAAAAAAAAGCATCAAACTTTAACATTTTAATCATCGATAATGTATTTTTTATGCTTCAATAAAAGACCTATCTTTGCATTTTCATATTCGCTACAACTCTTATGAACAGTAACATTCTTGACCTTAATCCTAAAGAAAATATCATTATTAAAGGTGCAAAATTGCACAACTTAAAAAATATTGATGTTGTCATTCCTAGAAATAAATTGGTGGTTATCACTGGTTTATCAGGTTCTGGGAAGTCTACTTTAGCCTTTGACACCTTATATGCTGAAGGTCAACGACGTTATGTAGAGAGTTTATCTAGTTATGCACGTCAATTTTTAGGAAGACTTAATAAACCTAAAGTGGATATTATAAAAGGTATAGCACCTGCTATTGCTATTGAACAAAAAGTAAATAGCACCAATCCAAGATCTACAGTTGGTACAACAACTGAAATCTATGACTACTTAAAATTATTATTTGCTAGAATAGGAAAAACCTACTCACCTATTTCTGGAAATTTAGTAAAAAAACATCGTACAAAAGATGTTTTAGATTTAGTCAAATCTTTTGACGAACGTGAAAAACTGTTACTCCTCTCTCCTATTGTCTTAGAAGAAGGGCGAACAATGAAAGACAAACTAAATGTATTGAAACAACAAGGTTATGCTAGAGTTCAATATAAAGAAGAGGTGCTAAGAATTGATGATGCCATTGAAAAAGACATCAATAAAAATGTATTTTTAGTTGTAGACCGTATCATCGTTAAACACGAAGAAGATTTTTTTAATAGATTGGCTGATGCGATAGAAACCTCTTTTTTTGAAGGAAAAGGGACTTCTATTATAGAATCGCTTTCAGATAAAAAAAGAACAGAATTCAACAATCGTTTTGAATTAGATGATATAACCTTCTTAGAGCCTAATCCTCATTTATTTAGTTTTAATAATCCTTATGGCGCTTGTCCGAAATGTGAAGGTTATGGTGATGTCATTGGTATTGATGCTGATTTGGTAATTCCAAATACTGGATTATCTATATATGAAAACGCAGTTTTTCCTTGGAGAGGGGAAAGCATGAGTTGGTATCGTGATCAATTGGTTAACAACTCTCATAAATTTGAGTTTCCTATTCATAAACCTTATTTTGAATTATCTGCAGCACAAAAACAATTGGTTTGGGATGGTAATCAATATTTTGAAGGCTTGAATACGTTTTTTTCTGAATTAGAATCTAAAGCCTATAAGATTCAAAATCGTGTCATGTTATCTCGTTATCGAGGCAAAACAAAATGTACTGTTTGTAAAGGAAAACGTTTACGCGATGAAGCTAACTATGTTAAGATTTCAAATGTTACCATTACTGATTTGGTAGAAAAGCCTTTAGATGAACTCGCTAGTTTCTTCAAACAATTAGAGCTTGATGATTACGATACTAAAATTGCTAAGCGTTTATTAAAAGAAATCAATAACAGGCTTTCATTTTTAAGTAATGTAGGTTTAGACTATTTAACGCTTAATAGAAAATCAAATACACTATCTGGAGGAGAAAGTCAGCGTATTAATTTAGCAACATCATTAGGAAGTAGCTTAGTTGGTTCTATGTATATATTAGACGAACCAAGTATTGGGTTACATCCAAAAGACACTGAGAAATTAATTAAAGTATTGCAAGCACTTCGCGATTTAGGGAATACTGTAATTGTTGTAGAACATGATGAAGACATCATGAAAGCAGCAGATGAAATTATAGATATTGGTCCAGAAGCAGGAACTTTAGGTGGTGAAGTTGTTGCTACAGGAACTTTCAAAGACATTCTAAAATCAAACTCATTAACAGCTCAATACCTCAATGAAACGCTAGAGATAGAACTTCCGAAGACAAGGAGAACCTCAAAATATCAAATAGACATTATTGGTGCGAGAGCACATAACCTTCAAAATATAGACGTTACATTTCCATTAGAAATGCTAACTGTTATTACTGGTGTTTCGGGAAGTGGAAAAAGCACACTTGTTAAAAATATTTTATTCCCTGTCATTCAAAAACAACTCACAGGTTTTGGTGATAAACCTGGTCAATTTACAGAATTAAAAGGGAATTTTAAAAATATCAAGCACATTGAATTTGTAGATCAAAACCCTATTGGTCGTTCGTCACGTTCCAATCCTGTGACCTATATCAAAGCTTATGATGACATCAGAGCTTTATTTTCTAATCAAAAATTGAGTGAGATTCGGAACTATCAAGCCAAACATTTTAGTTTTAATGTTGATGGTGGACGTTGTGAAACGTGTAAAGGTGATGGTGAAGTAACTATTGAAATGCAATTTATGGCAGATGTTCACTTAACTTGTGAAACCTGTAATGGAAAGCGTTTTAAGAAAGAGGTCTTAGAAGTCACTTTTGAAGGCAAAAGCATAGACGCTATTTTAACTATGACCATTGATGATGCTATTGCATTCTTTGAAAAGCATAATATCACTAAAATTAAAAACAAACTACAACCACTTCAAGATGTTGGTTTGGGTTATGTTGCTTTAGGACAAAGTTCTTCTACCCTTTCTGGTGGTGAAGCACAACGTATTAAGTTAGCCTCTTTCCTCGGAAAAGGATCTAAAAGTGATAATGCCTTATTCATTTTTGATGAACCTACAACTGGTTTACATTTTCATGATATTAAAAAATTATTAAAATCATTTCAAGCTTTAATAAGTAAAGGGCACTCTATTATTGTTATTGAACACAATCTTGATTTAATTAAATGTGCAGATTACATCATCGATTTAGGTCCTGAAGGCGGAATTCGTGGTGGTCAACTAATTGCTCAAGGAACACCTGAAGACATTGTAAAAAACAAAGCGTCTATTACTGGTGAGTATTTAAAAGAAAAAATTTAAATCCCTTTTGCAAGAAACAAGCAGGATTAAAAATAAAACCGCTCCTTTCATCTATCAATAAAACATAAATGCAAATAAGCCAATTATAATTATAGCTGTTGGTATCACTATTGCCATAAACACAAATGTAACCATACTACTCTTTAAAAAACTTAAAAACCAACCTTGACTATAAAAACGTTTTAATGCAATAAATAGATATATAAACGTTGACAACGCAACTAGCCAATCTATCCAATCTGGGATATCCCAAATCATATTAATACCAAAAATGATACTAAATACGGTGAATAAATATGAGAAATAATAAAAACTAAACACCAAATGATGTGCATAACGACCTTTTCTATAATAGAATACCTTTAAAATAAGTGCAAAAATTGGCAATAAAAAGAATAATGCTATAGGTATGGTATCATAAAATGCTTTTAACACATTTCCACCATCACGAGCTTTATAAAATTTTAATACTTGCGCATACATTTTTCTCATAAACCAACCTTCATCATCTTCCATTCCCATAAACTTATAAATCTCGTCATCTGAAGCATTAGCTGTGATTAGCGAATCTATTTCTTGTTCATTAAAACCAAAAGAGACATTACTGGATTTATAATTACCACTAGCAAGTATAGAATCAATAGCTTTATCATCCATACCAGTTAAAAATTTATTCTTTTCTAATGCTTTTCTAACTTTTATTTTTTCTAAAGAGTCTTTAACATGACTTATCGAATCATTTCTTCGTTTTGTAATAGAATCTAGAACTATTGTATTATCATTTTTAAAGGTTTTTTTTAGTTCATCATTTAATGTTTCGGCTTGCTGTCGAACCGTAAATGAAAATAAAAAAAAGAAAACTACAGATATAAACAAATACATCTGTGCTGGATGTAAATACAATAAACGCTTACCTTGAAGAAATCGTCTTGCTAAATAACCTGGTTTAATCATTAATGGAATAAAACTCTTCAAGAATCTAGCGTCAAAAGAAAAGTAATTACTAATTGTATTATAAAACAAAACACTTATTGTAAGCTCATCGTTAGTTTTTTGTCCACAATTTGGACAAAACTCAAATTGTTCTTTTAGATGAGATTCACAGTTTTGACATTGTAATGATGGATCTTCCATAAATTGGATTGGTTAGTTCTATAAAAGTAATAAAAAAAATGAGTTTTTTCATTTTCATTTTACTAACAGCGTTTTATATCTCCCCTAACACCAATTTAAAACGCTAAAAATCAGAATCTTATGTTTTTGGCATGCATATTGGTTATTTGTAAGTAAATAGCGTAAGCCGAAAAGCTACAATTATGAGTAGGCAAAATCTAAACCCTTAATACTATGAAAAAACTAGTACTATTATTTACAGGTTTGTTAATGGGATTAACAACTGTATCAGCAGCAGGAATAACAACTGCAACACAAGGCCTTGATTTTAATAATTCACGCTATCGTTTTGCAGAACCTATAATGTTCATTGAGCGTGGTGTAGAATTTTTAATCTTTCCTGATGGAAGTTTCGATTTCAATACAGAATTCGGAAATAGCGTTTCAGACGTTTATTACAGAACTTCTAGAACTCGTAGAAGCTCTGTAAATACAACTTATGGCGCACCAGGAACTGTAAATAGAATACACTACGCTACACCAAGACCAAGAGGTGTTATTATTACTCATGATAGTAATGGGAAAATACGAAGAATTGGAAATGTTTTTATCAATTATGATAGAAGCGGTCGTATTAAACGTGTAGGATCTGTATATATAAGTTACCACAGAGGTAATGGATTGCTTCGTCAAGTTGGCGGATTAAGGATTAACTATAATCGTTGGGGAGAAATTGTAACTATAAATGGGATTGTTAATCAAAGTAATGCAACATTAAACTGTGGTGTTGGTTCTGGATATAACGGTCATGAATATAACAATTATGACTATGATGAAAGTTTTGATGATGATTTTTATTACTACCGCAAAAATGGAAAAGTAAAAAAAATGAAGAAAAATAAAAGAAATTAAGTTCTAATTTTCATTAATTGAGTATTCACATACACTGTGAGTATATAAAATCCCGATGCGCTTCCCCAAGCCTCGGGATTTTAAATTTTATAATTTATCGTAAAACTCCTTATATCGTTTTGTTTTTTTGTCTCTTTTAGTAAGTTTCTCTAAATCAATTAAATAATCCACATAATTATAAATTTCAGAATTACTATGATAGCTCAGACTTAGATCAAAATCTATATCAAAAGATAAAATAACATTGTTCTCATCAATAATAAAATCATTAGTAAGATCAAGCTCTTGTACGTCTAAATATTTAGCTCTAATAACATTTGTTATTTCTTTTATCTGCTTTCTTGTTTTGTTTTTAAACTCATATGTTAAAAGAAATACTTCATTTTTAAAACTATAGGAAATGATCTTAGATTTAAACCGACCTTTTCCAGTATAGAAAATACTAACTACTATTTTTCTATCTCCTAATTTTGTTAATACCTTATACTTTGGGTCTCCTAGAGATTTTAAAATAGATTTATATTTTAAAGAATCAAATGGTGTATCTTCAATGGGACTAATTAGCTGAGTGCTAACTAATGTGTTTTTATTAATTAATTCTTGTTTTAATTTGTTATAATTTTCCTTTATTGCATAAGTCTTCTTTATATCATCTTCACTATAATTTCTACTATAATGTTTTTTATTTCTTATTTCAAAAAAGCTTATTATACTTTTTATATAAAGTTTTAGGTTCATCAATCAAGTTGGGGGATTTACAACTCAAATTTAATAATTAATACACAATAATCTATACCTCTGAAATAAATTTATATACATCTTTTTAACATATCACTGCTTTTAAGTTTGCATTAGGAATCATATCAATCGTAAGATTCACACGCTCAGTAGCTCCGGCATTTATAACGCTGTGCGAATCTATAAGGTTTAAGTACCAACATTCTCCTAATTGCATTTCTACAGGTATCTGATTTAAATAAAATACAACCTCACTATTTTTAATAATTGGTATTGTTAATCGTATTACAGACCTCTCAATGTCTAAGCCTAAAGTTGGATCTTTATGTTCTTTTACTTCAGAATAAGGTGCCAGACGTAATAAACGCACCAAAGTTACTGTTGTGATTTCACTAAAACATTCAACAATTTCTTTTAAATATGGAGATTTTTCTAATTCAGATGTATTTCGCCACTCAGTCCAAGATCCATCTGCATAATCTTCTACTGGAGGAGGAACCGGTAATGATCTATCTACAAGATGAGCAGGTGCTCTTAATTGAATAACATTATAATACTCAAAATCATTAAGCGGTAAAGCTAAATATTCATTTAACATCCGTTTAGGATCAAATTTAAAAGGAAGTTTAACGCGGTCGTTTTTAACTTGAGGGTCTTGTAATATATTCATTATTTAATATCATTTTAAAGATACTTCAAGATAAAAATTTGCAAGCACATCTTTATAGGTAGATTCACCTGTTTCTATAAAATACTGATAAACAAGACATCAACAAACATTAATACAGTTTGGCACACTAATTGTTTAATCATAGTTGTAATCAAAAATCCTTACAATTATGAAATCGAAGATTCACGAATATCTGAGCAATAAAAAGAAAATGAGTAAACAAATAGTGTCACTTTTCACATTGTTGCTTATTGCAGTAATACCTGTAAACGCATCAACCACTAACACAGTAGAGTCTAATGCATCTCACAACTATGCAAGAGGTTATGGAAATTCTTTCATTTTTATAGAAGACGGAATTGAATTCTCAATCTTTCCAGATGGACAATTTGATTTTTACATGTCAAATTACGGTCCGAATGTAAATGTAGGATTTAGTTCTTCAAATGTATCTATCAGTTTTAATACTGGATTTGATTATAATCCATATGTTCAATATGATGATTATGGAGCTATTGTTCAAATAGAAAACACACCATTATATTATGATTATTATGGCCGTATTTCTCAAGTAGGAAATGTGAATATTAATTATAACAGCTATGGTCGCGTAGCACGAGTGGGTGGATTATATATTCATTATAATAGTTATAGAACATTCTCTCATTGTACAGGATTTATAAATGTATATAATAGAGCTTATGTTTATAGACCATGGCACACCTATTATGTAATTCCTCCTGTAAACTATTGCATTGTATATGCTAGACCATATAGACAGTTTTACACACCTGTTAGACATAATTACTACAGACCATATAGAGATAACTATAGACAACCTGTTCGTGTAAATAGCAGACGTGGAACTGTAGTGACTACTGGACGTCGCTCATCAAGAATTAGTGACAGGTACAGACAAGATGCAACACCAAGACGTGGTAATAACAGAGCTGTAAATAGCACACCTAGACGTGGTAATGATAGAAATTTAACCTCTACAACACCTAGAACATCAACACCAAGAACTGTAACGCCTAGAAAAGTAAAAACTAGAGATACAAAAGTTACGCCAAGAACATCAACACCTAGAACTACATCAACACCTAGAACTAGAAATGTGACTAAATCACCTAGAGTTGTGTCTAATAATAAAACGAGAACTAGAACTGTAAGAAAAAACACGAATGTAAGAAAACCAAAAACATCAAATTCTCGTATATCTAGTAACAAGCGAAGTGATAAATCTTCAAGACATATGACGCAGTCAAGAAACAGAAGTCAATCACAAGCTAAGAAATCAAGTTCAAGGACATCTTCAAAAAGTAGAAGTTCAAGAACCTCTAAAACAAGATCACGATCTTAACAATATAAACTTTTTGGTTGGTTAGTAGATTGTCCCATAAGCAGTATGCCTCAAAGCACCTTATGGGACTTTCTCATTTATTAAACCATTTTTTTTAGGTAGATTAAATACCTACTTCAACTTCAAGTACTTTTTTATAACAGCTGAAATATCTTTGGAAAGGTTAAATTTATAAATTGAAAAGCCATATAATAATCCAATAGCAAGCGATTTCAGAATTATATTAACATAAGGGTTAAACGGAAATTCCCAAAAGTAAAATGCAAAAATAATCAGGACTAAAAGTATCGAAATTTTTAATGTTTCCGAAGTAAAAGGAAGCATGTTAAATTTATCTTTTACAAAATATATTTTAATCGAATTGTAAACTATTATAGCAATAAAAGTCGCTAATGCAGATCCATTAATACCATATTTAGGTATAAAAATTAAGTTGAGTACAATCGCTAAAACGGCTAGAATAACTCCAAAAAATAACACAATACGATAGTAATCACTATTAAATAAGATCGCATTATTATTACCTAAAAGGTTATCATAAAGTTTAGCTATACTAATTAAAACAACAACAATTAAACCACCACTAAACTCTGAAGGAATAATTCTATACAATTCGTTTATATTTAATATGATTAGTAAAAAAATAAAACCACTAATCACATATAGTGTTAGCGAACTGCGTTGGTATAAGTCTTTAAGCTCTACTCTATTATTCTCATTCAAAAATTTTGCGGTTAAAGGCAATAATATTTGATGCATTGCACGTTGCGGAACAGCAATAACAGTAGCAATAAACACTGCTACACTATAATATGCAATAGTCTTAATATCTAAATAATTATTAAGCATAAACTTATCAAGATCTAAAATAATAGTCGATATAGAACCTGCTATAATAATAAGTGATGAATACTTTAATATAGAACTTAACTTATCTATTTTATAGAACCTAAATACTGGCAATCGTTTACTAAAAGCAAAAAGCATCATAACCAAACTTCTAACAACATAAACACCAACAATTCCCATGAGAAATTGGTCAACGGTAATATATTTTAAGAATACCAAAAACAATAGTATCATAGCACCTACGCGATGAAAAACTTCTTTCATAAAGTTTCCAAAAACGGTTTGCATTTGTACCTTCATCCAAGCATAAAAAACTTCAAAATATGCCATAGATAGTGCTGTGATAAAAATATACCAGAGATATATTCTTACAATTTCATTTTTTTGAGATAAAACATCAGCTATCGTATCATATGCTAAATACCCAACAATAGCAACAGGAATAGCTAACACTAAAGGCAAAAATAACATGAGTGTTAAAAAACTATTAAGCGAATTTTTGGTTTTAAAAGTCGTATAAAATTTAACAATTGTATTATGAGCTCCAAAAGCCATGAGTGGCATCATAATATTCGCTGTAGATAGGATGTAAGCAACTAATCCATAGTATTCATCTGTAATAAAATTGGTGTATAAAAAGAGTGCATTTATGGCTCCAATACCGAAACCTAAATAGGTCGTAATCGTGTTTCGTAAGGATTGGTGAATAACAATTCCCATTAGATAATTTCAGACAACGTTTTGGTTAGCGACTTTCTACTATACTTCTCTAACCCAATAGCGTTTACAACTAATGAATTAGATTTATATGCTTCAAAATACGATAAAATTTGAGATTTAATACGTTCCTTCTCATTATAGTAAAAATAATGACCTGTATTTGTAGTCTTCAAAATAGTTTCCACATCTGAGGCTTGAGGTCCAACAGCTACAATTGGTGTTGACGATGCCATATATTCAAATAATTTACCTGGAATAATCACTTTTGTATCTTTAGAGTCAATTTCAACCAACAGTAATACACGTGATTCTAATTGCGCTTTTATAGCTTCCTCATGAGATACATAGCCCATATTATTAATATAAGGGTCAAGCTCATACGTTTTTAATGTCTGCAAAACATCTTCACTCACCACGCCAATTAATTTTAGCTGAAATGTGCTTCGAAAATTATCATGTTCATGAATCAATTCTTGCAAAGCCTCCCATAATTGTATTGGATTACGCTCTGACAATAATGATCCAATATGAGCTAAGCTAAAGCATTTGTCTTTTTCTGGTTTTTGTACATGATGCCTATCATAACCATTTGTAATCACCGAAATTGGTTGCTTTGTTTTTAATAAAAACTCTTGTTTAGTATTTTCGCTAGTAACTATAATTTCATCTGCCGTTTGAAGCACTTTAGATTCAAAATCTTTATGTTTTTTTTGAGAAGATTTAGATAATTTCAACTGTTTATGATATCCTATTGTGGTCCATGGATCTCTAAAATCAGCAAGCCATTTCACACCCAATTGTTGTTTCAATTGCAAACCAATAAGATGTAAACTATGTGGTGGACCAGTAGTAATAATCGTATCGATAGTGTTAGTCTTAATATATTCTAAAAGGTAATTAACCGATGGTTTAACCCAATTTTTTCGAGCATCGGGAATAAAGAAATTACCACGTACATAAAGCATTAATCGTTGAATAAGTGATTGCTTCTTTTGTTTCGGAATTACACCAGAGCTTATTTGCTTAGAACTCTTACTAGATAATATATTTGCAAAACGATACGGCTCACTAATGGGCTGTGTAATAATTTTGACACCCTCAGGAATTTCTTTCAACAAACTATTGTCAACAATAGGGTAACTTGGGTTTTCTGGGCAATACACAATAGGTTCTACTCCAAATTCTGGTAAGTATTTCACAAACTTTAACCATCGCTGAACACCTGGACCTCCTGCTGGTGGCCAATAGTATGTGATAATCAATGCTTTTTTCATATCAAGTAAAACTACTTTAGTTTGAAGTTTTCCTAAACATAAACCACAATCCCCCAAGTAATAGTAATCCAAAAAGAATAGAACTTCCAAGAGAAATCATACTTCCTGTCTGCACTACTTGTGGTTCAAACTTAAATTCAATATCGTGATTTCCTGCAGGTATTTGTTGTCCTCTTAAAACATAGTTCACACGTTGATGTGGCACTAATACTCCATCTAAATAAGCATTCCATCCATTGGCATAATACACTTCAGAAAACACCGCAAAGCCATCATTGCTATTAGCAGATTTATACTTTAAATAGTTAGGTCTAAATTCTACCAATGTAATCGTAGCAGCAGAATCTACCATGAATAGATTAGATGATAATTCGGCACTTGTAGTTACTGCTTTTCTCAACGTTTGTAAGCTATCTAACGCTTTAATCTCTACATTAGCAGACTCCTTTTTATCTAATTCACTAATAAACCAAGCATTACCATTAGCATCTTCATTAACATAAGGAAATATTTGTCCTTGCTCTTCAGCAATAATATACTTTGTATTTAACATATTGAGGACATTCATATTATTTCTAGAAATATGAAAATCATACAACTCATCAAAACGTTTTAGTTTTGCTGCGTGATAACCACTTAATGAATTATGGAAATAAGCTGCTTTCGCTGGAGCTCTACTACCTTCTGAAGAAATATCTAAAACTCTAAAATGACCATCATCTTGCATAATTTCTGTATCGGCAGTATTGGCTTGATATGGTTTATTTACCTGTATAGCAGATACGAAATTGTCAGTATTTACATAACGACGATCAACACCTACCAAATCAAAAAGAATCAAACCTGCAAAAACCACGACGACGACTGTTTCTGAAAATTTCTTTTTTAAGAACATAAGAATAGTTCCTGCAGCGAGTAATACTAAAATCAAAGTACGTAAGGTGTCTTGGGTAAAAAATGATCTTCGGTCTGCTTTTAAAGCATCAATATAGCCTTGACCATACTCACCATAAGCTTGCCTATAATAACCATCATTAGCGCCAACAAAATCAAAAAATGTAGATTTAAAGAGTAAAAAAGCAAGTGCTAAACCACCAACAATGCCTGTGGAGATTTTAAGCACTTTAAGTTTTTTCTCATCATTATCAAAATCATTAAAGAGTTTTACCAATCCAAAAATTGCCAATACAGGAATGCATAATTCTAGAACTACTTGTATAGAACTTACCGCTCTAAACTTATTATATAAGGGTACATAATCAATAAAAAGATCCGTTAAAAATGGTAGATTCCTTCCGTAAGACAATAATAATGACAAAATGGTTCCTCCTACGAGCCACCATTTTAAGCGGCCCTTTACTAAGAATAATGCAAATACAAACAAAAATAAAATTACTGCGCCAACATAAGCTGGTGCCTCAACGATAGTTTGATCTCCCCAATAAGTAGGTGCATTTTTAGATTCTTCTAAAGCTTGAATCGGACTCGCTCCAATGGTTCTAAAAAATTGATAAGTTTCAGAATCTTTACCTACATCTTCTCCACTTCCTCCTCCTAAAAGTCTTGGAATAAAAAGATTGAAGGTTTCTGTTTTCCCATAGCTATATTCAGTGATATACTCTTTACTTAAGCCTGAAGTCACTTCTTTTGGAGACCCATCAGGATATATCGTTAATTCACTTTTACCACGCGTACTTTCTTTGACATACTCTTGTGTTGCCAAAATATTGGTTGCATTGAGACCTATGGCTAAAATAAGAGCAACAACCATAAACCCGACCGACTTAAAAAAGTGTGGTAGCATTTGCTTTTTATAAGCATCTATAAGATATGTAATACCTAATACGAGGACTAATAACATCAAATAATAGGTCATTTGAAAGTGATTTGCTCCAATTTCTAAAGCTAAGGCAACAGCCGTGAGTAGAAAACCTAGTATATATTTCCGCCTAAATGTGAGTATGATTCCAGATAAAACTAAAGGCATATAAGCAATGGCGTGAGCTTTACTATTATGTCCTACACCAAGTATAATAATAAGATATGTAGAAAACCCAAAAGCTAGTGCTCCTAATGCTGCTAGTTTAAAATCAACTTTAAGAGCTAATAATAAGATATAAAACCCTAAAAAATAAATAAAAAGATAATCTGCTGGACGTGGTAAAAAACGCAAGACAGCATCTAATTTCTTGATATAATTATGAGGATATCGCGCACCCAGTTGATACGTTGGCATACCTCCAAAGGCACTGTTGGTCCAATAGGTTTCCTCTCCAGTAGCAGCTTTAAACACTTTTTGCTGTTGAGCCATACCAATATAATGCTTGATATCGCTTTGAAAAATTTGTTTCCCTTTTAAAACAGGACTAAAATAGGCTAATGATATAACCACAAAACCAATTAAAACTAAAAGGTGTGGTAAGATTTTTTTAAATGAAAATTGCATAGAATAATTGACTTTCAATAGACTCGAAAATTAGTCAATTTCTTCGTAATCTATGTACTCTCCTACTTTTTTATTTGAAGATGAATTACCATTTGGTATTTTATCTATTACTGTTTCGCCTTCTTTTTGCTGTTGCTTATTAGGTTGTTTCTGTTGAAATTGTCCTTCAAATTTCTGTTGCATTTTTTTTGACATATATCGCATAAGATGAGGCGCGAACATACGTGTAAGGATTTTTATTCCGTAGTACACCAAAAGTATAATGAGAATGGTTCTAACAAAACCATATAATGATGCTTCTTGTAACATTAAATTAAATTTATTCAAAAATACAATTATCTCTATATAATTACTGTTATTAATACTTAAAAAAAATATAAAATCTCTATATTTGACTTAAATCGATAATCTATGAATTTTAGTAAAAAAGTTCTTTTATTTACTACTTTGTTAATCACCCACTTTACGTTTGCACAATACACCGAAGTCATAAATTCTAATAGACCTGGTGTTTCTCGAAGTGCTTTTTCGGTAGGAACTAACGTTGCTCAACTTGAAGTTGGACCATATATCATAAATGAAAAACATACGCCTTTAAACTATAAAGTTTCAGGGTTTGGAGTCGATTTTTCTGCACGTTATGGTTTACTTTTTGAACCCTTAGAAATTAATATTGAAGGGACATATCAAAATGATACATTTACAGACAATCGCTCAACTATAGCTTCTGAAGATAAACGCTCAAACTTTAAAAGTCTTACTATAGGAGCAAAATATCTCGTCTATGATCCTTATAAAAATGCAGAAGAAGATAAACCAAATTTATATAGTTATCATGCGAATCGTTCATTTAAATGGAAGTCACTTATTCCTGCGGTAGCTATTTATGCAGGTGCCAATTTCGATACTAAAAACAATCCATACACTGCTCCAGGAATTGAAGGCTTTAGTCCTAAAATCATGGTAGCAACTCAAAATAATTTTTCTGGTGGTTGGGTTCTAGTGCTTAACTTAATAAAAGACAGAATAGGTACCGATTATTCAGATTTTCAATACATTATTACATTAACACATTCATTTAATCCGCAATGGGTTATTTTTGGTGAAACTCAAGGAATTCAAAGCGATTTTTACGCAGATAACTTATTTAGGTTTGGTGCTGGATACTTAATGAGTAAAGATTTCCAATTAGATACAGCACTTACATTTAATAGCAAAGACACACCTTCAGTGTTTGGTGTGAACTTTGGAATGTCTTACCGACTTGACTTCCATAAAGACAAAGAAATTGATAATGGCAATTCAAAAAAAGATGCAGACAAAAGAAAACCAAAAAGCAAAAAAGGTAAAAAGAAAAGAACAGAAGATTTTGACGACGATGGAAGTCTTTAAGCCTCAAACTATATGATTACAGTTAAAGAAATTCATTCTAAAAAGGAATTAAAACAATTTGTTAAATTCCCTTTTAAACTTAATAAAGATTCAAAATCTTGGGTTCCTCCAATCATAAACGAAGAATTAAAAACCTTTGACAAAAGCACAAATCCTGTGTTTAAAGATGCCGAAGCTCGATATTTCTTAGCCTACCAAAACAATAAGATTGTAGGACGAGTTGCTGCTATCATCAACTGGTTAGAAGTAAAAGGTCAAAACGAAAAGAAAATGCGTTTTGGTTGGCTTGACGTTATTGATGACGTTAACGTGACAGAGGCATTACTTGACAAAGTGCATGAGGTTGGGAAACAACATGATTTAGAATATGTTGAAGGTCCTGTTGGATTTTCTAATTTAGATAAAGTTGGTGTGCTTACTGAAGGTTTTGACGAAATTGGAAGTATGATTACTTGGCATAATCTTCCATATTACAAATCTCATTTTGAAAAACTTGGTTACGAAGTAGCAAAACGTTACTCTGAAAATGTCATGGAGTTTAAAAATATTCTTCCTGAATTTTTCTCTAGAGTACAAACACTCATAAAAAAGCGATATGAACTACGCGCTATAAATTTTTCAAACAATAAAGATATTATGCCTTATACAGATGAAATGTTTGAGGTCTTTACAAAATCGCACGCTGTATTGTCATCGTTTGTCGAAATCAATGATGAACAACGCGAATACTTTAAGAAAAAATTTATTGGTTTTCTTAATCCTGAGTATGTCAAATTTGTCTTAGACAAAAACGACAAACTTGTTGGATTTGGCATAGTAACACCTTCATATGCGAAAGCACTTCAAAAAATGAAAGGTAAATTATTTCCTTTTGGAATTCGTCATTTATTACAAGCGAAAAAACATGCAAAAACAGTGACATTCTACCTAATTGGTGTGTTACCAGAATACCAAAACAAAGGTGTTACTGCAATTATTTTCCATGAATTTCACAAAACATTTTCAGAAAAAGGAATTGAACTATGCATTAGAGGGCCAGAACTCGATGATAACGAAGCAATACATAAACTATGGAAGAATTTTAAACCAGTGACCAATAAAAGACGTTGTACATTCAAAAAAGATATTATATAAAAAATCCGATTCAATTATGAATCGGATTTTTCAAAATATATCATTTATTTACTCACCCATTGCAGCCATAACAGCAGCTGATAAGCGTTTATAAGTTCCATTTTCTAAACGATCTCTAATCGCATCAAATGCATCAAGAGTAACTGACACATCTTGTAATGTATGTGTAGCCGTAGGAATCATTCTCAATAAGATTAATCCTTTCGGAATTACTGGATATACAACAATTGAACAGAAAATCCCATAGTTTTCTCGTAAGTCACGAACTAAAGCCATAGCCTCTGGAATACTTCCTTTTAAATATACTGGAGTAACACAACTTTGTGTTGTTCCTATATCAAATCCACGTGATTTTAATCCTGTTTGTAACGCATTAACTATAGTCCAAAGATTTTGTTTTAACTCTGGCATTGTACGTAACATATCTAAACGTTTCAAAGCACCTACAACAAGTTGCATCTGTAACGATTTAGCAAACATTTGAGAACGCAAATTATATTTTAAATAATCTATAATCTCTTGATCTGCAGCAATAAAAGCACCTGTACTAGCCAAAGATTTCGCAAATGTTGCAAAATACACATCGATATCATCTTGAATACCTTGTTCTTCTCCTGCTCCTGCTCCAGTTTTCCCTAAGGTTCCAAAACCATGAGCATCATCAACAAATAATCTAAAGTTAAACTTCTTTTTAAGTGCTACTATTTCTTTTAAACGTCCTTGTTCTCCACGCATTCCGAAAACACCTTCAGAAATCACCAAGATCCCTCCTCCAGTTTGTTCGGCCATTTTAGTGGCGCGTTCTAAATTCTTCTCTAAGCTTTCAACATCGTTGTGCTTGTATGTAAAACGTTTCCCCATGTGAAGACGAACACCATCAATAATGCAAGCGTGTGCGTCAACGTCATATACAATGATATCATTTTTAGACACTAAAGCATCTATAGTTGACACCATACCTTGGTAACCAAAATTTAATAAGTAAGCAGCTTCTTTGCTTACAAATTGGGCAAGTTCATCTTGCAATTGTTCATGAAGTTCCGTGTGACCAGACATCATTCGTGCTCCCATTGGGTATGCAGAACCGTATTGAGCAGCAGCTTCTGCATCTACTTTACGTACTTCTGGATGATTAGCTAATCCAAGATAATCATTAATACTCCAGGTAATCACTTCTTTTCCTTGAAACTTCATTCTATTAGAAATCTCTCCTTCTAGCTTAGGAAATACAAAATATCCTTCAGCTTGAGAAGCCCATTTCCCTAATGGTCCTTTATCTTTGTAGATCTTCTCAAATAAATCCTTCATTAAAGCGAGTTTTTAGTCTTATTAGTTAGGACAAAATTAGTTAATTATATTATGACCGCATAATATTTTTATAAACCAATGTTTATATCCTTATTAAACATAAAAAACCTACCACGAAAAAGCGTGATAGGATTTTTATAAATGTGTTTTCTTAATTTATTTTATATACTGAATTTTTTCAGCTATTTCGGTTTTACTATCAAAGAAACCTTGCTCTTCCATCCACTTGTTACTATACACTTTACTCATGTAACGTGAACCATGATCAGGGAAGACTACGACAACTTTATCACCTGTATTAAACTCTCCTTCTTCGTTAAGCTGTTTCAATGCCTGCATTGCTGCGCCACTAGTATAACCTACGAATAAACCTTCTGTTCTTGAAATTTCTCGTGCTGTATGAGCACTTTCTTCATCAGTTACTTTAACAAATTTGTCAATTAAATCAAAATCTGTTGCAGTTGGTATTAAATTTTTACCTAAACCTTCAATTCTGTATGGATAAATTTCTTTATCATCAAACTCACGAGTTTCATGGTATTTTTTTAATACCGAACCATAAGCATCAACTCCAATGACTTTTACATTAGGGTTTTGTTCTTTTAAATATTTAGAGATACCTGATATGGTCCCTCCTGTTCCACTACAGGCTACTAGGTGAGTGATTTGCCCTTCAGTTTGTTCCCAAATTTCTGGACCAGTAGAATGATAATGTGCATCTAAGTTTAACTTATTAAAATACTGATTGATATAAACAGAACCTTTAATTTCATTGTGTAAACGCTTAGCTACTTGATAATATGAACGAGAATCATCAGCGCTTACGTTTGCTGGGCAAACATAAACCTGTGCTCCCATTGACTTTAACATGTCTATTTTATCTGCTGATGATTTAGAACTTACTGCTAAAACACACTCATATCCTTTGATGATACTTACCATAGCAATACTAAAACCTGTATTACCAGATGTTGTTTCTATAATCGTATCTCCAGGATTTAGAATACCTTGTCTTTCGGCTTCTTCAATAATGTGTAGAGCAATTCTATCTTTTGACGAATGACCTGGATTAAAAGCTTCAACTTTAGCATAAAAGTCTCCATCAAAATCTTGAGCCATTTTATTTAATCTGATAAGCGGTGTTTTACCTATTAACTGTAAAACATTATCAAATACTTGTATGTCTTTCTTCATAAATGCTATTTATCAGTTTCCTATTCTGTAAAAAGTGAAACATAAAACCTTGCAAAACTAAGATTTTTTTTTGAATTAGCTAGTAATTCCCTCTAAGTCTAGCAAAAAAGCAAATTCTTGAGCGTCTTCTTTTAAAGCCTCAAATCGTCCAGAAGCGCCACCATGACCAGCTTTCATATTAGTAACTAGGTACAACTTGTTGGTATCCTGTTTATAAGTTCTTAGCTTAGCAATCCATTTTGCAGGTTCCCAATACTGAACTTGAGAATCATGCAAACCTGCAGTAATCAACAAGTTTGGATAGGCTTGTTTTTTAATATTATCGTACGGCGAATAGGATTTGATATAATTGTAATAATCACTATTATTTGGATTTCCCCATTCATCATATTCTCCTGTAGTTAATGGGATAGAATCATCTAGCATTGTAGTAACAACATCAACAAAAGGCACTGCAGCGATAACACCATTATATAATTCTGGCGCTTCATTGACAATAACTCCCATTAATAAACCTCCTGCACTCCCTCCCATGGCATATAAATGCTCTGTAGACGTATAGTTTTGTTCAATTAAATATTTAGAGCAATCTATAAAATCTGTAAATGTATTTTTCTTCTTTAAGAGTTTCCCATTTTCATACCAATGTCTTCCTAAATATTCACTTCCTCTTACATGCGCAATAACATATATAAAACCTCTATCTAATAATGATAACCTAATTGTTGAGAAATAAGGATCTACTGTAGAACCATAACTTCCATAAGCATATTGTAATACAGGTGCCGTTCCATCTAGTTTTGTATCCTTTCGTCTTACTAAAGACATAGGAATTTTAGTTCCGTCTTGAGCTATTGCCCAAATACGTTCAGATGTATAATTATTTTTATCAAATTTTAAATCTAAAACCTCTTGTTCTTTCTTAATCTCTTTTGTCTTTGTAGACATATTGAAATCAATCACAGATGAAGGATTAGTTAATGAGTTATAACTATAACGTAAAATTTCGGTATCAAAATCAACATTAGCACCCGTATTCGCAGTATAGGTTTCATTATCAAAAGGCAAGTAATAATCGTCTTGATTATCCCAACGTTTAATTCGAATTTGATTTAACCCATTAGAACGCTCACTAATCACCAAATAGGATTTAAAAATTTCAATATCTTCTAATAAAACAGTATCACGATGCGCGATAACCTCAACCCAATTCTCAAGATCTGTCTTTGCTTCTTGAGTTTTCATTAGTTTAAAGTTGACAGCATTATCCTGATTTGTTAAAATATAAAACTGATCTTCAAAATGTGATATACTATATTCTAATCCACGAATTCGGCTTTGAAATACTTTAAAATTACCATCAGGTGTATCAGCATTTAATATATGAAACTCATTAGTTAGCGTACTATAACAAGCAATTATAATATATTTTCGAGATTTAGATTTATAAACAGCAACTCCAAAGGTATCATCCGCTTCAGTAAAAATAAGTGTATCCTTTTCTTCAGAATCTCCTATTTTATGTTTATAAATTTTATCTGAACGTAAGGTCTGTTTATCTTTTTTTGTATAAAACAATGTCAAATTATCATTAGCCCAAGTTGATGAACCAGTTGTGTTTTCAATGACATCAGAAAACACCTCTCCTGTTATTAAATTTTTAATCTGAAGTTTGTACTGTCGCCTCCCAACTGTATCTAAACCAAAAGCTACCATTGTATTATCTGGACTTATACTCAAGCCTACCAATCTAAAATACCCATACCCTTCTGCCATTTGATTGCAATCAAAAAGCAATTCTTCAGTAGCCTCTAAAGTTTCCTTTTTTCGTGTATAGACAGGATAATCTTTACCTTTTTCATAGCGAACAACATACCAATACCCATTATATTTGTATGGTACAGATGAATCATCTTCCTTAATTCTCGATTTCATTTCTTCAAAAAGATTCACTTCAAAATCCTTTGTATGAGCAGTTTCTTGCTCATAAAACTCATTTTCAGCATTCAAATAATCTAAAACATTCTGGTCTTCTCTTTTATTTAACCAAAAATAATTATCAATTCGTATATCGTTATGGATTTCTAATTGCTTCGGAATTTGTTCTGCTATAGGCACTTCAATAGTCGTATTCATTTTTCTTTTTAAAAGTCTGGCAATTTAGTAATTTTGTAATTCATAATTTTAATACTTAACAATATGTTTGGAGACATGATGGGAATGATGGGTAAACTTAAAGAAACCCAAAAGAAAGTTGAAGCAACTAAAGAGCGATTACACAATGTTTTAATTGACATGAATAGTCATGACGAAAAAGTAAAAGTTACGATTACAGCTAATAGAACCTTAAAATCAATTACAATCGACGACGAATTACTACAAGATAAAGATATGCTTGAAGATTATTTAATTCTTACAATTAATAAAGCTATAGCACGTGCCACAACGGTTCATGAAACTGAAGTTTCTGCTGTTGCAAAAGAAGGCATGCCTAATATTCCTGGAATGGATATGTTTAAATAAATTTGCTATAAGACACAATTAAAAGTCATTCAAAACTTTCAAAAGACGGTCATGCATTTCATTGGTGTAATCTAAATGTGTAACCATACGCAGCTTATTGCTTCCCATTCCAATAATATGAATATTTTTATCTGAAAGCTGTTTTAGAAACTCACCTTCATCAACATGAGATTCTAATTCAAAAATAACAATATTAGTTTCTATTGGTTCTACTGTTGCTATAATAGATAAGCCATCTAAAACTTTCCCAATAGCCTTAGCTTTCTGGTGATCTTCTCTTAATCTATCAACATGATGATCTAAGGCATATAAACCCGCTGCAGCAACATAACCTACTTGTCGCATGCCGCCTCCTAATATTTTACGAACACGAATAGCACCTTGCATTAAGGCATTGTCTCCAATTAACACAGAACCTATTGGGCAACCTAAGCCTTTGCTTAAACATACAGATATGGTATCAAATAATTGCCCGTAATCTTTAGCCGTTTTAGTGGTATTAGCCAAAGCATTCCATAGTCGTGCACCATCTAAGTGGTACCCTAAATTATGCCTATTACAAACTGTTTTAATACGTTTTAATTCTTCAAAGTCCCAACAAGCACCTCCGCCTTTATTGGTTGTGTTTTCGACTGATACTAGCGTGGTTAACGGACTATGATAAAAGTCTGGTGGATTTATAGATGCTTCAACCTGTTTTGCCGTAAACATTCCTCGATCTCCATCAATGAGCTTGCAAGAAATTCCACTATTAAAAGACGCGCCTCCTCCTTCATAATTGTAGATATGTGCATATTTATCACATATTACTTGCTCTCCAGGATTGGTATGCAACTTTAAAGCTGTTTGATTTGCCATGCTCCCTGTTGGAAAAAACAAAGCTTGGTCTTTACCAAATAGCTCTGCTAATCGTTTTTCCAGAGCATTAACAGATGGATCCTCTTTATAAACATCATCACCAACATCGGCTGTTAACATAGCTTCTAACATGGCTTTTGTTGGTTTAGTAACCGTATCGCTTCTTAAATCTATTATCATCTTTTAATTTTGGGTATAATTACAAAAATCACTACCTATTGGTGAACCATCCGGTATTTTTGGCGCGTTTTCTATTTTAAATTGTTCTGGAAGTTTTTTAAATTTACTAAGTAGTCTGTTATACTCATTTATATACACCTCAGAATCAAAATGTTTTTTCTGAAGACTTCTTTTGAAACTATTAGGAAACTTTTCTAATTCATCATAAACAATAGCTTTAACTTGAAAATAAGAATTCTCCGAAACTGCTAAATTCATTAAATATTTCAAAACATTAGTATTAATTTGATATTGAACATTTTTCTTATAATCATCTGAGTACCTTTTACCAAATGTATTATTCATTACAGAATTAATGATTTCTCTAAGTCCTAATTGCTTTTCATTCAAACTTTTTTGCAGCACTAATCGATTAGCTCGTTCTGGATGCAACAACAATTTCAAAGTCATGTCACTTGCCGTAACAGCTGCACTCATAGGATCAAAAGCAACCCCTGTTTTTCCAGAAAATGATTCGCGGTTTCTATAATACCTATACGCTCTTGGAGGAAAGAGTTCTAATTTTTCCTTCGGAATGGCTAATGTTTCCGCAGAAATAGTTTTTAAAATTTGATTTAAGGCCTCTCTTTGAGTTTTAACATCTATAGACTTAACAATCTGTTGACCACCTCCTTTCACAGCATAGTTATAGTCCAATCCTCCAACAACTTTTATAGCTGCTTCTGTTTGAAAACGGTGGAAAAAATAAAGAGGTACAAATACATCCTCTAAAACCGAATACGGCTCACCTTGACGAATATTATCTTTAGAAAAATTAGAAATGGCTTGTCTTCGAATATTCAACACATTTCCCAATTCTTCAGAAGCGCTTTTACCATTATCCCAAAGATGCGCTAAAGCATGTGCGCCTCCTTTTGCTCTAGCATCACTATCTGTAATAAAGCGCATACCAGCAAAATCTGCTGCTTTTAGTATATTATTTAAAGCGGTTTTTTCAACTTCATTTTCAGAAAATTCTGAATAGCTATAAGCCACTGTTACTTTATCCCAATCTCCTATTCCAACAGCATAAGCATCACTAAAATCAATTGTACCATTAGTTAATTTAAGTGTAGGGTGTGGATAATCCATAACTGATGCTCTTCCATGTGCACTAGCAGCAAAGTTATGAGCAAATCCGATAGTATGTCCAACTTCATGGGCACTTAACTGACGAATTCGAGCTAAAGCCATAGCCAACATTGGCTGATAATTATCATCACGCTCGGCAAAAGGTTTATTCATTAAGGCTTGTGCAATCATAAAATCTTGACGAATACGCAAACTTCCAAGGCTAACATGACCTTTAATAATCTCACCTGTTCTAGGATCAATAACGCTTCCTCCATAACTCCATCCTCTTGTAGAACGATGGACCCATTGAATCACATTATAACGACAATCCATTGGATCTGCATCTTTTGGTAACATTTTAACTTGAAATGCATCTATAAACCCTATCGCTTCATAAGCTTGATTCCACCAACTAGCACCTTCTAGTAATGCCGATCGAACAGGTTCAGGTGTTCCAGGATCTAGATAATAGATAATAGGTTCTATGGCTTCACTTTTTTCGGCTTCAGGATTCTTCTTTTTCAAACGATGACGGGTGATATAGCGTTTTTTAATAGGCTCTTGTATAGGTGTTGCATAATCTAAATACGACATTGATAAAGCTCCACTTCTTACATCAAACTCACGTTTTTTGTAATCATTATCAGGTAACTCAATAAAACTATGATGTTGTATTACACTTACTAAAGATGATGTTGGTGTCACACTTCGAATATGTTTCCCTTTAGCTTGCCCTTTAAATGTTAATAAGGCTTCAAACTCTACATTTTTAGGAAATGCTTTTGTTCTATCCAATGATAAAGCACTTTTTCCTGAATCAATTTTATAAGACCCTTCAGACTTTAATCTATTAGCAACACCATGAGTATCTAGCATTAAAAAAGGCGTCAAATCAATAATATAAGTATCGTTAAGGGTTTCTAAAATTTTGAATCCATATAAAACCGACTTTGCAAATGCTTGTTCTATACTCTTTTTTTCTAATACATTATCAGTAATTGCTCTGTAACTTAAATTTGGTTGAATGAGTAATAATTTATGTCCTGCCTTTTCAAATTTCACCAAGCGTTCTTGTCCTAATTGACCTCTATCCAAACCAATGTCATTAGAACCAACACCAGTTGCTAAAGAATTAACATATAAGAATTCTTCATTTAAATCTTTAACTTCAAGATATATTTTACCTGAAGCTTCTTCGTAATGAAAATTAAAAAACCCATCATGTTTTTTTAATTCTTTTTTACTTAAAATCTGTGAAAATGAAATCGTTACATAAAAAAATGTAATCACTTGAAGAATAAAATTTCTCATAATAGCCATTTAGATTATAAATCTACATAATTTACAACAAATGTTAGTTGTGACATAACTAAATATAATATTAGGAATCGCAAAGGATACATTGCCTTGGGATTAAAATTTAATTTTGCCGCTACAATTCGTAATTAAACATAATCGTCTTTTAATTTTATGTAACAGATATATATGTTAATTTCGCTAAAAATTATTTTCTATGATTACATCAGATCAAATTAAAGATCTTAATACACGCCTTGATAAACTTAGGCACTATCTTTGACATAGATGCCAAATTAATTGAAATCTCCAACGAAGAAGAGCAAACCTTTGACCCAAATTTCTGGAACGACTCAAAACAAGCAGAGCTTGTTATGAAATCGCTTCGAGAGAAAAAAAACTGGGTTCAAGACTACAATACATCAAAAACTTTAGTTGAAGATTTAGAAGTTATTTACGAGTTTTTTAAAGAAGATGAGGCGTCTAGTGAAGATGTAGAAAATAGATATGACAAAGCACGTCTACTCATCGAAAAATTAGAATTCAAAAATATGCTATCTGAAGAAGGTGACTCACTTAGTGCCGTACTTCAAATTACAGCTGGTGCTGGTGGTACAGAATCCTGCGATTGGGCAAGTATGCTTATGCGTATGTATTTGATGTATGCTGAAAAAAGTGGCTTTAAAGTTAAAGAACTTAATTTTCAAGAAGGCGACGTTGCGGGTATTAAAACCGTAACTTTAGAAATTGAAGGCGATTATGCTTTTGGTTGGCTTAAAGGCGAGAACGGTGTTCATCGCTTGGTTAGAATCTCTCCATTTGATAGTAATGCTAAACGCCATACAAGTTTTGCTTCGGTATATGTATATCCATTAGTAGATGATACTATTGAAATTGATATTAATCCTGCAGATATCGAAATTACAACAGCGCGTTCAAGTGGTGCTGGTGGACAAAATGTAAACAAGGTAGAAACCAAAGTACAATTAACCCACAAACCATCAGGAATTCAAATCTCATGTTCAGAAACTCGTTCGCAACACGATAACAGATCTCGTGCTATGCAAATGCTGAAATCTCAACTTTATGAAATTGAATTACAAAAACAAATGGCGCAACGTGAGGATATTGAAGCTGGAAAAATGAAAATTGAATGGGGTAGTCAAATACGAAACTATGTAATGCATCCTTATAAACTAGTAAAAGATGTACGTTCTAGTCATGAAACTGGAAATGTAGATGCTGTAATGGATGGAGACATTGAGCCATTCTTAAAATCGTATTTGATGATGATGGGACAAAAAGAAGAAAACCCAAACGAATTATAATTTATATTTAAATGATTACAATATATCACAACCCAAGATGTAGTAAATCTCGTGAAGGTTTACAATTATTAGAAAATTCTGGCAAAGATTTTGAAGTGATAAAATACTTGGATACGCCAATTTCTGAAGAACAACTAAAAACGCTTTTAACTTTACTAGGTATAAAACCAATTGAGCTTGTTCGAATTAATGAAGCTATTTGGAAATCTGATTACAAAGATAAGACTTTATCAGACGCACAAATTATAAAAGCTATGATGAAGCATCCAAAACTAATTGAACGTCCAATTTTTGTTAACGGAAAACAAGCTATAATTGGTCGTCCACCTGTAAAAGTATTAGACATTATATAACGCTATTTTAATCTTTAAAGACTAAAAAAATGAAAAAAATCTATCTTACAATTTTCTGCTGCATTGCTTTAATAGGCAGTGTATCTTCTCAAAATGCTGCTGATCAGAAAAAAATAGAAAAATACGAAGAAGAAGTCGAAAGGAAAAAGCAAAATTATATTAACGATTTTTTAGCAACATTAAACATTGATGATTTTCAAAAAGAAATCATAAAACAGTCTATGAATTCTTATTTTATTGAACTCACAAAAGTTAATAAACTTCGCTTACAAGGATTTCAAAGAACAGCAGCTATAGAACGTTTAGATGAAGCACATTTTAAAGATGTAAAAACCATTGTATCCGAAGATATCATGGCTAAAATTATGGATGCTATCAAAGGCAAATGGAATCAAAAAGCCGAACGAAAAGCTGAAAAGAAAAAGCGTAAACGAAAAAACTAATGCATTTTAACAAAGCTTAATTTGCTTTAACAAAAGATTAACCATAAGCATCGCAAGTAGTTTTATTTTTGTTCATCTAAATGAGTAAAAATATAACCCTTAGTAATGACATTAAAACTACCTCTACTCTTTCTTATTTTTCTATACGCTTTTTCTAGCTATGCTCAAAAAGAAATCACCGTTTCAGGAACAGTAATTGATAATGAAGACAAAGCACCTTTAGAATACGCAACACTGTCATTTTTTAGTGAAAAAGAAAACAAAATAATCACAGGTGGTATTACAAACGATAAAGGCATTTTTAAAATTGAAATTCCTCCTGGACGCTATACTATTTCAGTAGAGTACCTGTCTTATAAAACAAAAACTTACGACGATAAATCATTTAATAGAGACATTAATTTAGGTACAGTTTCATTAGCTCTAAACCTTGAAGCCCTAAACACTGTTGAGATTATTGCCGAAAAAACAACCGTCGAAATTAAACTCGATAAAAAAATATATAATGTAGGACGAGATTTGACTGTTCGTGGAGGAACAGTTAGTGATGTTTTGGATAATGTACCTTCGGTTTCTGTTGATGTAGAAGGTAATGTTGCCCTTCGTGGAAACGAAAATGTCACAATATTAATTAATGGAAAACCTTCTGGATTAGTTGGCTTAAACTCTACTGATGCGCTTAGACAATTACCTGCCGAATCTATAGAACGTGTTGAAGTAATCACGTCTCCTTCTGCTCGTTATGACGCTGAAGGTACAGCTGGAATTTTAAATATTATACTAAGACGAAGTAAACTATTAGGACTTAATGGTGCTATTACTTTAAACGCTGGTGACCCAACACAAGCAGGCGTTTCTGGCAATATAAATTATCGGACAGGTGATTTTAATTTTTTTAATACAACAGGCTATCGTTACCGCGAATCGCCTGGAAATGCAACGACTGAAACCGAGTATTTCAATGGCGATGATCCTAATACATTTTTTAATGAATCTAGACATTTTGATAGGAAAAGTAAAGGACTAAGTACAAATATTGGTGTAGAATGGTATGTTAATGAAACATCTTCAATTACTACTTCCTTTTTATATAGAGATAGCGATCAAAATAACGACAGCTCAAATACTATTAAAGAACTAGATGCTAACGGAAATTTAGTAAATCAATCTATTCGATTAGATCCTGAAGAAGAAACCGATCGAAATCTTCAATATTCAGTAAATTACGATAAACAATTTGATGGCGATAGCCAGCATCGTTTAACTATGGATTTTCAATATGAAAATAATAGCGAAGAAGAAAAATCTATTATTGCTCAAGATGGAGATGCGGCTGAACGTGTAAGAACATTAGAGCATGAAAACGAAGTTTTACTACGTTTAGACTATACAAAACCAATAGGAGAAAAAAGTAATTTCGAATTTGGATATCGTGGTACTTTCGAAGAACTCGATACAGATTACACATTAGAGTTTAATAATGATGACACTTTTATTGTAGATAATAATGTGAGTAATAACCTTGTTTATCGTCAGTATATCAATGCTGTTTACACACAATTTGGAAGTAAAATTAAAAATAAATTCTCATATTTATTAGGCTTACGAATGGAAAATTCACGTATCACGATTGATCAGGTGACTAGTGGAGATTTTGATCGCAAAAGCTATACAGGCCTTTTTCCTACGATTAATCTAGGTTATGAGATTTCAGAAAAACAAAGTCTTACGCTTGGTTATAATCGCAGAATTAGACGACCACGTTCTCGTTTTATCAATCCTTTTCCATCACGTAGCAGTGCAACTAATCTATTTCAAGGGAATCCGGATATCGATCCTAGTTATTCAAATACAATTGATTTTGGTTATTTAAATCGCTTCGGAAAAATGACGCTTAACTCTTCTATATATTACCAACGTGCTACAGATGTGTTTACATTTGTAAGTTTAGATACTGGTGAAACAACAATTGTTGGCGGAACTGAAGTTCCTATCATACAACGTTCACCTATTAATTTAGCAACCAATGAGCGTTACGGATTTGAATTTACCTTGACCTACAGACCCTCGAAAAAATGGAATATAAATGTAAACCTCAACTTATTTAAATCTGTTACTGAAGGGTTTTATGAAGGCACAGATTTTGGTGCCGAAAACTTTAGCTGGTTTGCAAGAATAAATAGCAAATATACTTTACCAGGAGACATAGATTGGCAAACGCGTTTATTTTATCGTGGACCAAGTGAAACTGCTCAAAATAAAAGGGAAGGCATATTCTCTACAAATTTAGCCTTTAGCAAAGATTTATTTAAAGATAAAGCTTCTATAGCGGTTAATATAAGTGATGTCTTTAATTCTAGAAAACGAAAATCGACATCAACAACAGATACCTTTATTAGTGAAGGCGAGTTTCAATGGAGACAACGTAGTTTTAATATAACGTTTACTTATCGTTTTAATCAACAAAAGAAACGCCAACGTAATGGTCGTGGCGACTCAGGTGGTGGAGATAATTTTGATTTTGAAGGTTAATTCTATTAGCTCTTGGCAAAATTTGATGAAACTTATAGACATAAAAAAAGGAAACCAAATTGGTTTCCTTTTTTTATGATATGATATAAAGTTTAGTGAGCCGCTTCCCTTTTTGCTTTTCTTTCTTCTTTAATTTCGTTTAAACGTTCAATAAGTGAACCACCAATCCAGTAAGGGATTACAAAAGTTACTAAGAAAATCATTAACCAGAATCCTATTGTGAAGATGGTTAAAAATGCTAAAAATCCTAAATATTGGTCAAAGTCAAACATGTGGTTTTTTTTTATTAGTGCAAAGATATAATAAAGCCTTATATTTTACAATAGGAAATTTGAGATTTATTAACAGGTTTTGAAAAAACAATCATTCGCAACTTTTATTATAAAAAGAAACAATTTGTTTCACTTCATTTCTTTTGAATTCGTTATTCTTAATTTTGTCCAATAATATTGGACATTTTTCAAAATATTTTAAGTGCTTATTTTTTAATCTTAAGCCTATTCTAATAAGTTCATCATTGACTTTTATAAAATAGACAGTCCATAAAAATGAACCACTAACTATTCTTGAACCATATCCCGATTCATCCGGAATAGTTAAATCAGTGCTTTTTACTTCTTTACTATATAACAAAATCTTACCACTTAACTCATACATTTCATAACATATATATATTAATCAAAACAGAATCTGAAATAGCGATATTATTTCTGAAACTAAGCTTCGATTTTCTATTAAAAAAACAATCAAAAAACCCTAACTTTGTAGCACGATAAAATTACACAACACATTATGGAATTCAGAATAGAAAAAGACACAATGGGTAACGTTAATGTACCTGCTGATAAACTTTGGGGTGCGCAAACTGAACGCTCTAGAAATAATTTTAAAATTGGTGCTGTTGCATCTATGCCTCTAGAAATTGTTTATGGTTTTGCTTATCTAAAAAAAGCGGCCGCTTATACCAATTGTGATTTAGGTGTATTAGCTAGTGAAAAACGTGATCTAATTGCTCAGGTTTGTGATGAGATTCTTGATGGAAAACATGATGATCAGTTTCCATTAGTAATATGGCAAACTGGCTCTGGAACGCAAAGTAATATGAATGTTAATGAAGTTGTTGCTAATAGAGCACACCAAATTGCTGGTAAGGTAATTGGTGAAGGTGATAAAACAATTCAGCCTAATGATGATGTTAATAAATCGCAATCGTCTAACGATACCTTTCCAACTGGAATGCATATTGCTATTTATAAAAAAGTTGTAGAAACTACAATTGTTGGAGTGATGGCATTAAGAAATACACTTCACGAAAAATCAACCGCTTTTAAAGATGTTGTAAAAATTGGTCGTACACATTTAATGGATGCTACACCTTTAACACTCGGACAAGAATTCTCAGGCTACGTTTCTCAATTAGACCATGGTTTAAAAGCCTTAGAAAACACATTACCACATTTAGCTGAACTTGCTCTTGGAGGAACAGCTGTTGGCACAGGACTTAATACACCTAAAGGCTACAGTGAGTTAGTAGCTAAACACATTGCTAAATTTACCGATTTACCTTTTGTAACAGCAGAAAATAAATTTGAAGCACTTGCTGCTCACGACGCTTTAGTTGAAACTCATGGCGCATTAAAACAAATAGCCGTATCATTAAATAAAATAGCTAATGATATTCGTATGATGGCTTCTGGTCCAAGAAGTGGTATTGGAGAAATTATTATTCCTGCTAACGAACCAGGAAGTTCAATTATGCCAGGAAAAGTTAATCCTACCCAATGTGAAGCTTTAACGATGGTATGTGCTCAAGTAATGGGTAATGATGTTGCGGTAACAGTTGGAGGTACACAAGGTCACTACGAACTTAACGTATTCAAACCAATGATGGCAGCAAACCTATTACAATCGGCTCAGCTAATTGGTGATGCATGTGTGAGTTTTGAAGCGCATTGTGCTTCTGGTATTGAACCAAACCATGACGTGATTAAACAGTTATTAAATAATTCACTCATGTTAGTTACTGCTTTAAATACAAAAATAGGGTATTATAAAGCTGCTGAAATTGCAAATACAGCTCATAAAAATGGGACTACTTTAAAAGAAGAAGCTATTAATTTAGGTTATGTTTCTGCTGAAGATTATGATGCATGGGTAAAACCAGAAAACATGGTTGGAGAATTAAAATAATATCTAAAACAAAAGCCCATACAATAATATTGAATATCAGTAATTTATATATATTCGCAGCATAATTAATTAATCCATTATGAAGAAAATTTTACTTTTTACTTTAGCCTTTGCTATAGGCTTAACATTGTATTCCCAAACCGCTTGGGATCCTATTCAAAATATTGATCCTGCTGTAGGAACTGACCCTTATGTGATAAGTTCTGGTGATTTAGATGGAGATACTGATATTGACCTTGTTGTTGGTACGTTTAGCTTTTCTAATGACATCATAAAATGGTACGCCAATGATGGTGTTGGTAACTTTACATTACAAGCAACAGTATCAACCATGGGTAGTTTAAATGGCGTTGGCGGATTGGCAATAGCAGATTTAGATGGTATTAATGGAAATGATATCATTACCGTGTCTTATAGTGATAACTCTTTAATTTGGTATGCCAATGATGGTCTTGGCGGATTTTCAGCAGAGCAAGTAATTTCAACTGCTGTAGGAGGTGCTGGTCAAGTGACTATAACAGATATTAATAATGATGGTGATATAGATATTTCTGTTGCTGCATATGCTGGAAATGAAGCTGTTTGGTTTCCTGGAAATGGTGATGGTACATTTGGTTCTAAGCAAATTATTGCTAGTGTTCCACTTCCTGGAAATCTGTCATTTGCTGATTTTGATAACGATGGTGACCTTGATGCCTTAATCGGATTTGATGATGGTGCTGGAGGAACTTCTGGAACTATAGAAATTTATTATAATCAATATATCGAAAGTGGAACTATGACAGTATCTTGGATTAAAGACACTGTAACTGTTGATAGTAGTAATCCATATTTATTTGTAGCTGCTTTTGCAGATATTAATGATGATGGCACACTAGAGATCGTTAAATCTGATAATTCTAGTGGTGAAGTTGCTTGGTATAGCAAAATAAAAAATGGTGTCTCTACTGAAACTATGATTTCTAATGCGAGTCTTATTACAAGACCTGCTGTTGTTATGGTTACCGATCTAGACAATGATGGCTTTAACGATGTTATTTTAACCGATGGGGCTTCGGGAGATGATGCAATTATTTGGTTTGAAAGCACAGATATGGGAGGCTTAAATACAGAGGCGTTAATTGCAGATCACAACTATCAACTCTACGGAGTTACCGTTGGAGATTTTGATGCTGATGGTGATAAAGATATTGCCTCTGTAGGTTTCTTTAGTGAGACTTTAGATTGGTACGAGAATAGATTAGAAACATTAAGTACAGATGATTTTTCTATTGAAACAATCAGCATCTATCCAAATCCAGCTAAAAATATATTAAATTTTAAAGGCGTAACTTCTGAAACATTAAACATCAAAGTGTTTGATATTTTAGGGAAATCTGTTATTAATACAGTTATAGAGCAAAACGGACGCTTAGATATTTCGGTACTAACGAGTGGTATTTACATTATAAAATTTGAAAACTATAATGTTACTTATAAGTTTGTAAAAGAATAAGTTACTTTCTAATACTATAAAAAAAGCTGCCTCTATATGATCTATGGCAGCTTTTTTTATTTTATAGAGTGTTATTTTTATTAAATTTATGGCTCACAAGCCTTTTATATGACTTTACTAATTAAAAATATCAAAGAACTACTTCAAGTTAGAGAAACTAATGTCACTATAGTAAGAGGTGATGATATGAAAACACTACCTATAATTAAAAATGCTTATGTTTTAATAGAGCATGATACTATTATAGAATATGGCCATATGGATGATTATAGTCCTATAGAAGTTGATGAAATTATAGATGCTACTGGCAAAATTGTATTACCAACCTGGTGCGATTCTCATACGCATATTGTTTACGCAGGTGATAGAACACAAGAATTTGTTGATCGTATAAATGGGTTGTCTTACGAAGCTATTGCTAATCGTGGTGGTGGAATTTTAAATTCAGCAGAAAAACTACAAAACACATCAGAAGATGAGCTATACAAACAGGCTTCAAAACGTTTAAAGAATAGTATAACATTAGGTACAGGAGCCATCGAAATTAAATCTGGTTATGGACTAACAGTTGATGCAGAGTTAAAAATGCTTCGCGTAATTAAGCGCTTAAAAAAAGACTTTCCAATTAAAGTTAAACCAACGTTATTAGCCGCTCATGCGATTCCTAAAAACTACAAAGACAATAAAGAAGGGTTTATTGATGTGGTTGTTAATGAAATGATTCCTAAAGTTGCAAAAGAAGAACTAGCTGAATATATTGATGTGTTTTGTGAAAAAGGATATTTCGATTTAAAAGATACCGAACGTATTTTAAAAGCAGCAATTGCACATCGTTTAATTCCTAAAATACATGTCAACCAATTTAATGCTTTTGGAGGAGTTGCTCTTGGTGTCAAATATAATGCCCTATCTGTTGATCATCTTGAAGAGCTCAACCCTGAAGATATTTCGATATTAAAAAACTCAAATACAATGCCAGTTGCATTACCTTCTTGCTCATATTTTTTGAGTATTCCATATACACCTGGTCGTGATATTATAGATGCAGGCTTACCTCTAGCATTAGCTACAGACTATAATCCAGGTTCTACACCTAGCGGAAATATGAATTTTGTAGTTGCTTCTGCATGTATAAAAATGAAACTAACTCCCGAAGAAGCTATTAATGCTGCTACAATTAATGGTGCTTATGCGATGGGAATTTCTAATCTCTACGGAAGCATTTCTAGAGGAAAAAAAGCAAACCTTATCATTACTAAAGACATTCCAAGCTATCACCATTTACCATATGCTTTTGGTGATAACAATATCGATACTGTTATTATTAATGGACAAAAATTTTAAGCTATCCAAAAGACATTCGCTTTCAAAATTATGTATCGAAAAAGGACATACAGATTTTGATTCGCTTTTTAATTACATCAAACAGTTGCCCTACGGAAGAAATTCTAACCGTGGTGATTATACTCTTGTTTTAAAAGAAAATAAAGGGACTTGTGCTACAAAACATGCTTTTTTAAAAGCAATTGCTTTAGAAAATAATTTCGACGCTTTAAAACTTTACTTAGGTATTTTTAAAATGAATGCTATAAATACACCAAAAATAGCGTCCATTTTAAAAGCTAATCATCTTAAATATATTCCTGAAGCGCATTGCTATTTAAAGCATTGTAATAACCTCTTAGATATCACGTTTGGAACAGAAAACCATACCTCATTTAGAAACACGCTATTGTATGAGAATGCTATTTCACCTGAACAAATTGGAAATTATAAAATCAATCTACACCAAACATTTTTGAAAACGTGGATTAAAAAAGAACAACTCCACTTAAGCTTTGAAGACCTTTGGAATATCAGAGAGTCTTGTATTATAGCTATTTCAGAATAAAAAAAAATCCGAAAGCTCAATGAATAATGAGCTTTCGGATATAAACTTAACCGTCTATACTACTTACCTCAAAGTAAACTCTGAAGAAGAAATTAATTCTTTATTATTAAACACGTTAACAATGTAACGGCCTTTTTCAAACTCATCATTTGGAGCTACAAACTCGCAAATATCTAAGTTTCTATTTTCATAATTAAACTTACTTACCAAACTGTAGTTTAATATCGTCTCTTCAAATTGAATTTGTTCATTAGCTCCTAATACATTATTTTTTGGATCTAATACCTGAACGTATAACTCTTTATCTCCTGCTCCTACTAAAGCATTTTTAGCAACAGTATAACAGACTCTAATCTTGTCACTACGTGTTGCTCTTTCTGTTGGGATTAGTTTACCAGAATTTCTCTCAATCACACCAAATCCTTTAAGACCTACTGTTTGTAATACTGCAGCATTTTCAACAACTTCAGCTAATTGTGTGTTTTGTACTAAAAGTGAATCTGTAAAAACCGTTCGCTCTGCTAATTGTACATTAGTACTATCTAATGTAGTTGCTAGTAACGAGTTTTCAACTTTAAGCTTATCATTTTCTTCCAAAATCACATCCATTTCTTCTTGCAATGCTAAAAACTTTTTCTTGTATCTCCATAAGCTATTTACACTATTTTGAGATATTTTTAATGAATCCATCAAGCCTTGAATACGACCTCTAGCATCTAATAGTTTATCATTAGCAACTTCATTTTCACCAATAGCAACATCATATTGTTTAGCCATTGAGCTTAAATCTGCCATAACTTGCTCCTTCTCTCTCGTTAGAGTTGCTTCATTATCTTTTTTCTCTTTGTACAATTTTGAAGTATAAAACCCTGTACCTAAAAATAATGCTAATAGAATTCCTAAAGCTATTTTTAATCCTGTACTCTTACCATTTGAATTTTCCATAAGCTACTTTTGTTTCTAGTTATTTTTTAAACGTTAATTCTTTCAATTTTATTTGAAGCTGACCATAAAAAAACAGTACTTTTATTACATCAAAATTAATCAATTTTGTTGATGGAACACTTAAAACCTTTTACAAGTTCAGAATTAAAATCAATTCTGAACAAACGTCCTAAAGAGACCAAATTTGGAGAACATATCTTGTTACTTTCCAACTTCAATGATATATACGAACAATTGTTAAAATTAGACGTTACCTATGTCATTTTTGGAATAAAAGAAGATGTAGGTGTCTTTGCAAATCATGGAAATACAGGAACTTATAATGCCTGGGATGCAGCCATTAAAATTTTGTTAAACACACAAAGTAATGCGCATACACATCCAAAAAAAGTTTTAATATTAGGTCATCTAAGTTTTGAATCGTATCAAAAGAAAGTTCAAAAATTTGATCAAACTAGTAAAAAAGATATTACAAAAGCGAGAAAACTTGTATCACATATAGATGATACCGTTACATTTTTAGTATCACAAATTGTAAGCGCAGGAAAAACACCTATCATTATTGGAGGTGGACATAATAATGCCTACGGAAATATTAAAGGAACAGCACTAGCGTTAAAGAAGCCTATTAATGTTATCAATTTTGATGCACATCACGATTTTAGAGCTGAGGAAGGTCGTCATAGTGGTAATGGTTTTAGTTATGCTTATGCCGAAGGGTTTCTAAAAAACTATTTTATTTTTGGTCTACATGAAAATTATACTTCAGATACTATTTTTAAAACCCTAGATAAATTAAAATCCATCACATACAATACATTTGAAGCCATTTCAATTAGAAAGGAATTAAAATTCAAATCTCAAATGCAACGTGCTTTGGATCATATATCATCATCAAATTTCGGTTTAGAAATTGATTGTGACGCTATACAAAATATACCTAGTAGTGCTATGACACCTAGTGGATTTACTACAAATCAAGCAAGACAATTTGTAAATTATATTGCAAAGCATGAACATGCTACTTATTTACATATATGTGAAGCCGCTCCAACACCAGAAACTGAAACTCAAGTAGGTAAACTCATCACCTATCTTATTACCGATTTTATTAGAGCAAAATCATAAATATATAGTCATAATTTTGATTAATGATTAATCTTAATTAAATTTGCATAAGTACTTATATAAATACTAATGTTATGGATGCTTTACAAGGTTTTGGAGAAATAGGTTTAGGATCACGGTTAAAACGTGTCAGCGATTATATAATGAAAGAGACTCAATTAGTTTACGATTATTATAATATAGATTTTGATCCTTATCTATTCCCGGCTTTTAAAATAATAGCAAATAAAAAAGGAGTAACTAATACTGAAATTAAAGACGCTCTAAGGTTATCACAGCCCGCTATAACACAAACTATTAATAAACTTATTCTTAAAGACTTGGTAAGTCTAAATTTTAATGAATTAGATAAGCGTAAAAAAATAATCAAATTATCAAAAAAAGGAAGATCAGAACTATTAAAACTTAAACCTATTTGGGAACAAATCGAAGTTACAATAAAGACCTATACCAGATTTTCTTCTGAATCTTTAATAGAGCATTTAAACAAATTAGAAACTCAATTTATGAAAACAAGTTTTAGTACAAAGGTTATCGAAAGCCTAAATACGGGAACAAATGATTTAATTATAGGCAATTATAAAAAGGAGTATAAAAATCATTTTTATGATTTAAATATAGAGTGGTTAAAAACCTATTTTTATGTTGAAGATTATGACCATGAAGTATTAAGTGATCCTGAAAAATATATTATAAACAAAGGTGGTTATATCTTTTTCGCTAAATATAAAGGATCAGTTGTCGGGACTGTTGCACTCATGCCAATAAATGAGTCCAGAGTTTTTGAGCTTACAAAAATGGCTGTATCACCGAACTTCCGTGGATTAAAAATTGGACAAAAACTGATGCAACATTGTATAGATTTTTCAAAAACTCAACATTCAAAATCACTTCTACTCTACTCTAACACTAAGTTAGAGAATGCCATTTATATTTATAGAAAGTATGGATTTATTGAAATTCCTGTAGAGACAAACTCTCCTTATAAACGTAGTGATATTAAAATGGAATTAAAATTATAGTGTGTTCTTTAGTTTGAATTCGAGATCATCGCAATAGGCATTGTCATTCTCACATAAAGCACTTAAGGTTTCAATTATTAATTGATTTAGAAATTCATTATTCGGATATATGTCATGAGCTAGTTTAAACTCAGAATACGCTCCAATATAATTATTCCCTCTAAGTCTACTAAGACCCGAGTTCATTAAAAATTGAAATGCAGCAGTATTATTCCTTTCTATACGTTCTTGTTTTTTAGCATTAAGCGTATTTGAATAATCAATAAATTGAGGAATTTTAAAACTTAAACTAAAAAAAAGCAACCCTAACAACAGTACACTTATAATAATATATAAGTCATTGGATTTTTTAGAAGGCTGTAATTTAAATGTCCTATTATAAGACGGTAAAGTATTACATGTTGGCTTACTTTTTCTTTTTGAAAAAGGTTTTCTTGGACGCTGTTTGTATATCCAAGACGCCATACCCAAACCCATATAACCTGCCATAATTGACTTTATTTATAGGTCTGGCTTATCATTTTTGTTACACTATAATTCAGGTATTTCTACGTATAAATAACTACTGAAGTCTTTTTAAGTTTATAAAAAACTAATCAACTCATTATATATTATGAAAAACACACTTATGTTATTATTATTGGTTTGCCTTTTAGCATGCAATAATAAATCCCAACAAATTGGTTATGTTGCATCCTCAGATCCCATTTTAACAAATGCTTGTCCAACATTAGATTCCATTCGGTTTTGTGAAGACAAAAAAGATGAGTTTTGTTCTCAACTACCATTAGAAGTCTATTTTTTAGGAAGTCTTAACGGTCAATTTCAAAATGGATATTCATCGGTACTAGCGCCAGACATTCAGCCTTCATTTGACAATTTCTCTTGGCAAAGTTTTGTGGCCTTAAATTGGCCAGCAGATACCTCAGGTAAACCTTTAGGATCTAATTTCACAAATTATAAAGATTCTTTACGTGTATGGGAACACTACACTAATGCTTCAAAAGTATTTAATACAAATACTAAGGCCTTACAAGATTTAAAATCTAGCAGGTCTTCATCTAAAATTTTATCACAAACGTCTAAGACTTCTGATCCTGTACAGTTATCAGGATTTGTTGAAGCAGATAATTATCCGCTTATCGATAAAAATTTAAATTTTGTAGTTTATGAAGTGAAAATGAATCCTATAGAGGAAAAATTTATAACAGAGAATAATTTAAATACAAAAAAAGGTATTTATGACTATTACAAATCTAAATCTTCAATAGAATTACCTGTTCAAAATAGTAATAGTCCTGGAGCTATTGAAATTAAAGCCAGTTGGAGAATTTTAGAAGCAGACAAAGGCGATGATTTAAATAAATACTATACTCAAAATGCTACTATTTATGTCGCTTCAGAAAATAGTGTTACTGGTCAATCCTTTACTTTTAATTGCACTATAGGACTTGTCGGCTTACACATCATCAGAAAAACAGAAGAATTTGATAATTGGATATGGAGCACATTTGAACATATTGATAATGTTCCTGTCAATGTTCAACAAGCACAAACAGATCAAGAAACAAACTGGTCTTTTTATAATTCTGAATGTTTAAATTGTCCTGTAAACCAGCCTCCAAGTCATGTTCTCCCTAGAGATATTACTAAATCTAAAGACACAGTTTATGTATGGAATACTGTAGCACCTTATGCCGAACCTTATGCTACAACAATACCAGGAGAAGCTGTAGGAAAGCATTTTGGAACACAGGTTACACGTGTATATCCAATTTATTATTGTACTGAGCAGTTGAATACTATTTGGCAATCTAAACTAACCTCACTAGAATCTGTTTTTGCAAACTATAAGTTAGTAGGAACACAATGGATGGTACCTTCAGATGGGACACCTCCAGCTGTAAAAATTAATGCGCCGTTTTATTTAGGAAATACAACCGCTGAAACGTATATGCAAGAAAGCTCTTCTTGTATAAGTTGTCATAATTTTGCAGGCATTCAATACGTAACTACAGCAAAGGATACGGTACATATTTCTACCGATTTTAGTTTTACCTTTGGTTATGCACAGTAAATTATAAACAAAGAGCTATCTAATTAAATTGGATAGCTCTTACTTTTAAAGAATCATTATTTTTTTATCCTAAAAGATCTAAAGTGACTTCAAAGAATCAAGCTTTCGTTGCAAGGCTTCAATTTCTATAGAATTCTTATTAACTTTAGGTATCACAGTTATAGAGTCTATAACGTTTTGCAAATCTTCATCTGTAATTTCTTCTTGATAGAAATAACCAATACCTTCACTTGCTCGCCACGCTTCACCTAATTGATCATATACTTCTTTATCCCAAGTGCTCGGATGTTTCACATCAATCCAAATGACATCACGATATTCACTATCAATTAACACCAAATCGGGTGTAGCTGAACCATCAAACTGTTTTGAATTTGTTTCACTTATAGCCGAAACAGTTCCCAAAAAGAATAAACGTTTACGACCAGCGATATCTTTAATATATGGCCTAAATTCTGTTGGTGTATTTGCGTCCCAATCTATTTCTTTTTTTGATTCTTTTACTTTTTGAGGCATTGCAGAAACACCTGCATAGCCTTGCTTTTTAGCAGCATGATCATAGTAATATAGTTTATCTGTTCCATCTGCAGGAATAAAAACACTATAACTTAAACTGGTTCTCTCATCACCTATTGGCTCAAGTCCAAACCAATGATACAAACCACTAAAAGCATCACTTTCTGAACCTGCAAAATCGAAATCGGTAACATAAGGTTGCTGATTCTGATCTTTAGGCATTTCTGGAATTTTTACTGCTGTTGACATATTCCATGGCAAAGGGTCACTAAATCCGCCTAAAAACTTTAAAGATTCTGCTTGTAGTTGCGATACATCTTCTGCTAATGTGTTTTGTTTATTGAGATAAGGATAGTTTTTCATGTCTTCTGGAGCAATAAAAGTTCCCTTTCCAATCGCAATACGTTCTAAATAATCATTAAAATCATGTTCCCCATTTTCAATCACCATCACACCACCAAAGCTTGGATACGGAAAGAAAAAACCTTTCCATTTAATTAAACTCACCACTTGAACCCATTGCCCTGAATCATTTTTCATATAAAAGGTATCACTTGGCTCGTAATTAACTAACATCCAAGGGTTAAAACGTTGCACAACTGCATTGTTCGTATTGCGACTAAATTTTAATGATTCTCCTATAGAAAAGGTAACTGAAATTCTATTTTCATTAGAAAAACGTGGAAACGGCGTTGTACTAGATACGGAAAAAACTTCTTCGGTATTATCACTAATTTGTTGAAATGTATAGTTTTCTGAAGGCTGAATGGCCATGGTCCATTTATTTTCATTATCAACTCGAACTAAATGTGGTAATGACACATCTTTAGTTTCTCCTACACTCTCATTTGCCATCGTAAAAATATTTCGTAATGGCTGAATACGTTCATTTTGCGTTAATGGCAATTCATTAATTTCAACTTTATTAAGATCATTAAACACATTATAGGTTTTCATATAATCATATAATTCCAAATGCCATCCTACAACATATATAAAAGCAAAAAAACCAAATAAAAATCCTAAAATCCCGAAACGTCTTCCTGTGCTTACAGTATTTCTGAATTTTTTAAGTCCTAAAATTAAAACCAACAAACTCAATATAATTATAAAAATATATTTCCTTATAAACAATAATACAGGTTGGTAATCATCACGAAATGCAAATAAAGCAATGAGTAAAATGAGACTCACAAAAATGGTGATGAATTTTTGCTTTTTTCCTCTGTTCCAGTATGATTTAATCATTCTTTAAGTTTTATTATTCTGAATTATTTCAAAATATAATAATATAATTTTTATACATGAGATCCTGAAACCAATTCAGGGCGACTGTCATGTATTACATCAGACCCTTGTCTTTTAAACGGTCACGAGCAGATTTTTCTTGAGCTTTTGGTATCGGTTCTGTTTCTATTTCTTCTTTTGGGACTTTGTCAACCTTTGCATCTTTAGTTTTTAAATCTTCAATAAAATCTTTTCCTTTTTCAACAACATTTTCAAACTTATCTTCTAAAGATTCGCTTTGTTCTTCAATAATCTTACTTGATTTCAAAACAAAATTTGCTAAGTAGGTTCCTAGTAAACTTCCGGCTGCAAAAGAAGCAAATGCAGAGATTCCTAAATAACTTCCAAACACAGAAATAGGTGTTAAGAATTCAACGATCAAAGCCGCAATCAAAACTAAAGTCACTATAAAAATAAGACGAGGCAAAAAGGCCTGCTGATAAATGAATCCTTTTTTATTGCTTGGTTTCATTTGCAACTTTTTACTATTTACTATTTTGTTTACCAAACGGTATGCTCCATTACCATTAGATTCTCTCCAATAAAGGAAAATTCCAAAAAGTACAGCTATTATAAGTATAATTAAGTCTAGTCCCATAGTTATTGTTTTAGTTAGAAGCTTTATAAAGTTAGTCTAAATTTCTTAAATATTGTTACTAATAGTCTCAATCACCCAATCTTGTAACGAGTCATTCCAAGTGTCATATTGCTTGTAAAACTCCTGTTTATCATACCAATACAAAAATAAAACATCTTTAGGCGCTATATTAACTAACAACTTCCAAATTAAGTCTTGATGCTTTGGATGTAAACTAGAATGTGGCTCATGCATGGCTTCAAATAAATCTTTATCTACAATATCTGAAATTTTATACTGATTACTAGTCTCTAATTTTTCAAGATAACGCTCTATACTCATCACTTTTTTACGCGTCTCAATACCTACTTTATTCAAGTAACTTTTAAATAATAAGTTATCATTCAAGATATCTTTAATAGGGTGTTGTGTATTTATAAGGTATTGAGAAAATTCAAATTTTTTGATACGCTCGTAACGTTTCGTTTTTACAATATCTTCTAAATCGTAAGCAATAATAATATGATCTCGAAGTTTCTCCATGAGTTCTGGTTGAGAAATATGGAATATAAAAATATCGTGAATGGTATCTTTAATAGCTTCTTTGTACCATTTTTTATCTTCAAACACTATAATAGGTGAAATAAAATCACGCAATACATAGACCCCTCCAAAGGATTTAGTATAAAATGAATTGGTTTGAAAATTAATAGTTTCAAGATTTAGATCACGTGCTCTTAAATCACCATATTTTTTAGCCGACTCAAGCAACTGACGGTGAAGATCTTCGTCAATAAAATTATGATCTCTTTTAAATTTTCCTACAAGCTGTAACTGTTCTTCTCTAACATCATCTAGGTTATCTATTAAATGAAATCGTATGGTGACAACTTGATATTTAAGCACATCTAAAGGCTCATAAAACGCATCAATGCTTTGATCAAAATCAATACAGATGGCTGAATCCCTTGTGATATCATTAATTTTTCCACCATGTATTTTAAAGACCTGTTGCATCATTTCTCTATCAAAGGTATGATAGGGTAAGTATACTGGCTTCTTATTTTGAAGCGGTGAAATTATAATCCCATGCGGATTAGATTCTCCATTACACAAATAATTTTCATCATCTTTTTCTTCAGCTACTTCTGGACTCCAACCAATACCATCAATATGAAAATGTGTGAGTTTTGTTGCTATAAACCCCAACTTTAATAAGCATTTATTATAGCGTTCTACTAGTCTTCCAGAAATTGGAATAAGTTCACTACGATATAAATTTGCTGCTTTTAATTTGTTCATTTTTTTATTAAAAAATCCATTTGAAAATTTGAATAATACCAACTATATTATCTCATTTTATTTTGTCCATTATACTACTCTTGCTTCCCAAACTGCTCTCTCGCTTCCATATCAATGTTTAATTGATTTATTCTCGCATCAACTTTACGTTTAAAGTCGGTATCAGCTATAGTAGCTACATTATCTAAATATCTCACGACTTCTTGTCTACGAATCTCAGAAAAGTTTAAACCTTTCATATTCGCTCTCATGAGTTCTTGAAGCATATTAAATTTTACATCATAATCTTTTTTAAAATAGATCTCAGGGTTTTCAAACCAATCTTCTTCTAAATCAAAATCGGTTAAACGCAAAGACACTGCACTCTGAATATTTCGTACATCACGAGATGAGAAAAACGGAAATATTTTCTGTATTTCGGTATATAGATTTGCATAAAACAAATGGTGATTGGTTTTAAAATGCTTTTCGGTTTTGTCATAAGCATCTAAAACACGTTCCTCGGTTGGCTTACCTGATACATTTAAAATTTCACCCATATTTTTAGCTAAACCTTGATCCTGCAAATAGCTATAGTTTTCAGGGCCTTGCATATTCACAAAATCTGGCATTGTAGTATCTAATTTTCGCCACCATAAATGATCTTGATCTAAAAAATCGTGTTCGGTACGTGCACCATCAATTTTAAAACGACCTTGCACACGCGAAATCACAGCCTTATCTAACATTTCTGGTAGATTCGTAAATAAACCTATTGAGCTATTACCATAGTTTACCGCATAAGCGCCTTCAGTATATCTTAAAAACACACCAATGACTTCTTTTACACCAGCCGAAACACCTTGAGCAGTACGTTCTTGTAAATTATTTTCAGCATCATCAATAGGTGCAAATATTAATTTTGAAGGATCTTGTAATGGCTTCATCCAATCCACCATTTTTTCTGCCGAACCGCCTTGAAACGTTGAAATCAATGTATCTGGCATGGGATGAAACAAAAACGGAATATCTAAATTGTCACAATGTTCTTTTAATCGTGTTGCAATTGCGGCTATAAGCATACTTTTTCCAGTTCCTGGAATTCCGTAACCCATAAATACAGGCATAAAACCACCAAGTTCTTGAAATGGATTTTTCTTAGCATCAAAATCATAACTCAACATACGTTCGGTTAAACGACGCGCAAAATGTTTTGCATCTCTATTACCCACAATTTGCTCGAATTGAATTTTATTAAACTCAACACTTTTTGCTGCACCTTGAAATATATTATCCCAACCAGAAACTGCAAATTCTGAGCTTTCAAGTTTATAAGTTCTATCAGAAATGGTTTCAGTATACTCCAAAGTACTTTTACGCATTTGGATTTCGGCAATCAAAGCTTCAAAATAAACGACTGTAAAATCGATAACATCTTTATCAGATTTTATAATTTCTGGATGTCCTAAATATTTATCATAATAAAATAATGCACATGAAATCCCTTTTAATGGTGACAAGACTGACACTTCAGGAATTCCTGCAAATTTATTCTTCATGACACTTAAATCATCTGAAGCTATGGGTTTTAAATCGTGTAAAACCTTGTATGCGGTAGAAAATAGCATAAAAGCAGTAGCCGTTTGCATTTTACTTTCATACTCACGTTTTCCTGAATTGTCTAAAGCTGATCTATTTTCAGCTAAACTAGACAAACCTGAGGCATCATAATAACTATCTTTAATCCAAATGCCTAGCGTGATCCCTTCTTGAACAGCAAAAAGTGTTTGATTTAAATGTATAGGAATCGCAATCGACTCTGGTAATAAGCGTTTTTTTAATTCTAAAATAGTTTTAGAAACTGATGTTATTGAAGCACTACTTCCATTATTAGCTCTAGACAAATACAATAAAATAGATTCATCTTTAGCATCTTTATCTTTATTTTTTGCACGCTGACCTTGTTCCCATTGAATACTTTTTATATAAGATGTGGCTTCATCACGAAGCATATCAAGTTCATTTTGCTTTATAGGAAATGTTGAGTTGTGTTCCATAGGTTAATCTTTCTGTTGTCTACTTACATTAAGTAAGCAGTATTTATATTTTTAACTTAGATTCTGTGCCGAAGTACAGAATAACAAATTAATCTTATTTATTAATTTTTAAAGCTGCTACTTGAATAGGTGCTTTTGCTAACTTATTCATAATTTCAGGTGTTTTAGTATATAGCATTTGTATGATTCGGTGTGGAGCAAACACATAACGTTGTCTGAATATATCGTCCCACTTTTGAAAGGTTTGTTTATTAAAAAAACTACCTTCCTTAAATTCACTTTTAGAGTTTACTTCATCTATTTTAAATGAAATAGCGTAAGATTCTAAAGGGATTTCCTTTTTTGCAATTCCTTGTAAAATAGCATGTGTAACTTCATTTTCGTCTTTGGCAAACACATTATGTATTGGTCCTAAATCAACACGTTTTATTAGCTTAGGAAATAGGTCTGGCAGTCGTTTATCAATAGCATAAGCCATCGTATCAAAAGGCATTTCTCTATCGGCAACCATTTTTAATACATAATAAATATCTTCTCTATCGTTTAATGGATTACTACCATCGTAATTAAAATACATATAACATATAAAAGGCCTGTTATGAGATACATCATAGAAACTCCAACTCACCAAGTATTTCCCAGGAGAATCTTGTGGTGCTTCTATGATTTTACCCTGTACAAAGCGATTAAAAATGTATTCTTTTTTTGCTGAAGAATAGTATACAATTGAAGCTGCTTGAAATAATTTTCGCTTTGAGATAGGTTCTTTTTTACGCAATAATGTATCTAAAAACTCTTCTTTTAAAGTCTCTATATTGGTTAACTTTCCTAAATAATCTTCACGTAATTCTAAATCATTAAATAAATAACGAAATTCTAAATAATTTGGAAAACCAGAATCGGTTAAATCAACCTTCATATTCTCCTCATCATCATACATATATTTCACTCGCATGGCTTCAATAGAATACAATAACAAATCGCAATACTGCTTAAACAAAAGAACTTCTTGTGTATTAAGTATTTGTTTTTGTTGTACAGCTACAATTAGTTCTTTGAGCGTGAAATCTACCATTTTGTGATAGAATACATATTGTTCTTTAGAATCTAATACAGCTGAGTCTAATGGTGTTACAATCATGCTTTAGTAATCAGTAATTAGAGATAAAATAGTATACGTTTTGATCATTACAAATTAAATTTTTCTTTACAAGTATGTGCCTTTGAGACTATCTTCTCTCCATTTTCTCCGTAAGTAAGAGTCTTTGTTATAGCACACTCTGCATGGTCATTTGAAACCTCTATAAAAACAACTACAATAAAGGTTAAAATAACCAATATTAGAGTCGCAAAAAAAGTCTTTTTCATAACAAAGTTGCGTTAAAAATCATTCATTGATATATATATTGTTAGTCAAACGACCTTATGATTGCTTTGCAATTTAACGGTATTGTTTGAACTCCTCGAAGAGAATACATAGTGAAAGCCTAACCTACTTTTACTCGATAATCTAAATTAGATATTCCAAAATAATTAACTATTAAAAGTAGGCAATGCCATCGTTATATTAAGACAACATATCGTCATCGTTAGATTCAGGTTTAGAATCACCTTCTGGTTCTCCTCCATCTGCTGGTGCATTTGGATCGGCATTATAATATTCTTCAAAAATTTCTTTCATGTCAATTCCATAACGATTAGCAAAATTTTTCTGGATTTCAGAATCTTTAGTTCTAATTTCTTGTAAAGCTTCTGCATAGCTACCATACACACCTTGCATAACTTTTTCATGCACAGGTATATTATCCATCATTTCTTGACGTGCTTTAGCACTTGCTGTATGCATTGCCGCTAAAGTTTCACCAATACGTTCATCGGTTTTTACACCTAAGTGTTCTAATATCGCTGCAAATTCTTGATCTGTTCTAGCTTTTAAAGCCACCACATAACCATCATAATATTTAAGACGTTCGTCGGTATCACTCTTTAATTTTGCGCGATGTGTTTGTAAGTTACTACGTAGAGACGTTAATACTTTAATGGTCAAGTTATGCTTATGTACAAAACTATCTTTTGAAGCTGCTAAAGTGGTATATGCATTTTTAAGCCCTTCTAATTCTTCTACTTTTTGTTCTAAATGTGTTACTTTTTCTAAAGCCTCAGAGTAAGCTGTAGATTGCTTATCGGCTACCTCTTCTAAGGCTTGACGTGCTTGTTTTAATAAAGCGTATTGCTCTTCAAGTTGTGTTTCTACTTGTTGCTTTTTTTCTAAAGCTTTAGTATGATTTTTACTCGCTTCTACAATTGCTATTTTAAGACTTTCCTCAACTTCTTTAATCTCAAGTTCCCTATCTTTTAAACGCTTGATAGCTGCCTGACTTTTAAATGACAATTCATTAAGTAAGGTTTGAACATCAGCACTCTCAATACGCAGTTGAAACATTGCTTTTGCTTCATTATCTGAAGCATCACGTTCTTTTTGTGCCGCTTTTAACTCGTCTTCAGCTTTTTTTATTTTACTTTTTCTTCCAAAAAGGTTATTCCAAAATGTATCTGGCTTAGCGTTAGCATCTTCTAATTCTACTTTTGCACGCTCTAAACGTTTAATAGCATCATCTATAATTTTTTGTTCTGCAGCATTCAAAGCTGAAAACCCTTCGAACATAATACCAACCTCATCTTGATAATCAGTAAGATCTTTAATAGCATCTAATAAGGTTGAACGGTCTTTTTCGGCCATATCAACGACATTGTCTAATGTTGCATTTAAGATTTTCTGACGACTATCTGGATCATCTTCCTGAGCTAGCTTAGACTTCATTTGGTCAATGGCTTTTCCCCAATTAACATCTACTTTCTCAGTTTTTTCGTTGGAATTTGTTTCTAATAAATCAAAATCATCAGACATATTATGTTGTGTATTAAAGTTGAACAATATTTAGGATAAGCAATTTCGTCAAAAAATATGATTATTGAAACTTAATCTGCTTAAAATATCAGTAGCAGAAATTTATATTTTGTTACAATCTTTATTCTCCTATTTTTTGTAATTATCTTTAGGTTTTAAAAACATAAACTATGAAATATTTATTTTTTTTGTTATTAATGGGTTGTTTATCAGTTTTTTCATGTCAAACTGATACTAAAGAAAAAACTACAGATCGTATTGAAAATGTGACAAATGATTTGATTACAAAAAACTCTAATGATGAGATTGAGTTAAGTATCGATCCTATCTCACATGCAACTATGGTTATTACTTATGGTGATACTGTTATTTATGTTGACCCAACTGGAGGACCTGAAGCATTTAGTTCATATTCTAGTCCAAAATTTGTTGTAATCACAGATATTCATGGTGATCATTATAATATAGAAACTCTAAAAGGCTTAGACTTATCTTCTACAACTATAATTGCCCCAAAAGCTGTAGTAGATAAATTTCCAGAGGATTTAAAATTAGGAAAAAGTATTACTCTTAATAATGGAGATTCAATGACACTTAATGGTTATAAATTTGAAGCTATCCCTATGTACAACTTACGTGAAGAAGCTTTAAAATTTCATCCTAAAGGTAGAGGAAATGGATATGTGTTAACTATTGGAAACGAACGCATCTATATTTCTGGTGATACTGAAGATATTCCTGAAATGAGAACCCTCCAAAATATTGATAAAGCTTTTGTTTGTATGAATTTGCCTTGGACAATGACAGTTGATAAAGCAGCAGAAGCTGTATTAGAATTTAGACCTAAAGTTGTTTATCCCTATCATTATAGAGGCACTGAAGGGCTTAGTGATATTGACAAATTTAAAACATTAGTAAATCAAGAAAGCGACTCAATTGAAGTGATTCAATTGGACTGGTACAACTAAAATTTAAATTGTTTTATCGACAAAGTGTAACTTTTCATAGATAAATAGCTTGTTTTTTAAATTTTGTTGTATATTTGATAACCAAATCTAAATAAACAAAGTATAATGCTAACCACTTATACCTCAAATATTTCCCTTGCAAGCACGATGCAGCTTACTATAGTCCTCATCGTTACTGCTTTTATATTTTTAATATTCATAGCAATTGCTGTTATTAAAATGTATAAGCTAAAAGCTGAAAACAAACGATTAACAGATAGTAGTTTTTATAAATCTGAAATAGATAAGAGTTATAAGGATTTCACTGATGGTCATTTATATGATAATAATAACTAATACATGGATGCTAATCTTAGTAAACTAGTTATGCACTAATATCACGTGTATAGGATTACTTATATTAACTCTAATAAAAGTATATGCGTTAAAGAAAAAAAACGAGAAGCTCAAAAAATAAATCGATAAAAAATAAAAAAGCCAGCAAATGCTGGCTTTTTTTTATGTCTATTAACTAAGATTACCTTACTAACTTTTTATATTTAATTCGCTTAGGCATTAAATCACCTCCTAAACGTTTTTTCTTATTCTCTTCATAATCAGAGAAACTACCTTCAAAGAAATAAACTTGGCTATCCCCTTCAAAAGCCAAAATATGAGTACAAATACGATCTAAAAACCATCTATCGTGAGAAATCACTACTGCACATCCTGCAAAATTTTCTAAACCTTCCTCTAAAGCTCTTAATGTATTAACATCAAGATCATTGGTTGGCTCATCTAAAAGCAATACATTACCTTCTTCCTTAAGCGTCATTGCTAAATGCAAACGGTTACGCTCTCCTCCAGATAATAAATTTACTTTTTTGTTTTGTTCGCTACCAGAGAAATTAAAACGACTTAAGTAAGCTCTTGAATTGACTTGTTTTCCACTCATCATAACCAACTCTTGTTCATCACTAAAGTTTTGCCAAATCGATTTATCTGGATCTATATTTGAATGTTTTTGATCAACATAAGCAATCTTTGCTGTGTCACCAACAATAAACTCACCTTTATCTGGTGTTTCCTCTCCCATTATCATTCTGAATATTGTTGTCTTACCAGCACCATTAGGCCCAATAACACCAACAATACCTGCCTGTGGTAAATTAAAATTTAAATCTTCATATAATAATTTATCATCGTAGGCTTTACTAACACCTTTAGATTCAATTACATTGGTTCCTAAACGCGGCCCATTAGGAATATAGATTTCTAACTTTTCATCGAGTTGCTTTTGATCTTGACTCATAAGCTTATCATAGTTTTTCAAACGTGCTTTTTGCTTTGTTTGACGACCTTTTGCACCTTGACGTACCCATTCTAACTCGCGTTCTAATGTTTTCTGACGCTTTGAAGCTGTTTTACTTTCTTGAGCCATGCGCTTAGATTTTTGATCTAACCATGACGAATAGTTCCCTTTCCATGGAATACCTTCACCTCTATCCAATTCTAGTATCCAACCAGCAACATTATCTAAAAAATATCTATCGTGAGTTACAGCGATTACTGTTCCTTTATATTGTGCTAAATGATGCTCTAACCAATGTACCGATTCTGCATCTAAGTGATTTGTAGGCTCATCTAACAATAATACATCAGGTTCTTGCAGTAATAAACGACAAAGTGCAACACGACGACGTTCACCTCCTGAAAGTACCGCTATTTTTTTATCGCCATCTGGTGTGCGTAAAGCATCCATGGCGATTTCTAATTTTGTATCAAGTTCCCATGCATTAGCTGCATCAATCTGATCCTGAAGTACAGCTTGGCGATTCATTAGTTTTTCCATTTTATCTGGATCACTATAAACTTCTTCTAAACCAAACTGATCATTTATACTATTATATTCGTCAAGAATTGCGACAGTTTCAGCAGCACCTTCACGTACAATTTCCATGACTGTTTTCTCTTCATCTAACTTTGGCTCTTGTTCTAAATAACCAACAGAATAATCTTGAGAAAAAACAATATCGCCTTGGTAGTTTTTATCAACACCTGCTATAAGTTTAAGAAGTGTCGATTTACCAGAACCATTTAAACCAAGGATACCAATTTTTGCTCCATAGAAGAAGCTTAAATATATATTTTTAAGAACAGGTGTATTAGCAGACTTAAACGTCTTTGTCACACCAGACATAGAAAAAATCACTTTTTTATCGTCACTCATTATACTCTACCTTTTAAAGCGTTAAACACCCAAGCAATAGCAAAAAAACCAAAACCTACAGCTGCAAATCCCCAGCCTGCTACTTCATCATATCTAAATGCACCAAGAGCAATTAGGCCTAATCCTACTATTATCATTATTGTGGTAGCCCATGCTAACACAGTATTTTTATTCATTGCCATATTTCAATTTTAAATTAAGGTAATTACAAATATCGCCTTTTTAAACTAAAAAAAGCACCCTTTTAAAGAATGCTTTTTAAACGAATAACCACAAAAGAATGCTTTAATTCATAGGAACTTCAATAATTATCAATTCTGAACTCACATTTGCTTTAATCGTTACATTGTCTGTTTCATAAACACCAATAGCATCTCTTTTATTTAGTGATGTATTGGCGACTTCAACACCTCCATTAACAACGAAAATATAAAATCCGTTTTGTTTTGATTTCACCTTTAAATCAATAGTATTATCTAAATCTAAGCGTATTCTATAGATATAAGCTTGTTGACTAATTGGTAGTGCATTGCTTTCCAACTTATCTTTAGGAGCTACTACAGTTTGTAACAGATTCCTTTTTTCTTCTGAATAGAATTGACGTTGTTCATAATTTGGTTCAACATTTAATTCTTCAGGAATAATCCATAATTGAAGAAAATTAACCTCATTAGTTTTACTATCATTAAACTCAGAATGTGTTAATCCTGTTCCAGCGCTCATTACCTGTATTTCACCAACTTCTATTGCACGTTTATTTCCCATACTGTCTTTATGAGATAATGCGCCTTGTAATGGAATCGAAATAATTTCCATATTTTGATGAGGATGCGTTCCAAATCCCATTTTAGGCTGAACAACATCATCGTTTAATACACGTAATACGCCAAAACTCATACGTTCTGGGTTTTGATAACTCGCAAAACTAAAAGTATGATGCGATTTTAACCATCCATGATTTGCAAATCCTCTCGTGTCAGCTTTGTGAACTATTCTTTTCATAATTTCTATAGTATATATGTGACTATTTATTAATTTAATTTGCTGGAAGAAAACCCATTTTTCCGTTTTGATAATCTCGCATAGCTTCCAACAATTCTGTTTGCGAATTCATTACGTATGGTCCATAGCTAGCAACGGGTTCATTAATAGGTTCTCCAGATAAAAATAACAGTTTACTATCTATTTCTGCTTTAATTACAATGCCTTCTCCATCTTGGTTAAACTCCATTAATTGATTTAAATCTAACTCTAAAATCTCTACATTATTTAGTGTTACTTTTCCGCTAAGGAGATATATCAAACCATGATGCAAATTAGAATAGGGTATAACTTGCTCTCCTCCTGCTTTTGCATCAATCATAAACGTATTTACAGCTGTTTGGGTTGCGATTTTTCCGTAAATATTATTTAATTCTCCAGCTATAACTCTGGTTTCAACTTTTTCATCTTCGGAAAGAATAACATTAAATTCATCATGCTTTGCATGCTGATAATTAGCTTCCATCATTTTCTTCTCTGCAGGAAGATTTAACCATAATTGAATTCCTTCGATGGTTCCTCCATTTTTTACTAAATTTTGAGTAGGTCCTTCAGCATGAATAATACCCCTTCCTGCTGTAGTCCATTGCACATCACCAGATTTCACAACACTCTCATGACCTAAAGAATCACGATGTAGTTGTTCGCCTTGAACCAAAAATGTTATAGGCTCAAAACCACGATGTGGATGTGGTCCTAGATCAAATGGATTATTAGTTTCTGAAATTTCATATGGTCCATAATGATGTAATAGTACAAATGGATCTATCATTTCAATGGCTTGCGTTGGAAATGGTTGTCTTAATCGTATTGCCCCCATATTAACGAAATGACTTCGTCCGGCTCTTTTTATTGTATTTAGTTTCATTTTATTATAATTTTATTACAATAGTTTCCATGGAAACTATTTAGTTAAAAAAATACGCTAACGTATTTTATCCAGTAATTCACTTAATTGAGCTGCTTCCTTTTCTGACAAATTTTCTAATAGATCATTTTTATAATCTTTAGATATCTCTGCTAATAAATGAAGCCCTTTAGATGTAATTTGGATATGCACTACTCTTCTATCATTTGGACAAGGCAGACGTTCAATTAACTGTTTTTCACACAATTTATCCATTAAACGTGTAGCATTAGGAGCACGTTCTAGCATGCGTTCTTTTATTGTTTGTACTTTTATGGCCTTGTCAGCTCCGCGAAGAATTCTTAAAATATTGAACTGTTGTGGTGATATTCCAAACGGTTTAAAAAAAGCATTTTGATGACTATTTATCCAATTTGCTGTGTAAATAATATTCAACATAGCTTTAATCTTGTTATTTGGAAATGTTGAGTTAATATCTTTAGAAAGATCTCCCATTATATAGCATTTTCAAATTTTTCAACTTCACTTACTAATGCGTTGTTCAATTCTTCATTTATAAGCTTTCCATCAGAAAAATTTTGACTGAATGAAGGTAATGAAAACTCGGCAACAATATGTCCTCCCATATAAGGAAAACGTCCTTTAGCGATTTCTAAAACCGTTGCTCCTCCTCTTGCTCCTGGAGAAGTTGCCATTAATAACATTGGCTTGTCACTCCATAATTTCCCATCGATACGAGACATCCAATCAAACACGTTTTTAAAAACGGTTGCATAAGCTCCATTATGCTCTGCTAAAGATAAAATAATTCCATCTGAAGATTTAATATACTCCAAAAACTTATGAGCATTATCTGGTATACCGTGTTCAACTTCGTAATCAATTCCATATAGAGGTAATTCAAAATCATTTAAATCTAATACAGTAATAGTAGTATCTTTCACTAAAGTTGATGCATAGATTGCTAAATCCTTATTCATTGAATTCTTACTATTTGTTCCTGCAAATGCAATTATGTTCTTCATAATTATAATATTGTTTTTTGTTGGTACAAATATATGTAAAAAAATATTATATTCCTAGGAATATAATTCCATGTAATTTATTTTAACAAAATATTCACTTTATTATCCGTTACGGGTTTCGTAAATTCGTGGGAAATTATAAACACTATGGATTTAAACTTCAATAAGAATGAAGATCACAATAAATTACTCCTTTCAGATTTAAAAAAACGCTTTGCTAAAGTTAAATTAGGTGGTGGTATAAAACGTATAGAAAAGCATCATTCTAAAGGAAAAATGACTGCTAGAGAACGTATTGACTATCTGTTGGATTCAAAAAAACCTTCGATTGAAATTGGTGCGTTTGCAGGTGAAGACATGTATAAAGAGCATGGCGGATGTCCATCAGGAGGCGTAGTGGTAAAAATAGGATATGTAAAAGGAAAGCAATGTATTGTTGTGGCAAATGACGCAACAGTAAAAGCTGGTGCCTGGTTTCCAATTACTGGAAAAAAGAATCTACGCGCTCAAGAGATTTCTATCGAAAACAAATTACCAATTATATACCTTGTTGATTCTGCAGGTGTTTACTTACCTATGCAAGATGAAATTTTTCCTGATAAAGAACATTTTGGACGCATTTTTAGAAACAATGCTGTTATGAGCAGTATGGGTATTACTCAAATTGCTGCTGTAATGGGAAGTTGTGTCGCTGGTGGTGCTTACTTACCTATTATGAGTGACGAAGCATTAATTGTTGATAAAACAGGAAGTATATTTCTTGCTGGTAGTTATTTAGTAAAAGCTGCTATTGGAGAAACTATCGATAATGAAACTTTAGGAGGTGCAACAACACATTGTGAGATTTCAGGAGTTACTGATTATAAAGCTAAAGATGATAAAGATGCTTTAGAGACTATTCAGCGTTTAATAGATAAAATTGGTGATTATGATAAAGCTGGTTTTAATAAAGCTGAGGCAAAAAAACCAAAAGAAAACCCAGATGATATTTTTGGAATACTACCGCGATCAAGAGCCGACCAATATGATATGAAAGAGATTATCAAACGTATTGTTGATAATAGCGAATTTGATGAATATAAAGAAGGTTACGGACAAACTATAATTACTGCATATGCTCGTATTGATGGTTGGGCAGTTGGTATAGTTGCCAACCAACGTAAACTTGTCAAAACAAAGAAAGGCGAAATGCAGTTTGGTGGTGTGATCTATAATGACAGTGCAGATAAAGCTACACGTTTTATAGCCAATTGTAATCAGAAAAAAATCCCATTAGTATTCTTACAAGATGTAACTGGCTTTATGGTTGGTAGTAAATCTGAGCATGGTGGTATTATTAAAGATGGTGCCAAAATGGTAAATGCAGTGAGTAATTCAGTAGTACCAAAATTTACAATCATAATTGGTAATAGCTATGGTGCAGGAAATTATGCGATGTGTGGAAAAGCTTATGATCCAAGATTAATTGCGGCTTGGCCTAGTGCTGAACTTGCTGTTATGAGTGGGAATTCTGCGGCTAAAGTTTTACTGCAAATTGAAAAAGCTTCGCTACTTAAAAAAGGTGAAAAAATTACTGAAGAAAAAGAAAAAGAGTTATTTGATAAAATTAAAAACAGATACGATAATCAAGTCTCTCCTTATTATGCTGCTTCTCGTATTTGGACAGATGCTGTTATCAATCCGTTAGATACTAGAACTTGGATTAGTATGGGAATTGAAGCGGCTAACCATGCTCCTATTGAAAAACCTTTTAACATGGGCGTTTTACAAGTTTAATGCAAGAATCAAAAACAAATAAACAGCCGTTATACGTTATAATACTTTTAATATTAGCGGCTGAAGCTGTTTTTATTTTACCTTTTGTTTTAGCACGGATTTTTAGACCCACATTTTTAGAAACGTTTGCAATTACAAATACGCAAATAGGAAGCTGTTTTTCTGTATATGGATTGGTAGCTCTATTTTCTTATCTATTTGGCGGACCACTTGCTGACAAATTTCGTCCTCATATACTAATGTCTGTAGCCCTAATGCTTACTGCTCTAGGTGGTTTTTATTTAGCGACATATCCAACAGTAAAACATTTACATTGGCTGTATGGGTTTTGGGGTTTTACCACCATTTTTCTATTCTGGGCTGCTATGATTAAAGCCACCAGAATTTGGGGAGGAACAAATAAACAAGGAATAGCATTTGGTTTTTTGGATGGTGGTCGTGGGCTTACTGCAGCACTTTTTGGTTCGATAGGTGTGCTTATTTTTTCACTATTTATCACAAAAGACATTGAACTTACATCATTAAATGAACGGCGTATTGCTTTTAAACAAGTTATAACTTATACTTCGCTTGCTGTTTGTGTTATTGCTGTTTTAGTCTTTTTCTTTCTCAAAAACTTAAATAATTTAGAAGGTGTTCAAATAAAAAAAGCGAAAACACTCACATTAGAAAACTTTAGAAAAATCATGGAATTTAAAGCTATTTGGCTACTCATGATTATTATTTTATGTGCCTATTTTGGTTACAAAATGACAGATGTTTTTAGCTTATATGCAAAAGATGTCATGGGTTATAACGACATTGAAGCCGCTAAAGTAGGAACTTACCTCTTATATATGAGACCCATTATTGGAGTGATTATTGGATTGTTAGCAGATCGCACTAGAGCATCCCTTTGGATTGTTATTGGTTTTATTGTCATGGCAATTACAAGTCTTATTTTTACTTCTGGTATTATTAATGACAGTACAACACTCTTATTTATTTTATCAATTGGAACAATGGCATTAGGTGTTTATTCTGCAAGGGTACTTTATTTTGCTACACTAGAAGAAGCAAACATTCCTTTAACTCTTACAGGAACTGCTGTTGGTTTTATTTCAATAGTTGGTTACACACCAGATATTTTTGCAGGTCCTTTAATTGGATATTACTTAGACAATTACCCAGGAGAAGCTGGTCATCAAATTGTATTTGCAATCATGGCTGGGTTTTGTACAGTAGGAACCATAGTTTCTTTTCTATTTTATAGACACACAAAAAATAGTAACACTGCTATTTAAGTTTAAAATAACAAAGCGCACAACTAATAAATATGCTGTCATGAATGTTATCGAGAACGCATATCTCAATAATATTTCGTATCTTAATAACTAATAATCAACACCTTTACATCATGGGACAAATTAAGACACTTAATAAATGGGCTAATTCTCATTCGTATTTCTCAATAGATTTATTACGTATAGCACTTGGAGTGTTCTTGTTTATTAAAGGTGTACAATTCATAAATAATTTTAATCTCTTGAATGAATTATTTACTTCTGCAGAAAAAATGTTTGGAGGAATGCTACTATTACATCTCGTAATTCCGGCCCATTTAATTGGTGGACTATTAATTGTATTTGGCTTGTTAACACGTTGGGCTATTATTGTACAAATCCCATTATTAATTGGAGCTATTCTAATTAATATTACTGGTGAAATGATAGCATTAAATTTAATGTTAGCATCTATTACTCTAGTATTATGCTTGTTCTTCTTGTTTTATGGATCTGGAAAACATTCGGCTGATTATTACTTCAAAATGCAGCAATAATAATGAATAAAAGTACTACCTAACAATAGCTTCTAAAATTTTTTGTCTTTGAAGTTTCCCTGTTGGTGTTTCTATAAATTTAGAAATATTATAAATCACTTTAGGAACTTCAAATTTTTCTAAACCATCAAACACTGAAGTTGCAAGTGTATTCGTTTCGCTTTCTAAAACTAAAATAACTTTTTGTCCTAAATTTTCATCACTTTCAGAAGTAATAAAAAAGCGAGATTTAATTTGATCTTGAAGTTTTGCTTCAATACACTCTGGAAACAACTTTACGCCTCCTGAGTTAATCATATGATCAAAACGTCCAATCATATCAAACGTAGTGTTTGATATCATATTTATAATATCATTAGTGATGATTTTTGTTTCTGAAAACTTCTTTGCTTCAATAACTAAACAATCTCTATTATCTTTAGTTATTGAAATATCAGATAAGATTTGAAAATGCGAATCCGTTTCTAAAGTTTTATTAAGCTTTTTTACAGCAATATGACTTACTGTTTCTGTCATTCCGTAGGTTTCAAAAACAGCTGTCTTAACCTCTTTTAAAGAGATTTGTAATGTTTTTGAAACTGCTGCTCCTCCAACAATTAAAGTCTTAATACATTCTAATTTATCTAATGAATTTTTAAGTTGTAAAGGAATCATTGCACAAAAATCATAACCCTTTTTTGTATCGTAATTTGGAACTGTAGAAGGCGAAACCAAATCTAACTCCAATCCAAGAATCATAGCTCTTACCAACATCATTTTACCAGAAATATATTGACTAGGCAAGCAGTGTAAAGCTTTATCTCCTGGTTTTAGTTCAAAAAAATCCCCAGTCATAATTGCAGAATTAACCATTGCTTGCTTTCTAAGTTTAATTGTTTTTGCTAATCCTGTGGATCCGGAAGTTTTTACTGAAATATAATCTTTTTCATCCAACCAATCTAACAAAAAACTGCCTACAGATCTTTCGTACGCCACTCCTTCTTTAACCAAACTATAAGCAACTTCTTTAAGGTCTTGATGACTGAAATGAGTATTATTAAGTTTAAATTTTAAATGTATTTTATCAAATGTCGGTGTCATTACAATTCAATTAAATAATTAATCACCAATAATCTTGTAATCTTCTTTTGGTGGTTCAACGACTTTCCCTAATAAGTTAGTACTCCAGTTTTTCCATTTGTATTTTTTAGCTAGTATGAAAAGAATAATCGGATAAACGACTAATACAGGAATTAAAATTTCAGAGATTTGATTGGAAGCTTCTTCAGCAGTATATACAAATACAGCATCGGTTTGAAGTGCAGACCATTTTGATGTTACTAATAAAGCTGCTAGTAAATTATTTCCAAAATGAAAACCTAAAGCTAACTCTAGTCCATCATCCATCAAGGTCATAATTCCTAATAACAAACCTGTACCAATATAAAATATCATAATAACGGGTCCCATTTCGACTACTTCAGGATTTGCTGCATGCAACATCCCAAACAAAACAGAAGTAAGTATTAAAGGAAACCATTTATTCTTTACTAAGATCCCAACTTGTTGCATTAAATAACCTCTAAACAAATATTCCTCTAATGCGATTTGAAGAGGAAACAACAACAAGCTTATTATTACTAAAATCGTGAATTTTAAAGGATCAAATTGCCATTCTATTAACGATGGGTCAGAATAATAACCATATGCAAATAAGCCAAGCGTAATAACCACGATTAGACCAAACGAAAAGAATGCTCTACTCCAATCTATTTTCTCTCTTGCAGTTGTTAAAGATTTTAAACTTCTTTTATGCAAGTATTTTACAAACAGAAATAACAACCCTAATAAAATAGCAAAAGGGAATAAATTTACGGCCAGCCAAAAGTTTTTACTTGGGATTAATTCTAACATCTTTTTTTGTTCTTCTACAACATCAATTCCATCTGCAAAAAACACATAAAAAATAAGATTAACAATAAAAATTCCTGAAACAATTAGTAAAGTAATAAAAACTTTCCATGCTTCGTTTTCACCTTTATATGCTTGTTGTATATAATTCATAAATTACTAAATATTAAAATTCCAATGGCTATTAGTTTGGTATCGCAATGTACCATTTTTTACACGTAATGGCGAATCAAAATTATTAGTAAATAAGCTTCCTGTTCCTAAACCTTGAGGCAATTTAGATTTTAGTGTATAGGTCCATTGCGCAATAGCATTTAATCCTATATTACTCTCCAATGCACTAGTTATCCACCAATCAATTCCTTTTTGTTTTGCAAATTGTATCCAGGATTCACTACTCTTAAAACCTCCTATAAGTGTTGGTTTTAAAATAATATATTGTGGATTAATTGTACTTAGAAGGTTTTCTTTTTTTTCTTCAGAATAGATCCCAATCAACTCCTCGTCTAAAGCAATAGGTAAAGTTGTAAACTCACATAACCTTGCCATTTCATTCCATTGTCCTTGCTTTATTGGCTGTTCTATAGAATGCAAATCGTAATCGGATAGTCGTTTTAGTTTCTCTAAGGCTTCTGAAGGTATAAAGGCACCATTTGCATCAACACGTAATTCAATATCATTAGAGGAAAATTCACGTCGTATAGATTTCAATAATGCCAATTCAGTATCAAAATCTATAGCACCAATTTTCATCTTAATACAACTAAAACCAGCCTCAAGTTTGTCTTTTATTTGTTGCTTCATAAAATCGTCGCTTCCCATCCAAATAAGACCATTTATATTAATTGGTGATTCAGACTGCGTGAATTCTGAAGGAAATAATTCGAAACTATCATTACTATCTAATGACTTAAAAGCCATTTCTAATCCAAATTGAATGCTTGGAAATGCTATAAGTTCGTCCAATAAAACCTCTAAACCGAGATTGATATTATTACAAGTCCATCGTAATTTCTTTTCAAAATCAGGTCTATCATCACTGCTCAAACCTCTAAACATACCACATTCTCCTATGCCAGTTTTCTGATTATCATTAAGAATAATAAACCACGTATCCTTGGTTTTAAGGATACCACGAGAAGTTCCACTAGCGTGCTTAAAGTTGAGTGTATAGGGTTTGTATGTTGCGATCATAGTTTCAACAAAAATAAGAATTCTATGAGCATTATTTATGAATTTGAGTCTTAGAATTTATGATGAAAACTTAACTGCATTTGGGCTTTTCCAATACTGTTTGTCTTTTGATTCATCCACCCTAATTGAAAACGCATTCCAGGCTTCAAAACATAACCTATTCCTAAATAGGTACGGTTACGATCAAAAAATTGTACTTCCCTATTATCCCCAATATCTTTTTGTCCGTTAACAAATAATTCATTGTATAATGCAGCATATATAGCACCTTTTTCTAAGGCACTTTTATTAAAAGGTAAGTTTAAAAACAAATTATAACGGTACCTAGTTCTAAAATCTTGATCTTCAAGAAAACGTTGCTCATACCTAAAACGATGTGTAAGATAGATACGGTTTCCTAATTTTTGAGGTAATATGGCTTCTTGGTAAATTCGACTTTCTGTTGATGTCTCATCACTATCTCCAAAAGCTCCAGACGTAATATGCGCATAGCCTAAAGTGAATTTAGCATTGACACCTTTTGGTCTATAAGTCACTCCTGTTCTTAAGAGTAATTGTTCTAAATCACCACCTAAATCCCAATTACGATACTGAACATCACCCTGAACACCAAATGCACTATCTTTAAACTGGTGATCAAAAAAATACATATACCAAGCCCCTGTTTTACGAGATTCTACTTGTGCCATCGTTTTTACTGAAATAAATAAAAAAATTATAAATGTGAGTTTTAATTTCATAGTTAGTTTGTTTTGTTGCAAAAATAACATCAAGATTTTTTGTTTTAAAAAAGAAAATTGAAAATAACAAATTTTTAACGATTTCGTACATTAGCTAAAAAGTAAATCACTTATGTTAGATCCTAACTTCCCTAATATTATTCTATATGCCATACCATTTTTTATAGTCGCGATGGCCTTAGAACTATATATAACAATAAAACAAGGTATTAAGACCTATGAAACTAAAGATGCCTTCGCTTCTATTGCCATGGGATTAGGTAATGTATTTTTAGGCTTTTTTAGTAAGGCTTTAGTGTTATTAGCTTTCTTTTATATTTATGAGAATTTTAGAGTGATTACAATCCCAATTGCTTGGTGGAGCTTTATACTTATTTTCTTTGCAGATGATTTAGCCTATTATTGGTTTCATCGCATTTCTCATGAGTGTCGTTTATTTTGGGCTTCTCATGTTATACATCACTCCTCGCAACATTATAATCTGAGCACAGCATTACGTCAAACATGGTCTGGTGGATTTTATTCATTTATATTTTGGTTATGGCTTCCACTTTTAGGGTTTCACCCAGGAATGATTATGCTTCAAATGTCAATTAGTTTATTATATCAATTTTGGATACACACTGAAGCTATTAACAAACTACCACATTGGATTGAAGCTATTTTTAATACCCCTTCACATCATCGCGTACATCATGGTAGAAACCCATTATATTTAGATCGAAACCATGCAGGTATTTTAATTATATGGGATAAATTCTTCGGAACATTCCAACCTGAACTCGACAACGAAAAAGTGGTGTATGGTTTGGTAAAAAACATCAATACCTATAACCCAATTAAAATTGCATTTGTGGAATGGATAGCTCTAATTAAAGATGCCTTATCTGGACGAAAATCTTTTAAAAACAGATGGCTTTATATATTTAAACCACCTGGCTGGAAACATGATGGTAGCGGACAAATATCTAATGATTTACGAAAAGAATGGCTAATAAAAAATTCTAAAAATGACGCTTAATAATAAAATTATTTGGATAACTGGAGCCTCAAGTGGTATTGGCAAAAATTTAGCAATAGCACTTTCAAAATACGATTGTAAACTTATTTTATCTGCAAGACGAACAGAAGAATTAGAAAACGTAAAAGCGCTTTGTAAAACTCCTGAATTAGTGTACGTCTTAACCTTAGATTTAGCAAATACAAATACTATGACACCAATAGTAAGCGAAGCTATTTCTGCTTTTGGGAAAATTGATATTCTTATTAATAATGGTGGTATTAGTCAGCGCTCACCTATCATTGAAACGGCTATTGATGTAGATCGCAAACTCATGGAAATTGATTACTTGGGTACTGTTGCCTTAACAAAAGCCTTATTACCATATTTTGTAAACCAAAAAGCTGGTCATTATGTAGTAGTGTCTAGTCTTATGGGAAAATTTAGCTCTCCTTATAGATCAGCGTATTGCGGAGCCAAACACGCTTTACATGGTTTTTTTGATGCTTTACGCTTAGAACATGATGTCGATAACGTGAAGGTCACTATGATTTGCCCTGGTTTTGTAAATACAAATGTAGCACGAAATGCTTTAACTGCAGATGGAAGTCAACAAGGCTACCAAGACGACATGACCGAAAACGGACTAGATGTCAATGTATTTGTCAAAAAAATGATAAAAGCTATTCGCAAAGAAAAGTTTGAAGTTTACATTGGTAAATTTGAAAAATTTGGTGTGTATGTGAAACGGTTATCGCCTAGATTGCTTCATAAATTAGTATTGAGAAGTAAAGTAAAATAAAAACTATAGCTCTAAGCGTTCACCAATTTCCAACAGCATTAAATCTTTATTTTTATCAAAGAATTTACGCTTAGCTACTTCATGATCAATTTCTATATAACCGAAGGTATCAAAGTGACAACCAAGAATTTTATCGCATTGTACAAAATCACTTGCGATAATGGCCTCATCGATTCCCATAGTAAAATTATCACCTATAGGAAGAATTGCTAAATCTAGCTTAGTAAACATTGGAATAAGCTTCATATCCATAGTAAGTGCTGTATCACCTGCGATATAAATATTTTTATGCTCACCCTCTATAACAAAACCTCCAGGTTGCCCACCATAACTACCATCTGGAAACGACGATGTATGAATAGCATTAACGTATTTCACATTTCCAAAGTCAAAATTCCATTGACCACCATGATTCATAGGGTGGCTTTCTAAGCCAAGTTTATCAAAGTGTGTTGCTATTTCAAAATTAGATACTATAATAGCTCCTGTACGATTAGCTATAGCTTCTACATCTAAAATATGATCTTGATGCGCATGTGTAATTAGAATATAATCTGCCTCAAGCTCTTCTATATTTATATGTGATGCTTTAGGATTTCCAGATATAAAAGGATCAACTAGAATATTAATATCTGCAATTTTAATTCCTATACTCGCATGACCGTAAAATGTAATTTGCATTGGTGTGGTTTTTAATAACGTTAAAACGAAAACCTAAAATACGAAAAAACTCAGACAGATTTAAAAAAACTGTCTGAGTTTTAAAGCCCCAAATTTTATTGCCAACATAATAGCAAACAAATGCCGACCTACAAAATTTCAAAAACAAATTTACGGATTAAAAACTTGAAAATCAAGCTTTTATGTTAAAATTCTTATAAAATATATCCTACCCCTAATAGTACAGAAAACAAAAATGTTGTCAATGCTAATACTTTTAATTGCGGATCGAAATCTTTTGGAGCTGTTATTTTATGAATTGTTTTGACATGTATGATTAACGGAATATAAGCGATAAAAAATAGAAGATTATAAAAATTTGAAAAATATAGAATTGAAAACACAAATGAAATTACTATCGCTAGAACTATCAATATAATATGATATTGCTTAGCTTTTTTCTTTCCTAATTTCACTGCTAGTGTATCCTTACCAGCTGCTGCATCTGAATCGATATCACGCATGTTATTGAGGTTTAAAACGCCCATGCTAAGCAAACCTAAAGTAATAGCTGGCAAAAAGACATGATGATCAACATTTTTTGTATACAAGAAATAACTTCCTACAACACTTAATAATCCGAAGAAAATAAAAACAAAAACATCACCCAAACCTTTATAGCCATAAGGTGAACTGCCAACAGTATAATTTATAGCCGCATAAACAGATAAGCCTGACAATAAAAAAAACAACATAGCATATAAGAAGAATTTACTTCCGAAGGACACAAAAATTAAACCTACTGTTAACACGATAACAACAAGAATATTCATTTTAATACCATCAAACATTTCTTCAGGAGAAATTGCGCCACTTTGAATTGCTCTTTCTGGACCAATTCTATCATTATTGTCAGTCCCTTTTACACCATCTCCATAATCATTAGCAAGATTAGATAACACTTGCAAGCTCGTGGTTAATAATATTGCAAAAGTCATAATCATTCCATCAAAAGAACCATTATAATGAGCAAAACAAGATCCAATGACAATACCAGATATTGAAAGTGGTAACGTACGTAATCTAAAAGCTGAAACCCAAGGTTTTATTTTTTTAAACATAAAATTACTTTAGATTTATGGAATCCATTTTTTATCGAAATTAGGTTTACGCTTTTCTAAAAACGCATCGCGACCCTCTTTAGCTTCATCTGTCATATAAGCCAAACGTGTTGCTTCTCCTGCAAATACTTGCTGACCAACCATACCATCATCGGTTAGATTCATCGCAAACTTTAACATTTTTATTGATGTTGGTGATTTAGCCAATATTTCTTGAGCCCATTCATAGGCAGTATCCTCTAATTCATCATGAGGAATAACAGCATTTACCATTCCCATATCATAAGCATCTTGAGCAGAGTAATTCCTTCCTAGAAAAAAGATCTCACGTGCTTTCTTTTGTCCGACCATCTTAGCTAAATATGCTGAACCATAACCGCCATCAAAACTTGTAACATCTGCATCTGTTTGCTTAAAAATAGCATGCTCTTTACTCGCTAATGTTAAATCACAAACAACATGTAGACTGTGTCCTCCTCCTACTGCCCAACCTGGAACTACAGCAATAACTGCTTTAGGCATAAAACGAATTAAACGTTGTACTTCAAGAATATTTAAGCGATGATAACCATCCTCTCCAACATAACCTTGATGTCCTCTTGCTTTTTGGTCTCCACCAGAACAAAAACTCCAAATACCATCTTTTGTTGAAGGCCCTTCAGCAGACAACAATACAACTCCAATATTTACATCTTCGCTAGCATCATAAAAAGCATCGTAAAGTTCATTAGTAGTTTTAGGACGAAATGCATTTCTAACATTAGGACGATTAAATGCGATTCTCGCAACACCGTTACATTTTTTATAGGTAATGTCTTCGTATTCTTTAGCAATTACCCAGTTTGCTTTATCCATTTTTAGTATTTTAGTCAAAAATAAATCATTTTACAGAAACGAATTGAATTACTATGAAAAATAATAATATACTCCTCCTATTAGTGCTTACTAGTTTTTTTAGTTTTTCTCAATCTTATGAATTCGAAACCACAGTAGATTTAGATGCTACAGACGTTATTAGTCAAGGTAATACTGGAACATGCTGGAGTTTTTCAGCATCATCTTTTTTAGAAAGTGAAGTTATGCGACTCACAGGAAAACAAATCGATCTATCTGAAATGTATACTGTTAGACACACCTACTCTAAAAAAGCATGGAATTATGTTATGCGTCAAGGCAAAATTCAATTTAGTCAAGGTGGTTTAGGTCATGATGTTATTAATAGTATTTCAGAATATGGTGTTGTTCCAAATGAAGTGTATTCTGGCTTAATAGGAAATCAAGAAAAGCATAATCATTCTAAAATGGCAGACTCATTAAAGACTATTCTAAAACATTACTTGAATGATAGTAAAACATATACTTCTGATTGGAAAAAAGATGTAGAGCACATACTAGATTTTTACTTAGGTGACGATTTGAAAAATTTCACTTATGATGGTAAGCAATATACACCACAATCATTTTTAGAAATGACAACACTAAAGCCTGAGGATTATATCACAATTACATCATTTACACATGAGCCTTACTACTCAAATTTTATTTTAAACATTCCTGACAACTTTTCTAATGGGGACTTTTACAACGTCACTTTAGATGATTTAGTGAGTATAGCAAACCACGCTTTAAAAAACGGCTATAGTATTGAATTAGATTGTGATGTAAGCGAAAAAACGTTTTCGGCAAAGCATGGTCTAGCAATGATTCCTGCAGATAATACTTCAGAAGCTTTAATTAATATTAGTCCAGAAAAAGACATCACAGCCGATTTTAGACAACAAGAATTTGAAAATTTTAATACTACAGATGATCATTTAATGCATATTACTGGTATGCTTAAAGATCAAAATGGTACAAACTACTATAAGGTGAAAAATTCTTGGGGAAAAACTGGTCTTGGAAATGATGGATACATCTATATGAGTGAAGCCTATTTTAAATTAAAAACGATATCTATTATGATTCATAAAGATGCGCTTCCAAATGCTATCAAAACTAAATTATTATTAAACTAAGTCATTGGTTTAATTACTTTATTAAGATTATTTTTTCATATAATAAGCAACCATATTATCTATAATTAAATCCGTTAGTATCTCTTAAACTTATATCCCAATCATATAAATTGTACGATATCATTTTTTTGTGACCTTTTAAAAACACAGGTGTCTTAGTATAGGTATCTGTTTAAAATGCCACAAAAATTAGTAAAAACATAACATATTTAGGGATATGACTATTTTAGAAACAAATGTTGCTTCGCAGATTGTAAAGCAAGAGCAATGTCAGGCTGGAACACTTCATTTTTTTAACCATATTGCTGTTGTAGAGTTTAACGAAGGAATCCATGCCGATTTAAATTCTGGAAAAAAAATGATTCAAAATATCATTGATTATTTTGGAAAATCTAAACCATTTGGCATTGTTGCCAATAGAATAAATTCATATTCTATTGCACTATTAGAAACAGCTGAGGTACGATCTATTTTACCAAATTTGATAGCTTATGGAATTGTAAGTCATAATGAAGCTGGACGCATGAATGCTGAAATTGAAAGTCAATTTTGTGCTTCAGAAAACATAAGTTTTGATAATTTACAAGAAGGCTTAGACACCGTTTATAAACGCGTTAAAAACAAATTAAGCTTGTCGTTATATTAGTCTAATACCATCAGTTTCGATAACAATTAGACGTTGTTTGTATAAAGTACCAATAGCTTTTTTAAATGTTTTTTTACTCATTTGCAATTCGTTCTTGATATCATCTGGATTAGATTTATCATTTAATGAGAGAAATCCATCTGCACTATCTTCTAGATGCTGCATAACAAGTTCTGCATTTGGTTCTATATTGCGATAGCCTATTTTGCCTAAAACGATGTCTAATTTATTATCATGACGTACTTTTTTGACATAGCCCTTTAAACGATCACCAATGCTAACATCTTTAAAAATATCTTCAGAAAATATTAATCCTAAATGTTCATTATTAACAATCACATTCATTCCTAATTCTGAAGGATGAGACACAATCAAATCTACTTCATCAAATTGTTGAACTGTAAGTTCATTATTATCTAAAAAATGATTTGTTTTACTTGAAGCGACTAACCTATCGGTTTCTTTATCGAGATAGCAAAAGATTAAATACCAACCTCCAGCTTTCATTTTGAAAGCCTGCTCCATAAATGGACAGAACAATTCTTTTACCATTCCCCAATCTAAAAATGCTCCATGATTTGTTACTTGATTACAACGTAATAATGCAAAATCATCACGTACAACATAAGGTTCATCTGTAACTGCTACTGGACGCTCTTCGTTATCTAGATAAACAAAAACCTCTATTTGATCCCAAATTTTAAACGATTCAGGTACATAACGATTTGGCAGCAAAACTTCATTGTTTTCGGCATCTGCTAAATATAATCCTTGATCGGATTCGCGAAGTATTTCTAATGTATTGTAGTCTCCAATTCTTATCATGCGCCAAAGATACAGATATTAGTATTTAGAACTAAAAAAAGCGTTACAATTCTAAAAGAACAATAACGCTTTAATATATTTATAAAGTTTCAGATTAATATACTGATTCTTTTTTGAAGTGTTTTGTCAATAAGTAATAAACAACCGGTCTGTATTTGCTTCTATTAGATTTTCCATATGTTTCCATAACAGAATCGATAGCTTTGTCTAAATCAGCACCATCTTTCAATCCTAATTTCTTGATTAAAAAATTATTTTTTACTGTTGCTAATTCTGATTCATCAGATCCAGAAACTGTTGCTGCATCAGCATTATAAATTGAAGGCCCGCAACCAATAGTCACTTTAGTTAATAAATCCATATCCGGATTCATACCACATTTGTCTTTTAAATCTGTAGCATACTTTACTATCAAATCATCTCTTTTACTCATTTTAGTTGTATTTAAGGGTTAATAAATTATCGGTCTATAAATATAGCCAATTATTAGACACATAAAAAGTTGATGCGTCACATTTACTTTACAAACTTGAAATAATCTAGTAAAATAGCATCGTTTTCTGTTCTAGGAGTAAAAATTTCAAGAAGTCTTGGTTGTTTTGACTTGCTATAGAATGACTTAAGAGTCATTTGTAAGTCTTCTTCATTATGTACTGTAGAGTATTCAAACTGAAACATCTCACACAGTTGTTTTGCTGTTAAATTATGTGTGGTCTCAAAGAAATAATCAAAATTATCGGTATTTTTATCTCCAGGTAAAATGCGAAAAATCCCGCCTCCATTATTATTAATAATAATAATTCTAAAATTCTTCGGAATATAATTATTCCACAATGCGTTACTATCATAAAAGAAACTCAAATCACCAGTAATAAATGTTGTTTGCTTGGTATTTACTACTGCACATCCAATTGCTGTTGATGTACTGCCATCAATCCCACTAGTTCCTCTGTTACAATAAACTTCTAATGTCGCATTCATATTAAACAATTGTGTATAACGCACTGTTGAGCTATTTCCAAGTTGTAAAATAGTTTCATTTGGGAGTGATTTTAACAACATACTAAACACTTTAAAATCACTAAACGGAATCTGTTTCACATATTCCAAGTGCTTTTTATCGCGATATTGTTTCACAGTAAACCAATTATTTGAGTAATTCCCTTTTGCTACATCTTTTATTTTAGGCAAAAGCGCTTCAAAAAAATCATTAGGTTGTGCAACTATATGCTTATCTAAACAGAAAAAAGTGTCATTCGCTTTTTTCTCATCAATATGCCAATGATGTTTAGGTTTATAGTGACGTAAAAACACTTTTATTTTTTTAGAAACAACTAAACCTCCAAATGTGATTAATATATCTGGCTGTAAGGCTTTAAAACTGTCTTCATCTAAAGGCGCAATCAGCTTATCTATACTCGAAAAAAACATAGGCTGATGAAGGTTAGACATTGTTTCAGTAAACACTATAACACTATCATCATTTGCTAATTTATCTAACCATTGTTGTTCTATTTGGTTGGGCGGCAAGACACCAACTAATATCATTTTTTTAGTTGACCTATGCCATTCATCAATACAGTCATTTAATTCTACTTGGTTAATTTTAGGCAATTCTATATCAATCGCATTGGCTTTTGGGTGTACTAATAGTTCCTCAATGACCTCATAAAGTGGTTCATCAAAAGGTATATTAACATGTACAGGACCTTTTTTAAATCGCGATAAGTTAAATACTTTATTTAATTCTTCTTCATTATAAGATTGAATGTCTTTTTGCAAACCCACAAAATGGTCAAGTTTACTTTCTAAACTTTCAAAAACTGGAAACGACTCATTTTCAGATAAATGATTTTCATCTTTAAGATCCAATTTTAAGTTTGCCGAATATAAAATATGGTTTTCATAAACGTTCTTCTGATTTATGGTTTGACCATCACCAATTCCAACTAAGTGCTTCGGTCTATCAGCAGAAAGAACAATTAAAGGAATATCACTATAAAATGCTTCAGAAACTGCAGGATAATAATTAAGTAAAGCACTTCCTGATGTGCATATTACCACAACAGGTTCTTGTATTTGTTGTGCAATTCCTAATGCAAAAAAGGCAGCACAACGCTCATCAACAATACTATAACATTTAAAAAAAATGTCATTAGTAAAGCCTATAGTTAAAGGCGCATTTCTACTGCCTGGAGAAATAACTATATGCTTTACATTTTTAAGTTTACACAACTGAACAACAGTTTGCGCAAGCGGAATTTTAGGGTACTTCATCTAAACACAAAGTTATTTAAAATACATGTCAAAAAAAATAAGTTTCAATACAATTAATTCCTTAACTTCATTTCTTGTTAATCAAATCATAAAAACATGAAACCTAAATCCCTCACTTTCCTTCTTTGTTTATTTTTTATTCTTAATTCGATTTCTGCTCAGCAAAATGAAAACCTATGGCTTCGCCATACTGCTATTTCTCCAAACGGAACTCAGATAGCCTTTACTTACAATGCAGATATATATAGTGTATCTGTAAATGGAGGAAAAGCAATAAGACTTACTACTAATAGCGCTTATGACACCAAACCTATTTGGTCTCATGACGGACAACAAATTGCATTTGCTTCAAATAGATATGGGAATTTTGATGTATTTGTGATGTCATCATCAGGAACAAATGTTAAGCGATTAACATTTCATTCTGCAAATGATATGCCAACCGATTTCTCTCAAAATAATGATGCCGTTTGGTTTAATAGTATTCGTTTAGATCATCAAAACTCTATGTTATTTCATAGGCTTGGTGAATTATATAGTGTTAATCTAAATGCTACAATTCCTAAGCAACTAACAAGTTTTCCTGCGTATGAAGCAAAAAACAATAGCCATGGCGCAATGCTTTTTGAAGAAATTAAAGGTTATGAAGATGAATGGCGAAAACATCATAAATCTTCAGTAACAAGAGATATTTGGATAAAGACAGCTTCTGAAAATTATCAAAAAATATCAAATTTTAGTGGTGAAAATCGCAACCCTGTTTTTGGTTCTGCGAATTCATTCTATTACTTATCTGAAAAATCAGGAACATTTAATGTTTATAAATCTAGTTTTGCAAATCCTAAACAATCTACTCAGGTTTCAGATTTTAAAATACATCCTGTGAGGCATCTTTCAATTTCAAATAATGATTTACTGTCTTATAGTTTCAACGGAAATATTTATACACAAAAAATTGGCGAATCTCCAAAAAAAATAAACATTGATGTTAGTGGTGATCAATCTCTAATGGATAACGAACTATTATTTGTAAACGGAAATGTTACAGATATGGTGCCTTCGCCAAACGGAAAAGAATTGATTTTCATACATAGAGGTGATGTTTTTGTAACTTCAATTGATGGTAGTTTAACAAGACGTTTAACAGAAACACCTGAACAAGAACGGAGTATTGATATTAGTTCTGACGGAAGAACTATTGTGTATGCAGGTGAGCGTAATAATAGCTGGAATCTTTACACGCAAACGATTACTAATAAAGATGAAAAATATTTTTTAAATGCTATTGAACTCGAAGAAAGTGTGCTCTTAGCTAATACATCTGAAAGTTTTCAACCTCAATTCTCTCCTTCTGGAGAAGACATTGCTTATTTAGAGGAACGTACTAAACTGAGAGTAATTAACTTAAAATCTAAAAAAATTACTGCTATTCATGATGGAGAAAAACATTTCTCTTATTCTGATGGTGATCAAGAATTTGAATGGAGTCCAGATGGAAAATGGTTAGCAATTACATTTTATCCTGAACAATACTGGTTTGGTGAAATAGGCATTTTAAAAGCTGATGGTACAGGAGAACTTATCAATGTTTCTAAAAGTGGATTTAGTGATTTCTCTCCGAAATGGTCCTTAGATGGTTCGGTTTTATATTGGACTTCAGATAGAAATGGGATGCATAGCGTAGCAAAAACTGGTCCTACTCAATTAGATGTATATGGCGTGTTTTTAACTCAAAAAGCTTATGATAAATTCAAATTAAACAAAGATGAATTTGTTTTTTTAGTTGATGACAAAGTCGATGACAATGACGATTCTGACAAAAACAAGAAAAATAAAAATGATGACAAAAAAGTCGAAAATACTAAGGTAGAACCTATCACTATTGAGTTTGAAAACCTTATTAAGCGCAAAGCAAAGTTATCATTATTTTCAACGAATCTATCTGATATGCTCATTACAAAAAATGCTAAGTCGCTATTATATTTGGGCCGTGTAGACAATAAAGCCAATTTATGGAAACTAGACCTACGTACAAGAGAAATAAAATCTTTAGGGAAATTTGAACGTGGAGGGATAATGGCTTTTGGGAAAGATGCTAAAGACGTATTTATTTTAAGTCGTGGTCGCATTTCAAAAATAGAGATTGACTCTGGAAAGAAAAAATCGGTAGGTATTAATGATGAGATGCCGTTTAACTTATCTGAAGAACGCATATACCTTATAGATCATGTTTCTAGACAGGTTAAAAAGAAATTCCTAGATCCAAATCTTCATGGAGCACTATGGGATGAATTATCTGCAAACTATAAAAAATTTGTGCCGCATCTTAATAATGATTATGACTTTAAAGATATTTTAGGAGAATTACTTGGAGAGCTTAATGCATCTCATACAGGAGCACGTTTTAGCGAACGAAAAATTAAAGGTGATCAAACGGCTTCTTTAGGTTTTTTTATTGATGACAAACATCTTGGAAACGGACTTAAAATTTCAGAAATCATTGAAGGTAGTCCTTTAGTAAATAGTGATAAAAAAGTAAAACCTGGTGTCATTATCGAAGCTATTAATGGAAAATCGATTACTCAAAATAGCAATTATTACGCATTATTAAACAGGAAAATTGATGAGGCAATTACAATTTCATATTATAACCCGTTAACAAAAACAAGATGGAAAGAACGTGTGAAGCCTATTTCAATTAGAGCAGAAAATGAATTACGCTACCAACGTTGGATTAAAAAAAATCGAGAAATGGTACATCAACTATCCAATAATCAAATTGGTTATATGCATATCCGCAGTATGAATGATAGAAGTTTTAGAGTATTTCTAGATGAAGTTATGGGAGAAGAAGTTAATAAAAAAGCCTTAGTAGTCGACACACGATTTAATGGTGGTGGTGATTTGGTAGATGATATTACAACCTTCTTAAGTGGCAAAAAATACATGGAATTCCAAAGTGATGGAAAAATTATAGGAATAGAATCTCAACGTCGATGGACCAAACCCAGTATTATGTTAGTAGGAGAATCTAACTACTCTGATGCGCATTGCACTCCTGCTGGTTATAAAGATTTAAAAATCGGAAAACTGGTTGGCATGCCAGTTCCTGGAACCTGTAGTTTTGTATGGTGGGAACGTATTCAAAATGGAATTGTCTTTGGAATACCAAACATGCAAGTATTAGATATTGAAGGTGATGTTTTAGAAAACAAAGAACTCCAACCAGATCTTTTAGTGAAAAATAGCTTTGATAATATTACTAACGGAAAAGATGAACAAATTGAAGCTGCTGTACAAGAATTAATGAAATCTGTAAATTGATTTTTATATCAAATAAACCGAATACAAATGCCAAAAGTCCAATATCGTGTTTACGTTATAGAATTGTCTAAACGTGTCTTTACTGAAAACGCTAGATTTAGAGCTGCAAACCCGCAATTTAATGGTGTACTGCAATGTCTATATGTTGGGATGACTAGTAAAACACCAAAGGAACGGTTCATTCAACACAAAACAGGTTATAGGAATAAAAAAGGGCACAAACTATCAGCTAATATTGTAGAAAAATATGGCACGTATTTAAGACCTAGTCTCTACAATCATATAGCGCCTATAGCAACTAGAGCTGAAGCCCTAAAAATGGAAGAAATCTTAGCTTTAGAGTTAAGACGACAACGGTATGCGGTTTGGTTTAATTAAATACATCTTAAATGTATTCAAAACGATAACCAAAAGATGATGTTACACATTTAGTTCTAAATTTAATTATACTTTTGAAAAAAGCATACATCTTTTGACTATAGATACAACATTAACAATTATAGTTCCGGTCTATAATGAAGCAGAAAACTTAGAACGCGTTTATAAAGCATTACAATGCTTTATAGATCAATCTCAGGTAGAGACTACTGTTCTTTTTATAAATGATGGATCGAAAGATAACAGTCAATCTTTTATTATGAGATTTTGTGAAAAGAATTCTACTTATAATTACATTTCTTTTGATAAAAATCACGGACTTAGCACAGCTATAAAAGCTGGATTTGACCATATAGAATCATCACTTATAGGATATATTGATGCCGATTTACAAACGTCTCCAATGGATTTTAATTTATTACTGAAACACATTGAAACCTATGATTTAGTAACTGGTGTACGCAGTTCTCGTAAAGACTCTTTTATAAAAAATAGGTCTTCTAAGATCGCAAATGGAATTCGTCGTGCTTTTACTAAAGATGGCATGGATGATACTGGATGTCCTTTAAAGATTATCAAAACAGAATACGCCAAACGTATTCCAATGTTTAAAGGCCTACATCGCTTTTTGCCTGCTATGATATTACTTCAAGGAGGTAAAGTGAAACAAATTCCTGTTCAACACTTTGAACGCATTGCAGGCAAAGCTAATTTTAATGTTTGGAATCGCCTTATTGGTCCTTTAACAGACTGTTTTGCATATCTCTGGATGAAAAAAAAATACATTAACTATAAGATAGATAAAAAAGGATAAGATAAATTGTTGAACAATTTTGCAATTTAATATAAAACAGACAACATTGTTCGTGTTTTGCTAACCGTTTCCTCCCATTCTTCTTCTGGATTAGAGTCTATTGTAATTCCTCCTCCAACATAGATTAATGCTTGCTGATTTTTAAATTGCATACAGCGCAAATTAACAAACAATTGACTTGCAGTTTTCACAGTAGCATAGGCATTATTCTCAACATTACGCCTATTTGTATTTCTTGTTTTTGACGTTTTTATATTGAGTTCCCCTAAAAATCCAGTGTAGAATTCACGGTTATAATTTTCATTATCTATGATAAAGTTTTTTGTTTTTTTCTTAGGTAACCCGCAAACTGCTGGTGTAGGATGCAAAGCAAAAATAATATCCTTTAAACCTTTAACTTTTAGGAGTCCAGAAATTTGAGATTGAAGATGTAACAATTGTCCAGCTTTAATTGTTTTAACCTCAGAAGTATTTAAGCGTTCGACCAACGGGTTTAATTCTTTAACGATAAAGTCTGTTACAAATTCTTGTTCATCGATATTTTTAGAATCCCATGCTACATCTAATTTATCAATATAAGGTTGAGTACCTGCCAAAGCCATTGTTTTAAACCGTAAACCTTCTATATTTACAAGTGTTTCAGGAGTTGCTCCTAACCATAAACCTACTTTGGGATGATACCAGATATAGCAAAATGCCGAAGCATACGTTTTCAATAACGATTTAAAAATTTCTAAAGCATCTTCCTCTAAAACAGGTACACTTTCAGTTCTTGATAGTACTACTTTTTTAAAAATATCGGCTTTGATACTATCAATTCCATGTTGCACTAATTTAAGATGATGCGTTTTTGAACTTTCAATTTGGTCAATATTTCGATTATGTTCAGCATAACGATTAACAGTAAATGAATTCAGTTCTATTTCCGAAGATACTATTTCACAGTTTTCTACAGGAAATATTAAAGCTTCCGCATTAGAATCAAATGGAGAAAACACAAATCCACTTTCGTTAAAATTAGTTACAACATGAATTTCATCATCATGTTGAAGCATGGCTGTAGTTCCTTTTTCATTAGGCTTACGATAGGTCACAAAAGGTAATTGACGCTTATAATGTGTCGCAATCTGTGAAAAAAAATCCTCTTGATCCATTCTATTTCTTTTTAGGAAGCGAAATGGTAGATAGTCTACAGATAGATATTAAATTATTGTCATCGTCGGTTACTCTGATGTCTAATAATTGTGTGGTTCGTCCTTTATGCAAAAATGTAGCTTTGGCATATACATAGCCTTCAGATACACTTTTAATATGGTTAGCAGTAATTTCTAATCCGCGTACAAACTTAGTTTCAATATCAATAAAAATATGTGATGCAAAACTCCCAACACTTTCAGCTAATGCTACAGTTGCACCTCCATGCAATACACCATCGGGTTGATAAACTCTTGAATTTACAGGCATTCTCGCTACCAAGAAATCTTCTCCATAGTCAATCATTTCAATATTTAAAGTTTCCATTAAGGTATTTTTGCTAGCCAAATTAGCCTTAGCTAGCATATCTTCTTTAGACAATTGCATAGAAATACTGTATTTTTAAGGTCGATAACAAAAATACGAAATGAATTCTACAGAAAAGGAAATTTCTTATACCATTAATAACAGTTATTCTACCTTAAACCAATTAACTTCGGCTACAAAAAACATATGGTTTGTATGTCATGGCATGGGGTATTTAAGTCGTTATTTTTTGAAATATTTTAAAGGCTTAGATCCTGAAGAGAATTATATTATTGCTCCTCAAGCTCAAAATAAATATTATAGTACTCCAAAATTTAAACATATTGGAGCGAGTTGGTTAACTAGAGAAAACACCTTAGTAGAAACCAAAAATGTGATGACTTATTTTGATGCCATATTTGAACGTGAGCAAATAGGCGCAGATAAAAATTTAATAGTTCTAGGGTATTCTCAAGGCGTGAGTGTTGCCATGAGATATATAGCCAAACGACAGTTACAATGCTCACAATTGATATTACATTCTGGCGGAATACCAAAAGAATTATCTCCTAAAGATTTTGATTTTTTTAAAGGGAATGTAAAATTAATTTACGGCACAAAAGACGAGTATCTCAATGATGAACGTATGGAGAAGGAACACTCAAAAGCGAAAGCATTATTTAATACTAGATTAGATATTATTTCGTTTGAAGGTATACATGAAGTAAATACAAAATTGATTAATCAACTTGTCTAAAATGCAGATACCAACCTTAGAAAATCATCGCGTCAAATTAGCTCCTTTAACCCTAGAAAACTACCACAAATTAACTGAAGTTGCTAAAGAAAAAAATCTCATCTACTACTCGCCTAGCAACATTTATTCTTCAGAAGATTTACAAAACTATGTCAAAGCAACTATAGATGGTATAGGGAATAATACCATCATGCCTTTTGTGATTTATGATAAAGAAAAACAATCTTATGCAGGAACCACACGTTTTGGCTTAATCAATTGGAAAAATAAAGTGCTTCACATAGGTTGGACTTGGATTGGGCAAGACTTTCAAGGCACAGGATTGAATACTCATATGAAATTCTTAATGCTACAATACACCTTTGAAACACTATCGTTTGAAAAAGTAGAGTTTAGAATAGATGAGCGTAATCTAAAATCTAGAAAAGCTGTTGAGAAATTAGGCGCTACTCTTGAAGGTGTTTTACGAAAAGATACGATTATGAATGATGGTTTTAGACGTAGTACCAGTTGCTATGGGATTTTAAAAGAAGAATGGGCAAATATTAAGGCTACAGTTTTTAAAACATTTTAACTTGTCTTCTGTAGTGTTTTATTCTTTTCTTTTAAAATGGCTAATTGATTTTCTAAAAATGTAATTACCCGTTCTGTTTTATAGCTTGTTTTAGAGGTAATATCTTTAAATCCTTTTTTTAGTGTTTCCTTTCCAGAAACAGCCGTTTTATATAAATCGTCTTTGACTTCTATAAAATCACTTGATAATTGATTTTTTATATCTTTTCCTTCTTTTTTAAGTTTATCTCTTGTAACACTACCTTTTTCTGGCGCTAATAACACACCAGCTGCTGCACCAATTAATACTCCTAATACAATGGCTCCTTTATGAATCATAACTTTTTTTCTTTTAATTAAACTTATTTATTTATACGTCGCAAAATTTTTGTGTTTGTTACAAACAGGCTTAATATCAGATATTTATACTTTTAACTTTTAAATACTTAAATACTTAAATACTTAAATAAGCTATATAATGTTGAGTAAATCTATTCTTTTTTTCTCTAAAAATTTCTTTTCTAAATTATTAGTAACAGCTTCCAAGGCCTTATTAATATAAGTTAACGCTTCTTTTAATTGGTTAACACCAGTAAAATAATCAGCTTTAGCTGCAAAATACAAATATGATCTTTGAACTAAATCTTCAGGATTTAATTGATTAAAATAGATATCTGCTTTTTTATAATCACCACTTTGCACACAAATAATAGCCATTGTAAGCACATGACTTGGCATAGGTTGAAGTTGATAAAGCGATTTATACCAACCTAGTATCTTATTCCAATTAGTCGTTTCAAAAGTCTTCGCTTTTAAATGTTCAGCTGCAATAGCTGCTTCAAAATGATAGGATGAAAATTCATCAATTTCAACAGCTTTATTCATCATGGCATTTCCTAATTCAATAAGTGGAGAATGCCATAAACTTCTATCTTGATGCTTTAAATCTAAGAGTTCATTATCAGAATTAATTTTAGCTTCCAATCTTGACGAATGAAAGCACATCAATGCAAATAATGCATAAACTTTTGGTGTACGCATATGCTCACGTTTTAATAATAACTGACATAAACGCATCGCTTCGCCACATAAATCTGTTCTGATAAGATGTTTTTGCGTATTAGAATGAAACCCTTCATTAAAAATTAGATACAAAACTTCCATAACACTCTGTAAACGTTCATGTAATAGATTACCTTGAGGAATATGAAATTGTAACTCTTCCTTTTGAATGGCTTTTCGAGCTCTACTTAAACGCTTTTTTATGGTATCATCTTTAGTCAATAAAGCCGATGCAATTTCTTTAGTACTAAATCCAGATACTGTTTTTAGTGCAAATGAAATCCGATCTCGTGAATCTAATTTTGGATGACATGCTGTAAAAATCATTCTTAGCTGTGCATCTTCAATTTCTGTATCTAAAAAAAGTTCATGAATAGCAATAGCATCTGTACCTTGACTAAGATTTGGGAAGTATTTCCTTTCTGTTTTGAGTTTCCTAAAAATATCAATAACTCTATTTTTAGCAGCCTGAGTAAGCCAAGCCTCAGGGTTATTAGGTTGCTGTGTTCGCCAACTTAAACTAGCTTTAATAAATGTATCTTGAACGGCATCTTCAATAATTTCAAGATGTGCTAATCCAAAAATACGTGTTAAAACAGAAACCATCTTCCCGCTATGATGACGAAAAAGATGGTCAATAAGTTTAGATTCCATTAGCGGTCAAATACCATAATTTCGCGAATCTCAACGGTTCCTCCCAAATCATAATCAGGAAAATCTTTTGCGATGTCTTGTACTGTATCGAAGTCCTTAGCTTCTACAGTATAATAACCACCAACTATCTCTTTGGCTTCAGCAGAAGTTAAATCTGTAACAGTTCTATTTTCTCCTGAAATTCGTCGTATTTGAGGTGTCAAAGCATCGCCTCCTCTAAGAATACCTGCTTGTTCCATTTTGTTTCCCCAAGCAAACCATTTACCCATTCGGTTTTGAAGTTCATCTGGTGAAAGTCCTAAATCGGCATAATCTGCACCAATGAAAATCATCATAAAATTTTTCATAATTTTTAAAATTAAGTTGTTTATACTATTAAGACGTACCTCTAATAATAAAAGGGGACAATTTTTATAAAAATAATCAATATTAAGAATTTAGCAAGTTTGGAAAAGTGATTCTTTTCTTTTCGTTTTATTTTTGACACATATATACTATACAAATGAATTCAAGAAAAACAAACAAAGCATTTTATGAAGAACGGTTAAATAGTATTATGGAATATATCCACAATAATTTAGATCGTAAAATCGACATAAAAATGCTGGCAGAGATCTCGCATTTTTCACCATTTCATTTTCATCGTATAAGTAGAGCATTATTGGGTGAACCTATTGGAGCTTATATTTCCAGAACACGTGTGGAAACAGCTGCAAAAATGATTCGTTATACAACTTTAGATATCGAAAGCATTGCATATAATGTCGGTTTTGAAACACCATCATCATTATCTAAAAAGTTTAAAAATCATTTTGGGATATCTCCAACAATGTATCGTAAAGAAAAATTATTAACAATCAAATCAAACACTATTATGGAATTACAACTAAATATCAAGAAACCTAAACTACTCAATATTGAAGACAAACTATGTTTATATTATAGAATGCAAGGTAACTACCAAACTATGGACTACCCTTTTGCTTGGAAAAAACTTTGGAATGAAGTTAAAACTCAAAAATTATTCTCAAAGGGTATCGAACATCTAGGATTACCTCATGATGACCCTAAGGTAACAGATGAAAACAAAGTACACTATGATGCTTGTTTAGTAATCCATAACGAGGCTAAGCCTACAGGTGACATTGGCGTAAAAACTCTTAAAGGTGGAAAATTTGCTGTATTTCTATACCAAGGAAGTTATAAATATTTTGCTAATGTATATGACTACATGTTTAATGAATGGTTACTAAATACAGATTACGAATTAAGAGATGAACCTGTACGAGAAAAGTATATTAGTAATCCAGAGCGCGTAGTTGAGAACAAATTGAAAACTGAATTTTATATTCCTATTATGTAATTAATTTATCTACAATGGCTTTTGTAGATAAAATAGCTTTAGTATGCTCAATACTAGGTCCTGCTACCCAAACCGTCTTATAAGTCGCCTTTTTGGCGGCTTTTTCTGTAGCTCTCATTCCAATTGAAAAACGCACCATTTTTACCCACTTTTTAAGCTTTTTATTTTTATTAAGTAGCCTTTCTAACCAAGTTGCTTTAGTTCCTATTTTTTGAACATAAGGCGTATTAATAACGGTACAGGGTGTACCAGAAATACGTTCGGTCATTATGATATCGTCTGCACCATATTTAACACAAGCTTGCTTATAATCATCAGTTACACCAGCTTCAGTAGAGGCTATAAACGGACTTCCTACAGAAACGCCTTCGGCTCCATAACTCAACATATCATCAATATCTGCTTTGCATCCAACACCTCCTGCTGAAATAACAGGGATCTTTAATTCTGTACTAAGCAATTTTGTTAATTCTTCTGGTGTGAGGTTGCCTCTGTGTCCACCAGCTTGATTATTTACAGCTATAGCAGCATCAGCTCCTAAATATTCCACCTTTTTAGCAAACTTTAAATCTACAACATCACAAAAGACTTTAATCCCAACAGCATGTGCTTGTTTTATAGTTTCCTCAGGACTTCCAAGAGATGTAATAATAAAATCACAGCCTTCTTCACATATCACTTCTAATTGCCCTTTATATTTAACATTAGATTTATTAACTATCAAGTTAAATCCAAACGATCCTCCTTCAACTTTATTTGCTTTTAGTGCTTTTATAGCAACACGCAATTCATCTAATGTTCTATAATTTAAAGCAGGAATACAACCTGCAATACCACTTTTCATTGCTTCAGTAACCATTGCTACATTAGACACCAAAAACATTGGTGCTTGAATGATTGGATGTTTTATATTAAGAAGTTGCGTAAGCTGGGTTTCCATGAGTAACATATTAAGTTGAACAAATATAACAAAATATTATGCATGCATAACAGTTTGCTAATCAAGAAATCTGTAATAACCACATTTCAAATACGCACCTTCTTGAAAACCTACAGGATGATCTATGTCATGTAGGGTCTTTTGTTCTATATGAAATGAGCGTTTAGTAGATTTTAGAGTTTGCTCATTTATATCATAAAAAGCAGTTGCAGTAACACGAGATGAACACGATGCTAAAACCAACAAACCCTCTCTTGCTGTGAGTTTCTCTCCCAATCTCGCTAGCTGAGCATATTTTTTCTTTGCTAATTGAATTTCTGATTGTTGTTTCGCAAAACTTGGCGGATCAATAATAATCACATCAAATCGCTTTTTCTCTGAAATAAGTTGTTCTAAAATTTTAAAAGCATCTCCTGCCAAAGTAATATGTTTTCCTGAATACGCATTAAGTTTTCCATTTTGTTTTGCAATCTCAAGAGCTTGTGTACTAATATCAAGACTTGTCACTTCTTTTGCTCCATTAGTAAGGGCATGAACTGAAAATCCACCAGCATAAGAAAACACATCTAAAACGGTTTTATTTTTGCTTAACAACCCAACCTGTCTTCTATTTTCGCGATGGTCTAAAAAGTAGCCTGTTTTATGACCTTTAATCACATTTGCTGAAAAGTTAACATCGTGCTCAACAAATGTTACAACCTCATTTTCTAAGGTGCCATAAACAACATCACCATCTTGTAATTGATGAGAATCTGAATTCTGTAAACCACGACTCAATCTAATCACAATAGTTTGGCATTCAGAAGTTACTATCAAACTTTCTAAAATAGTTTTTAAATAAGGCAACCAGATTTCAGAATAGATTTTTACGACTAAAACAGTATTATAAACATCGGCAATTAATGAAGGAAATCCATCATTTTCGCCAAATAGTAATCTGTAACTTGTTGTATTCGTTTTTAAAAGAGGGCGTCGTATTTTGTATGCTGCTTCAATTTTCCGAAGAAAAAAATCATCATTAATGGTAACAGGTTTACTATCATTATAAATCATTTTAATACGAATTGGCGAATTGGCATCATACAAACCAATACCGATCATACCATTTTTTTTCTTTCCGAAGACAATCGCTAAATCTCCTGTTTTAGCCTCTGAATTAATTTTCACAATACTATCAGAAAATACCCAAGGATGTGACTGTTGCACATAATTCTCTCCTTTTGAAGTGAGTTTTACAGCAAGACGTTTAGGTTGAGATAACGTTTCTATTGAAGATGAAAATATCATAAATTAAAATGACTTTTATGAGGTGCAAATTACGACTATAATCATAAAAAAACGCAATCATTTCTGATTGCGTTTTTCCAAATGTTAAGTAATTATATTGTATTACTGAATTAGATTCAGGATAATTATTATTTAACTTCTTCGAAATCTACATCTTCAACATCATTCTCTTCTGCTTGCCCATTTTGACTTGCATCTGGTCCTGGTGCTTCTGCTCCACCTTGAGCATCGGCTTGTGCCTTGTACATTTCTTCAGAAGCAACTTTCCAAGCTTCATTAATTTTTTCTAAAGCAGGCTCTATAACAGCAATATCTTTAGTTTCATAAGCTTTTTTCAATTCTTCTAAAGCGCCTTCGATTGGTTGTTTCTTATCGTCTGATAATTTATCACCAAATTCTTTTAACTGACTTTCTGTTTGGAAAATCATAGCATCTGCTTCATTTAATTTATCGGCAGTTTCTTTTGCTTTAGCATCTGCATCTGCATTAGCTTCAGCTTCTTGCTTCATTTTAGCAATTTCTTCTTCTGTTAAACCAGAAGAGGCTTCAATACGAATATCCTGTGTTTTATTTGTTGCTTTATCAGTAGCAGAAACTTTAATAATACCATTAGCATCAATATCAAATGTTACCTCAATTTGAGGCGTTCCTCTTTGTGCTGGTGGAATTCCGTCTAAATGGAAACGACCAATTGTATTATTATCTGCTGCCATTGGACGCTCTCCTTGTAATACATGAATTTCTACCGATGGTTGATTATCTGCGGCTGTAGAGAATACTTGAGATTTCTTAGTAGGAATCGTTGTATTAGCATCTATTAACTTTGTCAGAACGTTACCCATTGTTTCAATACCAAGAGATAATGGTGTTACATCTAATAAAAGAACATCTTTAACGTCTCCTGTTAATACACCACCTTGAATTCCTGCTCCTAGAGATACAACTTCATCTGGATTAACACCTTTACTTGGTGTTTTTCCAAAGAACTTTTCAACAGCTTCTTGTACTGCTGGTATACGTGTTGATCCACCTACTAAAATCACTTCATCAATATCACTTTTTGATAAACCTGCTGCTTTTAAAGCTGATGCACATGGCTCGATTGTACGTTTTACTAAGTCGTCTATTAATTGCTCAAATTTAGAACGTGTTAATGTACGTACTAAGTGTTTTGGTCCACTAGCTGTAGCTGTAACGTATGGTAAATTAATTTCTGTTTGAGCTGAAGATGATAATTCGATTTTTGCTTTCTCAGAAGCTTCTTTTAAACGTTGTAAAGCCATTGGATCTTTACGTAAATCAATGCCTTCTTCAGCATTAAACTCTTCTGCTAACCAATTAATCACTTTTTCATCTACATCATCACCACCTAAGTGTGTATCTCCATCTGTTGATAATACTTCAAATACACCATCACCTAATTCTAGGATAGATACATCATGTGTACCTCCACCAAAATCAAAAACAACGATTTTTTGGTCAATTCCTTTTTTATCCATTCCATAAGCTAAAGCTGCTGCTGTTGGCTCATTAATGATACGTCTTACTTTTAAACCTGCAATTTCACCTGCTTCTTTAGTAGCTTGACGTTGCGAATCATTAAAATAAGCTGGTACAGTAATTACAGCTTCACTTACATCTTGACCTAAATAATCTTCAGCAGTTTTCTTCATTTTTTGAAGAATCATTGCTGATAATTCTTGAGGTGTGTATAAACGACCATCAATATCTACTCTTGGCGTATCATTATCACCTTTTACTACTTTATATGGTACACGTTCTGCTTCTCTTTTAGATTCAGAATATTTGTTACCCATAAAACGTTTAATAGAATACACCGTTTTTGTTGGGTTGGTTACTGCTTGTCGTTTTGCAGGATCACCAACTTTAATTTCTCCACCTTCTACAAAGGCTATAACCGAAGGTGTTGTTCTTTTACCTTCAGCGTTTGGGATAACTACTGGCTCATTCCCTTCCATTACAGAAACACAAGAGTTTGTAGTCCCTAAATCGATTCCAATAATCTTACTCATAATATATATTTGTTTTATAAATTTCCTTTACTTCAGAAATGTTAAGTTCATTTTAATTCCATTTTCTATATGTCAATGATTATGCCATGACAAAAAATATGACATGATGTCATTTCGATTCTTAAAGTTTTAAATAAAAAGTATTGAATTAATTGAAAACAGATTATATTTGACGCGCTAAAACGATTTCGTAAATGGAGTGTATTTCTGTCTTTGACATGCTCAAAATTGGTGTTGGTCCATCAAGTTCTCACACCCTAGGTCCTTGGCGAGCAGCAGAACGTTGGATTAATGAACTTAAAGATTCAAAAAAGTTTGATTGCGTCGAAAAAATAGCTATTGACCTCTACGGTTCTTTATCTTTAACAGGAAAAGGACATGCTACTGATTATGCTATTATGCTTGGATTATTAGGATGTGATCCTGAAACTATTCCTACTGAAAATATAGCGGAATACATTACGACTATTAAAACCTCAAAAACATTAAATTTTAACGGTGAAAATGTTTTAGAATTTGATCCAGAAGAGGCCATTACATTCCACAGAAAATTTTTACCTTTTCATTCAAACGGAATGACATTTACAGCAATTATAAATGGCGAAAAGAGCAAATCAACCTTTTACTCTATTGGAGGTGGTTTTGTCGTAAAAGAAGAACGTACAAATCACAAAAAGAATTTTGAAATTAAATGCTCGTTTCCGTATCCCATAGAGAAAGGAACTGAACTTCTTAAATTTTGTAGTGATTTAAACAAATCTATTTCTGAAGTTGTTTTTGAAAACGAAAAATCTATTCGCTCTGAAGCAGAAATTAATAATGAGCTGAAACGTGTTTGGGATACGATGCTTGAATGTATGTATACTGGCTGTCATACTGAAGGCAGTCTTCCTGGTGGATTAAATGTTAGACGTCGCGCTTTTGATATGCATAAAAGTTTAAAAGGCAGCGTGGCTTACTCTAATCCTGTAGAGTGGTTATATTCTATAAGAAATACAGAGGTTAAGTTTCGTCAAATTCTTAAATGGGTAAGCTGTTTTGCGCTTTCTGTTAATGAAGTAAATGCGTCTTTAGGCCGTGTTGTTACTGCTCCAACAAATGGAAGTGCTGGTGTAATTCCTGCTGTACTTATGTATTATCTAGTTATCGAAAATCATGATGGTGATTTTGAAGATATCAAGCGTTTTTTATTAGTGGCTGGTGAAATAGGAAGTATCTTTAAAAAAGGAGCCACAATAAGTGCTGCAATGGGTGGATGTCAAGCTGAAATTGGTGTTTCTTCTGCTATGGCAGCTGGTGCCCTATGTGAATTATCAGGTGGATCTCCAGAACAAGTATTAGTGGCTGCAGAAATTGCTATGGAACATCATCTAGGTTTAACATGTGATCCTATTGGAGGCTTAGTACAAATTCCGTGTATTGAACGTAATGCAATGGGAGCAATTAAAGCTATAAATGCTTGTGAATTAGCTTTAGATACTGATCCGAAAAATGTAAAAGTTCCTTTAGACAAAGTGATTAATACCATGTGGGAAACTGCAAAAGACATGAATACCAAGTATAAAGAAACATCTGAAGGCGGTTTGGCAATTAGTGTAAATATGGCAGACTGCTAGTTTTAGCTAAATGATGTATGATCCTTAGTTTTAGTCTTCCAAAGATTAAAGTAATTAATCTTGTTTACAATCACGTCGTCGAGTATCTATTAAATAGATAATTTTCCAGTTACCATCATCTTTAAATAACTGAAATGAATTCACACCACAATGACTAAAATTGTTATCAAACCAAAATTCATATGGCGTCCATACATGAGCCATATCTCCATCAATTTGAATTGTAAGCCCTAAAAGTTCTTCTTTAAATGTTTTTTCCTTTGGAATAGACACTATAGAATTTAAAAACTTCTTGAATTCTGAAGTATTCAAAATAGCTTTTCCTTCTTTATTTTTTCCAATAGATTGCATTTTTATGTCTTTAGAAACAGTCTCAAGAATTATTGTACTATCCTGTTTATGAAAACCTTCAAAAAAATGTTCGATAGTAGATTTAACCTTATCTTTTTCTGAGGTTTGAGAAAAAGAAAGCGTACTTATCATTAATGCACTAAAAAAGAATGTATACTTCATGTCTTAAAATTTCAGTTAAATTATAAAATAAATAGTTTTTAAGCTTCAGAATAAATAAAATTTAACAAATCTCTGTATTTTTACCAATAATTAATTTCTACGTTATGTCTGTTGCAAAAAAAGATTACAAAAGAATTACTGTAAAATCTCTTATTGAGATGAAACAAAATAATGAAAAAATATCGATGCTTACAGCTTACGATTATACCATGGCCAAAATTGTTGATGAAGCTGGTGTTGATGTTATTTTAGTTGGTGATTCGGCGAGTAATGTCATGGCAGGACATGAAACAACATTACCGATTACATTAGATCAAATGATTTACCATGCATCTTCGGTTGTTAGGGCTATTGATAGAGCATTAGTCGTTGTTGATTTACCGTTTGGAAGTTATCAAAGTGATCCAAAAGAGGCTTTAAGATCTGCAATTAGAATCATGAAAGAATCTGGTGGTCATGCTGTAAAAATGGAAGGCGGAAAAGAAGTAAAAGAATCAATCAAACGCATTCTTAATGCCGGTATTCCTGTTATGGGCCATTTAGGTTTAACACCACAATCGATCTACAAATTTGGTACGTATACGGTTAGAGCGAAAGAAGAACAAGAAGCTAAACAGCTAAAAGAAGACGCTTTACTATTAGAAAAAGCAGGTTGTTTTGGTATTGTACTCGAAAAAATCCCAGCAAGTTTAGCTGCTGAAGTTGCTAAAAGTGTTTCTATTCCTGTGATTGGAATTGGTGCTGGAGCTGGAGTTGATGGACAAGTACTTGTGCTTCATGATATGATTGGAATGACACATGAATTCAATCCTCGATTTTTACGTCGCTACATGAATTTATATGATGATATGACCGCAGCGATCGGACAGTATGTTGACGATGTTAAAGCTGTTGATTTCCCTAATGATAATGAACAATATTAATTTAGATTCATAAACGTGTCTAAAGATAAAATCTTATCCAATAAACATAATCTTCAAGTTCTATATGAAGATAACCATATCATCATCGTTAATAAACGAGCTGGTGATATTGTGCAAGGTGACAAAACTGGGGACAAGCCTCTAAGTGATGTTGTTAAAGAGTATATCAAGGCTAAGTATAATAAACCCGGAAATGTATATTTAGGTGTTGTACATCGATTAGATAGACCTACAACTGGCATCGTCATGTTTGCAAAAACAAGCAAAGCACTTCCTAGGCTTAACAAGTTATTTGCTGAAAAAAAAGCAAATAAAACCTATTGGGCAATTGTTAAAAATTCGCCATTAAAGCCTGAAACTACCTTGATTAATTGGCTAAAGAAAAATCCAAAAAACAATAAATCTACAGCCTATACAAAAGAAGTTGAGGGTAGCAAAAAAGCCATATTACATTATAAATTACTCAAAACATTAGAGCGTTATTTTCTACTAGAAGTAGAATTAGAAACTGGCAGACACCATCAAATTAGGTGTCAGTTATCTGCTATAGGCTCTCCAATTAAAGGTGATTTAAAATATGGTTTTAATCGAAGTAATAAAGATGCTAGTATTAGTTTACATGCGCGACGCTTGCAGTTTATACATCCTGTATCGAAAGATCGAATAGACATTACAGCGCATTTACCTAATGATCCTATTTGGAATGCGTGTGAAGCTTAAAACAGATAATGCATAGTAAGCTCTACCCCTTCATTAGGTTGTGATTTAATGTCTATAGTTGCATCAATAAGTTCTGCTCTACTGGTCATGTTTATAAATCCTGATCCCTTTTCTATTGAAGCAATATCAAACCCTATACCATCATCAGATGCTAAAATTGTTAAATGTTCTGGTGTATAGTCTAAAGTTACTTTTAAGTTATCGGCTTCAGAGTATTTTACAGCATTGGAAAAAAATTCTTGTAGGATTCTAAAAATAATAATCTCATGCTTTTTATCTTTTAGATCTTTTCTATTACCAATAATTTCCAATTCTGCAGAAGAAAACTTCATACGTTTCAATCGGTTTAATTCATTAGATATAGATGCTTCGAATCCCATATTTAAAAGTACATCACTATTTAAAGATTTAGATAATGATCGTACTTCCTTTAAGCTTTCTTTTACAATATTTGAGGTTTCTACTACTCTCTCTTTTACATCATCTGGTACTTTTGTTCCTAACATATTTAGTTGCATACTTGCATAAGCTAACAACTGACCTACATTATCATGTAATTCCCAACCAATATGTTTTAGGGTTTGTTCTTGAATTTCGGTTTGCGTTCGAGAGATTTCTTCATCAAAAGCCTTTTGTTGTTCAATTTGATCTAATAACAACTTATTTTTTCGTTTTTGAAACGTTACAAAAAAGAGTATCACCATTACCGATAGTAATAATAATGCAAAAATAACGTAGCTAATTAAGGCTATTTGTTCGTTAATAAATGCTTGCTCTTCTTGAGCGAATACCAAAACCCGAATGTAAAACATAAGTATGTAAAAATATTAATAAATAATAACGAAATATATCTAAAAGTCACAAATTCAGTATTTACAGCCCTAAAATAAGTATCAAATATAAATAAAGGTGTTGAACATAGATTCCAAAATATTAAAGCTATACTAATGTAAAATGATGGGAGTTTATAATATTGAAGAATATATTCACTATTCATTAGCTCAATAAAATAACAAATTATATAAACACATATAATTATTGATGCAAGAATATCATCGTATGGCAAGCTTTCTATAAAAAAAGAATCCGTAAATGTAAAAAAGAACAAAGAGAATATACTATAGAATATTACAATACCTCTAATGACTAATTTTGAAGACCTTTTACTCACCAAATCAGAGTAAAAAACACCTAAGAAACCAATACTTAAAAAAGTATAGATATTATACAACCACGTATTTCTGCAGAACAAACTATTTTTTATATCAATGAACCATTGAGAATCATAGTTGTTCTGCATGACATACGTATATTTAGCTATAGTCTCAATAATTACTATAAGCCAGAGGTAATAGATAAATACTTTTAACTTCTCATTTTTCGTTTTTTTAATATATATCGTTCCAGATATAGCAGCAGCAACTTCTACTATTGCTGTTATAGCATCCGAATTAGCAATAAGAAATTCTTTCAATTTATATTATTTATTGTGGGTAATTTGCTGCTGGAGGTATACCGCTATTTCCTTTATCCAATCCATTTGCTCCAGGGATATCATTACTTTCTTGACGTGCTAAGTTAAGCATATTTCCTTCAGAGGTATTTAAATATCCCGTTGGCACAAATAACATTGTAGTATAACCTGGTAGTTTATCAAGGGGTTTGTTCTTTCCTAAATACAATCTAACACCATCCATTGTATAGCCTAAAGTGTCTGCTTGTTCTTTTGCTAGAGCAATAAAATTTTCTAAATCGTCTAATGAATACCAAGAGGATCTATTATCTCCGCCTTTAAAATCTCTAAAAAACATCTTACTAATCGTGTCGTATCTTGGATTATACGCTTCAGTTAGTTCTTTAATCGCTTCTGGTCCAATAATACCGTTTGGTGTTGGTGTATCTGTCATGCCTTCTGTGGGTTTATAATTATGAAAATAAAAATACATGGCTAGAGCCCCTATAATAATTCCTAAAATAAGTAATACTGATTTTCTCATAATTTAGTTGTTTTGAATTAATTGAATCGTAATGTATAGAAAATCTCAATACAAACCCATTATTTTTATTAAAATCAAAGTTTTTTCTTACTGTTTAATGCGCTTAAACCTAGCCTTATTGCTTATTTGCATTAAGAATCTCGACTAAATGTATTTTTATATGTTATTCTGATTCTATCTTAATACTTTTTTATAATCATCTCAAATAAAATCACTAATAATTGAATTTTGCCCTAACCAACCTTCGTAGTCCATTCTTTGGTATTAATTCTGGCAACTCATCTAAAAACAAAGCATCATTATAAGATAAAGATATTTATCCTAATTTCTATATTACAACTATAAATTCAAGTAATAACATCATCTACCATAGTACATCGTTTTCTTCCAAATACACTTTTCGTAAACGAATTAATGGCAATTGTGTATCATTTAATTCGGAAAATAAGGCCATGTCAAAATGGAATACAGCTTGATCAGTACTAGGTTTATTTTGATTAAACCACTGTTCGATTGCTATAGCCAATTTGCACACAAATGCACTATTATCAGTATAGTCTGTAGGACATGTTCCGCCTTCTGGCTCGTAAGCTTCAGGAAGAGAAATACTTGTTACTGGTAATAATAATATAGGTAATACAATAGATGACAGTGCGATTTTGTCTGCTATCTTATAAGAATAAGTCACTTCAACTTTAATAGATTGTACATCGAGTAAACTATCTTCTAGTAAATCTTGTAAGAAAAGAATAAGATGCTCAGATAGTGCTCGTTTTTGCGAATCTCCGCTTGGTATTTTTGCAATGTTAATTCCGCTACTATTGTCTAACAATGGAATTAATTTATTGGCAAATTTCACCTGTGGCGTCTGATAAATAAAATCTGGATTTGTGATGATACTATCGTTACTCATTAAATTACCATTTCGAGTAATCGCTACAGAAGACCACGCATTTTGGTAATTAAATATCGATAATTCTTTCACTATTAATTGACGATCCGGAATATTTTGAGAAGTATCAAAATCTAGATATTCTCCAGGGTTTTCACGACTCTCATAACGATATGTAGTAGTTCCTTCAATTAATATGGCTTTGTATGTTTCACTTTCAATCTCTACAAGTGGTAACTGAAAAGTATCTTCTTCATTGAGTAAAGCTGGTAGTCGAGATGCACTAATGCGCTTATAACTTTGAGCTGTCAATCCATCAGGTAACTCAATAGTTAATCTCAACTCATTATCCGTTAAGGAGGCTGGCTCTTCTGAGATGGTAAATAGATAATCTGAAGACATCTCTGTTGCCATTCTATAAGCTTCCGCATTTTGATTCATGCTCCTCCATGCCTGCCAAGCTTCGGCTACTCGTGTACATATCTCTGTAAAGGATTTTACAGCACCTAATGCAATAGCATATTCTTCATCATTTACTGTTGTTTGCCCATTAAGCTTGCTTAAAACTTCTATAAAATCTTGCTGAATCGCTGGATAAACACTAGTAAACTGTGCCAATTCTTCAAATAAATCTAACGAATTTGTTAGGGCTTTAGAATCGTAATTATTACCCATTATATTGAATCGGATCTCATTATTGATTTTATCCTGTGCCGCATGATCTGTCGCATATTGATAGGTGTAATCCCAAAGACTCGCTTCTTTTACAGTAATCTCACTATCTGTATCTGAATCGGTTGCTAAATAATTTTGATAGTTTAATGCAGGTGGTACAGGGTACGATCTCAAGATAATTGGAATCTCAACTGCGCCTAAATCTTTCTTTAAAGGTGAGGTGTAAGTCTCATCTCCCGAATCGGGCAATAAGAAAGTTAACCAATTAGAGGCTTCATACCCATCAATCTCAGCTACATTATGAATATTATGTTCTAGATGGCTGGCATTCCAAGTAAGGTCAAGCAATATTGACTTTCTGGCTCTAGGGTTTCGGGTCGTAAAGAAAAAGCTCAATTTAGAAGTATTACCAAAGGTTTGATCTGGCAGTTCAATTTTGGCAGTAGACAATGAAAATTCTTGGTTTAATGGCTCCTCTGCATTGGTATCGTTTTCTTCTTGGATAGCAATACTTGCGTTAGGGCTACCAAATAATCGTGGAGCTATCGCTTTGTCCATTTCATCAAGATAATTAGCAAGTGTATCAACATCATATTGCACCAATGCTGTTACTTGATAGGCATTACTCAAAACAACTAATAGTTTTTGCTTATAACGCTCTACTGCATCTGCTAAATTTTCGGATGTAGGAACAGGCGTTTCTAAGATATGGGTTACATCATTAGAAATAGCTTCTGCTAAACGGTCTTTGGCATCCAAAATTTCAGACAGATAATCGCCATTACTCAACTCATCTACAATAAATGTTGGTGCTGCGTATTCTGGTGATAGAAAGTCGTCTATAGCCTGAAGCGCAATCTGCCCCCAACTATCCATATCAACACCACTAAATGTTTTTATTTGTGGGCTATTCCAATTAATCCCTTCTACAGGCTTATAAGGGTACAGATTAACTGTTTGTGTTTTTAAGGCACGAGCCAATGGCCGTGGTGCGTAAAAATAAGGGTTTCCTTCAATGCTATAGGCAATACTTTCTTCGGCATTAAGCCCCATTCTAACGATCCATATTTCCTTATTTTCGGAGATATCATTGCTAGTAGTCAGCTTGGTAGTGGTTGCTACTTTTAATATATATTCATCTAGAACCAAAAAGGCTTGCTCAAATGCTACAGCAAAGAGATTCATATCTAAAGTTTCCTTATCCTCTTCTTCTCCTCCTTCTTTTATTTCAGTTTTTGGTGTGATTTCTGTTGTAGATTGAATCACTTCAGCTTGCTCTTTAAAAGCCGCATCGACAAAGTTAATTGGACGTTCAAATATTAAACTGACCTCTAGTTTTATTAAATCTCCTAATGCTATATCTGCTATATCTATAGTTTGTTCTAAGCTAAAATTTGTAACTGTACAAGGTGTTGCTGCTTTACTTGCTAGTGTTAGATACTGATAAATGGTATTTACAAACTCTAAAATCTGTTCGAACTGTGTTGTTATTAATACTTGTGTCGCATTTTGGTTTAAAGTATTAGATAGGTATGTTTTTAATAAGTAATTACCTGAAGGATCTTTTTGATTCAATTGATAGTATAATAACTTGTAAGTTTTTAAGTCATCTTTAGCATTTTGCTGTCCTTTAGATAATTCGGTATCTACCAATCGATCTGTACTTCCTGAATCTTCATCTTCATAACGACTACAATCAAAATAGAAATTAATATCTAATTGTGGCTGTTCTGCACCATCTGGTTTTTCGAATAAAAAATCAGTCATAACACTAGGCCATTGCGAAAGTCCTAATAGCATATCGGTATATCCTATAGGTGCAGCAGGATTGTTTAATGGCATAGACGGATTGAGGTTCGGGTTGCTTAGTGGAGTTTGGGTAACATTACCATAGAGATCACGCCAGTCCAAATGTAATTGACTCAGACCTCCTATTCCTGCATATGGGTTTTCTGCTGCCAAAGGCAATCCTGTTTGATCTACAATACTATTATACTTTGCATAGGTATTGATAGGTACTACTTTTGTATAATTAAGCATATCACTAGGTTCTACTTCTTCGGTTCCTTCTGCTGGGCCAACTGGTAATCCCATAATACTTTCTTTAAAATTCACATTACCTACCACCTGATAACTAAGTAGTGTATATAAATTTCGTAGGTAAATATCAGCGTTATTAGACGCTTCTAGTGTTCTTAAATTTAATGTTTTAGACTCCGAATCAAAGACGTCTTCTTGATCTCCTGGATCGTTTACTAACATTTCAAAACCAAGGTTACCTTGAGGTATCGTCGCTGTTTTAATAAGAATTTGATTGTTAATCGTTAACACCGTCTTTTCAGCGAATAATCCTGTGACTCCACTATTTTCAAAGGCTAATAAATCTAATGGGATAAAGAAATGTTTGGCAATCTCTTTTAATTGTGTCCCTGCAGTTCCTTCAGTAATTAATTCATAAGTAACTGGAGGGATATTTAGAACTTGCCAAATATATAATTGGTTTAAATCTACTCCTAGATTGTAAGACTGTAAGGTCTCTTCGTCTGTTTCAAAATAATTTAATATTGCCTGAAGTTCTTGTCCTGGCGCATTTTGATCTGGTCGTAACTCATAAGCAATATTACTAATGGTTAGACTAACCCCTTGATCCAAATTAAGAGCTGTTGTACTGTTATACTCGGCGACCTCTATAGCATTACTATAATACTTTTCGGCAATGGTTAATAAAGTATCTGTAGCTTCAACTGGATGGGTCGCTAATTGTTGTTCTGACTCTGCAAATACAGCTTCTTTACTTGTATCTATGGTATCGCCAGTTAAGGCGCAATTGATATAAGATCCTAGAAGGTTCTTTTGACTCTCTTCTTCAGGGATGTCATAACCAATCAACAGGTATAGCGTAGCAACATCGTCTTCATTAAATATTTCATTAGAGAATCCAGATTGACTTTCTACTAATTCGTAATATAATGAGTATCCACCATTACGAGTTATACTTGCTTGCCACAATAAACGGATAAAGTCATACGGATCGTTTAAAATACCTCTTGATAATTCTTGATCTTCAGTCGCAGCCATTTTAGCGAAACTATCTCCTGTAGGTGGGTTTGTATCTGTAGACAAATTAGATTGGGTTATAAAACTAATTAGATTTTCTAATCCATCACTTTGCACACCACTTGGTGTATCTCCAGTAACGTTAGGTGCATAAAGTATTTGCATCTGATCAATTAGACTATCTCCAGGACGCAACACAAGAAGTAATTGTTCTAATAAAGCAATACCTTCTTCATTTGTTCCTAATAATTCATAATTGAGGAATGCACCATCATCTGAAGCTTGTCGTGCTAATTTTTTAATTTGAACTGAAACCATTGTTCCCCAACCATAGTAGCTTGATGAACGCTGTTCCATAGTAGCGCTACCTGCCTCTGATCGCCCAATCTGCACACTAAACTTTGGCGCTAATACTTTCTTTAAGCTTAACAGGCTTTCTAAATTGGAAGGGAAATTCCAAATTATCGGAACTGCTGTAGCCTGCCCATCAAGACTCCCATAAGGTAAACTTACAGGACTTGCCGATTGCCATTCCATATAACTTTTAAAGGTATAGTTACCTGCATTTTCTTCCGCAAAAGGCATAATTTCTAAGGAAAGCACATCGGGTTGCACTCCATATTGCTGTGCATAATTTCTAACATCATCTATTAATGGCACTCCGGCGTCTTCATCTACTGTAACTTTTAGAGTCGTTTCCGTTGAACTATCAAAAGTAATCCAAGTAAAATCGTCTGGCTTAATAATATCAAAGCTATAAGGTGTACCCTCTATAAAGTCTTGGGGTAATTTCCATTGCTGCCCTGTCATTTTATAGACACCACAAGTAGTTCCTTCGGTACATGGCGCTCCACTAGGAAATGTAATATCTTCTGTTATTGGCAACTGTAAACCATGTAGTGCGTAACGACTAGACATTCCTGCCAAATTTGTTATTGCCCCACCCGTAACGAGTTCATTTATAACATTTTCCAATTCCATGTATTCCAAAGGTGGTAAATCTAAAGTCTCGTTAGTTTCACTCCTATCGAAAATAGAAGTGATAGCTATATTGTGATAATTATTACCTAATGCATCTGCTGTAATACTATAGAAATCGGCAATGGATTGTAACGTTTCTTCTGGCTGTACGGTATAATTAATTGGTTGAATCATTACTAATGCTAATGGCACTAATAACCCTGTTTGGTTTTGCAATGTAGTATCTGCTCCTAAGGCTGCTACAGTCGTTTTCAAATTCTCAGCTATACTATAAAAAGTATCTGTACTTTCTACAGTATATGCTACACCTTCAAAATTAATCACTGCTCCTGGTACTAATAATCCTGACACAGCCTGGTTTTGTTCTACTAAACCAACGCAGTCAACGGTATATTTGTATGCTATTTTCTCCAATGTATCATCAGCTAATACTTGATAGTCACAGGCAGCAAGTAACATTAATCCGCCTTCGATTAGTAAGGCTGTATCTCTTCCTACTTGCATTTCATTTACTGTAACTAACTCAGAAATGGTCATTTCAAAGAACTCTGCTGCCATAGTTAAAGTTCCATTTTTTGGAACGATATAAATGGCATCGTTTAATTCTATCTGTGCATCTGTTTTTAAAATATTTGGATTATCAGCATTTACCTCGCTCATATAAGAAAGATCCATAGCGCTTTCATAAGCTATATCGACTAAACTTTGTGATTCTTTAATACCATATTGAACTCCTGTTACAAGCAAGGGTGTAACAGCTTCTAAACTGGTTAAGGGATGCGTTCGAGTGGTTTCTATTAATTCTGAAATGTTTACTGTATTTGTAACACTATCTCTACCAATACTATTTATCCAAGAAAGGATGCTCTCTAAACTATCATCTTCAGAAAGTGTATAAGTAAAGGCATTCATGGCATCTAAAGCATCTTGTAATAGCTGTTTAGCTATTAACAAGAAGTAATCTTCAAAAATAAAAGTGGCTAAGGATTCTGAAATTTCTTCTGTAGCATTTACACTAACTTCTACGTCATTGTTTCCAGTTTCCTCTTCTACCTGAACTTCTAGTTGGTTAAAATACACTCTCAGCGCTTCCTGATATTTCTGATTGCACTCAGAATAAGTATAAAAATCTCTCTCTATAAGATCTTCTCCATTATAGGCAGGCACTTTAAGTGTAAACTCTGGAATCATAGCAAAAAGTGCGCCTTGCAATTGTTCGTCTGCACCAGTCGCTACATTTATCTTGAATAACTGCTTTAAAAACACCTTAATATCTGCATAGCTAATAGGATCAATATCTGTGGTTTCCGTTAAAGCATCATAAGCATCTTGAAGATCGTCTAAGCTAACGGCTTCCTTGTCTAACTCGGTTCTACTTACTGCTCCAGGATCTTCATTAATCCAAGAATTAATAACCCATCTAAATACGTTTTCTGAAAGGTAAGAGAACGACGATTTTGGAGCATTGGCATCTTCTGAAGGTGAATCTGTATATAACGTAGCCACATAATTGGCGTTTTGAGCGCTAAGATCGCCTGTTTCTGGACCACTAACGGTTAAACCAGGCATAAGCCATAAATCTATTGGGTCTTTGGTTTCTACTGTAAATGGCGTCCAATTAAAAGTCTTATCTGCATTCTCCAGCATACGTGTCACCATGTTTTCCCAAGGTGTATTAACGGCTAATTGACGATAGGTTAGTGACGGATGATCCTTATTGGCCTTCATTTGACGACGTAATTCTCTTCGTAATACTTTACGATGTAGCGTGTTTCTTCGTGGTCGGCGTAATCGTCTTCTGCTTGAAGTTTTACCGTTGGATCGTCCTTGTAACAACACTTCTGTTGTTGATTCTGAATCTGAATACCAAGGTGCATTTATTTCGTTATTACTTCCTAAAGTATACTCTTGCTCAACAGTCATACTAAACTTAAAGCTAATCTTGATAGAAAATAAACCTAAATTAATTTTAACTGAAGCTTTAGCCTCTACGCCTACTGAAATAGCTAGTATCATTTCACGGTAAGCTTCAAAAATACCTTTAGCTAGGGCATAAATATTTATAGTGACACTGGCTTTTATAATTCCAAAATCAACTATTCCATATAACTTTCCAATAATTCCGAACGTACCACTTACTTTATAGTAATAACTACCTTCTACTTGGTTCTTATCGGCATCGGATACGACTACATCTGTAGATTCGTATGGGCTAAAGGCTGCAATAACCCCTTCAATGATTCCGACCATCATTAAACTAAATCCTGCATTGAGAATACCTAGTCTAAGGTCGTAACCAATACCTATTTGAACTCCTAAACCAAAAACGATGACTGGATTAAAAGTCCCTGCTGTAGTTTCTGGAACTTGAGTTGCAGTTTCATTACTCAGTTTTCCGAAGTAGAAACCAGCCGAACCTCTAAATGGAATCCCCATAATAATGGCTGTGGCTGTAAATGAACGTGAGAAATCTTCATTGTGAGGAAATCCAATGTCTAAGTAAAAATCACCATTAGTATAAATTTGAACAAGAATAACGGGCAAAATGATACTTACTACACCAAATTGCAAATAGCGCATGGCATCGGGTAAGGTGAGTTCTATTTGGTACATTCCGACCGAATCACTGATCTTCTTGTACATAATCTCGAACTTAAGCCCATTAAATATTTTAGCTTTAGCTCCTGCCATTTCAATACGCAACCCATAGAGTTCTGGATCGTTAAAAACGATAGACATATCTATGGTATAGTCATTCCCTACTTTTAAGATTCCAAAATTTGTAGCAATGAGCCAATTACTGTCATTATTAAAAACAGGATATCCCTTGGCCAGTTGACCATCTACAGGGTTAGAAGATCCTCCTGTACTAGGAATATCTCGCATAGCACTAATAACCTCTTCAATAGTCTTTAAATCTTCATAACCATTGATTGATATATGTTGTCCTAATGCTAGGAGTCGTAAATCGAAATAATCATTTCCTTGTGCTGGTATTTCTGGTGGTGCTTCGTTAGGAGATTTCCATTCAGGAATAGGTTTCCCTCCTAAATACGACCCAGACAATTCTATATTTACATAAGATGTTTCTCCTGCATTTGGATCTGGTTTTTTAAAATTGAGCGCATCTATCTTCAGAAATCCAAGGTTAACTGGCTTTGGTAAGGTATAGGTAACCTCAACATCGTATGGATCTTTAGAAACATCAATCTTAAGTGTTAATCCTTTTAATGAAATCTCATTAAGTAAATTCCATGGCGCTGGTAACGAATAACTGGTAAGACCAGGTTGAACGACTAAGACTAATAATTCCAAAATGCCCCCAAAACTGATGTCATTCATGGCTATTTTTACATATTTCCCATTGTCATCAGTGGTACAATAGCTCCCTTTAAATACATTCCAATCTACAAAAAGACATTTCTCAGTGTCATTAAACTCATAACCGACTGTTAGATCCAATTGAGAAATTGTAGCTCCCATACTCAGTTTACCTTCTACTTCTCCTGAACTTTTATAGGTCACATCAAAACTCGCTTTAGCACTGAGTGGTATTGTTCCTATAGTCACATCCCAATCTACAATAGTTTCGCCTTTAAATGCATAGTTACTAGTATTGGTAGCTGGGTCAGAATATACTTTAATTTCAAAACCGCTAAGCATAATATCTTCTGGCACAAAACTGGGCAAATTATCCCAATTATATTCTGGTAGTAATTTTTCTACTAAGCTTTTTAGAGATAATACTGAATTGGGTTCTTGAGCAATTGAAAAAGCCCAAGTGGTTGGAGCATTGGAATAAGAAGAGGTTACTAAAAGTGTTGTCGTATCTATATAAATACTACCTCCTGCATTGAGATTAATAAGACGATTTGGGTTTTCTTGATCATTAGCAGTTGGGATTGGATTTTCTATTTTAAGATATAAATAGGGGTTTCCTATACCTAATAAAGGATCGCCAGAGCTACTATAATAAAAATTCCAAACAGCAAGTAATGACACATCTAATTGCATATAACCCATAGTTTTAGAACTAGGGTTATAGGTAATGGTAAATTCATTGACTCTTAATTCTGCAGTACTGACATCTTCTGGCAAATTCAGCTCGGCAACATTTAATCCTCCAGGTAAAGCGTCTAAAGCTGAAATATCATCTAATGGAATATTTGCTGTTAAAGTCATTACCCAATCTTGAGTTCCTGTTCCTAAGGACATAAACAAGGTAAAAACATAAACCGTTGTTGTTCCAAGGTGAAATTCTCCTGTAATTACTGAGGTTACAGTCATTTCTTTTTGAAAAGGCTTATTTACAGAGATTGTGATGGCAGCTTCTTTAATAACAAAACCTTTTACCACAGTCCAATCATTACAACCAAACTGTACTAAAACATTAGCAATATTAGTTGCGTTTTCTGTATTACTAAACAGTACGCTCATTTCTATGATACCAAAACCACCAACCGAGGTTAAATCGGATGGCATTTCTTGGAATGCATTAACGCCTCCTAATAAATTAAACGTATCTGCAAGATTTATGAGGTAATCTCCTTTTTTACCAAGTACAAGATTCCATTCTTGTGTGGCACTCGACGTCGTAGGTAACTCTACTCGTACAGGAATAGCAATACTACTAATACTAAACGCTCCACTAATATCAAACCCATAGTTATACAGCGTGTCTGAAAAATATATTTTAGTGACTGAAAACCCTAAACCACTTAAATTAATCTTTAATGAAGGAAGGATATCATAGCTTTGTTCTGAACTCTCCTTACTAAGATTCAATGTCATGTCTTCAGAATTTACCACTAGAGGAACATCATTAAAGCTATAATTCGGCAACCATAAATTTGGGTTGTCTATCAATCCCATATCAGGATTAGGAATATCTGCTAATTCAATTTCACTTATTGTTGATGTGAGCAGTGAAGTTCTTGAAGCTTCTTCTTCGCCTTTTATTTGAACTTCTGAAATCCCTGTACTATTATATAATGATCCTTCTCCTTTTACATAAAGGATATCTTCTTCTACATAAATATCTGTTTCTGGATCTAGTGTTAATTCTAATACTTGAGGATTAATAAGGTCTAAAACGAGTTGCCAGCTATCAGTTTGAATGATAGAATTATCAAGCAATAATGTTCCACCGCCTTCTACTGCAGCTGCTTTGAGTTGTTCGGCTATTTCGTTTAGAGTCATTCTGTTTTATTTTCTGTTAAAGCACTTTGCTTATGTGGTATAGACTAGTATTAATTCTGCTGTTCAGAACGTCTTTCACTTCGTTTTTTATAGCGCCTTAACATGTTTCGTTCTCGACGCATAAAGCGTTCTTGCTGTCTTATTTTTTTACGTTCCAATCGTTCTAATCGTTTATCCTGTTTGGAGCTTCTTGTAGAGGCAGTTACTAACACTTCCCCTGTTTCGTAATAATGTTGCTTATCGGACGTTATATAACCATTTAAATTGGTATGCTTTTGAAGGGTTTCATCAAGTTGACCATCTAGGCTGCTAATCACATAGTCCTCTATTGTTGGTGCATCATGATTTTTAGAACAAGTAAATGTCTGACTCTTCCAATGATTTGTCGGTCCAGTCAAATCCGATTTACTAATTGCGTATTCATTTGCAGCCATTTGTATAGGCTTTCCAAACCCAGGATTCATAATAGATAAAACCACATGATTATAATAATTCACGCTACCTTTATAATAGACACCATCGTCTTTTATAAAGGTGTATAATAAACTTGTTGGATGGGTAGCTATACGATTTAAAGTATCATACGTAGGAATTTGAGTACCACTAAAAGAACGCAATGCAGAAGGTACGATAGCTAAAGTAGGGTCTGAACATCCTGTACTTACAAAATCAGAATTTGTACTATGTGCACTTCCATGGTGGCTTACTTTAAAACTGCATAAATGAAAATTGCCGCTATCTGGCCAAGTTAAAAACGTATGACATAATGGTGTTTCGAGATTGAGATATGAACCGCCACCGCCACCAATATCACCTCCAGTAAAGTATTTAAACCCTTGGTATTCTACCAACCAAACATTGGAAAGATCATTTTCATTATTAGCCTGATAACAATCGGTTTCATATGTTCCATATTGTTTAAGCACACAGGCATTGTTAGCCAGATTCCAAAACTTAAAAACATAATCTGTCTTTTTTAAAACTTGACTAATTAATTCAGTTCCTACTAAATAATTTTCTCTTGCATTTGGATAATATGTATCACAGGCACTAATATACCGCTGATATAAGTTTGATGCTGGTTCTGCATATTCAGGAGGTACTGGGTCATTATCTACTACAATACCATCTGTAGTATAACATGGAACATTGGGATCTGGAGCTATACCCCCATTTCTATCAATAATTCGATAAACTCCCCAACCATTAGCAAAAAGTAATTCTAACAACTTTGGTGTCCCTCCATAATGATCACTATGAAGGTGAGACGTAATTATAATATCGATTTTTCGATTCTCCTTTTTGGGAATTGCTGAAATTAAATAATTAAAAACCTCTTCGCCTTTTCCATTACTATTACCGGTATCAATCAAAATATTTACAGTACTCTCATCATCATAGGTAAAGACAAAAAGAGTGGCATCTCCCTGACCTACGCCAATATGATGAATATCTAATTGAGAGGCATAAGTAGTTCCTACTAAAAAAAGGAAGAGGAAGCTTATATATAATTGTTTTAGAATTGTTTTCATTTAGAATTCGATTTAGGAATGGTTTTATAAGTCGTTGCTTCGGATTTTTTATCATTCTTATTGTAAGCAGCATACCAGCCAAGGTTTTCACGTTTTCCATTAGCATCAGGATTCCCGAAAATGAAGAAATTTATATAACCGTCGGGTGGAAGTTTAGCGATACCTAAAAACTTAAGACTGATATCACTCATACGTAGTGAGAAGTAATTTGCGTCTTCATAATATTGCAAGAATAAATCGCCTACGGCAATTTTTAATACCCCTTGTATACTAAGGAGTTTTGCATCATTACTCGTACCTGGAAGTTGGATACCAACATAGGCATTATAGCTACTATCTTTTTCTCCATCACTATTTACAAGTTGCTTTCCTGGTGTCCAAGCCAACATCATCGTCGAATCAAATCCGGCAGCAGAAGTTAACTCTCCTGGTCCTCCCATATTTACCTCTAATTCCAATCCATACCAATCACCATCTAAACGACTAGAATTCATCTCAACACCTACTGGCAAGTATCCTAAATCTCCTGGATATTTTTCTTCGGTTCCTACCACCAGTTTATTGAGTTTTAAAGCAAAATTTGGAAATAAGCTGTGCTCACGAGAAGTACTTTTCTCGGGATCGAAGCTAACATCCAATGCATTAAAGGTAAAGGTGCGTACAGTAGGTGTATCTAAAGCAAAGTCCATTGCAATGTACAAGTTCGCATAAGCTAAACCATAGCCTTGCCCTTCATCTTCATAGCCATTTTCGGCTCCAAAAGAGAATACATCGTAATTGGGAATGGCCTCAAAATGCATGTATCCCCAAAGTAAAAATCGGGTTTGTACTTGAGTAGATCCATTTTCTCCCTCTTTGACCAAGGTATTGAACTGGGATTTACTTAAAGAGATATAACTTAATAGGTTATTATTAAAAAACAGGCGTTGTCCGGGATCTACAACATTAAAGGAATATGTAGATTCTCCATCTTGATTTTCATAGGTTCCGTCATAAACTACGGTTGAGAATTCTCCAGGATCTTCTATGTTTGGTTTAGCCACAACGGTATCTGAGAAGAGCTCGTTCATGGTTAACTGTGCTTTACTTATAAAATCTTTTATCGTCGTATTCTCAAAAAGTACTTGTAAAGTGAGCACTTTAAAATCATAGACATTAGCATCTGGCGGAACAGGTTTATTAGGATCATCTCCTGCTTTAAGTTGCTCTGTATATACTTTATCATTATAATCTATTAATCCAAAAAGTGAAGAGACATCTTCCATTTTAATCTCTTCTGTAATATCTACTCTACTGACTTCTATTCCTAGATGATGCCCAAAGAAATTGGAAAGATCCATACCCGCGAGTAAACCCTGAATTTCAATTGGCAATTCTGCAAGATTAAGGTCAACTTTTAGTGCCAGAATACCATTCCAGTTTTTATCATTAACGATATCATAAAACTTTTTATAGAACGGATTTTTGAATTCGAGATAGCGTTGTTCTGCGTCTAAAATGTAATCTTGAAGCCATTGAGAGACTGCTGTTAGTCCATTATTATCGGTAGCATTAAAATTACTGGCTTCTGTCCAATCCTGCGGATTCATAACACGGTCTTTTAAGGTACCATCACAGAATTTAAAAATGAGTACATTTCGATAATCGCCATATAAATTATCGACACCTGTATTGATATCAAAAGCCCATTCTTCTATAGACATTTTGTTATAAAACTTGGCGACATCATCTTCTACATTTTCTGAGTTTAAAGCTCCTAAAAAGGTATTATCGGTAATAACTAAAAATTGTTGATTGGTTTGAAAGGCGCTTCTTAATTGCGATGCAAGATTGGTAAATTTAAGCTGATAAATCGTATCTAAAATTTCATTTTTGGCTAATTGTAGCTCTTTCCATTGACCATCATTTTCAACTGTAACAATTAACCCTTGATTGGTTGTTGCTGTTATAGGTGCTGCTTCTGTATTTAAAGACTTATTGTGATACGTGTATTTACTTTGTGCATGAAGACTAGCGCCATGATTGATTATGGATTTTCGACTGGGAAGTATGATTTGAAATTCAAAGCCATTAAAATCGGCTTCGATATCGGTATCAAAGCCATAATAAAACACCATAGGAAAACAAAATCCTGTATTAGGAGTGACGACGATGCTAGGCTCAAAGAATCCTAAAAATTCAGGCATTGCAGTATGCATTTCACTGTCCTTACTGTAGAGCATAGAGCCTTCTGGTTGGGAACTGTAGAGATTGGATTTACTATTGCTTGGAGTGATATTTAACCAAGCTGTATGATAGTCTGAATTTAACAAAGGATCACCTTCATAATCAGGTGGATTATAAAGATTGACTTCTGGAAATGGAAAAATTGGTGCATACGCTGCTTGTCCTGAATAAAAACTAATAATATCTCCTTCATAAGGAGCTTCAGGATCATCGGAAGCAGGTGCAAAACTTATGGTTTCTGTTCCAGAAATACCACAAAGCGCATTGTATTGACCATTCGTCGCTACTCCAGGATTGGCATCAGTATCAAATCCGAGATGAAAATTCCCTTGTGGGATTAGATAATAACTATCTTCTACATTGACCTTACGCTGGCTAAACACTAGCATAGCAGCATCGGGTTGTATCCCTTCTGATTCATCAAGAAACGCTACATTTGGCTTTAAAGTCATCCCTGTACCATAGTCTGTTAGTGACTGTGACGGAATTGGAATATTCTCTTTTGCTCCTGAATTGGTGTTTTCCATACCATCGAAAGCTAAATAAGTTCGTAAGTTTCCTTCTTGGGTTAATGGATTGTAGTTTTTATTTAGTTGATCCCAATAATCTAGGCTAGCAACAAAACGAAGTTTCCAGCTACTTTGATAAGTATTGAATATAGGGTAACTTAATTCAAGAATGTTTTCTTCTTGCGGGAAAAAATATTTCAAAGCTATATCAAAAGAATTGTAAGCTTGGGTAGATGTATTGAGTAAGAAACGAGGTTGAAAACAACCTCTTAAAGCCCCATCAAAAGGCAGTGGCATTTCATAATCTACAGTTGAGATACCTGGATGATCTTTTGGTTCAAATTTTATTTTACCAATAGAATCATAATATTTTAATTGAATCGCATTACCTTCATTATTGATACTGAGATTGACTCCCGCATTACCTCCTCCAGAAATAAATAATTCAATATAACCACCAAATAGTAAACTTACATCTTCGTCTACAACAATAGATGTTGCAAAACTTAAAGCGTCCGCTTTTAACAAAATTGTATTTTTTGTTGTTGGGCTTTCATTTGGAGAATTAAACCAAGCTACATACGCCCCAGATTGTGAACCTTGTTTAGAGAAATAATTCCAAGCCTCTTCTATAAATGTACTCAAATCATTAGGAATACTTCGGCTAAAAAGAAAATAACCAAAAACAGAAGGACTTGCAGTTTGAAGCTCCCATGCTTCTGTTAGTGTATAATTCTCTACCTCTGGTTCAACGTTTTTGGGCAACAAAAATGCTGACCATCCTACACCGATTCCATTATTTATATATAGCGAACTGTTAGATTGAGCTTGTGTAAAAATCGTTTCAGACATGACAAAGAATTAAATCGTGATTACAGTTTGGTAGTGATTAAAGCATAGTGTATTTGCTTAGGCTATTTATCAGACAAATAACCTAAGCAACCACTTATTTAATGTAACTTAGAAGAATACCGTTTAAGGCTTGTTTTGAAAAATTAACCTAGATTCCAGTTGGCTATTAAACCTACAAATTGCTTTTCTCCATTTCCATAAAAATCAGTATAAGTACAATTCAAACTAACTGAACCTTCTTGTTCTGGGTTAGGAGGTGTTATTGTAATTTGATTAATGTGCAATTTTTGTTGCCCAGCTTGTAAATCAATATCTCTTTGAATTGGATTTTGCGGGTTTAAAATGATATTAGTTGCGGGAATAAATGGTCCTGCTGATGTATTGAAAGTGGTAGATGTTTGATCTCGAGATGTACCAGTAATAACTGTCGTAGCAGTAATATAATCACCGATATACTTGTCTTGAGTTTCAGCACTTGCATCTTGTAATTGTTTTGCAGATAATTTAGCTTTTGTTTCCATAATTAAATAGTTTTTGATTGTTAATATCTCAAAGGTATATTTAAACATTCAAAAAAAAACAGGTATTTATACCTGTTTTACAATACATTACAAAAAAAAAGAACCCTTAAAATCAATAATAAAAAAATCAGAATAGATCCTATTATTTTTTATAGTTATCCCAACCAACCTTCACGATCCATACTCCGGTATTGTATGGCTTCGGAAATGTGAGAGCCATTGATAGTTTCAGATGCTTCCAAATCGGCAATTGTTCTAGAAACTTTTAAGATTCTGTCGTATGCTCTAGCCGATAAATTTAAACGTTCCATAGCCGTTTTTAATAATTGCATTGAAGCAGCATCCAGTTTGCAATATTTTCGAATTTGCTTGGTATTCATTTGTGCATTATAATGTACACTATTTGACATTTCAAAGCGTTTTGTTTGAAGTCCTCTAGCAGCTGTAACCCGTTTTCTAATATCAACCGAAGATTCCCCTTTTCTATCATCTGATAACTTATCAAAAGGCACAGGAGTAACTTCTATATGAATGTCTATACGATCTAATAATGGTCCAGAAATCTTACTTAAGTACCGTTGCATTTCTGAAGGTGAAGATGTTACAGGTGCACTTGGGTCATTAAAATAACCTCCAGGACTAGGATTCATACTAGCGACTAACATAAACGACGATGGGTAAGTTACCGTAAACTTGGCTCTAGAAATAGTCACCTCTCTATCTTCTAATGGTTGTCGCATCACTTCTAATACTTCTCGTTTAAACTCTGGTAACTCATCTAAAAACAAAACACCATTATGAGATAAAGATATTTCTCCTGGTTGCGGATAACTTCCTCCTCCAACTAATGCGACATTTGATATGGTATGATGCGGACTACGAAACGGTCGTTGCGCCATGAGTCCAGCATGTGATTTAACACGACCAACTACTGAATGAATTTTGGTTGTTTCTAAAGCTTCATGTAAAGTCATTGGTGGCAATATGGATGGCAAGCGTTTTGCAAGCATCGTTTTTCCTGCTCCTGGTGGTCCAATCAAAATAATATTATGTCCACCAGCTGCTGCAATTTCCATACAGCGTTTAATACTTTCTTGACCTTTAACATCAGAAAAATCAAAATCAGGAAAATCAAGGTTTTTATAAAATTCTTCTCGTGTATTAATTATGGTTCGCTCAATAGTTTCAGATCTATCAAAAAAATTAATCACCTGTATAATATTATCAACACCATACACTTCTAATTCATCAACAATAGCGGCTTCTTTAGCATTTTGCTTCGGAAGGATAAAGCCTTTAAACCCTTCTTCTCTTGCTTTTACAGCAATAGGCAAAGCGCCTTTTATAGGTTGCAAATTTCCGTCGAGAGACAATTCTCCCATAATAAGGTATTTCTCAATATTTTCGGCTTGTATTTGTTTGGAGGCTATTAAAATCCCAATAGCTAAAGTAAGATCATAGGCAGAACCTTCTTTACGTAAATCGGCAGGTGACATATTAATAATGATTTTCTTACCTGGAATTTTATACCCATTATTTTGAAGAGCAGCAGCAATGCGAAAATTGCTTTCTTTAATTGCATTATCAGGAAGTCCTACCAAATGGTAACCAATACCGGAATCGACATTAACCTCTACAGTAATCGTAGTGGCTTCGACACCAAACACAGCACTTCCAAAAACTTTTTTAAACATATATAGACTATTTTCTATAAATATAAAAAAAAGTAATATTAAATTTAATCAACTCCTAATTAAATTTGTAAAAGATGAGAAGCTCTAAGCTGTTGAAAACACCATTAAGATAATTTATTTTATTTCGCAATGGTCATCGCAATGTATTGGAATTATCTTTCTTTTCAAAGCTAACTCGTTATACAAAAATTCTCCAATCTTACTTATTTCTAATAAAAATAAAACAGGGATAAATATCCAAAACAAAGGAATTCTTTTAAATATCTCATATATTGTTTTATATCCATAATTCCATAATTCATCATCCAAAGTTGATGCCATTTTCTTTTCTGCCTCCTCTAAATTAATTCCCACAACACTATTATTTTCTCTTAGCTTTTTGAAGCTAATTAAATTTAATACGTCAAGTTTTTTTATAAATTTCATGAATTTAGTACAGTTGGGACACCAATCATCATAAAATACTTTTAGTTTATCCATTTCTTAAACTCTTTTAAGATTCATAATTTTATTTGAAAATAATCGGATTTCTCTTTTCTTCTTTTAAATATGTCTTATTGTAATATCCCTTTTTCTTTAACCCTTTTTTCTGTTCTTCTGAATTTACTTTTAGCACTAAAACGCATAAACAGACTTAGAAAAACTCTTCTTTGATTGGGATTAAAATCATTTCTATAATTAAAATTCGAACCCGTAATATTTTGAATTCTTTTCCCTGAGTTAAATGGATCGATTACTGATAGCACTAAATTTCCTTTATTTTTGAATATTCTTCTACTTAACCCTAGTTTGAAATATTGATTTGATTCTTCTTCAATTTGAAAGTTTATTCGCCTTGGAGCATTATAAAACCAGCTAAATTCGAGTTTGTATGACTTCAGTCTGATAATATTAATTAATGATGAATTAAAGGCGTAAAATTCATCTGAATCTAATTCGTCATTTGATATCGTTCCATACTTTCCATTTAATTTGATGATGGTATTTAACCATCTTGGGGAGTTTATACTATATGAGAAATCAATACCATAAGTATTAGCTTTTCCAATATTTTCAGGCCTAGAAATGGTTCTGTTAGTTTCATCATCAAAAACAGATACATATTGAATAATATCCTTGGTAAAGTTTGAATATAGAGTGGTCGTAAGTGTTGATTTTTCAAATTCTTTAAAGTATTCAAATTCAAACGCATGTGTTAGCTGAGGTTCTAAATCAGGGTTTCCAACTCTTATACGTTGTTGATCGACACTGGTGTTAAAACTATTTAGAAAGTTTAATCGCGGCTGACTTAATAAACTATAATAATTAAAACTAATTTCGTTACTCTCTCCATATTCATAACTCAAATTTATAATAGGTAATAAATTTAAGAAATTTCGTGTTGATTTTTCATTAGTATTAAAATCTTCTAAAATTCGATTGGTATTTTTTAATCTTAATCCTAAACTGTAATAAACACCCTTAAACTCATCAGAATAATCAACAAAACCGGTGTTATCATACTGAGTGAATTTCACATTATTTTCGAGAAATATCGATTCTACATCATTAGTTTCAAATGTTTGGTCTTGATTAATTTCATTTCGATCTAGTCGATAACCTACTGTAAAATAAGCCTCATTTTTAAGTGTTGTATCAAAACGCGTTTTAAATTTTAATTCATCGCCTCTAAATTTATCAAGAGAGTTAGAATTAAACGTTTGAGTCTGGTTAGAGGAATTTTCAAAGAACTTTTGATTTTTATCTTTTTCTTCATATTCATATTCGAGTTCGGCTTTGAATAAATTTTTATCCTCATTAAATCTTATTTCATATTCAATTTCCTTAGAAATAGATAAAGATTCGGATTGATTGTCACTTAGTTGATTGATTTCATCAGATACAATTAAATCATCTTCAATTATTCTTGAACCATTATATGATAATTTGTTATCATCTTTGTAAATGGATACACTACCTACTAATTCGCTTCTTTCATTTGGGAGGTATTCATATTGAATTTCGCCAAAATGGTTAAATCGGTTTATCACATTGGTGCTATTCTCAGTTTCCGAATAGTTACTATTTCCATTTGTAGTCTCTAAAAATTCATTTGAAAAGCTTTTTATATCATTTTCATTTTTTATTCCATATAATCCATAGCCTTTAAATTTTTCTTTATTCAAGGCGAGATGTAATCCTCCTTTTTGTGTAGATGGGGCACCAACAGCCAAATTAACACCACCTATCAATCCTTTTCTTTTTTTATCGGTTATGATATTAATTATCGGTTCAGTTTCACCTTCTCTAGCAGAAGGACTTCTTATAATTTCAATCTTCTTAATCATATCACTAGGTAGCATTTGCAATGCATCAGATTTTGATAAATTAGATTTTCTGCCATTAATTTTTATTATGGGTTCTTTACCTCTAAGTTGGACTTTACCATCAATATCTACAGATACAGACGGAATATAACTTAGCAAATTTGACATTGAACCCGCTACATCTTTTAAACTATTACCTATATGATATGTTTTTTTTCCTCTTCCATTTTCTACTCTATAATCTTTAGCTGTTATCATTACTTCATCCAGCTCGGTATATGTTAGAGGTTCTAGTTTAATATTTCCGATGTCATAGAGTTGTTTATCAAAATCTGATTGCTTTATCGGTATCATCAAGGTTTCATACTTTTCGAACGAAAAAGAAATATGATACTTCCCCTTTTCAAAACTTATTTCAAAATGACCGTCTTGTTCTGTTTTAACTCTAGTGACAATTAAATCATTCTTCAAATCCAAAATTAGAATTGAAGCTCCTTCAATAGGAATGTCGTTATTTTTATCAATTATATTTCCCTTTATACTATATAATGGAATTTGCGAAAAAGAACTTCCAGCTATAAACAAAAGAATCATTAAAATTAAATTGTGTTTTTTATTCTTCTCCATTTAAATTTTTCATTGAATGATTTCCATTTATAGTGTCTAGTAAAGTCATTAGTTGTTTGTCTTCATGACCCTGTATTTGATTCATTGATCTATGAATTTCAAGATCAGGAGAAGTGCCAACACCATCAAACAGTACTCCATTTTTCTGGTAAGAAAGCATATGAGATAGGCTTAATCTTATTTCGGAGTTAGTTAATTCATATGTTTTAGGCATTCCACTAGAACCATCGCTAGAAATCCCTACAATTTTGATATTTCCTATTCCTTTGAAGGAGGAAGCAAAAACACTTGCGGCACTAAAAGTCATTTCATTTGTTAATATATAAACAGGATTATTGTAATAATAGGAATCCGAGTTACTTTCACTACTTAAAACCATGTAATGATATTCACTATATAGTTTTTCATTTATTTTGAATGAAGGATGAAAGTTTTTCATAAAACTATCTATCGTTAGTTGAGCGTCAGTATCTTTAAAATGGCTATACGGGTAAAGACGTCTAGTGTTCAAGCTATTTTTTGTGTTATCAGATATCTCGCCTCTATATCGTGCTAAATTTGCTACATGATATGTATTTGGTGCTATAAGATAATTAGAAAAAAAGGCTATCAAATCTCTGTTACCTCCTGGGTTATTTCTAACATCAATAATAAGAGCATTACTTGTTTTTACGTCATTCATTGTTTGTTTAAGCCATTGGAAGTAATCTTCATTTTCTGAAAACTTATACATTTCTGGTATCGTTATATGTGCAATATCATTATCGTATTGCCTAAATAATAACTGTTTCATTCTATCATCGTCTTTATCAAAAAACAAATAGCTATCAATATCACGCCATTTACTTTTCGATTCAACTAAGTTCAAAAGTAGTGTTGTATCAGATTTAAAATCTCTGCTGGTGAATGTAAGTTTCATCTGATCACCAACATTTAATTCTGGTTTTATTTTATAGAATTCATTTAATTTCTCGACGCCCAATGCTTGTTTTGAAAATTTCGGTGCATGCTTATTTTTAAGATCATTTTGGTCAATAAAACCTTTAATGTTTTGACCGTTAATACTTGTTAGAAAAGGATAATTATCTAGATAAAAAGAAAACCTAAGCCTAGGTTCTTTAACGAGTGCTATTGCTCCATTATCTTTCCAAGGCGCCAATGCAAAAGGTAAATAATATCTGTTATTTTCGTTACAACTCCCGATGTATTCCAACTCAGAATGTCTATCACCCAATTCTGCCAAAACCGCTTTCAGTTTAAAAGAGAGTTCATTTTTATTAATGCTATCGCGTTTATTAAGCTCAATAACTAGAGCATTTAAGGAGGTGGAAACCCTAGAGTTATTGATATTCATATAGGGTGATTGCTCGCTAAGGAGATTTTCAATGTATTCTATTTCATCAATGGACTCATCATTTGTTAAAACACATGGATCTACTTTTGCGTTACAACTAAATAATAAGATGATACTGCTGAAAGCAATTATCATTAGATAAGTGATTTTACTTTGCATAAATGTAGGTTTATAAAGAGTTTTGAAAATAAAATATTAATTCTTGCCATGGAACTATTATGAACTGAAGGAGTATGAATGTGAAAATGTAGTACTTTCTAAATTTCACTTTACTCTGGGCAATTCCTAAGATTAAAAGTATTGAACTAAAACCTATAACTGGGAAAATAAAATACGTGCCAATACAAAATATTATTAATGCTATATCTTTAACTATACTCTCTTTTTTACTAAACAGAAAAAGTAGCGCGACCAGCCCTTCAAATATTAAACCAAAAATCTGGAAGGCATAAAGTAAACTTCCCATGTAAGAAGCTGAAGTTAGAGTCACGGAACTATTGTTTATAGGCAACAAATTCAATATTGCAGTAGAATTTCTATTATTAATAAGTTCTTGATATGGCGTATCTATAATAAAATGGGTAATTAACATGAACCTTCCATCAAAAAGGAAGCAACCATGTAAAAATCCTGGGGTTGCAAATTCATTAATGATTTTCTGAAAAACTGCAAAAAACATAACCAAACCTATTAATAATTTGGAATTGGATCTGATATATTCAATATCTTTATTTGTCCACATGTAAGCAGTTAATAATAAGACCCAATACACAAATAATATTTTGTGGTTGTCAATATTGTAAAATTGGAGACTGTTAAAAAAGAGCAATAGAATTGCTATTAATAGCCAGAGAAACTTGTTCGCAGTATATTTATTAAAAGCCAACATTAATACACATATAATTCTCATAAAAATATCTAAGCCCCAACCAGTACTCCCGTCTAAAACCAAGAGTATTAAAGTGAATTTAAGAATTAAATCTTCTGATGATGACTTTGGTTTGGTATTAAATCTTTTTATAAAGGAGAGAATAGGATTTGTCATATTATTTTAATTTATTAACCTTTTTAACTATTTGAATTTCATCCACATACCGTTTTTTATACGATAAGCCATCTTCAAAAAAATCTGTTTCATATAAAGTAATCTTCACTCTATCTATTTTGATTGCCTTTTCTGATTTAGCGATATCATCACTCTGATAGTATTTAGGTATAAATGCAGTACTATAAAACTTTTCGTTTCCTTTTATCAAATCAGCACTTGCTCTATCAATATTGCTAGGAATTTCTAATTTTTGGGGTTGGAGGTAAGAATTAACAATTAAAGCACCGAGTCTTTCTAATTTTTCTTTTTTTGGAAAATTTTTAGTGGAAGAAAGGAAATTTCTGGAGATCGGCACATCAAATTTACTGCCAATCACATTAATAATTAAAGAGTCACCGTCAGAAGTGTATCCAACCGCAGTAACATTTGCTCTTTTATTGGTAGAAAACATTCCAAAACCTCCTCCTTTCCATGGAGTTAATCTGTCAAATTGTGAATGATATATTTGAATTAATGCCACAGCAACCAATACTATACAGATTAAATATTTATCTATTATTTTAAAAAATGTCATTATTTGTTTGTTTTTTTATTGTTGTAGATTCATGAAAACTCACGGCTATTTTAAATCATCTTTGATAAGTCAATTCTGCTTCTAAACTCATTTCTTCAAGATCTTCTTCCTCATAACATCCCTCACATGGTGATGGTCTTCTAAGTGTTAATTCATCAAAACTATCCGAAGTTCCTATTGTTGCAGTATCTGAGAGTTTGTTGTTATCCATTTCTGATAAAAAAACTGATCCTGCAAAAACCACAACAAATAAGCTGTAAAATAAAATTTTTGTTTTCATCATATTTATAATTTAAAATATCGCCTCTTACAGGTATTTAAAGTCGCTGTTTAGGTTTGTCCGACTTTCTATTTCAAAAAAATAATTGAAGGAGATTCTTTATTAAGTATAGTTTATCTCTATATAAATAGCCTTAGATTTCGAGAAATCTAAAGCTATTTTAAAAATTCATATGCTACTGCAGTAAACCTGGTTTTGGACACGACATATTTGCCCCACATCCCTTCACATGCTCACTGCAGCTACATACTAATTAATCATGGTGTATCTGGTAAATCGAACTCTGCTTTCGCCTCCATCATCTCATATCCTTCCTCGCGTTTCTCTGCAGGAGAACGTTCGTCTGAATTATCTGAAGATGATACCGTTACAGCATCTGCGAGTTTAGTGCTTTCCATTTCTGTTAAAGAAACTGATCCTGCAAAAACCACAGCTAATAAGCCGTAAAATAAAATTTTTGTTTTCATAATAGTTGTATTTAAAATAACACCTGATTTCAGTTATTTAAAGTCGCTGTTTAGGTTTATCCGACTTCCCTTTTCGAAAAAGATTAAAAAGATTTTTTACTACGCAAAACATAGATTTCAAGTATCATAAAATAAAACTATTAACACGTTAAGTCGTATTTTGTTTTCATTCCCAAATACTCATGCTTTTCCTCTCGTTTCTAGGCAGGACACATACTAATTGTTAACTAAAGGCAGATCATACTCTGCTTTCGCCTCAATATATTCATATCCCTCCTCACGTTTCTCGGCAGGAGAACGTTCGTCTGAATTTACTGTAGATGCTACTGTTACAGCATCTGCAAGTTTAGTACTTTCCATTTCTGTCATAGAAACAGATCCTGCGAAAACCATCGCAAACAAAGCGTAGAATAAAACTTTTGTTTTCATAATATTTATGTTTAAAATATCGCCTACTTTCAGATATTTAAAGTCGCTGTTTCGGCTTGTCCGACTTTTTATTTTTAAATAAAATTTATTAAGTGTATCTGTTGATATAATTATAGGTTTTGAAAAAACACCCTGCTATCTATAAAATTATTACCAATGGTAAATCATTCTCTGCTTGTGACTTATCTGTATCACATCCTTCATCACCTTTCCTCGAAGAAAGACATATTAGTTTTACCCTCTGTAATCAAAAAAAATGAGCTCCCAAGTATCATCGAGTTCTATTTCCACCTCTAACTCCTTTTTACGTGGTTTTTTAAATTCATCAAAATTATCTGAAGCTCCTACTGTTACTACATCTGCCAGTTTAGTGCTTTCCATTTCTGTTAAAGAAACTGATCCTGCGAAAATCATCACTAGTAAGCCGTAAAAAATTTTTGAGTTCATAATAGTTATATTTAAAATATCGCCTACTATCAGGTATTTAAAGTCGCTGTTTAGGTTAGTCCGACTTTCTGAAATTAAAGGGAACTCTTTACTAAGCAGAATACGCGACTACATAATGTAAGTATATATCAGTAGAGGTTCTATAATAAAAAGCGATGATTTCATTAAATTCATCATCCTGTAATTAATTATAAAACTAGATAAATAACGCTTATGTATTATTCTGGTTTTCAATAAAAAAAGTAAGGCTAAGCCTTACTCTTTTTTATACTATTTTATTTTAAAATTAAATAAAGCCTGTTTTCTTAGCCATAAGAAGTAACTCCTTATCATCAGTACTTTTTACATTAAAAACGTATTTAAGATGTCGTTTTCTTTTTTCTATTCCTGCTATGGAGAGAGGTAGAATATCAGGAAGGTCTTTCATTCTTGTGCCAATAGATAATTCATGTAGAATTTTTCTATCAATATTGTCTAATAAAAAATCGTTTGCAACTTGTTTGCGTAGCAATTTTATAACAGTCTTACTATAATAAGGCGGATCATTTATTATAGTATGAATTGTTTCTATAAGCTCTTTTGGCGTAATATCATTTTTTATTAGAAAACCATCAGGATCAATACTTTTAAAAATACTATGTACACGATAATTATCGTTAAATGTTGTAGAAACAATAATTTTCGTATCTGGTAATAATTTGTTTATTTTCAAACCTAAGTCTTCTCCCGAAAGAATATTTCCATCCTTAGATGGAGGCAATTTAATATCTAAAAAAACAATGTCAAGGCTTTTCTTTTTTGTATAAAATTCATTTATTAATTGAAATGCGCTATCACAATCTTGTGCAGTTTGTATTAAAAACAAAATGGACTCATTTTGCTTACTATAATAATTAAAAGCTGTTTTATAGGCCTCAGTAATTAATGGATGATCATCTATAATAAGAACTGAATATTTTTTGTTTTCCATTTTCAAACTATTTAAATAGGAATTTGAATTTTTATTGTGGTGCCTTCATTACGCTTAGGGTGAATATTAAATATACCATTTAATTTTTCTACTCTAGACGTCATATTTTTTATACCAATGCCTTTTTTCTTTTGATTTAAATTAAAACCTATACCATCATCTTTTATTACTATTACTAAATCTTTACTATTAAGTGAAAAAGTAATGATTACTTTTTTAGCAAAAGCATATTTTATTATGTTTTGTAGAGTTTCTTGTATTATTCTATAAAGGTTTACTTTAATTTCCTCATTTATGTTTTTCCAATTGATATGCTCATCAAAATCAAGTTTATATTTAAAATTGCCAATTTTACATTTGTTTTCTATGAGTTGACCGATAATTGTAGTAAAACAAATTTGTGTACTATCAAAATTATCACTTAATTCATGAGAAACCTCTCGTATTTCTTTTTCTATAGTCTGTAATTCTTCTAAAAACAACTGATGCTGTTTCTTTATGTCTTCATCAGCTCCAATATCTAAAAACCCTAGTCCAACTCTTGTTCCAAATAATTTACCTAAAATACCATCGTGTAATTCTTCTGCAATTCTATTACGTTCTTTTATTTTTTCTTTTTCTAACTTTTCTTGTTGTTTTAAAGTTATTAAATAGACTTGCTCATTTGCTTTTTGCTGCTCATTTTCTAACAGTAGTTTTTCATTTTTAGATTTTTGAACTTTTAAAAAATACACCAATCCTAATATTGAAATTAATCCAAAACCAGTTACTAATATCCAAATTTTTTGCTGAGATAAGCGCTTATTTTCTTCTACATACTCATCCGTTTCGTAAGCAATTCTTGTAAACTTATTTTGAATTTTGCGCTCTACAATTTGTATGCTATCACTAAATTGAATGTATTTTTCTAAATATTCTGAAGAATGTTTGTTATCTAATTTTGATGCTAATGACAAACTCTCTAGATAGTCTCTACTATTTTTAATTTCTTTAGCCAAATTATTTGCTTCTCTAATATAGCTAATTGCTTTACTTGTATCTTGTTTATAAGCATAATATTGGGCTAGGTGAATTTTACTAATGACAATACCTCCTTTGTCATTTAAGCTGTCTCTAATATGCAAAGCTTCAATTAAGGATTTAGCAACATTAACAGTATCTTTAACTAAAGTTTTAGCATATGCTTTATTACTTAAAACTCTAGCATATTGACTTATGTTTTGTGATTTAATATTTTTAATATTTAATACTTTATTAAAATATTTTATTGCTTTAGTATAATCCCCTTTTTTTAAATAGGTATTACCAATATTGTTTAAACTGGCTTGATGAAGGGTTTGATTGTTTTTAATTTTACCTAGATATTCTAAAGCTTTATTATAATAAAATAAAGATCTATCATACTCTTGTATGTCTTTTTGTAATTGACCTAAATGGTCATAACTTGAGAATAAGGATTTATAGTTTTTTAGTTTTTTAAATTTATCAATCGCTTTAAATATTAAAACTTCACTTCCTGAGTAATCTTTAAAACGTCCCTTAATAAAAGCCATTCCATATTGTGTCTTTGCCGATTCGTATAAATAACCACTTTTATCAAAATAAGTATGTGCCAAGTTAAAATGAAAATAGGCACTGTCATAAATTTGTTTTTTATTATAATAACTAGCATAATTCCAGTGTATATCTCCTATGGCAAAAGAATCTTTTAATTTTGAAGCAATAGTTAAAGCTTCTTTATTTCGTTTTTTAAACAGTAAAGTATCTCCAAGTTTTAAGTTCTGATAAGCCAAAGTACTCAAACATCTTATTTGTAAAGTGTCAATTTCTGAAGATTTAATGGTTTGATAAGATTTTATTAAAAGCTCTTTTCTTTTATTTATAGAATATGATTTATTTTTTGATGCTTTAATCCAAATACCAATACTATCATTAATTTCATTTGGCTGTTCCTTTTTAGCTTTTTCATTATTCTTTACACAGGACAGAATACTAAAACTAAAAGCTAGTATTATAAATAATTTAAGATATCGCTGTCTAAGGTTCAAATAATTTGTGTTTTAAACAAATCTATAAAAAAGCCTCTAATAAATACATTAGAGGCTAATTTTGTTTTTTTAATCTTTACTCCCATCATCAGTAGTTGTATTCTCGCTTCCTGTTGCTTGTGTATTTTCAATAATATTGTTTTGATCATCATCTAATGCTTGTGGTGTGCAAGAAGAGATAATTATTGAAAGTATAAATAAATAAAATAAGGATTTTAAGATTTTCATGTTACAAAATTTTAAGATTTAACAATAGTTTTCTTGGCCGTAAATACAGCTCTGTTATTTTAAAATTGTGCACAACTTAAATGCGTTAATAATTTGATCCGCATGAATATTCATTAGCTAAAATAGATAGGTCTCTTAAAGCTTGCTATGAAAAAAGTATAGTTTTAGTGAATACTATATATCTATGAGTGAAATGCTTCTTTTATATAGGGAAGTTAATTTAGTGCAATCATCGTGTTTTTTGATAATTCAGTGTTTATCAAATCTATATTGGTTATAAATGTTTTTGTAAAAGGTATTTTGTGTTCATTATTAATAATACACATCGATTTTCCATAATGAATTCTGGAAATACAATTTCTATTTATGATATAACTTTTATGAATTCTTAAAAAAGTTTGAGGTAGTGAATTTTCAAAGACTTTTAGGGTTTTATAAGCTCCTATTACACTACCATCATACATATAAAAATCTGTAGTATTATTATCTGCTTTTAAATAAAGAATGCTATCTATATTTAAATATTGGTAGTCCTTATTAGATTTTAAACAAATAGTTTCAATTTGTCTTATGGGGTGTTTTTTTTTATACCCAAAAAGGCTTTTTCTAATTGAATATTCAGTTAAGGGCTTAGCTAAAAAATCTGAAAAATCATAATTATAAGCTTCAAAAGCTTTTCCTTGTAAAGAAGATAATGCTATAAAATAGGGGTTAATTATACTACATTGATGAATTTTAAGTAGAAATTCGGTGAAATTGATTTTAATAGAATCAAAGTTTAAAAATATAAGCTCTGGAGCGTTCTTTAATATTAAATTTAAAGCTTCTTCTTGATTCTCATTTACTTCAATAAATGAAATTTCGAAAAAATCATTACCCACTGTTTTTATTGACTTAACAGTACTTTTATCATCTTCTATTATTAAACAACGTATCACTTAAAAAATTTTAAGCAATTTAATTATATAAAGAAAATTATAAGTATGGAGATGGATTACAATAAATAAGGCTGAAGCTTACTTTTTCGTAAATCAGCAGGTAACATATTAATGATGATTTTCTTGCTTAAAATTTTATATTCATTATTATGAATTGCGATCAAATAGCGACAAATCATTATACAAAAAGCCTCTAAACTTTAAATTTAGAAGCTTTTATCACATACACTAATGTCTATTTTTTTATAAACTTCTTAGCTTGTTTTGAATTACCAGATTGTATTTCTACAAAATAAAGCCCTCTTGCTAAACTTGTTACATCTAATTGAAATTCTAACGATTGATTTAAAAACATTTCAGAATGTAATAATCTACCATTAATATCATAAACATGAATTCTATCAAAAGAGGTTTTACTTTTAATTGTAAGTTGATTTTCTGTTGGGTTTGGATAAATTGATATCTCAGATTCTTTATTTTTTATATTCCCTTTAGAACTTCCAATAATTCTTGATAGAGCAGAAGGCACAGTAACTAAACATGCATCTCCTACAGAAAAACTTTGATTAGAGGTTTCTGCTCTTACTTTTACAGAATATGTTGTTCCTAAAACTACCCATGATTGACTATACATATCTAATGTAGGCACCGTACTAGAAACTTGTTGTATTAAAACTTCTGTTATAGGATCGTAAAATTTAAATTTATACTCTGTTGCATCTAAAATAGGATAACATTCAATAATTCCATCAGTAGCATTATTAAGATCATCAACGGGTAAAACACCACAAAACTCTTCTTTTATATGTGTTAAATGTGGTATTGTAACCTGACATACTTTTCCTGTAGAGAAACTCGTTCCGTCTGATTTGAATCCTTTCACTTCCACATTATATGTAGTTTTTGGCTTTGCCCACCATCTGGCATACAAATCCATTTGATGTATTGGTAAACCATCAGTAGCATTAATTGTATTATAATAACTCTCGGTATTATCACTTATGTCAACAAATTTAAATTGATAACTCACTATTTCAGATTCAGTTACTTCATAGCACTCTAACAAACCACTTTCTAAAGACAGAGTCATATCACAATATTGATCAATAAGATAAGTCCATTTAGGGCTAATTTCTTCATGTCCTATATCTGGGGATGAGTTATAAGGAAAATCACTACCATAATAATCACTTAAATATGAAGCTTCTTGTGACGTAATCCATTTTCCAGTATCATAACAAGGTGAATCATCTTTCAAATGATACCCTGTTACAAAGGTATCATCTAGAAACTTTGGATTACCAGCAATGTTTCCTGTAGCGATATCTCCCTCAATTAAGTTGTTTTCAAAACCTAATACAGAATAAACCCCTCCACCAGTAGTAAACTCTGTTTGGTTATAACTTATTACTTCTAACTCCTGCCCTCCATTCTCGTTAAAGCTATAAATTAAATTATTATAATAAGTATTATTTCTCACTTCAGGTTGAGATCCATGTTCATTATCAGCAATTATGAAACCAATGTATGGCATTGAACTCGTCTCATCTTTTCCACAATTATAAATTATATTATTTCTAAAATAATTATCCTCAACAGGGTTTGTTGTATTATTTCCAGCAACTATTTTACTCCAATTGTTTACACTAATTCCAGCACCATCACAATTAAGAATGGTATTATGGTCAAATTTATTCCCTGTAGCTCCAAAAGAAGGACTGTTATTAGCAATTTTAATACCATTAGATTTTCCCCATCTCACATCAGATCTATTAATACCATCAATAATGTTATGGTGAAATAAATTATCATTGCCCGCTATTTGAGACTGAACTCGGGTATTTTTAACCAAATTATTGTAGATCTCATTATGATGCACTCTACCATTAACTCCCGAGATCGCAAAACCTCTTGAATACGACAACAATGGTGCTGTAACATAATTATTATAAATCTTATTATCACTAACCACATGTGAAGGATCTGGTTCACTTCCATCATCATTATCTTGTACCGTAATAAAAACTCCTGCATGAACCCAATTATAAAAGCTGTTATTATGAATGCTATTATTGCTACCTATTTCATCAATATTCACACCATCACCTACTCCTCGTGAATCTACACCTGCAATATTTCTCTCTTGTACTGATACATATTCGGCATCTTCAGCAGTTAATCCAAACTGAATTCTATAATTGGTATCAAAAACATTATCACTTATTGTATTATCATTAGTATCAAAAAGCAGAATACCAGCAGTACTGTATTTACCAATTTTACAATTTAAGATCCTTATATCACCAGAAGACTCATAAGGACCATTACTGTTATCAGGTTTAGACCCAATATATAAACAATCAACACCACCTTGAATTTCGATATCCCTTATGGTAATATAGTGCTGACCAATAATGGTCATATTACGATGACTATTGGTCTCAGAAGTGCTTTTATACAATTTTAAATCTTTAGGATTAATACTTGAACTTCCTGTATAAATAAAAAGTATTTTAAAATCAGGTTTAGGGTCACTTGACCAATACCACATATCATTTGGCAAAACACTTAGATCAACTGCAGAATACGTTTCATGACCAACATTATCAACATCATATGCTTTTAGTAATTCATTTGAACTCAAATCGTTTCTAGGGTCATAATCTGTAAATAATCGACCAGGATTATCAATTTCTTCAGACGTTTTCCATACACCATCTCCTACATAATTCCAATTAAGAATTTGAACATCTAAGGGACTTACACTAGATAAAACTGGAACATGTCCAGATCCATAAGCCCCTATAATTATTGGTGCACTGGATGTTCCAGACGATCTAAAATCTAAAGTTTGATTCTCCCATACTTCTCCTCGTTTAAAAAGAATTTTATCTCCTGGTGAAAACCCATTTCCCGAATTGGAAAACGTTTGGACTTTATTTAACGACTTCCATGGAACTCCATCTAAACCCGTGTTATTGTCATCTCCATTAGATGCATCAACATAATAGGTTATATTCTGTGCTTTTGCAAAAAAACCACATAATAAAGCAATAAAAAGGTATTTTTTCATACAATATTTCTTTAACTATTTGTTTATTAAAAACAAATGTAGGCAAAAACTGAAATTAGTAGGATTTTTCTTTATTTATATATGATTAATAAAACTTTAATTCAGCATACTAAATTGTACCTGTTTTTCTTATCATGAAAACCAATACCGAATTAAAGCAAAAATCATAAAAAACCTGTAAGTAAAACAACTACTGTCATTACCTTCTATGCTTCAAAGCATCAGCAGGTGTCGGTACAAAATGTCCTTTCCCTCCTGCTCTGTCATCATCAAATGTTACTGGAATATCATCGTTTAAAGTGCGTTCATGCCATGTTAAATTTTGTGTTCCGTCATCTCGTTTTTCCATTGTTATACAATCTTCTACTGGACATACTAATGAACATAAATTACAACCCACACAGTTTTCTTCAATAATACTTGGAATTCGATTTGTAGGATCCGTAGACAATGCTATAGCTTGATGTGCACCATCATCACATGATATATAACACAATTCGCAACCAATACATTTATCTGCATTAATCTCTGCAACCACCTTATGTTTTAAATTAAGATGCTTCCAATCGGTTACATTAGGCAAGGCCTTACCTGCAAAATCATAAATAGTATTATAATTCTTTTCTTCCATAAACTGACGTAAACCAGCTTCCATTTCGCGGACAATTCCAAAGCCATAATGCATTACAGCAGTACATACTTGAACAGATGTTGCGCCAAGTAGAATAAACTCGACTACATCACGCCAAGTCTCTATACCTCCAATTCCAGAAATTGGCACTTTAGAAATCTCTGGATGCTGGGCTAAATCTTTAATCATATGCATAGCAATTGGTTTTACTGCTGGACCACAATAGCCGCCATTAGATCCTTTACCGTCCACAATAGGATAAGGCGCATAGGAATCTAAATCAATACCCACAATACTTTTAATTGTATTAATAAGAGAAATTGAATCTGTTCCGCCCTGCACTGCTGCTAAACCAGGATCTGTAATATGTGATATATTAGGTGATAATTTTGTTATGACTGGAATATTTGCCGCTTCTTTTACCCAACCTACAATCGTTTTTAAAACTTCTGGTTCTTGACCAACTGCTGAACCCATTCCACGTTCACACATGCCATGCGGACAACCAAAATTAAGTTCTATCCCATCAGCTCCAGCATTTTCGACATCTTTAATAATCTGTTCCCATTCGGCTCTAGTTTCTACCATTAAAGATGCAATGACAGCATGATCTGGAAAATACTTTTTCACTTCCTCAATCTCACGAAGGTTATCTGCCAAAGGTCGATCTGTAATCAATTCGATATTATTAAAACCCATCATTCTAGTATTCCTATAATTTACAGCACCATAGCGACTCGACACATTAACTACTGGAACACCAAGTGTTTTCCATACAGCTCCACCCCAACCAGCATCAAAGGCTTTCATTATTTGATATCCCGAATTTGTTGGTGGTGCTGAGGCTAACCAAAACGGATTTGGTGCTTTAATTCCTCCAAAATTTATTGATAAATCGATCATGTTCTATTTAGTTATAAGTTAAAGAGTTATGACTTATAGGTTTTTACACCTCTAAAATCATACTTCTAAATTCTTTATTTATTTGTTTAACCATTTATGGATCCCTTGCGCTGCCATTTTCCCATCGAAGGCTGCATTTACAACCTCAGCACCTCCATTTACAGCATCTCCTCCAGCAAAATATTTAGGATTAGACGTCTGAAATGTGTGAGGATTCACTATTACTTTTGTTCTTTTATCTATATTCAAATGATCTACCAAACTATAAAACTCTCCCTGTTTGGCTTGCCCTGTAGCTTTTATCACCATATCACAAGGCACTATAAAAGTAGTATCCATATTAGTTTGTAATTTACCCTCAATCATTTCAGTTTTAGCAAATTTTACGCCTTCTACTTTTCCATTTCCAGTGATAGCAATTGGTGTGACATTAAATAAACTATCAACACCTGAGCTAATTGCTAAATCGTATTCAAAACCATAGGCTCCCATTTTTTCTTTAGAATTCCTATAAGCCAATACTGTTTTACTTGCTCCCATTCTTGCAGATTCTGAAGCAGCATCCATGGCTGTATTTCCCCCTCCAATAACAACGACTTTTTTGGAAACTTTCACTTCGTGATGTTTCATTCGTAACTCTTCAATAAACTCTACAGCTCCAACGACACCATCTTTATCTTCGCCATCCAATTCTAATTGTTTTGTTTTCCCTAAACCAACACCCAAAAAAATCGCATCATAATCGGCTTCTATCTTTTGCAATTGGTCTTTAGATGTAATTGCTGTCTTGTATTTTATATTGAATTGTAATTGTTTCTGAAGGAAATCAATTTCTTTCAACACTTCTTCATTAGAGATTTTATAAGGGGCAATACCATAAACTGTTAACCCTGAAGGTTTTTCTTTGGCTTCAAATATATCGACTTCAAAACCTAATACTCTAGCTTCACTAGCACATGCAATTCCTGCTGGTCCTGCTCCAATAACGGCAATTTTCTTTCCATTAGATTTACCTATTTTAAAGATTTCCTTTTCTGCATCAATCGTTTTATTAGTCGCATAATTTTGTAATCTACCAATCTGAATTGGTGGCACATCCTGATGATTATAGACACAAGCACCTTCACATAACACTCCTGTTGGACAAACTATTCCACAGGCATTTCCTAACCAATTGGAATCAAAGATTGTTTTTGACGAACCAGTAACATTATCTGTATGAATTTGCTTAATAAACAATGGAATATCTATACTTGTCGGGCAAGCTTGTATACAAGGCGCATCATAACAAAATAAACATCGTGAAGCTTCGTAATAGGCTTCTGTATCGTTCATTAATGGTTTTTTTTGTTTGAAATTCTTATTGAATTCTGCTTCTGTTGTTGGTCTTTTATATTCTGCCATATTTATAATTATGAGTTGAAAGTTATAGGTTATGAGTTGAGAATTATGAGTTGAGAATTTTCTTTCTCTATTAATTCATAATTATAAACTACAAAACTAAAGTTCCGTAAGTCTACCATAAGTTTCTGGTCGTCTATCTCTATAAAATTGCCATGTAGAGCGTACTTCTTCAATAAGGTCTAAATCAAATTCGGCCACCAATAACTCATCATCATCACGAGAGGCTTCAGAAAATATTTGTCCGCGTGGATCTACAAAATATGATTGCCCATAAAATTTACCAAGGTTCCAAGGTTTCTCTTCGCCTACACGATTGATACAACCCATAAAATAACCATTAGCTGCTGCATGAGCAGGCTGCTCAAGTTTCCATAAGTACTCACTTAATCCGGCAACAGTTGCTGACGGATTGTATACAATCTCAGCTCCATTTAAACCCAAAGCACGTGCTCCATCTGGAAAATGTCTATCATAGCAAATGTAAACACCTACTTTAGCATACTTAGTTTGAAATACAGGATACCCTAAATTTCCAGGCTTAAAAAAGAATTTCTCCCAAAAACCTGTGGTATGCGGAATATGGTTTTTTCTATACTTCCCTAAATAGGTTCCATCTGCATCAATTACAGCTGCTGTATTATATAAAACTCCTGGTTGTTCCTTTTCATAAATTGGCACAATGATTACCATGTTATGCTTTTTAGCCAACACTTGCATTTTTTCTGTTGTTGGTCCAGGAACAGACTCAGCCGATTCGTACCATTTACGATCTTGTCCTGGACAAAAATAGGGTGTATTGAATATTTCCTGTAGGCACAAGATTTGAACACCTTGACGTCCCGCTTCTTCTATATATGGAATATGTTTATCATACATAGCATCCATAATTTCTTGAATCGTTCCTTCTCCTTCTGTCATTGGAAGACTCATTTGAATCAATCCTGATTTTACTTTTCTTGGCATATCTTAAATCGTTATGAATTATTAATTTTTAATCCTTTATATAATGAAATTATGAGTAACGCAAAAGCATATGCCTTATCTGCAATAATACTTTTGTTTTCCTTTTTTAACTCTACACTCATAATTCAACAATTCTAAATTAAATTACTGTTTTTGATGTTTTCCCTCGAGGAATAAATTGCCCATGACCTGCTTTTAATTTACAGTCTTCATTTTCAATTGCTATTTGACCTCTAAGAATTACGGTTTCTGTTTTCCCTGTAACTTTCTGACCTTCATATCCTGAATAATCACAATTCATATGATGCGTTTCGACAGAAATAGTATGCTCTTTCTTAGGATCGAATATTACTATATCAGCATCGCTTCCTATAGCAATAGTTCCTTTTCTAGGATACATTCCGAAGATTTTCGCAGCATTTGTAGAACTCACTTCTACATATTTCGTTAATGATATTTTTCCTTTGTGCACACCTTCAGAATATAACAACTCCATACGATGTTCTATAGCTGGATGACCATTAGGGATTTTAGAAAAATCATCTTTTCCCATTTTCTTTTGTTCCCACATAAACGGACAATGGTCTGTTCCAACCACTTGTATCAATCCTTGATTAATCCCAGACCAAAGTGCTACTTGATCTTTCTTTTCTCGTAGTGGTGGACTCATTACCCATTTAGCACCTTCAAAATCATTTTCATATAATGAAGCATCTAATATGAGATATTGTGTACACGTCTCAACAAATATTTTTTGGTTACGCTGAGTTGCCTTTCTCACTGCATTCAACGCGCCTTCACAAGTCATATGCACAATATATCCTGGACACCCTGTATAATGTAACATATCAGCAAAACGCGCAGAAGCTTCAGCTTCGGTTACTTCTGGTTGTGATAAATAATGATATAGCGGTGATAAATTACCAAGGGCTCTATTTTTAGCAATTAAAGAATCAATCATGTCTCCATTAGTTGCATGAACAGTGACTAAACCACCATGTTTTTTTACAACCTTCATCAATTGTACCATTTGCCCATCATCAATCATAAGCGCTCCTTTATACGCCATAAATGTTTTAAAAGAAGAAATTCCTTCCTTTTCAATCATTTGCACAACTTCTTTTGCTACCTCATCATTAAAATCGGTTACAGCCATGTGATAGGAATAATCTCCAATAGCTTTACCTTGAGATTTTTGTTGCCATGTTTTTAAAGCATTATGTAGCGAATCACCTTGTGTTTGTAAAATAAAATCGATAACCATTGTTGTACCACCATGTAAAGCTGCACGTGTTCCTGTTTCATAATCATCACTAGAATGTGTTCCCATAAATGGCATATCGAGATGTACATGTGGATCAATTCCACCCGGAAAGACAAATCGATCTGTAGCATCAATAATTTTATCGGCTTGATAATTCAAGTCCTTACCTATTGCTACAATTTTTTCGCCTTCTGTATACACATCAGCGATATAACTTTCGGAAGCCGTTACTACACGACCATTTTTAATTAAAATTGACATATTTAACTATTAAATTTTTATTTCTTGCAATCAATACATTTACAAATTTCAATCAGTATCACTTAAATTTAATTCACTTTTCGGGTTCTTATTAGAGACCTTACTCACAATAACACCAACTATAATAGCCAGAATAAATGAAGGTCCAAGCACATCTAATTTTTCAAAGTAGATTCCAATATTATCTATTGAACTTATCACAAATTTAAAAAGGGGCACTGATAAGAATCCTGTAATCATAGATGCTATTGCTCCTTTTTCGTTGAACTTCTTCCAAAATAAAGATAAGATAATCGTTGGACAAAAAGTTGCCGCAATTCCAGACCAACCAAATATCACAAACCAAAATATAGTTCTTCCAGGAATTGCAACAGCGACAATCATTGCTATTATTAATGCAAAAACAGCCAACACCAATGTGATAATCTTTGAGATCTTAGCCAACTCCTCTTCTGTTTTATTAGGTTTAAATATTTGCTGATAAAAATCTCTTGAAATCGCACTTGAAGCCAACACCAATAACGAATCAATAGTTGACATAATTGCAGACAATACTGCTGCTATATAAACGCCTATTAATGTAAGTGGCATTATGCGCTCAACTAAGAGAGGCAATACGTTTTGTGCTCCATTTCCTAAAATAACTTCTGGATCTGCATCAACAGATGTTAATAGATATCTTCCATAAATCCCTATTAAAACGGCACAAGAATCTGTAAGAATTGTAAATACAATTGCAACCCAACGTCCTTTTTTAATTTCAGCAGTACTTTTAATGGACATAAAACGCACAAACAATTGAGGTGAACCCATAAAGCCTAATCCAATACATAAAAACCCTAAAATGGTAAAAAAATTGAGCGTATTAAAACCACCTTCTCCCCAAATATTTAAAAACCAAGGATCTAGTTTTAATAATTCTTGAGATATTGACACCTCTGAACTGATTGAAAAATAGGCAACTATTGGTAGTAATACCAAGCCAACAAGCATAATTAATCCTTGAAAAAAATCTGACCAAGCAACAGCAACAAAGCCTCCAGAGAATATGTATGCTAACACAATAATGAATCCTACTATGGCTCCAGTAAAATAATTCCAACCTAAAAATGATTCAAATGCTGTTCCTGTAGCATCTATTTGGGCACTTACATATATAATTACAAATAAAGATAATGCTGTTGCCGCAACGATACGTAAGGTATTTGTTTTTGATTTAAAACGGCTTACTAAATAATCTGGAATTGTGATTGATTGATATTTATCGGTTAGCTTTTTAAACTTTTCAGCCATAAAAAACCACGAAATTGAAACTCCAACAACCTCGCCAAGTACAACCCAAAAAGCCGAAACACCAACCATAGCTCCAAGTCCCGTGAGACCTAACAGCAACCAAGCGGATTCTCCTGTCGCTCTTGCAGAAAATGCGACGACCCAAAAATTGAGTTTTTTTCCGCCAACATAATAATCCTTTATATTTTTTACTTTTTTAGAAGCGAAATAACCTATCGTAAAAAGGATAGAAAAATATAGAAATAATATGATATATTTTGTAATCAAGTTAATTTGGTTTTTTCATTATTAGATAATATAATACAAATGATATGGTAAATCCTGAAAACCAAGAAACAGCATAGAGAGAACTCATTGCAGGAATCCATTTTCCACCAATAGCAATAAAAGCTCCTATTAGTAATGAAATTAGTGCAGCTTTGTTAAATCCAGAACCATTAAATGAATAGATTCCATTTACTTTATATAAATCTGCAATTTGAATTTCTTTTTTTCTGATCACATAATAATCACAGACTAAAATAGCTAAGACTGGCCCCAAAACGGCACTGACATCAATTAATAACCCTTGAATTTGCTCTAATAGCAACCAAGGAAAAATCAATATCCCTATTATTCCTGTTATAAACCCACCAGATCTAAAACTTATTTTCTTTGGAAACAAATTAGAAAACGCATTTGCTGGAGCAATTACATTAGCAGCAATGTTAGTGCTTAGAGTTGCAATAATCATAAATAGCTGAGCAATTACAACAACCCAAACATTGTCAAATTTTGCTAATAAAGCTATTGGATCCCAAGGTGCATCATTTGCAATAAGTATATCATCAAAATTTATAATTGCAGCACAGGTTACAAAAATCCCAACAAATGAATACAGCATCATTGTTCCTGGCAAACCTATAAATTGCCCTTGAATTTGTGCTTTTTGAGATGAAGAATATCGTGTAATATCTGCAATACTTAATGACATTGTTGCCCAAAAGCCTAGCATAGCTGTTAACCAAATTAAATATTTCCAAATTTTATCTCCAAATGAAATTTCATCAATTTTTAACGAAACGTCAGCAATAGAAGATAGAGTAGTCTTATTTTTTAGTTGAATTTGATAGTTATCATTTTCTCCCATTTTTTTAATTGACACATCAGCGTTAGATAAAGGATTCCACCCTAGTTCATTTCCGTTTAATATTAATTGATATTCAGTAGCTTTAGGTGTTCCTAATTTATCTGTAATTGGATTTATATGAATGAAATTATTATCATATTCTTCATATGGATGATAAATTTCTGCAACAGGCTTTTCTAATTGTTTTCCTTGTTCTAAAACAATTCCAAATCCTCCAGCATTATTATAACCCCAACCTATTAACACCAATCCCATAATAATTAAAATTGGAGCAGAATATTCTTCTAACCATTTGATACTTTCAGTTCCTTTCCAAATAAAAAACATATTAATTAACCAGAAAATTCCAAAACAAACGAATTGACCAAAAGACAAACCTACAGCTGCATCTACACCTGAAATTGCAATAACTATTGAATAAATTGCCATTCCCCCTAGCCAAGTATTTACACCAAACCAACCACAAGCAACAATACCACGAATGACTGATGGAATATGAATACCTTTTATACCAAATGAAGAACGACCAATTACAGGAAATGGCACACCATATTTCACACCAGCATGACCATTTAAAACCATTGGAATTGTAATAATTAAATTTGCAACACCGATAATCAATAAAGCTTCAATCCAACTCAATCCGGTTTTTATCATGTAGGATGCCAAAAGATATGTAGGGATACAAACAGCCATACCAACCCATATTGCAGCAAGATTCCATTTTGTCCAAGTTCTTTTATTTACAGGAACTGGTGCTAAATCTTCACTATACAATGACGAATTAGAAACATCTTCATTTAATTCTACAATATCTTTACTCATATATTAATTGCAATATTGATCAGCAATTTCAATTGCTTGTGAAATAATTTTTAAACCTTCATCTACTTCTTCTTTAGTAATATTTAATGGAGGTGCTATGAAAATCCAATTCCATCGCACAAATGTAAACATGCCTAATTCTCTTATTTTTGCTGCCATTTTAACAGTAGCTTCCATTTCACTTGGCTTGGCATTCCAACGTGTAGTTGGCTCTTTTGTTATTCTATTTTTTACGAGCTCGATACAACCAAGTAGTCCTGTGTTTCTAAAATCGCCAATAGAAGGATGTTTAGCTTTTAATTTTTCAACTTCGGCTTCAATATAAAGTCCCATTTCTGCAGCACGTTCAACTAACTTTTCAGTTTCAATAATGCGGATATTCTCTAAAGCAGCAGCACACAAGGTTGGATGCGCAGAATACGTTAATCCAATTATCATTGGTTTATCATTAAAATACTCAGCTATTTGATTGGTCACTACTAATCCTCCCAATGGCAAATATCCAGAGGTCAAACCTTTTGCTAAACACATCATATCAGGAGTAACGCCATGATGATCGATCCCAAACATTTTTCCTGTTCTTCCAAAACCACTCATAACCTCATCATCAATCATCATAATACCATATCTATCACATAACTCTCGAACCCGCTTCAAATACATCGGAGGATATTTTAAACATCCTGAAGAACCAGATTCTCCTTCAAATAGAATTGCAGCAACATTATCTGGATTTTCTAATTGTACAATACGTTCTAAATGCGCTAAAGCACGTTCTCCACATTCTTCAATAGAATTTGAATTCCACGGACAACGGTACGCATAAGGGTTTTCTACATGTACGATACCAGGCATTGCCTGACTATCTACAGGAAATCGTCTTGGATCTCCACTAGCAGAAATTGCACCATAAGTGGCACCATGGTACGCTCTATAATGCGTAATAATTTTATGGCGTCCTGTATATATTCTTGCCAATTTAATTGCATTTTCAATTGCTTCTGCACCACCTAGTGTAAAAAATGTTTTAGTTAAATTTCCAGGTGTAATTTCAGCAATTTTTTTACCAAGCTTCCCTCTAACATCTGTTGCCATTCCTGGATACACATAACTAACTTCCTCCATTTGTTTTGCAACAGCCTCTGTTATTCGTTGATCACCATGACCAATATTAACATTCATTAATTGTGAAGAAAAGTCTAAATATTTTTTTCCATCTCTATCATACACATAAGTACCTTTTGCGTGCGACGCATTTATAGGATTTAATCCACCTTGTTTTGCCCATGAGAAAAGCGTGTAATCGAGATTGTTTTGGATAATTTCATTATTCATTTTTGGCTGTTTGTTGATTAATTTAATGAGATCCCAGACATTGTTTTTATGCTACAAACAATTTTGGGATAAGCGACCACTATAGTTTTGAAAAAAGACAAAACCTTGTGTGTACTTAACTCATCCAATTGGTTTGTGCTTCAGGATTCCATTTTGTTGTCGTCTTTTTATTTTGAGTCCAAAACTCAATAGAACTACGTCCAGTAATATCTCCAACGCCAAATTTAGATTCGTTCCAGCCTCCAAAAGAAAAAGGCTCTCGAGGAACAGGAACACCTATATTAACACCTATCATTCCAGCACTAGCACGTTCCATAACTTGTTTTGCTAATCCTCCACTCTGAGTAAAAACAGCAGCAGCGTTTCCATAATTAGATCCATTTTCTATTTCTATTGCTTCATCTAAATCTTTTGCACGGATAATAGATATAACTGGTCCAAAAATTTCCTCTCTTGCCACAGACATGTCTGTAGTTACATAATCAATAATTGTTGGTCCAACATAAAATCCTCCTTCTTTACCAGGAACTATTGTATTACGACCATCCAATAAAATTTTAGCACCATTACGTTCCGCTTCTGAAATATAACCTTCAATACGTGCTTTAGCTTCAGCAGTAATAACTGAACCTAAATTATCGCCAGGCACTATCGTCTTAGCTTCTTCTACCATGCGGTCGATAATATGTTGCACATTATCAACACCTACCATCACAGATGCTGCCATACAACGTTGTCCTGCGCAACCAGACATAGAAGCAACCACATTAGAAGCTGTCATTTCTGGGTTAGCATCTGGTAAAACCAATAAGTGATTTTTTGCACCACCTAAAGCCACACAACGCTTTAAAGTTGACGTTGCTCTTTTATATACAATCTTGGCTACTTTAGTAGAACCTACAAAAGACACGGCTTCTATATTTGGGTGATCGCAAATAGCTTCTACCACTTCTTTTCCTCCATTTACGATATTAAACACACCATCTGGAAGTCCTGCTTCTTTAAGCAACTCGGCCATACGCACTGTGCTTAATGGCACAAGTTCTGAAGGCTTCATCACCATAGTATTTCCTAAAACCAATGCATTAGGCAATGTCCAATGCGGCACCATATTAGGAAAATTAAAAGGTGTTATAGATGCGACTACTCCAAGAGGTTTACGTTCAATTCTACATTCGACACCTTTGCTCACTTCTTGTACTTCATTCACTACAATTTGCGGCATTGATACTGCAAATTCACAAAGCTCCATACTTTTCTCTACTTCAGCTTTAGCCTCTCCATATGTTTTACCATTTTCGAGTTGAATTAATTTTGTGAGCTCATCCATATTTTCTTCTAATAGATTACGATATCTAAAGAATATTTGAACACGTTCTTTAAAGGTCATTTCTGACCATTTAGGAAATGCATTTTTTGCAGCTTGTACAGCGGCATCAACATCCTGAGCTGTAGAGATAGGTATGGTTGAGATTTTAGCGCCATCCAACGGACTTAAAACATCCATTGAGTCTTGTCCGTTCCTTTCAAATTTGCCGTTTATATAATTCTTTACTTCGGAAAGTGTTTCATTTACATTCATCATCAAGTTATCAAATTAATAGTATTAATATTTGAACAAAAAAATAAGAATGCCTTAGAGGTTATATCATATAATTGATGATTTCCAATTGCATTCTAATTCAAATATATGAAATATATATTATATTAACTTTTTGATTATGAAATCAGCAATTCATATACGATGTAATTGTAGGATGCGTTTTTTTTACGCCTAACTATTAAACTTATCTGAAACCAATTTAAGCATAGAAATTAATTCTTTGTGATTAGAATTTCATTTCAAAAAGAAATCAATAAGACTTCCAACTTGTACTCAAAAACTGCTTAGCGTTAGTATGACTAATCATATAAAATAGATCTTCTCCAATATAACTTCGTAGATTTTGAAACAGTGCTTTTTCTGTATTCTTTTGAGCTACAACATAATAATCGGTTCCAAAGAGAATCTTATGTTTTACCTTATCATCTTGTAGAAGATATTTCAGCAAAGGGAATAACTCTTCATTAAAAATAATAAAGCTGATATCTGTATATACACCTTCATATTGAATCATTAAATCATAAATTATCGAGAGCCAACTCGCATTCCACCAAATAGTTCTAGTACTCCCATGATTGAGTGTGTTTTTAATTTTCTGATTAAAATATTTATCTCTAGAACTGTGCGAGATATTGTTATTATAATTATTCCAATTGTCTTCTGTGTAACGCTTCCATTCTTTACTGCCTCCAAAATGCGCCAAACAAATTTTAAGCTTACTCAAATCGACATCTTCTCCTAAATAACTACTTAATAGATCTTTATCTAACAAACAATGGTAATTTAACGGATGAGAAAAATTAGTTGTAAAATCGTAGTTTTTTGTCTGTGGCAAAGGCATAGGAATTGGCCCTTCCTTTTTTTTCTTCGTGTATTTTAAAATGGGATGATGATTCCATTCTTTATTCTTTTTTCCTCTAAAAAACACAGTGCCTTCAATACAATGCGTCGTAATTGGAATTTGATGCTCTTGAGCAAATTTATAGGTCTCTATTAAATCTTTATCAAACGGAAAATAGCCTAAAGCAGGATACAATTTGATGCCATGAAAATGCTGTTTAGACAACTTGCGTTTCATATAGTTTTGATACGAAAATCCGTCAATATTAATTTTTGGATCTACAATACGTCTGGGATCGGCAAACACAAATGGTAGTATTTGACCTTTGTTATTGCTTGTAACTTTTAGAAGTTCTTCTAGCTGTTGCATATAGTTTGCAATAGGTTTCCCTGCTTCCATATAATCCATGTCCATTGGCAAGACCACAAATTTGGTATTGGCATCATAGGTTTTTTCTAACAAATCAAACACTTTACGCTGTCCAGATTTACTATACGTTGCATAACGTCCTATTGTTGTAAAACGCTTAAATGCAGCTTTACTTTGCGCACTAAAAAGATTGCCTAATGCTAAAAAATTAACAAGCATTTTAAACAACCAATTACAAAAAAATAAAATCAAGGTATATAACCAATATAATACGCGTGTGAACTTTAAAATATCAAGAAAGGTATGTTTTACTTTATGACATTTATGTAAAAACCGTTTGTAATTATTATTTCTATACGTTAGATTCAAATAAAACCACTTCACTACTTTCATCGTAATTACCTGATACAAAACTGGCATTACTTTTTTTCCAAAATTGTTTGGCACATGATCTATAGTAAATGTATGTGTATGACAATTATAAACTGTATAGTGCTTAGGTGTATTGGCATTTGAAGCTTTCTCCAACTCTATTTCATGTTCCATAGGCGATTTAAATCACAACAGTAAGAACTGTGTTTACAATGGTTTTAATAATTTTATTTTTTAAATGTCCAAGTCTTAATTTTGAAACTCCTGCTTGATATAATGCATTAAGTAACAATAGGTCTTTTTGGCTTTTCAATAACCATTCATAATCTTTTGGTGTTAATTCTCCTGCTTCCAAAAGTCCTGTCCAGCGTGCTAATTTTCCTTTAGAGATTTCTAAAAACGCTTCAATATCCCTTTTAGTTTCAGTTTTATAGTCCTTATAACTTTCTCCTAAAACCTTAATTAATTCGTCTTTAAGAAGTTTTATTAATGCTTCAATATCCATAATCTAAAATTAATTATTGGTTAAAAAATTGAGAATATTATTCTCATTAGCTGTATTTTTTTGAGCTTCATACTTAATAATCAAATCTAAAGCCTCACTAACTTGTTGCTTTGCTTCTCTTGTAAACGCAGCAGAAAGTTGATCATCTGTTTTCCATCGTTTAAAAAAACCAGCTAAAAGATTTTTGTCTTTATTCGCTATAGTATTCCACATAGAAAACGTAACGACATTATTAGGTTTGTTCTTTTCGTATTCAACCATTTTTTCAAGTTCTAACAGCAATTCCTCTACTTCTACTTCAAAAGTATTATACGACTGTGTTGCTTCATCCATAAGATGCAATCCTTCAACCTTAATAGAAATTGCTTGCTGATACGAATATTGATCAAATACAGCTGTTTTCAAACTTTCACAGGATAAACAAACCGAAGCTAATACAGTAAATGTAATTAGCATTTTCCGAAGAAAAAATTGTTTTCTAAATTTTGTGATGTGATGAAATTTTAAAATTTTCATAATTTAAATATCATTATTAATTATATAACTACACTATCTATAATCGATTCTAAATCGTGATTATTAGTAATTCCGTTAAGCCATGTTGATGTATCATCATGAATCAAAAACGAGTTTAGCGCTTGACTCACTTCATGCTTACTACTCATTGGTAAATGTTCTACAATAGTTTCCAGGTTTTCAAGAAGCTGTAATGGTGTTACCTTTTCTTGACTAAGTTTAAAAGCAATTCTGCCTGTAAGATCTAAAAATTGCAAATAGTTAACTTTAGTTGTTATAGGTGTTGGAATATGCAATCTATCAAAAACCGTTTTTGTAAAGCTTCGGGTTTGCGGACCAGAAATTCCGTCAATAATTACGGGCTTTCCATAAATATATTTAAGAACCATTTGAAGGTAAAGTGTTTCAGATTGAGATGACTCGTGATAATCAACATTAACACTAGTATCAATATGCCAATGGTCTGCATGATTAGGATACAAATGATTAAGAACAATTCCAAAATGTTTCCGAAGAAAAGATTCAATTCCTAAATACAATTCTTTTTGATGAACAAAATTATTAGTCACCAACTGACGGTCATTCCAAAATATAGCATCTAAATCAAAAGCTTTTCCTAGACCGTGCTGACCAGCTTTATTAACTAAAATTCCTGCACTTGTAATAATATTTGGCTTTCCTAAAGGACAATTTGCAAATATGTCATCAAAAGCAGCTTCTAGCACTGTTAAAAAATTGTCTTCTACTTTGAAATTATGCAATTTTCCTGGCGTTCCGTAAGGATGTTGTGGTAATCTAGCATAATGTAAAGCGATACCACTAATAGCATTAATAGTTTTCATATGTAATGTTTTAAAGATTAATAAATCTATTAATTAGTATTCTTAGGGAGAATTTAAATTTACGAAAAGTTTTACAAAATCAAACTGAAAATAGTGCTTATTCAAAATTTAATATTTGGCTAAAATCACTTCATACTCTCTTAAATTTATATCTTAGTTTCCCAAATGTATCATAGCTATGACTCTCACAAAACGGATTGGTTTGGTTTTAGGACCGACACTCTTTACTTTAATCATTTTATTTTTTAAACCTGAAGGGTTATCACCACAAGCCAATGCGATACTAGCGTCAACAGTTTGGATTGCTATTTGGTGGATTACCGAAGCTATACCAATCGCCGTAACCGCTTTACTTCCCATTATTTTATTTCCATTATCAGGAGGCTTAGATTTACCTTCAACAACGAGTTCTTTTGGTCACAAATATGTATTTCTATATTTAGGTGGTTTTATCATCGCAATCGCTATCGAAAAATGGAACCTCCACAAACGTATTGCTCTTAATATTATTAATATAATAGGTAGCGATGTTAGAAAAATCATACTTGGCTTTATGATAGCAACAGCATTTTTATCGATGTGGATCTCTAATACTGCAACCTCTGTAATGATGCTTCCTATTGGAATTGCGATAATTAAACAATTAAAAGACAACCCAAATACTATAGAAAACGAAAATCAGATTTTTGGAAAAGCATTAATGTTAGCCATTGCTTATAGTGCTTCTATTGGTGGTATTGGAACTCTAATTGGTACGCCTCCAAATTTAGTTTTAGCTGGTGTTATTTCTGATATTTACGGCTATGAAATCACGTTTTCACAGTGGTTTATTTTTGGGTTTCCTATTTCTATGCTTCTTCTTTTTATCTGTTGGAACTACCTCACGCGTTTTGCATTTACATTTAAACAAACCGAATTTCCTGGTGGAAAACAAGAAATAAAACGACTTCTAAAAACCCTTGGAACTATTGGTTATGAAGAAAAAATTGTGGCTTTCATTTTTGGATTAACAGCATTTTGCTGGATCACACGTTCCTTTTTATTAAAAGGATTTCTTCCTGCGCTCGATGATACTATTATAGCGGTCTTTTTTGCCATTATTTTATTTTTAATCCCATCAAGGAACAAGAAAGAACGCATTATAAATTGGGACGATGCTGTAAAATTACCTTGGGGAATTATTTTACTTTTTGGTGGTGGAATGGCTTTAGCAAAGGGTTTTGAGACTAGTGGATTGGCGGAATGGATTGGCAGTCAGATGACTTTATTTGCTGGTATTTCTACCATTTTGCTAATTCTATTGCTTGTTGCTGCAGTTAACTTTTTAACCGAAATCACATCTAATCTTGCAACCACAGCTATGCTATTACCAGTTTTGGCACCTATGGCTTTAACTGTAGATATTCATCCATTTATATTAATGGTTGGTGCTGCCGTTGCAGCGTCATGCGCCTTTATGCTTCCAGTAGCTACACCACCAAATGCAGTTGTATTTGGATCTGGTTATTTGAGAATTCCAGATATGGTAAGTAAAGGTATTGTGATGAATATTATCTCCATCATCGTCGTTACTTTGTTTGTCTATTTTTTACTTCCTGAAGTTTGGTCTATTGTCATTGAAGGGTTTCCAACGGAATTAATACGTGATTAATAAAGCTGCTGAATAAAATCTAAAGCACGCTTTTCGTTATAATAAATATTGCCTTTTGAAATAAACCCAACATGACCGCCATACTTAGGCATTTCTAAATATAATTTATCGTTTTGTTTTGCCTCTTTTACAGGATAGCATTCATGAGATAAAAACGAATCATTGAGCGCATTAATAATTAAGGTTTTGACTTTTATATTTTTTAGAAACTGCAAGCTACTTGATTTCTCATAATAGTCTAATGCATCATTAAACCCATGAGCTCTAGAAGTATACACCTCATCAAAATCTCTTATGCTTTTTATCGAACTAATCTCTTCAATACTGACATGATCTGGGAAATTTTTAATCTTAATTTTTAATTTATCTACTAAGTGTTTTTTAAAACGAATAGCAAAAGGTTTATTTGCTAGTCTATGTATTTCTTTAGCGGAACTTATAAGGTGAACAGGTACAGAAATAGCAATTGCCGATTTAACTTCCTTAGGTATTTCTCTGTCTTCGCCTAAATATTTAAGTATCATATTTCCGCCTATACTAATCCCTTTGATATAAATTTCTGAATAGCCTTTTTGTATACAATGTTGAATGACATCATCTAAATCGTTTGTCGCTCCAGAATGATAGCTATTATAAAACCGATTATCCTCACCACTACAACTTCTAAAATTCACACAAACCGCATCGACTTCATTTTGATTAAACAGCTTAGCCGTTCCTGTAACATAAGGTCGCTGTGCATGGCCTTCTAATCCGTGAAGTAAAATGATAACTGCATCAGACTTCCCTTCGGAATAACTCCAATCTAAATCTAGAAAATCATGGTCTCTTGTTTCAATGCGTTCACGTTTTTGAAGTACTCCGCTTACTTTTCTAAATATACCAGAGTATACCGTGGCAAAAAAGCCATTTTTAAATTGAAATAGTGGTTTAAAAGTAGATTCTACTATTGGCATTTGATTATTATTAATTATTTAATACTGTAAATTCAATAGACGAATCGTTATACACTTTATGAGTTTGTGTTTTAAAATCTTCTGCTTTAGCTTCAAAAATAGTATCTACATAAGTTTGCGGATTTATATCTATATATGGAAAAAATGTACTCTGTATCTGAACTTGGATTTTATGTCCTTTTTTAAACGTATGGAATACATCCTGGAGTTTTAAATTCACAGCTGTTTTTTGATTAGGCACAAAAGGTTCAGGATTACTCATGCTATTTCTAAAACGTCCGCGCATCACTTCACTTCGCACCATCATATGATAATTACTTAGTTTTAAATGATCCTGAACATCGTCTGTATTTTCAACACTTGCAGGAAAAACATCGATCACTTTTACAATCCAATCAGCAGCAGTACCTGTTGTGGCTACATTTAACTTCGCTAAAATATCTCCAGCTAATGTCATATCTGTTTCTAAGGCTTCGGTTTCAAATACCAAAACATCAGGACGTCTAGCCGCAAAACGTTGGTCGTCTGTCATAAATTTCCTAGGTGTAAAAACCACTTTTATGTCTTCTGTATAAGGCACTGGTTTTTTAGGATCACTTACAAAATCAGACGTTGCTACCATACGATTAGCACGTTGTGTTAACTTTTCATAAGGCTGCATAAAATAACTCTCGTTTGTTGTGTTTTTGGGAGGCCAAGTATCAAAACTCACCCATGCCTTCTTTCCTGTATCAAACATATGCGCTTCTGGCAAATCTGTTGTTCCATTAGCATCTCCTTTTAAGAAATGATTGAAGAATTTTGTCTCTATTTCTTTCTGAAAATAATCAGAAATATCATCACCAAAGTGAATGTTACCTATAACTTGACGCTCTTTTGTTCGTGCCCAATCGCCATGACTCCATGGGCCAAAAACTACCGTATTATAATTATCGCTATTAGTTTCGATGCTTTCATAAGTTGAAAACGGACCATACAAATCTTCAGCATCAAATAAACCACCAACTACCATTGTTGCTGGTTTTACATCTTTTAAATGTTGAATAATCCCTCTGCTTTCCCAAAACTCATCATAGTTTGGATGCGTTTTTATTTGATTCCAAAACACATTATCATCGCCATAGTAATCATTTAAATTACTTAATGGTCCTGCATCTAAAAAGAATTGGTATTGATCTTCAGTACCTATTTCAGGAAATTCATACCAAGATTCCTTAGTAGGTGTATCTTTCATATAACCAAAAACAGACGTTGCTCTCCAATAACTTAATAAAAAGGCACCATTATGAATAAAATCATCAAAATAGAAATCTCCTATACAGGCTTGAGGTGAAGCCGCTTTTAAAGCAGGATGTCCAGATAAAACAGAATAAGTAGCATAAAAACCAGGATAAGAAATTCCCCAAGTTCCAACATTACCATTATTATGATCAATATTATTAATTAACCATTCAATCGTATCATAAGTATCGCTAGCTTCATCGATTTGGTTTCCTGTTTTATTTGGAATAAATGCACGCATATTATCATAAACACCTTCACTATTCCAGCGTCCACGAACATCTTGATACACCACAATATTCCCTTCTTCCATGAGGTATTTATTAGGACTAATTTTTTCTTTAAATTCTTTCTCTCCATAAGGTCTACAGCTATATGGAGTACGCATCATTAACATTGGATATGTTTTAGAAGTGTCTTTAGGCGTATAAATTGTGGTGTGTAATTTGATGCCATCACGCATCTCAATCATTACTTCTTTTTTTGTATAATTATCTTTAGTATAGGTACTTTTAACTTCGGTGTCTAGAACTGAAGTTGTTGTTTCTATTTCAGCCTTCTTACAGCTAGTAAAGGCTAATACTATAAATGCAAGGATAAAAATTCTTTGAATCATAATTGGTGTTTTATTTAAAGCTTAAAGATAAGTGTTCTGTATTTTAAAAAGAAAACATTTAGGATACTTCAAGTGAGGTGAACTGAAACGTATTTCCATCAAACAGTCCTTTATCACTTAATTTCAAAGAAGGAATTACCAACAACGCCATAAAAGAAAGTGTCATATAAGGTGCATTTAAATCACTCCCCAATTGTTTTGCTATTTTATCTAATGCTGCATAATCTTTACCAATGGTTTCACCATCTTTATCACTCATGATTCCTGCAACAGGCAACGGAACAATATTTGCTTCGGAATTAGATACAGCACAAATACCGCCTTTATGCTCTATAATTAAATTAACCGCTTTACAAATCATTTCGTCAGAAACACCTACAGCAATAATATTATGAGAGTCATGACCAACTGATGATGCAATGGCACCTTCTTTCAATTTAAAATTTTTAATAAATGCTAAAGAAGGTTGATCATTATTATAACGATTTACAACGGTCATTTTTAAAATATCATGTTCGGTATTTGACACCAAATTTCCATCTAAAAGTGTTGTAGAGGCTATTAATTCGTTAGTTACTAACTGTCCTTCAAGTGCTTCAATAACTCTAATTTCTTTTGCTTGAGAATCTATTCTGAAATCGGATATTTCTTTTTTATTGGTATAAAAATTATTTAGATTTTTAAAAGGAACTGATTTTAATTTAGACTGCCCATTTTCACTTACTAATGCGCCATTGATATAGGTTTGAAGGACTTCAAAATCTTTCAAATCTTTAACGACAATACAATCGGCAGCATCACCTACTTGTAATAATCCAACATCGAGATTATAATGCGTAACAGGATTAATACAAGCCGCTTGTAGCACTTTAAATACATCAATATCCTTTGCTACAGCTCTTGCACATAGCTTATTAATATGATCAATTATTAAATCGTCAGGATGCTTATCATCACTACAAAACATTATATTTTCAAAATGTTCTGGCAGCAAACCAATGAGCGCTTCAAAATTTTTGGCAGCACTTCCTTCTCTAATAAGTATTTTCATACCTTTTTGAAGTTTTTCTAAACCTTCTTCATAAGTAAAACACTCATGATCTGTTGAAATCCCTGCATTAATATATTTTGTTATATCATCACCAACAACACCTGGTGCATGACCATCAACAGGTTTGTTATAATGTTTTGCCCAAGCTATTTTTTTTAACACCTCTTCATCATCAAATAAAACACCTGGATAATTCATCATTTCTGCCAGGTATTTAATATCAGGACTAGCCAAAAGCTTTTTTATATCATCAGAATCAATCACTGCTCCTGCCGATTCAAAAGATGTAGCTGGCACACAAGAAGGTGCTCCAAAATTGAATTTAAATGGTGTTTTCTTTCCATTTTCAATCATAAACTCAACCCCTTTAACACCAAGTACATTGGCAATTTCATGTGGATCTGAAACCGTAGCCACTGTCCCATGATTTACAGCGAGACGCGCAAATTCGGTTGGTACTAGCATAGAACTTTCTATATGAATATGAGCATCAACAAATCCAGGAAGTATATAGTGATTAACATCATGTTGCTTTTCTTTGATAGCTATAATTTTTCCTTCTGAAATGGTAACTTCACCTTTGTAAATGCACTTGTTTTTTATGTCAACTATTTGTCCTTGTAGTACTTTCATATAAATTATTATAACACTTGATCAAGTGTGATTTTAAAAATATTAGTTGTGTTTTGACCGACTTTAAAACGTTCGTCTGCGCGTTTTCCAATCACCCAAACAATTGTATCATCAGAAACTAGCAACCATACATTTTCTTTATCTACTAGAGATAATTTCTCATCTTTAAAGTATTTGCTAAGCTTCTTTTTTCCTTTCATTCCTAAGGGATAAAAACTATCCCCTTCCTGCCACTGCCTTATATATAGAGGAAATTTCAACTTGTCTTTATCAATAAAAATAATTGTTTTAGGTGTTTTAAAAATCGCATCAGCTTCATCAAAAAATAAAATTCCTAAAGGTATTTCTAAAGATTTATTATCTTCAGTTATAGAATACGCTGTTTGGTTTTCAGAAGGCAAATCTGTTAAAATCAAATGATCTCTATCTTTTATCAAACGATGCGTCTCAGACAGCACTTGCTTTCCCGCCTGTGCATCTAATAAACTTACAATAGTAGCCCATTGGGTAAAGCCGTAATCTTTAAACATTTCATAGAGATAAGCTTTTGAATTGTTACGATTTTTAAATTCGGAAATTTTAACCTTCAACTGATTTCCGCTACATGGTTCTACAGCATTTTCTTTTACTGTATTTATACTTTCTTTTACAATAGCTGCTGTATCCTTAAGATGTTCTAATGTTGCTTTAAAATTTTGAAGCAACTCTGAATTCGTTTCTTTTAAAATCGGAATCACATGATGTCTCAACTTATTACGAAGGTATTTATCTGAAGCATTACTACTATCTTCCCGCCATTTAATATGATTAACATTTGCATAAGCTTCTATAGCTTCTCTAGAAAACGGCAATAAGGGCCTAACAATAGTATCATTAATTTCAGGAATTCCTGTTAATCCATTTAAACCTGTTCCTCGAGTAAGATTTATTAAAAAAGTTTCTAGATTATCATCTGCATGATGTGCCGTTAAAATATAATCAAAACCTAAATCATTGGCTAAATCAGAAAACCAATTATAGCGTAATTCACGTGCTGCCATTTGAATAGATAGCTTTTGTGTATTAGCATAAGTTTCGGTATTAAAATGTTCAACAAACAGCTCTAAATCAAATTGCTTGGCTAGATTTAAAACAAAATCTTCATCAGCATCGCTTTCATGTCCTCTCAAATTAAAATTACAGTGCGCTAAAGCGACATTTAATTTCAATTGGTGGCATAAATAGGCAAGTACAACACTATCTAATCCGCCAGAAATAGCAATGAGAAGTTTCTTTTCACTTAGAAAAGGCAAATTTGTATTGATATGATTTTTGAATCTGTCTTGCACGTACTCAAAGGTAAATTTTTAAATGTGTATTTGCTAAAAACCACTACTAATTCTCTAAAACTTCACGCATTGCTTTTGCTTTAACCAAGCATTCTTCGTATTCTTTTAACGGATCACTTTTAGCTGTAATTGCACCTCCAACCGAATACGATACATATTTATTTGTCTGATTATACAAAATACTACGTATCACGACATTAAAATCAAAATCGTTGCTTGGAGAAAAGTAACCTACAGCTCCAGAATATAATCCGCGTTTTGTTTCTTCCAAATCTTCAATAATTTTCATAGCTGAAATTTTTGGAGCACCAGTCATACTTCCCATAGGAAATGTAGTCTTTATAATATCAACAGGATGTATGGTTTCACTCACCATTGAGGTTACTGTAGAAATCATTTGATGGACTTGATTAAACGTATAGACTTTACACAATTCTTCAACCTTTACACTGCCTTTAGTTGCCGTTTTTGATAAATCGTTACGAACCAAATCGACAATCATAACATTTTCGCTACGCTCTTTTATATCTTTAGAAAGTGCCTCTTTAAGTTGATCATCTTCGGCTTTATCTGTTGATCGCTTTGCTGTACCTTTAATAGGTTGCGATGTTATTTTAAGGCCTTCTTTTTTAATATAGCGTTCTGGTGAAGCCGACATTAAATATTTATCATGAGCTTTTAAAAATGTAGCAAAAGGCGGTTTTGAAATTGCATTGAGTTTATTATAAGTCTCTAAGGGATTGATTTGTGTGTTTTCTGTATAAAACTCTTGGCAAAAGTTAGCTTCATAAATATCGCCTCTATGAATATGTGCTAACATCTTATTCACTTTTTCAAAGTATTCATCTTTGTGAATTCTAAGTTTTATTTTAATAATTTCTTCTTCGGAAAGCGTCTCAACTGAAACAAATGGAAACGTTTCATTAATAGCATTAAAATCCTTTTCAAACTCATCAGAAACAAGATTTAGATAATGCACTTCTAGCGTATTTCCTTTTAAAAAAAAGAGCTTTTTAGGTTGAAAAAAGAAAAGATCAGGAAATTGTAAACCATCAAGATTTTGAGAATATAATTGCTCAACATCATTTTTTAAATCATAAGACAGATATCCAAAGATCCAATCATTTACAGACAATTGATACTCTCTTAATTGGTTAAAAGCATCATAATAGTCTGTTTGAAATACAGTTAATGCCTCAACAGCTAAAACAGCATCATAAGACGCATATTCTTGATCATAATTGTTACTGTCTAACCAAACAACTTCATCAAATTGTTGGCTCCAATTTAGAAGCTGTGCTTTAAAATTTTCAGGGTTAGAAATATGTTGAATAGTTGTTTTTCTCAATGCGATTTACTAAACCACAAAGTACCGAATTAAACCTGTCATTAACAAGTATGTTTTCCGAAGTAAAAAAATTACCTTTGCAGCATGGAACAGCAAACCACTTTTACCGATTTAAATTTAAATACACCTTTATACAATGCCTTAGGCGATTTAGGTTTTGAATACCCAACACCAATTCAAGCACAAGCATTTAATGTTGTGGCCTCGGGTAAAGATGTTGTTGGTATTGCTCAAACAGGAACAGGAAAAACATTTGCCTATATGTTGCCTATTTTACGTCATTTAAAATATTCGACACAAGACAGCCCTAGAGTACTTATTTTAGTTCCTACAAGAGAACTTGTTGTGCAGGTCGTTGATGAGATTGAAAAACTTGCAGCTTATATTAATGCGAGAGTGTTAGGTGTTTATGGAGGCACCAACATCAATACACAAAAGCAAGCTATTTCACAAGGACAAGATATCATTGTAGCAACACCTGGGCGATTATTTGACCTAGCAGTGAGTCGTGTACTCAACTTAAAATCAATACAAAAACTAGTCATTGATGAAGTCGATGTCATGTTAGATTTAGGGTTTAGGCATCAGCTTTTAAACATTTTTGACATCTTACCTAAGCGTAGACAAAACATCATGTTTTCGGCAACCATGACTGAAGATGTAGATGAACTAATTACAGATTTTTTTACTAAACCTCATCGTGTTACTGTTGCTGTTTCTGGAACACCGCTTCATAATATTGAACAACAACGTTATGATGTGGCCAATTTTTATACTAAGGTTAACTTATTAGAAGATCTATTACACGACAACCAAACATATAATAAAGTATTGGTTTTTGTCGCGTTTAAGAAATTAGCAGATATGCTATTTGAACAAATAGAAGAACGTTTTCCTGATCAATCTTGTGTGATTCATTCAAATAAAACACAAAATTACAGACTGCGAAGTATTGAACAATTTAGAGCTAGTGAGAATAGAATCTTAATTGCAACTGATGTTATGGCTCGTGGTTTGGATATTGAAAACATAAGTCATGTCATCAATTTTGACACCCCTAAATATCCTGAAAACTACATGCATAGAATTGGTAGAACAGGTCGTGCAGAGCAAGAAGGTCATGCGCTTACGTTTTCAACAAAAAAAGAACAAGAAGCTATTATGTCTATTGAAAACTATATGGACAAAAAAGTGGAGTTATTAGATTTCCCTGAGCATGTAGAGATCTCAAAGCAATTAATTGAAGAAGAGCGTCCGCAAATAAGAGAACATAACAATCCAACAAAGCAAAAAGATGAAGATGCGCCAGGACCCGCTTTTCATGAAAAGAAAGACAAAAACAAAAAGGAAAATTTAGGTGGTTCTTATAAGTTTAAAATTGCTGCAAAATATAAAAAACCTAAAACTAGAGGTGATAAGAATTACAACAAACGAAATAAAAACAAATAATATTCTTCATTATTAAGCATTAAACAATACGATTTCTAAAACGTCAAATAAAACCGTTTTAAAAATCCTCTTATTTTTGTAATTATTAAGGATTGGATTCACAAAAAGAATCCCTTTTCAAATTAATGAAAAGGGATCATTAGAAAGCCTAAGTAGACTAGATCTTTATAATTGACATAATTAATCTATAACCCTAGATACGTCTAGTCTACAACCTTAATTTGGCTTTCTATAATATCTTTAACAGGAACTATAAGTTTTTCGCTTTCATTTTTCAATACTATAGATATATTATCGATAGCATCTATTTCATAAATTTTGCTTTGGAACTCTATTTTTTTACCAACTTCAAACGTTTTTCTAGCATAAAATGTCTTTAATAAACTTCCTACAACCTCTTTTGCTCCAAAACCAAATGCTAAAGCAAATGCTAATAAGAAAGACCCAAGAATCAAAGTTAAGTTACTGGTAATGATATCTGTATTGACACCAGCTTGATTTAATGCTGTAATTGAAATAAAAATCAACAATAAGAAAAACACAATCTGACTAATCATTTTAGCACCAGACATATCCATAGATTCAAAAAAGGATTTTAATCCTTTCTTTACAAAATTTGCAAATAACAATCCTAAAGTAAAAATGAGAAGTGCTACAAATAATTGTGGTAAATAATTTAAAGAATCACTTATTTTTTCTGATATAATTTTAAGATTTAACACATCAGAAACCATGATAATCATCATGATATAAATAATCCATTTCACAAAAGTTGAAACAATTTTTATGGTATCAAAATTGAGTTTTTTCCCTTCAATTATTTCTATTTCATTAAGTTTATCATCTAACCTATTAGCTTTAGCTAGTTTTAAAGCTTTTCTTAATAATTTGACTAGTAATTTTGAAATTAACCAACCTAAAATGAATATCATTAAGGCTCCAATAAGGCTTGGGATTATTTTTGTTATCTCAAACCACATTGTCGACAATGATTCCATTGCAATGTTTTTATACTCTGATATTTTGTCCATGATTTATTATTTAATATTTAATAGCTACTAATTTTTGTTTCTTTTACTCATAATCGTTTCAATAACGTCCCCTAAATTATAAGAAAACAACTCCGCAAGCTCCATAATTAATTTAGCAATGGCGATATCACTCATAACCTTAGACTTCAGCTCTGCAGGAACTGACTTCAATGGTTTGTCTATATCTCTAAAAGGATTTTCCATTAGTTAAGATTATTCGCATAAACGGTTAATAATTTTTCTTTAGCGCGTTTAAGTCTCATTTTAACAGCGCTTTCCCCTACACCTAAAACACTTACAACTTCCTTTATAGAAAGATTATCTTGGTATTTTAGTAAAAGTATCATCTTTTCATCAGGTGATACAAGTTCTAATGCTTTTTTAAGTTTATCAACTCTCATATCGCTAAAATCTGATTCACTTTCTTGTTCAGATATATTTTCTATATCGGCATAATCAACAGATTGCTTTTCAATTTTTTTAGCGGTATTTCGTGTCACATAATTTACACAATGATTATATGTAAAAGCATACAACCACGTTGAAAATTTAGATTTCCCCTTAAAACTAGCTAATTTAACAAAGAGTTTTAAAAACACATCTTGAGTTAAATCTTTTGCTTCATCTTCATCTTTTGCAAAACCATAGCACTTATTATACACCATAGTAGCAAAACGATCATACAATACTTCAAAAAGTAAGGTATCATTAGTCTTTACTATAGCACTTACCAGCTCTTCATCTGATAGTTTTAAAATGTCGCTAGAGGGTCGCAAAGATTTTAGTTTGGTTTAAGTAGTTTGTATTAGGACACTAACATTATATTTAAGTCACATTATTTTGAACTTAATTTTAAATTTATAAAATTTAACCTTTTAAACCTCTAATAATTTCACATAAAAAAAGCGAACTTAAAAAGTTCGCTTTTAATACTATTATTTACATATTTATTCTGAAATATTGTCTCCAGATACAAGTAATCATAAAAACAAAATACCTAGTCTAGCAATAACAAAACTAAACAGCCCGAAAGTAGCTGTTAATAACGAAATCTTTAATCCGCCAGCAAAAATTGCAGGATCTGGATTCCCCATAGCTTCAACCAAATCGAATGCAGTAATCAAACCAATTTCATTTGAAAGATTAGAAAAGCATTTCATAATTATTTTGAAATCTATGGAGAAAACACAGAAATTAGCACCTATCACAATAGAAACCGACTTTATATTTATGCGTTCAAATCGCAAAATGATAAAGCTAGATTACGACGCAATAATTTATAGTGAAAGTTATAGTGATTATCTTAAAATATGTATAATGAATAGTATAATTATTACTAGAGAGACCATAAATTCTATTGAAGCAAAATTACCAAAACATACGTTTTTAAGAATTCACAGGTCATATATCATTTCCATAACACATATTCAATCATTTACAAACAAATATATTACCATAAATAACCAAACTTTATCTATAAGTAGAAGCTATAAAAAAGAGGCTATAAAAAAATTAGAAAAATTTCAATAACAATTCAATAAATATTGGTTTTAGACGTTGCTATAATAATTAGTTATTTTTGTAAAAAACCTGCTTAATGAAAGAATATTTACTTAACACCATCCCAAACTTACTACCGTTTGATTTTTCGCTTCATCATGATGCTTTTTTCATAAATCAAGAATGGGTTTTAGTTAACGGAATTTCAAAAAAAAAATCTATTTACACGTTTAAGAAAGATAATATTCTTGAAATTTTCAGAAAAGATACCGTGATAGAAACCTCATGGACTATTAATATTCAAAATATATTTTCTATTGAAACTGAAGATGGTTTAATTGTAGTTAAGGCCTACTTTAAAGATGATGATGTTTTGGTCCTTAACCATCAAAACAAAAAAGAATTTGCGTTATTTATTAATAGTACTAATTATACTGAAGAATTAAATTCGGTTGAAGATGTCCAACTATTTTTAAAAGAAAAGTATCAGCAAAAGGTTACCAATTTAATTTATGATCATGAGTTTTACTACATTGAAAAATCTGAAGAATTTGGCCCTTATTCTGTTGAAAAACTTTCTGAAAAGGTAAAAAACGAAGATATTAGTGTGTATTGTTTTGTTAGAGATGTTAACGAATATGACTATAGTAAGCGCTTAAGAATTTATGACCTAATCAAGGAATTGTAATTACTTAGGTTTTAAAGTCATTACATATTCATAGCTTTCTATAAAATATGCTATAAGTAATATCTTGTTTTCATATAAGGCTTTAGGAACTTTCACATAATCACGCATTACTGCTCCATAAGATTTATATTCGGTTGCATTATATTTTTCTTTAAACGCTTTTTGTGATGCTTTTGATAAGCGTATCCCTATTTCAGCATCTTTGTTTAAAAGCGTAAACATATAGCTATTAGCTGAGGTATAAATCATCTTTTTCCCTTTTCGCTCAAAGTCTGGACATTGCTCAACAATGCTATCATAAAATTTTAGTTGCTCTTCCCACATCATAGATATATTATAAGAATTAAAGGTACAAAAAAAGCGAACTCAATGAATTGGCTTCGCTTTTTTATTGATTGGTTTGCATTTATTGTTTTATTATTTTTTTGAATACAAAACCATTAATGGTTTTGATCGTTATTATATAAACTCCATTTACCAAATGATTAATCTGCAAATGATTTGTACCATTCAATAAATCTCCATGCTGTACTTCTTTACCTAATAAACTAACTAAAGTATAAGTACCTTCGTTGTTTAAAATAATAGTGATATTATCTTTTGCTGGGTTGGGATATATTTGAGTTTCATTCACGTCAAAATCATCAATACTTAAAGCATCACAATTATCGCTAAAACTAGTTTGTGCATCAATATTGGTCCAATTAGCTACACTCCAGATTTCATCATCGACAGTAATACAGGTCAAATTAGTATTATTTGTGGCATTAAAAGAAGTGTTAGCCATAGCAGTATTATTTCCATTTTTCAGATTCAAACTTTCTAAAAAATTAGAACTACTATTTAAAAAATACAATGCTATATTTTGTGATAAATCTAAGTCTGTCAATAAATTACCATTGCATAGTATCAATTCTAAATTAACGTTTTGTGTTACATCTATATTGTCTATTTGATTAAAGTTAAAATAGAATTCTGTTAACACTATGTTTTGAGTCACATCCAAAGTTGTTAATTGATTATTACCACATGCCAAATAATCTAATCCTACATTTTGAGTCACATCTAAGGTTGATAATGAATTCCCGTAACAACTTATAAAATATAGGTCTGTATTTTGTGTTATGTCTAGTCCTGAGCTAGAAAAATCATTTGCATGACATCTAAAATCTTGAAGTAAGATGTTTTGTGTGATATCAATATTCTGTAATTCATTTAAAGCACAATCAAAATAAATGAGTGCGTCATTTTGTGTGACGTCTAATGTTGTAATATTATTTTGGGAACAATCAAAAAAGACTAAATCTAGATTTTGAGACACATCTATATTGAACAGATTATTATTAGAGCAACCCAATATGGTTAACAAGGTATTGTTAGTTACATCCATACTTCCTAATAAATTATCATCACAAAACAGATAATCTAAAACCGTATGCAAGCTAACATCCAAATTAGCTATAAGATTTGAATTACATTCTAATGCGACTAAATCTAAATTTTGACTTATATCAAGGCTACTTAATTGATTAAAACTACAGTAGAAAATAGATAACATTGTATTAGATGTCACATCTAGGCTAGTTAACAGATTAGCATTGCATCTTAATTCTTGCAAAGACGTGTTTTGAGAGACGTCTAAGCTTATTAAGTTATTATATCCACATCTCAAAAGTTGCAAAGCTGTAAGCGGTGTAATGTCTATACTAGAAAGCTCATTACCTGAACAATACAAATCAGTTAAATTAATAAAAGCAGCAATACCGGTTAAATCACTGATTCCTTTTGACGCTACATTTAGATACGTTATAGCCTGCGCATCAGTATTTAAAATAGTGCCATTTAGACCATTAGTATCATAACCAGCATCAATTAAAGCTTGTTCAAAATTTGCATCTGGAATGGCTGTAGTTTGTGAAACTACATGAAATGTAGATAAAATGAATACGAATAAAAGTAATTTGATTTTCATATAATGTTAGTTTAATATAATGATGAAAAAGGATTATTTCTTTAATAGCTTATAAGTGACAGCTTTAGTCGCTGTGCTAAAGTTTATAAAATAAACTCCGCTTTGTAAGTCTGCTATATTCAATTCATTAGTCCCATTAAGCAAATGACCGTTCAAGATTTCTTGTCCAAGATTATTCACAATCTTATAACTAACATTTTCATTTATTGCTATTGTAATGACATTATTTGCTGGATTTGGGAAGACTTCAATATTATTTATTTCATAATCTTGTACACTCAAAGCTTCACAATCATCATTAAAACTTGTTTGTATATCAATATTCATCCAATTTGTATTAGAGTAGACAATATCATCAACTGTAACACACTCTAAATTAGGATTAGATAATGTATTAAAGGAAATAACATTGGTGTTATTCCCATTTTGAACATTTAAAGATTCTAACATATTATCATTAACACCAATAGTTGTAAGAACTGGATTCATTGAAAGATTCAATTCACTAAATAGATTATTACTACCTCCAAATTCTGTAAGCAATACATTTTGAGTGACATCTATACTTGAAATAGCATTGTCTGGAAAATACAAACTTGTTAATTCTATATTTTGAGTAACATCGACACTAGAGATTTGATTGTTATGAAACCAAAGCGTTTCAAGAATCGTATTTTGAGTCACATCTATATTCATTATTTGATTTGCTCCAAAAGACAATATTGTCAATACTGGATTTTGAGTCACATCTAAACTTGGTAATTGATTAAAGGCACAGTTTAGATTAATCAAACCAGGTATTTGGGTAACATCAATACTTGTAATCAAATTATGAGCACAGTTTAAATTGGTTAGCAATGTATTTTGTGTGACATCTAAACTTGTTATTTGGTTATATTCACAAGTAATATTTGTTAAGGCCGTATTTTGAGTAATGTCTAAACTCGCTAATTGATTTGATAATAATGTAAGGGTCGTTAACGCTGTATTTTGAGTAACATCTAAACTTGTAAGTTGATTACCATAAAGGTTTAAGTTTACCAGTGCAATATTATTAGTTACATCTATTGACGTTAAACTATTAAAAACGAGATGTAAAGAAGTTAATGCCGCATTTTGAGTAACATCAATACTTGCCAAGTTATTAGATTGACATGATAAATTAGACAATGCTAGGTTTTGAGTAAGACTTAAATTTGTCAATGCATTGCTTGAACAATTTAAGACTATTAATGCAGTAAAAGCTTCAATTCCTGTTAGATCAGTAATTCCTGAAGACTGAACAAATAAATACAATACAGCTTCTGCATCACTATTTAATATATTCCCATTTAATCCATTGGTATCAATACTTTGATCTATTAATGCCTGTTCAAAATTAGCATCTGGAATAGCTGTAGTTTGAGAAAATAAATTAGTAGTCGCAATAATTAGGATAAAACATAGTACACTTCGTTTCATTATATAATATGGATTGGTTTATTATAAAAATCAATTAACCAGCTTGACTTTCAAATTATGAAAACCAATCAGGCCTATTGTGGGGAAACAAATACTTTTGTGGGGAAATAAATATTTTTTTTTGTGGGAATATTAGAAAATGCTATTCTCTGACTGCAAGATAGTTAAAATCTCACAGACTTCCTAGCAGATGAGATTTACTCGTTTATTTCATAAAAAAAATCCCTCAACATATTAAACATTGAGGGATTTATATTTATATATAAAAATATAAATTAGACATGTAATGCTCTATCACCAGTTGCAGCTAAAGCGGCCTCTTTTACTGCTTCTGCAAATGTTGGATGCGCATGAGACATACGTGAAATATCTTCGGCAGAGGCTCTATACTCCATAGCGACTACTGCTTCAGCAATAAGATCGGCACAGCGTGCTCCAATCATATGAATTCCTAAAACCTCATCTGTAGTTTTATCTGCTAGAATTTTTACGAACCCGTCCAAATCACCTCCTGCTCTAGCACGTCCTAAAGCTCTAAACGGAAATTGTCCTACTTTATAAGCTATTCCTGTTTCTTTTAATTCTTCTTCTGTTTTTCCTACAGCAGCAACTTCTGGCCACGTATATACAACGCCAGGAATTAAATTATAATCGATATGCGGCTTTTGTCCTGCTAATGTTTCTGCAACAAATACACCTTCTTCTTCAGCTTTATGAGCAAGCATTGCGCCTTTTACAACATCTCCAATCGCATAAATATTAGACGCTGATGTTTGTAAATGATCATTAACTTCTATTTGTCCTCTATCGCTTAATTTAACACCTGCAGCATCTGCATTTAATCCATCGGTATAAGGCTTACGTCCTACTGAAACTAAACAGTAGTCACCTTTAACCTCTACAACTTCACCTTTTTTATTTTCAGCTTTTACAATAACGTCATTTCCATTACGCTCAACAGATTGTACTTTATGAGATAGCATCATTTTAAATTTAGCCTTTTTAAAGACCTTATTCAACTCTTTAGATAACGACGCATCCATTGTTGGAAGGATCCTATCCATATATTCAATTACAGTAACCTCAGCACCTAAGCGTCTGTAAACTTGTCCTAATTCTAAACCTATAACTCCACCTCCAATCACAATCATGTGCTTCGGAATTTCTTTAAGCTTTAAAGCTTCAGTAGATGTTATAATACGTTCTTTATCTAAACTAATAAAAGGGAGGTTTGATGGTTTAGAGCCAGTTGCAATAATCGTGTTTTTTGCTTCAATCTCTCCAGCATCTTTTCCTTCTATTTTGATATGAGTGGCATCTTTAAAGCTCCCCAAACCTTCATAAACATCGATATTATTTTTCTTCATTAGAAAATCAATTCCTCCAGTAGTTTGATCAACAACGGCTTGTTTACGACCAATCATTTTTTCAAGATTCACTTTAATTTCACCAGGGATTTCAATACCATGTTCTTCAAAATGCTTTGTTGCTTCTTCATAATGATGAGATGATGCTAAAAGGGCTTTACTTGGAATACAACCTACATTTAAACACGTACCACCAAGTGTCGAATACTTTTCGATTATTGCTGTTTTCATGCCTAATTGTGCGCAACGAATTGCTGCTACATATCCACCAGGACCAGAACCTATTATTGCTACATCGTATGATTTCATAAGAAAATATTTATCAGTTTTTTAATAAATTAATTACAAAAATACGACTTTGATTTTTTAATTCCGAGCGTCCTAAGCTGAAATTAACAGCAATTCTTTTTATGACGGAAAACCTAACATGCTTCCCATTCCAACAGTAAATAGCCAAGAGCCATAAATAGCATGCTCAATAGATACCATAAGCGTAGATTTTGTTTTTTTGAACGTGAGTGCAAATAAAATTCCTCCAATAAAAGTAAGCACCATTACAAGCCCATTTCTAAAAAACATATGAGCTAAAGAAAACAATATAGCGTTGACTATTATAAAAAGCACTTCACTCTTAAACAAATCACGATACCGCTGAAAAAAGAAGGTTCTATAAATCAATTCTTGTGGGTAAACAGAAAAAAAACTATAAATAAACAAAAAGACTAACCATTTTAAAGGCTTATTCAATACAACTACAAAAAGGTTTGGCTGATCTACAAACCACATATATATTGTCGTAAGAATCGCTATCCCTATTAATTGAATTGTGACACATTTAAAGAAAGCTTTCCAATTCAAATTTGAAGCTATTTTAAAGCTGTTTTTTTCAATTCGTAACAGCACAAATAGTATATATATAAATCCCGAAACTCCAATTGCCATTTTAATCCAAATAGGATAATCTAACGCAAAACTTATAGGAATTAAGATAAAAATGATGAAAAATTCTGTGAGCTTGTAAAATGTCGTTTGCATACGTTAACTTTTATTAATTGGCTTAAATACTTATGGCTGTTGTATGTTTAACTTCATTAATCATAAATGCACTTTGCGTACTACCTATATGACTAATTGTTGTTAATTTTCTAACCATAAACTCTCTAAATTCGTCCATGTCAGCAACAATAACTTTTAATAAATAGTCGTAATCACCACTAATATGATAACACTCTAAAACTTCATCTAGTTTTGCAACTTCCTTTTCAAATTGAATCACATAATCTTTCGTATGCTGAAGTAGTTTGATACTACAAAATGCAACAAATGCTTTGTCAATACTTCTTTTATCTATTAACGCCACATATTTAGAAATTATACCTTCGCGTTCTAATTTTTTAATGCGCTCATAAACTGCAGTTACAGAAAGATTTAACTTGTTAGACAGTTCTTTATTGGTTTGCTTACTATCTTCTTGTAAAAAAAGCAATAATTTTTTATCAATAGCATCTAATTGAATCATTTTGAAAAATTTTCAGTTTTTTATGTTGAACACCAACAAACAAAGCAAATATAACTACAAATTATCAAAAATATAGTTTTATTTTCTAAATAAACTAATAATCATTGATATATAATCTAAATAAGCTGAATTTTGATGCATGAAAGACTTTATAATTATTGGAGCTGGACAAGCAGGATTATCAATAGCTTATCAGCTTAATCAATTAAAAAAAGAGTATATAATTATTGATGCAAACAGCGAAACGGGTGCGCCATGGTTAAAACGATGGGATTCATTAAAATTATTTACACCAACAGAGTTTAACCATTTACCAGGAATGGATTTCCCAAATAAAAAAGGATACTATCCAGATAAATATGAGGTTGCAGCATATTTAAAATCTTATGTTAAAAAATTTCATATCCCAATAACATTCAATCATAAAATTACAGCTCTAAAAAAAGAAGGTGATTATTTTATTTTAAAAAGCGAATCAGAAACCTTCAAAGCAAAAAATGTAATAGTTGCAACTGGTCCGTTTCACAAACCATTTACACCATCGTTTCATACTAAAATTTCTAAAGACATTATTCAAATACATAGCGAGCATTATAAAAACCCTGAACAGCTTCAAAATGGAGATACTTTAGTTGTTGGTGCTGGCGATTCTGGAGTTCAAATTCTTAATGAAATTTCAAATACGAATCGCAAGGTATATTTTTCAGGAGATACTAATATCACTTCAATTCCTCAAGAAATCTTAGGAAAAACTTTATGGTGGTGGTTCAAAAAAATTGGATTTCTGTCGGTTAGCAAGTTTTCGTATATCGGAAAAAAACTAAGTAAAGGGGGACAACCCATTATTGGAACAGATGTAAAATCTCTTTTGAAAAAACAAAATGTTATTTGTGTTGGGAGAACTTTAGGTGCAAATGAAATTGAATTGCATTTTGAAGAAGGCCATTACAAAAACATTAAGAACATTGTTTGGGCAACAGGCTTCAAACCAAATTTTGAATGGATTGAAGGTGTTACGTTAAACGATTATAAATATCCTAAAAACTTCAGAGGCATAAGTGATGTAAAAGGGCTTTACTTTTTAGGACTTCCATGGTTATACACTAGAGGTTCAGCAACTTTAGGTGGCGTAAAAAAAGATGCCAAATTCTTAAGTAATTACATTGAGGAATTAGAAAAAAAATCGGCACACACTAATATTCATTTAAAAAAGCAGTTTGCATAATTTAATCCTATTAACACATGAAAAAAAGTTATCAAGGTATTGAACAAAAAAGAGATGAAGGTAACATTTGGTTTAACGATCTTAAACGCAAACGCACTCAAGGTCCTACATTAAGCACAAATAGATACGAAAATTGCAAAATATCTACCAAATCTATTCACGCTGGTCAATATGACGATCCAACAACTGGAGCTCTTGGAACGCCTATTTTTCAGTGTTCAACGTTTTATCTCAATAGATCTTCTTATGAAGCTATAGAAGAAGGAAGAGGAAGAGATGAAATGATTTATACCCGTTATGGAAACCCATCACAATGGAGTGTTCAAGAAAAATTATCAGCTTTAGAAAACGCCGAAAGTTCTATTGTGTTTTCTTCAGGAATGGCAGCAATCTCAACAGCCATTCTAGGAATGCTAGACAAAGGGAGTCATGTAGTGTCATCTAGAGATATTTATGGTGGTACTTATAATTTTTTACATGAGGACTTAGATAAATTTGGAATGTCTGTAACCTTTACTTCTCCTACAGATATTGAAGACATTGAAGCGGCAATTCAAGACAATACCAAAATCTTATACTTTGAATCACTAACAAATCCATTGTTAAAAATTACACCAATTAAAGCTATTGTTGCTTTAGGAAAAAAATATAACTTAAGAGTCATTATAGACAACACATTCTTAACACCTTATAATATAACCCCTTTAGATTTAGGTGTAGATTTAGTGGTAAATTCTGCCTCAAAATACTTAAATGGCCATTCAGACTTAATTGGAGGTACGGTTTCAGGATCTCGAAAATTAGTAGATCGTTTATGGCCGCAAATGTTAAAAAATGGTGGCTCTATGGATCCTCATGCCTGTTTTTTGCTAGAACGTAGCTTAAAAACATTCGCTTTGCGTATGCGAACACATAATGCTAATGCTTTTACTTTAGCAACATATTTAGAAAATCATTCTAATATTAACAAAGTATACTATCCTGGATTGGCTTCGCATGATCAACATGAATTAGCTAAACATCAATTAAAAGGAAAAAATTCGGGGATGATTAGTTTTGAAATTAAAGGTGGCGATGAAAATGCTCATGCGCTTTTAGAGTTTTTAAAGTTACCAAAAGAAGCAACAAGTCTTGGAGGTGTAGAAAGTCTCATCTCATTACCCTATAATACATCTCAAGCATCACTAACAAAAGAACAACAGAAAGCCATTGGTATTAATGACGGACTTATACGTCTTTCTGTTGGTGTAGAAGATATTGAAGATTTAATATCAGATTTTGAACACGCACTACATTCCATTTTTAAAAAACAAACGAACTATGCTTAATAATATAAATATTGCAGGCCTAAGCGAATATGCAAACGAAGTAAAACAACAAAACATTCAAGGAAAAGCATCCTATGGCGTAAAACTTAATTGGGAAAGCGGAACAAAAACAACCGTATCAACAAAAAATATGGTGCTTGGAGAACATAAGCTTGTTCGCGATTTTAAATTTACTATTGATGAACCAAATCAATTACTTGGCATTAATGCTGCACCAAATCCTGCCGAATATATGCTTGGTGGTATGGCAGGATGTATGGCTGTTACATTTATGACAGGCGCAACAGCAATGAATATAGAAATTGATCAATTAAAACTTGAAATTGATGGTGAATTAGATCTACAAGGCTTTTTAGGATTAAATCCTGATGTTAATCCTGGTTTCCCAAAATTAAAATTTATTTTTCATGTCAAAGGAAATGGGACACAAGAACAATATGAGAAATTAATGGAACGTGTTACCATGCATTCACCAAACTATAATACTATAAAGAATGAAGTGAGATTAATTGGCAAACTAATTTCTTAAACATAAAAAGCCATCTACTTTAGTATTTAATACACCAAGTCACACTTACATTTGTTGGTCTCGTCTCATTACCTCCATGTGTTGCCGAATCAAAAGCAGGTATAGAAACAGTGTGATTATGAATTCCTCCAGTATTACTTGTTCGTGTTGGTATACTTACATTATGAGAATGGCTACCAGCAAAATTTACATTAATGCTTCCTGAAATAGTATGCGTATGAGAAGGCGATGAACTCGTAACATAGTTAGCACCAGAATTATGAACTTCTCTAATGGTTACATCTGCATCAAAAGCTCCAGGATCTTCAACATCTACATTCCTGAAATAATAGCGATGGTTATGAGCACCTGCAGAATTTGTTGTTCCATTAAAACTCCCATTATGGTTATGATTACCAACATTAGTTGTATTTGCATTAAACCCTGTTGTTATATGCTGATGACCTCCAATAGTTGAAGACGCCACATCTGGTGGTGCAATATTATGTAAATGGGAATTCGTTTCCCCTGTCTGTTTTGTTCCAATAGCATCTCCAGTTACTCCGTCACCTCTATCTAATCTAGATATAGCATCGGGATCATTACCAGCTCCATTATCAAAACCTCGTAAAAATTCGCCGCGATAATCTGGTAGATTAAATGTGGTCGATCCGTTTCCGTTACCATAAATTACTCCAATTACAGCAAATAAATCAGCGTATGTCGTTCTACTCACAGCGCTTCCATCACATATCAAATATCCTGTTGGTGCTATAGCAGTTGGAAAAGCAAAAATAGCAGCTGTAGGCACACTATCTCTACTATTATCTAAAAGCCGTACCCATTGTGAGCTATTATAAAAATAAAAACCAGAGACATCATCGGTTTGATATACTAATAAACCATTAGCAGGAGCACTTATAGCAATACGTTCAGACACGAGCATCCTAGGTACTAGAATACCACTATCTGTCGACGTAATATCCAAGGCAGAAGAAGGATTAGGTGTAGTTGTCCCTATGCCTACTTGAGCATTTAAATTCGTAACAATAAGTAATAAAAAAATGAGGGTATTTTGTAAGCGCTTCATAATATAAGATTGATTATGAGACGAATATAATATTAGAATGTATCTATAGTTAGACTAATTTTATCATTGGCATGAAATTCTGTATAGTTAGTAAATTATCTGCCTTTCATACGTTTCCATAACGCTAACATTGTAAAACTAAAATCATCCATATCTGGTGTAAAAGGATGCATATCCAAACGTTCATCAGTTTTATATAGCTTTAAATTGAAAACTGGCTTATACCCTTCTTTTGTTTCTACTAAAGGATATCTTAAATCTGAATACAAATACTCCCCTTGAGATAGATAAGCATATTTAGAATCATGAATTTCTTCTACATTATAATAGCCATTACTAAACCAGGCTAAATCTTTCAAATCCTGATATTTCTCAGGTCTTAATTCTCTTTTCTTTGGAATGATTCTCCATTCTGAAAATTGGTCAGCCTCATCAAAAAGCGAATAAAAAGCAATGTGATAGCTATCTTCTGTTTCTGCTATACCATACCATAAAATATTATTCAAAATAGACGGTTGTATACTAAATCGTTCATATTTAATTTCTTTTTCGGCTAATGAATCTGCAAATATCCCATCAATATAAAGCTTATTAAAAATAGTAAGGACCATATAAACAGAACTTATTCCAAATCCTAACTTCAACCAAAAACGACGCTTATCGCTTTGTCTTTTATAAAACATCAATATAACAACACATAATAAAAAAGGCACTGTATATAATGGATCTGCGACAGCTATATTATTAAATGCTACGCGATAATTTGAAAAAGGCGCAAATAACTGCGTACCATAAGGTGTAAAACAATCTAAAATAGGATGTGTAAATAAAGACCAGAAAAATAAGACAACCCAATCCTTTTGTGTTGTTGTACTAAGCCGCCTACCTCTATTATAAAACTTATAGACTAGCCACCCCAAAACAAAGGCTGCCAAAACTGAAAATACAATAGAATGCATAAAACCTCTATGAAATAGCATAGCATCAATTTCATTAGTATGCAAAAGACTACCTATGAACACATCCAAATCTGGAATTGTACCTCCAATAGCACCAAATAACATTGCTTTGTCACCTATTTTCTTTCCTAAAATAGCTTCTCCACAAGCAGCTCCTAAAACAATTTGAGTTAATGAATCCATCTAAGTGGTTAAAATTAAAATGTAAAAATACGCAACAATTATGATTTGCAGAATAGGTAACAATATCGTAACATTACAAGACCAAAAATCAAGCAAAAATATATGAAAAACGATCAAAATATTTCAGAATTTAAAGCTAAAGATCAAAATATCGTTGAGAATAAGGAACTTAATTTCTTTGAAGCGTTAATTCCTGTTATTATTTTAATGGGAATGCTTGCCTATAATATCTTCTTTGTCGAAAGTCAAGAATGGTTTGGAGCTTATACCAATCAAATAATACTGCTTCTTGGAGGTTTAGTGGCTGCTATTGTTGGTGTTTTTAATAAAGTATCGTTTAGTAGAATGTTTAAGGAAATTTTAGAAAACCTTAAAAGTATTTTTATTCCTATCATGATTTTATTACTTGTTGGAGCCCTTGCTGGAACATGGCTTATTAGTGGTGTTATTCCGGCAATGGTATATTATGGTTTACAAGTATTAAGTCCTGAAATATTTCTACCCGCTTCTGTTATAATAGCAGCTATTATTTCTATTGCAACAGGGAGTTCATGGACGACTTCAGCAACCGTTGGGATTGCTCTAGTTGGAATTGGTACTGCTTTAGGTATTAACCCAGGAATGATTGCAGGCGCTGTAATCTCTGGTGCATATTTTGGTGATAAGATGTCTCCTTTGAGTGATACAACAAATCTTGCACCTGCAATGGCTGGAACTGATTTGTTTACACACATCAAGTACATGGCGTATACAACTGTACCAACGATTATTGTTACTTTAATTGTCTTCGTAATAATTAGTGCTTCAATTGAATCTAATGGAAATTCAGACACCACATTTATATTAGGAACAATTGATCAATATTTCAATATCACGCCTTGGTTATTCTTGGTGCCTTTAACCGTTATTGGATTAATTTTACTAAAAACGAAACCTTTAGTAGCACTTGCTTCTGGTATTATTCTAGCAGTTATTTTTGCCGTTATATTCCAACCAAACCTCATTAAATCAGTTACAAACTCATCTACTAAAACTATTGTAAATTCTGTTTTCACAGATACAAGTATTGAAATTTCTGATAAAGAATATTTAGCTGCATTATCTGAAGCTGATATAAATAAAGTTAATAATGATGCAGACGGACTAGCAAATCTATTTACAGATGATGATCTAAAAGGGCTTTTTACTATTGAAACACTAAAAGAATTTATCTCATCGGATTACAGTGATGCTGCCGTCATACAAAACAAAGCTGAAAATTTAGAAAAACTAATTACTACAAAAAGATTAAAAAAATTATTTGGTGCTGGAGGAATGAATGGTATGCTTTGGACTATTTATCTTATTATTTGCGCTATGGTATTTGGAGGTATTATGGATGCCATAGGTGCGCTTTCAAGAATTACAAGAGCATTATTATCTGTTGCAACAACAATATTTGGATTATTTGCTAGTACCGTTATAAGCTGTTTAGGATTAAATATTATTGCTTCCGATCAATATCTTGCTTTAGTAATTCCTGGGAAAATGTTTAAAAAAGCTTATGAAGATAGAGGCTTAGCACCAGAAAACTTGAGTAGAACCTTAGAAGATTCAGGAACAGTAACTTCTGTTTTAGTTCCTTGGAATACCTGTGGTGCTTATCAATCTGGAGTTTTAGGTGTTGACGTAAGTCAGTATTTTATGTATGCTGTTTTTAATTGGTTAAGTCCATTTATGACTTTATTATTTGCTGCATTAAACCTTAAAATAAGACAACTCACCTCTAAATAGGCTAAAGCTATAAACAAAGAAGAATACTATAGCTAAAATCTATTCCTTTATAAAAAATTAAAATTTGCTTAGCGTATAAATTTGCTAATGCGACGTATCTTTGTAGTATCGATTATTAACAATTTAAAACTATAAACACATGGCATTAGTAGGAAAAAAATTTCCAAATTTAAGCGTAGACGCAATGAATGAAATGGGTGATACTTTCAAGCTCAACGTTCTAGAAGAAGCAATAAACAATAAGAAAAAAGTATTATTATTCTGGTATCCGAAAGATTTCACTTTTGTTTGCCCAACAGAACTTCACGCTTTTCAAGCTGCTTTAGCCGAATTTGAAAAACGCAACACTATTGTTATTGGTGCATCTTGTGATACTCCTGAAGTTCATTTTGCATGGTTAAGTACAGCAAAAGATAATGGTGGAATTGAAGGTGTTACTTATCCAATTCTTGCAGACAGTAATAGAAATTTATCTAGTATCTTAGGTATTTTAGACATTAGCAATGAAGTTTACGATGAAGAAACTGGAACTGTACAAGTTGAAGGTGATAATGTAACGTATAGAGCTACTTATATTATTGATGAAGAAGGAACTATTGTTCATGAAGGAGTTAACCATATGCCATTGGGTAGAAATGTAAACGAGTTTTTACGTTTAATTGACGCCTATACTCACGTACAAGAAAAAGGTGAAGTTTGTCCTGCAAACTGGGAAGAAGGAAAAGATGCTATGGCTCCTAATGCTAAAGGCACTGCTGAATATTTAGCTTCTCATTAATCCATTTTTATCGTTACGAGAACATTAAAACGAACTTATTAATTTAAGCTATATGTTCTCGTAATGTTAACTATAAATCTCAAAACTCATGCAAGAATTAAATCAAGATAATTTAGCAGAAATCATTTCTAAAAACACAACTGTAGTTGTACAATATGCAGCGTCATGGTGTGGTAATTGTAGAATTATGAAACCAAAATTTAAAAAATTGGCTTCAGAAAATGAAACTATGGCCTTTGTTATTGCTGATGCTGAAAAATTTCCAGAATCCAGAAAATTAGCTACTGTAGATAATTTACCAACATTTGCAACGTTTAAAAATGGAGCTTTTGTTAACCAAGTTCAGACTAACAAATTTGAGGTTTTAAAAACATTAGTTGACGACGTTATTTAAATCATAAGCTATGAAATTACCAATTATAAAACATCTTACTCAATTTATTGAAGATAACGATGAAGATTTCGTTATAGAAACCATAGAAACCCTTGAAGCACTAACCGAAGTCTCTTCGCTTAAAGATGAAGAGCTTGATGTTATTGGTGAACTTATCTCAAATATGTACGGTGCGATAGAAGTTAATAATATAATCAAGACCGGAACACCTAAAAAAGAAGCATTAAATGGCTTTATGAAACGTGTTTTAGGAGCAATTGATCAATAAATTTAACGCTTAACTAACCTATTCCTCGTCTTTTTTTTGTATCTTATATAATGTATAATTTAAAACCCAAACACATTATGTTAGAGACATCTTATATCAAAATATTTTCTGGGAATTTCATTATTGTTCAATTAGCAATGGACAGATTAAAAAGCGCTGGAATTAATGCTATCATTAAAGATGAGTCTGAATCTGGAAGATTAGCAGGTTTTGGAGCTTCTATTCAAGGTTATCAAGAACTTTATGTTAGTGATGAAGAATTAGAGCAAGCAAAAACAATCATTGACAGTGTCAATGAAGAATTAAAATCGTAATGTAGTTAGCATAAACTAGTACTTATCAAAATTATGCCTTAACCGCATACATTTTTGCACGTAACTCTTTGATTTTTTTATCACTCATGTATTCATCAAATGTCATATAACGATCAATAATTCCACTAGGTGTTAATTCAATAACTCTATTCGCTAAGGATTGTGCAAACTCATGATCATGAGTAGTGAACATGACTGTGCCTTTGAAATTTTTTAATGAGTTATTAAAAGCAGTAATACTTTCTAAGTCTAAATGATTTGTTGGTTCATCTAACATTAAAACATTAGCTCTTACCATCATCATACGACTTAACATACAACGTACTTTCTCTCCACCAGATAATACATCCGAAGTTTTTAAGGCTTCTTCTCCACTAAAAATCATTTTACCTAAGAATCCACGAATGAATACTTCTTCTCTTTCTTCTTCAGTAGTTGCCCATTGACGTAACCAATCAACAAGTGTTAATTTATTATTGAAATAGTCACTATTATCTAATGGTAAATACGATTGTGTTGTTGTAACACCCCAAGCGCATTTCCCTGCATTAGCTTTTTCTTTATCATTAATAATTTGATAAAATGCCGTTGTTGCTCTAGAATCTTTAGAGTAAACAACAACTTTATCGCCTTTATTTAAATTGATATCTATATTATTAAATAATGTCTCGCCTTCAATTGAAGTTTCCAAACCTTCAATATTTAAAATTTGATCTCCTGCTTCGCGATCACGTTCAAAAATGATTGCAGGATAACGACGACTAGAGCGTTTAATATCGGCAATGTTTAATTTTTCAATCATTTTCTTTCTACTAGTTGCTTGTTTAGATTTAGCAACATTAGCAGAAAAACGACGAATAAATTCTTCTAGTTCCTTTTTCTTCTCTTCAGCCTTTTTATTTTGTTGTGCATGTTGTCTTGCTGCTAATTGAGATGACTCGTACCAAAATGTATAGTTACCTGAGAAGTGATTAATCTTTCCGAAGTCAATATCAGAGATATGCGTACAAACTGCATCTAAAAAGTGTCTATCATGAGATACAACTATAACACAATTATCATAATTTGCTAAAAAATGTTCTAACCAAGAAATCGTCTCATAATCTAAATCATTGGTAGGCTCATCCATGATTAACACATCTGGAGTTCCAAAAAGCGCTTGTGCTAAAAGCACACGTACTTTTTGTTTACCATCTAAATCTTTCATTAATGTATAATGAAATTCTTCTTTAATTCCTAAATTAGAAAGCATTGCTGCTGCATCACTATCAGCATTCCAACCATTCATTTCTTCAAATTCAACTTGAAGCTCTCCAATTTTTTCTGCATTTTCATCGGTATAATCTGCATAAAGTGCATCTATTTCAGATTTCAATTTATATAAGGGTTTATTACCCATAATAATTGTTTCTAAAACTGTATGCTCATTATAAAGGTTATGATTTTGCTCTAAAACAGACATCCGTTTACCAGGTTCAAGATGAACATGTCCAGAAGTAGGATCTTGCTTTCCTGAAATAATCTTCAAAAATGTAGATTTCCCTGCTCCATTTGCTCCAATAATTCCGTAGCAATTTCCGTTATTAAACGTTGTACTTACTTCATCAAAAAGAACTCTTTTTCCGAATTGAACCGAAAGGTTTGACACTGATAACATAATGCGTATTTTAAATTTGCTGCAAAAGTAGAAAAATCTAGTCATAGAGAGAAACTTAAAGCCTTTATTTTTATTACAGATATATTCAGTAATTATAGTAAAATCAATATTTAACAGCGTATTAACAAGAGTTACTCTTTGCAAGCTTTATTTTTGTTAGAAATAGATAATACCTACGATTTAAAATACTTATGAAACTATATTTAGTTACATTTTTTTTGACCGCCCTATTTTTAGGTTGTAATTCTAATTCTGAAGATGGGGATACTGCATATTTTGGAGGAGAAATTATTAATCCTAATAATAATTATATCACGCTTTATGCAAGTGAAACTAAACGTGATACAATATATCTAGATAGAAATAATAGGTTTTTACACAAGATTAAAAATTTACAAGCAGGAGTATATAAGTTTACACATGGAGGTGAATATCAAACCATTTTCATTGAACCTAACGATAGTATCCTGTTTAGATTAAACACAAACGATTTTGATGAGTCACTAGTATACACTGGAGAAGGCGCTAAAAAGAATAATTACATCATCAAGGCCTTTTTAAATGATGAAATTGAAAATAAAAAAATTATAAATCAACATGATTTAGAGCCTGAAGAGTTTGAACATTTCATTAATGAATTAAAATCACAAAAACTAGAAACCCTAAAACGTTTCATAGCGTTTCAAGAAACATCTGCTTTATTTAAAAAAATAGCCAAGTCTAGTATTGATTATAACTATTATGCTTACAAAGAAATGTATCCTTTTGGTTATTACGGAAGCAATAGACTTACTCATTTTAAAGATTTACCTGAAGGTTTTTACGACTATAGAACTACTATAGATTATAATGATATTAATCTAAGTGGGCTCTCAGTATACTCTAACTTTATCTATTGGCATTTTAGCAATTTAGCACTACATCAGTATTATAAAGATGGTACGCATCATGCCTTTAATAGACATTGTCTAGACTATAATTTAGAAAAACTTAGTTTAATTGACAGCACTATTTCCAATGAAGTTATCAAAAACTTTGCCTTAACTCAAGTTACTAAAGATTTCATATTTAATAGTACTGATGCAGAAGAATCAAACCAGATATTAGCCTCATTTTTAGATAAGAATACAGATGAAAATGGAAGAGAATACATAAACGCATTAGCAGAATCTTCAATAAATTTACATCCTGGAAATATAATACCTAATACAAAAATCGTTGATTTTAATAACAATGTTCTTGATTTAAGTTCTGTGATAACAAAACCTACAGTTGTATACTGCTGGTCTTCTAATTTCAAAGCCCATTACAGAAATAGTCATTATATGATGCGAAATTTAAAATCAAAATATCCAGACATGGAATTTATAGCTATAAATATAAATGATTTTGATTTTAATTCTTGGAAAAAAACCTTAAGCATTTTAAAATTCCCTACTGAGAATGAATATATTTTCAAATTTCCAAAAGAAGCTATTGAGCAATTTGCAATAGCTAGATCTCACAAAGTAATTATAGTTGATAAAAACGGATTTATAATGAAAGCTAATGCTAATTTATTTAGCAACAAAATTGATAATGAGATTCAATCTGTACTTGCTTTAAACTAAAAACTCCTGAATATTTCTATTCAAGAGCTTTTCTATTTTATCCTGCAATTGTTTTTAGTTTCCTTTCTTGTAATCTGCAAGAAACTGTTCTAATCCAAGATCTGTTAACGGGTGTTTTAATAACCCAACTATTGAACTCAAAGGACCTGTCATTACATCTGCACCAAGCTTAGCACAATCTATTACGTGCATGGTATGACGAACTGAAGCTGCTAGAATTTCGGTTTCAAAACCATAATTATCATAGATCATTCTAATTTCAGCAATAAGATTTAAACCATCTGTAGAGATATCATCCAAACGTCCAATAAAAGGAGACACATAAGTTGCTCCAGCTTTAGCAGCTAATAAAGCTTGTCCTGGAGAAAACACTAAAGTCAAATTTGTTTTCACCCCTTTATCTGTAAAATACTTACAAGCCTTTATACCATCCTTAATCATTGGTAATTTTACCACAATTTGATCATGTAAATCTGCTAAGGCTTCACCTTCTCTAACCATACCTTCAAAATCTGTAGCAATAACTTCAGCTGAAACATCTCCATCTACAATATTGCAAATATTTACGTAATGCTTCATAATATTATCATGACCTGTAATACCTTCTTTTGCCATTAATGACGGGTTGGTAGTTACTCCATCTAAAATACCAAGATCTTGAGCTTCTTTTATTTGGTCTAGGTTAGCTGTATCAATAAAAAATTTCATGTGTAGTTTTGTTAAAGTTGTGTTTTAAATTATGAGCACAAATTTACGCTTTTATAAACCTATAGATGAAAATAATATAAAAATGATATTAACATCTATTGATTGATAATAATAGTATATTCTTTAGATGTAGATGTAGAACACATATTCTCATCATATTCATCTGTTTCAGAATCATAACTCAAAGGTGGGTCTACATATAAAAAAACAGAAAACGTGAAGCTACCAGGACTTTGTGGACTCCCTTCTATTGAAACAGTTCGGTGACTCACATTCATCTCTAAACCATCAGGTAGATAACCGTCAATTTCGAAAAAGTATTCATAGTCATTATCGCGAGGTTCATTTTTGATTTCTGCATCAAATTCTTCATAATAATAAAGATTGACTAAACCGACATCAAAAGAGGTATCTGGCAATTCTGGACTGCGACCAAAAACAACACATTCAAGTATGTCTTCGCAACTAGTAAATGTAACTAAACTTAGAAAAAGAAGTAGAGATAAAAATCGTTTCATAAATTAATGATTATGCCACAACTTTATCAATAAACATACCAAAAACTAAAGTTTATAATGATTGAGTAGCAATTTCTCATAAACTTTATCAGGTAATAGTCGTTTTAAAACAATTGAGAATTTTTGCATAAACGCACCAACCTTATAATGAATTCTTGGATTAGATGTATTAATAATTTTATAAATCATATTAGATACAATAATTGGATCATCTCCGCTATCAACATCAGCATCAATAGCTTTTAATACAGCCCTATACTTTTCTTCATAAGGAGATCCATTTATTACAGGTGCATGAAAACGACCAGCTGCAATATTGGTTGCAAAATCACCAGGTGCAACATTAGTCATATGAATATTAAAATCTTTAATCTCCATTCTAAAAGCTTCAGTAATGAGTTCTAATGCGCCTTTACTTGCGCTGTATATTCCACGATATGGTAATCCCATATACCCAGCAATAGATGTAATATTTATAATTAAACCAGAATTTTGATAACGCATTTGTGGCAAAACAGCTTTAATAACATTAATAGGTCCAAAAAGATTGGTTTCAAAATTACGTTTGATCTCTTCATTTTTGATTTCTTCAATGGGCCCTGTAATTCCTGCTCCAGCATTATTGATAACGACATCTAATCTTCCTGCATCTTTAACAACAGTTTTAATAGCGTTTTCAATTGAGATCACATCAGCAACATCTAATGCTACTAATTTAATTTTAGAATCTGGATAACGTTCTGGAGATCGACTAGTTCCATAAACTATAAATCCTTTTTGGGATAAAAATTCTCCTATAGATTTTCCTATTCCTGAAGATCCGCCTGTAATTAAAACAACTTTAGACATATTTCTTTTAAAATTATAGCTTAAAAATACAATTAAATTGGGATTACGATTCTCATCGTTTAGAATATACTATAAACTAAAAAATCTTGATTCGCCATAGCTTTCAAGATTTGAGTTTGTTGTACAAAAAAAGGCAAGCTACCTACATCACACCGCTACGACCATATACCTTTGCTTCGTTCCCGACCTGGAGGATTCAACAGGAGCTGGTTGTGTAGGACTTGCCTGGTGCAAAGATACAATCTTTTAATACTTTTACAATGATTTTTTAAACTGAATTTTATTAAATAACTTGCACTAAAATAACACCTAACATGCATTCAATTAAAACTTTCATAATCACCCTTTTAAGTATTACAATAATCTCTTGTGGAAACTCTGGGACTCAAAAAACAAATTTATCTATTGCTACAAATGCAAAAAACAATGTAGTAACACTAGGAGAAACCTTAAAACTTTCTGTTAATAATCCAAAAGGCTTAAATATTTCTTCAATTAAATACCAACTAAATGGTAAGCCTGTGGAGGACTCTTTTATACTTGATGATGAAAAATTAGGTATTCAAATAGTTACTGCTACTGTAAAATTTGAAGAATCTTCTGAAGCTATTACAACAAAACTTACAATACTTAACAGTCAACAACCAAAAGTATATAGCTATAAAATTGTAAACACCTATCCTCACGATATAACATCATATACACAAGGTTTGGAATTTCATAAAGGTGAATTGTATGAAAGTACAGGACAGTATGGTGAATCTAAGTTAAGAAAAGTAGATTATAAAACTGGTGAAGTTTTAAACAATACAAACTTAGCTAAACAATATTTCGCTGAAGGTTTAACGATTTTAAATAATAAGATCTACCAACTTACATGGCAGGAAAACATTGGTTTTGTCTATGATGTAAATACATTTAAAAAGACGAGTAGTTTTACCTATGGAAAAAGTAAAGAAGGTTGGGGAATTTGTAACGATGGCAAGAATATTTATAAATCTGATGGTACAGAAAGTATTTGGATATTGAATTCTGAAACATTAACCGAAGATTCTAAACTGCAAGTATACACCAACAAAGGAAAGATTGTTGGATTAAACGAGTTAGAATATATTAATGGAAAAATCTATGCCAACCGTTATCAAAAAAATGGAGTTGCCATTATTAATCCAAAAAATGGAGCTATAGAAGGTGTGATTGACTTCTCTCCGCTTCGGAAATTAGTTAAACAGCATCAAGGTTTAGATGTCCTTAATGGGATTGCTTACAACCCAGAAACCAATACTATATTTGTTACCGGAAAACGTTGGAACAAATTATTTGAAGTTGAAGTTTTTGAAAAGTAGCCTTTACGCATTCAAAAGAACATTTCACTCATTATCACTTTTATAAGTTCGTATTCTTTTGGTTCTTTAAACCATGAGAACAATCCTACACATCAATATTCCTGAACCTTGTCATGAAGACTGGAACACAATGACACCAAAAGCAAAAGGTCGTCATTGTTTATCTTGCAAAAAAACAGTATTTGATTTCACAACCAGAACTGACAAACAAATCATTAAAACCTTTGAATCTAAAAGCAATGTTTGTGGACGATTTAAATCTTCTCAACTCAACAGGGAATTAGTTTTAAGTCGAAAAGAGAAACGTAACTATTTATCATTTGTAGCCTCTACCCTTTTTGTTTTTTTGATTTTGGGAACTCAAGATGTTGAAGCACAAGGCAGCCCCAGAGTTGTCAAAGTAGATTCTCTTAATCAAAAGTTAAGTGGCCCTCTTGGAATTTCAGTATTAAAGGAACGTGTTATTAGTGGCACTATTCTTTTTAAAGAAGATGGTTTGCCATTTCCTGGCGTGATAATAACTATAGAAAACACAAATAAGGAAACAACTACAGATTTTGATGGAAATTTCTCGATAAGGGCAAATATAGGTGCTACTCTTAAAGCCTCTTATTTTAGTACAAAAGATAAGACTATAACCATCACAAATAAAAATTATTATACGATAAGCCTTGAAAATACTCCATTAAATTGTGAAAACATGTTACCCATTGGGTTTACATCAACAAATTACTATAGTGAATGTAATACTACTAAAAGAAAAGAAAAAAGATTAAGAAATAAGCAAGCCAGAAAAGAAAGACGTCGGCTTATAAAATATAATCAAATTAAACGAACAACAGTAGGTCATTTTCTATATAACATCAGTAATCTTTTCAGAAAGAAAGAATAATTGATATTTTTAAGTTTTCATTTAATTAATCAAACTTATGCAAATTCACGAGCACGAGCTTATTGTCTCAAAAGAAGATTTAGATGTTAGAAACCACGTTAATAATGTACGTTATGTTGAATGGGTTCAAGATATGGCTGAAGCCCAATGGGTTTTAAAATCTTCCGAAGACATAAGACAACACTATTATTGGGTCATGATAAGTCATCACATACAATATAAAGCGGAAGCTATTCTCAATGACACATTATTACTCAAAACTTTTGTCATCAAATCTCAAGGCGTCAAATCGACAAGAATTGTTGAGATTTATAATAAATCAACTCACAAACTGCTCACCACTTCAGAAACCATCTGGTGTTTTATGTCTCATAACACAAATCGTCCTGCTCGAATTCCAGAACATATCAATACCCTTTTTAGTTAAAAGAACATTAAAGTGTGTGTTAAAGTCTCTTAATAAGAACTTAATTACTTCATATTATACTTTAATTTGAGAGAACAACCATCAACAATTACTCTTGAAATCTTTAAGATTATTCCTTGTCTTTCTTTTCCCTGTGCTCTCTGGTGCTCAAACTATTAAAGGTTATATCTATGATGCTGAAGCCACAGTAAAAGGCGTTAAACTTGTAAATACAACTCAAAATATTTTAAGCTATTCTAACGATAAAGGTGCATTTCAGATTAAAGCAAAACCAAATGATACCATAGTGATTCATTCTTATTTTCATTTTGAAAAAACCCTTCTTATTAACCAAAATCACTTTAATAAAGAAATTGTAATCGAACTCAAAAAAATAACGAATCAACTCGATGAAGTTGATATTATTAAGGTAAACGAAAAACAATTTGATTCTATCGCATTTAGTACCACTACTGCTATACAGGGAAGAACTATCATAAAGAACCCTGTTTTTGGCAGTGGCTCAAACTTACAACCAACACTTGATATACTAGCACTTTCTAGAGTGATTGGAAAACTATTTAAAAAGAAAAACAAAACGCCAAACATTCTTTATATTACTACAGATGACTTGGTAGCCCTTTTTGAAACACATGCTTTATTTAACCAAGACATGCTCATTTCAGATTTAAACATACCTGAAGATTATCAGTATTTATTTTTTGATTATTGTACAGTCAACAACTTGAATAAAAATTTAATCACAAAACATAATGGTATGGAGCTTTTAGATTTACTAACCATTTATAGCAAAGAATTCAATCAGCTTCTAATAGAATACAAAAAAGAATAATTTTCAATTATTTTTTTGGTCTCAATACTAAAAGATGACATCAAAAGTTATATTTTTAACATCTCATGTGCAATTGTAATTTTTACGCTTGCGCAATTGACTTAGAAAACACTATGAAACGAATCTTATATTTTCTTTTTACCATTTTTATATTAGTCTTTTGGAGCTCATGTCGAAAAGATTTTGATTTTTCACCAAGTACTGGAGACTTAATATTTTCAAAGGATACGATTTACTTAGATACTGTATTTACAAATATTGGATCTAGTACCTATAATTTAAAAGTATATAACAGAAGTGATGAAGATATCTCAATCCCAACAGTTCGTTTGGGTCAAGGTCAAGCCTCTAATTACAGGTTAAATGTTGATGGACTTCCTGGAAAAGAATTTCAAAATGTAGAATTGTTAGCGAATGATAGTTTATTCATCTTTGTTGAGACCACAGCAGATATTCAAACCATAGCACAAAACAGTTTAGAATTTTTATATACCGATGCTATAGAATTTGATAGCGGTAATAATCTTCAAAAAATAGAATTAGTTACACTTATAAAAGATGCCGTTTTTATATATCCAGATAGAGACAACACAACCGGCATTATTGAAACCTTAACCTTTGATGTTGATGGTGACGGAACAGCCGATGAAACCACACTTCAAGGTCGTTTTCTAGAAGACAGCGAACTTACGTTTACCAACGAAAAACCTTATGTTATCTATGGTTATGCAGCCGTCGACGAAGGTGATGTTCTCACTATCGACGCTGGCGCACGTGTACATTTTCATGCCAATTCTGGTTTATTAGTTACCAATAACGCTTCCTTAAAAATTAATGGTGCATTGAGTGCAGATCAAGAACTTTTAGAAAATGAAGTTATTTTTCAAGGCGATAGATTAGAGCCCTTATTTGAAGATGTACCTGGTCAATGGGGAACTATTTGGTTATTTAATGGCAGTCAAGATATTGATATTAATTATGCTACAATTAAAAACGGAACAGTAGGCCTTCTAGCTGAAGGCAATCAAAATGACAATAAATTAAACATTACAAACACTCAAATCTATAATTCTAGTAACTTCGGAATATTAGCAAGAGCAAGTTCGGTGACTGCAGAAAATGTAGTGATTAATAATTCTGGACAATCCTCATTTGCTGGCACTTATGGTGGCCGTTATAATTTCACACATTGTACGATTGCTAATTATTGGAATAGTAGCTTTAGGCAGTTTCCATCGCTATTACTCAATAATTTTATAACCGATGAAAACAATACAGATCAAGGTAATGACTTAGCAGAAGCTAATTTTAATAACTGTATTATCTTCGGAAATGATAACCCAGAAATTATCTTAGATGAAATTTCAAACGGGTCTTTTGCATTTAACTTTAAGTTTACCAATTGCCTCATCCGTTTTCAAGATAGTAATAACAATTTCCCAGGAGAGAATTACAACTTCAATAATGAAACCTTATACGATATGTGTCTCTTCAATGACGATCCCGATTTCAAATTACCTTTTGAAAACAGGCTAATGATTGGTGACGATTCTGATGCAAATGCAGCTGGTAATGATGCTTTCCTTATCACAACTGATATATTAGGAGAGACTAGAACATTGCCTCCAGATTTAGGTGCATATCAGCATATGCCTTTTGAGGATTAGTGACATTAAAAAAATCAATAATAAAAAAGACCTTTCTAAATGAAAGGTCTTTTTTATTATACCAAGATTACTTTATTTAAGAAAACAAAGGCTTTCCACTCATCATAGCATTCACTTTTTCAGCGATAGTTTCTAATTTAGTATCATCTTCATAGTTCATAATAGCCTCATCAATAAATGCAACAATAGTTTCCATATCATCTTTTTTTAAACCTCTGGTTGTAATAGCAGCTGTACCAACTCTAATTCCAGAAGTTACAAACGGACTTTTATCATCAAATGGCACCATATTTTTATTAACAGTTACATCTGCTTTTCCAAGAGCTTCCTCTGCAGCTTTACCTGTAATATCTTTATTTCTTAAATCGATAAGCATCATATGGTTATCTGTTCCTCCAGAAATAATATGGTATCCTCTATCTACAAATGCTTTCGCCATTGCTGATGCATTATGTTTTACTTGTAACATATAGTGCATAAAATCTTCAGTAAGTGCTTCTCCAAAAGCAATTGCTTTAGCAGCAATAATATGCTCTAATGGTCCTCCTTGATTTCCTGGAAATACACCAGAATCTAATAAACCTGACATTTTTCTAAGATTCCCATTTTTGAGTTTTAATCCAAATGGGTTTTCAAAATTTTCACCCATCATTATTAATCCACCTCTCGGTCCACGTAATGTTTTATGTGTTGTTGTAGTAATAATATGACAGTGTGGTAATGGATCATTTAATATCCCTTTCGCAATCAATCCAGAAGGATGCGAAATATCGGCCATTAAAATAGCGCCTACATTATCAGCCACTTCTCTAAACTTAGCAAAATCCATATCTCTAGAATATGCCGAAGCTCCTGCTATAATTAATTTTGGTTTTTCTTTTTCAGCTGCATCAGATAACGCATTATAATCTATAAGTTCAGTTGCCTTATCAACACCATAAAATGTTGGATTGTATAATTTTCCTGAAAAATTCACTGGAGATCCATGTGTTAAATGGCCACCATGTGATAAATCGAAACCTAAAATTGTATCACCAGGCTTTAAACAAGCAGCAAATACAGCTGTGTTTGCTTGACTTCCCGAATGTGGTTGCACGTTAGCATAAGCAGCACCAAATAAAGTCTTTGCTCTATCAATAGCAATTTGCTCTATTTCATCCACAACTTCACATCCACCATAATAACGTTTTCCTGGATACCCTTCTGCATATTTATTAGTTAAAATAGAACCTGCAGCTTCCATAACTTGGTTACTAACAAAATTCTCTGAAGCAATAAGCTCCAAACCGTTTATTTGTCTATCGTTTTCAGCATCTATAAGTTCGAAAATCTGTGAATCACGTTGCATATATAAAGTTTAAATTAAGTTTCTACAAAAATAAGAAATCCTAGTCTTAAAAGGATTTAAAAAAAATAGTTTAACCTGATGTTTTATGAGCAGGTTATTAACAGTAAAATTATCTCTTTTTTTATGCTTTTATAGGATAAAAACAAAAAAAAATATGTACGTTTGAATAGAAAACAAAACCAATAAATTTAGCTAAACTATGCCTTTATCTGCAAATAATCCTGATCGTTCATCTTGGCTGCACGTCGATAAAAATTCTGATTTTCCAATTCAAAATATTCCCTTTGGAGTGTTCTTAACTCGTGATGACATCATTACTATTGGAACACGAATTGGAGATACAGCCATTGACCTTGGTGCTTTACACCAATTAGGTTATTTTGATGGTATCCCTTTAACAGATGATATTTTTCTTCAAGACACTTTAAATGATTTTATTGCAGATGGAAGAAAAACATGGCGTTTGGTTCGTAATCGTATTGCAGAAATTTTTGATACTGAAAACAACAAATTAAAAAATAATAATCCACAGAAAGAGATTGTATTGTTTCGTCTAGACGAGATTGAAATGCAATTACCAATTCAAATTGGTGATTATACAGATTTTTATGCTAGTAAAGAACATGCTACAAATGTAGGTACTATGTTTAGAGACCCAGAAAACGCATTATTGCCTAACTGGTTGCATATACCTGTAGGATATCATGGACGAAGTTCGTCTATTATCCCATCTGGAATTCCTATTCATAGACCACAAGGGCAAACCATGCCAGAAGGTGCAAAAACACCAATCTTTGGTCCTTCAAAACTTATTGATTTTGAATTAGAAATGGCTTTTATAACTACCGACGCTAATGATTTAGGAGAACCTATTCCTATTGATGAAGCAGAAGAATACATCTTTGGTTTAGTTTTATTTAATGATTGGTCTGCTCGTGATATTCAAAAGTGGGAATATGTTCCATTAGGCCCCTTCTTAGGAAAAAACTTTGCATCATCAATGTCCCCTTGGATTGTAACCCTAGATGCTTTAGAACCTTTTAGAGTAGAAAGTCCAAAACAAAACCCTAAACCATTAGACTATTTACAAACTAAAGGCAAAAAGAGTTTTGATATTCATTTGGAAGCTGCTATTCAACCTAAAGGAGCTAAAGAAACTACAGTTTGCAAATCAAACTTTAAATACATGTATTGGAATATGTCACAGCAATTAGCACACCATACTGTTAATGGATGCCCTGTTAATTCTGGTGATATGATGGGAAGTGGAACCATTTCTGGACCTACTGAAGATTCGTATGGATCAATGTTAGAATTATCATGGAAAGGCACTAAGCCTTTGAAATTAAAAGACGGTAGTGAACGTAAATTTATTAATGATCACGATACTGTAATCATGAGAGGTTATTGTGAAAATGATGGTACACGTATTGGTTTCGGTGAAGTTTCCACAAAATTACTTCCTGTATTTAAAAAATAACAATCTTCTTATAATCAAATCATTAACCCTTAAATATTAATTTAAGGGTTTTTTTTTATGCTTTGGCATCATAATTGAATTTCATATAAAAAATAATCATTTAAATCCAGAATTATGAAGCAATTACTACTTACAACAGTACTTCTTCTGGTACTAACATCATGTAGCGGAAGAAAACAAATTGAAAAAGCGATTAGTCACGGTAATTATGACCAAGCGATTAACAATGCATTACAAAAACTTGAACACCATAAAGACAAAAAACGCAAGCAAGACTATGTTGTTATGCTTGAAGATGCATATTATAAAGTATTAGAGGAAGACTTACAAGATCTTAAACACCTTAAGAAAGATGGTAATCCTGAGCAATACAAAACAATTTATGAAATCTATTTAGATTTAAAAGCGAGACAAGATGCGATTAAACGTGTATTACCATTACAAATAAATGGCAAAGACCTTATTCTAGAATTCAATGATTATACTTCGGAAATTGTTGAATACAGATATAAAACATCCGACTATTTAATTGACGAAGGGATAACACTTTTAGATTCTGAAAACAAATACAATGCTAGAAAAGCTCATGCAATTTTCAGTTATATTGAACGTATCAATCCAAACTTTGAAGACACCAGAAGTTTGATCACTGAAGCTCATGAAAAAGGAACAGATTACATAATTGTATCGATCAAGAATAAGACACATCAAATCATTCCACAACAATTGGAAACCGATTTACTAAACTTTGATACCTATGGATTAAATCAATTTTGGACTGTTTATCACGCTAATAAACTAAGTGATCTTAACTATGATTATGCTATGCAATTACAGTTAAAACGTATTCATATATCGCCAGAGCAGGTGGATAGAATACAAGAGCTTAAACAAAAATCTATTGTTGATGGTTGGGAATATCAAACTGATACAAACGGAAATGTGATGGTGGACAGTTTAGGACATAAGATTAAAATTGATAAAATTGTTAATGTTAGAGCACGTTACTTTGAAATCAATCAATTTAAATCTACACAAGTTATTGCAGATGTGATTTATACCGATTTAAAAACTAATCAAACCTTAGATGCATTTGAAATCGATAGCCAATTTATATTTGAGCATTTATATGCAACCGTTAGAGGTGATAGACGTGCCTTAAACGGAAGAGAACAAGAACTCTTAAGAAATAGACGACTTCATTTTCCCACTGATGCACAAATGGTATATGATACAGGTGAAGACTTAAAACTAAAATTGAAAGAGATCATCAACTCTTATCGAATAGGAAAAAGTTGATACATTATATATTTCAAATGAAAACTCCCAAAGCATTTTTTTGGGAGTTTTTATATCTTATATAAAATAATCAATTATCATATAAATACTACTAATTAAAAGTCTTTCTAAATTCCATCGGAGACATTTCGGTCTTACTCTTAAAAAGCTTAGTAAATGATGCTGGATGTTCAAACCCAAAATGATAAGCAATTTCACTTACCGAAAGACGATTATCTGATAACGCTTCTTTAGCTCTTTCTATCAAAACATTATGAATATGCTGTTGCGTACTTTGTCCTGTTAGGGACTTAAGCATATAACTAAGATAATTTGGTGAAAGGTTAAGATCATCTGCCACAGCTTGCACAGTAGGCAAACCGTTTTCAATTAAATTGTCTTCTTTAAAATAATCAACTAAAATTGTTTCTAATTGCTCTAATATTTGATGATTAGAAATCTTACGTGTTATAAATTGTCGTTCATAAAATCGCTCAGCATAATTGAGAAGCAACTCTAATTGTGAAATCACAATCTTCTGACTAAACTTATCAATATTAGATTGGTATTCATGTTGGATATTTTTTAAAAGACCAACCATCATTTGCTCTTCTTTTTCAGAAAGGAAAAGTGCTTCATTTATAGAATAACCAAAAAACTCATATTGTTTAATTTGTTTTATTAAAGGTGAATTCCATAAAAAATCAGGATGAATTAATAATAACCAACCTGATGGTTTATGCATAACATTAGGATTATTTCTCAAACTCAAAACTTGATTAGGTGCAATAAAAGTCATTAAACCTTCATCAAAATCATAGGCTTGTTGTCCATAAAACAATTTGTGTGTCACATTTCGCTTTAGTCCTATAGTATAGTAATCTTGGGTCCATTTTAAATCATCTGTATTTGATGGATATTGGATTAAGCTATAATCTATTAAACTAATTAATGGATGCTCTGGAGCAGCTATATTTGCAAACTTATGATAATCGCTAAGTTTTTTAAAACGTTTGAGTTCTTTCATCAATATAAATTTATGAAAAAGATATTATACCAACATGCCTCCTGACACTTCTATTCGTTGTCCGTTAATCCAACCTGCTTTTTCTGAGCACAAAAAAGCAATAATCCCACCAATATCTTCTGTTTCTCCTACTCTACCTAATGCAGTAATATTAGAAATAATAGCTCTCTTCTCTTCATTATCACGATTAGTTCCACCTGCAAAATCTGTAGCTATAGCACCAGGAGCAATAACATTTGCAGTAATCTTACGCTGTCCAAGTTCTTTTGCTAAATAACGCGTAAACACTTCAACACCACCCTTCATCATGGCATAGGCAGACATTCCTGGGAAACTAAAACGTGCTAACCCACTAGAGATGTTTACAATTCGGCCACCTTCATTTAAATACGGTAATGCAGCTTGGGTAAAAAAATAGACACTTTTCAAATGCACATTCATCATTTCATCAAACTGTACTTCAGTTGTATCAGACACAAGATTATAGGCTCCTGTTCCTGCATTATTAATTAAGAAATCAAAGTTTGGAGTTCCATACTCTTGTTGAAGGTAATTAGTTGTCTTTACTATGAAATCTTGTCCACTTTTGTAATTATTAGCATCAAATTGAAAAGCTACAGCCTTTTGACCTAAAGCTTCAATAGCTTCAATAACCTCATTTGCTTTTATTAAGTTACTATGGTATGAAAAAATAATATTGACCCCGTCTTTTGCTAAATTTAGTGCCATATCTCGACCTAAACCACGACTTCCGCCTGTAATAATTGCTATTTTTTGACTCATTTTTATATTGTTTTTAATTACAATACAAAGTTGAGCCTAATAAGTTAGGCACACTTTTCCAAATCTATGCTTGTCTTGTTCAAATCTATCTTTTGAAATATCTGTTCTATAAAACTCTTAAACAAAGGTCCCTAAATCAATCTCATTTATTGCACCATGTGATGCATGTGCAACGGTTGTTCCTCTTTTGATAATGAGTAATTGAGGGGATTGATGCATGACTTGAAATTTATAACCGACTTCATTAGACACGTCACGATGATTCAATAAGTCTAAATAGTATAGGTCTAAATCTGCTTCTATATCATAAGCGCTCACAAATTGATTCATAACCATACTACTTATACCACAACGCGTTGAATGTTTAAAAATTACTTGCGTCTTAGCTTTAGAACGCTTTACTATTTCATCCAATTGAGATAGCTGAGTTAAGGCATGCCAAGGCAATATCTTTTCTTCTTTTGGTTCAGATGAACCGAATATGTTTTTTAAAAACCCCATTAATCTTTTTGTTTTAATTCCTAAATAAAAGGAATACTGTTTAATACTATGTATTACTCTAAGTCGTACCTTTACTAATAGCTTACAAACTGACTAAAAGTCACGCTATCACACACCAAAACAGTCATTTTGTCGTTTAATTTTTGTGTTTCGCCATTGGTAAGATTATTGACGTATTGCTAGCGTAAAATACTAATAAAATAATAATTCAATATATATGAATTTCAATAATTATACTATAAAATCTCAAGAAGCAATTCAGCAAGCACAACAGCTAGCCCAAAGCTTAGGGCATCAACAAATAGAAAATGAACATATTATTAAAGCTCTTTTTGAAGTTGATGAAAACGTAATACCATTTATTCTCAAAAAATTAAATATCAATATCAACATCCTAAAATTAGCGTTAGATAAACAAATTGAAAGTTTTCCAAAAGTTTCAGGAGGCGATTTAACGATTTCTAGAGACGCTAGTAAAGCACTTAACGAAGCCGCTATCATAGCAAAAAAAATGAATGATGATTATGTTTCTGTAGAACATTTAATTCTTGCCATTTTTAAGTCAAATAGCAAAATTGCTCAAATGCTAAAAGATCAAGGTGTCACCGAGAAAGATTTATATGCTACAATTGAAGAACTACGTAAAGGCGATAGAGTTACCTCGCAAAGTCAAGAAGACACTTATAATTCACTTAATAAATATGCTAAAAATTTAAATCAATTAGCAAAAGACGGCAAGCTCGACCCTGTAATAGGTCGTGATGAGGAGATTAGACGAATTCTTCAAATCTTATCACGACGTACAAAAAACAATCCCATTTTAGTTGGCGAACCAGGAACTGGGAAAACGGCAATTGCTGAAGGTTTAGCACATAGAATTGTAGATGGAGATATTCCTGAAAACCTTATTGATAAGCAGATTTATGCACTCGATATTGGAGCGCTTATTGCTGGAGCAAAATTTAAAGGCGAATTTGAAGAACGATTAAAAGCCGTTATAAAAGAAGTAACAACCAGTGAAGGAGACATCGTTTTATTTATTGATGAAATTCATACTTTAGTTGGTGCTGGAGGAGGTCAAGGCGCTATGGATGCAGCCAATATTTTAAAACCTGCTTTAGCAAGAGGCGAATTGCGTGCTATTGGAGCGACAACACTTGATGAATATCAAAAATATTTTGAAAAAGATAAAGCATTAGAACGTCGTTTTCAAAAAGTAATAGTCGATGAACCTGATACTGAAAGTGCTATTTCTATTCTTCGTGGTATTAAAGAAAAGTATGAAACACATCATAAAGTACGAATTAAAGATGAAGCTATTATTGGTGCTGTAGAATTATCAGAACGTTATATCACTAACCGTTTTCTTCCAGATAAAGCCATTGATTTAATGGATGAAGCTGCTTCAAAACTTCGTATGGAAATCAATTCTAAACCTGAAGAATTAGATGTTCTAGACAGAAAAGTCATGCAAATTGAAATTGAAATTGAAGCCATTAAGCGTGAAAAAGATGAAGTAAAATTAAAAGGGTTACGTGCCGATTTAGCAAACCTAAAAGAAGAACGTAATGAGATTAATGCCAAATGGAAAAGCGAAAAAGAAGTCGTTGATAATATTCAAATGGCAAAATCAAATATTGAAGCCTATAAACTAGATGCAGAACGTGCTGAACGTGAGGGTGATTATGGAAAAGTAGCCGAAATTCGCTATGGAAAAATTAAAGAGTCACAAGAACAGCTCGAGAAACTTCAAAAAGAATTACAGGATAATCAAAACGAAAGCTCCCTTATTAAGGAGGAAGTCACCTATGATGATATTGCTGAAGTCGTTGCGAAATGGACAGGTATTCCGGTAACAAAAATGCTACAAAGTGATCGAGAAAAACTTCTAAATTTAGAACATGAATTACATAAACGTGTTGTTGGTCAAGAAGAAGCTATTACAGCGGTTAGTGATGCCGTAAGACGCTCTAGAGCTGGTTTGCAGAACCCTCAAAAACCAGTTGGCACCTTCTTGTTTCTAGGAACCACTGGCGTTGGTAAAACTGAATTAGCAAAAGCGCTCGCAGAGTATTTATTTGATGATGAGAATGCAATGACAAGAATAGATATGAGTGAATATCAAGAACGTCATGCTATAAGTCGTTTGGTTGGAGCTCCTCCAGGATATGTAGGCTATGATGAAGGCGGACAATTAACCGAAGCTGTTCGGAGAAAACCGTATTCGGTTGTGCTACTTGATGAAATTGAAAAGGCACATCCAGACACCTTCAATATTCTATTACAAGTCTTAGACGAAGGTCGTTTAACAGATAATAAAGGCCGTGTGGCAGATTTCAAAAACACTATTATTATTATGACCTCAAATATGGGAAGTCAAATTATTCAAGAGCGTTTTGAAGCAACTAAAGATATTGATTCTGCTATCGAAGCAGCAAAAATTGATGTGCTTTCCTTGCTAAAGCAAAGTGTTCGTCCAGAATTTTTAAATCGTATCGATGATACAATTCTGTTTACACCTTTAAGTAAAAACAATATCAAGGAAATTGTTGGTTTACAATTAAAAGAGGTACAAAAAATGATAGCAAAACAAGGCATTACATTTGATGCAACTCAAGAATCTATTGCATATTTAGCAGAAAAAGGCTTTAATCCAGAATATGGAGCTAGACCTGTAAAACGAGTCATTCAGAAAGAAGTCTTAAATGCTTTAAGCAAAGATATTTTGGCAGGAAAAGTTACAACTGATAGTATTATTTTACTAGATGCCTTTGATGATAAACTTGTATTTAGAAATGAAACACGTTTAATTACTGAAGAAATTTAAATCAAGCTGTAACAAAATCAATATCTAACAGTCTTTTAAGTGGTTGGTTAGTTGAAAAGCAATGTGAATTTTAGAAATAAAATAAACGTTGCTTTTCTTTTTATAATATCTTAACTCGTCAAATTAAAACTTTAACCCTACACCAAATCCTATAATTAAAGGATTAATTTCTACTTCTGCTTTGTTACTTGAATCATTATTTATAGTAACATCTGTTTTTAGAAATAGTTTTTTCACATCTAGATTTAAAAACCATTTGTCATTTAAGCTATAATCAACCCCTGTTTGCAATGAAAATCCAATTGAGCTATCGTAATCAATATCTTCTAAATCGCCTGCGTCTTCACCATAAAAGATCGTATAATTTAATCCAGCGCCAACATAAGGTTTAAAATCATTTACATAAAAATGATATTGAAAATTAAGGGTTGGAGGCAATAACCAAACATTTCCTAAATCGGCTCCATTCTCTATTTCAACATCATGTTTTGTTGTTGCCAAAATTAATTCGGCTGCAAGATGTTTATTAAAAAAATATGTAAAATCTACTTCAGGCACAAAAGTCGTTGAAATATCGACGTCTGCCCCATCAATATCATCATCTGGAGAAGGTGAAACAGCGATTATTCGAAAACGAGCTTGCCATTTATTATACGCTGTATCATCATTAGAGTTAGCCTCTTGTGCGTTAACATTGGTTAAAGTAAAAAGGCTTGTCATTACTAGTGTGAAAATTGTTTTTTTCATGTTTATATATTTAATATTTACACAAATTTAGATTGAAATAATAAAGCTAATTATGACAAAAGTCATAGTCTCTTTTTTTTGTTTTAACCCGTTTATTTTATGACTAGTTTCGCTTTTAATTTATAATTACAAATACGTAAAATGAGAATTAAAGACACATAAAATATACCAATCGGTATATTTTATGTATCTTTGTAAAACATGCAAACAAAAGCAGCACATACAAAACAGTATATCTTAGAAACTGTAGCACCTATTTTTAATCAAAATGGTTATGCAGCAACAAGCATGAGTGACATCACTCAAGCCACAGGATTAACAAAAGGTGCTATTTATGGGAACTTTAAAAACAAAGAAGAACTAGCAATATCTGCATTCAAGTTTACAGTAAAAGCACTAATGAAACGTATTTCAGAGCATTTAGATTTGAGTAATTCTCCTATTCAAAAATTGTTTTTAATCTCAGATTTCTATAGAAACTATTATGATTACAGTAAACAACTAGGAGGCTGCCCTGTTTTAAATATTGGCGTAGATGCGAATAATCAAAACACTTTGTTACTTAAAAATGTAAAAATTGTAATTGAAAAAATACAAGATCAGGTAGCAACTATTATTGAAAATGGAATTGAAGTGGGAGAAATTTCATCAGAAATTAATGCGATGCAATACGCTAAGCGATTAGATACTATGATACAAGGCGCTATTTTCATGACCTATACTATGGATGATGAATTTTACCTAAAAGATACTATGAATCAAATTGACCAAATGATTCATAATGACATAAAAGCTTAAAAAATTTGACTAAAAATATACCAATTGGTATAAAAACTATAATATGCCAGCAAAAGAAATAATAGAACAATTTATTACTCGTGTTGAAGAAAACGTACACGATAAAGCTATAGAAGAATTCTATCATACAAATGCTTCAATGCAGGAAAATAATTCTGAGCCAAGAGTTGGGAAAGCTAATTTAATAGCCAACGAGAAAAAGATACTTAAAAGCGTAAAATGGATGTCTTCAAAATGCATAAGACCTGTGTTTATAAGTGATGATAACGTTATTATTCGCTGGGAATTCACCTTTATATGGAAAGACGACACAACAACAACTATAGAAGAAATTGCTTATCAAAATTGGGAGAATAATGTAATCATAAAAGAAAAATTCTTTTATGACCCAATTCAACGTATACCAAAATAAATTATAAAATGAATACAATTGTAGAGAGTAAAACAAAAATTAGATTTCAAGATTGCGACCCTTTTAATCATTTAAATAACGGAAGTTATATCAATTACTTCATGAACCATCGTGAAGATCAACTTCTAGAACACTATAATATTGACATCTATAAAATGGCCCAGAAGACAGGTATTAGTTGGGTTTCTAGCAGTAATCAAATCGCTTATTTAAAACCTGCGTTTTTGATGGAAACAGTTACCATTGAATCACAACTTATCTATTTTGACACTAGTCTACTAAAAGTCGAAATGCGCATGTATAACAAAGACAAGACTCATTTAAAAGCCATTATATGGTGTAGTTTTGTTCACTTTAATCTCCTCACTCAATCTAGAGCCCAGCATTCAGAAGATTTTATGCAATTGTTTAAATCTATAGTTACACCAGTAGATGCTACTATTTTTGAAGAACGTTTATTAGATTTTAAAAAATTGAAAGCCGAAATTTAAATCATGTAACAATTAGACATTAAGATATACCTATGTAAAGACATTAAAATTTAAATTATGAAAAAAATACTATGTAGTCTTGCTTTACTAATTATTGGATTTAACGTTGTTCAAGCTCAAAAACTTGAAAAATCACTATTATGGGAAATTTCTGGTAACGGTTTAGAGAAATCATCTTATCTCTATGGTACTATTCATATGACCTGTGACGCTACTTTGGATGAAGATATACTAAAAGCTATGCAAAATACGACGCTTTTAGTATTAGAATTAGACATGGATGATCCAACATTGCAAGCTGGTATGATGAAAGGCCTTTATATGAAAGATGGGAAAACAATAAAAGACCTAGTAAGTGAAGAAGATTATTTAACGCTGTCTGCATTCACCATGGAGCAAATTGGAATGCCTCTAGAAGCCCTAAGTAATTTAAAGCCATTTTTTATTTCGGCTATGTTTTATCCAAAAATTTTGGGATGTCCTACACAATCTTATGAAGAGGCGCTCATGAAAGTAGCTCATGAACAAAAAGAAGATGTATTAGGGTTAGAAACGCTTAAAGAACAGATGGATGTCTTTGAAAATATTCCATATAAAGATCAAATTATAGATTTATTACGATCTGCAAAAGACAATTTAGCTTACGATAGAGAAACATTAAAAAAAATGTTAGAACTTTATGATGCTGAAGACATTGAAGGTATGGACATCATGATTAAAGAAGATAAAAATCTTTCAACAACAAAGCACAGAGCTATAATGCTCGATAACAGAAATAAAAACTGGATTTCTAAAATTGAAGATTTTTCAAAAAAACAACCCACATTCTATGGTGTTGGAGCTGCACATTTAGCTGGAGAATATGGTGTTATAAAACTTCTTCGAGATGCAGGTTATACAGTAAAAGCTGCACACTAAGCAAATTATTTTATTCTTAACACTAATACTAAGCCTCTCTAAAAGAGGCTTTTTTATTAAAAAACGAGTAATACTCTAGCTTATACAATAAACTTTAATAATTAAGGTTATGAATATTAGATTTAATTATTACCTTTGAACTGCTATTAATTCCCAAATTTACATTAGTTAAGCAAGCTCGTTCTTCTTCAAATCAAGAACTAGTGAATAATACACCTACTTAAATATGAATATTAACTCATATATAGATCATACACTCTTAAGTGCTAGTGCCACAGAACGTGACATCATAGACCATTGTAATCAAGCCAAAAAGCATAAATTCTTTTCTGTTTGCATCAATAGCTGCTATGTCTCTTTAGCAAAACAATTACTTAAAGATTCAAACGTAAAAATTTGTACTGTTGTTGGTTTTCCTTTAGGTGCTTCCTCAACAGACTCTAAAGTTTTTGAAGCTAAAAAGGCGATAGAAGACGGAGCAAACGAAATTGATATGGTTATGAATATTGGTATCTTTAAAAGCAAAAATTACGTAGAGGTTTTTAAAGATATTAAAAATGTAAAAACCGCAATTGGAAGAACACCTCTAAAAGTGATCATAGAGATTAGTGAGCTTTCAAAAAACGGCATCGTAAAAGCATCTGAGATTTGTGTTGATGCCAAAGCCGACTTTGTTAAAACATCAACAGGATTTACAAAAAGTGGTGCAACGCTTACTGCGGCTAAAATTATTAGAAAATCTGTTAGAGACAACTGCAAAATAAAAGTTTCTGGCGGTATTAGTGATTATGAAACTGCAAGGAAATATATCGACATTGGTGTAGAGCGTATTGGCTCTTCTAAAGGTGTAGCAATTTCTAATGGAGCGTTCTCTAATGCAGATTATTAACTTTAACTTTCTCATATAGTAATTTCAGTCTAGAGTCATTATATTTGACATTACAAATATTCAAATTATGAAATCTTTATTTACTTTATTACTAATTATAACCTTTAGCCTACCTTCGTTTTCTCAAGAAAACAAGACTGACAATACGACAACATATTATCTTATTCGTCATTCAGAAAAAGATCAAAGTGATAAAACCAATAGAGACCCTAATCTTACCGAAGTTGGTAAAACCAGAGCAGAACGTTGGAGTGCTATTTTTCAAAATGTAGCCTTTGATGCTGTATATTCAACTAATTACAATCGTACTAAACAAACAGCTCAGCCCACTGCTAAGAAAAACGAATTAGAATTATCCTTCTACGATCCTAGAGCATTATATTCTGAAGACTTTGCCAAAGCGACCAAAGGAAAAACAGTTCTAGTTGTAGGCCATAGTAACACAACTCCTGCTTTTGTTAATATGATCTTAGGAGAAAAAAAACATAAAGATATCGATCATAACAATAATGGAAACTTATATATCGTGACGATTTCTGAAGGCAATGTTACAGATCAAGTCCTAACCATTAATTAGGTGTAACTGTAATATTTTCTAATTCAATTTTAGAAAGTAGTTTTAAAGTTCCGTTTTCAAATAACTGAGGTAAATCTGTTAATTTAACAGCTGTGTTTTCTGGTTTGTAATTATTATAATCTACAAATCTCACACCTTCAATATGACGTACATTATAGGCTTCTCTAAAACGGATTCCCTTCCCGTCGCTTTCATTATAAGAATAAGCTAAATAATCAAGTGTATGCGTCTCATAATTAATCCAATACATGAACTCGTCTTCAAAATCTTCTCCTCCTCCATCTTGGTTGAATGTGACTATTATAGTGTAATAGTTTTGTCCTTTAATAGATACATCATCTAGTAATTCTTTATTAACCGCTAAATCATTTAAACCAAAAGGCAATACTGAAAAGTAATGAACAGAGTTTACAGATGCCGAGTATCTAGGCACCATTGAATCTTCCACAGTTATTGGAAAATCATTTACAAATCGCTGAAAACCATTATTATTAATTACATCTTTCACATTAGTAATGGTATCAAAATATTTAGACGTCATATCTATAAACTCACGGTCTAAAATAAATGCGCCATTATTACGGAACGCCTTATAATGCTTATCCCTAAAATCGAAATCAATCGTTGAGGAAGCTATTAACTCTCCTCCTGAAATTTCAATAGAATTATCAATAATGGTTTGCGCTGAAAGTGGCTCCGTTTTTTCTTGCTTACAATTTAAAAATAGAAGTGATAGTATAATGACTAACGAATATTTCATATTTGGCTCATTTCAGAATTAAGTCGGAAAACTAGTCATTTAATAACATTTTTTTAATGTTAAAAATAATTACATTTGCTCTCTATGCAAAAACCGGTAAACATTAAGAATAAAAAAGCAAAGTTTGAGTACGAAATTCTTGATACTTATACTGCTGGTATTGTATTAACCGGAACCGAAATAAAATCTATAAGAGATAGTAAAGCATCAATTGCTGAAAGCTTTTGTGAGTTTAATGATCGTGGTGAATTATTTGTTATAAACATGACTATTCAAGAATATGTATACGGTAATTATTACAATCACAAACCCAAAGCTGAACGCAAACTATTACTCAACAAACGTGAACTAAAAAAATTAGAAAAAGAAGTTAACGTTAAAGGAAATGCTATTATACCTCTTCGTTTATTTGTTAATGAAAAGGGATTAGCAAAACTAGACATCGCCTTAGGAAAAGGTAAAAAACTCTTCGACAAACGAGATACCATAAAGGATCGTGATAACAAACGAGACCTTGACCGTATTAAGAAAATTTATAAGTAACTACTTTTTTGGCACTGAAATTGTTACAAGAAAACATTTAACATTTATCATAGTTTAATTTATGATTGCTTAACAAAAGGGATTTAACAAAATGTCTATGTTTGGCATTCACTAGGCAACCGTTTTATAAAAAAACGCGTCTACTATATAAAACCATCAATCACAATTATGAAAACAAGATTACTCTCTACGCTTACATTTTTATTTGCTTTAGCTTCTTTTTCTCAAATTAAAGGTACAGTTACTGACACTAAGAATGAACCGCTTCCTTTTGTCAATATTTATATTGAAAACACCTATATAGGTACAACAAGTAATGAAGATGGAAATTATGAACTTAATATAACCAGCTCCAAAACATATACCGTTGTATTTCAGTTTTTAGGTTATAAAACCGTAAAGAAAAAAGTAGACATAGAGACTTTTCCCTATATGATTGATGTTGTTCTATTAGATGAAGAAATCTCATTAAATGAAGTGGTTATAAATGCTGAAGAAAACCCAGCAAATATCATCATACGTCAAGCTATTGCTAATCGAAAAGAGAATCAAGAAAAGATACAAAGCTATACCTCAGATTTTTACTCAAGAGGCTTAATTAGAATTAAAGATGCACCAGAGAAATTCTTAGGACAAGATATGGGCGATCTTGGTGGCGGACTTGATTCTACACGAAGTGGTGTTATTTATCTCTCTGAAACAGTTTCTAAACTTGAATATTTAAGACCGAATAAACTCAAAGAAAAAATCTTAGCCTCTAAAGTAAGTGGTGACGATAACGGATTTAGTTTTAACAATGCTATTGATGTTGATTATGACTTATACAACAATACAATTGAACTAGGGAATAAAATCATTACACCTATTGCTAACAATGCTTTTGGATATTATCGTTATAAATTAGAGGGTGTTTTTTATGATGATAGAGGAAATCTTATTAATAAAATAAAAGCAACTCCTCGAAGAAAAAACGATCCTGTTTTTGAAGGCTACATTTATATCGTTGAAGACCAATGGACAATTTACGCTGCAGAACTAGATATTTCTGGAACTCAAGCACGACTACCTGCTGTAGATAAAATTACAATTACGCAAAACTTCTCGTTTTCAGAACAAGATCATATTTGGGCAAAAATATCTCAAAATATAGATTTTAAATATGGCATCTTTGGGATAAAAGGGGATGGTCGTTTTACTGCAGTTTACAGTAATTATGAGTTTAATCCTGGATTAGAACGCAAAAATTTCACCAGAGAGATTGTTTCATTTGCAGATGAAGCGAACAAAAAAGATTCGACCTTTTGGAATACCGTTAGACCTGTACCATTAACCATTGAAGAAATTACAGATTATGTAAAAAAAGACAGTATCCAGATTGTAAGAGAATCTAAAACATATCAAGACTCGATAGATACTGTGTCAAATAAGTTTAAATTAGGAAGCATTATTGGTGGTTATACGTATACCAATTCCTATGAAAACTGGAGCGCAGGTATTTCCTCTCCTATTGAAGCTATAAGTTTTAATACTGTTCAAGGCTGGAATGCAAATCTTGGAGCTTTTTATACTAAAAGCTATAATGACTATGAACGTTATTTTAGCATTAGAGGAAATATAAACTATGGATTTAGTGATGAACGCTTACGTGGTTCTGTTTCGGCTACATATAAATTTAACAATAAAAGCAGGCCCTATGTAAGCCTTTCTGGAGGAGTTGTAACACCTCAGTTTAATGCAAACAATCCTATTTCCAAAACTTTAAATACAGCATTTTCATTGATTTCAGAAGAAAATTATCTAAAACTTTATGAAAACACTTATGTACAAACTTCATATTCTAATGAGCTATTCAATGGATTTAGAATAAACGCAAGTTTAGGTTATCAAAGACGCAAAGCACTATTTAATACAACAGATCAAGCTTGGTATCCAAAAGATGATAAAGTGTACACAAGTAATAATCCCTTAGATGAAACAGCTTATGGTATTGCTTCTTTTGACACACATAATATTATGAAGTTTGATGTTTCAGCACGCATCAATTTTGCGCAAAACTATTTAAGTTATCCTGATGGAAAATATAATATTCCAAACTCTAAATATCCAACTGTTACTTTAGGTTATGAAAAAGGATTTTCGTCATCTATTGATGCTTATAATTTTGATCAAGTAAAAATTCGCGTTAGACATGGACTCAATGTTAGAGATAAAGGTCGTTTTCAGTATCATATAAAAGCTGGTAAGTTTTTTAATGGTGATGATATTGCCTTTGTCGATTATCAACATTTTAATGGTAACCAAACACAAATTGGCTCTGGTTCTTATTTAAATGTATTTAATAATTTACCATATTATACGGCGAGTACTAATGATTCCTATTTAGAAATGCATGCTGAACATGATTTTAATGGTTTCCTCCTCGGAAGAGTACCATTACTTAAAAAACTCAATTTTAATTTAATAGTTGGTGCTCACGCATTAGCTACACCAGATAATAAACCGTATCAAGAATACAGCATTGGATTAGATAATATTGGATGGGGGAAATTTAGATTTTTACGTTTAGATTACGTACGTTCGTATCAAAGCGGATTTCAAAGCGATGCCATTTTGTTTGGCTTGAAATTCTTTTAAGCCTTTAATTATGAAAAAACTAATATTACTCGTTCTACTTATTAGTACATCAGTAGTTGCACAACAAGAAATAGATTACTCAAAGCATGTTACAACTGTTGATAGTACAATAGAAGCGCTCTATAGTGTAATTTCAGGAGATAAAGGAGAAGCACGTGATTGGGATAAATTTCGGTACTTATTTCATGAGAATGCCAAACTTATTCCAACAAGAAAAACCAAAGACAGCAAATATGTTGTCACTTATATGACACCAGATGATTATATAGAACGTGCTGGTAAATGGCTAGTAGAAAATGGATTTCATGAAGTTGAAATTAGTCGAAGCACACAAACCTTTGGTAATATCACTCAAGTGTTTAGTACCTATGAATCCTACAAAAGCAAAAGTGATACTGAACCCTTTATGAGAGGTATTAATAGTATTCAGTTATTAAACGATGGTCGTCGTTGGTGGATTATTAATATTTACTGGCAGCAAGAAACAGATGAACACCCTATTCCTGAAGTTTATTTACCTAAAAATTAATTTTTTATCAATTTAAATGTTTGCTGTACATCTTCTGACGTAATATTTAAAAAATAGACTCCAGAAGGCAATTCCGATATTTCGATTTGTGATTGGCTTTGAAACTGCCCTACTTGCTTTCCAAATACATCATATAGTACAATCTCAAAATGAATGGCTTCCAAATGGATATTAATTATATCCTGAAATGGATTAGGGACTACTGAAATATCCAAAACATTATGATCAACTAAGTTTAACAAATTGCAATCTGGATTTACAGTCGAGCTTGTTGAAAATGATCCATTATTTACATACCAATTTTCCCAAGTGCCACCTTGTACATCACTTAAATCCCCAAGAATCACATAATTTTCACCTGTTTCTGTTCCTGGCACCTTATATACTTTTATAGCTTCTCCTCCTTTATTCCATGTTAAAGCTTGTCCGTTAACACAATTTTCTGGAAGAAAATCATTCACACAATTCGTTCTCAAAAAATAAGCAAACTCATCATAATTAGGATAATCTCCATAAACACGAGCTTCTCCAAATTCATCAATACAAACAGCTGTATATTCATTACACGCAATACCAAAAGACCAAAATCCATTATCTGTAGCATAACGTGCTAAAAATGTGGCATGCCTTGCGCGTCTATCTGGATCATCATAATGTGTATCTGTAATAGTATGTTCTAAAAAAGGAATGTTTAAAAAATCATTATAACCTAAAGTCATTCTATTATGATACGGATTTGATAAGGCTTGAGCATTAGTAACCGTTCCATTTTCCGCAGAAAAATAAGCGCTTCCTAAAATAGCCATTCCTGCACTCGTTCCTCCAATAGCTCCACCTTTATCATTAATAAAACTATTAAGTACATCTTCCATAGCATTATCTTTAAAGTAACTCACATAATCATATTGATCACCACCAGCAAACCAAATGGCTTCAGCATTTTCAACTTTTTGAAGCACATAAGGATCTAAAGCGCCTGCTTGATTATGAATTACAAATGTGGTCACCGAATTAACAGCCACGCCTAATCCTGAGTACATATAATTATTATAACCATTACTTCCTGAAGCTCTTAAAACCACTACATCTCCTCCATTTGCCCGCTCCAAAAACCAAATCATAGCATTATCATGCTCACTTGCACCTCCCATCATACAAATCCCAAACTCATTATTGGTATCAATATCTGTAGCATTTCCTGTGGCATACTCAGTATAATTTTGAGACATTACAATTTGAGTAAATACTATAAATAGCAGTGTAATTTTTTTCATAATCTAATTTGAATAATGGTTTTCGATAATAAATTCATCAAATAGTTTTTGTTCTTTTTGTTGCTCAGATGACATTTCAGATATGTTTAAATCACTCATTCCTCTAGGAGAATAAAAATAAGTTTTCCAAATTGCTCTATGCTTAAAGAATACATGTTCTTCATAGAATTCATCATCTTCATAAACTCCTATCCAGAATTTTGTTATAACAATAACAGTAAGTATTAATACAATTCTTGATAGTCTTTTATCCACTTTTATAGTTTAATTCCTATCTTCTAAAAGTGGTACAAAGCGAAATTCGCCAAATTCATGTTGCTCAAATTCTTTTGGGCCTTTTCTAATAAACAACGTCATTATTTGAATATCATCACCAACAGGAATTACCAAACGACCTCCAATTTTTAACTGACCTAATAAAGGTTTAGGTACAAATGGTGCTCCAGCAGTTACAATAATACTATCAAAAGGAGCTTCTTCTTCTAAACCAATATAACCATCTCCAAAAATAAGTTTCTTTGGCTTATAACCTAGCTTTGGTAAAAACTTACTCGTTTTTTTATACAACTCATGTTGACGTTCAATACTAAAAACCTTGGCTCCCAACAAACATAAAACTACTGTTTGATAACCGCTTCCTGTTCCTATTTCTAATACTTTATGTCCTGTTTTTATTTGTAATAATTCGGTTTGAAAAGCCACAGTATACGGTTGAGAAATCGTTTGATCTGCAGCAATAGGAAACGCTTTATCTTGATACGCATGATCCAAAAAACTAGAATCCATAAATAAATGTCTTGGTATTTTACCAATGGCATCCAATACTTTTTCATTGGTTATCCCTTTAGATTTTATCGTCGCGACAAGTTTTTGTCGTAATCCTTGATGTTTAAGCGTGTCTTTCAAAGTCATTAGTTTACTATGCTAAAATAACGCAAACATTTTTATACTGAAAGCTAAAACGAATTGAATTATCAACTACATAAAAACAAGCATTATTTATTACAAAATTCACATAATAAACTATGAAAAATCTTATTTTTGTTGAAAACGTAAAACAATGCTAAAAGCTGGTGTACTTGGTGCTGGTCATCTAGGTAAAATTCATTTAAGACTTCTCAATCAATCTGAAAAATATGACCTCGTTGGTTTTTATGATGCAGATGAAACCAATGCAAAAAAAGTAGAAGCCGAATTTGGTTACAAATATTTTAATTCTATTGAAGCACTTATAGATGCTGTTGATATGGTAGATATTGTGACGCCAACGTTATCGCATTACGATTGCGCAAAAAAAGCCATAGCAAAAGGCAAACATATCTTTATTGAAAAACCAATAACAAATACTGTTGAAGAAGCTGAACATATTAGAGAATTACTAGCACAATATGATATTCGCGGACAAGTAGGTCATGTAGAGCGATTTAATCCTGCCTTTATTGCTGTAAAAGATATGATCAATAAACCAATGTTTATTGAAACACATCGTTTGGCAGAATTTAATCCAAGAGGTACAGATGTGCCTGTAGTTTTAGATTTAATGATTCATGATATTGATATTATATTAAGTGTCGTTAAGTCTAAAGTAAAAAATGTGTCGGCAAGTGGTGTTTCAGTAATTAGTGATACACCAGATATTGCTAATGCTCGTATTGAGTTCGAAAATGGCTGTGTTGCTAACTTAACAGCAAGTCGTATTTCACTTAAAAACATGAGAAAAACACGTTTCTTCCAAAAAGACGCCTATATCTCTGTAGATTTCTTAGAGAAAAAATGTGAAGTTGTAAAAATGAAAGATGCTCCTGAAACTCCTGGTGATTTTGATATGATTCTTCAAAATGCTGAAGGTATCAAAAAGCAAATCTATTTTGATAATCCTGAAATTGCAAATAACAACGCTATTTTAGATGAATTAGAAACCTTTGCAGATGCTATCAATACGAGCACAACACCAATCGTAACATTACATGATGGTACTGAAGCCTTACGTGTTGCGACCATGATAATAGATCAATTTTAAAAAATAACTTAAATAAAATTTTCGCTTTCACGGAAATAAAAATAAACGTTCAAATGAAAAATGTAGCAGTAATTGGAGCTGGAACAATGGGTAACGGAATTGCCCATACCTTCGCTCAATCTGGATTTAAAGTACAACTTATAGATATTAGCGAAGCCTCTCTTAAAAAAGGAATGGAAACTATTTCTAAAAATTTAGATAGAATGGTTGCAAAAGAAAGAATCACTGAAAGTGATAAGCAAACCACTCTAGGAAACATTACGACATTTACAAGTATTACTGAAGGTGTAGAATATGCTGGACTTGTTGTAGAAGCTGCAACAGAAAACATTGATTTAAAACTAAATATTTTTAAGCAATTAGATGAAGCTTGCCCAGAAGACACAATTTTGGCAACCAACACTTCTTCTATTTCTATTACTCAGATTGCTGCAGTTACGTCTCGTCCGGAAATGATTATTGGTATGCACTTCATGAATCCTGTACCAATTATGAAATTGGTAGAGATTATTCGTGGATATAATACTAGTGATGAAGTAACGCAAACAATCATGGAGCTGTCTAAAGCTTTAGGTAAAATTCCTACTGAAGTAAATGACTATCCAGGTTTTGTTGCCAACCGTATTTTAATGCCAATGCTTAATGAATCTATAGAAACGTTATACAATGGTGTTGCAGGAGTTACAGAAATTGATACTGTTATGAAATTGGGTATGGCACATCCAATGGGACCATTACAATTAGCAGATTTTATTGGTCTTGATGTATGCTTATCGATTTTAAATGTCATGTACGACGGATTTAAAAATCCAAAATATGCACCTTGCCCATTATTAGTAAACATGGTAAGAGCTGGGAAATTAGGTATAAAATCTGGTGAAGGTTTTTATGATTATTCTGAAAGTAGAAAAGCTGAAAATGTAGCAAAGCAGTTTGCTAAGTAGCTAGTAGTCGGCACTGAGTGCTAAATACTGAATACTCAGCACTAAATACTAAAACATGGCAAAAATACGTCCCTTTAAAGCAGTAAGACCAACTCGAGACAAAGTAAGCCTTGTGGCTTCTCGCTCGTATCAAACTTATACGCAAGCCGAACGTGAAGCGCGATTAGATTATAATCCGTTTTCATTTTTACACATTGTAAATCCTGGCTATAAGTATGCAAGAGAAATTACGGGTACTGAACGCTACACTTTAGTAAAAAACCGTTACTTAGAATTTAAAGAAGATAACGTCTTTATTCATGATGATATCGCTTCGTATTACATCTATAAAATTGTAGATAGAAATCATCAAGTATTTAACGGTATTGTAGCTGCAGCAAGTGCTGAAGATTACGAAAAAGATATCATAAAAAAGCATGAAGATACTATTGAGTATCGCGAACATATTTTTAAAGATTATCTAAAAACTGTTGGTTTTAATGCAGAGCCTGTTTTACTTACCTATCCAGATAATAAAACCATCTCAAACATCATTGAAGAAATACAAAAAGAGCGTGCTGAATTTGAATTCACAACAACATACCGAGATACACATTATCTATGGAAACTAGAACAGAAAGATGCTATTGAAATAATACAAAAAGAATTTGAAAACATGTCGACCATTTATATAGCAGATGGTCATCATCGTTCAGCTTCTTCATATTTGCTATATAAAGATCAAAAGGAAAGCAATCCTAACCATACTGGCAATGAATCTTACAATCATTTTATGTCTTTTTTAATTCCAGAATCTGAATTGAAAATTCATGAATTCAATAGACTTGTAAAGGATTTAAACGGATTGTCGAAAGAAGAATTCCTTATTCAATTAGATACTATTTTTAGAATTGAAAACAGAGGTGTCATGCCATACAAACCTTCAAAAAAACATCATTTTAGTATGTACCTTGATGGCGAGTTTTACTCCTTATATCTCAGAAAGTCACTTTATAATTTTGAAACAGCTTTAGATGCTTTAGATGCTCAAATTTTATACCATACGATTTTAAAACCTATTTTAGGTATTAACGATTTACGTAATGACGTACGCATAGATTATATTAATGGAAAAAAAGATATCATTAATGTAAAAGGGAGAATTGATAATGGCGAATTTGCTGTTGGGTTTGGTATGGTTCCTGTTACTATTAATGAAATAAAACAAATTGCAGACGAAGGTCTCAAAATGCCACCAAAGAGTACATTTATTGAACCCAAATTACGAAGTGGAGTGACAATTTATGAATTCTAAAAAACAGCTTAAATAATGAAACCAAAATTGTTTCTTATAGTGTTTTTAATTGCCACAGCATTATATTCTCAAGACTTTGAAGGTGTAGTGACTTATAAAGTTGAATATCCTAAAAACAATTCGTCTTTAACAGAACAAGAACTTAAAAAGGAATTAGGCACAGCTGTAACCACATATTTTAAAAACGGTTTTTATAAAGAGCATACGAATTCAAAATTTATGAGCTACCAACTTTTTAGACATACAGATAGTTTAATTTATTATAAAAACGATAGCAAATCTGACACCTTACTTTTTTATAGAGCAGACACTAAAACCGGTGAGGAATTTTCATATGAAATTGAAAAAAAAACAGATACTATTTTAGGATATATATGTGACAAGCTTTCCATCAAAGACAAATATGGCACAAAAACATATTATTATTCTAGCAAACTTTCATTAGATCCTAATTACTATAAAAGCTTTACAATTTCAAATAAAGATAAAGTAGTAATGCTCATGCAAGCCATATATCTAAGATTAGAGATGTCGTATTCAGCATTATCAATTGATATTATTGCTACAGACATCAAAAGAAAAAAATTAAAAAAATCTACATTTAGAATACCAAAACATCGCGTTTTAATTGAGAGCAAGTTATAACTATGGATATCAAACAAAACCTAGACAACATAAAATCCCAGCTTCCAAAACATGTCACATTAGTTGCCGTGTCTAAAACAAAACCTATAAGTGATTTAAAGGAAGCTTATAATGCTGGTCAACGCATTTTTGGCGAAAACAAAATCCAAGAAATGGCTAGTAAGTTTGAGCAAATGCCAAAAGATATTAAATGGCATATGATTGGTCATGTACAACGCAATAAAGTAAAGTATATGGCTAAATTCGTGAATTTAATTCATGGTGTTGATAGTTTTAAACTTCTTAAAGAAATAAACAAACAGGCAGAAAAACACAATAGAACAATCAATTGTTTACTTCAAATAAAAATTGCAGAAGAAGACAATAAATTTGGAATGTCTTCAAAAGACGCATTAGCATTACTTAGGTCAGAGGAATTTTTAAACTTAAAGAGCGTTAGTATTACAGGTGTAATGGGAATGGCAACTTTTACAGATGATAATGATCAAATAAAACAGGAATTCACAAGACTCAAAATTGCTTTTGAAGAGTTAAAAACTATAGACGATTCAATAAAAAACCTAAGCATGGGAATGAGTAGTGACTACAAACTTGCAATTGATTGTGGAAGTACAATGATTCGTGTAGGAAGTAGTATATTTGGAGCTAGAATTCACACTAAACAGTAGACAAAACCACACTTTTAACTCCTAAATATAAATAACCTATTTACGCAATACTTGACATAGAAACCACAGGCGGAAAATACAATGAAGAAGGCATTACAGAAATCGCCATCTATAAATTTGACGGTCACCAAGTGATTGATACATTTATTAGCCTAGTAAATCCAGAGCGTGAAATTCAACCTTTTGTAGTTAACCTTACTGGTATTAATAGCAATATGCTTAAAAATGCGCCTAAGTTTTACGAAGTAGCTAAACGCATTGTAGAGATCACCGAAGATTGTATCATTGTTGCTCACAACGCACAATTTGATTATCGCATATTGCGAACAGAATTTAAACGTTTAGGTTTCGGTTTTAAACGAAAAACACTTTGTACAGTAGAACTTTCCAAGCAATTAATACCTGGTCAATTATCTTATAGTCTAGGAAAATTAACGCGTGCTTTAGGTATTCCTGTAAGTGATAGACATAGAGCAAATGGTGATGCCATAGCAACAGTAAAACTCTTTAAAATGCTGCTTAGTAAAGATTTAGATAAACAGATCATAAAGGACAATGTTAAGACTGAAATTGTAACACGCTTAAAAGACAACCATAGAACAATTATTGATGCTTTACCATCTATTACTGGCGTCTACTATATTCATGATGAAAATGGTGACATTATTTACATAGGAAAAAGTAAAAATATAAAGCATCGTATCAATCAACATTTCACAAATAATAGTACAAAGTCTAAGAAACTTCAGCTCTTAGCAAAATCGGTTACTTATGAAGCGACAGGAAACGAACTTGTGGCCCTTTTGAAAGAAAGTGAAGAAATAAAACGAAACAAACCACTATATAACAGAGCGTTAAAGCGAACTATGTTTACCCATGCCTTATATAGTTTTAAAGATAAAAACGGTTATATCAATTTAAAAATTGATATAACAAGTTCAAATGAAAAACCTATAACAACATTTAGCAATATGCAAAGTGCAAAAAGCTTTATGTTTAAAATCGTTGAGAAGCATGAACTCTGTCAAAAGCTAACTGGCCTTTATCCAACAAGGACTAATTGCTTTAATTACACCATCAAAAGTTGTTTTGGTGCTTGTATAAAAAAAGAACCTGCTGCTGATTATAATAAGCGTGTTGAAGATCTTATAGCTCAAAACAGCTATGAAAATAAAAACATGGTCATTATTGATCAAGGTAGAGACCTCGATGAGAAAAGTGTTATCTATATAGAAAATGGTGTATTTAAAGGTTTAGGTTTTTATAATCTGAATCACCAAATAAACAATATTGAAGTCTTAGAATCTATTATAACGCCAATGGAAAACAATAGAGACACGCAGCATATTATTCAAAGTTATTTAAGACGACATAAAAAAGTAAAAACCATATCTATTTAAAATTTCTCATAATGAAATCATTTTTACTATGTATTACATTAGCCTTAACATTACACATACAAGCACAAACAGGCTTTAACACTGAAGGTTTTGAAGTAACAAAACAAGATATCGAACTTAATGTTTATGAAAAAGATTCTACTGCTAATGCTTTAGTTATCTATGAAATTGGAAGGAGCTTTGTAGACAGAGAAACATTTTTATTAAAAACTGAAATCAAGAAAAAACTAAAGATTTTAAATCGTAACGGTTTTGAAAAAGCTACTGAAACTGTTTACTTATATGTTAAGAATGGTAAAAAAGAAAAAGTTTCAAAAATAAAAGCTACAGTTTATAATATCGAAAATGACAAGGTCACACGAACCAAGTTAGATAAAAATTCAATTTTCAAAGAACAATACAATGAGAATTACACGCTTGTAAAATTCACATTTCCAAATATCAAAGAAGGTTCTGTTATTAACTACAGCTATACAATTGAATCTCCATATTTTTTTAAATACAAAAGCTGGTATTTTCAAGAGGATATTCCAAAACTACATAGTGAATACCAACCCAGTATTCCAGGTAATTGGGAGTACAATATAAAATTAGTAGGTGGAAAAAAACTACATACAAACGAATCATCACTTAGAAGAAATTGCCTTCAAGTTCCTGGTGCTGGTTCATCAGATTGTGGCGATTATATTTATGTAATGAAAGATATTCCAGCATTTGTTGATGAGGAATTTATGACTACGAGTGAAAACTATATGGCAAGAATTGAATATGAACTAAAAGTTTTTAGGGGATTTGATGGCAGAGTAGATAATATTACTAAAACATGGAAAAGTGTTGAAGGCGAACTTAAAAGTGACAACAATATTGGTAGACAATTAAAAAAAAGCGGCATTACAAAAGGCTTACTTAGTGAAGATATTATAAGCAAAAGTAACCCTTTAGAAAAAGCTCAAGCCATCTTTAAATATGTACAGAACACATATACATGGAATGAAAGTTTTAATATTTTTAATGAAGTTTCTGTAAAAGACTTAGTACAAAACAAATCGGGAAATGTTTCAGAAATAAACATTTTACTTCATAATTTACTTAAAGCCAATGCTATTGATGTAAAGCCTATTTTAGTTTCTACAAGGAATAATGGTTTAGCTACAAAAATTTATCCCGTAATCTCTGATTTCAATTACCTTATAGTTCAGGCAACTATTGATGGGCAAAATTATCTACTAGATGCAACAGATAATTATTTAGCATTTGGACAACTCCCTTTTAGATGTCTTAACCAATATGGACGCTTATTAGACTTTAAGGATGGTGGTTACTGGGTAGATATTGAAGCCAACCAATTAAGTCTCAAGAAACATCAGGTTAGATTAATTATTGAAAATCAAACTCTTAAAGGCAGCATTTCAACGAAAAGTACAGGATACCACGCTATAAAAGCTAAAAAAAGATACTTTAACAATCCTGATTCATATTTAGATTCTTTTGTGAATTCTAATACAACAACACAATTTTTAGAGCACGATTCACAAACAATAGATCAAACAAATCCTGAGTTTTCTGAAACATTTAGAGTAGAGCAAAGCTTAGACAATGTTGGAGATAATTTCTATATCAATCCGTTTGTAATTACATTTTTTGATGAAAACCCATTTAAACTACAGCAACGTACTTATCCTATAGATTTTGGTTACAGTGATGCATATATATATACTGCAGAAATAAATACTGAAGGTTATGAGGTTATTGAAATTCCAAGGACTACTAGAGTTTCACTTCCTAACAAAACAGGAACATTATTATTTAATGCAAGTAAAAGTGATAATTCGATTATCATCTATTTTAAATTTAATTTTAAAGAAGCCATTTATGGTTCTGAATATTACGATGCATTAAAGCAATATTTTGCATCTATAGTAGATATTCAAAAGAACTCCTTAATCGTATTAAAAAAGAAACAATAACTTTTTAGTACATTTGAACTAATGAATAAAGACAATCAAAAATCTAATTGGCAAAAAAAACTTCATGAAATCATTTATGAAGCCGACACGCCTACTGGAAAATTATTTGATGTTGTTTTACTCATACTAATTCTTGCAAGTATTATACTAGTAATGCTTGAAAGTATTGATTCGTTTTCAGAAGAGTACGCTTCGTTTTTAAACATTTCCGAATGGATTATTACAATTCTATTCTCTCTAGAGTATGTAGCTAGGATTGCAACAGTTAATAAACCCACAAAATACATCTTTAGCTTTTATGGTATTATCGATTTATTATCTACAATTCCAAAATACATATCGTTTTTTATATTAGGTTCAAGTTCTCTATTAGCGATAAGAGCGTTGAGGTTATTACGTGTTTTTAGAATTTTAAAATTAGCACGTTATATTGGTGAATCCACAAATTTTGTTCGTGCACTAAAAGCAAGTCGCGCAAAAATAGTAGTGTTCCTATTTTTCGTTGTAATTCTATGTATCATCTTAGGCACAGTAATGTACCTCGTAGAAGGGAATAAAAATAGTGGTTTTACAAGTATTCCAAGAAGTGTCTATTGGGCAATTGTAACTTTAACAACTGTTGGTTATGGAGATATTGCACCTGTAACAGCTTTGGGTCAATTTATTGCATCTTTAATTATGATAATGGGTTATGGTATTATCGCAATACCTACAGGAATTGTCTCTTCTGAAATGACAAAAGTTAATAAACGCAATGTACAAATGAACACACAATCTTGTCCGAATTGTTTAGCCGAAAATCATCGAGATAAAGCTACTTTTTGTCATAATTGTGGCACTATTTTAAATGAATAATAAATACTTAATCTCTATTGTTGGTCCTACTGCCATAGGAAAAACGGCACTTAGTATTAAACTAGCTAATCATTTTAATACTGAAATTATTTCGGCAGATTCTAGACAGTTTTATAAAGAAATGCAAATTGGTACTGCAGCTCCTACTCCAACTGAATTAGCTGCAGCTCCACACAATTTTATTAAACATATCTCAATTAATGATGATTATAATGTAGGTGCTTTTGAAAGAGATGCTATTGCATTACTAACCAAACTGTACAAAAAACACAACGTTATAATAATGGTTGGTGGATCTGGTTTGTATGTAAATGCAGTAACTCATGGCTTAGATCAATTTCCAGAAGTAGACCCATTGATTAGAGAAGAATTAAATATTAGGTTACAAAAAGATGGTCTTGAAAGTTTGCAATTTCAGCTTAAAAAGTTAGACCCAAAAGCGTATAATACTATTGCTATTGATAATCCGCATCGAGTTATTAGAGCGTTGGAAGTTTGTATTTCAAGTAAAAAGCCCTATTCTTCTTTTTTAAATGCAGAAAAAAAAGCACGAGATTTCAAAACAATCACCATAAGCTTAACAGCAGACAGACCTCTTATTTATGACAGAATCAATACACGTGTAGACCTTATGATCGCCGAAGGTTTGTTAGACGAAGTAAAAAAACTAAAACCTAAACAACAATTAAACGCATTAAATACAGTAGGCTACAAAGAGCTCTTCAAGTATTTAGATGATGAGTGGACTTTAGATTTTTCAATTTCAGAAATAAAGAAGAATACACGACGTTTTGCAAAACGGCAATTGACTTGGTTTAAGAAGGATAAGGATGCGATTTGGTTTGATTATGAAGCCAATATCGAAAATATAGTTGCTTGTATTGAGCAGCAAATAAGAGAGATTTGAAATGTATCTTTAAAAATAAAACACAAAAACTCTTATTTTCAATTAATTAACACTAGATTTGCATCTTAAATAATTTAATATATATTATGAGTAAAGGTACCGTAAAATTCTTCAACGATTCTAAAGGATTTGGATTTATCACAGAAGAAGAAAACAACAAAGAACATTTTGTACACATTTCAGGTTTAATTGACGAAATTCGTGAAGGAGATGAAGTAGAATTTGAATTAACTGAAGGAAAAAAAGGATTGAACGCAATTAACGTAAAAGTTATATAATTTTCGATATTTTTTAAAACAAAAAAGCCAATCATTAAGATTGGCTTTTTTTTATACCTCTAATATTATTTAAGCGTCTTGATTAACGACTAACCTAAAACCTTCACCATGAATATTTAAAATTTCAACTTTTCCGTCTAATTTTAAATATTTTCTAAGCTTAGCAATATAAACATCCATACTTCTAGATGTAAAATAATTATCATCTCTCCATATTTTTGTCAATGCCAATTCACGTGGCATTAAATCATTTTCATGAAGTGCAAGCATACGTAATAATTCGTTCTCTTTTGGAGATAATTTAATTGGATCTTTACCATCAAATTTCAAGAAACGTAGTTTAGAGTTTAAATCAAATCTTCCAATCTTAAACTCAAATTGCTTACTATCTGCTATTGTATCTGTAGCTTTACGCTGAATAATAGCTTTAATTTTCATAAGTAATACTTCACTATCAAATGGCTTATTTAGATAATCATCTGCACCAACTTTATAACCTTTAAGAACATCTTCTTTCATTGCCTTGGCGGTTAAAAAGATAATTGGCACATCTGTATTTTTTTCTCTAATTTCTTTGGCTAAAGTAAATCCATCTTTATAAGGCATCATTACATCTAAAATACATAGATCATAATCATCTTTTTTGAATTTCTCGAAACCTTCCATTCCGTTTTTTGCATGAACCACATCATAATCGTTCATGTTTAAATAGTCTTTTAAAACTGTTCCGAAGTTTGGATCATCTTCTACTAAAAGTATTTTCTTATTTTGCTCTTCCATAATTTATGATATTAATGGTAGCTTTATTGTGAATGTGCTACCTTTTCCCTTTTCACTTTCTACTGATATATGACCTTGATGGTCGTCAATAATTCGTTTAACATATGATAAACCTAAACCATGACCTTTTACATTGTGTACATTTCCGGTATGTTCTCTATAAAATTTTTCGAACACCTTTTTTTGAACTTGCTTAGACATTCCATTTCCTTGATCTGAAATCTTAAGCAGTATATTATTTCCTATATTTTCTGTATAAACATCAATTTTAGGCACTCCATTACTATACTTAATTGCATTATCTAAAATATTTACAATCACATTAGTGAAATGTGTTTCGTTTGCTAAAACCGAAGATTTATCTGCTTTTAAGTATGTTTTTACATAGCCTTTGCGATCTTCAACTAATAATTCTACATGTGTTAATGCATCTTCAATTAAGTCGTGAAGTTTCACTCTTTCCTTACTAATATTGAGTTCGTTTTTTTCTAATTTAGAAATTCGTAATACATTTTCTACTTGAGCATGCATACGTTTATTCTCTTCTTTAATCATTTTCAAGTAACGCATTACTTTATCTTGATCATTAATTATTTTTGGGTTTTTAATAGAATCTAAAGCCAAATTTATAGTCGCAATAGGTGTTTTAAATTCATGCGTCATATTATTGATAAAATCAGTTTTAATTTGTGAAATTTGACGTTGCTTTATTAATTGATAAATTGCACTAGAATACGCTAAAACTATAATCAATGTAAATATAATAGAGAGTACTATCATTCCAAATATTGAAGATAACAAGTACTTTCTACGTTCTGGAAAATCAACATATAATGTATAATTACTTTTATTATCATTATCTGCAAAAACTGGAATACCAACTGTAGACTTTACACTTAAATCGAAATTATCTGATTGAATTTTAGTTGATAAATCTTTATCATAAATCGCATATTCAAAAGCTGTATTTATACCACTACTTTTAAATTGTAATTCTAATAACTCTGAAACTACTTTGTTAGTAATACGCTTATATACTGGAAAATTTTTATAAACTTTTCGATAATTAGATTTATATATTTTACGCCCAACATCATCTAAAGTACTATAATCTGTAAATGTTTGCGTTGGCGTTAAATTAATTTTACCATCAATTGAATTACGCTCAAAAACTTTAGTTTCACTAACATTAGTGAATCTACTTATGTTTATACTGTCTGTACCAATGTCAAAGAACAAGGATGGAACTTTAAAGCTCTCTTCCGATATTGCATTTTTAAATCGAATTGCCTGATTAGTTTCTTCATTAAAAGAATCAAAAATTAAGAGTTGCTTAATTTCTGTTGTATCAGGATTCCGACCATTATTCACTGCTTCTTTGTATAATCTATCATAACTAAGAAGCTCCTTATCTTCAATAGCTTTAGAAACCGAAATAAGAGAACGCTTAACATTTAAAGTAAATTGTTTCTCTTCGTTTCTTAAAGTATTATTAATAAAAAATGCTTGAACGAAGATGATGCCAATGAGAGATAAACTCATTAAAACCACCAATAAAATGAATAGCTTTTTGCCCATCATTCAAATTTAGTATTTTAACATTTAGGATTATTAATGTTTAACCTTACATTAACAAATATGTTAATTTTTAAGTTTTTTTATTTGTTTTAGAATAGATTGATGAATTTCTAGAACTTGTGCTTTAGTGTTTCTTAAATTATCGTTAACAATTACAAAATGAGCTCTTTTCATTTTTTCCTGATCACTCATTTGATTATCTAAAATAGCTTCAATTTTAGATCTCTTAGTATTGTCTCTTTTTATTACTCTTTGAATACGCGCTTCTAAATTTGCGCTAACGGTTATTATAATATCATATTCAGCCTGTTTATTTTGCTCAAAAATAATAGCAGCTTCTTTAATAACATAACTAGCTTTTTGTTGCTTTTTCATCCATCTTTTAAAATGTGAAGCAACCTTAGGATGCACAATAGCATTCATTTTAACTAGATCATCTTTACTTTTAAAAATTTTTGCAGCTATAAAAGTTCTATTAATCTCTTTACCAATATAGGCTTCATCACCAAAGAGCGCTATCAGTTTTCTTCTAATAACTTTAGAAGTCACCATTAATCGCTTAGCTTCAACATCAGCGATATAGACTGGTATATCAAGTGCTTCAAAAAAATTAGCTACAGTAGTTTTACCACTTCCAATTCCTCCTGTAAGTCCTACAACTATCATTTAATAAATATATATTCGACTTTATTCTGTTTCATTCTAGCAGATTTAACCTTGTCTGAACTAACAATCAATTTAGGCACAAAAAAAGACTTCTCTGTTTTTGAAATATCGTTATAATTACACTCAACCCTAAAGTCATTAACTTTTATATTTTTATAATCTTTCAAGCTAAGGTAATAGACAACTTTAATATGCTTAGGGAAATAGTTTAATTCTACATTGTTAGGTATATTTAAAATCGTAATTGGAATCTCAAATGTTCCTTCTGTAAATTTTTCTACTTCAGCAGTTATCTTAATATTTTCTTCGGAAAGTTTTAAACGTTCAGATGCATTTAAAAGCTCTAAACTAACGATTTCATTTATATTCGTTTTTACTTCATTTAAATCAAAAGGTATTGTCTCAACAAAATCAATTTTAGAAATTTCTTGTTCGGCGCCAATAATTTTTACAGAATCAGGTCGAATCTTAACACCATATAGAGCGTCATAACCTGAAGCATAATTAACTTTAGACTTTAAAACTACAGGTACTTTTTTAAAACTTAATATCCCATAAGGCAATACTAATGTATCAGGCTTAACAGATACAATATCTACCATTTGACCTAATTGCTGTTTTAAATCATAAGTTCCTTTTTCTGCTAGCCATATATATGTATTATCCTTTGAATTTGTAATAGTCTCCAAATCTAAATCATAAGTGGACTTATAAAAGTAATAGGATAGCAAATTAAAACCATGTGTAGAAACAGTGACATTAATTTTTGGGATACTATCTAATGTTATAATATTATTCTCAGGAAGGTTTTTAAATGTTATAGAAAAAGGAATGGTTTCTACATAAGTTTCAGAAAGCTTAGTAACCACTAAAATCAAAAATGAAATTAAAAAGAAAAGTCCAAAAACATTAAGTGTTTTGTTTTTTGAAGATCTGGTTAATTTTGATTTTATACTACTTAACATTTTTAAAGAATAATTTTGGAAACCGTTTCTTCGGGTCTTTATTTAATAATTCAATTGCAAACGTTGATTTTAAAAATCCATAACCGTAACCAAAGAATTGAATAAAAATAGCTAAAATTGCTTGAAAAGCCACACTTAAATTCATTGTGGAAGTTAGTGCTAAAACAAAAGCACTAAGTATATAAACACCATAAACCGCTAAAGGCAGTTTAAAACCTAGTAAAAACGACACAGAAGCAGTTATTAATCCTAAACAAAACAATGTAGGAAACCAATACGTTACACGTTTAGTTTTTGGATGCCATTTATTAAGTATAGGTCTTACCATACCAAACTTATGCACTTGTTGGTAAAATTTTTTCCATGAAATACGTCTTTTATGAAATACAAAAGCCGCATTAATCAATACAGTTTGATAACCTAAATTATTTAATCTAATTGATAAATCTGGATCTTCTCCTGGATGAATTAATCCAAAGCCTTTAGAATCTATAAAAGCACGTTTAGACAACCCCATATTAAAACTTCGTGGTTGAAATTTCTCGTCAGATGAATTTCCTCCTCTTATTCCTCCAGTTGTGATAAATGAAGTCATGGCAAAATTTATTGCTTTTTGAAGATTAGTAAACGATTGATGCGCAGCATCTGGCCCACCAAAACAGTCAATATAATTTAAAGTTAAATACGACTGAACAGTTTCTAAATAATGAGGAGGCAATAAACAATCTGAATCCAAGATTATAAAATAATTTCCCTTGGCATTTTGCATACCAAAGTTTCTAGAATCTCCAGGACCTGAATTATCTTTAAAGTAATATGAGATATCTAAGTCTTGGCTAAAAGCATTTACAATATGTTTACAATCTATAGAAGAACCATCCTCAACTATAACAATTTCAAAAGGAATAGTTCCTTCTAAATTTTTAAAACTACAAAGCAGTTCTTCAACTTCATCGGGTCGATTATAAACAGGTATAATAAATGAAAACTGTAATGTACTCATACCTTACAAAGGTAGCTATTGTATTTAAATTATTTATATTTAAAGTGTAATACAAATTAATAAGAAATGAAATCAAAAAATATCTTTATTCATATACCTAAAACTGGAGGGACAACCATTAATTGTGTTATGACAAAATCTGAATGGCAAACGGAACCTGATTTTAATTACAGGCATATTCTTTATGATACTAAGAGGTCAAATTCTGGTGATATATTTAATCCTTTAAAGAATGATATGTATTCTGATTATGAGATTTTCACTATGCTAAGAAACCCAGTAGACAGAATTATATCTGAATACTATTTCATTAAAGACAGACCAGAATTTATGTCATTAATAAAACCCATTCCTAAAAATCTTCTTGAATATGTAAAGCATAAACAAACCAGAAATTACATGGTAGGCTTTATGCTAGGTAAACGAATGTATGATGAAGAACTAGTATCAGAAAACGACTTACAATTGGTCATAAATACCATAAAAAATTTAAATATAAAAGTTGGTTTTTTTGAATCGTATGAAAAGTCAATGAAATACTTCAGTTCAATTACCGGCATTAAATGGCCAAAGACAGTTGGTATTAAAAGAAAAACCTTAAATAGACCAGAAATAGAAGACGTATCGGATACTATTAAAAATATAATCACAAAAAATAATGCACTTGATTTTGAGTTATATAATTACTGTAAAAGCACATTTGACACTATAAATATTACAGACAGTAATTCAAATAAAATCAATTTCAAAGGCAATGAATATGACTATATCATGAAATATACGCAACGATTTAACGTATTACAAGTTGGTTTAAAGAACACAAATTTTATTGCTCAAAATCAATTATTTTTTAAAGATTTAAATCAAGTTTTACATGAAAAACTTAAAATGACAGATGGCAAATCTTATGTATTAATATGGAATGACTGTTTTATAAAGTCTTATAATGAAGCACATCCAAATACTGAATTGTCCAAAAAATTTATGACTTTAAGCCTTAATTTAGAACCCTTAAAAAAAGTTAAAGAAATAAGTAAAATTCTTGACAAGGGATTTAAAGGAAAGAATGCTAATAACAACAAAGTGTTGACATTTAAAGCGTCTAATTTAAATATGAATTTAAGACTAAAAAAAGATTTCTTTTCTATTCTTAAATCAAAAATAAGATAATATAAAAAAGCCCAATCATAATGATTGGGCTTTTAAATTTATAAACTTAAAGTATCTTACTTCTTAACAATTCTTACTGTTTCAGTAATACCACCAATAGTAACTTGAACAAAATAAGCACCTTGGCTTAATCCATTCATATCAATAGCGGTTTCAACAGTATTAGGTGTCATTTTAACAACTTGTTGACCTAACATGTTATATACAATTACATTTTGAATTTCTTTTTGTGCATTTAATTGTAACTCATTTTTAACTGGGTTAGGGAAATATGTAAATGCATTTTCATTTTCTAAAGAGTTTACAGATAATGTTGCATCTGCAGTAATATTAAATGTACCTTCAGTACGATCAGAACTTGTTGGTGGTGCTGGTGCATTACCATCACTCCAAACTCTAACATAATATGTACCATCAACTAAACCTGTAACAGTTAATGTTTCACCACCATTTGCATCAGAACATCCAAGTTGATCTGCTTGTAAACCTGAACATGAAGTATAAACAGCTACATTAGCTTGATCTGAATCACCAGTAATAACTGTAACGATATTTAAATCGTTTAATCCACCAGATACAGTAACTGAATACCAAACATCTGCAATAACACCAAATAAATCACAAGTAGGTTGCTCTTGAGAACCTGTTTGTGTTGCTCCAACTGTAGTTCCAGCTGTAGTAACTGTTAAAGCAAGTGCTTCAGCACTAGCACATACATCATTTGCAGGAGGAGGTGTTGCAGCAACACAAGTTACTGTCATATCATAAACACCAACACTACCAGCATTATAACCTTCAATTGCAATATAATACGTATCAGTACCATTAGCTGTAAATGTTAAGCTTGATTGACAACATCCACCACAAGCAGCATTATTATCATCATTACCTGCAACAAAAGTTAAAGCTCCTGATGTACCTGTATATACTAATAATGATGTATCATAAGCAGAAGGACATAAGTTTAAAGTTATATCTCCAGCACCTTCAGCAGCACTATCATAGCTATACCATACATTTGGCGCATCAACATCTGCACCACCACCACCATCAGCAGTACCTTCATCTAAAGTAGCATTTGTAGTATCTCCTGTATAGTTACCACCACAAAGAGCAGGTAAAGCGTTTGCAAAATCATCATTTAGAGGAGGACAAACAGCAGCAAATGTTAATGTTGAACTTGATGTAGTACATGCTCCATCATCATCATTTGTAACAGTAATAACTACATCTGTAGCATTAAGGTAAGATCCAAAAGAATATGTACCAGCAGTTAAACCAGCACTAGCAGGAGTTCCTTGATCATCTGTAATAGTTACTCCAGAAGCAGTCCCAATATCAGCAATTACAACTTCAATTGAAAAACCATCATCCACAGGACAATTAGATACAACGTTATAAGTACTAGAAGGAACTGAACATGCAGGACATGTAGCAGTTATTGTACCTGTTGTAATATTTGCAGGAGGTCCAGCAAGACCATAGTTTACATTTGCAACCTCTGCAGATAAAGCATCAAATATTCGATACCCACATTCAGCCGCATAATCAGGAGCGCCATCAGCTGCAGCGACATTAAAAACTGTTGTAACATCATCTCCAGCGTTAACTGTAAAAGTAAAAAGAGCAGAATCTGTACCAGCACCAAAATCACTGTTACCTAAAGTTAAAACAACAGCTCCTTCAACTAATACCTCCACAGAAGAAGCACCATTCCATCCATCTCCCCAAGAATCTGAAAGTTGAATTGTATAATCACATTGTGCTTTAGCAGAAAAGCTAAAAACAAATGTCATTACAGCTAATAAAATAAAAGTAATTTTTTTCATATTTAGTTATATTTATAGAGTTAAAGGTTAAAAATATGATAATTCTCTATTAAATTGAAGTGATTTTTCTTTAATCGATAAAAGGTAAATAAAAACGGTTAAACACAAAAAAATAATTAGCACCTAGACGTTTTTCTTTAGTTCTTAAAAAATTTATGCTTACTAACAGCATTTTTTGTTGTAATAACAATAATATAACAGCCTGAACTTAGAAATGATACGTCTAATTGATTAGTAAATTCCTTTTTCACTTCAATAACTTTTCCAAAGAGATTAATTAATTGTATTTGAGTAATAGGATTATTAGTTCTTACATTTAATATATTATGAACTGGATTTGGGTAGATAGTATTACTTATTATTTCATACGCATTAGCACTTAATGCAACACCTTCTGTTACTGTTAAAATCTGGTTTATCGAAATATTATAATGCGTCTCTTCCAGACCACTCGGCCAGTTTATTTTTATATAATCTATGGTAGAATTATTACCTAAACCAAAGTGTTCATTTCCTGAGTTTTGAGCGAGATATCCTTCTCCACATAGTGTATACCGATATTGCTTTTGGCCATTTACAGAAATTTCTATTCTAGCACCTATTGCATTTTTATTACTTTGAACACCTACCAATTTTAACTTAATCCAATTAGATGTATTTACAGTCGTATTTTGCCATAAAAAAATAGCCTCATCATTATTATTAGCAACTACGAGGTCTAACAATCCATCATTATCAATATCACCAACAGCGTTAGAGTAACTCTCCCTATTATCGTTTAGAAAGCTAGAGGTGTTTAGCATGAAGGTATTGCCATTATTATTTTCATAAAAAGCAGCTGACAATAACCCACTAACACTCCCGTCAAATTGTCCACTTACATACAAATCAATATCCATGTCATTATCAGCGTCAAGAAAAGTAGCACCCCAACCAATACTATTAAAGGTTGTACCAGATGCTACAGCTACATTTTGAAAAGTTTCATCACCATTATTCCTAAACAAAAAATTACCTGTAGGATTATTAGTAACATAAATATCGAAAAAGCCATCATCATTATAATCACCAACAGTTACAGACATAGCATCTATGGCTATATTTGTTCCAGATGAGACACTAATATCTGTAAAAGTTCCATCTCCATTATTTTTGTAGAGTTTATTCTCATAATCCAATTTATCGTTAGACACATAAAGATCTTGATACCCATCATTATTTATATCCAGAAAAGCTGAACAAAAAGAAAACGCAGGAGTTTCATCAATACCAGATTGCAATGTCACATCAGTAAAAGAGCCATCTCCATTATTTTTATAAAGTTTATTTGTTATATCTGATGTTCTATTGTTTAAAAAAACATCTAAAAAACCATCATTATTGAAGTCGCCCCAAGAAGCGCCATAAGTAAACATATTGCTAGTAATCATTCCAGTACCAAAAGTAATATCCTGAAAAATCATGCCGCCTAGGTTTTCTAATAACTTATTCCCATTAGTATCGCTAGTCACAAATAAATCATTATCTCCATCATTATCAAAATCTATCCATGTTACAGATCTTGTTTGATAATTTAAATATGACAAATTAAAATCTTGCTCTACAAAAGTTCCCATAAGATTTTTAAAAAATCTTATGTTGTTAGTACCTGATGATGTTAAAGTAATATCATCCCATCCATCATTATCAAAATCATAAAAAGAAACACCATTCCCCAAAGAAGTATCACCTATAGTAACATTAACACCTAAGTTAGTCGCTTTATTTTCAAAAAGTATTTGAGAATATCCATGACTCACAAAACACGTAAAGAACAATAGAAATTTATATTTTATTTGTTTTAATGACATCCATCAAATTTATAAAATTATAATTCAAAATTTACTATATAAAAAAAGAGGTCTTAAATAAGACCTCTTTTTCTATTTTAAAGAATAATATTATTCTTTAATAACTCGAATAGTCTTTACTTGGTTTTCAATAGAAACCTTAACTAAATACATTCCAGATTCTAAATTAGACATATCAATATTTTGTATTGTATTTTGACTATCTAAAGTAATAACACGTTGTCCCAAAACATTAAATACTTCAATATTATCAATAGCTCTTGGAGATTCTAATGATAGTACATTTTTTACTGGATTTGGATAATAACTAAACCCATTAAATGTGTTATCTTCAAGACCTAAAGTGCTTGGTGACCAAGCACAAATATTGAAATCTCCTTTGATATTATCTCCGTATTCCCAAACTCTTATTAGTAAAACATCGCCAGGTGTTAATCCTGTTAATTCAACTAAAGAAAAAGCTCCTGCTGGTGAATCATCATCATCACACTCTATAGACATTAAACTTCCAGCTGAACCAGAATAAACTTCCATAGTCGTATCTAAGATTGAGCTTCCAACTGCAACAGACGTTTCAATCGTTAACTCACCCGTACTAGGCACAACAACCTTAAACCAAACATCACCGCCTACATAACCAAAAACACCACATGATGGATCTCCTTCTCCAGAATCTGTAGCTCCTACATTAGAACTTAATAAAATGGATTCACATAATGTATCTCCTACTGATAGCGTAACTGCTCCGCCTGGTAAATCATTTTCTGGCGGACAAACTGTTGTTGTATGTGTTTCGGTACTAGCACATGTATCATCAGCAGCATCTTCCACAGTGATATCATAATCTGTAGCAGAAGCTAAACCTCCAATATTATAAGGAGAAGCTGTTCCATCTATTCCAGAAATTACTGCAAGACCATCAACTAAAATATTTACAGATGTAGCTGTTCCTAATGCTGTTACATCAACATCAATACTAAACCCTCCTTCTGATGGACAAGTATTTCCGCCATCGGTTAACGTAAACATCGCTGGTATACAAGTTGGTGGAGCTGTACAAGTTATAACTAATTCAAAAGTTCCTACATCAGCTGCATTATACCCTTCAATTGAAATCCAATACTGAGTTCCTAAAACAGATGTAAAGGTTGTTTCTGCTGTATAATTAACAGCTGAACCACCACATTCATCGTAACCATCATCAATACATGTAAGGGCTCCTGAAGCTCCTGTAAATACAAACATTTCAGTATCGAAATCAGTATTAACACATGTCGACAATGTCACAATATCACCAGTTCCCATAAACCCAAACCAAACATTTGGAGAATCTGTATCTGCATTAGTATCAGCTTCAATAGTAGCTGTATCAGGTGCATCAGCTTCATCGATCGTAGCAGCACTTGTATCACCTGCATATGTATTACCACATGAAATAGGTGTCGCATTAGCTAAATCATCATTTACTGGTCCAGGTTGTGGGCACGTATAATCAAATGTTCCAACAGTAAAATCACATACTGGATCTACTCCTGTTACTTCTACTGTTACTGAATCTCCACTATTATAAGGTCCTGTTGTTACAGTTCCTACAACTACTGGATATGTAGTTGTTCCATCATCAAAAACACTACCTGCATCTCCTGCATTTGAAACAACGTGATCTATTGTAAAAGTTCCTGTTCCATCTGGGTTACAGCTATCAACAGTAGTAGAACTATCAACAACTACTGAAGTACACTCTGGCACAACAGCACAAGTTAATGTAATATCTACAGTTCCTGTTGTTGTATTTCCTGATGCATAATGAGCTACATATACATAATATGTCTCACTCAATGTAGATGCAAATGTATGTGACTCTGTCCCTACAGACTGATCATCACAATTCACATTTACTAAAGCGCCACAAGCACCACTTGTTATTGCTACTTCATGATCAAAACTAGCATCAACAGATACCGTCATATCAGCTCCTGTTCCTGTAAACGTAAACCAAACTCCATTATCTCCCATTGAACAACCACTGCCTTCTTGGTTCCCTGTAGAACCTGCCGAAGTTGTATTTATAGTCTCGTCACACGCAATTGGTGTTGCATTGTCACAATCAATATTTGATGGTGGACAAAAGTTTTGAAAATCTCCTAAAGAGAAATCACAAACTCCGTCAGAATGCTCAACTGTTAAAGTTACAGAAGCACCATCTGCATAAGGCCCTGCAGTTACAGTTCCTGCCACTACAGCATATGTGTTTGCTCCATCATTAATAAATGTTCCGTCGCCTACACTAGAGACAACAACATCTACAGTAAATGTTCCTGCAAGACAATCTCCAACAATTGTAGAACTATCTACCGTCGCTGAAGTACAAGTTGGTGCTGTAAATGAAAATGCTTCAGAGACTTCCAATTCTTGCGCTTGAGTATCGTCCCATGCGCTAGAAGTGTCATCATCAGTCCCATCTGTAGGAGAATCACCACCATTATTAGCGACTAAAAAGCCACCTCCAGCTGGTTCACTTCTAATCTCATAGGTATCACCATCCCATGAATCTGCATATCTATCATAAGCATTAATATAGTAAGTAACTCCATCATCTACAGTAAATGCAGCATCAGTAATTAACCCTTGAGCATCTCCATAGGTTCCATTACCTTGTGCAAAAATAACAGCTCCCGTTCCATCAGGTCCTGTTGTAATACTTACCCATTTTTCAGTATCACAACAACCATTATCTATAGCTGTAAAATACAAAGTTGAAGTTTGCGCATTACTATACCACGAAAATGCTAGCATAGCAAAAAGCAAAAAAGTAATTTTTCTCATTTTTATTTGATTTTTAGTTAATGAATTAATTAATAACCCGTAAATTATTCATATTAATTCTCTTACAAGAAAAAACAGTATAACAAAACATCAACAAATCGATGAAGAGCAAAAAAAAGCCGACAAATTCACTGTCGGCTTTTTAAAATTTATGTGATAGTATAAAAACTAAGAAACATTTAAAGTTTTAATATTTAAAGACTAAAACTTGTTTCTATAGTCTTAATAATTTTATCGAAATATTATGCACTTTATCTACTCTTGGGTAAACGTATCCATGACTGCATCACTCACTCCCATATTACTAAACCCACCATCATTGTATAGATTTTGGAGTGTCACTCGTTTAGTTAAATCACTAAATAGTGTCACGGTATAATTTGCACAATCAAGTGCTGTAGCATTACCAAGAGGAGACATTTTTTCAGCATACGAAATAAAGCCATCAAAACCTTTCACTCCTTGCCCTGCCGTAGTTGGCGTAGGCGATTGTGAAATAGTATTAACTCTTACTTTTTTGTCTCTTCCGAAGAAATACCCAAAACTACGTGCAATACTTTCTAAATACGCTTTATTATCTGCCATATCATTATAATCTGGAAAAACACGTTGTGCTGCCATATAAGTTAAAGCAACGATACTTCCCCATTCATTCATGGCATCTGCTTTATATAACGTTTGCATTACTTTATGAAATGACATTGCTGAAACATCAGTTCCTTTTTGTGTCCAATCATATTTTTGATCTGTATACGGTCTGCCCTTTCTTACATTCACTGACATCCCTATAGAATGCAAAACAAAATCAATTTTACCACCAAGAATTTCCATAGACTTCTCTACTAAATTCTGTAAATCTTCTTCTGAAGTCGCATCAGCAGGTATTATTTGAGATCCTGTTTTTTCTGCTAATTCCTTAATTTGTCCCATTCTCATCGCAATTGGTGCATTAGTAAGAACAAAGGTTCCTCCTTCTTCATGCACGCGTTCTGCTGTTTTCCATGCGATTGAATTTGAGTCTAATGCGCCAAAAATAATTCCGCGCTTTCCTTTTAATAAATTATATGACATACTTTTTAAATTAAGATGTTAGTTGATTTTAAGTATTCAAAGGTAGTGTTAATTGAGTAATTGCTTGGCATGTTCTAAAGCTGAATTTGAAACATTTACTCCTCCAAGCATTTGAGCTATCTCAACGATTCGTTCTTCTGGATTAAGTTTTTTGAGTTGTGTTTGAGTAACATTATTTACATCTTCTTTAAATACTTTAAAGTGTGTATCTCCTTTTGCAGCAATTTGCGGAAGATGCGTTATTGTAAAAACTTGCATTGATTTACTCATCTGTTGCATTATACTACCCATTTTATTTGATATTTCCCCAGAAACTCCTGTATCTATTTCATCAAACATAATCGTTGGTAATTGGGTGTATTTTGATAAAATGGATTTAATTGCCAGCATAATTCTTGATAATTCACCTCCAGATGCTGCTTTTTTAAGCTCATTAAATTGCCCTCCTTTATTAGCTGAAAATAAAAACGTTAGAACATCTGTCCCATTTGCCAAAAACAACTCAGAATTATGCAATTCAATTTGAAACTTAGCATTAGGCATTCCAAGATTTAATAAAATGGCTTCTAATTGTGTTATTAATGTTGGAATAATTGCTTTTCTTTTATTGTGAATTATTTTAGCAATAGCATTGAGTTGCGTTGTTATAATTTCAATTTCTTTTTCTTTTTCAGCAATTGTAAGGTCTAAGTTTTCAGTAACTAAAACTCTATTTGAAAGTTCCTCTCTAATAACAATTAACTCATCAATGGAAGACGTTGTATGTTTTAGCATCAAATTATGAAGCAACTGCAGCTTTGCATTTACAATATTTAAACGATTTGGATCTGCTTCTAATTGGCTCTCTAAGTTTTCAATTTCAGAAAAAATATCATCAAGCTCAATTACGCTACTATTGACACGTTCATAAACAGCAGCATATTGCTTTCCAAAACTAGAGAGTTTTGACAATTGATTTTTAACTTCAGTTAGGTTTGCCAATACGCCTATATCCTCACTACTTAATAACTGATGAGAATGAGATAATTTCTCTTTAATTTCTTCTACATTATTAAGCGCTTCATATTCACTTTCTAAAGTTTCTAATTCCCCATTTACTAATTTCGCCTCTTCAAGTTCTTTTAAAAGAAACACATTATAATCTAACTCTTTTACAAACTCTATTTTTTTAGTTTGAAGCGTTAGTAATTCAGCGTTTAAAATTTTAAGTGCTTTAAATAGACTAGAATATTCAATAAGTGCCTTCGAACTGTCTGCTAAAGCATCAATAATTTGAAACTGAAAATCATCATCAGTTAATTGCATTGTTTGGTGTTGCGAATGAATATCTAACAGGCAATTTCCTAATACTTGAAGACTATCTAATTTAACTGGAGTATCATTAATAAAAGCTCTTGACTTTCCGGAAGGTAAGATTTCCCGTCTTATTATAGTAAGTGATTCATAATCTAAATCTTCGATTTTAAACAACGATTTTAAATTATATTTTGCAATATCAAAAGTGGCTTCAATTATGCATTTATTGCTTGAGTCTTTTACACTACTTAAATCTGCTCTTTTACCTAAAATTAGTGATAACCCACCTAAAAGAATAGACTTACCAGCACCAGTTTCTCCAGTAATGATTGACAAACCGTTATTGAAACTTACTTGAAGTTCATCAATAAGCGCATAGTTTTTTATAGTAAGTTGTGTAAGCATATAAACGTAAAAATTACAGTATGAAATTACTGAAATTAACTATAACACTAAATAAAGTTTAGAAATTTATTTTACGCCATTTTGATGAGTGCATTGGCGCAATTTTAGTTAATGTTGCAATTAAATCGGCGACATTAACAGTTGGTCCTCCACTAAATATTTGTTGAATTTCATCAGATTTGGCATCAAAAAACACACGCATTAAAAATGAATTTGGTCGTCGACTATTCATAACCCTTAATGTCTCAATAGACTCAGCCACTATATTCTTTCCTTTTTTAGCATCACCACTCATTTCATCTAAGCCCATTCTATGATAAGTATACATTACTTTTCTAAATTCTTTAAATGTAGGTGACATCAGATTATCAATTAAAACAAAACGTGTTTGTTGACCATCTTCTAGCTTCCAGCCCTTAGCATTATTTTGCTGAGAATAATTTGAAATAGTTTGCGCTTGTTTATAGTAAACATCTCCTCCTCCTTTAGAAAATGTATCAGCATCTAAAGCTAACATCATGTAAATATGAAATGTGATAACAGAGACTAAATTAGATTCAAACTGAGTTGGATTAAATACAAAGTTCTGAAATTCTAAATATTGAAAATTAAAATTCTTATCATTAAAACTATAAATAGGCGTTCCGTAGTTAGAACCAAAAACGGGTCTTGAACTTTGAATTTGGAGTGTTGCTTGAAACACATCGGTATCATAGTTATCAATAGTAATAACCATACCGCAGTCAATTCGTTCCTGCGTTTTATAAGATTTATTAGTCCATTGTGTGTTATTGATAAACTCTGTAAGCTGACGTTCTAGTGTTTTAAAAACCTGAACATTTTCATTACCAGTTTTTTGTGCATTGACAACAACATTACAATTAAGTTCTTGTGACCAAGCATTAAATGAAATTAATACGAAAAGAATATATAAGTAATTACGCATGTATTTGTTTTAAAATTTGTTGCATCAAGTCTTTTGCTACTTCTGTTTTAGACTTTAATTCATGTTCTATAATATCATGAAATGCCGTTATAAAAGTAACTTTATTTGTTGAACCGCCAAAACCTGCCCCTTTATCATTTAAAGAATTAAGGACAATTAAATCTAAGTTTTTAGATTCTAGTTTCCCTTTAGCATGTTCTAATTCATTATTCGTTTCTAAAGCAAAGCCCACTAAAAATTGTTGCTTTTTTATAGCTCCTAGAGATTTTAGAATATCTTTTGTCTTCTCTAATTCAATAGTAAACGTTGTTTCTTTCTTTTTTATTTTTTGATCTGCAACATTTTTTGACCTATAATCTGCAACTGCTGCTGAAAGTATAGCTATGTCTGTAGAAGCAAAGTTATTGTGTACTTCGTCATACATTTCTTGAGCACTTACAACTCTAATTACATGAATCAAACTATGGTTTACTATTTGTTGTGAAGGGCCAGAAATTAAGATTACTTCTGCTCCAAGGTTTGCAGCTGCTTTTGCTATTTCAAAGCCCATTTTACCACTAGAATGATTTCCAATGAAACGCACTGGGTCTATAGCTTCATAGGTAGGCCCAGCAGTAAGCAAAACTTTTTTTCCACGAAGCGCTAATTTTCCAATGACATCATTTTCAATAAAAGCAATAATATCTTCAGGTTCAGCCATACGTCCTTCTCCAACAAGACCGCTTGCCAATTCTCCAGATGTAGCTGGAATCATCACATTTCCAAAGGACTTCAATTTATCAAAAGAATGTAATGTTGATTGATGTTTATACATATCCAAATCCATAGCTGGAGCAAAATACACAGGACATTTTGCAGAAAGATAAGTCGCCATTAACAGATTATCACACGTTCCATTTGCCATCTTAGACATGGTATTGGCTGTGGCTGGAGCTATAATAAAAAGATCTGCCCAAAGTCCTAACTCTACATGGTTATTCCACATATCATTATCATCATCTTCATTAGTAAATGAGGAATAGACCGGGTTTTTAGATAAGGTTGAAAGCGTTAAAGGTGTAATGAAGTCTTTTGAAGCAGGCGTCATAACGACCTTTACGTTAGCGCCTGCTTTTATAAATAGCCTTACTAGGCTGGCTGTCTTGTAAGCAGCAATACCAGCAGTTATGCCTAGAAGTATATTTTTGCTACTTAGTATAGACATCCTTGTATTATTCCTGAACGTCGTCGTCAGTATTTCTGTAATAAATTTTGTCGTCTAACCATTCTTGAACTGCTAAAGCGTGTGGCTTCGGTAGTTTCTCATAGAATTTAGACACTTCAATCTGCTCTTTATTTTCAAAGACTTCTTCAAGACTATCATTATAAGTTGCAAACTCTTCTAGCTTATCAACTAACTCACGTCTAATATCGGTATTGATTTGTTCAGCTCTTTTAGAGATTACAGAAATTGCTTCATAAATATTATCTGTTGGAGCATCTATGATATTTCTATCATAAGTTTCTGTTGTCGCAGGAGCAGTTGTCTTCTTTAAATCCATTATATATGTAAATTAACTTTTTGTATTAAATTCTTGTATTACTGAAGTCATTTCTTCATTCATCGTAGTGGCATCTTCCATTAATTCTGAATTTGGATAAAACCTCTTAAAGCTATTGTAATAATTAATTGCTGTATTTAATCGTGCTTCTTTTTTTCCTTTAACACTATTAATACCTAATTTATAAGCTGAGTCTAATCTATAAAACATAGCCTTTTCTCTAAAGCTTGTTCCTGGATAATCAACTAAAAAATTATCAAATGCTTTAATAGCTGCTTCATAATCTGATGACTCAAAATAGGCAATATTATTATAGAGTTTAGCTATTTCAAACGCTTTTTTCTCTAGTTTATAATCTAATTCTTTTATCAACTCATTTGCTTGAGGCAAAAACTCTGAATCAGGATATTTATTTACAAATAACTGTAATTTTTCTAGCGCTTCGATTGTTTCGTGTTGTTCTTTACTATACACAGGAGAAACATTATAATAACATTTTGCTGCTAAAAAAGAAGCTTCTTCTGCTTTCTCACTTTTTGGATATCTACTTTCAAACTGAGATAATTGATACCCTGCTGAAAAATACTCTTTAAGTTCATAAAATGACTTCGAGTACATATATGTTAATTTTTCAGCTTGAGGCTTACCTCTATATTGAGGGATTATTTGAGCAAAAAGCTTATTTGCTTTTCCCCATTTCCCGGCTTCATAGAGCTCTGTTCCTAACTTAAACTTAACAGCAACATCCTCAGACTTCATAGCTTTTTGAAATTCGCTACATGAGGTAAATACAGTAAGCACTAACAATAAATAAAATAATTTCTTCATAAATAAAAAACAGGTTGCAAAAGTACGTATTTATAACGTATTATAAAAACAAAATTTCATGCTAAAATAACGGATGAATTTAGGCTCTAGTTATGTTTAAGTAATATTTAACTTTTATTCTACGATTCTATTTTTTAAAGTGCCAACTTCAACTTTTGCTTTAATTCATCTGTAGCCTCAACTAATGGTAATCTAACCGTAGCTTTTGATAAATCTAAAATCTCTAAAACTGCTTTTATCCCAGCTGGATTATTTTCAGAAAAAATAAGCGACGTGATATCCATTAAATTAAAATGAATCTTATAAGCCTCAGCAGCTTTCCCTTCTAAGCCGAAGTTAATCATCGTTGTAAATTGTTTTGGCAAAGCTTGACCTAAAACCGAAATAACGCCTGCTGCTCCTGCTAAAATCACTCCAAGAGCTAAATCGTCATCACCAGAAATAACTAAAAAATTATCTGGCTTATCACGAAGTAGTTTCAAATACTGATGCACATTGTTTCCTGCTTCTTTTACCGCAATAATGTTATCAAAATCTTTTGCTAAACGCAATGTGGTTTCTGAAGACATGTTTGAAGAGGTACGCCCAGGAACGTTATATAAAATAATATCAACTGGTGAAGCTAATGATATCGCTTTAAAATGCTGATAAATCCCTTCTTGTTGTGGCTTACTATAATATGGTGATACCGATAAGAGTGCATCGATTTCTGTAAGATCAGTATTTTGAATTTCTTCAATAACTTGGGCTGTATTATTTCCTCCAATTCCTAAAACTAAAGGTACACGGCTATTATTAGCCTTTACAATTGTCTTTATAATATCTTGTTTTTCATGTTTGGTAATTGTAACACTTTCACCTGTTGTTCCACTAATAACGATATAATTTATACCATTATCAATATTATAGTTTACCACGTTTGTAAGTGCATTATGATCTACAGAAAGATCTGCATTAAAAGGTGTAATAATAGCAACACCTGTACCATGAAATTTAGTCATTATATTTTTTTTAAAACTGTTAAATATTTTTTCAATTCGTCTTTAAAGAGTGAAAATTCTTTAGGTTTCACATCTATTATTAAGTCATATAGCCTTTGGTCTTCATTCGTTAAACCTACTTTAAAGTTCGCTTTTGATAAGGCTGTTATTAAATTAAGCTCTAAATAACTCGCTTTATAAAAGCTAATTAACACATCAAACTTTGTATCAATAAATGTTTGTAAGTCGCTATTGTTTATTTTTCCTTTCCATCCAAAATCTTTCGGATTAAAATACGTATCCCAAAGTTCATTAGAATCTTTTGGGTCTTCAACAAAAGCAATAATTTTCACCTTTGCTTGTTGAATTTCTAAACTCTTAAAAAAGGACCTAAAAACTTCAAAATCTGAAAACTCACTAACATTTAAAATTAAACCTACCGTACTCATTTTCACATTACTTACTGCAACACTTCTAGCTGTTAACAATTTATTGATGTATTTTTGGTTTGATTTTTTCTTAAATGCTTTTAAAATCATTTATATTTATGCTTTGTACAAATGTAGTAAAAACACATCGTACGTTATTGCAAACTTTTCATAATAAAATCTATGAATTATAAACACTTAATACTATTTGTAACTCTAATTGCGTTTTGCTCATGTAAGCAAGATTATCGCCTCAATAAAATTGAAGGGAAGCAAATAAACATTTCTGATAGCTTAGCTATTAATCAAGATATTGAAGCCTTTATCAAGCCGTATCGTGAGAACGTTAATAAAAATTTAGATAGCATCTTAGCATATGCTGCAGACACCTACTCTAAATCAGATGGCGAGTATAATACTGCTATCGGAAATATGATGGCAGATGCAGTATATTATGAATCAAACCCCGTTTTTAAAAGTAGAACTGGTGAAGATATAGATTTTGTACTCTTAAATCATGGTGGTATTAGAGCTATAATTTCTAAAGGAAATATCACTAGTAGAACCGCTTATGAAATCATGCCTTTTGATAATTCTGTAGTTGTGGTAAAACTAAAAGGCGCTCAAGTTCAAGAGCTCATTGAATATTTAGTAAAAGCGAAACGCGCACATCCTATTTCTAGGCTAAACATTGTATTAGACAATGATGGTAATTTCAAATCTGCCGGACTTAATGGAAGTCCGATAGATTTCAATACAACTTATAACGTAGCTACAAACGACTACCTATATAGTGGTGGTGATCACATGGATTTCTTTAAAACAAATGATAGCCTATATATGCTAGATTATAAAATACGTAATGTGCTTATAGATTATTTTAAAAAAATAGATACACTCAATCCTGCTATTGACAACCGATTTATTCAGCTAAAAAATTAATTAAATGAAAAGAAGAGAGTTTATACAACAAACAGCTGCAGCTTCGACTTTAATTGGTCTTGGCGGAATGGGTTTATCATCATTTGCTACAGCATCAAAAAAAATCACAATATTACATACTAATGATGTACATAGCCATATTGATGCATTTGGTCCTGACAACGGAAGAAACCCTAATCAAGGTGGTGTTGCTAGGCGTGCTAGTTTAATAGAAGGCATTAGAAAAAAGAATCCAAATACATTATTATTAGATGCTGGAGATATATTTCAAGGCACACCATACTTTAACTATTATGGTGGTGAATTAGAATTTAAGCTTATGAGCATGCTAAAGTACGATGTTGCTACTATTGGAAATCACGATTTTGATAATGGCATTGAAGGCCTCTATGCGCAATTACCTCATGCAAAATTTGATTTTGTTTCTGCAAATTATGATTTTTCTAATACTATAATGGATACACATGTAAAACCGTATCGTATTATTATTAAAGACGGAATTAAAATTGGAATTTTCGGTTTAGGCATTGAACTCGATGGGCTTGTAGGCAAAAAAATGTACAAAGAAACTGTATATCTTGACCCTACTGAAAGCACACAAGAAATGACAAGAATACTAAAAAACGATGAACAATGTGATCTTATTATATGCCTATCGCATTTGGGCTATAATTATAGAAATGACTCAGAAAAAATTAGTGATCTTAAATTAGCTGAAACGACAAAGGATATTGATTTAATTATTGGAGGTCACACTCATACATTTTTAAAGAAACCCACAGTTGTAAAAAATTCTGAAGGAAAAAATTTACTTGTAAACCAAGTAGGTTGCTACGGAATTAATCTAGGAAAAATAGATTTTTACTTTGATACAGATAAAAATAAATCAGCAAACGGGACATCTATTATTGTGTAATCTAATTGATACAATTAAAAATTCACTCTAATTTCACGTAATTTATTGGTAGTTGGCACAAAATACGCTGTTAGATTAATACGTTTATCACTATTTCTATTCGTATGGTGATCGTATACATATTTATAAAGCAAGAATAAACCAGAAGTATGTAATACCCCTTCAAAAACCTCAAAAATCCAATAATAAACATATAGATTACAGATATAATTTAGAGCATTGGAAAACACAAAACAGAACACCATTAATAAAAACGTTATAGATTGTGCAGTTTCCCTACTCAAATATACTGCAAAAGCAAAATACATCATAGCGATTAAAGTAATCCCATGACAGATGTATAAGACTAAGTTTATAGTGTCTACAAAATTTTCTTTCGCAACACTATAAAGCGCATATAAAAAATAAGTGTTTAATAGTAAAACTAATACTAGATATACTGTTACTAAGCCTTCAAATTTAACTTTTTTTAATTTCCCTAAAAGCACAAAAACCAATAACAGATAAGCTCCAATATACATCGATTTCGATAGCTTATAAGCCAGATCTCCAAACTCAAAAACAGAAAACGCATCTCCAATAAAAAACACAAAAAAAATCGTTAGAAATACATTTGCCATTTTATTTAATTGACAAAAATAAAAAGTAAGCAAAATTGTTACTGAAATAAGTTTTGCTATTTTAGATACAATAATAAAATCAAAATATACTGCTATAGAGCTACTCAGTAAGAGTAGGACTAAAACGATAACTAATGCCATATTTGGCTTTAATTTATATTTTTTTCGCATGGTAGATTTTATAATCAGATAATGTAAATATATTAAAAATACGCATTTTAACGAAATTATCGTGCGTTTTATCGATTTTTTTATATTTATGTATGTTTTAAATTAATAATCGTCTAATAAACAATACACTTTATATTATGAAAAAACACATTCCATTATTATTAAGAATTATCATCGCTTTAATTTTAATACAGACTTTAAGATTTAAGTTTACAGCACACGTAGACAGCGTATATATTTTCACAAAAGTAGGTTTAGAACCTATTGGTAGAATTGGAATTGGTATCATCGAACTTATTGCAGGCCTCTTACTTTTATTTAGAAAAACAGCTTGGGCTGGAGCAATAATAACATTAGGTATCATTGGAGGCGCCATTATGATGCATCTTACAAAATTGGGAATCGAGATAAATAATGATGGTGGCATATTATTTTATACCGCTATAACAACATTTTTACTGGCTCTAACTGTAATTTACATCTATAAAAAAGATATCCCAATAATAGGAAAGAAATTAAACTTTTAAATCTTGTTGCTCCTCATAAATCGTATTATACTCTTGAGTTAATCTAGATTGTAGATAAAAGAAAACAAAAGCTCCAACTAAAAAGAATGAATATATAACACTTAGTGTATTATCTAAATCTGTAATATAATAATAAGCTATTTGTATAACCTCCGAAAACACAATACAAATTGCACCTATAAGAAGATTCATTGACTTTTTGGTATCATTATACATATAATTAATCAAAGCCAAACACACTAAAAACATAATTACTGTATTATACACCATCTCCACAGCATAAGAGTAATCATACTCAATCTCTGGCACAGATAAATCTGTAATCATATTTACCACAAATATTCCTAAAACAAAAAGCAATAATGATTGAAGTGGAAATTTTGAAATAGCCCTTTTAAAATTCATTATCGAAAAAATTCTGGCAATTAAAAACACATACGCTAAAACATATAGCAAATTGCCTAAGACATAATGTATATCTATTTCAGAACCATCAGGCGGAAGCACATTATAAGTCAAGTAATTATGAATCTCGGCTGATGCATATATAATTACAAATAACAGGAAAAGAATATGCTTTTTCTTTACTGTAAAAATATAATACACAGTAAGCATAAACATCGCCAAAGCCTTTATTCCAAAAGCATCAAGCTCACGCCCTAAAGACTGCAATCCCAAAAACAATATACTCAATAGTATAAGTAGAATTCCTAAAATTTTTTTTATGCTCATAACTTGCTCATTAGCAACGCAACAAACATACAAAAAAAATACATGTAAACGAATAAAAACGCATTTAATCGATTTAAATTCAGTTATTGTAGGAGTTTTAATTCAATTTTGATAAGAAATCTTTTTCAGAAATAATTGCTACACCTAGCGTTTCTGCCTTAGCACGCTTACTTGGCCCCATTTTATCACCAGCAACCAAATAATTTGTCTTAGAAGATATTGAAGACGAAACTTTACCGCCATTATCTTCAATGAGCTTTTTTAGCTCAGTTCTAGAAACAGTTTCAAAAACTCCAGAAACAACAATAGACAATCCTTTTAGCTTATCTGTTTGACCAGCTAACGCCTCTGCAGATAACTCCAATTGCAATCCGAAAGCTTTTAATTGATCTATAATTGATCTATTTTCTTCTGACGAAAAGAATTCAACAACACTATCTGCAATACGGCCTCCTATTTCATCAACAGCAACTAAATCTTCAATTGATGCTTGAGTAATTGCATCAATACTCTTATAATGCTTTGCCAATTTCTTCGCTACAGTTTCTCCTACATAACGTATTCCTATTGCAAACAAAACACGCTCAAAAGGAATTTGTTTAGAGTCCTCAACACCGTTAACCAAATTCTCAGCACTTTTTTCAGCCATTCGCTCCAATGGCAATACATCTTCTTTTGTGAGTGTATATAAGTTAGAGTAATTAGAGATCAATCCTTTATTTACTAAGAGCGCAACGGTTTCACCTCCTAAACCTTCAATATCCATAGCTTTTCGTGATATAAAATGCTGAATACGTCCAATGATTTGCGGATTACAACCATTGTAATTTGGACAATAATGTTTCGCATCTCCTTCCTGTCGTACCAATTCAGTATCACACTCGGGACAATGATTAATATATGTTGTTGGCTGAGAATTTAAAGGACGCTTACTGAAATTTACCTTAATAATTTTTGGAATAATCTCACCTCCTTTTTCAACATACACCTCATCACCTTCTCTTATATCTAACTTTTCAATTTGATCAGCATTATGTAAAGATGCTCTTTTTACAGTTGTTCCTGCCAATTCAACAGGCTCTAAATTAGCAACTGGAGTAATTGCTCCTGTTCGTCCAACTTGATATGTAATTTCATTTAATCGTGTAGAGACCTGTTCTGCCTTAAACTTATAAGCCATCGCCCAACGCGGCGCTTTAGCAGTATAACCTAATTCTTCTTGTTGTTGCAAATCATTAACTTTTACCACAACACCATCAGTTTCATAAGGCAGCTCATGACGATGTACATCCCAATAATTAACAAATTCCAAAACTTCATCTACAGATTTTGCCAATTTTGAAGCGTCAGGAACTTTAAATCCCATTCGTCTTGCATTTACAAGACTTTGGTACTGACTTGAAAACCCCAAATTATTTCCTTTTATATTATATAACAAACACTCCAAAGGGCGTTTAGCGACTTCTGCACTATCTTGAAGCTTTAAACTCCCTGAAGCCGTATTCCTTGGATTTCGATAAGGCTCTTCTCCTGCTTCAAGACGCACTTCATTCATTTTATTAAAACCATCAAAAGGCAACACTATTTCTCCACGAATATCAAATTTTTGAGGAAAATCACCTTTCAATTGTAAAGGCACCGATTTTATGGTTTTAATATTAGCAGTTACCTCATCACCTTGTGTTCCATCACCTCTAGTTACAGCACGTAGCAAATTTCCGTTTTCGTAAGTTAAGCTTATGGATGCACCATCATATTTAAGCTCACAAACAAATTCTACTTTCTCATCAATAATTTTTTCTATTCGCTTCTCCCAATCTAACAAATCCTCTTTAGAATACGAATTATCTAATGAGTACATACGGTGTTCATGAACTACAGTATTAAAATTTTTAGTGATTTCTCCACCAACTCTTAATGTAGGTGAATTTGCATCATAAAACTCTGGATGCAAGACCTCTAAAGACTGAAGTTCTTTTAATTTTATATCAAAGTCATAATCACTAATCGTTGGATTATCAAGTACATAATAGTTATGGTTATGCTCACGAAGTTCATCGCGAAGGCTTTGTAGTTTTTGTAGTATGCTCATTAAAAAATCGTCGTGAAAAAGTTATCTTTTTTACCTTATATTTAAAGCATCTAATATACTAAAATGTCTTTCAAAAAAATTGTAGTCTTCAGTGTTTTTATCAGCTTTTTATTCAGTTGTAAATCTGAAGAGTATACTACTAAAATTCCACAAATCATTCCAATTCCAAATAACCAAACTATTAGAGATGGATATTTTGCACTCAATAGCAAGGTTGCACTGTCCTATGATAACACCTTTAAAATTTCTGCTGAATTCTTAAAAAACTACATTGAAGACCATAGCAATATTGAATTAGATAACAACAACGACATTCAATTTATTCTCGATGAAACTATTGAAAACACAGAGGGCTATACGCTTGAAATCCTTCCGTATCAAATAAAAATCAGAGCTAAAACAGACCAAGGCGCCTTTTATGCTGTTCAAACATTACGACAATTACTACCTGAAGCATTTGAAAACGGTTCACTTTCCGAAGAAAAAATAAGCATCCAATGTATGACTATTACTGATGCTCCTCAATTTAAATATCGCGGAATGCATCTTGATGTTGGAAGGCATTTATTTTCGGTAGACTTCATTAAAAAATATATTGATGCACTCGCAATGCTTAAAATGAACACTTTCCACTGGCATCTAACTGAAGATCAAGGATGGCGCATTGAAATTAAAAAATACCCAAAACTTCAAGAGGTTGCCGCTTATAGGAATGAAACTTTAATTGGACATTATAGTGACCAACCTCATCAATTTGATAAGAAACGTTATGGCGGATTTTACACACAAGAAGAAGTTAAAGAAATTGTTTCCTATGCTCAATCGCGCCATGTCACTGTTATTCCCGAAATTGAATTACCAGGACATGCGCAAGCTGCTATTGCTGCATATCCAAATTTAAGCTGCACTGGAGAACAAGTTAATGTCGCTACAAAATGGGGTGTTTTTGATCCTATTTACTGCTCTAAAGATGAAACATTTGTTTTTTTAGAAGATGTATTAGACGAAGTTATAGCGCTTTTTCCAAGTGAGTATATTCATATTGGTGGTGACGAAGCACCTAAAACCAAATGGAAGACTTGCCAACATTGCCAAAACCGTATTAAAACAGAAAACTTAAAAAACGAACACGAATTACAAAACTATTTCATCACTCGTATTGAAAAATATCTTAACTCAAAAGGCAAACAAATTATTGGCTGGGATGAAATCCTTGAAGGCGGATTAGCACCAAATGCTACAGTAATGTCTTGGCGAGGAACTAAAGGCGCTGTAAAAGCGGCAAAGCAAAAACACAATGTCGTAATGACACCAACCTCACATTGTTACTTTGACTACTACCAATCTACAAATCCAGATGAACCTACAGCGATTGGCGGATTTCTTCCATTAGAAAAAGTGTATGACTTTAATCCTATTCCATTAGAATTAAATAAAGAAGAAGCTAAATACATTTTAGGTGCTCAAGGTAATATTTGGACAGAATACATGTCTACCGAAGATCAAGTTGAATATATGGCCTTTCCCAGAATACTTGCTATGAGTGAAGTGGTCTGGTCTCAAAGCAGTAATAAAAACTATAGTGATTTTGTAAAACGCGTAGAGTATTTTAATAAACGCCTAGATGCTTTGGATATTAATTACGCAAATCATTTATATGAAATTTCAGGTGAGCTCATTTCAGAAAACAAAACAACATCTTATACGCTTTCATCTACTATTAAAGATAAAACGATTAGATACACTTTAGACAATAACGAACCAACACTAACTTCTGAAATTTACACTAAGCCTATTTCTATTACTAAAAACACAAATATTAAAGCCGCTGTTTTTGATTCTGAAAAACGCTTAGGAAATATCTTTTCTGAAACTATTAATTACCATAAAGCCGTTGGTAAAAAAATCACTATTAACAAAACACCTCATAGCTCTTACTCGGGAAGTGGGCCTAAAGGCTTAATAAATGGCATTTCAGGAAGCAATACGCGTTATGGAGACAAAGAGTGGTTAGGCTTTTGGGGAGAAGATATTGAGATTACCATTGATTTGGGAGAGGTAACTGAGATTAATTCTTTTGAAACTAGATTCTACAATAGCAATGGGCAATGGATTTATGCTCCTAAAGAATTAAAAATCAGACACAAAACTGATATAGAAGCTGAGTATATAACGTTTTATGAGAAGATAAAAACCTCTAACGATTTAATTCTGAACGTAAAAACCAATACCATTCGCAAAGCAAGATATATTAATATAATTGTCCCCAACTTTGGCATCATCCCAGACAAAAAACAAGGCGCTGGCAATAAGGCTTGGACATTTATTGACGAAATAATAGTAAATTAATATGCTCTTAGAAATCTGTGCCAACTCATACCAATCGGCTAAAAATGCTCAAAACGCTGGAGCGCAACGCATCGAACTCTGTAGTGAATTATTTATTGGCGGCATCACACCTAGTTATGGTTTAGTTAAGCAAGTAACTTCAAATTTAGATATTGAAACCTTCGTATTAATCAGACCAAGAAGTGGTAATTTTTGTTATACTGAAGACGAATTTGAAATCATCAAAAACAATATCAAAATTTGCAAATCTCTTGGTTGTCATGGAATTGTTTCAGGAATTTTAAATCCTGATAATACGATTGACATTACAAGAACTCGTGAACTTGTCGAGTTATCAAAACCGTTACCATTTACCTTTCATCGTGCCTTTGATATGGTTCCAAATCCTATGATTACTTTAGAGCAACTTATTGATTTAGGAATTGATCGTATTTTAACTTCTGGACAACAGCCAAAAGCTGCCCAAGGCTTAGATCTCTTAAAAAAGCTAAAACAACAAGCTAAAAAGAGGATCACTATTTTAGTTGGAAGTGGAATTTCTTCTAAAAATGTTAAAGCATTTAAAGCAGAAGGTTTTGATGAGATTCATGCCTCTGCCTCTGAAGTCATCAATACTAAGTCTTCAGAATATTTTGGAAGCATCCCTCAAACAGTATCTAGCACAAAAGAAATTAAAGCCATTTTAAAAGCAATTAATAATGAAGCATAGTTTTTGTATCATTTTTCTAATCACTCTAATGAGCTGCCAGCCTAAACATGAGATTCCTCTAAGCATTGATTTACATAGTGACTGGTCTTTCAAAGCTGTTAACGATTCGATTTGGAAATCGGCAATAGTTCCTGGGAATGTGCATTCTGATTTGCTAGACAACAAACTTATAAATCATCCTTTTATTAAAGCAAATGAAGATAGCCTGCAATGGATTTCAGAAACCGATTGGGAATACAGCACAAGTTTTTTCGTAGATAAAGAAACCTTAGAAAAGAAACACATTGAACTCCATTTTGAAGGCTTAGACACTTATGCTTCTGTATTTTTAAATGATAGTTTGATTCTTGAAACCAATAATGCATTCAGAGAATTTACGGTTAACGTAAAACCTGCTCTAAAATCTCAAAATGATTTACACATTGTATTTGAACGCACATCCATTTCCGAAGCACAAGAGAAAACAAAATTAAATTACCAGCTTCCAGAAGGCAATCGCATTTTTACGAGAAAAGCACAGTTTCAATATGGCTGGGATTGGGGACCAAAACTCAATACGAGTGGTATTTGGCGATCTATAAATCTAGAGGCATGGGATGACTTCAAATTAGTAGATATTTATGCTGAACAACTTGATTTAAATACTGAATTTGCCTATCTAAGAATTAAACTTAACGAAGAAAGAATTGACCACAAGGAATTAGACTATGATATTTATATCAATGGAAAATTAAACAAAACATATGAAAATAAACAAAAGGAGCTCAAATACACCCTTAATCCTATAGATATCAAAATCCAAAACCCAAAATTTTGGTGGCCTCACAACCTTGGCGAACCTTATTTATACGACATTAAGGTTGTTGTTCGCGATGACAATAAAATCCTTGACAGTATTTCAGTAAAAAAAGGGCTGCGAACTATTGAATTGGTTAATGAGAAAGACACTAAAGGAGAATCGTTTTATTTTAAAATCAATGGTATTCCGGTTTACATGAAAGGTGCAAATTACATTCCTCAAAATAGTATGCAAAATCAAGTCTCTAATCTACATTACAAAAAACTACTTAACGATGTTGTAGATGCGAATATGAATATGCTTAGAGTTTGGGGTGGTGGTATTTATGAAAATGACATTTTCTACAATTTATGTGATGAAAAAGGCATCCTATTATGGCAAGACTTCATGTTTGCTTGCGCTATGTATCCTGGTGACAAAGACTTTCTTAATAATGTGCAACGTGAAGCTTCTCAAAATATTACACGCTTACGAAACCATGCTTCAATAGTATTATGGTGTGGCAATAATGAAAGTTCTGAAGGTTGGCATCGCTGGGGTTGGAAAGCTAATAGAAGTGATGAAGAAAAAGATGATATTTGGAATAGTTACCTCAAAGTATTTGATTCTATTTTACCTAATACGGTAAGTCAACTAACAGACACAGATTACTGGGAATCGTCGCCAAGATATGGTCGTGGCAATCCTAAATATAAAACAGAAGGTGACGCTCACGATTGGTGGATTTGGCATGATGCTTACCCATTTGAACATTTAGAAAATAATGTCCCACGATTTATGAGTGAGTTTGGGTTTCAGTCGTTTCCAAATTATGCAGCCATTCGCTATATCAATCAGAGTGATTCTATTGAGATCGATTCTGAAGGCTTTAAAAAGCATCAAAAACATGGTCGTGGATTTCAACTCATTGACGAGTATATGAAGCGTGATTTCCCTGTTCCTAACACTCCTGAAGACTACGTATATGTAAGTCAGTTATTACAAGCTTATGGAGTCACAAAAGGCATTGAAGCTCATCGCAGAGCTAAACCATATAATATGGGAACTCTCTATTGGCAATTAAATGATTGTTGGCCAGCTGTGTCTTGGTCGAGTATTGATCACTTCGGAAATTGGAAAGCATTACACTATCACGCTAAAAAGAGTTTTGAGAATGTATTGGTATCAAATGTGATTAAAAATGACACTTTAAAAACATATATAATAAATGATGGATTGGATACCATAGAAGGTTCTTTCAGAATTCAAATGATAAATTTTAACGGAAAACTTATTATGGGAAGCTCAATCCATTCTAACATTAAAGGCAGCTCAAGCACATTAATCCATAAGCAAGATTTAAAAGCACTAGATATTAATAAGGATGAAGTAATAATTACTACATTATTTAATGACTCCTATTCCTATTTTTACTTAGCTAAACCTAAAGACTTAAAACTAAAAAAAGCACCAATAGAACAAACAATTACAAAAATTAATAGCGGGTTTCAAATCACATTAAAAAGCACAACCCTTCAAAAAAATGTATTTTTATACACCAATACCAAAGGTCATTTTAGTGATAATTATTTTGATTTAATGCCTAATGAAACGCTACAAATTGAATTTGAAACAGAAGCAAATAACATGGAATATTTAAAAATCAAAACCTTAAATAGATTAATCGATTAACCTTTTAATACCTTTAATCATTCTATCCTTTCCAAAAATATCTTTCTTTAATTCAATATTTTTAAAATCAAACGTTTCTAAAAGTTGAATCATCTCAGGTCCTAGATATTCATTAATTTCAAAATATAGTATTCCTTTATCTTTAAGATGTAATTGAGCAAATTCACATATAGCTTCATAAAATTGCAACGGATTATCATCTGTAACAAATAACGCTAAATGCGGTTCATTGTCAAGAACATTGGGTTGTATTTCGGCTTTTTCTAAATCACGAACATAAGGCGGATTAGATACGATAACATCAAACTTGTGAGATTTCGAAATACTGTCAACATAACGATAATCTAGAATGTTATTATGTATAAATTCAATATCTACACGATTTAGCACTGCATTTTGTTTCGCTACATGTAATGCTTCTTCAGAAACATCTAATGCCAAAATTTTTGCTTTTGGTAAATTATGAGCTAATGAAATTGCAATACATCCGGTTCCAGTTCCAATATCTAAGATTTTCAACTGTAATTTATCTTCGCACTTTAAATGCTCTGTAAGTATCCAATCTACTAACTCCTCAGTTTCAGGCCTTGGTATTAACGTATATTTATTCACATTAAACGGCAAACCATAAAATTCGGTTTCACCAAGTATATACTGAATTGGATTTTCTAGTTTAAGTAAGCTTAGCGCTTCAAAAAGGGGTTGTTCTTCAGTTTTTGTAACGCTATACTCAGGTTTTAGAACCAAATGAATTCTCTTAAGATTTAAATAACGCTCAATAACGAGATTAAAAAACGAATCAACTTCATGCACTCCGAAGCGTTCATCTAACTCTTTATGATAAATTTCTAAAATATCTTTTAATCTCATAATACCTTCGTCATCCAAACGCCACAAGAATAGTGACCTGTATTACCTAAGGGTTCTGTACGATGTTCAAAACCAAATTCCTCATAAATATGAATAGCAGTTTTTAGCTGAGAAGCAGATTCTAAATAACAGATTTCAAATCCGAAATCTTTAGCAGATTCTAGGCATTTCGAAAACATTTTCTTACCAAAACCTTTCCCTCTTACTTTGGGCGAAAAATACATTTTTTGAAGCTCACACACATTACCATCAAAATCTTTGAGTGGTTTTATTCCTCCTCCTCCCAAAACTTCTTTATCATTTGCGACTACAAAGTAAACTTCTTTATCTCCTTGATATGACTCATACATAAAAGGCGTTTCGGCATCTTCATAAGCCGTTCCTTTTAATGGTATTTTAAACTCTGGAAAACACGCTTTAATTACAGCTTCAATTTGCTGATTATCCTCAGGACGAATTTCTCTAATTATGATATTATCTGAACTCACTTTATTGTAGTATTTTTGCTTTTAAATCTTGGGTTCAAGATACGAACTCATCTTGACATTTTTATCATGCGAAAACTCATTTTATTATTAACAATTTCAATACTAATTTTTAGCTGTAGTGTTAACGAAAAACCAGTATTCGTTGCTGTTAAAAATATTCAACTAGAAGACGCTAATTCTAAAACACTTACTTTAAATGCTAATGCAATTTTTCAAAACCCAAATGATGTTGGTGGCTCCCTAAAAAGTGATGCCATTTCGGTTTATGTTAATGACATAAAAGTAGCTCAGATCTCTTCAGAAAATTTTAAAGTTCCTGCAAAAAAAGAATTTACAGTACCTTTAAAAGTCAAGATAAATACTGATAGCATTTTAAAACTAAAAGGCACAGATGCTATTGGCAGCCTTTTAAACAGCCTATTAAGCAAAAAAATTAAAGTCCAATATAAAGGTGAAATTATTTATAAAACATTTGGATTCTCTTACAGCTATCCTGTTGACGAAACTGAAATGATAAAACTTGAATTTTAGTCTTTATAAAAAAAATAAGCATAGCACTAAATTTTGACAACACACGAATATTACATAAAACGCTGTTTAGAGATTGCCAAAAATGGATTAGGCCTTACTGCTCCTAACCCAATGGTTGGAAGCGTTATTGTTTATAATAATAAAATTATTAGCGAAGGCTACACTAGTGCTTATGGCGAAAATCATGCTGAAGTTAATGCGATCAACAACCTTAAAAACAAAGAATTATTAAAAGAAGCGACACTTTATGTCACACTTGAACCTTGTTCTCACTTTGGAAAAACGCCACCTTGTAGTGATTTGATTGTTAAACATCAAATTCCAAATGTCGTAATTGGCTGCATAGATGATAATCCTGAAGTTTCTGGAAGAGGAATTACTAAACTTAAAGCATCAGGATGCCATGTTACTGTTGGTGTATTAGATACTGAATGTAAACAACATCATAAACGTTTTTTTACATTTCACAATAAAAAACGTCCGTACATTATATTAAAATGGGCTGAAACTAAAGATGGGTTCATAGCACCACAATCAAAAGATAAAAAACAGCCTGTTTGGGTTACTAATGAGTTTTCAAGACAAATGGTTCATCAATGGAGAGCAGAAGAGCAAGCCATTTTAGTTGGCACGAATACCGTCTTAGAAGACAATCCTAGCTTAACTGTTAGAGATTGGACAGGAAAAAACCCCATACGAATTGTTATTGACAGACAATTAAAGTTACCAAAAAACATTTCTGTATTTAATACTGAAGCGGAAACTCTTTTGATTTCTAAAAACGAAGCGGACTTCAATATGCCGCTTGCCAAACAAATTGCAAGTATTTTACATTCTAAAAACATAAATTCCGTAATTATTGAAGGCGGATTACAAACGCTTCAAACATTTATTAATGAAAATCTTTGGGATGAAGCTCGCGTATTTACTGGACCTACAATTTTTAAACATGGAATAAAAGCACCCCAGTTTTCAGGTCAACTTATTTCCGAAACACACATACTACAAGATACTTTAAAGCTATATGTCAACAATTAAAACCCTAATATTCGATTTTGGCGATGTATTCATCAATTTAGATAAGCAAGGTGCTATGCAAAATGCACTTGATCTATTTCAACTAGAAGAACTCCCTGAAGACTTGATTTCCATTAATACCTTATACGAACAAGGCTTAATCTCTACAGAAGAATTTGTGTCATTTTACACTGATAACTTCCCTGAACTTTCAAAAAAAGACATTATAGAGGCTTGGAATTTCATATTAATAGATTTCCCAAAAAAACGTTTAGAGTTTATCAAAACTTTAGCTTCCGAAGGCAATTATAAACTCATTTTACTAAGCAACACTAACGATTTACATATTAGCTGGATTAAAAATCACATCTCATTTTACGAAGAGTTTAAATCTTGTTTTGACAAGTTCTATCTATCTCATGAAATCAATCTTAGAAAACCAAATGCTGATATTTATAAGTTTGTTCTAAACGACAATGATTTAAAAGCTGAAAACTGTTTTTTTGTTGATGACACAAAAGAGAATACAGATACTGCTATGTCTCTAGGGATTCACATTTGGAATATTGACGAAACTAAACAAGATGTTATCAATCTATTTACAATTAATAACAATTTATTTTGATATATCTACTACTTAGCATAATAGCTTCTACTCTTATTTTTATCATATTCAAATTGTTTGATAAATATGGTATTAATACATTTCAAGCGATCGTTGTAAATTACCTTACAGCATGTTTATTTGGGCTTTATAGCTATGATTCACCAATTAAAATTAAGAATATTGTTCAATCAGAATGGTTATTTGGAGCTGTTGGCTTAGCGTTTTTATTTATTGCTATCTTTAATGTAATGGCAATGACAGCTCAACGTAATGGCCTTTCGGTGGCATCTGTTGCTTCAAAAATGAGCGTCATTGTTCCAATAATATTTGGGATTTATGTTTATCATGAAAGTATTGGTTTTCAAAAAATATTAGGTATTTTTCTTGCGCTTGCTTCGGTATACCTCACTGCTGCAAAGCCAAAAACGCCTGATAAACTTACTAAAGGACTTTGGTTACCAATACTCCTGTTTTTTGGGTCTGGCATTATTGACACATCTATTAAATACCTAGAAACAAGATACCTCGCAGAAAACGAAATTCCGATATTTTCTGCTACTATTTTTGCTTTTGCATTTATGATTGGCTCTACCATATTAATTATAAAAGCCATAAAGAAACCTTACAAGTTTCCTTTTAAAACTGTTCTTGTAGGGAGTATTTTAGGAATTGTCAATTACTTTTCTATCTATTATTTATTAAAAGCATTAAACCACGAAAGCCTTGAAAGTTCAACCCTCTTTACCATTAATAATGTAACAATAGTTATGTCATCAACACTTTTAGGCTTATTTATATTTAAAGAAAAAATTTCAAAAATGAACTGGTCTGGAATCGCTTTAGCCATTATTTCTATAGTCATTGTAACTTTAGCTTAAATGGAACTCACCGATATTTATAAAACAATTACAACACCTTCTCCGGAAGTGATGTTCAAAGACAGAAACAGTAAATTTTTTGGATATGCTTTTCCTGTTATTTCTGAAGCTGAGATTAAACAACACTTAGACAACCTTAAAAAACAACATCACCAAGCTAGACATTGGTGCTATGCATATCAATTTGGAATGCAAAAAAAGGACTTTGTCTTTAGAGCTAATGATGATGGCGAACCAAACAATAGTGCTGGAATGCCAATTTACGGACAAATACAATCCTTTGAAGTTACTAATATATTAATTGTTGTAGTACGATATTTTGGTGGTGTTAAATTAGGTGTTGGCGGATTAATAAATGCTTATCGAACAGGAGCACAAATGGCTTTAGAGGCTTCAAATATTGAAACCAAAACTGTAAATATTAAATATGCGGTCTCTTTTGATTATAAAAACATGAATAAAGTCATGAGAATAATTAAAGAAAAGCATTTAAATATTATAAATCAAACTTTAGAATTGAGTTGTCAAATCATAATTTCGGTAAGATTAAAAGATGCTCAATCTATTTTTGAAATTTTTGATGCACTTTACGAGATTCAAATCAAGGACTTAAACGATTAAATTCGCAGTTTATCTAAAAGATATTCCGGGCATCTTGTAGGTCGATTCTTATGAATGTCCATAAATACCAAAACAGATTTTCCAATTGTTAAAATTTCGTTATTCTCATTTAAAATTTCGTGTTCAAATTCAATTTTTACTGTCGGTGTTTTTACAAGTTTCGTTTTTACTTTAATGAAATCATCATAATACGCTGACTTTTTGTAATTTATAGCTAAAGAAACAACAGGGAGCATAATTCCATCTTCTTCTAATTTTTTGTAGGAAAACCCTTTCTTTCTAAACCATTCTGTTCTACCCATTTCAAAATATTGCGCATAATTCCCATGGTAAACGACTCCCATTTGGTCAGTTTCACCATAACGCACTCTAAATTGTATTTCATCATATTTGGAAAGGTTGTTCATACTTTTTGATATTTTTTTTGTAAATTCGACTCGATTTAAACATGAGAAAAAAATTCTAAATATTCAACATATTTTGATTTTTTTATTAAGAAATTTGTTCACATATTTGTCATGTAAAAATTAATCAAGAGAAACTCAAATTTCCCTTTTTTTTGCCAACTAACTAACAAACAAAAAAACGAACTTAGAGAATGGATATAACTGCGCAATCGGTTTGGACTAACTGTCTCTCTTTTATAAAAGACAACATACAACCTCAAGCCTACAAAACATGGTTTGAGCCTATTGTAGCGGTCAAACTTACCAATAACGCTTTAAGTATCCAAGTTCCAAGTAAATTTTTCTACGAATGGCTAGAAGAGCACTATGTTAAAATCTTAAAAGTTGCCCTTACTAAACATTTAGGAGAAACGGCAAAATTGGTTTATGTTATCAAAATGGAAAACACTTATGGTAACAAACAACCATTTACTGAAAAAATCCCGAGTTCTAATCGTGGCGCATTAAAATCACAAGACGTTGATGTTCCATTTAATAATAAAAATCCAGAACTTAAAAATCCATTTGTGATTCCAGGAATTAGAAATGTAAAAATTGAATCTCAACTTAATCCTAACTATAGTTTTGAAAATTTTCTTGAGGGCGACTCAAACCGTTTAGCGAGAAATGCTGGTTTAGCTGTTGCAAACAAACCAGGAGGAACATCATTCAATCCTCTTCTAATATTTGGAGGTGTAGGCTTAGGAAAAACACACCTTGCACATGCAATTGGTGTTGATATTAAAGACAAATATCCTGAGAAAACAGTTTTATACATTTCAGCAGAAAAATTCACACAACAATATATTGATTCTGTAAAGAAAAATAATAGAAATGATTTTATCCATTTCTATCAAATTATAGATGTTTTAATTATTGACGATGTTCAATTCTTATCAGGAAAATCAGGAACTCAAGATGTATTTTTCCATATATTTAACCATTTACATCAAAACGGGAAGCAAGTTATTTTAACAAGTGACAAGGCTCCTGTTGACATGCAAGATATTGAACAACGTTTATTATCTCGATTTAAATGGGGGCTTTCTGCCGAATTACAGACTCCTGACTTTGAAACTAGAGTTTCAATATTAAAAAACAAATTGTATCGTGATGGTGTTGAAATGCCTGACGACATTGTAGAATATGTTGCTAAACATATTAAAACTAATGTTCGCGAATTAGAAGGCGCTATCATTTCTTTAATTGCACAATCATCATTCAACAAAAAAGAAATTACTATAAATCTTGCCAAAGAAGTTGTTGAGAAGTTTGTTAAAAACACAAAACGTGAAGTTTCTATAGATTATATACAAAAAGTTGTATCAGACTACTTCCAAATGGATGTAAGTACACTTCAGTCTAAAACAAGAAAACGCCATATTGTACAAGCGAGACAATTAGCCATGTTTTTTGCTAAGAAATACACAAAAGCTTCTTTAGCTAGTATTGGCTCCCAAATTGGGAAACGTGATCATGCTACCGTACTTCATGCTTGTAAAACCGTAGATAATTTGTCCTCTACAGACAAGCAATTTAGAAAATACGTTGAGGATCTATCAAAGAAACTTTCTCTTTAAAATTAAGTCGCAATGACAAGTATCTTAATGGTTTGCCTAGGTAATATTTGCCGCTCTCCATTAGCTCATGGTATTTTAGAATCCAAACTACAAAGTGATGCGTTTTATGTCGATTCAGCAGGTACTGCAAATTACCATGTAGGAGACAAACCTGACTATCGTTCTATAGCTGTGGCTAAATCCAACAACATAGACATCTCGCAACAAAGAGGGAGACAATTTAAAATATCAGATTTTGATACGTTTGACTACATTTTTGTCATGGATCAGTCTAATTTTGATAATGTGATCACGCTGGCTAGAACGACTCAAGACATAGCAAAAGTAAAACTACTATTAGAGGTTGATGATACAATTATTGACAAAAGAGTTCCTGATCCATATTATGGTGATATTACAGATTTTGAAAAGGTCTATTCACTTTTAGACGATGCTTGCTCAGCCCTTTTTAAATCTCTTAACAAGACTATTCAATAACCCATAGATAAATCTAACTCTTATTTTTTTTGTATTTTGTAAAAAAAATCCTTGAAATCTAGAAAATGAAAAAAATTACACTTTTCCTTGCCTACTGTATCATATCCATTAGTTATGCCCAAGACATTTCCTTAGAAACCTATGCGACTGGTTTATCAAGCCCTGTAAATATTAAACATGGTGGTGATGATCGTCTTTTTGTTGTAGAAAGAGCTGGATTTATTAGAATTATAAATACTAATGGCACATTAAACCCTACCCCTTTTTTAGACATTGATGATCGTGTTATAAATTTTGGAGGCGAGCAAGGCTTATTAGCAATGGCGTTTCATCCAGACTATGCTACAAATGGCTACTTTTATGTAAACTATATCGACAATGCTGGAAATACTGTAATTTCAAGATTTACAAGAAGTACCTCAAATACTGCCGATTCTAGCACTGAAGCTATCCTCTTAAATATTACACAACCGTTTTCAAATCACAATGGTGGCGATATGCATTTTGGCCCAAACGATGGTTACTTATATATATCAACTGGAGATGGTGGTTCTGGTGGAGACCCAGGAAATAGATCTCAAAATCTAACTTTACTATTAGGAAAAATGCTTCGAATTGATGTTAATGGAACCAGCAATGGAAATTATGGTATTCCAGCAGATAACCCTTTTGTTGGTAATGCTTCTGCTCTAGATGAAATCTGGGCTTATGGATTAAGAAACCCTTGGCGCTTTTCTTTCGACAGATCTAATGGAGATTTATGGATTGCAGATGTAGGCCAAAGTTCTAGAGAAGAAATTAATAAAGTTGACGCAAGTAGTACTGGAGGTGAGAATTATGGCTGGAAATGCTTTGAAGGCACTTCTATCTTTAGCACAATTACGGGCTGCAACACCATAACCCATGAACCACCTGTAGCTGAATATAACTATGGAGGAAACCCTTTTAAATGCTCAATAACAGGAGGATATCGTTACCAAGGAACAACACAAACCGGATTACAAAATTTATATTTCTTTGCAGATTATTGTAGTAACGAAATTGGTTATGTTGAAGAAACAAGTCCAGACAACTTTAGCCTCACTTTCATTAATGCATTTGCAGGAGGCGGATGGTCTTCTTTTGGAGAAGACATTAACGGCGAACTATATATTTGCAGTCTCAACAATGGTACAATTTACAGAATATTAGATGCAAACTTAAGTGTTGAAGACGAAACAATTAGCAATATAAAAATGTATCCTAATCCTACAAAAGACAATTTGACTTTTGATTTACTAAATACTTCTAATCAAGTTAGTAAAATCAAAATACATGACATACAAGGCAAGCTAATACAAACATTTTCAAATTTTAACGAACAGCTTATTACAATTTCTACAAAATCATTAACTAGTGGTTTTTACATTGTAGAAATCATTAATTCAAGAGGAAATAAAAGTGTTCGCAAACTAATTGTGGAATAATTATGAATGAAAACTTCGGAAAATTATACCTTATTCCAACGCGTCTTGGTGACAATCCTCCGTTAGAAGTCTTACCTATTTCAGTAAAAAAGATAATTGAATTGGTAGACAACTATATTGTTGAAAACGAAAAAACAGCCAGACGATTTATCAAAAAAGTAGACTCAAGGAAACAACAATCTATTTTAAATTTTAAACTTTTAAATAAGTACACGCAACCTGAAGAAACTCAAAATTTTCTTGACGATTGCAAGAACGGAAAATCTATGGGCTTACTCTCTGAAGCCGGTTGTCCAGGTATTGCTGATCCAGGGGCAGATATTGTAAAGCTAGCTCATGAGAACAATATTCAGGTCGTTCCATTAGTTGGACCTTCATCAATAGTTCTAGCACTAATGAGCTCTGGAATGAACGGACAAAGTTTTGCTTTTAATGGTTATATCCCTATTGATAAATCTGAACGCAAAGCAACACTTAAGCGATTAGAACGCTTATCATATGAGCAAAATCAAACTCAATTATTTATTGAAACACCGTATCGCAACAATAAAATACTAGAAGATCTTTGTACCACACTACAACCAAATACAAGAGTCTGTATTGCTTGTGACATCACCTTACCTAGTGAATATATCAAAACAATGACTATAAAAGAGTGGAAACATGTTAAAGTTGATTTACACAAACGACCTGCAATTTTTGTAATACACAAGGACTAAAAAAGGATATTGATTTTAAACAACAGGTTTTTCTTGTCATCACAATAAAAGCATAGTCTTTTAATCAAAAAAACTAATTTCGATTAAATCAATAAAACAGTTTGACACTATTATATTTGCAGAAAAATCCTGAAACCAAATGATTAGATTAATAACAATTGATGACATAACCGATACTTTCTTAAAAGGAAAGCAACGCGGCTGGGATTTTATAATGTCAAAATTTACATTTTCTAATTCATCAAGAACAAAAAGCGCATTTAATAACTCCTCTAAACTTAGTTCTAATTGGTGGATTATTCCTTTAGTTAAAGAACGATGGAATTTTATGATGACTGGAAATTCTAACATGAATTACAAGCAATATTTAGTTCAAGAGTTTTTAAAAGATCGCACAAATCTAAAATTGCTTTCTTTAGGCAGCGGGTCTTGTAGTCATGAAATAGAATTAGCAGGATATGACAATTTCGAAAAAATAACATGTGTTGATCTTTCAAAAGAAAGAATAGAAGGTGCTATTAAAAGTGCAAATGCAAAACAGTTAAGCACTATTGAATTTATTTGTTCTGATATTGAAAAATATCATTTTCCTAAAAACCATTTTGATATTGTATTATTTAATTCGTCACTTCATCATTTTAATGATGTTGAAAATTTACTTACACAGAAAGTTAATACTTGTCTGAGTGATTCTGGAATGTTAGTTATCAATGAATATATTGGCCCAAACCGATTGCAGTTTCCCAAACATCAAATTAAAGAAATAAATTCTGCCCTTAAACTCATCCCCAAAAAATATAAAAAGCGTTATAACTCGAGTTTTATCAAAAGAAAATTTTTTGGATCAGGAATTCTAAGAATGATTATTGCAGATCCATCTGAATGTGTAGATTCTAAAAATATAATACCTACAATCCATAATAACTTTGAAATACTTGTTGAAAAACCATATGGTGGAAATATATTAATGAATGTATTAAAAGATATTTCTCATCATTTTATCAATGAAAATGAAGAAAAAAGAAAAGTATTAAATGAGCTCTTTTTATTTGAAGACAACTACCTAAATCATAATACTTCAGATTTTTTATTTGGTATTTATAAAAAGAAATAAGTATCTATTTTTTGTAAAAAAAAAGACAGAAATACTAACCCGATTAGTATTTCTGTCTTTATCTATTCTCTTAAAAGCCTTTACAAAGTAGCCTTTGCTTTTTTATCTGCTTCAATAAAAGACGTATCGTACCCAGAAAACTTTTTCATATAATGTTTTACAGTAGTACCATAAGCATCAGAGAAGTTGTGACTTCCATAGCTTCTTAAAAATTTCTTTACACTTCCTGGTCCAGCTAAATGTGCAGCAGCCAAAATACCAGACTCTGTTACCAAAACACCATTTATCTTCTTCCCTTCAAAGCGTTTGATATCCTTTCTAAGAATCCATTTATTACGTTCTGCATTAGCAAGAAATGCCTTTTCTTGAAGTTGAGGGTTATATAGAAACTGTGTTGGGTTATAAATTCCAATCATTTTTAAAGTCTCAGCACCAAATTGATATTTACCTAAATATCCTAAAGTATTTACCGTGAAATAATTACCTCTTGATTCTTTAAATGCTAAGGCCTCTTTAAAGCCATTGTAAGAATTTCCTATATATGGGAAATAGGTGTGTTTTGAATGAAATGGATTTGATAATTCTATATGAGAACCATCGACATAATTACCCTCAACAAGTGCTAAATCTTTGGTTATATTGTAATTAAGCTCTAAACCTTCAGTAGAATAATCATTATAATTTAATGAAGATTCTGGTTTAAGTGCCATATAAAGTGTGACACAAATAGCTAGTGGAATAATGAAATAATTACCTACTTTTTTAATCATGATAGCTAATGTTCTGTAAGATTTAATACTCATTAAATCATTTTACAATTTCAGCATGCAAATATACGCTTTTTTTTGAATTACTCAAAATAAGATGTTAAAGTGTTGTTAAAAGTAGATATAGTGGAGCTTTGCGCCATTTCTCTTATTGAATTCAATAGCAGGAAACGGCAATTTTATAACGTTTAAAACGTCGAAAACAGTTCTCAACACTCGAGAATTTGTTTTTATTCTAGACAAATCTACGTCCAAACTAAGATAGAATTGACGCCTTCTGTTTTGAGTTATTAATAAGTTATCAACGTTTTCCTTTCTTCCTGTGCGCATTCCTTCTGCTCCATAGCCAAATGCAACATTTATCCACTTAGGAATTTTACTTTCTTTAAAGAAAGAATGTACATTTGCGCTCAACCAATAGGTTTGCCCATTATAATCTTTTAACATTTCTTCTAAAAATCCATCTCCTAATTTGTCTGGTCGTTGGTTCGCAAATTGAGTTTGATGAAATGAATATTTCATTACAATACGTTGCTCATCCCATAAAAGCTCTTGACCTATATACAAACCTGTTCCTGTAGCATTGGCTGCCATATCTGACCATGAAAATCCCCATTCTTCAGAATACCCATCAAAAAGCTCTACAGCAGTTAAAAACCCTAGACCAAGAGTCGCTCCATATAGCAGTTGATCATTTTTACTTACACCAGCCCAGTGTAATGCATTAGCACCAATTTTCCCTAATTGATAAGAAGAAAATACATGACCCAATTTATCCATTTGCAACCACTCATCTGTATCATCAATGGTTTTAAATTTAGACCTTTCGAAATCAGCATACCATAACTGATCTAATCCAACCAAGGTTAAAGACGCTAAAGAGGTTTCAGTAATAACAACTGCATTTCTACGTGAGTTATTTATACTATCACTTGGTTTTAAAAACGTATCTATCTTAGATTGCGACCATATAGACACTGTTGAGAGACAGCAAATTAAAATAAGTCTAAAACGAGAATCCACTATTATTTATTAATGCCTTGTGATGATAAGTATCTTTGGTATGCTCTAGCATTGACATTATGCTGGGCCAATGTTTTTGCGAATTTATGAAAACCCAGCTTCTTAGCATTTGCAGCAAAATAGAGGTACTTATGGTTTTCATAATTTAGAACAGCATCTATAGCTGAAATATCTGGCATTGCTATTAATCCAGGTGGCAAACCAGCATTCATATAAGTATTATAAGGCGATTTAATGTCTTTGTGTTTATTTAAAACACGCTTAATAATTGTGTTTTTGTATTCGGGTAATTGGTAGGCTGCAAATTTCAAAGTTGGATCTGCCTGAAGCGGCATTCCTATTCTAATTCTATTCATGTATACACCAGCAATTCGTGGTTGCTCACTAGCTTGCTTAGATTCTTCATGAACAATAGACGCCAAAGTCATGACCTCATTTCTAGTCAGACCAATTGTTTTCGCTTTTACATTTCTATTATCATTCCAAAACCGATTAGACTCTTTAAACATTCGATCTCTAAACTGCTCAGCAGAGGTATTCCAGAAAAGTTCATAACTATTTGGAATATACATCCCTAAAGCTGTTTGCTTAGAGAACCCACTAACTTTCATAAAATCGGCATCTGTCATCGCTTTAAGTAACGAGCTACTATCTGCTTCAATTTGATTACTAATTCTACCTGCTAGTTTGGCTATAGTTTCTTGATTATTAAAAGAAAGTTTTATTGGGATATTATTGCTTCTTATAGAATTAATAATATCATTATTACTCATTCCTTTTTTAATAGCAAATTTTCCAGCTTTTAGATTGGTTATATATTTTTTTCTAGCTGCTAATACATCAAAAGCATCAATATCATCAAGTAATGGTATCAATTGTTCTCTTACATCATTATAATTTGCAGTACTAGACACATAGATGTAAGCATTATCATTATTAAATTTCGTGTTTGGTGACAACATAGCACCATATACATAGTAAGCGAAATAAGCCGCTACAACTAAACCGATAAGAGCTATAGCCCAAAGTATTTTTTTTATATACATTTAATTAAATATAAATTGTAATAGATATTCATTTTTATAAGTCCCATTAACATAGTTCCAATCTTTTTTTAGACCAATAATATCAAACCCTTTATTAGTAAACAACTTTAAACTACTATTATTATTTTCTGAAATATTACAATATAATTGATGCAGGTCTAAATGTGACTTACAATAGTTTATTAATAATTGTAATGCCTCTTTCCCAAAGCCTTTTTGTCGTTGTTCAAAATCTTTAATCAATATACCAACACCTGCTCTTCTATTTTTAAAATCGAAATCGAACAGATCAATCATTCCAAGGGCAACATTATTATAATTACAAATAACAAGTCGTAATTGTTTAACTTCAAAAATATCTTTATGAGCTTGTTCTAAATATTGCTTTATTAAAAACTTAGAATATGGTGTAATGGTATTACTAATCTCCCATATATCTTGATTATTTTCAATCTCATGAATAAACTCTAAGTCTTCAGGCTCTAAAGCTCTCAAATAGATATGTGTCCCTTTAAGTGTTATCATTAAATATTGCCTTTAAAAACTAGTGTTGCTGGACCAATAAGCAAAACATTATTATAACCATAATCATTTTTTTTAAAAGACACCTTCAGATCTCCTCCTTTGGTTTGTAAAGTTATAAGGGTTTTTTCGGTCTCTCCAAGACAATGCATTGCTATGGCTACCGCTGTTACCCCTGTTCCGCAAGATAAGGTTTCGTCTTCAACGCCTCTTTCATAGGTCCTTACCAAAAAGTTATTATTAGATTTTTTACTCACGAAATTCACATTACAACCAGCAGCATTATAAGGTTCATTATAACGAATTTCACGACCTATAGTTTTTACATCAAGTGTAGACAAATCATCTTCTAACTGTACGTGATGAGGAGACCCTGTATCTAAAAACACGTGAGTTTTATAACTTTCAATGGTCGTTACATCATTCATTTGTAAACTTACCAAGCTGTTCTCAATTGTGGCTTTATGTAAACCATCAATCGCTTCGAAGGTCGCTTTATTAGATATCATTCCTAAAAAATTAGCAAATGCGACAATGCAACGCCCTCCATTTCCACACATAGAGCTTTCATTTCCATCAGCATTAAAATACACCATCTTGAAATCAAAAGATTCATGATTTTCTAGAAGTATTAATCCATCAGCACCAACACCAAATCGTCTGTCACATAAGAATGCGATACGTTTAGTATCCTTTTTGTCGAAAATTTGCTGACGATTATCAATCATCACAAAATCATTTCCTGTTCCTTGATATTTATAAAAAGTAAGTTGCATAAGTCATGCAAATATAGGAATAATGATGCGATAATTACGCTGTTAAATGCACGTTAAATAGGACGTTAAAAATCGTTAAAGTTGAATTTCAGATTCAATAAATAATTACTTTTAATCGTTACTTAATTTATAAACTTTTAAAACCTAATAACTAATGAAAAAGATTTTAACCTTAGTATTTGTTTCTATGTTAGGTGGAATTATAGCATTATCTACCTATACCCTTTTTATTCAAAAAGAACAAACAATGGCTTTTGAAAACAAACAAGAGCAACCGCAATTTTTAAATGCGAATTACAATGCCAAGACAAGCACTTTATTAACAACCGAAGTTCCAAACTTTATTGCTGCTGCAGAGAATAGTATTCATGCAGTTGTACATGTAAAAAACACTACACTTGTAACTGGATCTCCTACATTTCAAGATTTATTTTATGGAAAGCAATCACAAAAACGTCAACAAATAGGAACTGGAAGTGGTGTCATTATTTCTCCTGATGGTTACATTATTACAAACAACCATGTTATTGCAGGATCAAGCAGTATATCTATTACTTTAAATGATAATAGAGTTTATGATGCTCAACTTATTGGAACTGATGAAAAAACAGATATTGCCCTTTTAAAAATTGATGCTAAAGAAGAATTACCGGCCATAGCATTTGGTGATTCTGACAATGCCAAAGTTGGTGAATGGGTATTAGCCGTTGGAAACCCGTTTAATCTTACTTCAACAGTAACTGCTGGTATTATTAGTGCAAAATCAAGAGACTTATCTGGCAGCTATTCGCAATCGTTTATTCAAACTGATGCAGCTGTAAATCCAGGGAATTCAGGAGGAGCTTTAGTAAATTCTAGCGGACAGCTTATTGGCATAAATACTGCAATTTCATCTCAAACAGGTTCTTATATAGGGTATTCGTTTGCTGTACCTAGTAATATTGCTAGAAAAGTAATTCAAGATATTATTGAATTTGGCGATGTACAAGAAGGCGTTCTTGGTGTTTCAATATTAAATAGGAACTCTAAAGAAGCTATTGAAAAAGGCATTAACGAAATTCAAGGTGTCTATATAAGTAGTGTAGAGGATAATTCTGGAGCTAAAAAATCGGGAATTAAAGATGGAGATATTATAAAAAAATTAGACAATGTTGAAATTTCTAAATTTTCCGATTTAAGTGGTTATTTAAAAACAAAACGCCCTAATGATGTGGTAAATGTCGAAGTATTAAGAGACAATGAAGTTAAGACTATAGCAGTAACACTATCAAAAAGTGATATTATTAGTGTTGAATTTATTGATATGGAATTAAGAAACCTTCCATTAAAATTTAAAAAAGAAAACAACCTTACAGAGGGTGTCTTGGTTCAGAAAAATGAAAACGCCTATTTATATAGAAGATTAGGGATAAGACCTGGTTATATTATCACAAAAATAAATGATATTAAAATCAATACCGTTCAAGATATTTCAAAATTCACTAAGAAATATGGCAGTAATGCTCAGGATAAGATTTATAAATTAGAATTTATAGACACCAATAAAAGGCGAAAAGAAGTCATCTTTGAATAGATTGAAATACAAACATCTAAAAAACCCTTCTGAATAAAAATTTTGAAGGGTTTTTTATTTTTAAGAAATAGCTTACGAAAACGTTTGAAATATGTTATTTTTGCAAAAAATTTAAACACACAACACACTAAATTTAACACAATGGGTTTGAACGGAACTTATGAAAACGAATTGGCTTTTCAAGCAGATCGAAGAAGAGCTACAGTAAAATTTATCAAAATTGTAAGCGACCTTTGGTACGACAAGTCAATAGAATTGGTCCTCTTTAGAAACCAATTAATTGATCGTAATGTAAGCGAGATTTTAAATCTTCACGAATACGCTGGAGAATTTGTACAGAAGCCAATTTCAATTTTTGACTCTGTAGAAATTGCACAAGCTATCAAAACTTTAGATTTACCTCCTGCAAAATTAGATATAGGGAAGCTAACATATGAATTTCATTTAGAAGACCAAAAGTATAGTAATGCTACTGGTTTTGTTGCTTCGAAACTTAAAGACGCTAAGAAAAATAAAGCGATACAACCTAAAGATGTTGTGCTTTATGGTTTTGGAAGAATTGGGCGTTTAGTTGCACGAGAGTTGATGACTAAAACGGGCAAAGGAAGTCAATTACGTTTAAGAGCTATTGTAACTCGTGGAACGATTGATCAAGTGGTTTTAGAAAAAAGAGCCTCTTTATTAAGAAACGATTCTGTTCATGGTGATTTCTCTGGAACGGTTGTAGCAGATGTAAAAAACAGCGCTCTTATTATCAACGGAACGACTGTAAATGTAATTTCGGCAAATGCTCCAGAAGATATTGATTACACCAAATTGGGAATCAACAATGCCTTAGTAATTGATAATACTGGTGCTTTTAGAGACGATAAAGCTCTAGCTAGGCATTTAAAATCTAAAGGTGTAGAAAAGGTATTATTAACTGCTCCTGGAAAAGGTATTCCAAATATTGTTCATGGTGTAAATCACTTAGAAAACAATCCAGATGAAGTAGATATTTTTTCAGCTGCATCATGTACAACCAATGCCATTACTCCTATTTTAAAAGCAGTAGAGGATTCATTTGGTGTAATAAGTGGTCATCTAGAAACGATACACGCTTATACTAATGATCAAAACCTAGTAGATAATTTTCATAGTAAATACCGTCGTGGTAGAGCTGCAGCTCTTAATATGGTAATTACAGAAACTGGTGCAGGTAAAGCTGTTTCTAAAGCCTTACCATCATTTGAAGGAAAATTAACATCAAATGCAATTAGAGTTCCAGTTCCAAATGGTTCATTAGCTATATTAAATTTAGAACTAGAAAAAGAAACCTCTATAGATGGTATGAATGCCATCATGAAAAAATATGCACTTGAAGGTGATTTGGTTGAACAAATAAAATACGAAATGAGCGACGAATTAGTATCTAGCGATATTGTTGGAAGCTCTGCGCCTTCTATTTATGATAGTAAAGCAACAATTGTTCGTGCAGACGGTAAAAATGTGATATTATATATATGGTACGATAATGAGTATGGTTATAGCCATCAGGTTATTAGACTGGCTAAATACATTGCTAAGGTGAGACGTTTTTCATATTATTAGTAAGCCCTATAATTTTATAAAAAAGCCCATTTTAAAAAAATGGGCTTTTTTTATTTTTAAGAAGCAACCTTTTGATTCTTTTGGCATCTAGTAGATAGACTATTAAATCATTTACTATGAAAATGAACCCTTTTGCTTTGCTATTACTTTTATGCTTTAGTATGAGTTTCCAATCCTGTTGGCTTAGAGATTCAGAAGACGATATTATAACTACTAATATTCAGGATTTCTACGAACCTGTGATTATGCAACGTTCAGAATTTGAAACGACCACGACCTTGCAAACCACACCTGAAGTTATTGTTAACTCTGGAAAGATTTACGTTAAAGATAATTACATTTTTATCAATGAGCGCAACAAGGGGTTTCATATTATTAATAACACAGATCCTTCTAATCCACAAAACGTTGCCTTTCTTAATGTTCTTGGTTCTTCAGATTTAACGATTAAAGGCGCTTCAATTTATGTCAATAACGCAACCGATTTGTTAGCAATCACTTTAGATTCACAAGCAGGAATTATGGAAATCACCAAACGTATTCCAAATGCGTTTCCGCAAATAAGTTCTCCTTTTGGATTAAATTTCTACGAAATTCAAAACAATGAAATTATTGTAGACTGGACTTTAAATGAGAATAACTAATACTCTAAACCTAACAATCATGAAAAAATATATCATTCTATTATTAGTAGGAATTGTACTGAGTTGTGATTCTGACAGTTCAAGCTTGTCTGAAAGCTTCTCAAACGATTCCGGAAAAGCGGGTTCATTAGCGCGCTTTACAACCTACAACGATTATTTATATACTGTAGACAATCAAAGTTTAAATGTATTTAGCATTACTAATCATACAGAGCCTATAAAAGTCAATGAGCTAAGCATTGGTTTTAATATCGAAACTTTATTTAATTACAAAGAATACCTATATATAGGTTCTCAAAACGGAATGTACATTTACAGTATACAAAACCCAGAAACTCCTGAGTACTTATCTGATGTACAACACTTCACAGCCTGTGATCCTGTAGTTGCTAATGCAACCCATGCCTATGTTACATTACATGCTGATATTGGTTGTGGGACAACTGTAAATGTTTTAGAAGTCTATGATGTTACAAATGTGGTCAATCCGGTATTAATTTCTAGTCGAAATTTAACCCAACCCATCGGTTTAGGATTGTACAACAACTATCTTATTGTTTGCGATGATAAAGTGAAAATTTTTGACATATCTGATCCTGAAAATTCGATCTTAGTACATACAATCAATAGAAATGCTTTTGATGTAATTGTGAATAATGATACTTTAATTTTAATTGGTGAAAGCGGATTATACCAATACAGTTTAAATTCAAATAGTATTCAAAATACCGAAGAGTTAAGTATTATCAACATCTAAAATCAATTTTTAATCGTATATAATTTAGCCTTACATTTTGTGGGCTAAATGTTGGTATCAACATTCTATTTTACTTATAAATTACTATATTGCTGACTATTAATTATAGCTATTTAATTCAACCTAAACCAAAAATGAAAATTTTTAAGACGTTACTATTAACCACGCTTTCTGTACTATTCTTTTCTGCATCATTTTCGCAAAACGCAAATAAAGAAGAAAAATTATCATTAAATAGTGGCACCATTGACAATCAATTTGAATATGTCATTAGACGTTCAAATAGCTGGCAAGAATACAAAACTGTAAAAAAGACATGGTTGTATGCATTAAAATCACACACAATTGATTCGCTTAAAGCAGTTCATAAAAATTTAAATGATACTCGTGCAGTAGTTGATACACAAGCTAAAGAAATTGAATCATTAAAACTTGATCTTTCTAATACAAAAACAAGTTTAGACAATACAATCGTTGAAAAAGACAACATGAAACTCTTTGGTATGCAAATGAGCAAACCAAACTATAGCTTAATATTATGGAGTATCGTTGGCGTATTATCGGCTTTATTATTGTTTTTTATCTATAAATTTAAAAACAGCAATACGGTTACTAAACAAGCCAAAAAAACCTTAGCAGAAACCGAAGAGGAATTTGAAGAGCACAGGCGTACAGCTTTAGAACGAGAGCAAAAAGTAAGACGTCAATTACAAGACGAAATCAATAAGCAAAAAAATAACGGATAAGCTATTTCTTTTTGAAATAATATATCTTAGATCCTATTAAAATAAAAATCTGTAATTTCGATTACAGATTTTTTTTATGACTACAAAACAAGCACAACTTCAAGATTTAGATGATTTGGCTCCATTATTTGATAGCTATCGTGTATTTTATAAACAAGATTCAAGTATAGAAGCTGTAAAACAGTTTTTAAAAGAACGCTTAAAACATAAAGACTCTATTATATTTATAGCTTATATTAATGATAAACCTGTTGGCTTTACACAACTATATCCTTTATTCTCTTCGGTTTCTATGACACCTATCTATATGCTTAATGATTTATATGTAGACAAAAATCACAGAAGCCAAGGTGTTGGTGAAACTTTAATTAATTGTGCTAAACAATTATGTAAAGAAGAAAAAAATAAAGGTTTAGCCATCCAAACCGCTTTTAATAATCCTGCGCAACATTTATATGAACGGCTTGGCTTTGTTAAGGATACCGATTTACAGTTTTTTTGGACTACTAATTAATAGAAATCAAATAGATCTTATATAAGAGATAATTACGCGATTATTTACAGAAAGTCATGAATGGATTAGAGCAAGAATTTTTAGCAATAAAAGCACTTTAAATCAAATAGAGTATTAATTCTATCAATTAATATATCTTTGCATTCCACAAACATAAATCATGCGCATAGACATTATAACCGTTTTACCAGAATTACTTAAAAGTCCGTTTGAAGCTTCAATTTTAAAACGTGCTATAGATGCTAATTTGGTAAGCGTGCACTTTCATAATTTAAGAGACTTTGGAATTGGTAATTATAAATCTATCGATGACACACAGTTTGGTGGTGGTGCAGGTATGGTGATGATGATTGAACCTATTGATACATGCATTTCGAAATTGCAATCTGAAAGAACTTATGACGAGATCATTTATATGACACCAGATGGCGAACACTTAAATCAAGGTATTGCCAATCACGTGTCGTTAAAAAAGAATATCATTATTCTTTGTGGACATTACAAAGGTGTTGACCAACGTGTTCGCGACAAATTTATTACTAGAGAAATCTCTATAGGCGATTATGTGTTGTCTGGAGGGGAACTTGGTGCTGCAGTATTATGTGATGCTATTATTAGATTAATTCCTGGCGTTTTAGGAAATGAAACCTCTGCATTAACCGATTCATTTCAAGATGGGTTACTCGCGCCTCCTATATATACAAAACCAAGAGAATATGATGGACTAAAAGTTCCTGAAGTATTATTTAGCGGAAATTTCCCTGAAATTGAAAAATGGCGCGAAGAACAAGCCTATTTAAGAACAAAAGAACGACGACCAGATTTGTTAGATGATTAACTAACGTGCTCCGTTTGGTTTCGCTTAAAAACCAAACGGAGCATCCAAAAAATTTTTAATTAATAATTGCGCATTATCAATTATTCATTATCTTTGCACCCACTTTTGGATTAACCTCTGGCGAAAATCGTGAATGTTGATTTGAAACAATCATTATAAATATTAAAAGATGAGTTCTTTAGTAAAATTTGTACAAGACGAATTTGTAACAAAAAAAGATTTTCCAGAATTTGGAGCTGGTGATACAATTACAGTGTATTACGAAATTAAAGAAGGAAGTAAAACACGTACACAGTTCTTTAAAGGAGTGGTATTACAAGTAAAAGGATCAGGAAGTTCACAAACATTCACAATTAGAAAAATGTCTGGAACTATTGGTGTAGAACGTATATTCCCAATTAACTTACCTGCACTTCAAAAAATTGAAGTTAATAAAAGAGGTAAAGTTAGAAGAGCAAGAATTTTCTACTTTAGAGGTCTTACTGGTAAGAAAGCTAGAATTAAAGAAGTTAGAAGATAAGCTTCAACAACATACAATACAAAGCCTTGATTTTATCAAGGCTTTTTTTATGAACTATTGTTAATAACTATGGTTCATAAAATGTGAATATCTAAACTATACAAATATTTGTAATTTTCAAACAAAAAACTACTTTAGCTAAACAATTAACAACAAAACTTATTTGGTATTAAATTAAATTTAGAATTTGTGTTAAATTGTAATAAAGTAACGTTCTTTATATAGTATTGTTTTTTGAGGTTTTGAAGATTACATATGTAAATGTGTAAGCAACAAAATCATGAAGCTTAAAAAGTATTAACATATGTAAATAGGTGATATTGTTTAAGTGAAAAGCTTTGAAAAAGTAGTTGGATCGAAAGTAAAAGCGAAAAGGATAAGCAATGTTTATTTAGAGATCTAACACGCAAGTGAAAGATTAAAAGAAATAAACATCAAGAAAAACGATCAAAACGAAACCAAGTAATAACACGTCAATACATTTTGAAAGTTATGAACCGTTTCATTGACATAGTGAAACTTGAACCGAAAAAGATGAGGGAACATAAGTTCAGCTATCTTTTTTAACAGCATGTTAAAATAGGTCACGGGAAACTATATCAAGAAAGCCATATCAAAGTAGTCTGCTACAGTGATATGGCTTTTGTTTTTTTAGTATTTTCTATACCTTTGGTTTATAAAACCATTATTCATGAACCTTCCCTTTATTTGCGATAAAACCTATAAAAACATTAGTTATACAATTAAGCAACTCTCGAAAGCTGAATATGATAATTGTACTTTTATTAATTGTGATTTTTCCAATTCTTATATTTCAAACATCAGCTTTTTAGAATGTGAATTCATAGATTGCAATTTTAGCATGGTAAAAACCAAAGGCACGATTTTAAAGGATATTATTTTTAATAATTGTAAACTTTTGGGCTTCCCTTTTCATGAGTGCAATCCTTTTTTGATGTCTATGATTTTTATTAAGTCACAACTCAACTTATCGTCTTTTTTTAATTTGAAACTTAAAGACACTACATTTAAGGAATGTAAACTAGAACAAACTGATTTTACAAATACGGATTTAAGTACCTCAAAATTTATGAATTGTGATCTATACCAAACCATTTTTGATAATTCAAATCTAGAAAAAGTAGACTTCTCAACCTCGTACAACCTTTCTATTAATCCAGATATAAACAGAATTAGACATGCTAATTTTTCTAAAGAAAACGCTTTAGGTCTTTTAGGTCATTATCAGATTAATATCGATTGACTGTTACGCCATTGTTATTTCGAAATTGGTAATAATTTAACACCAAATCATTGATTTGATAATTTATAATATAAATCTAAAGCATCATTTAAAAGCATTGTCTAAGCTTTCAATCATTTCAATAAACTTCTAGTTTTTTGTATATTTGCACAGCTTAAAAACTAAGCGTTTTTAATACACTAAATTATAAACATTTTATGGCAAATACTCCTACAATCATTTATACTAAAACAGATGAAGCTCCTGCATTAGCAACACATTCATTATTACCAATTATAAAATCGTTTACAAAATCGTCAAACATAAATATAGAAAGCAGAGATATTTCTCTTGCAGGACGTCTTTTGGCTAATTTTCCCGATTTTTTAACGGACTCACAACGTGTACCAGATGCATTAGCCGAATTAGGAGAATTAGCAAAAAGCCCTGAAGCAAATATTATCAAACTTCCAAATATTAGTGCTTCTGTTCCGCAGTTAAAAGCTGCAATAACAGAATTACAAAATCAAGGTTATGGACTACCAAACTATCCTGATGAACCAAAAAATGATGATGAAAAATCGATTAAAACACGATATAATAAAATAAAAGGTAGTGCTGTAAATCCTGTATTGCGTGAAGGAAACTCAGATAGACGTGCACCAAAAGCTGTTAAGAATTTTGCTAAGATGAATCCACATTCAATGGGAGCTTGGTCTTCAGATTCTAAAACGCATGTTGCAACGATGTCTCATGGAGATTTTGCTCATAATGAAGTCTCAGTTACATTAAAAGAAGCGACCTCAATAAAAATAATTCATACAGATAACTCAGGAAACACAACTGTATTAAAAGATAATTTGTCTTTATTAGAAGATGAAATTATTGATGCAACAGTAATGAGTAAAAATGCTTTATTAGAGTTTTTAGAAACTCAAGTAAAAGAGGCTAAAGAACAAGGCGTTCTATTTTCATTACATATGAAAGCAACAATGATGAAAGTATCTGATCCTATTATTTTTGGTCATGCCGTTCGTGTATTCTTTGCTGATTTATTTACAAAACATGGAGACACCTTTAATAAAATTAGTGTTGACGTTAATAATGGTTTTGGAAATTTAATTAGTAAACTAAGTGAGTTACCAGATGTTAAACGTTTACAAATAGAAGAAGATATTGCTACAGCTATTGCTAATGCACCTGATGTGGCCATGGTAAATTCTGATAAAGGCATTACAAATCTACATGTCCCTAGTGATATAATTATTGATGCATCAATGCCAGCAATGATTCGTACATCTGGTCAAATGTGGAATGCTCAAGGACAACAACAAGATACAAAAGCAGTGATTCCTGATAGTAGTTATGCTGGGATTTATACAGCAACTATAGATTTTTGTAAAAAGCATGGTGCATTTGATCCAACAACTATGGGTACAGTTCCCAATGTTGGACTTATGGCACAAAAAGCTGAAGAATATGGTTCTCATGATAAAACATTTGAAATTTCAACTGATGGTAAAGTTGACGTCATAGACGCTTCTGGAGCTATATTAACATCTCATAAAGTTCAAGAAGGTGACATTTGGAGAATGTGCCAAGTTAAAGATGCTCCTATTCAAGACTGGATAAAACTTGCCGTTACAAGAGCAAGAGCATCAAAAACACCAGCTGTCTTTTGGTTAGATGAAAACAGAGCTCATGATGCTGAATTAATTAAAAAGATAAACATGTATTTGCCTAATCATGATACATCAGGATTAGATCTTAGAATCCTCTCACCTATTAAAGCGACTGAGTTTACTCTAGAACGTATTAAAGATGGAAAAGATACAATCTCTGTTACAGGAAATGTATTAAGAGATTATTTAACCGATTTATTTCCTATTTTAGAATTAGGAACAAGTGCAAAAATGTTATCTGTTGTCCCATTAATGAATGGTGGCGGATTATTTGAAACTGGTGCTGGTGGATCAGCGCCTAAGCATGTGCAACAATTTACTCAAGAAAACCATTTACGTTGGGATTCATTAGGAGAATTTTTGGCGCTAGCTGTTTCTTTAGAACACTTCGGAAATGTAAATAATAATGCTAAAGCTGTCGTTTTATCTGAAACTTTAGATGATGCTACCGAAAAATTATTAGCCAACGGAAAATCGCCTTCTAGAAAAGTAAATGAATTAGATAACAGAGGAAGTCATTTCTACCTAGCTTTATTCTGGGCAGAAGCTTTAGCTAATCAAACTAAAGATGAAGATTTAAAGAATGAATTCTCTCAAGTTTTTAAAGACTTACAAGCTCATGAAATGAAAATTATAGGAGAATTAAATATAGTACAAGGTCAGTCAATGAATATTGGTGGTTACTATGAGCCAAATGAAACTAAGGCCTCTAATGCAATGCGACCTAGTGAAACTCTAAATAATATTTTAGGCTAAAATCTCATTTATTATTATAAACTAAAGACTGTCTTTAATAGACGGTCTTTTTTTTATTTATATTTTTTAAAACATGTTGTAAATTTACATTATGACTAAAGAAAACCTTTCCACGTGTTATAATAGGATTAAACCTTATATTCATAAAACTCCCGTGCTTACATCCAGGCTTGTAAATAAACAAGTTGGTGCAGAGGTGTTTTTTAAATGTGAGAACTTTCAAAAAACTGGAGCTTATAAAATGCGTGGCGCAACAAATGCTATCATGCAATTAACTAAAGAACAAAAAAGAAAAGGTGTCCTTACACATTCCTCTGGCAATTTTGCTCAGGCATTATCGTTAGCAGCACAAAGTTTAAATGTCAAAGCGACTATTATTATGCCTTCAAATTCTCCGAAGGTTAAAAAAAATGCCGTTGTAGAATATGGTGGAAACATTATAGAATGTAAACCAACTATTGAAGCACGACAGACCTTAGCTAATAAAATAGCAAAGGAAACTGGAGCCTCTTTTATACACCCATCTAATGATCCAAACGTCATTATGGGCCAAGGAACTGCATGCTTAGAACTACTCAAAGAGCAACCAAATTTAGATTCTATATTTTGTCCAGTAGGAGGCGGTGGTTTAATTGCTGGTTCTGCTTTAGCTGCACATTATTTTGGTTATAATTGTCATGTTTATGGAGGAGAACCATTTGAAGCTGATGATGCCTATCGCTCACTATTAAGTGGGAAAATAGAGACAAATAAGTCAGTGAATACAATTGCCGATGGATTAAGAACACAACTAGGACACCATAATTTCCCCATTATACAAAATCACGTTAAACAAATTATACGAGTTTCAGAAAACGAAATTATTGAAGCTATGTGCTTTATTTGGCAACGTATGAAGCTAATTATTGAACCTTCAAGTGCAGTAGCCTTCGCAGCAGTTTTAAAAGAAAAAGAACAATTTAAAGATAAAAAAATAGGCATTATTATTTCTGGTGGAAACGTAGATATCAACAACCTACCCTTCAACAATTAATTAAAATTAACAAACTAATCAATACGGTTAAATAAAGTATTTTGGGCGTTACCCTTTAAAGTAAAAACTTAAAAGGGTCGCGCTATTCGTTATATCTTTTTGTGAAAACACAAAAAGGATGACACTACTATCACTAACGCAGAAAAAAAATAGGTATTTTTACACTATGGCATTCACAAAAACTACCGAGCAAGATTCAAATTATAATCATTTAGAAAAAATGACTATTAACGAATTATTGACCAATATAAATAAAGAAGATAAATCTGTGCCTGTTGCTGTAGAAAAAGCGATTCCTCAAATTGAAGTTTTAATAGAACAAATCGTATTAAAACTAAAACAAGGAGGTCGACTATTCTATATTGGAGCAGGAACCAGCGGAAGATTGGGTATTTTAGATGCTTCTGAATGTCCACCAACTTTTGGAGTATCTCACGACTTAGTTATTGGTCTCATTGCTGGAGGGGATTCAGCAATTAGAAAAGCCGTAGAATTCGCCGAAGATTCTACAATTCAAGGTTGGAAAGACTTACAAGAATTTAATATTTCAAAAAAAGATATCGTAATTGGTATTGCTGCCTCTGGAACAACACCTTATGTCATTGAAACTCTAGAACAATGCAATTCTAAAGATATTATTACAGGCTGCATTACTTGTAATAAAAATAGTCCACTATCAAATGTTTCAAAATATCCTATAGAAGTTATTGTCGGACCAGAATTTGTAACGGGAAGTTCTCGGATGAAAGCTGGAACTGCACAAAAACTAGTTTTGAACATGCTTTCAACATCAACCATGATTAAACTTAATAAAGTTAAGGGGAATAAAATGGTAGATATGCAATTAAGTAATAATAAACTTGTTGATAGAGGAATTAAAATGCTAATTAAAGAGTTAAATATAGATGAGCAAGAGGCTAAAAATTTATTAAAATCTCATAAAAATGTTAGAATAGCAATTCAAAATTATAATAATGGAAACTAAACATACAGACAAAGATATATTAGTTAAAGGCATAAAAACAATGGGAATATCTTTAGCGATGATGTTTCTTGGACCAATATTATTATATATAGGATTTAGTAATCAAGATAAACCTTTATATATTCCTATACTCATTGTTGCATTTATACTTTGCGCATTAGCAATATATTTTGGTTTTAAAGGCTTAAAAATAATTATGGATAGTATGTTTAAAACAAATTAGCTTTTTAGTTGATATACCAATAAAATTACCAGCTACATATAGATACTACTATCATTTGTCTTTGTTTTATAAGAAGATTAAAAACAAAAAAACTCCATAACAAATAAATGTTATGGAGTTTCTAAAAAAGGCGACGACCTACTCTCCCACGAATGCAGTACCATCGG